>BNJT01001542.1_pt1 | contig 212093 bp, 238 predicted proteins | sample 8540491 | NCBI WGS metagenome assembly BNJT01 (sample SAMD00202455, study PRJDB9452) | human saliva metagenome | host: Homo sapiens
GACTACTGGCATTTACATGAAAGCTCGCATTCTTGGCGTAATGAAGTTCGTGGACTTGATGAGGTTGACGACAAGATTATTTGTGTGCCAGAAGATGACCACAAATAATGGTGATAAGTACCAAACTTTGGAAGACTTACCAAAAGCAATTAATCCACAAATTGAATTCCACTTCAATCATTACAAGATCTGAAGAGCCTAGTACTACTGAGGTGAAAGGTTTCTTCGGTGCTGAGAAGCTAAGGAAGTCGTAGCAATTGCTCGCTGGAACGCTCAAGCTTTAATTGTTTTAGTAAAAGAAATAAATCTCTCCGGGGATTTATTTTTATACAAGACACATAAACATGATGCTTTTGTCTAAAAATAATAGTAATTTATTAACGTTCGTTACATGATGCGATCTTTCGAGGCCACGACCGAGAGGAGCGAGTTTAGTCGGATTAAAATTTTGGTTAAGTGAAATCACGATATATTTACGGTCTTCATATTTTGGCAAATCTTTAAATTGAGAATGGAACTTCACTAAAATATGGAGAGTATTTGCCACGATTTCAGTTTTTAATTTAGCGGAAGTGTAATCAAAAATCGTGGCTTTTATTAATGCCGGAAATTATAAGGGAAATGATCACCGGTGATGAGAAATGCGAAAGAATTGATTCCAGTTTTCGGACTTAAGATTTTCGGAATTATAAATAAACTTGGTGAGCTTTAGATGGTCAGTCGCGGTGAGGTGATATTACTCTAGAAATTTTGAGATGCTCTAGATCCATTTTAGCGCAAAGATTTTCTAGTACAGCGTCGGAAAAGCTCAGCGCGGAGGGCGTCCTTGCAGTTGGTATTTTCGGAAGTTGAAAAGTCTCATTTAGTCAAATCTTAGCGAGAGAGTGCGGCTTCTGATTAGGATTGATTTGGTCGCTCGCTATGTAGCTTCCTATCATTGAGGTCTGATCGATAATTTTCGTAGGTGATCTAGAGACTAAACTGAGATCAGTTTGTGCCTGAGATGGGTTTTAGTATCATTAAAACGGCCAACGATGATCAGAATTAGTAAAATCGCAAAATTAGGACTGAGGAGTCTTCGGTAATTCTGCTCACCGCGACGCCAATCGTCGATGAGATATTGTAAATCAATGCGGTGGAGGGAGCGCGTTTAGTGGTAGTTTTAAGGATTCTCGGTATTTTCGACTTTTTCAGCGGTGCTTAGAAAGTGAGTTTAAGCAAAGAAACTACGCTCAGTGATGGCGAATACGCCAAGAATAGTACCGAGTACGATAAAGAAAATTTTTGAGAAAACTAGGTTTGCTATTTTTAGCTAATTCTTCGAGATTAATATCGTCTTGCGATCTTAAAAATTATTTTATCATATTTAGCATATGCGGTATAATATTAAGCATATGGGCTTTTGAAAGGACTTTTAAAAAGAAGAAGCAGGAATTCTTTGGTAAATGTGGAAATCACTGAGCGGGAGTTTGGTTTTTGAGGTTTAGTCTGAAAAATGGTAGTCCGAGCTATCGGTACTAAAAATCAAGAAGTCTTAGGAGTAATTCTAGATTAGGTTTTCGAAATTTATAACGAAAAACCGATTGCAGAAAATTTAGGGTGGTGAGGATTTTTACCAAAATTTAAGGATGAAACTTGGCAGAGCGTGGTGGGGAAATTTTGGATATTGTGAATAAATATAACGAGACGATGTTTTATTTGGCGGAGCGTGAAAAGATGGACGTATCTTTACTTTGAGGGTGCGAGTCTTCGATGAGGGGGTGGCGTTTCGCTATGAATTTCCACCGCAGCCAGGTTTTTCAGCGTATGATTATTACGAATGAGTTAACGGAATTTAATCTGGATATTCATGCGAAAAGTTGGTCTAGCACAGCCTTTACTCTAGCGAGGTCGAAACGGATTATGAGGAGCGGGCGATCTTTTAATTTGACTGGTTCGAGGCAGACACTATTACCGCAGAGCTCTCCGAGTGGCAAGATTTCTGTCAATTCACGAAGCGGCACTGATTAATTATGGTTCGATGACTTTGGGGCTGAATAAAATCGGTCGACTGATGGGCGAACATTACACCACTTTCAGATGGCATGAGAGGCTTATTTGACTTTACCTTTTGAAACGCCATGGCGGGTAGTGATGGTGGCGGATTCTGCTGTGCAACTGACGAAAAATAAGATGATTTTAAGCTGAATCAAAGCCCAAGGATGAATTTTTGATTGGGTGGAGTCGCTTTAAAATCTTGGGAATTTGGTGGGCGATGCTGATCAGGGTTTGGAGTTTTACGGCTTCTGAAAGGCAAGGTGCGACGACGGAGCATGCGCTAGAATATCTTGATTGCTGTGAAAAATTGAGATTTCGGGCTTCTGATTGAGGGGTGGTCGGACAAAAATCTTTGCGAAAAACTTGATAAACAGAAGATTCTGTTGAGTGCTAAAACAAAAATATTGAAATTGTGGCGCAATGTGAGACCGCGAGTCAGATTGACAATTATGAGAAAAATCTGGTTAAGCAATTTGACGAACTGGAAGCTAAAGGAGTCGCGTTGTTGAAATTGGATTATTCAGGGCCGAAGATGTTGATTAAAGGGCGTGAAGAATTTCATCAGTCTAAGCAGGGGTGCTACATTTGTAATGTCTTGAAGTTAGCAGCGCAGAAGAAGATGATGCTAAATGTGCATGAATCGATCAAAGGGTACCGGTCTCGAGCGGACTTATCCGAACCTACTCTGTACGGAGGGGGCTAAGGGCGCAGGAATATGAAGGGTGGTCTAAATTCGAAACACGCAGTGATTCTACCTTTTCACGCGGATGCTGGCCGGCGGCTTTGATTTTACGCCGGGGATTTTTGATCCTAAATAATCCAGCGAAAAAGTTTATTCTACTCTGCCAGGCAGCTAGCCATTATGTGGTGTTTTTATTCTGGTATGCGATGTTGGCTGACCGTCCAGAATCTTATGAAAAATATCGCGATGCGCTTTCATTTATTCAGAAGGTGCCAGTGAATTTTTGAAATTGAGGTACCGCTACTTGGTAAAATCGGTGAATATTATGCGGTAGCTAAAGGCGCGCCGCGGAGAGACGGATTGAAACAGTATCGGTGGTATCGTCGATGATATGGCGCGTACGATGAAAATTAAATTGAGTTTTTGGAAAAAGACGTGAAATATAACCTTTTTATCTTCCGTGACGCGAGAACTGTGGATTTTTCGTATGAACCCGACGGATCTTAAGATCGAGCGTCCCAGTAGTGGATGCGGAGGATGAGCTAGAAATTCCCGGTGAGTCGGAATGGGTGGTTTCGCGGTGAGACTAATGAGAGGCTTAAAAGCAAGATAACCTGGAGATGGACTCCAGGTTTTTGATAAAAATAACAGATATGACGTGAGATGAACTCTACTGAGTTTTTTAAATACGATAAATACCGTGTAGAGATGAACTCTCACGAAATTAGATTAATTCAGCGGTGAATTAGGCGTTCAGTATAATCGTGCCCGAGATTTTTCGCCATGGCAGTCATGAGAGTAATGGTCGGATGGATTTTTCTGGTCAGGAGTCTGACATATTGATGTCGGATTTTGCTGGATTTTGCGGGTTTTGATTTGGTAGGTTTGGTCGCCGAAGCGGAAGGTGTCGCCGACTCGCTAGTTTATCGAGATTTTGAAAAATGGTGGTGGAATGACCGATGATGAAATCGTGATTTTGATTAGCATGATAGAGCCAAAGCTGATAGCTCAAGGTGAGGGTGTTTTTCGTCACTAATTTCGAGTGAGCAGAATCGGTGGATGAGGCTGATTTTAGGAATTTTGAGAACTAGATTAGTGTTAGCCTCTACGGTTTGAAGGTTGAAAGGCTAAAAGGTGAAAAACTAGAAAGAAGCACAAATATAATGCGCCAAAAACAAACACCACTGATGATTTCTTGATTTTCATAATGCTCCCGTTTATGTTTTATTTTTAGCAGTTTATGCTTAAAAACAAGAGTTTAGAATGGAGTTTGGCTGGGGATAATACTAAAAATGATGATTTCAGCGCAGTTAATAGACGACAGGGTAATCTTCCCTGTATTAAATAGAATCGTAGGGTTCGCGGATTGGGAATGAAATGGAAGTACCGAAGCCGAGAACGGGATTTGATTTTTGGCGCCGAGGGCGGAATATTGTTCACTACTATCGACAGTCATCACAGACGCTATCATCGGTAAATTACGAGATGATATTTGGCTGGGGTAATGTCGATACTTTGAGTGGACACGGCGTTCATAGAGACTCAGAATAGTTCCCTTTAGTCGGATTTTTGAGGCGTGAATTGAGGTAGCCGACGATGAATTTGATGATGTCGGTATAATTTTCTACTTGGTGACGAGATTGAATTACGTCAAGATCAAGATTGCGCCAATTTTTCAAGCTTAATAAGGTATTCACGATAGATTGGGTCGATGATGTCCGAAAGATACATGAATTTGCGGTCAGAAAACACTGGTGTGAACCTTGGTGGCATCAAGAAATGGAATAGATTGCCCTGCATAAACATATTATATCACAGACCTGATTATGTTTTAAGCATTTCACGGTGTGCGCGGTAATTTGGGTCATGGTTTTCGACTTCCCACAAAAAGCTTTGGAGTGGTCGGATGATTGATATGAGGAGTTCGTGAATAATCAAACAATCGCGTAAAACTTGGGTACCTGCATAAGTCCGATATTCATGGAAATGGTAAATTCATATCCGCCGAGTAGAGATGCGACGAGTACAAGAACCCCAGCGCGTAGATTGATGCTTTAATGTTACTTTGTCGTAATGATAACCATAACGCTTCGCGAGATATTCAAGGCGGTAGGGTAAATATTGGCTTGTTTTCATCCAGTAGCTGGGTGTCTCGAGCGCGCTGTGGCAGGATCAGCTAGAATCTAGATCACGCAAGCGATCTCGCATGAATCGAGGCTTTTGAATTTGTCGTTCGGTGACGTGGGAAGGAACCGATATTTGTAGTCGGCCAGAGGTGAACGTGAAAAGAAATGTAGCTAAGGCGTTGCGGCGAATAATTATTTCGCCAAATCTAGAATCGGCGAGAATCATTTTGGAGTTGAGCTAAGACGTGAGAAAAGCTGAGTCTCAAAAGTATGTTTACCAGAGAGGATGATTGGTTTTTCAATCTCGGCTGGTGCTTCCATGAGACGGATGCGGCGATCGTATTCTTTCCTTGCACGAGCAATTGAGCGAAGCTTAAGCTGCAAAACGCATCTTGATAGTATTGATATCGGTTTGAATCCAGACGAGAGTCGGCGCATAACCGGATAATTTCACAGTTTACGTACGGAATTACGCCCGTCTTCGGTATCGGCCACTTCAATCACGATATTTTGACCGGTTTTAGCAATCGCCTGAGGACGACGTGAATTTGTTTCTCTGTGAAGTCCGCCTCTTCACGCAAAGGGCTGGAAGATCATAGTAAAGGGAGCTCGGAAACGTTGTGAGAATCACAAAATGTAGTTTTTCCACTACATGGCGCACCGAATACCAGGATAGTCTGAGGTCTTGTTTTCTTTTACCCATATTGGAGATATTATATCATGGAAGTAATTAGGTGAACAAATATTTTTAATATTTAGAGTTGATTTATGAGCTGATTTTTACTGAGGCGCTTTAATTCGAAATCGAAGGGCGGTAATAAGATTTCGTGAGAGCGAGGAATTGCGAGGAGAATTTGTGATGGAAAATAAAAGAGCCAACAAATAAAATTAGCCGGTTGATAGAGAAAAATCGGGAGAAATTGCAATGACGTGAAAAAGGAGATTAAGACATGGAGATCGCAGGCGATAAAAAGCATAAAACCAATAAAAATTACAGATGGCGGCACGACGAAAATGGGGAGTTTTGCGTTTTAACCATTGATAGCGCGACCGAGATTAAGAATGAGTGAGCTGCCATAGGCGAAGCCGGCGGCATAAATTGCGGGAATTTGGTGAAGATGGGAGAAGATAAAGAGTAAGACGATGAAGAAAGTCCAAGTTGATGAAAAATTTGGGGCTGACATCGGCGTAGCGTGAGGTAAAATATTGGGCAAACAACGTAAAATAAGGCCAAATGGCGAGATATTATCGATAGCTAGTACGACATCGGCGGCGAAAGTAGAAAAGTGCGCCTCAAGAGATAATCTTTAAAATGAGAAGAAACTAGTGTAGATTGAACAGGTGAGGATGGTGGAAACTTTAGTAAAGGTGGCAATAGTGAGGAGAAAATCTGGGATGAGGCGACTGCCAAAATTAAATTTAAAATTCCGACGAGGAAGAAATAGGCGAACATGATGGACCAAAGTGTCAGCCAAAAATTAAGGTTATGAGAAGTTTGAACCAGAAATTTTGAATCTGAGTCATGATTGGTTAAAATTAAGTATAACCGATTTGAGATAAAAATTTAAGTGCTAGAGAAATATAATCGATTTAGAGACTTAGGTGCTAGAGAAATATGTTATAATAGCCTAGGGGCGTAGTACAACGGTTAGTATAGCGGTCTCCAAAACCGTAGATCATGGTTCGATTCCGTGCGCCCTGCCAGATTAGCTCGAGGAGCTATTTTGTTGCGATCTAATTAGTGGGCTGATGCCCTATCGGAATCATCTTCTCGGATTATTTAGGACTTCTAAATTTATAGCAGATCTCCCATAAGGAGAGAGAGATTTTAGCGCTTCTTCTCCTTCACTTCTGTTACGACCAAGGTTTTTCTTGGTCCAGTGAAAACGACGTGCTTGCGAAGAATTGGATCGTATTTCTATTCAGCTAAAGCTTGTCTGGGGTACCATGGTGTTTTCTTGGTATAGTATGCACGATACTAGATTCCTCTCTGAAACGAGACCGACGTAGCTTTGCGTTTGGTACTACTCTGACATGATTGGGACTAGTTTTACCTGATAAGATATGAAATCTGTATGGGCGTGCACTGCAAATTGCACGTATAGATTTCGTCAAATTTAATATAAGCATTCTGTGTTTTTGTTCGATAATTTCTTCGACGGCCTGAATATTGGCTCTCGTGGGGTTCGAAGCGCCTTAGGCATAAACTGGAGCAGCCCAGGCAGTGCGAGGACATTGTGTGGGATGACTCGGTAGGCGCGGTGGTTGGAGGTTAATGATGTCTTGATAGGGCTACAGTCACCTGTAGACGCTAGTCGTGGAAGTTTCGATGCGTCTCGGTTGATGAGCCTTCGATTTACGCTGGTTAGGTTTAAAGCTACGGTGACCTCCAATCAATGTGTTGATTACGTTCGCGCATGGTGGAACCTTCGAGTAGCTTATGTGCCAATGCAAGATGGCAATTTCTTTGCCGTATTTCTTGCTGATGAGTAGGGTGGCTTTGCCTCGAGTTTTTGATTACGCTTAGCCCGCGGTGGTTTTGGTGTCTCGAAAAGGTCTAATTGAGTGGTGATCAGATCGGCAGATCTGGAGGCGCCGAGGTGTGATTAAGCTTCTTGACCGGACGGGTCGAGGTCATAAACGGAGGAAATTTGAGTGGTATGAGATATTCCAATAATCAAGGTTACTTTCGTCCGGTGTATGGAAAAGGATTTGGAATGCCGTGAGCAAAAGGTTTGAAATGTGAGGCAGAATTGGCCTTTTATCACAAGAAGGTGGAAGCGTCGAGGTTATTAGTGAGCAAACGCTCATGGCGAAGTTCGCGCACAGAGTTATGTCGGCCATTACCGATGAGAATGTTGCGAAGTTTTCAAAAATAAAAGTCCGGTATGGCAAGGACTTGGCCGGAACTAATACCGTAATCTTTGGCGATGACAGATTTTAATATCGGCGATGGTGGTAAGTTCAATCAAGCGTGGTCGATAATTAGTCCGGCATTCACGCCGAATTTACGGTAAAAAGTTTTTCAGAGGCGGTGAGGCTAAATCGGGCGAGATCGCCCATGGTATAAATTTCAAATTTTTGTAGATTTACTAATGTCAGCCAATCCGCCAAAAATCGGTGAGCGGTTGATGGGCCCAGCAATTTACGATAAGAAGTCTCATCGAGCGAAGCGATGCGCCTCCATCAAGGTCGGCCGTTTGGTGTTTGGCGAGAATGGCGCATGGCAATTTTAGCAGATAAAGATTGCGACCGAGCCCAGCGGTGGCGGTAATCCCGGTATATGGCCCGAACATCTTTAATGATAGTGCGCGAGTTGTTCAGCATCCATCCTCATAGGCGTGAAGATAGCTAGTAATATCAAGAAAAAGCCTCATCGACAGAAGTAGACATGAATATCTTCCGTGGCAACATAGGCGGCATAAATAGCAAAAATCTCAGAGCTAACCTGAAGATAGTCGGCCATGGCAGGCTTGGCGATAATAAAACTGCTGCGAGGGGCTTTTTCGTAAACTTCAAAAGACGGCCCGACCAGAGATGCCGAGGCACTTTGAGGGCAGGTGAGACGGCGAGGCAGATAGTTTTTCGGTGCGTGATTCGTCGGCGACCACGAGGCGAGCGGTCAAGGGTCGAGTCCACGCTTGACGCATTCGACAGAAGCATAAAAAGATTTGAGGTCAATCGCCAGATAAGTTCATGCGAATTCACTTGTTCCATGCTATTTATTATATAAAAAGGGCCAGAGGGCGCCCCATAACGGGACCCACTTATGACAGAGGTTAAGGTGCGTAAAATTTAAGTTAAAGATTAAGTTAAGGTTTTTCAGAGAAAGGAAGAGAATCTTTGAGTGAGCTTTTCTCTCCTTGAAGTAATGTTTTATAAACGGGATCAGATGATCCTTCATAGATTGAAGTAGATCGTGATCGGATTCTACCCATTGTTCAGGACCTTTCCGAAAGAGTCGATCAGCTTTTTCGTATTCTTCTTGAGTAAAGAAAATTTTGTTCCAGAGCAAGTTTAATCCACTACAGACTAAAATATTTTTATAAAGAGAACTTTTGGCCAGCGATTATAGTCGTGCAAAAACGTATGAGACGGTTAAGCAATACGAGTCTTTAGATACTGAAAATGTATTACCAAGCTCAATTAGCCCAGTTTGACTGAAGGCTGAGCAAAATTTTGGTATGAAGATTGCAATCGTGCAGCCAGTATAACTACTAATACGTTTATTAAAACTGATCAAACTTATTGGGACGAGATTCTACTTTTATGACCTCCCACTCTTTCATGCTTCTTCATAGGTGATTAGCTATAGATGAGCAATGAGATAACGTCGATATTTAGCAAAAAGCCTCGTCAAATTTCATCTTTTTAATACGATTCATAAAGTCTCCTCCTGTTGTGGACGACAAAAGTACTGACAGATTAAACTGCAGTTGCTTTTAAATTCATAAGATTTAGATTCTGTCATATTGAAATCCGCTAACTGATAGAGTTAGTTCACTGGTATTCAGGGCCTCGAAAAGCATCTTTTGGTAGCACGTGCAATAGAATTAAGTGGCGGTAGCTGATAACACTCATCATTTCGCATAGCGCGCAGAGCTTTTATCGATCATCTTGTGTACTTCACGGGTCGAATTTCGAGTGCCTGGGCAAATTTGACTAAATTCCAGGGCTCATGGATATTGATGCTAAAACAAATCAAGACATTGTAAAATCTTCTGGGAGGCTTTAATACTTCCATTACGCGGTTGACTTCACGGTCAGAAAGTACGACAAAGTCGTGAAGCTTTGATGATTACAGTAAGGCATCCTTGTTGCAGATTAACTGGGCAGCTTCGGAAAAATCACTACAGACCATTTGATAAAGTCTATGCACCGCAAAAAGTAGCTTGAGTGTTAGCTGTGTAAGTTCTTCGCGAATATAACCCTTATCAAGGAGGACCTGCCAGAAGCTGCGACGCCATTTGGTGTGCTTTTTGTTAGGTGAAATTTCATTATACTTCCCTTGTCTTGTAAGACTAAAACTCACCAGGTATTTTGGTTTCTTCAGTGCACGAATTACGTGGCTTAAAAAGACAATTTTCGTAACTCACGGTGGTGATGCCATATTCGAAGCCGGGTTGATTACTGAGACTGACATCGTCAGCCCAATAGAATTAGGTGAGCAGCCAAGCTCTGGTAAAAGCTCGGCTAGATTATTCTGATTTATTCTTTTACAAATAGGTTTACAAGTTAACATAAAATCCCCCTATTTTTAGGTTTTCAGTCACCCACAAATTGTCAAAAACGATTTAATCTTTAAAGAAATCAAAAATGAACCAAATCTATATAATTCTACCATAAAAAGTATAAAATGTCAAAAAGGTATGGACAACATATATGAGTTATGTTATTATGGCGTCAGCGCTAGACGAGCCTCTTTATAAACAGGAATGGGAACTTAACCAAGTTAAGGACGCCTCGCAAGCTGAATTAACCAGATTTAATTTTGCATACACGCGAATTGGAGAAGAAGTATTGCACTTCGGTCTGAAAGGATAATCGAAACGCTAGTAGGCGGAGGGCTGTGTGAATTCACGGGTTTTCGTTGAGAGATTAAGTAGATTTTTCCGAGATGTATAGTCGTTGGTCGAGTGTTTTGAGCTACGCAGCGCAAAAATATACCACCCTTTTTAGAAGTACATACAACAATTCAAAGATGTCTTTAGGTTTTATTTGCAATGCAACTCGTTCCTATTCCCCGTTTGTTTTACAGTATCCGTACGAGAAGTACGGAGTCGACCGCTTTACTCAGTAGCGGAACGCAATTTCCCTTTGGGCGTGATCTGCCCACCCTCCCGACTAGTTCGGGAGTTTTTATGGGCAGATTAAAAACCCGCAAATTGCGGGTCGTGTGTTACTTTTTAATAATCGATGATTTAGAGAAGCCGTTAGGTTTTTGCCTGAGATCCTAGTTCGAATCTCGGAAGACCACTTCTAAAGAGCCAACATAAGGCGTCGTCGATGATTTTTGATTAAAATCTGGACGATCACGCCTCTACGGTAGCTTTAATTACTCCATCCATGGATTGCTTGAAGTCGACTATTAAAGAAATTAAAACCGTTAGTGCGCGTTGATAATTCGCCAAAAACGTCAATCCAGTCGCTCCAAGTGAGGTTCTGACCTCCATTATCGAGTTCAAAAATAATAAATTGGATTTACTTTTTAGTAATTTCTTGTCTGATTTGAATCATATTATTCCTCCTATGTAAAGAACTATTGCATACGCAAAGTAATCTTTATATTTTAACATATTCGTTATAATATGTCAAAAATAGTTTAGTACTGTAAAAATAACAGGGGTGTGATAGAATAAGGCTAGATAGTTGACGTTAAGTTAAAGTACATTGAAAATTGGTGCTTAGATTCATTTACGAGAGGGGTGAAAAATGATGAACAAAGACGATCACGAGAAAAAGGGCGTTTGACGTGCGAAGCAAAAGTTTCATGAAGATATGGTACTGGGTTCGAAATTTATTCAGGACTGGTATCTGTTTCCCCATGATACCAGCGGATGGAATTGAATTTATCTATGGTAGATTTTTGCGGAGCTTTTGCTTTGTTTTACAGAGGCCAACACTTGCTTTTTGAGATTCAAGATCTAGGGATTTCACTATTTGGGGCATCGCGGTATCCTTGTTTTGATAATATATTGGAGTTTGAATAATCTGGGTTTTTATGGGGTAATTGATCAGGTTGCACGAATTGATAAGCTTACAGTGGAGGAGACTGAATTATTTATCAAAAGTATCAAGAATCAGCATCATAGGTATGAAATACGTAAGCCGATTAAGGTGCTTAAAATAGCGGCGGCAAGTGGCGAATTTTTACGTAAATTTAAGTGATATCAAGACGTCGTTTACGTATTACTGGGTGATAAAATGAGGCAGGAATAATAAAACGAATTCGGTTTTAGATAACCCTCGACTTAAATCGGGTGATACTAGACCGAGAAATCTTTCGGCGATGAGTTTTTATCGATGGCTATGACGATATGCTGGAGTATTATGGACTGGATGAAGACGATCTTCTCGAGGAGGATGAAGATTTTCGAGAGGCTTGAAGGTGAAGTGAAAGATAAGCTCAGGTAATTTGAACAGCTACTATTGATGGTCAGAAGCCGACAACATTGGAGATGGATAGCCTCGAAAAAGAAAGGCACTGGTTCAGACGGCTCTAAGAAAAACGATAAGCCAAAAAGGCGGGGCCTAAAGATGGTAAAAAGCCAAAAAGAAACCATAATCTAAGATTAGTGAGAAACCCGGCTCTCAATGGCTGGGATTTTTATTAAATGTGGTATAATATAAAGGTTAAGTTTTAAGGTACATTTCAGTTTTAGTCGATTACACACGACAGAAAGGCGGGGATAGTATGTCGAAAAAGACGCGAACGTGAGAAGGCGCAGAATGCGTGCTACGGCAAATTTGCGGATTTGCCGGATTATTCCCTGGTGAGTCGATGGGATTTTTGAGTTTATGGAACCCCATACGGTGATAGATCAGTTTACATGGCTTAAGATGTTCAGTGCATTTTACTGCGGACATCTCAAAGCCGAAATTTGATTTTGATGAAGGTATTTGCTTGTGCGGAGTAGATTCCGATGATGCTAGGAGACCGAGCAAGATTCTGAATGTCCAGTCTATTGAGAAACTGGATTTACCGCTGATGAGCAAGGAGGAATTGTTAAACATTTTCCGACCAGAAAAACTGGAAGGAGATGCAGGAAAACTCATCGGTGATAGTGAGATTTACCTTTTGTAAACCTCGAAAATGAATAAATATTATCTAGTTTCTACGGATGCTAAGTTAATTTTCATGAGTCGCTTGGAACAGATCCAGTAATGGCGCCACGCCTGCCACTTTGGATGAGTAACCGTAGAGACATCGTCTAAGTTTTCTAATAAGAGTTCCTAAAGGATAGGGACTCTTTTTATTTGATTTTTATTCAAAATGTGTTAGAATCGAAAAATAGTAATTAAACCTGATTAAGTACTTTTTTAAAGCCAAAGATTGAAAATTACATCTATTGATTCCCCTGAAGTTTGTGGGGACTTATAGAAAGGAGCAAAAAGTATGCTTATCTTATATTTGAATGAAAAGGAGACACAATAGACATGAATTTTTCAAATGATTATTTTAGAAATGTTGTGATAAATTGGTATTTAACTTATTTTGGATGATGACGCCATGGAGGGCGGGCCAGATTTAGCTAAGTCTGATCAAATTCTCGAGCGAGCGCTCAACTTTTAGAGAGCTAGATGGCTATAGGTCTGAGATGGATTTATCGAGAAGATTGCGCAATGGTGAATGTCGCTAACCGGGAAGGATCCGGCCAGATTTTAATGGGGAGAAAAATTTCACACCCAGATTCCGGAAATTATTTATCTGGAAGAAGTCTGTCTTAGTGTGGGACAAATTGAATATTTAATTCAGAAACTTCGTGAAGCAATTCGTTGTAATTTGAGCTGGAGTCTTGGACGTGGACGGTTCTAGGGAATGACCCAGAAAAAGCAATGAAGTGGTCGACCTCATTGCGCGACGAGTCGCAGTGGTGAGAAAAATCTTATTCGAGTCACATCAAAAATTATTTAATATAAAAGATTTGTTGTGGTGACGATTGGGTTAGTAAGATTTTAAGAACATTTAAATTAAATTTAAGATAATTCAAGTAGTTAATTTATTAAATGATAAACCAATGTACGTTATGAAGAAAATAGAAATTAAGTAGGGGATGTAAAATGAAGAGGATAAAATCGAAATTTTAAAGGGCACCCTAAAGTTCAGCACAACATTAATTCAAGTTTAATTACAAAATTTTGGTTTAAAAACCCTCTGAACAAATCAGGGAGTTTTTCTTGCAAAAATTTCCGCTTGATATGGTTAAAATATTGGTATAATTTTACTGAATTGAAAACTACGTAAGTGAATCCTCAGATGAGATTAGATGACAGATGATCGATGTTCGGTTTTGTCCTCTTGACTTTCTTTTTATTCTTATGTCAAAAATATAAATCTTGATTTAATAGTGAATCATGCTGGTTGTCCTGGAAGGGATAGTTCTTTGAAAGGAGAGATATCTTATGGGATCAATGAAAATGGCAATGAACACAAAGTGTTGTCGGTTGAGGAAAACAACGACACACAGGTTTTATCGAGTTAGATGGATCCATATCTGTCGGAGCTTTTAGAGGATTTTAGATTAGCTCAGGACGATGGTTTGCGGCCGCGCATTGAATTTTCTAGGTGGAAACGGGAAAATTCAGGCGAATAAAATGCTATGAGCAGGGAGAAGAGCTCTTCCGGTGAAGGATTTTCAAATTCTAGAACTGAAAATATTCGAATTTTTCTTATGATTACGTAAAAGTATCGGAAAATGTCTGGCTAACTTGTCAGGATCCTGTGAGGAAAAGCGGTTTATGCGAAACATGAATTTGAAGCTTAATTATGACCTTTAAAAGTCGCTATCAGGGTAGTATTAGTTTTAATAAATACGGTCTGTTGCGGCCACAATTAAACAGCCTCGGTAAAATTTATTAAATCTGGTCATAAGAGAAACCCCTCTATCTGCGGGGTGGAAGAATTAACAATATGAAAATATACAAATAATTATAATTAGAATATATATTTTATGATTTATGCTGAAAAGAAAAAGCCCCTGACAGGAGTCGAGGCTTTCCATAGATAGAGATAATTCACTAACTTCAGGTTAAGTGAAATCTTTTTCTCATTCGTGAAAATGTTGGGGAAATATCGAGGATAAACTTTAGATCAACGATGAAATAATTGGTTGGATTGGCATATTTAGATAACTTGTACCTGTTGATTAATTTACCGCCATTAACATAGATACAGCAAGAATTAGCCATCCCACTGGGTCAGTATTCTATGTTCTCGCAAAAAGATTTCTGAACTAATTGCTCAATGTCACCGCCAGCTGGTAGCCTTCGAATAAACTGATCGAAAGTGTAGTCTTGATAATGGAATTCACGTTCAATTTTCACTGAGCGGACGTTATGGATGAAATCTGTACCGATATAGCTTTTGGTAGGTCAGACAAAGTTTTTGCCAGAATCTAGACTAAGGTAACGACAGTAGTTAAGACGTATCCAGGGTTTAGCGTACTCACTAGGCTCGATACCAATACTTCTTGACCATTTGTCAGGTGAAGAACTAACAATACTCGTCGACAGTGCTTTTTAATCGAAAAAGTTTATTTTTATCGATAAACATGGTGGGAATAATCCTACTGATTGTTACTCGAAATTTGTTCTGAGGTAATACCAAGAGTTATAAAAGCAGCTGAGTATCTAAATAGGTTATCTGGATACTCTGCATTACTCAAGATATACAATCTTCAGATAATTCAAAGGCGGCCCTGTACAGGAAACGCCATTAATGATTAGGTTGTTAATCCCATCGAGTGAACAAGTCTCGAGATTATAGTGACGAGCAATTTGTCCATGTTGGGACCTTGTGAATGCAGGTAATGTAAATCTACCTTGTCTGATCTGATCTTTTTCTCTTTTCTAATTATTCATGATACCCTTTTTAAAAGAGCTCGCAAAAGTATGAGCTAAACTTAAGTTTAACGAATGTATTATGGCACTAAAAATTATCTTTTGTCAATATATCCGTTAAAGAGCTGAACTCTATATACGGATTTACCAAGAATGCTATAATATAGAGCATGATAGTTGTTACCACTGGACGAAAGTATATCGATATCGACGCCTATGCGAGCATGATTGCTTATAGAGAATTGCTTAGGGTGACGACCGATAAGAAAGCATTAGCAATCTCTACTCAAAATGAACCAAACTGTACCGCTGATGTTGTGTAGCTTGAAATATGCTAGATAAACCAGTAAACACAGAAAAGCAAAATTCGTGCTACTGGACGTCCTCAAATCGAGATTTCTTTGATATCTTCGTTGATCCAAATCGCATCATTGAGGTCGTCGACCATCATCCAGGCTACGAAGAATATTGGCGCCAGAATAAAGCTGTAAAGAGTCAAATAGAAGTAATTGACGCAGTTTGCACACAGGTCTACGAACGCTTTATTGAAGCTGACAAAGCGGATTTACTAGATCAGATTTATGTAAATTACTCATAGCTGAATTTTAGATAATACCATCAATTTGAGATCCAAAATTACTAGAACGCGGATAAAAAGTTTATACGGAGCTAAAGAAACTCGGTGGACTAACAGATGATTTTGGCCGAGAATATTTCAGGGCTTGCGAAAGCGAACAGATGAAAGACCTAAAAACTGCAATCATAAACGACATGAAAACAGAATGGGTTAGTCCATTACTTCCCGAGGCAATTGGGCTGATAATTTTATTTAATCGATGAGAATTACAAGAATTATTAAATGAAGTTTTTGCCAACTTTCGATAAGTGGATGATAAATATCATCTCCTTGAGGATGGGCGTAGCTATCTTTTACTGTGACAGCAAAGAAACGCAATCTGGACTAGAAAAACTGTTTGACACAAAAAGCAATCACGAAAATCTTGTGGTGCTTAACGATTTTATATTGAGAAAAGAAACCTAAAGCGCAATTGAGTTTAAAGATTAGAACGTGTTCGCTGGTGATCTCAATAATATAGAATATGACAGAGAGTGAGGTAGAAGAATTGATTCAAAAATTTCATAGAGTTTTGGAGTCGATTTTCCTAGAATGGTTGCAGGAGTATGCTGAAACGCTGGCTTTACAGAAGCAGAAATATATAAGCATGGACCTGCGGTACGATTTACTCGGATTTATTCGAAAACAGAGATTCTATTCAAGCTAGACCACGCAATAGGGTAGTCTTGGTGGTGGCATTTTACTCACGATAAAAGCAGACTCTGGCAGGGCTCGTGATATTGCAAACTGCCAGTAAGCATTGTGTAGATTTCATGAGTGGCACTATTTGACACAGGAGTCGACCGAAGATTTGACGACAGAGATGATTGCGGGGTCGCGAAATTAGTCGCCTACTTTAAGCGGGATTGTATTTTTAATTTGAGGTGGATAATTATCATCTTTACCCGATTGCAGATAATGACACCTGAAAACTTTCAGCAGATCGTTTGGAATATTCGTTGGCGAATATGTTCTTCGCGTATGGGATAGATGGTTGGCGGAAACCGTGAAATGTATAGCGGATATTGTAGTGCAAATCAGATGAAAATGGGGTAAAAAGGAATTGGGTTTCAGACGAAAAGATCGCACGAAAAATTCGTTAAACTAGTTCCGCAATTATCTATATTTTATCGTGAGGACCGAAACACGTTATTCTTCCGATGCAGTTGATTTGCATGGCGACATTTTGAAGAAAATATGAGTGAAGCTGGTAAGCTGGTCGTGTAGCGGATTTGTACCCAGATGAAAGAATCGGAAGTGATCACCTGATTTTAGCTTCAGATTATGGTGGACGCTTTTTCAGCCCGGCAGAAGGCAAATAGAAAATAAGGAAGGCAAAAGTTTTGAAAGAGTGCGGAGGGAGTATATGTAGTGGAATTGCCAGGCGAGGTGCGCCGCTATATTGATCCTTACTGTGGCGAGGTCTGACGTTGATAGTCGACTGCAAAATTGCAAAGGTTATATCGAGAAAAATTTAACGCCTATAAAATGGAGGGATATCTGTATCTGCCGAGGGTAAAATTAACATAATAGATGTGATATCTGTGTCGGGGTGGTATTATTATAAAAAGCGGTAACTGCCGGAGAGCTTTGTGGTGGTTAGAGAAATTGTTGCAAGAGTTAACCTTTCTTGCTCCATTGAGAACTGTTCGATGTAGTCCTTGGTGAGATAATACACTCCTCACTAGTGCTGTGCGGTGTCGCCAAATTCGAGGTTTGCTTTTCCGATCAATCAATCTACTACCACAGCTGCTGATGGCTAGCTGTGAACCAATCAGCTGGATTATCATACTGCAAGCTTCGAACGCAGAGCACCTTCAGCAAGGTCTTCAATATCACCTGGCTGGCATGAAATTGTATCTGATAAACTGATGAAAGATGCCATGCGGCGGTCGATTGTGCATACGATAAGCACTGAATGTCGATGCGGTGAATGAAATCTTTTACCGGATACCGCTTCTGGTAGCTTTAGGATAAAGGTATCGTCATCATCACTGTTCCGAGATAATCATCACAATTCAGGACGATCCAGGGCTTTAACGTAATCGAGACAATCAATACCCGATATCAAACCAGACATTACGGCCACCATCAATTTACATTATATCATCTGATGAGGTTAGCTACAATTGGAAGCTTGGACTCTTTCAATGAATTTAACTGGGATAATCTCATGCATGAATTTGGAAATTTGCTCTTCAGTGAGTTCCATGTGAATGGAGTGAAGAATTTGCATAGACCATCTGGATCACTGCATAGCCAATCATATAGTCTGCGAATGACAATTCAAACATGGTCTGAGCAGAAACGCCGTTGATAATTAGATCATTGATTTGGTCGAGTGACTGAATTTCAGAGTCGACCACGACGTAAACCAGTTTTATTCTTATCATTGCATTCAAAGAGAAACGAAGCCGATGTAGATCTTCGGAATCAATTAATGCTGAGTAACCGGAACTAGCAATGATTGGGCGTCGGAGCTGCTTGTCACTTTTCGTTAAGCACTCTTCTGAACTGATCAACAACATCCATTGGATTCATAACTTTTGCACAATCTCCGCTAGGTCAATTCCAGCGGCACGTATTTTCGCCAATGTTTGTGTGGCAGTTTTGAGCGGATGCGATCTCATTTTCTGAGGTGGTAATCGCGCGCTCAGATGTTTTGACGCTACGCGACGGATTCTCTGAATTTTTCGCGAGCGATTAACGCAGAGTACTTCTAAAGAGTATAATTTACCAATGATCATTGTCCCCTCTCTTTTAAAGAGCTCATATTTGCGCGAGAGCTAAACATGAGGCTTAACGGCTATATTATAGCAGAGTATCTGAGTTTGTCAAGGTGTTGCACTTTGAGGGATTCAGGGGTAGGTTTTGTATCCTGGAAAATCGAGAAATATATTCCTCGGCTAGCAGCTGGATTTGCGAGATTTGGCAGGCGATGTGGTTTTACATTGACATCTTAGCATAAGTATGTTTATATTAATTAGCATTATCGCTATGGTGGTAGATCTCGTAACGTATGCGAGGTGGTTCTTTAATAGGAGGTGTCATGCACAGTGAAGTAAGAAACGGTGACTCATTGGTGTTTGAAGTGATGAATGGTCCGAGTCGGGACCGGATTCACAGCGCAAATATGTATGCCTTTTGATCAGAATATTTCATATCGATCTTTGAGTTTAGGTGTCCGAAACGAGAAAAATCCAGCTGGTGGAACGACTCGTGAATTTATGGCACTGAAAATGTGCAGATTCTTGGGGTAGTCCATACCGATCGAACAGGATATGATTTTAATATTCAGAACTTGTGATGCGGACGATCAAGACGCCGGCGGGCAAGTGTAATACTTATCGAAATTTTCGATTTTACGATGATTACAACTCGAAGCCCGAATCGACACTTTGAGATTAAAACCAATGAGGTTTTCAGGCGATGTCGGTTTTCACGAATTATTTTTGACGTTAGTAGTTTCTATTTTTAAGAGTTTGATACTCAGAAAGGTGAGATGATAGAACGCTGGTGTAAAACAAAGGATGGCAGAGGTAATAAAGCATTACTTGGTAAGAAATTTTTCATCAAAATGACTGCCGAACTTTTGGATGACAATAATGAGGCAACGTGAAAAGCTTATCGAAGGGACTTATTAAGGAAAGATGGACGTAGTCTATATGCCATATATGTTTATTGAGGGAGTGCAATTTTACGATAATGTTCGGACGAAAGCCTGGACTTCCAGACCGTGAAGACGATGTGTCTCATTGTAGATTTAGACGTACACAGCGGCTAGGGATCAGGGGCGAACGCTTTATGACCTGTCACGTGCCAGTACAACTGGTGGTGATAAATATGGGATGCTAATGGGTTGGCAGAGGACTGATTTGCATGACATATGTGATTGGCGGGCAATCAACTACGGGCAATTGTAATACTCATTTTAGCCTTTGTAGCTTTTTAGCATTATGGGGGTTTTTATCTTAGTAAAGGTGGGGAGATGATTAAAATTACTTATCGCATGTCTGCGCACGAATTCTGGACGACTGATGAAATGTCACGGCGTATCAGCCAGAGGAGGGTGATTGAAATTGAGGTAAAAGCACACTACGTGAATATCGGAATAGCTAATTTTTCAAATTACGTTCTCACAGATGGTTGGTCTGCCAAGTTATGAGGAGGGGTACTACATCAAAGCCAACTGTGACGATAAGGATTCGATCAACAATTGATGATCTATTCACCAGTGTTCCCCAGTTACGGATGACGAGGGGGCGCTGATTGGTTTTAGGGTTAGCCCTGCACGTGACTTATAATACATTTACCTCGGGCTCTGGAGTTTATCCGCCTTTTTAATGAAAAATCCCCGCCGAACCGAGGATTTTTGAGTGATGAAAGAGGATAAGAAATCGAAGACTAGTAAATCCGATCTTAGGAATCGGGGTTTAGATTTCTCTCTGATTAAGGATTCTAGCGTATTCAATACGCTTATCTTCCGATAAATCTGCATTGCTTTTAAAGAGTTCTATGAGATTTTTCTCGATTAATATTGGTGGCTACTCATATTTAAGCGAAGATAACGCCAATTTGAAGTGAATATCCTCTTTGGAGCAGAAGAAATCGAAATCTTCATGTTCATATTTATCAGCCAGTAAAATCAATTGTTCCACCAGATGTGAGATAATTCTTGATAAAATTCTCAAATTTATGAAAATCACTCCCAGTGGCGATGTAAATTTGCTGAATATTGAGAAGCTTAAGAAACTGAGTGATGGTACTAGTGGGTGGCAGTTTCTTAAAAATCGGGTTCTAGTTTGAAGAAACGTGAAAAGCAGTACCAGTGACCCAAATTGGTCGATAATCGTCGAGATTGATACCGAGATGGTCCAATCGAGCGGATCAGCGGCGTGATACTGTCGAGGATCAGTGAGGGTGATCTTTTAATCCAGGCAGCAATGAGGCCAGTAAAGAAAGATTCCTCGATAGATGCAGTAGGGCAGGTAAACGTTAGCAGAGTTCAGAGATTCTTGGATGAGGAGCTGGTTGGCCATCACAAAAATTGTCGGAGGTTGACTCCGAGACGCGCATTTCGGCGCATCTGAACTTCGAGGTTATGTCAGGTTTCTATCCGGCAGCAGTTCATGGCGATAGTGTCGATATCGATGCCGCGTTGATGAAACTTTTTGAGGTTTTAAGGACAAAACCACGGCCTTTAACTTGAATTAACTGATACATTAATTCACAAGAATCTGACATTGATTTTAGAGTGCTTTTGACTTTGTCGTGTGACGCCAGATGTAGCTGGGACTGAGTGGTCCCTAACCTCGCTGGGGTTTGCGCCGGCCGCTGAAGTTCAGACCCAGATGGTTTGCGAAATTCGATAACTCGGCGCGCTCCGGGCTTGGTGCGAGCAAGTGTCATGGCGGCGTAAAGCGCATCATGCAACTCAAGATAGCACTTGACATAGGCGGAATTACGCAGACCTTGGGTAGTTCTGGAAAACTAGATTCCGGGATTTGAAGCATAATTTGGAATTTTTGACTCATATTTTCCCCTTTCATTTTGTAAAAAGAACGCAATAGATACAAAGTTGATTATTATTATCATATCATAGTTTGGTTTTGTCAAAAATACCGTATAAACAAGCCCCTGACTGGCTGCCGGGCAGCTTTTCAGCCTCAGTAATTAAGAACGGTTATTTTAAGAAAGGAATACATTTTAAGCATTATCATTTTTATTGTTTGAGCAATTTGTTGATAAGCTGGTTATCGTAGTTTCGACATTCGAAGTAGTCATACCAACTTTCAGCAATATAATCAGTCAGCTGACTTACGTCAACCAAGTTGAGATACTTTTGCTGGATCAATAAATATCGACAGATGCTCCTGCTCAAACGAGATGGGCAAGCATGGCGTCAGAATCAGTGACGGATTGGTTGACAGTACCTATTTTCATCCATGAACTTTTAGCTAGAGTATCTATGTCTCTCCTACTTTTGAGATAGTTAGAGATGAAAGTTCCAAAGCCATAAAGTGAGCAGTTGTTAATAATGTTTTTCATTGAGAAGAAATTAATAAAGCATGTCTACACTAATTTTGTTCGGCAGCTCGGGAGAGCCTCTCACCAGTAAAGTATTCATAGCCATTAGCGTCAAGCCAACAGTCTGAAAGTATGATCATCTCCATATCAAACTCTTTATAAAAATCTGAATCAGATGCGATATAATCTACCATTTTGCTATTTGCGTGCTCTGTAAGCCATTCCGTAACATTAGCCTTCGAAAGACCATGGTCGTAAAGCCAAGTGACTCTACTGTTCGGGCCGGTCTTCACGGTTTTCAAGCCAATCAGAAATCCAGTTCAAGAACTTTTTCTGCACTAATTCTCACGTAGAAGCCTTCTAAAACCGTTTTGTTAGTAAAGATTGTGATCGTAATCGCAGTAGCACCTATCAGCCAAAAGATCTGGCGAAATTCCGCGATTAATTAGCTTATCCCCAGCTCTCCATAGTGAAAATTTTTTGTCACTTTCCACCAAAGTCGGAAAACAGTTTAGTCATGTCAATCTGGCACCATACGCGACTCAGTTCATCGTAGTGCTCCTCCCATATGTCTTCCGGTGACATCATCTTAGTTATTGAGTCGCATCGAATCTAGCTTTCAAAACCTTTGCCACGTTTTTGTGCATTTTGACAGTAGTGTCTTTGATGCCGAAGCCATCATTAGGGATTAAAATTGTCCACGATAATATCGAAATATAACCTGCAATTCTGCGTTTGTCATAATGCTTATCCCTTTTCTGTAGCTGTGGTCGTTTTGTAACGAGCATTGTCTAATTTTTCTCAAGAGTTTACCATTTTGTAGCAATGTATAAAAGAAATTATAAGAAAATTCTTAGGGCAAAGCCCAAAATTGAATAGGAAATAAGGGGCAAAAGCCTGAATACAACATATCCTCCTTTCTTAAAATTTTAATGTACTCACCTTCTTTGGTGTTTGGACTCGAGTTGAATACTCAGGACTATTACATTGTATAACATTTATGGTTAAATGTCAATATGTACGTCAAAGATTCAGGACCTTAACGGTGTATTGACAAACAATATAGTTTAGCAGTATAATAATTTTGTTCTATATGATGCACATTTTAGAAAGGGGTGGCTTTAGATTGACACTCAAAGATTTTATTCTCGACTGGAATAAGTCGCACAATCGCTTTCTCGGTTTCAGGAAATCCCTGGAACGGGTCGCTGCGAGCGAGGGTTGCGGTATACGGCGGTTAAGTATCGGATTTCTATTCTGCAAATGAATGGAATAGATTTGAGAGATATCGTTGATGCAAGATCGCACGGCACGATGTACGTTGTAACTGGATGAATATCTCTTCGAGAGAGGAATCATTGATATTAAGTCGCGTCGTCAAACCATAATTATCAGGATAGCATGTCATGGGTGTCCTTAGATGGATTGAGAAGAGTTTTTCTAAACAGGACAGAGTGAGTAAAGAGCTCCTGAGGGCTCGCTGTTGGAAGTGAGCCTTTTCTTACATAATATAATTAGGATTACTAAGTGTTTATTTTCGGAGGTATTGTATGTTTGCTCTGAATGTGAATACAGAATATGGGCGCGTAAAAACACCTTGGCTGATATGACGCCGAGCCCACGCCACTTTGAAGGGTCGACTTATCCGCCCGATGATGTCAGCAAAAGATCTAAAACTGCTGGATGATTTTAAACATACGCCCGGAATATAAAAAGAGTTGAGAGCGTTCTGATGCAAAACTGCTAGACTTTTACAGATATGTGTAGAACCGGTGACTGGTCTGGCGAATATGGTTCTCTGATGATGATGATCCAGGATATTTGGCTTTAACTACATTCCAACTACGTGAAATAGATGATGTTTTAATCACATCGATGTAATTGGCATGATTAGTAATGAAACTACCTAATCATGAAACACTCCCATTTGCAATTGATTTGACCTATAACACTGATAACGATAAAATGAGCCAGAAATTCAAATGGAAACATGTCTATGGAAAGAAAGATAAGGCAACTAGATGAAGCATCGGAATTTGGGGAAAGTTTCATTACTAAAGGACTATTTTGGTAACGACATAATTATGACTAAAAGCCTTGCCATTGAAGTTTCGGTGGACTTGAAGATTTCTGGATTGTTTCTGCTAAATATTTTGAAGATAAAAATAACCCTGAACCTATGTGTAAAAAGGACGAATTGATATGATGCCCAGATTTATTGTGGGTTATTCGACGGAGCTTGCATGATGCTTTCCTGTGGCATGCCAACGGATGAGTATAGAAGAAATATGAAGTTTCATATCAGAGATCAATATATAAATACGCTGAAAAGTGCGCAAAAATGGTGTACGTTATTTGAAATGTTTTGAGCAAGTCGTAGGGATTCGTTATATGCGTTAGAAAATATGGATCCTGAAGAGGTAAAATGGATGCAGGAAGATGAACTCGAAAAGGCCAAGAGGCAAATTACGGCGATGAGCTCTTATTTTGATGAGCCATCCCAATCAGCAACTGAGAAAGCTCAATCTAACCCGATGAATGAATTAGCTGCTCGTGAAATATGCTGACAGAGATATAGTTCGTCAAGCGATTAATTATCATAGTAATGATACTTTTAGATATAGAAATTGAAAAATATCCCCTACAGATCAAAGTAGGGGGTAGCTTGATTATGAAAAATCTTTTACCTCTAGGAGTTCATGGCGACGTATAGCTTTTAGTCTCCTTATGAGATCTTGCAGTTGATACTTAAGGTCCTTCGGTATCGGTCTTTCCTTTTTGATAAGATCGAAAACGGCAATGATAGTACCAGAGAATATCCCACTTTGAGCCATTGAAACGCTGCCAAATCTCATCACCAAACTGATGGATAATCATTCAAGATATCGATGAGATTTATGAATTTATCAGGGTAGCAACTAGATAAGCTCCAATATAATAGGAACTGCTGACGCTTCAGGTAACTTTGTCATCGGTCTCTTCCAGGGAGTTTGGGTTGACCAGCGGTTTTGATCGGAGAGCATCTTTGACGATGTCAGTAATCTCGTCTCCAAAAATCGCGTCGTATATCGATCTGCAGAATAGATGGCTGGATCGACATCCTCGAGGATGTCATGGGATCCCCGGCAACAATTGCTGCTATCATCAGTATATTGACTAACATCGCTGACGGCGACAGGGTGGGAAATATATGGATATCGGTTCCTCGCGGTTTTGATTCCGGCGCCTTTTGGCGGCAAACTTTGAGTGCAAGATTAATTTTGTCAGTAAACGCAGATTCACCTAACCTTTTCGTAGTGTGTGCGGGTGAGTGGAGTGTCTGCTCGGGTAAAATTTCCTCAAATTTGTGCAGGTATTAAATTCACCTCTCCGAAGAGAGGTGAAGGTGTAGTAAATTTTTTAAACCCTAAACATCTTTTTACTTCGGGTTCTACTGATACCAGATGATGCATATTTTTCAGAGACAGGGATTTCTAAGCATTGCTCTTTAAAACGTCATATATAGGTTGAAACTGTCCATTTAGTAGGTGATCCAGTGAAAGTACATGAAGCGGCAGCTAAGCCATACTAAAAGACCGAACTCATCTGCGTCGGGCATTACACCGATAGCGCGCCTCTTATCACATATGTCTTGGAATGACGGCCGGTCGGCCTCTTGGACTCTGCCAACCGTTGTATTCTGGAGGATTTCACCCCAGTGTTTAGCATCAAAGCGATGTTCTCCGGGTTTGCGCGGTCAGTTTAGGTAATTTTGGTGAACTCAGCAGTGTTTTCATTAACCATGCTATATAATGCACTACGCCTGAATGACGAAGCCACTAGAATCGGTAACTAGGGTGTAAAAATTACCCGTCGGATTCCTGCCAATCAGACGAATTTTGGATTAGCATATGGATATTCTTCGGCGCCATTCTCCATGATGAAACGATAGAATTGGCGATAGATTACGCGAATAATCCGAATAGGCTGTCAGGCGGCAAGATTGTCTTGCGAAAATTTGCTACTTTGATCTTTATTAAATGTGCTCATGATTCCCCTCCTTCATGCTGTATGGGAAAATACCCAATATATATATTATACAATGAAGAATGGGTGGTTGTCAATTTTTGACTCTGAGTTAACACAGTGTAGGGCAAACATTTTCGATTGTACTGTGAAAGATTCGTGTATATGGTATGCTGCATCACTAATGAATTTAAGGGAAGCTGAAAACCTACACCTTATATTGCTGATGTTGGTAAACTATCCGTCACGCCTGCGGCCTTTCGAAGCTGTGGTTTTGTTCTCGGATTTTGTTAAATTATGTAACCATTCTTAGAGAAATATCCGACTGTTCCAGGAAAATTCTGTTGTCTGAAGGGATATCTTCTAGTGGTAGTAGGAAAATGAATCGCCTTTCGATTTTTGAGTGAAAAAGCTGGATATAGGTGATTTGCTTCACTTTCTAGAAAAAGCTATATTGAAACCACCAGAAAGCACGAAAAATATAGATGCGCGGATAGTGCGGGGTCTCTAAATACTAGTTAAAAGTACTTTCGAAAATGTGAAATTAAAACTCGAATATTGATGCTTTATTTGACATCGGATCTGCTTGAGTGGTTGCAAGGTCTAAGGACCCAATTAATATCATAATCCTTTCTTGTGATGGAGATTATGCTGAAGCAATTAAGACAACTCTCTCGTGTTGAGTCCCGATTCTTGTGTAACGGTTTTCAGCACACCAGTAACAGAAGCAAAAATTGTCTATCGGTTAGATTAAAACAACTTAGTCGTGAGCTTGATTGGACGTAATTATAAATTATCAAATATAAATAATATTAGAGATTATATTTCTCAGTCTTTTGAGAGCGGTAAGAATAAATTGAAAAATAATTAAGGATATTTTTAGATCGAGCAACCCGCCATTTCTGGCGGGTCCTCGCGAAGATAGCACCGAAGTGGTATCTCCGACGTTGGAGTTTTCTACCCGATGTCTTTATATTATCACATATTGAAGAAAAACTCAATCTCAGGTTTTTTATAGTGTTACATCCGATGTAAAGCGGTAGAGGCTTACGATATAATAAAAATATGGCTCATACTTTTATGTGCTAACAAACATAGTATGTGGAACGGCGATGAAAAAGTTTGCGTCGAAGCTTATCCTGTTGAATTTGTTGAAACGAATATCGGAGGAAAACCCTGATAGAAAATTTGGTGATAAAGATAACGACTATTCCTTTGTTGGTGGATATTTTATGATTCTTGCCCGGAAAATCGAACCAGAAATATGGCGATGTATGGAATGATCTAAGTCTAGCGATTTTCTTTCATGACGGTGATTATAAAAACATAAAACGCTATGATTACGTAGTTGATGATATGGACTTTGCAGATAAAAACGATTTATTCAAAATGGGAAGAGTATTTTGTTGAAAATTAGATGCTTTTTGAGGAGCATCACGAAAACTTAAAAATACTTATCACCATACGAATCATTTGAGAGATTCCATAAAGAATCAGATAAATTAAACTTTTGACATGCGTAAGTGACGATAAGACAAAAATTGTCGTAACAGATAATAGTTATAAACTAATTCGTCTTTATAGATTGAAATGGAAGATATGATTTTGACAAAGAAATAAATCCGAATGTGTGGTTTACCGCTCTAGTATGGTCTCGTTAACGATAAACAAGAATTAAACGCTATCGACATCTGCTCGCTATTCGAAAAGCTATTCCCCAATGAAGAACTAGAAATTCGTTTCTTCGGAGTAGCAAAAATTAAAAAGCTTAACTTTATGATATAATATTTATTAACAAATCAAGTAGCTACTTATGAGCGCATCAATCAAATAGCATCCTTGAAGGAATACCATATATAATTAGCATAATTGGTTTTCCACTATTGATTGGAGCGTTATTTCTCTGACTCAAAAACATTATTGGCATCAAAAACATTGAGCGCAGTGGAGCATATACCATAGCACTATAAAAACTATTTATACCGATCAACTCGCGTCTGACGTAACTCTGCGAAAAGCCTTCGGGAAAAAGAAGGCGTCGTAGTTAAAGAATACAAAAATTATAAAACACTTCGGAAAAGAATCATCCAGAGAGCTAATCTCCGATCTAATGTGAAGTAGTTAACGAAATAAAGATAGTCGGCATAGTACATAGGTTCTGGATATTGTAGTGTTGAAGGCACATACAGAAGACGGTATGCCCAATGTTACGGAGATTATTCTCCACAATCCCTTCAAAAAGCACAGGCGCAAGCCCATATTTGCAATACGAGCGCATACAACGAGAGTGGATGTTATGATACCTATTATTCAAGTATCTATAATGGGACAAATTCCTGTCCAGAAATTAAAGTTGAGGATTTAGTAAAGAAAGGATTGCATGGGTTTGAAAAGTTTTTGGCAGATGAGGCAAGTCGTGACTACGAAAACGACTTTTCCGTGAGGTTGCAAAGCAATCTAGTTCAGATGTTCAAAGAGGAAAATCTAGACGATTTATAGGCCATCCAGAAGTTCCAGCTAATAAATACCTGAAGCCCGACTGTGTTCTTATTACGCCCAACAGACTCTTAATAATAGATTTTAAGAAACCATAGTGGTAAGACTTGGCTCTCAGATGAGTCACTATTTGAAGAATGCCCATGGCGACATGACAACTATAATAGTAGATGGCGGAGGCTCTATTAACCTCATTTGCACAACTGACAGCGAAATTGGGTTGAAGAATTGATAGGAACAGATATTTATGACAAGTTTGGTATAGCTCTGTATGGTGTGTTTCCAACAAGACATGAATATTATGAATAAGGTACCCGGAAAATTTCAGCTTGCGTTTTCTGTGAGTAATCTCGTATCAGTATCTCAAACCGCATACGAGATATCTATCGGCGTAAAAACATATGTAGATATCGATAAAATCATGATAGTTATCGAAGCAAAAGCCGCATAACGACTACTATGCTGTTAGTTTGAAAAATATCGAATCGGTAGAGCGAGCCAATGAGAGGATGGAAAATAGCTGTGAGGCGCGAAGCAGAGGCTCAGCGTAAGGTAGACGAATATGAAGCTCAAAATTGCTGAGCAGAATCTAAAAATAAAGATGTAGAAAAACTTAGGCGTGAACTTAAAAGTGCCAAGAAGAGGCCTTAAAAGTGTCTAGAGAAGTTGCCGACAAAGAAAAACAAGTAACTTGACGACAAAAGATACGCCCTGAGCTAGAAACACAAAAAGCTATTAGCGCGAAAAAGAATATGCAAAAGAGAAAGCTGCCTCAGATGATAGTAGAGCCGAGAATTGGAGAAAGAAAAAGACAAAATCAAAGACTAAAAATAGTTGCTACTATATTCGGGACTCGTTGCATTGATCGCGATAGCTGCAGGCGTATGGGTATACATTGACGGACAAAACAAAATTGCCCAACAAGAAGCAGATAGATTTAGTCTCAACTAGAAGAAGATTATAGAAATGGACGCAAATGTATTCCAGTGGAACGTGTGCAGATTTTATCGGAAATAAAACGTCTAGGTCGATTTTTATGCTAATTATATTAATGAATCAAAAGCAATCCGTGTTTATAGATAATGTAAAAAGGCAATTTTTGACTGATGGTTCCAAAAAGATCTTATTTCTAAGTGACACTGCAGACCTCTAAATATCTCAAAACAAACATCTTGAGGCCAGAGGCTCCATTGTGAAGTTTAATGATACCTATGAAAATCAAAAATTTCAAATTTAAGCCAAATTATAATTAAACATGAGTAATCATGAAGAAAATAGTTAATTATAAAAGAAGATCTGGAAGGTCATAAAAATAAAAAGGAGACAATATGGGTGCAAGTATTAACGTAAAGTTGCAAATGTAAAAGTAAGCTCTTTAGATGCTTAGCGTAGGGATGATGTTTCCCGATGAATATAAGAAGACGGCTGATATGATTAAGGCCGGAAAATCTGCATGAAGAAGGCAAGAATATTATGCGTACAGTAAAAATACGCAGTGGTGGATATCGAAAAGTCTTTATATTTCTGTGAAAATGCGGAAACATAACACGGGCTAAGCCAATGGATTACTACGCCCCCAAAAACGTTGATAAGGCAGGCGAAAGAAAAATATGGCATAAAAACTGTTGAGGAATCGGGGAGAAGTTCCATACAGTCCTTATATGGATTTTTGATGATACATTACTCACTTATAAAGAAGACACAACTATAAATGCTCTATCTGCAAGCACTGAAATGATTCGCGTAGATGAAGAAAAAGCTGCGTGATATGAAATGCCCTAATGCGGCGAAAAATACGAAGTATTTCAGGACATGTTATGGGATTGGACAAAAGAGAGACGCCTAGCTCAAAAAGCGTCTCTCAAGTGCTTTACTATTCAATACTGACCGGAAAAATTTTAAAAAGAAACCTGATTGGCTACCTCCAAATAGTAGCACTGACACTATTTTAACTTGGAATGGCCTTTAGAGGGGTCAGCTTAGAATTGATGCCAATGGTATAATAGCATACGAATGCTAGCCAAAACAAATATCCGTCAGTTGTCTTTCAGGACTTGGCAAGGACGGCCAATGAAAATAACTCATACATTTGGTCCAAGAAAGCGATTGCTCTTTATGGCTGGTATTGCGGTAATGGGCGCTCGGTGTTAATTAATCGAATACTTACACACAACATATTACGAAAATATTTTTCTGACGGACATTCAATTTATTATCGCCGATACAATAGGAATATCTTTTGTAGCTACAAAAGGCTTGCCATGTTAATAAAAGATCCTCTAACGAAGCCGGAAGAAATCCGTGAAGTGAGTGGACTGATTTTAGCAGAAAACGAACGTAGGATCGCCACTATTAAAAGAAAGACGATATGAGCGATCGAGAATCTCCTCAAGCTATTATTTTTGTAATGACTGAATATTCTATCTATTCAAAAGAGGAGTATTTGAGACAAAGGACATAGTCATTCCTCATGTAATAAAAACTCAGCAGATATACGAATACCTACTACTCTCGACACAAAAGACGCGAAAGAATTTACGATACACTTAATCTAAGTTATATGGATACTAGAATGATTTTCCACTGTCTAGATGAAGTAGAGTCTGAAAGATTATCCTCACCTGATGCGGTAAACCCTCAAAACAAGGTGAACTTTTATATATGAAAAAGAGGCATGAATGAGCCAGTTTTCTGTAGGTTTCGAGAATTCTACCGATAAAGACGTTAAAGAGCTAATCAAATCTAATAATCTGGTTAATCTTGAAGTGAAGAATAGTATGCAAGATCCATACAGTCTTAAGGTACATTATGTGATATCCAGACGATCCTGTAAAGTTTCATCTCGGCATTGACATTATTCAACGTCGTCAGATCCTCAAGGTTGAAATCTTCGAAAAAGTGCGGCTTAGATAAGCTCTGCTGACGCTATGATTGCGAAACAAAATAACGCTAGATAGATATTATTGATTGTTCAAATAGCCCCTAATTGAGTCGATGCACTATTTATAAGTCCGGAGTAAATCTGGCAAACGAAATCATCAAAGCGGTCCCACTCGGATCGGTAGAAGGCACTGGCAAGATCCGATTCTGCTCACGGAGGTATCGCGGGTGAGTTCACTGGCCTCAAAGCCACCTGCAGCATTCGAGCCCGCACGTCCCTCGTGGAGCGTCGCTATGATGATGACTACGATCGGGTCTTTTTGATATAAAGAGGTAAACTGATTTGAGTAGCAAGATTTTCATTATTTGAAAAGTCAGACATTACTGTATCGAGAGGTGATGATGAAAGTGGCGATTTTTCATTGATTTAGAGAGATTTGCTATGCGTGGATCCTGTATGGTCTCAAGTAATGAGTGTATTAAAAATTTCACCTTACGACACTTTATAGAGACATCAACGTCTATCCTTGCTCGATTAGCGTTAAATTTAATTTTAACAGACTGAAGAATAGTTGATGCTTTTTAAGTTTGCTTTAAAGGTTCTGGACTTAACGGGAGTGAGGCGAAAGCGAAAAATGTAATATAATTAACTCATAAGAACAATCAAGCTTTTTATTGACGGGCAGAATCTGAAAGTCAGCAATTATGAACGCGAGGCTGTCCTGGACAGTTGACCTATGAAACGATTTGAGTGTTTTATTAGGAGAAATACAGTTAACGGCAAAGAGCTACTTTATCAGGGGCATACGATCCGAAAACCAAGATTTGTATGATGCGCTTTCAAAATATGCGTTACATCGTAGTGTTTCGCGAGCATGCAGAAAGTTCCCCTGTCAGTCATAAGAAAGGCAATGTAGACACCGATATTGTCTTTGCGGTTATGAAGAAATTGGTTTGAGCGCGAAAAATTTGACAAGGTCGTATTAGTTTCCGCGACGCACTGATTGCGAATGGTAGTTATCTCATTAAGAAAGAAAAGTTTTGAGAAGCTACTAGTTCCGAATAAGCACACTTTATCTTCCTTTACCGTTTCAGGACGCGACATTTATCGTTCAGACCTCGACGATCCGCAATGAAGAAGAAGCTTGCTTTTCAAGAAGCATCAAAAGCAGGTTCGCCTTAGGTATTCTGTTGAGTGCATCCCTGCGTCGGAATATGTCTTGATTATATCACACGATTCTGAAAAATACAATAGATTTCTGCAAAATTACGAAAAATATAAAAATATGTTATATATGAGAATACAAAATCAGCCCTCCCGCGTAGTTCTCAAGTAGCAGTCAATCGGGCTGATTTCTTTTATGCAAGAAATTTATAATAGAGGATTTAAGATAGTTCCCCGATATTCATAGTTCGTTCGCTATCTAATTTTGTGTAAACTTTATTATAGTATTTATATACGAATTATATGTTAAGAGCCCATATTATTATACTCATCGATAGCATGTTGTGCGGCATAATATCTATTCCAAGTTGGCCAATATATACTGGTTTATTAAAAAGACCCTGCATATTCCTCTTTACTACTGAGCGTTTACGAATAATTTAAGATTTTACTTTCAAATGCACTAAGTTGATTTTCGTTTTGCAATAGTTCACAGCCCAAGAGAATTCTTTTGTATCAAAATATTCATCATAAATCTTTATGAGATTTGAGATTGCATTTTCCCCGATCGAGATTTCAACGAATTATATTTGACGGGAACGCTGGATGAAGATATAGAATTCTCTGGAGATAATATTGGCGCATACTTCTGAGTCCCGCGACTTCCTGGGCAAACAACTCGCACACAGCTCACTTCTTTTATGCTACTAACTATCTTCAGCCCATCGAGTTTGATTCCGATAATCTTGAGTCTCGCCAGCATGCAGACGATCATGTCTCTTCGCTCAATCTTTCCCAGACCGCATGGAAGCGTCCTTCATGTAAAGCTACGGCTTTTCTATATTCCCCAAAATTATAAGAAAGACCATCCCTCGTTAGCACTGTGGATGACCCAACATCATAGATTTCAATATACTCATCGTCCTTGAATCTTTATACACAACAACCCGTTGTAAAAGTTCCACTTCCGCTACTACAAGTTTTTATTGAAGGCTGTACTTGGTAGTCAGTTGCTGGTTGGCGTAAGGAAAACACAGCTTTACCTTTTCTAGTAAAACTGAGAGAGAGTCCGCACTAGTCTTAACATCTTCAGAGGCTGAAAATTGGCTAGCTTTGCCTCCTCATCAGCGGCCTCAACTGCCAATCGGTCACAAGCAATTTTATACCGATAATCGCCAACAACATACTGGCAGCACATGATAGGCTTTCTTCGGATGTGTTTAGCTGCTAGAAATAATACGCCTTAAAGATAGATTCCGGACTCTTTTCTTTGACCGATTTTACTTCGATTTCTCATCTTTCTCGCGAGTTGGCTCTTTCTTTTCTCGAAAGGTCAAAAGTCATCTATATCGTCCTTTATGAGATGCATAGACTTGCAGGCCGCCCCAAAACGTTTAGCACTTTGTGGCTACCGCTTTCGGAATCTAATATTACGGCGCGCCAACTTATAAGATCTTCCGCATCCTCATTCTTTTTGTCCAATCGCCACAAGGCCATTTTCTGGGTCGATGATGCGTCATTATTTTGACGAAGACATGTTTGACTGCATTATCTCTCTAACGGAAAACCTGCGTTCTTCATCTTTTGCACCTGAGCGATGTCGGACTAGTCTCATACTCGCTCGATCGGTCTTGATGATATATGCCCGAATCCACTCGCTGCTCGTAATCCTTCGCGAATTCAGCATTCGTCGATTCTCCCCATTCTGTGTGTATCGTATTTTCAATGCCGATATCCACAAACTTTCACCTAAATGCGTCTTCATGCCCGCAGCAGGTGTCAAAAATATAGTAGCGTTCTTTATTCCATCGCGCCTGATTGAACCACTACTAGATACTTCATTTGCATACCATTTGCATCCTATTTCTGGCAGTACGCTGGGTTGGCGAGATAATATAGACCTTCAAAGAAATTCCATATATTCAAAAACTATTAAGCCACCAAAGATAGTATAAGTTCCACCAGGCGAGAAGCGGCATTATAAGGAGCCGCAGTAATTGCTCCACCTATCACCGCGTTTCCATTACTACTACGTACCACCAGACCTGCAGCCTTTGGAACGAATTTGGCTCAAAATAGGCTCATAAGTTCGGCATCAGCGAGCTCCGCTTTCATTTTGACCTTCTAATTCATCAACATCTCTTGAAGAATTGGCGCATATCCATACAGCCAAAAGATCTGGTGAGGATGCTTTTGCTTACTCACTCTTTTGACGATGATCCATTAATAATGGTCAATTCGTGTGCGTCGTGGATGGAACTTTAGGATCACCACCCTTATCTGGGTGGTATTTATATTACCATCTTTCTATATGCTCGTTTCCACTTCGTCCAGAAGCGCGGTTGACGTACTGTCAAGCGTATCATAGTCAGAACTCTTTATCGCGAGAATAACTAAGTTCATGCCGATATGTGCTCTCAAGTTCCTTTCTCTGGATCATCGACTCGACCATTCACCAAATTCATTCTTCATTTTCATCTGCACGACAATCGAGATCATCCAAAATTTTATTGGTCAAAAGTTTACAGCTAATCGTCTTTTGTAAACCTGCGAGTTTCATTATGTCTCACCATTCTTATCGTACGATAAGTCAAATCGAACTTGCTGTCAGGATGTTCCTCGATGGAAATCTTTATAATTTTACCGTTTTGAAGGCGTCATTCTGTGCGGATCGGCATTAACTGGAAGACATCTCCCTCATATTGTCGCCAGCATAATTAGAACACTGAGTTAATGTAATCAACTGCCGTCATTGTGACTATCAAAGCTGAAGAGCGGACTTAACGCTATCTAGATTCTATAAATTACTACGTATTTCATGCATTGCGCGCCTTGCAACCATGAGTAGGTACTTATACCTGGCAAAGTGGTTCCATTAAGGAGCCTACGTCTCATGTGAGGCTCAGACGAATTGCCCTCCTCGCAGCAATAGCAAGCGTACCAAGGAAAATATGGCATTTGGAACGATCTACCATCGTAGAACCATAAACCGTGTGTGTTTTATTGAAATCTCCGATAGAATGGCAATATCTAGTATGTCATGCCGCATCTTTAGATATTCTTACATCAGTGCTTTGCTTTTCTCTATCCGTACAGGTCTCAATTACTTTATCAAGTCCTCTCTAATCTCGTTCTCTTTGAGGCCAGTGGCCACGAATCAGAAATTAAACTGCAGGCGATAAAGGCTACAGATAAAGCATAGAAATAATGAGCAAATGCTTTCAGTGCCTCGAAAACCATATATGTAACTGCTAGCCTTATTTGGCACGTTCCTCACAGGGGTTGTTCTGTTTCTATATGGGGTCGCCACCTTTATAAACTCTTAGATTATTTCTATAATTACTAGCTTTCTATGTACTTAAAAATGTCAATATCTGCGTATTAACTTGCACAACCTTTTGCAACATACAGATTGTCCAAAAATATTGTTACATATCAAAATAGTAGGCAGAGATCTATGCTTAAATCATCAGCTACTTAACAAAGGAGACTACCTCATGTCATATTGTACCGGCGTGCTAGACACATAGAAATTGCAAGAGGAAAAGCCGTCAAAAATGCTTTGGACGTTATAATTAGAGTAGTAGATAATTTGAGGAATGCTATATACATGGAGATTACACACACCACAAAACAACACTGGAGAGAGCCTGCGCTGAGAGTCATTGTGGGAAGGTTAGATCCATGTGGGATGAGCTGGTTCGAAAAGTTCAATTCGCTGGTGGTATGCGAGATAGAAAAGAAATTTTATGAGTCTAATACTGGAGTTCACTGGCAGGTGATGACTCTTAGTAAAATTCAGGAGGAACATGCAATGCAAGCCCGGAAGACGCAAGATATTACAGTGCGTGAATCACAAGGAATGTCTGCTGGAAGATGTAAATGCAGATAAAGTGCGTGCGAATAAAATATATCGCCAATGCACTCGCTGGATCAACATATCCATCGTGGTTGGTTATATTGGTGCGGCGAGACATACGGCTGTAAGCGCCTTTTGAAGAGCGTAATTGGATAGCCAGTATAAATTAAAAAGATACCGAATATCTGTATGACGCTGTTGAATATTATGTCTATGTGAGATAATAAAGAACAAATTGGAAACGGTCACGTCAATTCTTTGAAAAAGTTACAGGTTTTAAAGTTATTATTTTCGCACCCGGATACGAGTAAAAGTAGACCGCCGGTGGGCTACCATTGAGAAGTAAAACTGGCTTTGAGCCGATTATGGATGATAACGAATATTGGAACGCGCCATTGATAATATTGATATTAGTGTCGTGAAAGGTTGCAGAGCAAATCGCACACGATGCTCTGAGCGATCAGCTGATGGCTCAAAATCATCATGTCACTATTTGAGGTTATGAAACGCTTATTACGTAATGGGCGACGTAAGTGTTGATGGCGGTAAAATGAAGGTCATGCCTACAATATTGTTGCAGATACAAAGGACAAAAATGTCTGATTGATTACTCGGTAACCTCTTCTGTTGAACGAAATGGATCATCGTGGGATATTCCAACGATGACAAAATTGACGATCATGATTCATATTCTCTAACGGAGTGTAGATTGCAAAAACGGCTAGCTGGCAGCATTCTGTTATCTGCAGCCCTGATGGTAAGTTGAACATAGACCAGTTCGGAGGCTCTCGACCACGGAATCATGTGAATTAGGTACGTCATGATATGATATAAACATATAGGAGAATGGATTTTGAACGATTCCATCAGTGTTACTTTGGGTGTGTTGCTGAGAAAGCGCGATATATAAGTAGTAGTGAACAGTATAGCTGCTAGGAAATTATGGGATAGAAAAATTCTAAATATAATTCGGAGATAGATTTAAGTGTTATATTTAATACGTTCTAAAATTATTAAGGAGTAATATGACTAAAGGAAGTATTATCATGGGTGAAGAAGAATCTATCTTCGCATATATATGATGATGTTGAGTTAATAGGGAAAATGAATAGTGTTTATAGTCTGAACTGTTTAAAGAGCCGAAGCAAAGAGGCCAGATATTGGACTTCCAAGTTAATAGTTATAGAAAATGGTGAACCAAAGTTATAATCGGATCAAAGTCTCGACATTCTACATAAACTTTTAAGAAGATTAGTGCTACCATACTTTTTGTGATATTTATAGACTAGAAACATTAGTTACGACAAGTTGAAAGGCTTGTCGTTTTTATAACTGAAAATGAACAGTTCTAAATTTTAAATTTGAAAATAAAAATAGAGTTCTAACGAATAATTATTTTTTCTTTCATGGAGCACGCCTGGCTTCATAGCTACTCCATTCGTCGAAATAAGCTTTGCTAAAAATAAAAAATAGAGTTCTTCGAACTCTCCTTTTTTATTTCTACTCATGGAGCCGCCTTCGAGATTTGAACTCGAGACCCCTTCCTTACCATGGAAGTGCTCTACCACTGAGCTAAGGCGGCGGGTCATGTATAAACATGATTGGTGCTGGAGGTGGGACTCGAACCTACGAAGGTGTAACCCCGAGATTTGCAGTCTCTTGTCATTGCCCGCTAAACTACTCCAGCTTTTAAAATTATCCTGCTGGCGTGAGCCAAGCCCAGACAGATAGGAATATTATAACAAGGTAGGGCGGATTTTCAGCAGATTTCTGGAAATAAAGATGAAAAATTTCATAGAGCTAAGTATAGTCGTGGAATGGAGTTCATTTCTAGGAAATAAGGACATATGGGCATAATTTACGCAAGTTTTACGTTTAGTTCTCATTTTTAGGCTATTCAAGTACGAGGTAAAGTTTATTTAAGATTGATCAGTTTACTCCTGGACGGTGGAGCAATTGCACTTGCATCTTCTGCCAGTTCTTCGTTTCGATAGTAATTAGCTCGAACGTACGGCGGTATCCGCAGAGTTCGTAATAGGCATGAATGAGCGCACTTTTGTCCTGGTGTCGCCATGAGGATTACTAGTGATCACGGCTTTGACTTAGCAAAAGTTTGCGAATTATCTTATTATCGAGTAAATAATCATCTTTGGAAAGAATCGGGTTCTAGGTAAGCCATCCTCTCCGGGATTCCTTGTGTTATTACGAATAGCTGAATATTGATCAATTAACGAGAGAGCTGCTAGATTTTTCCAAATGTGATTTGCTTTGATTGGAATAAAGCCAAAGCCGGCAACCTAAAAAGAAATCTTGGTACCAACAGGGTGGTCCACCGTATTTGAGCAAAGTATGGAGTGGCTCATGAGAAAAATCCATAAGTGCAAAGGGTTCAGACTGAAAGTGGAGTCAATTGTTTCCATCTTATGGATAATAATATCTTATACTATAAGTGTCAATTGTGGTGCGCTCAGGCGTTTGAATTCCTTATTGCGCTGTTGCAGTGGCGCGCATCCGCGTGATTCGCAGTGGTGTGTCAAAACCAAAATTACTGTAACAGAGCGCATAAACGCCATCGCCGTCGTGCAGATGATCGGATATAATGCGATGCGCTGATGGAAGGTTCCTAGCTCCGCAAATTTGGAAAATCACTTTCGCTGCCATCATCCTTACCATGACGCACGGTGTGTGTGCTGCGTAATAGCTTTAGCAGCGACGAGTGACGTTTCCTTAAGAATTGCGGCACTGGTGGGTGAGATTAGCATGAATGCGATAATCCGCTGCCACGTTTCGATGGTTCAGTGAAACCTAAAACGCGCAAGTTGCTGATTAAGTGTGTGTGTCATTTGTTCGCTCTGTCGTGAAACATACAACAAAATCAAAAATGTGTCAAAGAATATGTTACCACATTTCATCTTGGTTATGTCAATCTGTCCACAGCTAGAGCCTTTTTGTAGGAAGCTTGTATTGAGTGCAGTACTTCCCACCGGTTCCTTAATGAGTAAGTGTTGGTGGCGTCGAAATTTGCTGGTCCGGTTTTGCGTGTCATGGGCTGTAACAAATCAAAAATTTATCATGAGTACGCTCATGGTACGCGCCCGTCTTGGTTGAGGTGTGTTTCCAGTGCCTTCATGAGAGATTTGCATTCTGCATTGCTCAGACTTTCGAAAGAATAAATGTTAACATGTGTTTCGTTCGGCTGATACTTTGGAAATGAATTTAGCGAAGGGCACTACCAATGTAATGGACCATACCGTCTTCAGCTAAATATAAATGTTTGGTTTATTACTACCGAGATCGATGTCGGATTCATGATTAAAGGCGAATTCGGTTCCTTGGTCGTTTGAGGTTTGATTGAGTCAGTGTTCTCGGCCTGAGTGGATTCGGCTGATTCGTGAGCTGTTGGCTGACTTGTCGGAGAATTTTTAGTCATAGTGGCATCACGTACAGCAATGAGTAGAAGAAGAATGGCGGAGTAGCGAGAACGATTAGGGAGGCAGAGTTGAGGCGCGTGTTAGTGGACTTGGTGTTTTGAGATCGTGAGGAATTTTCACTTAGTTTGTATATATAACTTTTGGTGAGGAAAAATGTAAAAATTTTATTGATTTTGATAATGAGTTATGATTATGATAAAATGAAACTTATGTGTAAAACAACGTATAATAGAAAAGATTTTCAGGAATTTTCAGATTTTTGGTACATTTTATTTGTTTGTGTTAATATAGACTTAAGGATGCCATTATTGGATAAAGTGCGGAGAGAGATTTATGATAAGTGTGATTTTGGCGATCCGAGAGGGTCTTTATCATGTGGCTTGACTAACATGGCCGCATCCTTTTGTGAAAGCAGCACGTCCGATCGTCGAGGTTGGAGCTGTTCTTTGTAAGGAGGAGATGTTTTATGGTGAGCACGCAGTTTATATCCAGAAAAATCCAAAAAGTATTAGCTCTAGCACACCGGCAATGTTGGCCTCGAGTGAGTCGATATGAGGCACTTTTAGTGGAGAACATTCTGAGAAAACTAGCTGAGTATCGGTTCATGTATACCAGTTTACTCGGACGCACGGTGCGGCCGGTGAGATATATGAAAGTGCAGCGCGGGAAGGGCGCGGGTTTTTAACGCTGTGTCTATTAGAATTACATGGAATAACTAAGATGGAGATTTTGGGATTTGCGGCATCGCTGGGTGGAAGTGATGCTGCTGAGATATTGAATGTGGGAGATTAAGTTTAAGTGGCTATGAGGTGAGTGTGATATATGAGAAGCTCGAAGAGACTGGAGCAGTTTTAGCCGAGCTAAGATAATGCTCCTTGAAGCAGAAGAAAGGTCTAAAAGATCGAAGCTAGCAATAAGGACAAATGCCTCTAAAATGTTTGGAGGTCATGGCTGGGGCGGTGATGGCGGAGAGAGATGAGAGATGGACCATGCAGTATAAAAATATTGTGCAGGAGACTGCTCAAATGTGAGGTTTGCCGAAGATGGATGTGGAAATGCAAAGAGCTTACGTGCATTTCTTATGGTGAGAAGGACTCGGATTTGGAGATTGGCAAGCAGAAGAAGTCGAAAGATCGTATCTCAGAAGCAAAAGGTGTGGTGATAGCTGAGGAGTATGTGCCATTGCGAGGAAGAATGGTGAAAGATGCAGCCTTGGGATATGCGAGGAGGTGAGTGGGGGTGGTTTAAGAGCGCGTGTGTTAAAATACACGCGGCCACTCGTCGAAATAACATAAGAGCTAAAGATAGCTGCTTTGTTTATGTTTACCACTCAAGTGAGGTGATTATATTTCTCTTTTGCTTCTCGAGTGCTAAAAATCTAGACATATCGTCTTTGTTCTAACCACTCTCGTGGAGCCGCGACAGTCGGCTCTGCCCCGACGACTCTGCCGCTTACAAAGGCGGCTGCTCTACTACTGAGCTAACGCGGCGTACACTTAGTACTATTTTGTTCTATGCATGAGTTCGTGTCTTCACAGCCGCGAGATGAGAAAAATTAGAGGATTGGATCGTCTCACTACGCTAAAAAGAGATTGCAAATAATCTGGCAAGTGAGTCTTTCGCTGGATTATTTATTGAATCATTTTGCGGCGGCGGGTAGAGGTGCGGGTGACCGTCAGACGAGAGGTAACGAGCAATGTGCTAAGTTTGGCGTCTTGAATAGTGCGCTCGTTGCCGGTACTGACTGGTGCAGATCGCTTGATTTGGTGGTTGGCTTTTTGGCTTTGGATGAAAATCAGCTGGTTTCGCGGCGCGAACTGGTTTCTGATTACCGTGCGTTTTGCTTCTTGGCGAGTTCCTGTCTTTGTTCATCTTCGGCGACTTGTTGCTCGATTCTAGCGTAGTGACAATTTGGATCTCCAGCGTCACCAATGTCGCATAAATGCTGAGGATATGGCGGAAGGGATTGCAAATGGGTGATCGAGAGCATAGGCGGATTCAAGTGCTTCGACGGCGGCCTTGCGGTGACGAGGTTTTCTTTGGTTGGCAGTTTAGTGCGATAAAACGAGCTGGCACGTCACCTTCAAGTTTTAGAGCTTGTTGAGAAAAGCATACTATGTGCTTTTCGTGGGCACCGGTTTCGAAAGTGGAATTAGACGCCGACGTTATGTAATGAGGATGATGGATTACTGTGTCGAGAGAGACTGGGCGATTTCGAGAACATTCGATAGCTTCGTCGTAATTTTGTGGTTTAACGCATAGAGAATGCCGAGACGTTTGTAAGCCGCAGCGTTGGTCTCGTCGAATTTTAAAGATAGTAAGCAGAGCTCGCACGAAAGGTTTTGCGTTCTCTCATCTGCTGACTTTGGCGATATCCCAGTTTCTTCATCTGAGCGTCAATTTTTGTTTTCTGGAGCCGGTCTTTTTGGGTCTGGCTTTGGTCGTTTCAGATTAGAGAAAATTACGAAAAGTAAAGATGAGGAGAAATTCCTAGCATAACTCTTATATTATGCATGAAAATGCTTAAAACACCAAAATTTCTAGGAGGTTGGCTTTCGAGGCTGGAAGTATTGGCGGCAAAATCTGAGGTGAGATGCTGAGTCTCGATCGAGACCGGAGTTCTGGAGAAAAACTGGTGGTTTTCTGTAGTGGATTTTCATCCGGCTATTTCAATAGTGGTATCGAGGTTTGATAGAAAAGGGCGTTGGGGTTAGTTTTCGTGGATTTAATAATTTCGTCTGCGAGAGCAGGGATCTTGGCAGCTACTACAAGTGTTTTGGCGGTGAGATTTTGCAGGTCAGCCTCAGAAGGGTGCAGATTTCAGATAATCTTTCTCTCTGGGGTATCGCGGAACGCGAGCGAGATTAGTGTCAGAAGTAGACGGTTCGGATTTTAGTAAAAAGTGCGAGATGATAATGGTTTTGACGGTTCCTCAGGGAGTTTTAAGGAGAGCGGAGGTGGCACTGGGGTGTCTCAGCGGCGTGATTGATGACGACAACGAAATATGTCGGAAGTCTGGTTGCTGTTTGGATGGGATTTAAATTTCACGAGTAGCTATTGGCTTGAGATTTTACATAGTTATCTTTTTCATTTGGTTCGACGATGAGATGGGTGGCTGAATATTAGGTCCGAGGATTAAAAATCGTGGAAGAACAGGCGGCCAGAGCCGAGGCTCCCAGAAAGATTTTTCTGAAATCATACTCTTGTAATCTGGTTTAGTAAAAAGCAAAACCCACTAAGTGCACTTGAGCTTTCTACAAAGTGAATTTTGAGTGTCCTCCTGATTACAGATTTGGAATTCAATTGGAAGATCGGTGGTATGACGCGACGGCTTTCTGGAATGGTGATTTCGAGAGAGGCGGCATGTGAATAGAGACGATCGGTGGTGTTTGGTTTAGCTGTGCATGGGCTGCGGTCGCCAACAATTGGTGCCGAGATGGTGTAATTCATGTGGACGCGAAGTTGGTGAGTGCGTAGCAGTGAGGTTGGACGTAACGCATGAGCAAAAGTAAGTCTTTCCACGCGTTCTTTTCCAGAACCAATCTGGGTGGAGGCCGATCGTTTTGAATCCTGAACGTCAGCGAGGTCAAACTTCTTGGTAGCCTGCTTCGTAGAAAGTTTCTGGATTCTTGCCACCAGCTTCCACGACGAAAGTGGTACGCTGTGAGCTGCGTTGGATTAGCAGATTAATGCGAGCATTGGGTAATGTTGGTGCACCTTCGATAATAGCGTAACGGTTTTATGGGTTTTACGATTTTGAATTGTTTACGAAGTAGGGTTTGACGTTCTGAGATTTTTCGCTATCCACGCACCGGAAGTGTCGCGGTCGAGACGGTGGACGAGGTACCACGTAAATACTTCGAGGTTGGCTCTAACGTAACGGCGCCTTTGGCCATGCTAAGCAAACCCAGCTGGTTTTCGAGGGACGACTAACTTATTATCATCTTGTCAATGCGTTTCGGTTTCTCAAGTGAGGTGCGGTGGCTTTGGCATTCGTGTCTTTCAGGAAATCTGGAAGATTTAGTTCAATAACTATCGTCTTCCGTTAATCGCGGTGTTTGGTTGGTGCGGGAGTTTGGATTGAGTTGTGACGTAGCGGATTTAATGAAGGTCTGTGAGGTATTACGATTATAGTCTGGATATCACGACCAGTGAAAGTCCAGGCGGTGGCGTGGTTTTTGGTATCAACTGCACCAAGGGTGACGTCGCCGATAATGGCGTAAGTTGAAAGGTTTACTAAATCCAGTTCTTAACATTCTATATGTTATGACATAATTTGTGGATTTTGGCATAGAGATCGGAGTTTTAATATCTTGGGGCGACCTTGTGCATGTAGGGTGGACGGGCGAATATCTTTGAAGTACTGCGGATGTATTAGCGTTCTAATACCTCGCGATCGTCGCTAAAGACGAGGTGTGTTTCCCTATTACCTCCGGGCTGATCTCGCAGAGTGGGCTACATATAGGCTTGCCGCCACTAAAGGGATCTGGTAGGGCCCAGAAGTAGGCGTCGGCACGAAGGTGAAGACCTCGGCTGGGTGGATGGAACTTTTCAGCATAATAGGTGGGTAGGGCCAGTTTGATGGGTGAGTACGGCACGCCGCCACCAGTGTGGGGAGCCTGCGGGTGGTTCAAGACAGTTTTCTGGCAAAAAGCAGGGGCCCGGTGATGGTGAGAGTTTCATTGCAGGAAGAGCGTTCGGGTAGTGGTTATCGGAACAAGTGTCGATTTGGTTGTCGCCATAATCTTCATCGAAATTAGCCAGGGCATCGATGTTGGTGACGTTGCTGGTGATATTGATTTTTCTTAGCAAAGATGAGGACCTGCAGGAAATCATCCACGGCATTATGGGTTTCTTGGGCGATAGTAATATTGCGATCAATGGTAAGAGTGCCGTCACGTACATAGCGAGGGTATTCATGAGCTTCTCACCGGTGGTATTGCTTCTCGCGATGAGATTACTAGCATGATCGAACTGATAGAAATTGGCGGTGCGTATTCATAGCGCTGACTGGTATCTCCTGGTGGTAGAGTGGGAAAGGCCGGTGGTTCTTGGCAGAAGTTTGATCGAGTGAGGGCTATAAATAGTATTACGCAGGTTTCTGGCGATAGTGTCACGGGAAGCGAGCCTTCAAGGCGAGCGGACGGCAGAGCCGATGCCGGGTGATATTGGATTCGCCAGATTTATTATCGTTTGAAATCGTGAGTGGACTTAAGGCGATTTGATCCACTTGCGGAATCTGCGCCACCATTTGGCAGATTGAAATTGCAATTTTCTTCGTCGCCTTGGGTGGCGCCAGTGCCAAGCCGTTGACTTTACCAACAGCTAGTGCTGAATTCAGTCCAGGAACCGAAAGTTTATGGTAGCGGAGGGTAGCTCCGGACCACCACCGACAGCTTTATTGGAAACGGGTAATGATGGAGCCATTGGTATAGATTCCACCACCGAGGATTTGGAAGTTTGGTTTCTCGGCAATGGTGACACAAGAGCACGAAACGTGATGAAGATTGTTACCACCGTTCATAGCAGAGCCAGACATATTATTTTCAACGGTGTTACTATCTGAATCGTGAGAGCTGGCCAAAATCACCGAGCAGTACAATATTTCTTGCCGAGGGCCACCACCTGGGAGATCGTCCGGAATGGTACGTTCATAAGTGTCGGTATTGAGGAACTCACCGGTGTATTTACAGCGAGTTAATGCGACCAGTAACGTTCGACTATTACAACGATTGATGCCAGCAGATGTGTACGTTCGCGATGGTCTGCTCTTGGGCTTAATTTGGATAATTTTCTCGCAATCATTTCGCGGGCGACGATTTGATCTTCGATTGGGTGTCGTGAGTTTTGGAATCAATTCGTTTCTTACGGGTGGCCATAATTGGCACCGATAATTCTAGCGGGGAAGCCGACCCCACCTTCGGAGGATTCGATGTAACTATGGATAATGTGAGATTATACAGGGTGTAGACAGAGGACTTCTTCTCTAGTGTATTTATTTTCCCCTTGAGATGTAGTAGTAACCATACTATCTGGGTAGAGGCGACTATAAGTATATCTGATTTTCGTAGATAGGGGCAGGTCACGCTTGCTGTACAGTGGCCATTACCTGCTCACCTACCATACTCTTCGGTCCCAACTTTTTGCACTCTATGGGCGGTCTTCTTTCTGGATTGGCTACCCCACATGGTATCTTCATCATTAATATCGTAAGCTTCGTCAAAAGAATTAAATTTATATCTATCAGCATTTTTCCGCTGGACGACCAACGCTATCAGTTTCCCAGTCCAGTTAGTGTATTCATGTGCCAAGCACAAGAGATCGTTGTGGCGAATGCCCTGAAATTACGGTGCCAGCTTCGGTGGTGGAACGCGTTTTATCGGCAGATTTACAACCGGACTGGTAATCGAGTAAAACCTGGGATCTGATAGCCAACAGGTGAGTTTGGTGCGTATATACGGTAATAGTTGGTCTCGCAGGCATATTGAGGCGAGGCGTTTTGAGTTGAGTGAATAAGCGGTGAAGCCGTATTCTTCATTGTAATGCCGCTGCCGGTGAATGGGTGGGGCTACTATTACCGATTGTGTGATACTGACCATCGTGAAGTTTTGAGTCACCAAAATTATATTTATTGTTTTGGTTGCCATTTTCGGCGAAAATCTGGAAATTTACTGACTGCGGGGGCTTGTCCTCTTATCTTGAACTTCAGTTTGGATACCAACGCTGAACGGAAAACAAAAGTTTCATAAAACTGGACGATCGCCTGGTTTTGGCGAAGACATAGTTTTGCCTTCGTAGTTTTTCTGCCAAGAATTGTAGTGAGGGTACCAGAATAGGGTGATTTACTCACTGAATGGCCATACGGAGCTGCTTTCGTATAATAGGCACAAAATTACCTGGTAGCTGAGAGCAGGTGGTGTTTTGATGGTATTATTGGATGTTTTTATCGTCAGAGATGTGCCATGCGCATAGAGACCAGGATTTCTGGATTCGGTCAACGAAACGTCAGGATTCAGGGTAGCGAGGTGTTTGCGCCAGTGTATTCACTCCAGCGGTTTCCATATCGATGCGACTTCGCCACCTTTCATATCTTTCATACCAATTTCGTTTAGACTGTGTAAAGATATTCGCTGCTCAGAGATAGTGGTATGGCTCCTCGCATAGGTTGGTTGTAGAAGTTTTTCGTTTATAGCGATTATAGCCCAAAAATATAGACGCCTGACTGTTTGCCGCAACCGATGACGGCATTATCGCCTTTGGCGGGTGGTGGATTGATTCTCCTTTGGATATCCAACAGCAGGGATGTAACAAAGTACTGTAAAGGGATTTCCTGTCGCGTTTATTTTCTGGTGTTTGCATGGCGCAAAAATCATAATAAATCCAGGTAACACCGAATAGTCTTGGTGTATGGTATAACAAATTTCACTACACCCTTCTGGGGCGACCACCACCACCATCGTGTTTGCCGGTTTGGGGTGGATTTTGTAGCAAGGATATTTTGATTAAAAGTGTATACCCAAGCCAAAGACGACTAGGTGATAATTACAAAATAATACTTTTGATAGTGGTTTCTTAGCTGAAAGTGCATCTGCCATCATACCTGTAAACAACATATAGAATAATAATTTTATCCAAATAAAACCACCCAAATGACGGGTGGTTCCCAAAAGATGAGCGATGTGCTGCATGAACGGAGCTATATTACTCATACCTTGAAACATTTATGTGTATCGTATACATACATAGAGCAGTTTTCAGGACTCTCTCATCCTTAAAGCAGCTATTAATTAGCACTTCATTTCTGCGTATCTAAGACACCACCCAGAGACATGGAGTTGGTCTACTTGGGTAATAGAGTTTAACTGGTTCCACAGTTTGCGTGTTCAGCACGTCGTGCTCAGCGCTTTCTTCCGGGGTTAACGAACCATTAAGGTAGCATTAGCCCAAGTTTCTTGATACTGACTGAATGGAATAACGTTCCAGTTATGATCGTGTGATGCTCGGGCAAGGTAGTGTGTGTGCCATGAAACATTTCTCTGGGCTCGTGTATACCATAATATCAGAGTGGATATATGTATTAACCTCATCATTCCGCCTAAAAGTGTAGTTCATTGTTATCTGGAGCTGAAAATCCACTGCTTCCAGATCCTTTCAATCTCGTCGATACTGCTAACCCTGAGCTCTCGAAAATCAAAGAAAAGTGTCGTAGTCCCATCTTCGTTTTTGCGATGAGACGTGCTAGGTATTCTGTGACGGTTAAAGATTCCTTCGCAGCGCCCATTCGTTATACATGAGCTCTGGGTGTCAAACCTTTGGAAGAGTCTCCAGTTATGCTTGTCAAACCTGGCGATTCTCACGCGTCTATCTGCTGCGCAGGGTACTGGTATTTGCGGTATCGTGCTGCACGTTTTGAACATCCGTGTTCGCCGCGTTAGTATTACCCGCTCCGATTGAGTCACGCTTTGGTTGGCGCTGAGCTTCAAACCCTAGACACCTGCTTCTGCAGTAAAAGGATTCTGAGTTGATAAAGCGGCTGCTACGCCAACATAGCTACAAAATAATCATGGTTCACCTCTTTCCGAAGTGCTATTCCGGTATAACCAAGAATAGCGGTATAGTAGATTATTCAAGGGTATACCAAATCTACCGTCGTATATAACATTTTATGGTTATCTGTCAATAATTTCCCTGAGTTAACATCTCCAAGTGCAACACTAAGTAACACAAAGAGGTATCAATCGTTCTTGGAGTCTTAGTAAAATTGAGGGCTCGAGTTCATTTCTCGTTCTGAGTTTCGATAAGTACATATATCTATCAGATATAATTTTTAGTAATTGAAACGCGCCTTTAATTCTGGTTTCCGTATGTCTTGGTAAGATTTGGCACTTCAAAGACGCCGCCATGCGGTGAAATTTTCTTGAGGTGACGTCGTATAGGCGATAGCTTGGCGTCTTGAACGGAGTTTTTCGGAAATAGTTTTTGAATTCAAAATCAATGAGGACTAAACCTTTACAGTTGATTGGTCTTGAAAAACATCCGCTGAGCGTTATGGCCTTCGATTACGTAATGTTGTAGCGATCTTTGGAAACGCGCTCTGGCTACAATTGTTAGTGAGAGCTGAACTCATCTTTTGTCAGAGGTATGGTTTGTTCGATTTGCTCAGAGGCATCACCGTCTTTGACGTTTTTCTTGGTAATTTCATATAGATTACCACGGTTTCTTCAGAGGCGGAGAGTGTGAGTGGTATGTCGGTAGTGTCTGGGATGTGAAACATCGGTAATACGAGTCAGGGATGGCCTCTTTCAATTCCCTCTGGAATTTAGCTTGGCAAGGAAGGTAAGTTCTAATTCTAGTTCTCGACTCATCTCCTTAATTAATGCAGGTTGAGGTTTGTGAAAATTTTCAGAACAACTTTAATGTTGCTTAGCGTGTCCGGATTTAATATATTTAGCGTAGGCCGACGGCTTTTTGGGCTTCGAAGTTTTTGGTTGTGGCGACTTGGTTGGCGTATTTTCACCCTCTGAGCGCTGGTGATTTCTTCGTCGGTGATGTTTTGTGGGCTTTTGGTTTGGAGATTCAGAAAATGTGCTCGACAAAGGCGCTCGGCAACGAGTTTTTAAGTTCACCGTAGCCTGTGAGGCGGTGTTCCCAAAAGTAATGAGATCACGAAGTGAGGAGTGTCAGTGATAATGACGAGGATTTAGTCAAAGAGATTGGAAATGCCTGGCTGGGTTTTACGTCAGAAGTTAATATCAGCAGAAAGCGAGTCGGTGGTGGCGGACATGATGCGGATGTAATGATGTTCCGGTAGAGTCGTGCGAAACATAATTTTGCTATTCTCGGATTCGGCAGATTTGCTCATCTCTGGATTCATCAAGTCGCGAATACGTAAAGCGAAAGATTGGGTATCGCCGTACATGATTTAACGCTGAAGTTCTCGGTGTTTTCCAGGAATGGTATCTCGCCATGCTTATATGGTTGAAAACGTTCGGCAATATTACGGGTGAGTTCGATGTGTTGGAGTGAGTCTTCTGACTGGCACGTGCTGGCACTATAAGCGAAAAGTATCGGCGGCCATGAGGATGGGATAATCGAAAATTCCGACGTTGGTGGAAGATTGCCGTTATGACTTTTGTCTTTGTATTGAGTCATGCGGAGAGCTTCGCCCATAGAGGTGTGTGGCATCAAAATCAAGCAGAGTTCAGTGTGGGCTGGCACGTAAGATTGGCGATAAAAATGCACATTTTCGTTTAGTTCGAGGCCGGCAGCGAGGGTAATAACGGATGGTGCGGGCATGTTGGATTGAAGATCGCCATCGGTTTCACTAATAATCGAATGAAGATCAGGGACAAAATATTGACGTGATGAGTGCAGAGTATTGATTGGCGAGGCGAAGCATCAGAGCATGGCGCCAGAAAATTGCCGAGGGTGAGGTCGGAGTTAATGCAAATACCGGTCAGAATGATTTTTCCTTAAATCTATTATGCTAGGATTTTTTCGGGTTAAGGACGAGTTTGATGAAGTCTATAGCTTCGGAAAATTAGGAGTCGTCAGAGATTTCGGGTTTTTGGTCTGGAACTCGATGCGATTTAGCTCGGATTTTTAGGAGATTGAGATTCTTAGGTGTGCTCTTAGATTATTCTTATGGCCAAAATTTTTAGCAATAGCGTCACTGATTTGGTGGTCAGTAAAAATTTGGTGGATGGTTCAGATTTTGGAAGATATTTTGGATTTTGGATCTGTAGTATCGAGGGTCCAGGTGGCGACATTGATTGCCATCGACATCGACGTTAATTTGAAAAATTAGGATCCGTCAGATTTTGCTCTTTTAGTTCATAAAAATCATCATAAAAGCATAAACGAATATGAGGTATAGTTGAGCTTTTGTGATTTGGTGTGAAATATCATGGTCATATTATAAAGTCTTTATCTGAATTTAAGTGATTATCTTATAACTAAAATTCGTAGCCGAGGATTTTAATGGCCTTAAGAATGATTTTGTAATCGGGGAATTGGAACTTTCGGAAAGGTTTGAGAATTTTATGTAAGAATAATTTTTGGGAATCTGATTTGGGGTGATGATTGCAAAATAATATTTGGAGTCTGGGGTTTCGAAAATTCTTTCGAGTTTGGGTTGATTGTTGAAGATTTCACGGAATTTGGTGAGCGATTTTGCCGTGGGAAGAAGATGATCTTTTGACAATAAAATTGAAAGATCTTGCGTAGACGATTTAGCTCTGGCTTAAAATCAAGTTTCGCGATAAAGAGTTTGATGGTTCATGTATGTATTGTAGTATAGGTAAATTGGAATTTGAAGTAGAAAAATCTCCCTAGTCCGAAACATATCAGGAGATAAAAAGCTCCCTACCCAAAACATACGATGGTCGAGCTTTTGGTTATATGTTATGGCTAGAGTGGGGAGTTTGTCAATAAAAACCACCAGGGTTCGTTAGTTGTATAATATGCAAAATGAGTTGTCTTAAAAATATTTAGACTTTGTTTTTATAGTTCAAATTTTCTATATCAATATTTGTTAAATTTTTGTCTAGGCGTTTCTGTATGTTTTTATATCTGTTAGGTCTATATTTTATATAGTGTTATTATTGGTATGTTTTAGGTTTTTGGTTTTTATAATTTTTAATTTTTATGGCAACACGATGTTGTTCTCTAATAATTTCGATAGTGATATAATATTTAATATCATTTAGGTGCGCTTCCTTGCATGTTATAGACCTCTAATAAATTCGATAGTGATATAATTTAAATTCCTAAATAAATCATTTTTATTTGTTATAGTCCTCAATAAATTCGATAGTGATATAATAAATGCATGTAGCAAGGGATTAAATACAGACGTTATAGTCCTCTAATAAATTCGATAGTGATATAATAATTTGACAAATCTATTGTTCCTTGATAGTTGTTATAGTCCTCTAATAAATTCGATAGTGATATAATCAATGTAAAATTACCTGAATATGGAATTGTGTTATAGTCCTCTAATAAATTCTGATAGTGATATAATATTCACAATTACTTACAAAAATCCCTCTATTAGCGGAGGTTTTTGTTGGTTTAGCACTTCAAAATTTATGGAAGTCGTAGGTGATTTTTCTTCAATTTTGAGTTTTAGATAATGCTTATAGTTATTAAAATAATAACATTTGATTTTCTGTGATATGTTTTTCTTGGCTAGGTTTTTCTCACAAATGACTTCCATGTTGGTGAATTGATTCTCAGTTAGCATCAATATTCTAATAGAGCCTTCCTTCGGGGGCATGTAATTCTTTGCAGATGAGTATCAGCATTATCGCGGTCTGGACATAGGCGACTATAGATGCTGTATTGTAATATTGTGAAACCGTCATTTAATAAATAATTACGGAATTGCGTAGCGCTTCTGCGGTTAAATTTGCATCGGTGGGTAGATCGAATAATACTAATGCGCGCATATGTTATAACTACTCATGAGGTCTCTCCCACCCCGATTAATTTTTAGGAAATAAGTTTAGGTAGTTCGAACAATTCACTATTTTCTGTTTGGAATGGAAGCAATGAAACTCGACAATGATATCTATGCTATTTTTGATGGAATATTTTAGGTTGCGAATCGAAACCGTTTCATTAATCACTTGAATGAGCTTATATCGATCATCCTTAGATAGAAAATATTCGGTTTCGTCACTAAATAATTTTTGATAAAAAGTTTCATGACGAATAGGTCGACGAATGGACGATAACACTCGATAAGGTCGTCGACTAGATTGAAATTATTTAGTTCGTTGTGATGAAAAATTCCAAGTGAAGAAATTAGCCCATGTGAGGCGGCGCTACGGCGATGGCGCTTCTTACGATGCTATATCCGTAATCAAGAGGCGGAGTTGCACCAGGTGGGTTGGCGACGAGTAGAATCACCTAAGGAGCTGGTCGAAGTATAATCTAGCGGCTATAGCTTCGCAGTTCGAGGTGTCACCAGATTTTACCAACTTAGATAATTTAATTAACTCGGTGTGTATCTAGACTGAAATATTTTTAGTACTGCTGCCTGGTTAAGGATTTTTGAGTGACATTAATTTGCCAAAGCTGTTTCTTCATGGGTAGCTTCATGTTGGGTTGGTCGCGAGAAATTTTAGCTTGACGAGAATGCTTGGCGTAGGGTGTGATGATAGTACTCAGGAGATGTGAGGAATCACGCAGATAATTATGGAGACTTCTTGATTGGCGAGAGAGTCTATTAAAATTAGTAGTAAGTGTGGTGCCGTGATTGTCGATAATTAGAGTATCAATATCTTCAATAGGAATGGAGAGCTCTTCTTCGTCGTGATAAAAGTGTGAGTTATTGCGGCTTAGCCAAAGCTTAGTTTGTTTTTCGAGGGTATACAGTGCGCCAAGCCATAATTTAATAGAGTTTTTCCCATGGATGAGTTGTCGCCAAGGATGGAAATATCGAGACGATAAATTTCTGTCAGGCTTCTACCGGTGGTTTCTTTTAAAGTTCGTGCTACCTGGCATAAGATTTGATATGTATGTAATGACTGAATTTGATGTTGTATTTTATGTAGTAGTCTTGTATTGTATTATTATCTTTTTCATAGATAATGTAGTCATTTGGGTAGAGTGGAAAAGGATTTTTGAAAGTTTCATCTACATAGTCATAACCACAAGTGGTCGGAAGAATGCATGGGTCATGAACCTTTTTAGCAACTTTGATGGGTGTAGATGGGTACGTAGAAATAGTTGGTTTTTGCCTTTTACTTCTATCTGGTAAATATCTACTCTGACCATACTACCGTTATTAACGAATTGGGTGCCACGACTTAGGAGTATTCCGGATTTGACATTTTTTATCATCGATCAGCTTAATAGTCCTTACCAGTGAAAGTGGTTTGCCGTTTTTATCTACTTTAATATTATTTTTATAGACAGGTTCCTTGAAGGCCTTTTCGGATCATTGTCATTTTTCTTCGAGGAGTTGCTTTAGTTGTTGGTAAAGAGTTTATCGTCGGTCTTTATGATAGAGTTTTCTAAGTCAGCGAGCTTAATGTTTTCGAGGTTAGCACGAATATATGAACTTCAGTTCGGATTGGTGGTAATGAGTTTTAGGATCATACATAATACCCTTAGGTGAACGGACTGTATCTTGATGTAAACTGCCAGTACCTTTACGTTTTGGCATGCGAGACGAAGAAATTGGATGAATGGAATTCTTAAACAACTCATCTTGGTCATTGTAAATTTCGTGGAATTGGTCACGCCATTCAGCGAGGGTGTAATGGATTTATTTTTCTGTTGGAGCTTGGCAGATTCAGCTAACTCGGTTTTGGTTCTTTCTTATTTTTTTGGTAACTCATTAGCAAAAATCGCAAGCGGGGTAGCACGGAAACGTAATTCGGTGTCAAAATTCGGCCACGGAAGAACCTCTTCTTTAATTTTTCGTATCCAGCAAGATCAATAATTTCTCCTGTGACAGGGATCAATGACTGAGTGAATATCATGATGAAATTTTACTGAGATTAATTCCCTTCGTAGCATAATTGGCCCCTAGTTCAATATATTTATTCATCAATGCACACTGCTTAATAATATCTTCGGTAACTAGAGCGATAATGGTGGCATCGACGGCGTGATGGAGGTTACCGGAGCGATCCTTACTGCCGACGTGCCAGATTCGACGAAGGTACGAAGTAATGCCACCGGTCGGGGTGAAGACCTCTTTTGCTGTGAGAATCCCTCGGAGAATTTAAGATGTTGTTTTAAAGTAATTTGATAAGAAACGAGTAATATATCGAGTGTCGTTGAGTGCACAGAATTCCAGTCTTCTTTCAGTGGGACCTCAGCGAGTAGTCGAAGTTTCTTTCTTGGATGAATTTTTAAGATTTGATTGCACATTGGTTTTGAATTGTTGCTCAGCGCTCAGTATCTCCACCCCAGGCTTCAAGTGGGGTTTGGTTTGCGTTTTTCCTGGTTTTCACGATTAAATACTAGGGCTTTTATTAATTAAACTATCATTACCACAACGAGATTTCGGAATGATGTGGTCAATTTCACAGTAATGCTCATCGGTAAAAAAGTCGATCTAGGTCGATTGGTTGATTAGAATAAAGACATTTTCCGTCTTGCTCAAGGTAGAGCTTATACTTTGTAGTTTGAAGATAGTTCGGTGTGACGATGTGGTATTCATTTTTGAGAATATCGACAATTTTTCTGATTAGTGGCTTGGTTGTCTTTTGATTATCTTCAATTTGACGTCGTTTATCGTAGCTTTTGGCAAAGTTCAGAGCACATTCTATGTGGAGACGTGTCAGTGCGCCATATTTATGTATAATAGCATTAACAACTTTTTATGGTTTGAGAAACGGCGCGTTTGGTGACTGGATTGGTGATTTGTTGGCTTTTCTTCCTCAGTGAGAGCTGGTAAACGATTTTGGTCGCCGGATAATTTATCGTTAAAGTTATAACCTGCAAGAACTACTGCTTTATCATAGGGCGTTACCTTCTAGGACATATGGAGTAATTTTTATCTAAAGCAAGAATTGATAGATGACAGAACCCAGTGAAAATTTTTGTTTGATCGATGTAATATTTTCGATAGCCTGCTTAGAAGATTTAATTCTTTGAGATGTTTGATGATGGATTCGTCTTCCTTATTGGCAGTTAAAATAAAGCCAATTTCGTTGAATAGCTTTGAGATTTTCAAGCTTTTTGCCATTCTTCAGGTAGATTAGCGAGGGCTTTTTGATGGCATGGTAGAATTTTTAATTCACTAAATTTTTGATTTAAGGCTTTCTTTTTAGCTTCATCAGTGTCGCTATTTAGGTCTTTTTCTTTAATCCACGAATGTAATCAAAAAATAATTTCTTCCGGGTGAGTTTGATTTAATATTTTTATCAATGTGGGAATATTTGAAAAGTAACAACCTCCTTGGCTTTTTCTATACAAGTAGTAATTTCTTCTGAGGTAAGTTTTTGGCCATTGTTGTAGGTGAGATGAGCTAAGTCAGGCGAGACAGAAATATTTCAAAACTTACAGAGGCTTTTGTGCACGTGGTGTATCTTTTTCGAATTGACAGTTACCGCGCATTTTGGCGATTAGTTCTGGCGACATAAATGGACGCTGAGAGAGACCATAGTTCTGGCGATAAAGTAAATCATTGATTTTTCTTCGGTGAAGTTCTGGGTAAAATTCGGCTTGTTTATTTAAAATAGTAGTAATTTCGGATTCAAAAATCGGCTCTGGCAAATGAATTGCTGTAGTCATTGGGTTTATATACGTTTATGAGCGGCAAATTTTTCGTTTTGATTTAGGGCTTTAGCAACTGTTTGATAATCGATTAATAATTTTTTGATTTTTCACTAATAGCGTGAAGAGTTTTCTTGTTTTCATTTTCATCGCTACTGGATTCTGCGCGGCGATTGGATTTATAACCACGACGCTTGGCGATGTGATAGAGAGGCAATGAGAAGCTCATCGGTGCTAGTTTTTCCTCAAGGGCCTTTTCGCGGAGAATATATGGGTTCAACTGACCTTTGTGCGGAGTCAATAATTGTGTGATTTCAGATTTGTCTAATAAATTTAATTCTATGAAGAATTGCTTGAGATAATTCAGGCGGGCCCTTCGACGATGGGAAGCGGCGCCTACTGCTACGCTTTTCGCGACGCGGTAAGGCGAGCGAGGTATGTTTCTGTGGATCCTCGGCGGCATTAAATATGCGTACGCCAAGATCTTCAATACGTTTTTATCTAAATTGATGACAGACCACCCGCAAGAGGTAAATGCCAATATCTAACCCAATACTATACTTCATAATTATGTTATATCACAAGTTTGAGCTTTGTCATGCTAAGCAAAAGATAAGGTATCCCATGTAGAAATACCTTAGAGCTCCTTATAGATTATTAGAAATCTATATTATTATAGAGACCCTAATAACTTCGATAGTGACATAATCCTTACTTAAGGGATTATATTTATTTTTATATATCGTGAATGAAATAATGTCAAGTAATAATCTTGGTGGAGCATGGGAGTTCAAACCCCGACCTCATCAATGCGAATGATGCGCTCTATCAGCTGAGCTAATGCCCCGACCAATTAATTATACTATTGTTTCTTGAAAATAGCAGCCATGAGCTTGATAAAGTTTGGTTTTTCACCATACATCAGGATGCCGACGCGGTAAATACGGGCGGAAAGCCAGCCGATAAAAATAGGTACTGACGATCAAAACTAAGATTGAAAGGATAATTTCCAGGGTAGAAACGTTGGAAATTATGGCGCAGTGTGAACATCATCATCGGTGCGGTGAATGGGAAATACGAGAGGAAGACGTTGAACGGAGTGTCGGCATTGCCGGAATTGATGGCAGACATTGTGACGATGAAAGTGAAGACGATGATAATCTGGACCGGCATAATTGCAGAACCGAGTTCGTCAATTTTAGAGACGGTGGAAGCGAAAGCGCCGTAGAGGAAGGAGTAAATAAGGAAGCCGAGCAGGAAGAAAATTAGCATGTAGACAAGAATTTGAGTCAGGATATTGGAAATGATTTGGTTGACTGGAAAGCTAGGGTTATTGGCGGAGAAATTTTCACACAAATGAAGGCCTCAATGATAATGGCGGCGATCTGAATGAGCTCAGCGAGGCTGGTGAGAAATGATTTTACCGAAAAAGCAGAGCATTTGGCTTGACGGAAGTAGCGAGGACTTCCATGGCGCGTGAGGTTTTTCGGTAACTACACTATTCATAACGTGTGAACCATAGAAAGTAATGGCCATATAGAGGGCATAGATAAGGACAAAAGTATAAATGACGGGAGGCAGCGCCGTTTTTATTATTGACAGTTTCGAGATTAATTTTTAACGTCAGGATTTAAGACCTTAGTAATGGCGGCTGGTGCAAGATTTTTGCTCAGCGAGTAGGTCGGATTGACGTAGATTCTTGACGATAGCATCGATGGATTGGACCTCGCGAATACTAGCATCGCTAAAGCCAATCTTGGAATATTCAGTAACTTCCGTGAGATTATGATTGGCTTCAATGAAGAATTTAGCCTTATCATCAATCACTTCTTGCTTGGCTTCCTCGGTGGACTTGTCGGTGAGTTTTACTTCGTAATCTGGGAGTGCAGCATGGATAGTCTGGATGAGAGTTTCGGAGTTTTGATAGTCGGTTTTTAATTAGGGGCGACCGGGTATTATCGGAAGAACCGAAAAAGTTTTAGGGTCGAAATCAGTTGGGGTAAGAAAGAAGACGCCGGCGAGAATAATTGCCATGATGCCGGTGGAAATGAGATAACCCTTGCTGAGTACGATTTTCTTAAATTCATATTTGAAAACGGTGAAAAATTGTTGCATACTTCCTTTCTATTCCGCATATTCGATAAAGATATCTTTTTAGAGTTGATTCAAGGTCGCCAATTTGGTCAATCGGATATTTTTGATAAGGTCGCCCATGGTTTTGGTGCGGTCTTCGTCTTTTTCAAGCGATAAACCAATTCGCCTTCGCGCAGAATTTCAGTTTGTTCTGGGAGGGCGGCATGGATTTTTTCGACCTCATCGGATTTGACGAGGAGTTTATTTTTGCGGTGGTTCTTGAGAATTTGGCGAAGATTGCCCTGGAGCTTAATTTCACCTTCCTTCAAAAATCAGGATATCGTCACAAAATTCAGAAACGTAATCCATTTGGTGGCTGGAAAAGAGGACGATTTTGCGCGCTTGATTTGTTCTGCACCACCTCTTCGAGAAGCTGAGAGTTGACAGGGTCGAGGCCGGAAAATGGTTCATCGAAAATCACAATATCGGGATTATGGACGATGCAGGAAATGAGCTGGATTTTTGCTGATTGCCCTTGGAAAGAGTTTTAAGTTTGGCGTTTTTATAATCGGTCATTTGGAGAAAATCTAGCCAGTAATCAATCGAGGCGGTGGCAGTTTTCTTATCGACGCCTTTTTAGCGCGGCTAAATAGATTAATTGGTCGACAATTTTGTCATTCGGGTAGAGGCCGCGTTCCTCTGGAAGGTAGCCGAGGCTAACCCTAGAATAATCGATTGGCTTGCCGTCGAGCAGAACTTTGCCGGAAGTTGGCTGAAAAACTTGCATGAGAATGCGGATAGTGGTGGTTTTACCGGCGCCGTTACGGCCGAGCAAGCCAAAAAGCCTTGCCACTCTCGACGGTGAAACTAAGGTCTTTTAGGACCTTTTGTCACCAAATTTTTGGTGAGATTTTTGATTTTCTAATTTCATTTTACCTCCATGATTAGATATATTATATACTTTTACGATTTTGTTCGGACGGTTTTTGGCTTTGGATTATTGCTGTGGTGATTTTTATAAATTTTTGGTGACGCGTGTTTAACTAATGCCGGGGACTGGGAATTTTGTGGCGAGAGTTTCGACTTGACGGCGGATTTCGGCCAGCTGGAGTTCGGCGGTAGAGAGATTCTCTTCGGATTTTACGGATAGACAGATATCCATGACCTGTTTCATCCAATCGGCGATTTGCTGCATTTCAGGGGATCCCATACCGCGGGTGGTGATGGCTGGGGTGCCGAGGCGGACGCCGGATGGACGGAAGCGGCGGAAGTATCTTCTGGGACGGCGTTGGCGTTTAGAGTGGAGTCCGACTAGGTCGAGAGCGCGTTCATAGAATTTACCATCGATGCCGAAATTCTTTTTGACGTTGACGAGGATGAGGTGGTTATCTGTGCCGTTACCTTGGAGGATAAAACCGTGATTTTGAAGTGCGGTGGCGAGAGCCTTGGCGTTTTTAACGATTTGGGCAGAATAATTTTTGAAATCATCGGTCAGGGCCTCCTTAAAGGCAATAGCCTTGGCAGCGATGATATGTTCAGAGTGGGCCACCTTGAGTGCCTGGGAAAACCGCGCGCGATCGATGAGGATTGGAATATTTTTCAAGAGTTTGTTCTGGTTTTTCAAAGGAGAGGCGACGTTTCCTTTCGATAGAATGAGACTGCCACGAGGTCCGCGAAGAGTTTTATGGGTGGTGGTGGTCATAACATGAAAGCCAAAATCGAGAGGATTCGGGTGTACACCGCCTGCGATGAGGCCGGCGACGTGAGCCATGTCAGCCATCAGAAGTGCGCCGATTTTTGACCAATTCTGGCAATGCGGGCAAAATCAGGAATTTTCATAAAAAGCAGAGTAGCCGATGAGGATAATCTTTGGACGTTCAGTTTCGGCGAGGCGTTCAATTTCGTCGTAATCGAGGTCGCCTTCTGGGTGACGCCATAATTAATAAATTGATAAATTTTAGCGGAACGGGTGACTGGGCAACCATGAGTGAGGTGACCACCGTGGCCAAGATTCATAGCTAAAATTTTGTCACCAGGCTGACACCAGGCAAAATAAACCGCTTCATTGGCATTGGCGCCAGAGTAAGGCTGGACATTGGCGTGGTCGGCATGAAAAAGCTTCATCGCGCGGGCGATAGCGAGGCGTTCGATTTTTATCGATGTTGGTTTGACCACCATAGTAACGATAATTTGGTAAATCGGCGACAACGTTTGACTCGTCGGCTGGATTATAATTTTCTAGATCTTGAAAAGATGGGTAACCTTCGGAATATTTGTTAGTAAGGATGGTGCCCATAGCTTTTTAAGACGTCGGCGGAAACATAGTTTTCGCTCGGAATGAGTTCGAGGCCTTTTTGTTGGCGGGTTTTTCTTGATCAATCAGGTGAAAAGATGATATCTGACATAATTTCTCCATGTTAAATTAGATGTGCGTTAAATAAATCACGTTAATAAACTGAAAAATTAGTACATGAGATATCAATTCCCTTTTAATTCTGTTGATTTATTATACCTTAAAATTGACAAAAAAAGTTAGAGGTTTGATATAATTAACCTATCGCAAGATGTTTTGGGGCATTAGCTCAGTTGGCTAGAGCGCTTCAATGGCATTGAAGAGGTCATGAGTTCGAGTCTCATATGCTCCACCAGATTAAACAGCCGTGAGGTTGTTTTTGTTTTACAAAATAAGCATTTGCGTTTTGCGGTAAAATATATTTAGACTATTTACGGAAGGCTCTTCCCATATTATAATATTTAATATGGAAGAGATTAACTTGAGAGACTTGTTAATTTACTTTAGAAAACACCTGGTGTTGTTTTGCGATGGTAGTGCTTTGTGTGTCGGCGGGTACAGCCTATACGATTTTAGGTGCAGAAGCCAGAGTATAAATCGCGCGCGACGATTATTTTGAGTTCGGATAAATCGAAGACCACGGTGCAGAGTGAAATTACGGCGAATAAGAATTTGATTGAGACTTATACAGGGTGGTAAAATCGCATCGTGTACTCTGACCGGGTGATTCGGGAAAATAATTTGACAGAATCTTATGATAGTTTGGTTTCGAAAAATCAATGTGTCTTCATTGAAAGATACGGAAATTATTAGTATTTCAGTGGTGGATGCGAATGCCCTATCGAAGCTTCAGAACTCGCGAATGAGGTGGCGGATATTTTAAGGAAGAAATTTCATAGATTTATAATGATACGAGCGTGAATATTCTCGATCATGCAGGTGGAGCCGAGAAGTCCATATAATATTGATGTGGTGAAACAAGAAATTATTTATACGGTGGCCGGTATGGTGCTGGGGGTGGGATTGTTTTTGGTGTTGTTCTATTTTGATCGCACGATTAAGACGACGGAACAAATTGATGAAATTTTAAATGCCGATTTTTTGGTCAGGTACATAAATTAGAAACAAATAAGCAGAAGAAAAACGCAAAAAGCTGGAGGCGAAGCTGGCTAAAATAGAGGCAAAGCGCCTGAAAAAGGAAGAAAAAGAACAGCTTAGGCTCGAAAAACAGAAACAGAAAGAAGCGGAAAAAGAAGCTGAACTCAAGGCTGAGGCAGAAAAAATTGCGGCGGAAAAAGCGGCCGAAGAAGCAGCGGCGAAGGCAGCTGAAGATGCAGAAAAAGCTAAGGGCACACCGAGAGACCATTCGTGGAGATTAAGGCGGTGGGTCGCAAAATTATCGCAGAAGAAAAAGCGATTCAAGAGAAGATTGCGTTAGAGCAAGATTGCCGCGAAAAAGAGGCGGAAATCGCCAATGTGGAAGAGGTGGAAACGGTGAGATTAATGAAGATTCAGAATTGGTTTTGCGCGACAATCCGAAGATGGCGGTGGCAGAAGATTTTCGTACGATTCGTACTAGTTTGTATTTCTCGCCAACAATCAGAATTCGAATACGGTGCTGTTTTTGTAGCTCGAGGGCGCACGAAGGTAAAAAGTTTTATTATTTCGAACTGGCGGTGGCTTTCGCGAAGACGAATCAAAGAAGGTGCTCTTATAGACTGCGATATGCGCCTGGGGCGTCAACACGAAATTTTTCGAATTAAGTAATCAGTTCGGTCTGTCGAATATTTTGGCGGAGGGGATTTGAAGAAATTGCGTCAATACGCTTTGAAGACGAATGTAAAATCTTGAGGTGATCACGCGTGGCGTGGTACCACCAAATCCAAGTGAGCTTTTTGGAATCGAAGAAGATGGAGATGTTGCTTTCAGAGGGTGAAGAAACACTATGATTATGTAGCTCAATCGACGGTACACCGATTGAGGGATTTCAGATTCTCTGATTTTGGCGAAACGAGCTGATAGAGTGATTATGGTTTGTGCGGCGAACGAGACCACGATTGAAGATTTTGCAGAATTCGAAGCGCGCGTTGGAAGCGATTGAGATTAATATGCCTGGGGTGATTTTTGAATCAGGTGGTGGATAAGCGCCGTAGTGGGAAGAATAATTATTATAACTACTATAATAATTAAGGTTTGGCTTATTTAAGGGTATTTGTGTTGGTGTTTGGTGCGGGGTTTGATTTCTGGTTTTGCATGTAGTGAACTTATTTATCAGAGCATGTTTTGATTTTTGGCGAAAAGCTTGATGGTTAAATACGTGATAGTTGCGCTGAAGCTCGCGCCGAGGGTGTCGATTAGAATATCTCGAAACTGGGCGGAGCGGCCGGGGACGAAGATTTGGTGAAGCTCGTCGGTACAGGCATAGAGGAAGCTAAAGAGGATGCTCATGGTGAGTGGATATTGTATGGGATTTAGAGGAAAGGTTCGGTGACGGCCTTTTGTGAGCTGAGTATTAGGGCTTTTTCTTTGCGACGATTTTTGTGAGTTGAGCGTTAGGATTTTTCTCTGTGACGATTTTTTTGTAGTCTGAGGTTTTGAAAATTTTACGAGGCAGAATTATTCGATTTTTGCCAGTTTCTTAAATTAAGCAGGAATAGGCTGCCTAGGATGGCATATTCGGTGAAGTGGGCGGTTTTTCGCACGAGAAAAATCAGAGTGCTGAGACTAATTAGATTATTTTCTAAGCCGTGACGGACGTGCGGAAAATTTTTGGGAGCGATAAAATCGACGAAAAAGATTACTTTTGGGTATCGGAAGAGGTGTGACCGAAAGAAGACATGGTGAAGATGAAGATCATCTGAAAGATTAGAAGGGCGGGCAAGAAAAAAATTTTGTGGGTGCGAATGGTCATTAGCCTGTTAGTAACATTTTACGGGTGCCGCTAAAAAGGCCGGAGTCGTGAGAGGGCGCGGATGAATACAGATCCTTGGTCTGATTTTTGGACTATTCATGGAGCTTTGGCCTTTGGCACAAGTTTTTATTCGGCGAGATATTCTTGAAGCTTGGTTTTGGCTTTATCGACGGTGTCTTGGTATGGATGCCAAACAAAGTGTTTTGGCTCTGGATAAGTATAGGTCGAAGTGATGTCAGCCTTACCATCGACGTCAATGGATTCGATTTGCCAGTTAGAAAAATTCGTTAATTGTTTCTGGACGAGATATTTGAGATCATCAGGCGTGAAATTGGTTTGAATATTTTTGGCGATAGAGTTAAAAATTTGATCGAGGCGAGTGAGATTGGTTTTGTCGGACTGAAGTTTTTGAATTAAAAGCGGTGAGAATTTTTCTTGATTTCGACCACGCTCGCGATCACCACCAGCCCAACTAATCGAGACGCGTTCACGCGCAAAATCGAGCGCCTCATCACCATTCAAATGATAATTCCCTGGCTCGTAGTGACGGTGGCCGTGATAGGTATTGACGACGTAGGGAATATGAATATCGACGCCGCCGAGTTGGTCGATGATGGTGGAAGTGGCATCGAAATTGATACGGGCGTAATAATTAAATTTAATATATAGAAATTCTCCAGAGTATGAATGGACTCATTGACGCCATAAAGTCCGGCGTGAGTGAGTTTGTCAAGTTTGCCATTCATGGCGAGGGGACATAAAAATCACGTGAGTATTGAGGAGGAGAATCTTGTGCTTGGCGGGATTGACGGCGAGGATGAGGTTGACGTCGGAGCGGGCGGCAAAAAGGCAGGGGTATGGTCGCGATTATCGATGCCACTGAGATAAATAGTGAATGGCGAGTCGAGTGAAGCGTGCGAGGTGGTTTCGACATGCTTCGGTGCGACTTTTGATTTCGATATCGGCGAGAATTTGAAGTTGATTGTAGATGGTTTCGTTATTGTCTTTTAGAGCGTCAAGATAAGTAGTGGCTGAGGAAAATAGTTTGGAGCTTGTCGTTGGCGGATTTAGGGGTTGTGAGCGCGGTGGTGAGAGCGAGGAGATTGTCGTAGGTCTTGAGATTAGTTTCTTCGAGAGGGGTTTTGAGGAGGTCTGGACAAGATTGGGTTTGGTCGGAGGTCTTATTGTTGGAGTTTTTGGTCTGTATTATTTTTGGTTTGCGGTATTTTTGGTCGGTATTCTGGTTGGCGTTGATGAGATATTGCTTTACAGTATCAAAATACGGATCACTAGTGAGAAGGCCGAGCGGAGCGATGGTTTTAGTATTATTTTTTTCGAGAGATCAGAATCCTTGAGGGCGACGAGACTATATTTTTCGTAGTAAGTCTCGTTGGGGCTGATTTTGGAGAAGTAATCGTTGTATTTGAAGAGGAGGAAGGAGAGGATGAGATTGATGAAAATAATAATACCTAAGATGATGACGGCAATTTTATGTCGGTGACTAAAAAGATAAGGGTGGCAATAATTGAAAAACCACGATAGCTAAAAAGAGTAAAAAGGTAAAGTGGTAGAATTTTTGTTTGATATAGAAAAATAAAAAGACGGTACTAGTGGACAAAAATGTAAGAAAAAGAACGATTAGGTAGGGTTGAGTTGGATGTAGAGATAAGTGTATTCATGGTATATCTTTTTATATTTTTCTATATATTATCACTTGATTAATTTTTGGAGGTGAAATTTTTAGGAATGTTATATTCATTAGTAAATATATTGATGTAAATAAAATACAAATAAGAATTAATTTGGTAATGCCTTGAATTCGTAGTGTATTTACGATGGACATACTAATTATTGCGGATACTATTGATTTAGTCATTACGATAATTATCGATAAGAAAAACTTTTTGTATCTTATCTCTTTTCTTGTTGCTATAACCTGATAAAGCATTACTGAAAAACTCTGCGGCAACTGTCCCAATACATGCGCCTATTGCTCCAAATTTTTAATAAATATTAAATTCAGTATTAGGTTTACTACTGCTCCAATAATTGTTGATGATACATAGACCCCCATCCTTTTCGTTTTGGAATAAGATAGTTTGTGCGAATTACATTAGCTAGAGTAGCAAATATAATTGTTGATGACAAGATTGTTAAAATATCACCACTTTTTCAAACCCCTGGTCCGAAATATATTGAAGTGAAGTCTTTGAGCGATGATAAAAAGTATGCATGCTATTGGTATCATGATTATGAAGCATACTTGAAACATACTGGTATAAAACAGTATTATGTTCAAAAATCATGATCACCATGTTTGCCCTTTATCTGTTTTGACATGAAAGGTAATATAACTGTTCCTATTGCCGTTAGAATCCTATTGGAATATTTATAATTTTTCTGCATTTTTCATAATATCCAAGTTCGGTTGTAGACACAATTCCGCCAATCATGGTTTTGTCCATAACTCGATATATGCTATAAGCGATAACGGGAATAAATAAGATTAAACATTTTTATAAAATGACTCTTAAATGAGTCCAAGATGTTTAGTTGATGAAATTTAATATACTTATGTAGTATTGTGACTAAGTATAATTGACTAATCAATGTGCTTCCCTGCCATGATTAATGTATACGTAAAAAGTTGACTCCGGAGTTTTCACTAGTAGAAAAATTAACATTGTGGTGAAATTTTTATAATTGCGTTTCTTGTAACGGTGATGCTAAACTTTTCGATTCCAAAAGAAAAACCAATTAATATCTACGATTGCGGAAATAAGAAATAAATTGTGTATCAATGATAGGATATAGTGTTCCCTTATAAATAAAAAGGACACTAAATTATATACAGCCAATGATATAATTCCGAGCGTTAATTGTAGTCCATATATAGATGAGAAAGTTTTTCCGAGTTCTTGTCTATTTTGTTTGGTTTTTGATATTGCTCTGACGCTATAATTATTTATCCCCAATAATGTAAACATCATAAAAGTAATATACTATTGAATAGGTATATGAATATTCTCAATCTGTGTTGCTCGAGAGTGCGTGAAAGGTATGGAGTTAGAATAAAAGGGTATAGCATATAGCAAATACTTGATAGATGATATTATATATTAGATTCTTACTTAAATTTTTTTCATTTTAATTTATTTAATTTTTCGATAGGCTGCTCTCAAGAAACTTTGAAAAGATTTTTCTTTTCGATTTTTAAGGCTTTTTCGAAATCAGAATAATCTGGTTCTCTTAAGTAATCAAGCTCTTTGTTGAATTTATATTCAATGAGATGTTTATTCAGCTTTAGTTTATCAACGAGTGTAATTACGCGATCATCAGTTCCGTACATTCCGCCATTTTTGAGGACAAAGAATTTTTACGATAAAGGCTGGAAAAGATTGTGCCATGGAAGGACGTGGTAAATACTAGTGTAGCATTTTTAATTAATGTCAGATATGTGGATGGATCTTCGTAGTCTGGTAATTCAAATCCATACCTTTGGACTCCTTTCACGTAGTATGGTTTTGCGCTCCATGTAATCACTGGGAGGTTATATTTTTACTAACTTTCTTGACAAAATCACAAATATCTAGATCGAATCCGGGACTATAGAAGAAAATATACTGCTCAGGAAGATTTATGTCGGTACGCTCTAATTTATTATATTCTTCAATCGGAAGTAGTAAGGTGGGATCAAGTACAACTTCAGCATCTCTTCCGCTAATTTCTTTGATCCATTTTTGACCATTGTTTTTCTCTATAGATAGAAAAATCAAAATCTTGTAAGAACTTTTATAAGTCTTGATTCTTTTTGAATCATATTTAGATGGATTTTTGGCTCCCAAAAACTTGGAGCATAGGCATTTTCAGTGTATACCCATGGCAAAAATAGACATCATTATAATCTTCAATTGTTACGTTCCAAATTTGATCACTTCCAGCGATAAAGGCACTGTAGTTTAGTTCTTTTTAACTTGTTCTTCTGTCTGGATTTTGTTTGAACTCAAACTCATATATTTTTGTTTAAATCTTGATACTTTTTATTGTTTGTATCTAATTTGCTTTTTATGTGGCAGGAGGACAATATTCTTTATAATATTTTTAGACTATTCCATGGAAATAGTGATTTGTAGAGCTGCAATTGGCCTTTTGAACTATAATTGATTATTTCTGAATTATAGCCAATTGAATTTGATGATTTTATTCATAGCAAAAGATTCTAACATCGATCCACAGTTGTTTGAATTGTGGAACGTAATAATTCCTACTTTGTTATTTTTCATAATTCAATCAAACCTTTCTCCTTTGTTTCTTATTTTTCCGATTGATGATCTAAATTTTGTAATTATAAAAAGTGTTAAATAGTGCTTATTTAACATTAAGCTTAGAATTATTTTTGTATTATATTTAAATATTGATATTTTGGGTTATAGAAGTTAATGTCAATATTTTGATATTGGGTCTTTGCCTCATTAAAATTATCTAAAATGAGATTCTCGTGATTAATGATAGTATAGCTTTTGGTTTCGCAATCTATTAGTTGGTTATAAAATTTCTGGTTATTTTTGAGTTTCAAATAATTTAGTTAAGTGTTTATAGAAGTTTTTTTATCCGATTCAATTAGTTTTGGATTAAAAAGTCTTTGTGGCTGAAGTATTATTTTTGTCTATAAAGATAGTATTTTTATATCTTCATATTCGATTTTTCTACTTTTTTAAGTATGACTGATAGGTTAAATAATAGATCTTCTCCAATGATTACTCTGGAATCAAATAAAAATTTGTTCTTGTTCTAAGAATTTAGTTGAATACAGTTTAAGAAAAGGTGCGGCAAGAAAATTTTCTGTAGAGAGAGTTTTTAATTAATTCTTCTTTAGTCAGAAGTAGTTTATTTTGTTGGTTTAGTATAACGAGTGATGTCTCTTCGCATATATTTAAATTTACATACGCTGAATAAAACCTTCAGTTTACCTTATCATCCGCATCAATAAAAAGCAATCCAGTTCCTTTTGCTAGCATTTGATCCCGTAATTACGCGCAGCGGAAACTCCCTGATTTTTGTGGTATAAATATGAATGTTTTTGTATTCTTTATACTTTTCAAGTTTCTCAGGTATTATCAGGTAGAGCCATCATTGATTACGATGATTTCGGTTTGATTAAGTGATTTTTGACTATTTTTCAAAAATCGAATCAATACATTCATTGATGTATTTTTCTGCGTTATATGCTGGAATGATAATGGATAATTTAGGCATGTTTTAGTCCTTTTAGTAGATTTCGAGTTATTTTATATAAGACGAAACAGATGTATGGTATTTTTGTGATCAATGTGAAATATATTTTCCAAAAATAATTTAGTGTTCTTGTCTTGTATTTCTCTTTGAAATAGCAACAAAATATCTTTGTTGTTTTAGATTGGTAAAATCAATGCGTTTTTGGATTTTTTGATATTTGATTTTCGTAAATTTTAAATTTGTATGACTGTACTTTATTCTGATTGACATCTTGATTATTGAATCTTAATAAGAAAACTTTTCAGCATCTAAAAATATTTCTACTGCATTTTCTGAACTATTTCGATGCTGAATCTTGATTATTATATGTATAAATAAGGTGTTTGATTTGTTTCAGACATTGAATTTCATCCGTCTTTTTAGATACTCAATTAAAAACAGCGAGTCTTCCATGAAGTGGATACTTTCATTAAAATGTATATGTTTTATAGTGTCTTTTTATAGAAGTACGAAAAATAAAAGCCGGTATTTCTCCATAGTTTATTTTTAATAAAAAAGCTGTTGAATGGAAGCAGCTTTAATTTTATTAATAGGACTTGTATTCTCGTTAGTTAAAAATTTTTGTTTTTAGTAATGTATTGTCTTTTAGTTTAATAATATGTTCATCAACAAAACCTTCGGTTACCCTATCGTCCGCATCTATAAAAAGTAATCCAGTTTCCTTTTGCCAGCTTGATTCCGTAATTGCGTGCAGCGGAAAACTCCTTGATTTTGTAGTATAAATATGAGATGTTTTTGTATTCTTTATACTTTTCAAGTTTCTCTAGAGTATGATCAGTAGAACCATCATTGATTATGATGATTTCGGTTTGACTAGCGAATTTTGACTATTTCTTAAAAATAGAATCAATACATTCATTGATATATTTTTCTGCGTTGTATGCTGGAATAATAATAGATAGTTTAGGGCATGCTTTCCACCTCTAGTCTACAAAATGGGTATAGAATAAAGATATTGCATATAATATTTGTGAGTGAGTTTTCAAACAAGCCATACACTAGTATTGATAGTGATATTAATAGTAGTTCCGTATCATTATTGTGAAGTATCTCTAAAAAGTTTTTCTTATATAAAATATAGCTTATCACAAGTATGGTTATACCGTATCCGACTAAAATGTATATGTATGAATTATCTAACACGACATTACTAGTTAGGTGTTTTCCTAGCATGGTATAGCCTTTTTCTTGAACTATTTTTCCTGATAGTATATTCGGTTACTCATGATATTTACATCAATATCGTTTATAAATTCTGACTGTCTATAATATATGATTGATAGTAGGCTAATTATGGTGAAGAGAATAAATATTAGGTTTTTCCATATATAAAATTATTTATTTTGTTTTGATTTGCATTGGCTTTTAATGATCGACAACAAGTTAAATATAGTAATTACATAGATTGCTGATCGTGAATTTGACATCAATTGAAATGAAGCAAACAAAGGTATTGCAAGTAAGATTTTCTTGATAATTTTCTTATTAAAATATAAATACGAAACTTCGAAATAAATGATTGCTATAATTAACCCCAATGTGTTTGGATGACTAAAACCCCATGAGTTTCTTAATATACCGTCTCGATATGATGTAAAACTTGAAGAAATGTATCCTGAAAATAGCAGAATACAACTAAAGAAGAAGAAGACCGTAATCTTAATTAGTAACTCGGCGTGAATAATTTTTAAAATTAATATTTTTTACTGAAATAATCAGCAATCCAGTTTTCGAAACTAATGGATTTTTCGCAAAAATACCAACTCAATTATGCCAAGTGTAATTATTGATATGGTTTTTGATAAAAATCATTTTTGTTTTTCGATGTGTTTACAGTTATTATACATTTATAAACAGCATTAAAATAATTGATAGGTCTAATACCGATGAGTAATTTTGAATTAATGGTAAATTTGTGGCATCTAATTTCTAATAAAAATAAACTTAAAAAGAATATAAATTCAGTAATTGCTATATTATGGTATTTAGATTTTAACATATTAATTGTACAATCTTGAGATACTATTACTAAAAATCGACTGTATTGTTTAATTTTTTATCCAATACAGACAGCTTATTTTTCTATAGTGTTTTCTAACTCTTCGCTGTTAAGAATTTTTAATATTATTTCTACAAAATCTTGATCAGTTTTGCATAGATATTTTCCTATCAATTATATCTAGAAGTCCATCTACTGGAGTAGATACAACTGGAATATTATAAGCTATTTAGCTTTTAGAGCGTTCATTGGCATCCCTTCTATTTTGGAGGTAATCACTAAAAATCTTAGAATTCAAGAGTATTTTATATGGGTTAACTTGATTGCCGAATAATACAATATTTTTATTAAGCGAGAGCTTATTTATCTCTTCCTCTACTTGGCTGCATAGTGAGCCATCTCCTACCATAGCCACTTTTATCTCTGATGTTGTTTTATCTTCTACTATCAGCTCTACGAAGGTAGGTGGATCTTTAACATCTTCTAATCTGCCGAGAAAATAATATCAAAGTCATAGTTGTTTTTGTCGGTTTTAGCAATGGATTTTAGTTGATTGCCGTCTACTACGTTTTGAATGACGTATGATGGTAATGTTTTTAGTATATTTTTGCAAAAACATATTCGTCTTTTGCTGAATTTGATACCCAAATTATTCCAATAATATGTTTTTCGATATAAAAATGATAGATTAGAGATTTTAGGGTTATCTTTCTCATGTATCGATGATTTGAATGTATGTGCGAAATTATATTTTGTTTGTTGTTAGGTAAGTACTGCGGCAATAGCTGCCTTTGGGTCGTGGGCATGGATAATATTTGGCTTAAAAAGATGAGCAGGCTTTTTGATAGATTTTAGATTAAATCTATCTAATTCTGTAGTGTTAATGCCCCTACATTCCAAAGCTTCTTTATTTTTGCCAATTATAGTACAATACGTCATGATGTATTCTTGATTGTCTTTGAATAAATTAATGATTTGGCATGCTACATTTTCAGCTCGAAAATACATCGGTGCTAATTAAGTGCATTACACGTAATGGCTGTTGGTAAAAATTTTTCTAATATATTAACATTTGAACTAATTTGGAAAGTGTTTTGAAAAATTTAATATTAGTACGATTTTTACTCTGTTCGCTATAGCTTGTTCTAGCGTCTGAAGATAAGAATAGATATTTTTATTGGAGCATAATATGCGTTATTGGCTGCGTCTGCTTGATAGTAAACTTTGTCTGAATAGACACATGGTAGTCCCACTGCTTGTGCCTCAATACCTGCTACTGGTAGACCTTCATAGGCTTGTGCAAACAGAAAATATCCATTACGGAGTAAAGTTTGTTTGTGTCGTTACGTTGGCCTAAAAATAATACCGAATCCTCTAGATTAAGTTTTTAACTTGGGCCCTGATTTTTCTCTTCAAGTGGACCAGTACCGATAAGGAGAAGCTTAGTGTTTGGATTTTTATTATGGTATGAACGTAGACAAGAAAAATGATGATTTTTAGTTTGAACGAGAGCGTCCCACATGGCCGATGACAATAGTTTCATCATCGATGCCTAGTTCTTTGCGGAGCTTCTTACGGGCAACGGGGTCGAACTTGAATTTATCAAGGTCAATGGCATTATGAATACTTTGACTTCGCCGCGATCGAAAGTTTTGTCGCCAAAAAGATAGCGGCCAGCTAGTTCGGAACAAGCAAAAATAATCTGTAGCGTATCTTTTGCTAAATGGGCGCAAAATATTTTTGATAATATTACGCTCATTCGCGGGCATTACTGGTGGAGTGACTATGCGAAATGCGAACCAAGCACACCAGCTTTTTGCGGCATAAAGTGGAAAAACCGAGAGAGTATTTACGTTGGAATGTACTATACGGTAGTGATTTTTGACGAAATAATTCTTCAAGAGCTTTGAGATATTTAGGTAGTTTTTGATATTTTGGCATGAGAAAGACGCAGCCACCGAGTTTTTGATTTCGTCATACGGAATACGGGTGGAATCTTCGTCACAGATAAAATCAAACTGCACCTGGTGTGATCAAGATGGCGATAGTAGTTCATGATGACAGATTGGCGCCGCCACCAATCCACTTACCCATAATTTGGGGGCAACAATAACTGGTTTCTTGGATTTTTCTGTTTGGCTCATCTTGTGAGTCTGGGCCTTCCGTTATACATAAAACTACAATCTCAACCTTGTAGTTTTCATTATTAATTACTTAATATTCTATAACTTTTTCTAGATAGAGTCAACTTAATAACAGATAGAGAAATGCGTCAAAGCAAATAGGGTTTTGAACTCGATAGTTTTAGAAAAATCTGAAGTCTTCATTTTTGTGAAATTTTGATATAAAAAGAACCGAAGAAGACTCTCGGCTCTTAGGATATTTTAAGTTGGGCGATAGTCAGTTTTATGATGAGTTTTCATTGGTTGTAAAATTTTTGCGGCATAATCCTCCCTAGACTTAAAATTGTGCGACTTCTTGTATGGCTCTAAATCACCGCTTTTTGGAACGAATTTTTCATCTAATTTTTAATTTAGTTCTCTGAGTTTGAATTTCTCTATAAGCGCGACTTTTCTTGCGCTTAAGATTATCAATTTTCAAATTTTCACAACACCCTCAGCTCTTTGAGTAGACTATCAAGTTCCCGATTCAGTGTCTTGATAAGGCTCTCTCTGGGGTCTGGATTTGAGATTTTCAGAGGCAAGCTGAATGCGAAGCTCTCAATTGCTCCATAGAAAGCACGTGTCGCTTAATGGTAGTTTCGTACTCGGCACGAATTAAATCGTGTTTAGCTTCGGCCTTTTTAATACTATGATTGGTTTCACGTTAATTAGCTTTCAAAACGGCAATTTCGGAATTTTTCTGACATAAACACCCTCCTTGTCAATGTGCACGCCCAAAAATATAGGCGCAAATACGATACACTATATATTATACAAGATTTACATAAAAACGCAAACTTGAACCTGAGTTAATATCTCAAAGTGTTGCACTTGATGGATTAGAGTAGAGTATAGTATTTTAGGTCCACGCTGGTGAAAAATATAGTTCCGGATTTAGGTGCAGTTTTTCGAATTAAAATAAACTGTGAGTAGTGCGGTTGTTTTGATTACTGCATTTTAATAGTCCAGCCGTTCTGACTGCAGAGAGTTTTGGCGATGATGGCGAGACCGAGGCCGGAGCCTTCCTTGGATTTATCGGTTTGATAGAAGCGATCGAAGATTTTTCGAGATCCTCAGTTTTTACCTTGGTGCCGTCGTTTGAAATAGAAAGAGGGTCTTGGTGAGATGGATTTCGAGAGTTTGATCACCGTACTTAATGGCATTATCGAGCAGAATATCGAGAATTTGGAGAATATCTTGTTTAGGTAATTGATGGATGAAGGATCCGGGAGGCTGGTGAGTTGGCGATGGTAGTGGCAATTTCAGTTGGATGTCTGGCTTATATGAACTCGCAGCAAAAATAATAATCCTAATAATAGTGGTATGCTACCAACACAACAAATGTAAAATAGCATGTCTGGTGAAATAAACTGTCAAGGTGATCACGGCGGCCAAAGCGGTCATAAAGGTCAGGATCTAATGGCCAAAATAGTGGCCATGGTGGTCCTTCCGGGAATCACGGTACTCCACCAAACTTTCAAAAATGGTGGCGGGAACGGCAGTCCATCTAATCAAGGTGACAACGTTAAGCCATTAGTCTTAATTCCTCTTAAACTCTATAATTTAAAAATTCCACTTAACTAAAGATAAAAATGGGAGCCTGCTGGCTCCCGTTTTTGTTGGGTGACAATATAGTTACTTAAATTTAAAAATCTAATAAAATAATCAGTTTTGTGATTAAAAATTAGGTATTATTTCGAAGTTTTTCCTCAATGAAGTCTATTTCTGAATCTCGCATTCTTACTACGCTCATATGCGTTGGCTTGCCAGGCCTTTTCATGAGCCTGAAGTCTTAGTGCTGGATTATGAGTGACAATGCTTCTAGTGGTAATCAGCAGCAGCTCTGCGAATGTCTTTTGTGTGTCTTGTTAAATGTTTTTCTGGATGACTCACAAAATTTTAGTAATCTTTGGTAGTCTGTAGTTGTCTCTTCAGTGAAGTTTCCGTCTTTATTATAAAATTCCACAGCCAGTAATGCTACTGGTTTATATCTTAAAGTACTAGCCATTATAATGACCCTCCTATCTCTGTTGAATGCCCAACAATATTTATATTATACATTTTTGGGCATTTTGGGCAAACGGAATTAGTGTTCGGTGTTTTCGTGGTAGATATATCGAATAATTTTCAGGGGCTAGGTCGAAGCAATTATTTACTATTCTTTTTGTCTTGGCGTTTGCCGAGGCGTTTGGAGGTGCGACTACTGGAGAAAACGACAGCTTTACTGAGAGTATAGTTTACGATAATGACAATAATATTACAGATAACTTTCCAAATAAGTTTGTTCTGGCCGCAAACATCGACGGAAAGCCACATAATAAAGACTTCAATGCCAAGTGTAACTAGGCGGGCAATGAGTATCGTTTCGCGGAGGATAGCAGCGTGAGTTTTGGCGGTGCTTTCGAAAAAACATAGAGACGATTGGTAATAAAGGCAAAAGCTACGGCAACAACCCAGGCCCAAATGGTGGCTGGAATGGTTTCAATCCGGAGAATTTCGGCGAAGATATAGCTACTAAGGTTAACGACGGTAGTGAGGACGCTAAAACAAAATACAATACAATATGCTTATTGTAATTAATAAAACGTTTGAGATAAGATGGTGATTTCAGAGCTTTAATCAGGTTTTTTGAGATTGATTTGATAAAGCACTGCGGATTCATTAGTTTCTGCCATGGTTATATTATAGCGGATATTGCGGATTTTTTTGGCTATTTTTGATTGATTTCGCTTATGTTGGACGGAATATTTATATTATTTAACCGATTTCGCTTATGTTGGGTTATAATAGTAAAGATTGCTTAGTTAAACAATAGAACCTAGAAGGGAGGGATTTTTATGCGCAAAGAAATGTTAACTTTTTGAAAAATTCAATAAGCTACATTCAAAGACCGCCGGCATCGAATTAAATCTGAGTAAAGAATTAGGTTGGAGCTATTTCACCATCAGATACACTCAGGAGAAACTGCCGGATGAGGTGGAATTTCGATTATTAGAAGATTCTCTTGGCACTATTTTACGGGGCGGAATTAACCTTTCTCTCGAATTACAGGGATTTTTAAAGGAAACCAAAACCATCGTGGTGCGCATTTCGCAGACCTATCGACATCTAGCGACCTGCTGGATTCGTGATTTTTAGTAGTTTTCTCGTAGAAAACTATAAACTTACGGCAATGTCTGCTTAGCCCGTGATTCACGGGCTTTTTCTTTGAGCTATCTTCTGCTGAGGTGGTTCTGTTTTTGTACTAGGAGTTATGTTAGCTAGAGATGATGATGAGGGCTTTTGTTCTTAGTTTTAACATAAAAATACTCCCCGGAAGAGGAGTATTTTTCTCTTTGATTAACGCTTGGAGAATTGTTCGCGTTTGCGAGCAGAACGTAAACCGATATTTTGCGTTCTTTTTCGCGTGGGTCGCGCTTGATGGGACCAGCTTTTTCAAGACTGGACGTAGATCTCAGAATTCAAGGTAAGAGCCTTAGAGATAGCCAATTTGATCGCGTCGACTTGACCAGCTAGACCACCACCGAAACCAGGATGGTAACATCAAATTCTTTTTGCTTGTTAACGAGAGCTAAAAGGATCGGTCACTTCAGCAAGCAAGCTTTTGTTTAGAGAAAGATACTCTAGGGCTGGCTTGTTATTGATGGTGATTTCACCTTTACCCTTAAATAGACGTGCGCGAGCAGTAGCTGCTTTGCGACGACCAAGTCCGTAGGAATATTTGGTTGCCATTATTTAATCTCCTTTGGATTTTGAGCGGAATGAGTGTGCTCAGCGCCATTGAAGACACGGAGACGAGCTAAACGATCGTCAGCGAGTTTGTTCTTTGAAAGCATGCGCTTGACAGCTTCTTTTGATGGCGTAAGCTGGATTCTTCTCGATGATTTCTTCGAGTTTGAGCTCAGTGAGACCACCTGGGAAGCCACTGTGACGGTGGTACATTTTTCAACCATCTTGTTGCCAGTAACTTGGATGTTCTTGGCGTTCAAGACGATGACGTAGTCACCATTGTCAATGTGTGGAGTGTAAGTAACTTTTAGACTTACCCATAAGTTTGTCAGCGATGACAACGGCTAATTTACCAAGTGGTAAAGAAGCAGCATCGATAACATACCATTCGCGCTTGATTTCAGCGGTTTTTGGCTAAAAAGTCTTCATTATTTAGCCTCCTTAGTTAGGTTGATAGAATCGACAAATGAGATAGTACCCATTTCAGCGTGGTCACCCTTGCGGAAGCCAGCGCGTTCAATTCTGAGGTAGCCAGAATCACGTTCGATTTGAGGAGCAATTACATCCATCAAGAGGTCCAGCAACTTCAAGGTCATCCAATCTTGCGATGAGGAGACGACGATTAGCGAGACCACCTTTTTAGCGATGGTGATAAGCTTCTCGGTATAGCGGCGCATTTCTTTAGCGCGAGCTAGAGTCACAGTGATCGACTGGTATTTGATCAGAGAGCACATCAGCCCACGTAGTAGTGCCCTTCTCTGGTCGGTTTCACGGCTGAACTTGCGGCCTTTATATCCGTGGTGATGCATTAGATATTTAACTCCTTAAGTTTATTTTTGACTTCATCAAGAGCCTTTTGACCGAAGCCTTTGAGGGTCCTTGAGGTCGGTTTCAGATAAGACAACGAGGTCTCTGATAGTGTGAATTGCGTTGTTCACGAGAGCGTTAGCAGTACGAGCTGATGAGCCTAATTCTTCGATTGGAAGCATAAGGCCAGCATCTTCCTGTTCATTCTTGGAGCCTGGAGCTGGAGCGGTGTCAGCGACGGTTTTTCCAGCAAGAGCCTGGTATTGATTCACAAGAATTGCAGCGGCTTCTTCGAAAGCTTCACGTGGGGTGATGGTGCCATCGGTTTCGACGGTGATAGTCAATTGTTGAAGATTGATATCTTGACCAACACGAGTGTTTTCAGCATTGAAACGAACGCGAATTACAGGGGTAAAGACAGCATCAAGGGCGATCATATCGCTGTGGATGCGTTCTTCGGCTGAGCGCTCAATAGTAAGATAACCGCGGCCAGATTCGACAATGAAGCGCATCTTCAAAGTGTAATTTGGATCATCAATGTGACAAATTACCTGGTTTTGGAGTTAGCGATTTTCAACTTCGTTAGTAAGTTTGATATCGCCAGCGACGACACGTGCGTCACCATCCTTTTTGGATTGTTCGCTACCTTTGATTTCAAGAGTAAGCTCGACTGGAGCGTCGGGTGGCTCTTAAAAACGAATGTTTTTAAGGGTTGAGCATGATGTCGACGACATCTTCACGAATACCTTCGATTGCAGTGAATTCGTGAGTAGTACCTTCGATACTGAAGGAAGTAATTGCAGCACCTTAATACTTGAGAGTAAGACGCGGCGGAAGAGTTGCCTAAAGTGTTACCATAACCGTGAGTAAAGTGGCTTTGATTACAAATGAGGCACAGTTCTCGGACACGTCGATGACTTCTGCAAGATTTGCTTCGTGAATTACTTTTGTTGTCATTTTTCTCCTTAGCGTGAGTAATACTCAACGATTAGTTGTTCGTTAATGCCTGCTTTCCGGCTTCTTCGCGTTTTGGCTTGCCAGTAATTTCGATAGTCATTTTCTTGGCATCAGACTTCATCCAGCTAAGTGGAGTAACACCACTGGCAGCGACGATGTTGTCGAGATTCTTGAAAGTATTCAGACTTTTGAGACTTAGCGCGTACTTCGAGTTTTGTCACCAGCCTTCAAGCGGATTGAAGGGATGTCAACACGGCGACCGTTAAGAGTGAAGTGTCCGTGAGAGACAAGTTGGCGTGCTTGGCGACGAGTAGAAAGCGAAACCAGCGCGGAAAAACAACGTTATCTGCGCGGCGTTCTAGGAATTCTAGAAGGATTTCACCGGTTAGACCTTCGGTCTTTTTGGGCTTCTTTCATCAATTTAGCAAACTGTTTTTCGAGAAGACCATAGAGTCTACGAACTTTTTGCTTTTTCGCGAAGTTGGGTAAGATACAAACTACCACCGCGAACTCGCATATCACCGTGCTGACCTGGAATACCAGATTTTTAGCCATGATTTTTGTGAGCTTTTTGGTGCTAGAGCAAAGCCCTCGCGACGACTTTGTTTGACAATTGGAGATTTATCTCGTGCCATTACGGTTTCCTCTCTCCTTTAGGACGCACACCACCATGAGCGATAGGTGTTTGGTCGGTTATACTATCAATTTTTAATGCCAAGACCAGAGATAGCACAATAGCGCTATCACGACCGAGACCGATACCCTTGACGTAAACGTCGACGGAGTTCAGACCGTGATCTTTTTTGGCGATTTCACCAGCTTTTTCAGCGGCGATTTGAGCAGCGTAAGCTGTACCCTTCTTGTGAACCTCTAAAACCGTTAGCGCCAGCAGATGACTGAGCGAGGACTTGGCCTTTCTTGTCGGAAAATGCTGATGATGGTGTTATTAAAGGTGGCCTTGATGTGGACCTGACCAGAAGTGACAATACGCTTGCCTTTCTTGGTTTTGACTTTGACTTCTTCAGTTCTAACTTCTTCTGTCATATTTTTACTCCACTAACTAGGTTTTACTTGCTGCTTTTTGGTTGTGTTCCACCGACCGCGATCGCCTTTACCCTTACGTGTACGTGCGTTCGTACGAGTACGTTGGCCGTTGACTGGAAGACCAGCCTTGTGGCGGATACCTTTATAAAATTGATATCCTTAATGCGTTTAATATTGTTTGTTACGAGGCGACGCAGATCACCTTCGACTTGATATTTGCTAGAAATAATGTCGTTGATTTTCTGTTCCTCAGCCTCGGTGAGATCTTTCACCCGAGTGGTAGGCTCAATTTTGGCCTCCGCAAGGATGGCTTTTTGAGGTAGTACGTCCGATACCAAAAAAACGTAAGTAAAGGGCAATCCATACTTGTTTTTCGGAGGGATGACTACGCTAGCAATTCTGCCATAGCTTAACCCTGCCTTTGCTTATTCTTAGGGTTTTTCTTGTTGATGACGTAGGACGCCTTTGCGACGAACATAGATATCATCAGGGAGATTTTCTTTACACTTGCACGTACTTTTCACTGTGTAAAATCCTTTCCTTGTTAATCTATTTCAGGTACTAATGAAAAAGCGGAAATTTTTCAGAGTTCGCCAAAATAGGGTTGATATTATTTAAGGCGGAAGCTGATACGGCCCTTCGTAAAGATCGTAAAGGGGTAGATTCAACCTCAACCTTGTCACCTGGCACAAGACGGATAGAAGTTTTTGCGCATTTTTCCGCTCATGTGCGCAATAATAATATGACCATTCTCAAGTTCTACTCGAAATTGAGTATTTGGTAATGCATCGACGACAGTGCCGCCCTAATTTGATCACTTCCTTTTGACTAGCCATAAATTATTTACCCTATTTTACCAGAGATTTCAGAAAATGTAAAGAGGGTTTTAGGGCGGTTTGCCGGTCCTCTTATTGATGAGATAGTTAGTTTCGTTTCGAACTTTCTTGCACGAGAGTGGCACGCAGGAATTGGCGTGAAAGATGGGTCTTTTGGACGTCTGACCAGGCGCCAGTACAAGTAATAATGCTTATAGAGTCTTGACCGGAGACTGGTGATTCGAGCATGGCAGACATTTTTCTCATTAGCGTCAGCTAGGGCTACGGTTTTGATTTTCATAGACACGATAGGTGAGTTTGGTGCCATCACCCATTTCGATTTGAATCAGGTCGCCTGCGACGAGGTTATTTAGATGTTTGAACACGCCAGAGGCGGTAGGGTCCACCGTTATGACCGACGAAGAGCGCGGTCTTGCCAGTGAGTGGAGGAAGGGTGCCGGTGTACCATCCAACATCGAAAAATACTATTTGGTGTACTAATGGCGCCTTTTCCGGTGAGTCCGACAGGGAGAATACGAGCGTTTTTGACGCCGAGCTTCTCGATGCTCATGAAGCGAGGTTTATCGTAAGCGACAGAGTAGGAATTGGTCTTATCTTCGAAATTGGGGTTTCATCCACTGAGAGCTTGGTCGGTTTTCGAGATCAAGGTTGGATTTCGGTAGCATCCTTTCGCTACCCTCTTTGGATTTATAATAATGATCTTCCCAAAAAAATATAGGCGTGCGGTGACGCTGGCGAAAAATCAGAGCCAAGATAATGAACGGCAGATTGATTATGATTTTAGATTTTTGATTTAACTTCGAGAGACATCCCACCCAGCTTTCTTATTTATAATCGTCGTAGGTTACCATGAGGGCGCAGGGAATCGAGGCTGACGGAGATTCTCAAGTGCAACTGTCACCACGATAAGCAGTCCGGTACCAGAGAGAGAGACCCATCGAGCGTCGCTAAGCATAATGGCAACATAGTCGGTGATAAATGGGATCATGGCAGTGAAAACCAAGTGCGAGGGCGCCGAAAAAGATTGAGGCGAGTCATAACTTTTCTAGATAGTTAGCCGTGGTCATGCCTGGGCGGACGCCTCGATGAAAGCCACCTTGCTTTTTGGAGGTTATCGGCAATCTCTTTGGTGTGAAAATAATCGAAGTGTAGAAGTAAGTAAAAAAGTACTACGAGTAAGAAGTAAAGGGCTGGATAGATGAACCAACGTGCATTAATGCCATTTTGGATAGAGGGTCTTAAAAATTCAGAGCGTTAGGGCATGGTGAAGATTTCACTAATAGTTTTGGCCATGGCGTTACCCTTATCCATACTAGAGATGAGTTGTCCGACGAGAGCTGGAAGTGAAAGGAAGGCGGTAGCGAAGATAACTGGTACCACACCGGCGGAAATAAGTTTCAAAGGCAAGATCGACTTAATGCCACCATAGGCACTGTTGCCGTGAATACGCTTGGCGTAATTAATAGTGATGATACGCTGCGCCTCATTGAGCTTGGCGAGCCAATAAAGAATCAAAATCACGACTACGAAAAGGGCTAGGGCGACCCAGAAAGGACTGGATTGACTGGCAACCTAACCAAACCAAAGAGATTGAGTAGACCATTTTTGGTATCGAAGAGTCGCTGGCCGAGTGAGCCGAGAGTGCTTGGGAATTGAAATAATACTAGCAAAAATAATCATCGAAAATGCGTTACCGATACCTTGCTCGGTAATTAATTCACCTAACCACATCAAGATGATGGATCCGGCGGTCATGGTAATCACTGAAACGACCCAGTCGCGAGGAGTTGGCGTGAAGCTGAGGGTGTTCGAAGATACGACAGATTGGTAAAGAATATGAGATATATGCAATGGATTGGACTACGGCTAGCGGTACGGCGAGCATGCGGGTCCATTGATTGATTTGTACGACGACTGTCTCAGCCGTCTTCGGAAGCTCTTCGAGGCTTGGAATAGCTTTACTGAGAAGCTGGAAGACGATAGAGGAGGTAATGTATGGAGAAAGTCCGACCAAAAATAATGGAGAAGGAGGCTAGGCCACCACCTGGAAATTAAGTTAATAAAACCGGTGAAATCTGACTTGAGATCAAGCTGGAAACAGCATCCTTGAAAGTGCTTGGCGTCACCTATTGGCACTGGAATATGTGCAAGTAAACGGTGAGGCCACCAAAAATACCTAACACGATAAAAAGTGCGTTTTAGCATGTCTTTTGTTTTTAGAGATTTCAAAAATCGTCTTAAAATGCATGGAATCCTCTCTATTTATTAATCTATATTACCATGTTTACCTAAGTTTTTGAAGATAAAAATAACCCCCTGTATAATTTTGAGGGTTATTTTAGACTAATTAGTCGTTTTGCTAAGCGCTTTGGTACTGGATTCTTGGTGAATGAGACCACCAGCTTTTTGGAGCATTTCGAGACCGGATTTAGAGATAAATTGAGTTTCGAGATCAATTTTGCTGTTGAAGTTCACCACGGGTGATAACCTTGACCTTGACGAATGGGCTAGAGATAAGACCATTTTTCGAAAAGAGGGTGAAGTTGTCAACCTTACCAGTAAGAGCGTTGAGGACATCAGTAGACGACTTCAGCTTTGGCATGGATGAGACTTGAAACCTTTGAGCTTAGGTACAGCTTGCATCATAGCACGCTGACCACCCATGAAGGTAGCAGGCATCTTGCGGTGACCAGTACGGGCTTTTTGACCTTTGGTACCACGACCGGCAGTCTTACCACGACCAGCAGCATACCACGACCAGCACGGGTTGGGCGGGTATTGCTTCAACGATCAGATCATTGTATTTCATTACTTGCACTCTCCTTTTTCTTTGGTAGTAGTATTCCCACTTGGAACGCGGAACCCTGGAGCTTTGAGACCATCGATAGCAGCGTAAGCGATGTTGACCTTGTTAGTAGAACCGAGAGACTTGAGATCAGTTCTGATACCAGTTAAAGCCAATCACGGAACGAACGATGCTACCAGCGATAATACCAGTACCAGGGGCAGCTGGTTTCATCAAAACGTGAGCACCAGTAACTTTGGTTTCACTTCGTGGCAGATAGTTTCGCCAGACATGTGGAAGGTTACCATGTTTTTCTTGGCTACACGGGTAGCTTTTTGAACAGCGGAGGTAACATCGCGCCTTTAGCGACACCTACACCAACTGTTTTTCTTATTTCCAATAGCAACAAGAGCCTTGAAGCGCATACGGCGACCACCTTTAACGGTGCGAGAAACACGATCGATATTGATGGTAATCTCTCCAAATTCCTTTGGTGCAGCTTCACCACGGACGCGATCACGGCGATTATTGCGGCGCATTGGGCGACCAGCCATATCGCGGGTTTGCTTTGGTGGCAGCGACATCGTCAGACATTTTGAGGGTGCCAGCTTTGTTCACTACTTTTTGGTTGCTTAGGAGCGGTAGAATTTGCTTCAGCCATATTAGAACTCAATCCTTCCTTACAGAGCTGCATCGGCTAGAGGCTGACATACCTAGCGTAGCGCAGCGAAAAGCACCACGATCGAATACAACTTTTGTGATATTTTGCTTTTTAGCTTTTTGGCAATTTCTTCGCCAATCTTAGCGGCTTTTTCAGTCTTGGAACCAGTTAGTTTGGGTACCAGCAGTGGTAGCGGCGACTAAAGTAGTCATGGTGTCGTCATTGATGATTTGAGCAGAAACGTGAAGATTGCTGATGTTAACGCTCAAGCGTGGGCGAACTTCAGTACCATGAATTTTTGCACGGGTACGTTTTTGTGCGATACAACTATTCATTATTTCTTCCCTGCCTTTTCCAGCCTTGCGAAGGATTACTCGTCAGCTATTTAATACCTTTGCCCTTGTATGGTTCAGGTTTCTTGAAGGCGCGAATTTCGGCGGCAACCTGACCAACTTTTTGTTTGTCAATGCCAGAAACAATGATTTCCATCTTGTTAGTTTTTAATTCGATACCTTCTGGGGCTTTGTATTTCACTGGGTGGGAGAAACCAAGAGACATCTCAATTTCTTTTGGACCACCGGAAAGACGAAAACCGACACCATTGATTTCGAGTTTCTTCTCAAAACCTTTGGAAACACCAGTAACGGCGTTGTTTAGAAGTGCGCGTTGTGAGATCGTACCAGGCACGAGCTTCAGCTTCATCATTCTCACGGGTGACAATGATTTGACCGTCTTCGACCTTAGTCACAACGAATTTTTGTACAGGAACCTCGAGTGAACCCTTTGGTCCAGCAACAGTGATGAACTAGTTCGCCGACCGTGATTGTCACTCCTGCAGGAATCTGTACAGGTTGTTTTTCCGATACGACTCTATATCTTCCTTTCAATTAATATTCGGTTAATTTTAACATAATTTAGGGTCTTAATTCAAGATAAAAATAAAAATACCCCCTCCGGACGGAAGGGGTAAATACAATTTTACTTAGTTAACAGACTAGATAGCAATAAGATACTTTTTCAATAAATGTAGTACCCTGGAAATATTCCAGATAGAAAAAGCATTGAGGTTATCTCTGCACCGACAGTTGCTAGGATATTTATCAAAAATAAAGTAGATTACATATTTTAAATGGTAAATTACCAGTAAAGTTTGTAATGTTAGCAATATTGGTAGTAATATCATCCAGGTGTATTTAAAACAGAGAGTTTAGTATAATTCTTTTGTTCTGAATATACGCAATCTGCAATTTGCAGAACTTCATTAGTTATACTCATCAGAGTCAATATAAATAATAGTTCCATATTATCCATTTGATTATCATATCGAAGGATGCAACAGAATAAAAATATAGACCGTGTAGGCTCCCATAATGATAAATGTTTTAGCTCCATAATTTGGTTTAGCTATTTTTGATTTTTACTCCCTGTATACAATTTTCTAGATGGATATGTGCCAGCTATCAACATGAAAACCCACATAAACCTCCGACAATCTTATATACACTACTCAAATCTGACTTATAAATCATAATTGAGTAGATAACCCCAGCATAAATTAACTTAAATAGAAGAAATAAGCTGAGTATTTTTCGAGGATGATTAACTGTATAGTCTTGCACGGATGCGTTATGGTTTCTTAAAAAGTGTCCAACCTCACCCTTTTCCTCAAAAATTGAGCTATGATGTCCTTGCTTTTCTTGGTTTTTCTTCATTTTTATCCCCCTTTTTCTAGAAACTTCAATACCTGTGATGTTAACAAAGTATTTTTAATAAAAATTTACTTCACTAGCGCATGGATAGCAACTTTTATATTATACAATTTTACGTGTTGCTCGTCAATTTTACAAAAATTTTACTCTTTTTGCCTAAAACATGTATGATAAAAAAATATGAGTAAAATAAATGTCTTATTGTCCAATGCAAATGGTAGTCTGGATGAGAATAAAGGAAACTATTTTTGGCGGCAGTAAAAAGAAGTTGAGTCTTATGCTTTTTCAAAATTAAAAATTGATTGGAATATTGATGTAGTGGTAACTGATAGCGCGTATTCAATAATTATTCCGGAAGATGGCGTGGGTGGACAGACTTTTTGCAGTGATTTTATTGTTTCTGCTTTAGATTTGAAGAATATGTCGATTTTTGCGTTTTTAAAGAGATGTTGGCTCATGAACTTTGTCATGCTGCGCGTTGGGGAAAAGAATGATGAATGGATGAATACATTGTTTGATGGGATGATTTCGGAAGGGGTCGCGACATATTTTGGTGCAGAATTTGCAAAAAAATACTGGCGAGAAGCAGTTCTTCACTAAAACTATGCTAGAACGCAGTGACGAAGAAAACGAACGTATCTTAAAATGAGCTTCTGCGGTAATCTTGACGATAAACATTATGGACTATAATACGATTTTCTTTACTGGTAACGATAAATTGCCACGCTGGTCCGGATATTCATTAGGATATTATTTGGTGAAGAAATATTTGGAAAAACACACAAGACAATCGAAAAAGCATTTGCTGATAAATATAGAAGATTTTAGAATCGCGCTTTAGATTTTTATAAAAATACCCCTCCGGAAGGAAGGGGGTTTGGTAGAAAAACTATAGATTTGTTAGAATTTTTAATTTTAACTTCAACTAATCCATGGTGTCGTCATCGTCTTTTAGATAATCTGGGTGATCGATTTTTCATGAGATGCGCAGAGCTTGATTATTTTCCCACTTATCACCCTATCTTTACTCGATAGCAATAGTAGTCTTCGTCTTTTTCGATTATGGCTTTTACGACCAATAATCTTTACATGAGTATTATCGGTAGTTACCTTCAGACCTTTTAAGACGAAGTATTAAGTGCTCAATCGTTGGCTCCACGATAAAGATAGTAACCGCTACCGCCCCAAGAATAATAAAACAGATTCCTAGTGGTGGGCATAGGGTTTACTACTTGATGGCTAGCAAAGATTTTTGGTTAGACCATAAGAATATTCCGGATAAAGTAACTACGGATATCAATCTAGCGATCATCCAGAAATATTTATTTTTTCTTGATCGGGTATCTTAGATTGCTTATACTTATTTTCATTTATCCCTCCACGTTATCCTTGTTAAATAACGGTCAATTATAGCCTGATGCCTTAAATAAAAGGACGTAAGAATACCTAAGAAGAACATTGTGATATATATCTCCCCTGGAGAATTAAATTTTATCTTGAGCATCACATAAAGTAATCCTTGGATTTAGCCAGGTATGCTTGAATGGTGTTACCGCCTTTTTGGCGTTATCTCCTTCTTTTATGATGTCAGCAAAATACCACGCTGCTATTAATTAGGTGTAGTAAAAGATATAACCATAATGGCACTCATAACTTTCGTCATCGCATTAAGCCTATAGAGTATATCAGCATTACTGTGGCAAGAATGAAGAGACAACTGTAGCCAAAAGTTAATATGTCGTAGGTTTGTTCTCTTTAAGTACAGGAATTATTTGATCTACGTAGTTTTCTCCCGATAACTAATATAAAGAGCGGAATTATCCACATAATGAAGTTGGTAAATATTTTCAATATCGATATTCCCGATATTGATAAAAAAGATAATTCCGATACTAGGATGATTCTTATGAAAGCACCATATTTTTGTTCTCTTCGTGTTGTTCATTTTTACCCTTTAAAATGTAGAATTTCACTAAATTTGTAAGTTGCATTAAAACTGAAGCTTTTAACTACTTATATTGTACAATATTGTAATAATTTGTCAAAAATACAGGTTATTTTAGTATAAAAATAAGCATAGAGTTCTGACCTTATCTAGTTTATTACCAAACCTTGACTAAGATTTCACCACCGAGGCGAGCTTTCTGCGAGCTCTCACCAGTCATGATACCTTTTGAAGTCGAGGACGAGGATGACACCACGACCGGATTTTGACCTTTGGAAGATCATCGGCAGAAAGTGTAAACGCAGCGACCTGGTTTACTGACCTTAGTGATTTCGTTAATACGAGCGATTTCGTCAGCTTGATTGATCAAGACGTAGAATGAAATTGCGTGGTTTTGTTTCTTCGATAGAAGTCAGCGATAAAACCTTGGTTTCTTTGAGACCTTCTAGTACAGCAAGCTTTAATTTTAGAAGTTGGTACAACAATCTCGTTTTTGTTGACGAGAATAGCATTGGTGGATAGAGTGATAAGGTCGGCAATTTGATCTGTTGATTGTAATGACATATCTTATCCTTTCTACCAGCTACTCTTTGTTACACCAGGATTTCACCCTTGCTTGCTTTTTCGCGCGAAGCTAATACGGCTGAGACCGAAGCGGCGATGTAGCCACGTGGACGACCGTCGAGCATATCACGATAACCCAGTTGGGCTGGAATTTTTGGTAGTTTTGAAGACCTTTGAGGTCGCCATAGCGGCTTTCTAAGTTCAGCATTTTGCTTTGTACTTATCGTACATTTTGACGCTTGAGGTCACGGAGTACTGCAGACTTTTTGGCCATGTTATTTGTTCTCCTTTCTCGAATGGCATACCAAATGCCTCTAATAATTTACGGCTAGTTTTTGGAACCGTTTCTTGATGATGAAAGTAATCTCAAGGCCGTGAAGAACAGATGCGTCTTCGAAGGTAATTTCTGGGAAAACGGTTTGTTCTCTAAGACCAACTGAGTAGTTGCCTTGTTCATCAAAAGATTTTGCTAGGCACGCCGTGGAAGTCACGAACGTGTGGCAGCTGTTGACGTTAATGAAGCGGTCAACGAATTCATACATCTTGTCGTTATGTAAAAGTAGTGAGGTAACCAACTGGGGCGCCCATACCTTTACAGAATCTTGAAGGCACTAGATGTACATCTAGGGTGGCAGCCTGGCCGGTGAATTTTGGCAAGAGTAAGGGCTACAGTTTCAGTGTAGTGCTTGTCTTCACGCTTTTTACCAACACCACAGAGACAATCACTTTTTCAAGTTTTGGAACTGGTGATGTTCTTGATGTTAGCTCCTCAGGTCTTTTACGATTTTTGTCTTGGTATAAGACTTTCAAACGTGGGGTATATTCAGCCATGATTATTTCCCTTCTTTCTTAAGATTAAGATCGATTGCGACGTGAATATCTTTCTTACCACCCTTTGGATTAAATTGAGTGGCTTTGATGTGACGCTCGCGAATGCCGATACCTTCGATCATCGCTTTGTGAGCGGCACGATCCATTTGACGATTTACCAGTCTGACCCTTGTGGTCGCCGGCAATGATTTTTACCATATCGCCAGATTTCAAATTCTGTGCCATATTAGTAGAACTCGGTGCTAAACTGATAATCTTGTTGAAAGCCGAGTTCACGAAGCTCACGTGACCGGTCCGAAGACACGGGTACTTTTTGAGTTTTGTCGTCGTTAACGATCACGGCGGCATTGTCGTCGAAGCGGGATGGTGACCATCAGCACGGCGAATTTTGACCACGAGTACGAACGATAATGGCCGAACTAGTGCTTTTTTCTTAATATTGCCTGTAGGAGATGCGTCCTTTACGCTGGCGGTGACAATGTCACCAACACGAGCGTAACGAGCGCGAGTTCCACCGAGGACACGGATTACGCCAAGTTCCTTGGCTCCGCTGTTATCTGCGACAGCTAATCTAGTTTTCCTGTTGAATCATCTTAGTTTTCCTCCTCCTTTCTTCTAGGTCACCACTAACTGCAGCTTTAAGTTCGACTGAATCGTGGGATTTTTCAAGAATTTTGACGAGTTTATAGGTACAAGTCTTTGAGTAAGGACGGCAGGCTATGATCTCAACCTTATCACCAAGCTTAGCCTCATTTGCTTCATCATGAGCGGTGTACTTACGGGTGTGAGTACTGCTTGTGATAAAGTGATGAGTTTCGCTGATGTAATGGGACGGTGATGGTCTTATCGCGCTTATCAAGGTAACTACCTTTGAAGTGTTTTGCCATACTTAGGCTCCTTTCCTTGATTAATTAAAGGCTTTAGCGATTTCTTTATGCAAAAGCTTTTGATACGATGTGGATTTTTGCAGCCTCGTAGAGTCCACGCTAGCTTTGAGAAGCTCTTGCTTTTAACTCAGCGACGGTTTTAACCTTGGCGGTTCAGTTTTCTTATCAGCCATGATTAAATTTCACCTTTCCTTACAAATTTACAACGTACTGGAAGTTTTCGAGAGGCAAGACGAAGTGCTCTTTTGCCTGTTCTTCAGTGACTTCAGCCATTTCGAACATCGACAGTACCAGTTTTAACTTTAGCTACGTAAAATTGTGGTTCACCTTTACCAGAACCCATTTTCACATCAAGAGGTTTTCTTGGTGACAGGTGTGTGGAAGATGCGGATCCAAATTTACCACGCTTAATGTAACGGGTAATAGCTGACGGGCGGCCTCGATTTTGGCGGGGATGATTACATTCATTGTCGAGACATGAGACCAAATTCACCAAAAGCTGCCGGTACCTGCAGCGAGAAGCTACGCCATCGTTTTTGCCTTTTTCTAACCTTACGGTGCGCAACGCGACTTGGAAGTAAAATAGCCATATTTATTTTTCTCCTTACAACCAAAACCTTAACACCTACGATAGTGGCGATGGTGGAGCGTGATGACAGTGGAAATCGATGTCAGCGCGGAGAGTGTAGAGGAACTGAACTCGATAAATTTCTCACGGCGAGACATTTCGGCGCCATTAAGACGACCAGAAACTTCGACACGAACACCTTTTAGCACCTGCGGCCATGGTAGACTGAGTAGCCATCTGGATCTGCGCGGCGGAAGTTCATACGTTTACCAAAGTTGGAAACCGATATTTTCAGCAACGAGCTGGCGGATAATTCAGGTTTCTTAACTTCTTCCACATTGAGGCGGATTGGTTGAGAAACGAATTTTTCCAATTTTCTTTTAATTCATTACCAGCAACTTGTTTGCCGATAACGCACCAGCCTTAGCGGCATGAATATAACCGTGGTAAGGTTGTCAGTACGTCTGATTTCGATGCGGGCAATGGTTGGGCGAGCTTTGAAGCGGTTTTCAATAGTCTCGCGGATCTTGACGTCTTCGATTAACCATTTTGGAAATCAGTGTTCTTGTGAACCATTTGAGGCCCAATCTTACTGATTTGAAGGCGATAAGAAACCGGGCTTTACTTTTTGCCCATTACTTGTCCTCCTCCTTTAGCTGATTCTAGCTTTTTCTTCGCCAGCTACTTCAACGAAGATGTTGCAAGCTAATCTTCTCAAATGGAAGAGCGCGACCGCGTGATGGGAACAAAACGGCGGATGCGGGTACCAGCAGTAACAGAGATACGAGCGATGCGAATAGCTTTTAGGGTCGATTAAACACCAGAGTTAATGAGATTGGCTTTGGCAGAATCAATCGCCTTCTATGACTGGACGTGCAGCGCGGCTGGTGTTCTAGAATGACAAGAGCGTCGGCGACGAAGCGATCGCGAACGAGGCTACGACGATATTGGTCTTGCGTGGCATAGAATCTACACCTTTAATGTAAGCGTGCGCAAATGAGTGGACATTATTTACCTCCCTTTACATCAGCTTTTACCACCATGGCGTTGAAACTGCGAGTTGGAGCAAATTCACCAAGCTTTGTCCGACTATATTTTCGGAAACGAAGACTGGAACGTGGACTTGCTGTTGAACAGCGACAGTGCGACCAACCATTTCTGGGAAGATGGTTGGAGTGGCGAGCCCAGGTTTTAATCACGGTGCGATCTCTCAGCGGAGAGAGCTTTTGATCTTCTTTTTCGAGTTTAAAAATCCACGAATGGACCCTTTTTAAGGCTACGAGACATAGATTATTTCCTCTTTCCTGTGACGACTACGCACGATCATTTTATTAGTTTTCTTTATTGTGACGAGGCGGAAAACCGAGAGTGAGCTGACCCCATGGAGTGCGAGGAGCTTTTACCGGTACCGTGACGACCACCGTCACCACCACCGTGTGGGTGATCTGTAGCGTTCATAACAACACCACGGACACTCTGGACGGATACTTTATGGCGAGTACGACCTGCAGCACCAATCTTGATGTTTTGGTGTTGAGGTTGCCAATCACATCTGATGAAAGTTTCACAGGTTGCGAGAACTTTGCAGAACTTCACCAGATGGCATACGAAGAGTGGCATAGCCGTTTTCTTTTGCCATAAGTTGAGCAGATGCACCAGCGGAGCGGGCCATTTGAGCACCACGACCTGGAGTTAGCTCGATAGCGTAAACTATAGTACCGATCGATTAGTCAAGAGCTAAGCGGTTAGATTCTTCAATTGGAACTTCTGCACCAGTTTGGAATTTTCACCTTAAACATCTTGGAATCAGCAAGTACGTAAGGAGTTATTGTTTTCGTCTTTGATACGAGCAACAGAGCGCTACGGTTTGGATCGTACTCGATCTCCATAACTTGAAAGTCTTACCTTGTGGAAGGTTGTGAGTAAGAATACGATAGTGTCTCTTCACACCACCACCACGGTGACGAACAGTAATGCGTCCTTGGTTGTTTTACCTGCATTCTGCTTTTTGGCCTTCAAGAGAGACTTGAGCGGTTTTCTGGTCGTATTTGATCAAAATCCTGAGTAGTCTTCTGGCGCTGAGCAGGAGCAGTAGGACGAGTTTTAATGCTCATTATGTATCTCCTTCCTCAACAGTTTCTTCGTCGAAGACGCGGATTTTGTTACCCCCAGCAAGCGTGACACATGCATACTTGCGGTCGCGACGATATGTTGTGCCTGGATAGGCGTGTTTACCTCTTGAAAAGCGGGTCGCTTTACACTTACGAGTAAGAATCACGGATATCTTGACGGTGACATTGTATTGTTCAGCTGACAGCCTTAGCTTCACAGCGAGCTTGGAAGCGCCAGTAGGAACATTAAAGATATGAGTAGATTTTACTTTGTTCGGCGTAAGCCTTTTCGGTTCTTCGAGGAATAAGTAGCATTATGCGTTCCTCCTTTTCCGATTAACCAGTTTTCGAGTTGAGCTTCAGAGTCCTTTACGAGCACGATTTTGTCTGGTATTCATGATGTCGAAATACATTGAGGAATGTAGGGCGGAGCAACTTGACGAAGTCGATGTTGTTAGTTGCGCGTAGAGTTAGAGCGTCTTTCTGGAACTACAATCAGAGTATTTTCTGAAGTAATACCATTTTCTTAAGAGTAGCTAAGACTCTTTGACCTTGCTATCTTTGATACCGAGAGAATCAATAGTAATGATGCTCTTATCGGTATTCTTGATAGAGAGCCTGCATAACTGCAACTTTCTTTAGCGTTTCTTGAGAGGTTCTTGGTGAAGTTTTCGTTGCCAGTACGGCCGCCAGCTACACCACCATGGCGCCAGATAGGGTTACGGGTAGAGCCAGAACGAGGCACGACCAGTTCCTTTTGCTTTCATGGTTTCACCACGACCACGAACTTCGCCACGCTCCAAAGTTTTAGCGTGTGAGCTACGTGAGTTAGCAAGATATGCATCGTAAGCCGTTTAATCAATTCGTGATTAGTGTAACTTCGAGATTGAAGATTTCGATTTAAATCTGCCATATTACCCTTTCCTCCACAGTTACGATACCTTCTTGGTCCTGGGACGGCGCCCCTCAAGACCGAGGATGTTGTTTTCCTTTATCGATATGAGCAACGACAAGATTCTTTACAGTAACTCTGATCGTGGCCCATGCGTGACCTGGCATGCGCTACCCTGAAAACTTTTTTGAGATACATCGAGCCGATAGAGACTGACTTTACGAATATCGCCCTTGAAGCCGTGGGTATTGCGTGACTCTTGGAAGTTCCAATGTTTGACAGTACCAGCAAACTTTACCTTCGAAATACCAGTAACCGCAACCTGTGTCTCCAATTTCAAAAATTATCGACTGTAAATACGTCGCCTAACTTGAAATCTGTAGGGAATCCATACGAAATTTGCTTTAAGATTTTAGGACTTAATGTTTCTCCAGCTTTTGACGTGAGCTGATACCGACTTGCTCAGATTCACCCTTACCGTAACTGAGTTGCACAGCATTATAACCATCGGTTTCGACGGTCTTTATCTGAGTCATCAGGGCTGGTCCAGCTTGAAGGATAGTAACAGGTCACTAAACCATCTTCGCTGATGATTTGGGTCATACCAATTTTGGTGCCGAGGATGACTTTCATCTTTTCCTTTCCTTTACGGAGACACTCTATTAGCTGTAGACAGTAAGGCAGTTCCGACTCTCTCTGTTTGGCCTATATTATATTGGTTGGAAAAAGTGGCTTTCTCCTTAATTGTCTAGTTCTTTCAAATGTCACCCTTGATAAACCATATAGATGATTTTACCACAAATGGCGCAGATTATCAAGGTCGGAATTAGACTTCTTCGGCCCCATCGTCCCTGGTCGTCATGAGACTATTGGATGGATATTTTGTGTGATTTTTGCGGTTGGTTTGAATTTTAACTTTTTCGTGGTGTTACCAGGTGGGTTTCCGAAAGATTCTCATAGAATAAGCTTTTTGCAGGTAGCGACTAGTAATAAGTTGACTAGATAATATATACCGAAAAATTACAAGAAGACCCAAAGGACGATAGTAGGTAATCGTTTCGTGACTAAGTCTATGTGTGTGTGCGAGAGCGAGATTTAGTTTTATTGACTCAGAGCAAGCGGGTAGAGGTGATGACTGAAGATGAGAGAGGTAAGCGCAGAAAATAGGCGCAAATAGGATCGCATGAGTTCCGACTTTGTGATTCTGGATTCGACCTTAAGGTTGGTCATAAAAAGCCAATCGTGCGGCCGCGCGTAAATGATGGCTGAGAGGACGAGATATGAGATGGGATTTGACAGTAAAAGAAATCAGATTCGAGATGGATTAAATTTTAGTACATATCACCAAAAGAAGAGTAGTAAAGAAACCGCCTAAGTTGCAAAATCAAAACCCATGGCCACGAGACGGCGCAGAAGTGAAATTTTATCACTGCGCTCGAGGAGGCTTTTCGTCGATTTGTTCTCTCTGGTCGCGGAGATATTTGGCCTAACATAGCGTGGCAAAGCGAGAAACCGATACACGCTGAGTGTGGTGGTTGGGTCATCGACATCAAAAGGAGGCGATAGTTTGCTGGAATAGATAAACATGAGCTCACTAGCAGGTTGGATGCTAATTCAAAAATGGTGAGAGAAAGAAAGACTTAATGGCGTACTCTGTTGAAGTTTATTCTTAAAGTAGTTACATGGAGGATAAGCCAAAGGGCATGAGTCATGCGAAACATATTGAAAATTGTGGAAAAGAAGGCGGGGTTATTAATGATGGTGAGGTAGGATTTGGGATTTACCAGATGCAACTTGGCGTGTTTCAAAATATCGAAAGATAAAAGTTAAACGGCAGAAAGCTGCATCTGATGACTGTAAAAGTGGCGGCTTTTTCGGGAGAAGGAAGCGGTAGAATCTCACTAAACAGTAGGTGCAAAGCATATACAAAATAAAAGAATAGACGAGTCCAAATAATGCACAAGCTCCAGATAGAACCATATGTAATTATAAAATCAAAATATGGAATATAGTAAAAGCTTAGACCCAGAGGCTGAAAGATAAAAGCATGGCCTGCTGGAGAATCGACATAAGTTTGCATAGATTTATTATATGTGTATTTTGGGAATAAAATATACCCCAGATGTGGGTATATTTTATTTCCTACTCTTATCTCGAGAGTGATTTCTGTTTCAGCTTCGTAGATTCTTCAGCTCTGGTTCTCTCTTCGTTCTTACGGGCGACCACACCAGTACCTACTGGAATCTTGCGACCGATGTCATCACGTTTTCCTTGAGACCATTGAGGTGAGTCAACACGACCAGAGATGGCAGCGTTATTAAGCACACGAGTGTGGTGTCTTGGAGGAGTGCGGCAGCAGAGAGGAAGGAGTCTGACTGAGATGGCGACTGCTTGGTAATACGACAACATACGAGCGCCAGGAGGCTGGCATGCGGCCCTTTGCTCCAAGTTTCTGGTCTTCTTCAACTGCAGAGGGAGACGATGTCACCAGTCATACAAAAGTCAGGTATCACCTGGTTCGTCAATCACGGCGCGGCTGGAACATCCGGCGGTCGATTACCTCAAGGTGTCTGCAGAAACTTCGTCACCGTGGCAGCATAAACAGGACGCCATTTCGTTCCTTGTGATGTATTGGCGGGCGGTGGCTCTGGCACCGCTACCGTACTCAATTGATCCTGAGGTTCAAAGAACCAGTAGTGAGCTGTGATTACCAGCTCTCGACGGTGTCGGTTGGTTTGGCTGCTAACATTTCGGCATCGGTTAGTTCGGCGCGAGACTGGAGCGCTACCACCTCAAAGTAGCGATAATGGCGTCGGTCGACGATCTGAGCATTTCCGTCAAATGGAGCAATGAGTTGGTCTGAGGACCTTGGCGCTTTAGCTTGCGAGGACATCACCAGTTTTAACATTGGCACCGTCATCAATCTTAATCTTGCGACCTTCAGAAATTTCAATCTTTCTGGAGCGGCTAGCGGTTGGGGTGCTGAACCACAAAGTGATTGCATCTTCCCAGCATCGACTAAACCAGAGACTGGATGCAATCCAAGTTGAATTCCTTTGGTGAACGGGCTCTGCGAAGCTCTTCCACACGAGGAGCTACGGGCGATGGCACCAGAACCTGCGACGCCAGAACTGTGCTTGGTATCAAAGGGTGGCTCGAGTGCAAGTTCACCGAGAGATTGTGCAGCGATCACACTGATTGGTTGGTTTGGCTGGATACGTTTACGAGTGGCGGGAGTCGACACCGTAAAGCCTTTACGAGGTACACCGTTAATACTCTTGGTGGTGAGGAACGGATTGGTTTTAATCGATTCGATATTTTTCATGCTGTCAGCAATTTGTTCAGCAATTTCGCAGTGATGCTCATCGGCCTTCCACATAACCTGACGGTTTCAGCAGCTGAAAGCGACCAGCAATGCGTTGAGCAAATTCAATACCGGGTATGTGTTCAGTTTCAGACTTGAAGATTTCAGAGCTGGATCAGTGGTTTGGCTTGTCGACGAGTGAGACATCCTGGGCCACATCGACAAGACGACGAGTAAGGTGGCAGAGTCAGCACGTACGGAGCGGTCTGAGACCATGCTGACGTGCACTGCACGGGTGGCGATGAAGAGGATTCCAGAGTGTTAAGACCCTTCTTGTAGCTGGACTTGACTGAAGCTCGGATTTCACGGTTGGGTATCCACCATGATACCGATTTCAGCAGGGAAGCAATGTGTACCAGAGACGGAACCACGAGCACCAGGGTTGGCCATCACAGCAAATGTCGGTATCCATGGTTAAAATGGCTTGGCTTTACGAGGAAGTTAGACATTTCGGTATCGATTTCACGCCAGTTAGCTACGGTCAAAGAAGTAGCGTTCTTCGTCGGTGTGAGGAGGCCTTGGTTGTACCTGATCCTGGGAATAAGAGCAGTCTGCCAGCGTCACCTCAAGGGATGAAATCTCTTGGATTTCTGGGTAGCTGGGTAGTCATCCTTACACAGGTCGAGATGGGAGCGATGGTTTCGTACTCCCGAAGGAGAGGAGCCTTTGGTTTCGTCAGCACATGCCGGTTTTCATCAGCACCGTAAAGGTTGAAGATGTCAGCCACTACCTCTCTTCAAATGCTTTAGAAGTTTGAATGCCATTATCAAATGGGTAATCTTCTGGCAAGATTTCATTGAAGAAAACACGACCGAGTGGGTATTTCTAATAGCTTTCTTAGCAGGAGACATCGATCGGGTTTGAGGGCGATATCACCAGCTCTCGTAAGCTCATTTCGCTCTCGAAAACCCAGGCTATAAGCGCGTGTTTCTGATTCTGCACCGGCCGGTCTAGTAAGTAAGGTAGTAAGCACCGATACGATATCCGTAGATTGAGCACCGGAGAACCATCAGCTGGCGCTAAGAGGTTGCTGGCAGCCGACTCAAGGTCTTAGCTTCCTGCTGGGCTCTCATCGAGAGAGGAAGGTGGACGGCCATTTGGTCACCATCGTAGTCGCATTAAAGCCGGAAGCTACGAGTGGGTGGAAGCTTGAGAGCCATACCGTCCAACGAGGCTTTGGATTTGGAAAGCCTGTACGATAGACGGTGAAGAGACGGAGCACGGTTCAAGAGGACATAACGACCTTGAATAACTCTCGTCGAGAGCATCCCAAACCACAGATTCTTTGGCGTCAACTCGTACGAGAAAGCGGCGGCGAGGTGGGCAGCATATTCGTGAGAGAGTGGCGAAACTACGAAAGGTTTGAAGAGTTCAAGAGCCGCGCCGTTTGGCAGACCACATTTCATTAAAGCTTGGGTTCGGGACCAATGGCGATCACCGAACGGCCGGAGTAGTCGACACGCTTACCAAGAAGGTTGGGTTTTGCGACGGAAGCGACCACTGCCTGCTAAAGAAGATCAGAGAGTCTGAAGTTTACGGCGACCATTTTTGAGAGCTAGCTTGACGACCGTGGTTGGCGTTATTGTCAATCAAAGCATCGACCCAGCTTCTTGGAGCCTGCGCATGTTCGTTGTGAATAATCACTCTGGCGCATTGAGGTCGAGCAATTTCTTCAAACGTTTATTACGGTTAATTACGCGTGCGGTAAAGATCGTTATAAGGTCAGAAGTCGGCGAAACGACCAGCTGCGCAGTGCAAATCATGGACAGCGGAGATCTGGTGGATGACTGGATCTGGTCGAGCGGTCCTGCGGCGATGCTGGAATTTCATTTACCTTCAAGCAATCTACGCTTGATAAGTTTGCGTTCCTTTGACCTCCTTAGCGTCTTCAGCTTGCGCGAGAGATCTTCGATCACATCGGCATCAGGTCAATTTCTTCTAGCAATTCACGGATGGGCGAGGCACCCATCTTGACGGTGACAAGGTTCGTATTCTCTCTCGCTGGTACAGGGTAATGCGGAGCGTCAATGTCCAGAAATGACGGCACGCTGTCAAACCTTCAAGAATATTCTTGCGAGAGAATAGAAGTCGGCATCCAGGCTTCAGCTCTTTGGCTTCTTCATTATGCCAAGGTTTCAGCGTCAGCGCGCTAGTGCAGCAACTAGAGTAACGAATCTTGTTAGCCTGGATTGCAGCATCGGCGTTTGAGCGATTTGGTCGCGCTTTAACTGTTCAGTCGTCGCGTCAGCATTAATGATGAGGTACGAAGGTCAGTAAACGACTTTTTCGAGTTGGGCTTGAGCGGTGAGTCAAGCAAGACCAAAAGCAGGATGCGCCATTTAAACCAGATGAGCAGCTGGCGTAGCGATTTCGATAGGGCCTATACGTGCACGACGGAGCGATGTCGGTAATCTGCTACTGTATCGACGGCAGCTCCACGAGAGCGGACACCTTTGTAAGTTTACTATCATGTGGAAGCAATATCTGTGACTGGAACAAAGACATGCCTAGAATAAGCCATCACGCTCAGGTTTCGAGTACGGAATTGAGGGTTTCTTGGCTCCAATACTTCACACCATAACTCCAGCTCAAGATATCTTCGGCGCTTGCTACGCAAAGACGAATTGAATCGAAGTCACGCTGAGAGCATAATTATCCATCACGCCATATTTTAGAGCTCCTCTCAGAGATCTGACACTGTCGTCGTCTCCTTCTGTGTTTGGTATTCCATCTCTCTGTGATAACTGCGTTTTCAGTCCTTCAGTAAGATCGATGAATTGTACAATACTGTCATCTTCAATATGAAGATTGCCCAGTCGTAGTTCTGGCGGTCATCTTGATGCGTTCACCTCGCGAGGGTGCTCCTCGATTACAGAAGTCAGCGTCACGTGCTTTCATTGTCGAGAAGACTCAACCTGAAGACCGAGGACCTTGCAGTTCCTTTGGCAGACGTTGAGACCTCAGGAAGCTGGCCTGATTTGGTTCATTCTTAATGATGGATCTGTGATTCGTAAGCTAGCGACCGTAAACGTCATCAGATTTCGTAGTGAGCATTTCTCGAAAGGATGCTGGCAGCACCATGCGGCTTCAAGAGCCCAAACTTCCATTTCTCCGAAACGCTGACCACCGTTTTGAGCGCTTACCACCCGAGAGGTTGCTGAGTAGCCATGGTGTAAGGACCAGTCGGTCGAGGCGTGAATCTTATCTTCGACCATGTGGGTGGAAGGCTTGACCGCGTGCAATCCGATCGCAACTGCAGTCTTTTCGTGGAATGGTTCACCGGTGAGACCATCGTAAAGTTGGGTGCGACCATTACTATCGATACCAGCCTTTTCATGCTCCGAAATGACCTTCGTCAGGGGATGCCGTTGAAAGGGATGGGGTTGCAAACCTTGTAAACATCAAGAATGCGAGCAGCCATACTCAGTAGCCAGATTTTCACAGAAGCTGGCCGAGGTTCATACGAGAAGAGCGCACCCATTGTGGAAATAGTAAGACATCGATTGGGGGTACCATCAGCCATAACAGTATACTCTTCGACAGCGTTAAGTACGCGCGAGTCTAGCACCCTTGTTACCGTCACGACCGGCCATCTTATCACCGACCTGGATCTGCGCATTTCAGCAACGTAGATTTTGATTCCGCATGAGGCACCGCTTAAGTTCATGACCTTGTTCACGAGTGTAAATGCGGACGCCGATAACTTTACCGGAAGTACCACCACTCCTTACGAACTGAGGTATCACGGACATCACTCTGGCTTCTTCACCGAAGATGGCGCGCGAAGGAGACGTTCTTCTGAACTGAGCTCTCCGCTCACCCTAGGGTGATTTTCACCGACGAGAATGTCGCCGTTTTTCCACTCCGTGAACCAACGGTCATGATACCGCCTCTGCCGAGTGGCGAAGAGCGTGCTCAGAAACGTGGGAATATCATGGCGCAACCCGTTCTGGACCGAGTCTGCTCACGAACTTTCACATCAGGGCTCTTTAGTGCCCAACTGGGGTCAAAGTATCATCACTTCGACAAGCTTGCGAGAGAGTCACGATGGCGTCATCGTGTTGTAAATCCACGCCATGGCGTAAGCAACGAGAAGGATTGCGGCCGAGGGGCGAGCGTTCATTATTTTCAAGAGAGGCACCTTCGATAAGAGTGCGTCACCAGCTTTAATTTTTGACCACGCACCGCCACACAGCGTTGGCTGTAACATTGGTCAGAGTTGGTTTGCTCGAAATGCTCGACGATGTATTCTTTCGAGTTTGTACGGCATATTTGACACAATCACCTGGATTTGCGTCGGCTTTTCAACTACACCATCACCTTCGGCAACAATAAGTTGAGGAAGTGCACGAGCGACATCATTTCACGCCGGTACCAACAGTTGGGGCTTGATTACGGAGAAGAGGCACAGCCTGTTTTCGCTGGCGGCAGCCGCTGAGTGCACGGTCGACACGGTTCTTTTCCACGAGTGCCGATCAGAGCGGCAGAGATGTCAGAGGAATTTCCTTATGAGGCGGCATCGACGTGAGTGACCTTAGATGATTCAACCCAGACTGGCTGACCATTGTACGAGCGGTTAAGACCCATCTCGTCTCTCACCGCTTCTAGCGTTCAATTTCCCAACAGAGGTCTCAGTCACGCCATATCGTGCCTGACACTCAGCGTCAAGCGTAAATAACTTCGTCGGTGACTTTACCGTCTCACTACGACATATGGAGCCCAGTACGAGCCATGGCCCGTTAATACGAAAAGCATAGGTAGCAAGGTTTCAAGGGCGAGACCCACGTTACCACCTTCTGGGGTTTCACGTACAGATGCGACCGTGGTGGGCGGGTGAGGTATCACGCACATCGAAACCGGCGCGTTCGGTACGAGTGAGACCACCAGGACCCATAGAAGATGGGCATGGCGCTCAGTGAGCCAGTCACCGAATAGGTTTGTAGGAATCCATCAACTGAGAAAGCTGAGAGGTGCTGAAAATTCACGAACTGCAGCTACCACCGCGTACGTGGATTATGAGGCTGAGATGGAGTGACTTTTCTTTAGCGTCAACCATCGACATGCGGTCTCAGATATTACGTTGCAAACCGAAGCGCCTGCAAGGCGAAATTGACGTTGGACAAGCTCACCAAATCCATACGTGCGCGACGGTATGAGAGAGAGAGTCGATATCGTCAGCAGGCTCTTGAGTGTTATTCAAGGACGTGATTTCCTGGCAATAATCGCGACGAGATCCATCCATTTGCAAAGTACGGTGAGTACTGTCGTTGGAGTATCAAAACCAAGGCGTTGATTAAATCTGAAACGACCGACACGGAAGTAGTCATAACGCTTGTAATCGAAGATACGTATGTCAACCGCGAACGAGCGTTCTCGACAGTAGCTAAGTCACCGCGGAGACGACGGTAGACTCCAGCAGGGCTGCGGCCAGCCTGAGGCTGGTAGTCCTATATCGATAGTGGAGTCGATGTAATTAATCGTGCGGTGTCGACATTTTCGAGATTGGCCTTACTATCAGCATCCTTCACAACGCCAAGAGCGCAGAGCAAAGTGGTGACTGATTTTACGACGGCGGTCGATCTTCACATAGATACTAACCATTTGGCGCGGTCTGGACACTCGAGCCATGCACCACGACCTGGAATCACCTTAGCACCGTAATGGCGCTCTCATGCCAATAGTTTCCGGCGGTAGAAAAGACACCAGCTGAACGAATCAACTGAGAAACAATTACACGCTCAGTGCCATTAATAATTATAAAGGTCGCACGGTCGAGTCATCCATGGATAATTACGGAAGTAAATTTCCTGTTCGACGGCTTCGCCGGTGACTTTGTTTTCTGAAGTTCTGCTTTGACGTGCAAAGGAGCTCCGTAGGTTTCAAGATTATACTATGGCTTCCTGAATGGTATGCTTTGGAGCCTTAAATTCATAATCTTTCCCAAACTTTTGGTGACAATGACGAGTATAGTCATCATTTGGATTAAGTTCGGTGAAAACCGCGTAGCGAGACGTACAAATTCTTCCCAAGAATCTTTCTGGTGTGCAGTAAGATCCGGGATAGGCAATGTGTCTCCTTTCCAGGTGAAAAGACACGACTGCCATCGAGTCGGTACTTTTTACTCACTTTTCCTCTCTTGGCTGTGGTAATCTTTAGCGCCGAAGATTACTGCGTACTTATGTCTCCACCTCGCTTCAAAATAAAAGGCACATAATAAGTAGGCACACTACTTCTCTACGTAGATATTTACACCGCATTTTGAAGGATTTTTCAAGGCATTTTCTGAGACTATTTTGATAAAGGCACCTGGCTCTCCTGGACGATCGATTGCGAGCGTGAGGTAATATCTTGATCTGCAGCATGGGTGCCACCACCGCCGACAAGATTATCATTTCCAAACATATAAAATAGATCATCCGATTGTGTAACCTTGGTAGTGATCAGCTATCAGAGGCATAAATTGTTGTGAGATAATGTTTGAACCATAAAATAGACGCTTCATGTTTTTCTACATTACTGGTATTCCAGCCAGTGAGATCTATCGTAGTAAAATGTAATGAATTGAAAGGCATATTCCATATTAGTGACATTTGAAACATCAAGAGCAGTTAAGTCAAAGGATGGTCAACGCTTATATTCTCATGTACCACACACATATTCTAGACTTGCATAGTCTTGAGTTTGAGGAGCAAAAGCTACCTCCCTAGACTACGACGTCCAGATTGTACTTTTACTTTCAAACTATATCAGACATATCTTCTACATTCTGCGTATCAAAGGCCATCAACATTTATTGCTGTGATTTCTTTGGCTAATTGGTGAGACATATTCCACTAGTATCAGTGAGGCAGGACTATTCTTAATTTTGCTTGAGATTCAATTTAGTAGTATGTAGTAATTCTTATGAAAGGCTTTTTCATGGTGGTTAAATATGCAGGGCATTCAGAATATTGTTGTGGCCAAATGACCTCAGAGACTTACGTATTAATGTCGACCGCCGACGGGATGCGATAGCTTGATGCCTCTTTTTCCGCTATCGTATCCTCCATAGTGGTGGTATTTTCCAAGCTAAAATGTGGAAAATGTCAGAGAAGTGGAGTCATGAATCCCTGGAACCTACCTTGCGTATTTGGTGATTACTATTGGTCTTAAAGTTTTTGGAGAAAGCGACAGGAGCTGGCCGAATATACGAGATAGAACATAAATCGTGAGCATTCTCGATGCTACAATGGTTTTAGTAGTGGAATAATCTGTTTTCAAATCAAGACTTTCCAGCATCCGTCTAAATAGACGACTAGCGTTTGTGACGCTTTCGGAATTAAGTTGATTATCAGTACCGATCTCTCTCGGTCAATGCTTTGGCAATTTTCGAGATGCCGGTGCCATATTAGTGGTAGCATTCTGAGAGTATCGAAAAGCATGATTGAGTAAAAATAATCGTCAGTACTCACTATCTTGTCTTTAAAGATTTCCTGAATATTCTGAAGTGTACAGCACCATTCATGTCCAAGATTAATCTCAGTTATCTGGGCATCCTTAAACACTACTCTCCATGGTGACGACATGCGAGACTGCAGTCATTTTCAGGATTCGTTCAGTTGTTCATATAACCTGTTCAATCCTTGGAACACTGCTTGTTAAGTCTTACTGCGGCTCGAAGAAGTAGTCTTGGGTGGGCTGATGATGGGTGGCCTTGCCATCGCTAAAGAAAGTGTCCGGTTGAAATTTCTTGTTTTTATCAAAAGTGGCTTTTAGTAATTTTATTTTCAGTTATATAGTGCTTGAGCCCTCAAACATCGATGATGCGTCTTCTAATTCATTAAATACCGCATTGCCAGATTGACTATTGTAGCTCGCGAGTAAAACCTTACTGATGAGGCGTTTTTGCATGTGTGCGAAGGTAGCACTTTGCAGATTAAGCCACTCAACAAGTTCAGCTGGAGTATTCTCAAAGCATCGATGGAAATATCTTAGCGGCATTTGCAAAAGTTGGCTTGAGCTAATATATGAGTGCTGATTTTGATTCCATAAACATAGCATTAGCAGTAACTACCGCATATCAAGAAGGTGGCACTTGGTAGACTGACTGTATTGTTTTCCTCAGCCGACATGTTTGCGTAAACGATGCTTTGTTTGGAAGGTGGTATTTCGAAAATGCAATATTATCAGATTTAGCATTCAAACCATGGATTCAGCGTTTGATCAAAAGTTCTTGAAGACATTAGAGAGTAAAGGAGACCAGAATGAGATTTCACTATTCTTGAAACATATTAGATGCATCGCGGCTAGTGGCACTATTCATTTTACAGTGTATCGCGTAATATACATCCTGACACTATGGCCTGGACGATACATCTTCCGCAGTAGCAAAGTAGCCTGATTAACATGAGGTAGTAGGAGATTTGAGTCTTGCCATATCGGAGTTAGCGTGATTTTAACCTTAGCTGAGGTGGCGTTTGGTAGTTTCTCAAACGAGTAGAGTCTTCAAACGTGGGTGAAATCTATCTTCGGCATTTATCAGACTAGCCAGTTTGGTGCTATCATCAATATTTCATCTAATGTCTTCAAAAGCATTTTTGAAGTTTTAGCTGTTTGCAATAGTTTGAAAATCTGATCCGATTTTATAGACCCCAGAATTTTCAGAAGATTGAGTCCAGCGTTTTCTAGTGGTGAGTTTTAAATAAATTTCATTTCGCGTAAAGTATCTATAATCCAGTCCTGGCGAGGCGGGTAAAGACAAATGAGAGATATCTTTAACCTTCTTAAGAAGTTTTAACATCAGAGACTGGACCTGCCATCATCGCTTCATGCACGTCTCTACTAATACTTTCCAAGAGCCAGCACACATACTACTAGAGGTCTTGGACAGAGATGATTACTGTGAGCTCGACGTAAGTGCTTTGATAACTACGGATTGACGCCACTGTTCCATACTCAAATACACCTTCGAGTGTCAGAGTCTGGGACTGGGATGCACCGATCTATTTTCTGGATCTCCCATACTCGTTTGCATTTTTCCTACATAACCACTATATGGCGTCCTAGTCACTAGCAAAGAGGGTATGCTGGATAGGATCGTCTGCTGCACCCCAAATGAGTTGGGCGTTTGGGCGCTTGTTGATTTCTAGACCACTAACTAACTGGGCGGAAGCTCTCGTGCTGAGATCAGGCTAGAGATGAGGCTTTTGCTTTTATAGCTACCTGGGTGATAGGCTATTTCTAATTCAAAACCTAGATTAAACTTAACTATATCCGCACTTTTAGAAACTTGAGTGTCGCGTTTAATCGTTTCAGAATTGTCTAAGGCGGGTATGGCATTATAAAGTTTCTATTATCGGTGATCTCGATAGATGTATATCCATATTGATTATGCGTATCCTCAGAGGTTTGTTGTCGCTACCACTGACAGATGGGATATAGTCTGCGTTACTAGCATCTGGACTAGTGGCTGGTATTCTCACTGTCACTACTCACTCGAGAGCTTGTACTGAAATCACGCCGTGGAAATTCACGTAATATCGGCGGTTTTGGGCTTTCAACGTACCTGAAGTCGGAAAATCAGCATGCACATTGGTGTCACCGACAATTTGAAATAGAAATATTTGGTGCAGCAAAAGGTAGATTGGCTAGAAAAAGAATGCAAAGAAAATTGAGCCAGAATGATAAACTGTTAATACGATATTGAGCTTTCAACTCACGCTTGATGGGTCTGGTGACGAGCTTTCCTTCACGTCATTATTCTACTCACATTGTGTGTGCTAATTTGCCTAGACTCTAATTAGCAAAACTATCTAAATCTGATTGTTTTTATTTTAACGCATGAGGAATGAAAATGAGATAACATCATGGTTTTCATCATCATGAGAGTCCAATTTTTCTGATAGTCAGCCACCCTGATTTCGGCTGGGTTTTGCATATAGCTCTCAACCATTGCAGCCTGTGATGGCTGAAGGCTGGGCTTGAGTTGAAGCCGTTCAAAACATAGACTCTCGTGCAGTATAACCATTATGATGTGCCGGTGAGAGATTCTGTAGAAAAATGCCCACATTTTCGCGGTGCTTTTCGACGGAATCTAAAACTAATTCTGCGCCAGCCCTAACTAAAACTTCAGGATGCGTCGAGATCGGCGAGCTCTGCACGAGGTTTTCCTCAGCGAGACCGTCGTTTCTGCTGGAGCTTTCGTCATCGTAATCAGCTTGCAGTGCGAGCGGCGGTAGGTCACGTCACGCTTCAGTTTCCAGCCAGGTGGTTCGACGATCTGAGATTCATGGCAGACGTCATTCTTCGTACTTCAAGAGCTGCGAAAAGAGATGCCGGATGAAGACTAAACGGTAGCACTGCGGCGGCAATGTACTGCGACCGACATCTTCTACGGTCGACGGAAGTGAAAAGTAAGACACCTCATCAATTCGGTTAATGGCTGGCTCTGGATTACTGACACGTTTTTACGATACATTCGACCAGTGCGGTTTGGTCATGGTTGACATAGGTTCTCCGGTTAAGTTTATGGTGTATTATATGCTTTTGGTGACGCCCTCTTCGGAGCGTGAAGAAGTCGCTTCAGCTTCTTCTTTTTGGTTGATTCTTACAGGCTTGTCTGCGTAACACGGAGCTTTGGGTACAGCTACAGCGTGGTAGGTTTCCTACTCGGCTGATCAAAGAGGAAGCTTGCACCTTCGGGTTTCCAAGATGCGAGCTAGCACGGGTGATGTTTGAGCACCATTCTTGAGGTGAAACTCGACTTTCTGTCGAGGGTGGTTTCTTACCGTTTTCTGGAGTGTAATTGCCGACCTCACGACAACGCGTCCAGAAAGTGGATGACTTGCTAGGATTCTTGGACGACTAGTCGAAATGTGTGGGTGGTAGGTACGACCATTGCACGCTGCATACAGATCGCGGGCATGTTTTCTCATAGTAATTTTACATGATTTTAACTGATTTTGTGAAAGGTACGAATTGTTCAGTATTACTCACTAACCTTTGCAACATAGATTGGTAAAAATATTGCCATCAGTAGATTCTATGCTTAGATCGATATCATAATATTAGGAGGAGTCTGCCTATGTCGTATTGTGCTGGTAAGAATATAGAGCGTGCAAGAGGGAAAAGCCATACAAAATGCGGTTGTGGAGAGCCAGTGATGGGAATCAATGGCGGATCGTTTTGGTGGCGTAGAAGTGCCCTGTTTGGAATGGCATCCAAAAGTGGAAAAACTAAACAACCATATCAAGATTTCACCAATGCGCATTGAGGAAGACAATGCCTCAGGTTTCTCCATATACAGTGCAGAAATTTGTAAATGGAAAATGAGAAAGCGAATCGTCTTCACTAAACACCCCGCATACATTAGCTTGGAGACTTGGTTCAGTTAGTACTCGATGTTAGAGACCAGATGGAGCGTTGTGCTGGGTGGTGTGGCACTATATCAATGAATCCATGGGTAGTATTGGTCTATCTGGTGTGCGTAGGATGTTGAGCACCACCATAGAATGGCTAGACCAGAAATATCATCTCGCAATCGAGAATATAAGGGTATTCCCTGGGCCTAAAATACTTGGTCAGGAGTTTAATTGAGATTATCTAATTCATTTGTTAGTCAATTAGCAAACCACAAAGGCGTTACATTTTACACCGTGGTGGACCTGTATAGCAGACTGGCATACGCTAAAGTTTATAAAATTAAAACCTATTCATTCCCATTCGGCACTATTCTAGAGGCAGACAATATTTTGGCTTTAACTTCAAGACAATTTCCAAAGTGATAATGGTTTTAGAATTTGCGAGATACTTTGAAACTAGTTAGGACTAAAATTATTGAGATCCGCATACGAGGACTAGGTAGACCTAATGATAATGCACACATTTGAGGAGATTTGAGCACAATACAAGAGAGTGTACTGGGTATTATCTGGAGACTGAACCACTAAGTCTATGGATATCATGCCCTTCTATTGACTTTACAGCCACTCGACATGTACATTTAGGTATAGGTTATAGAACTCTAATGAAATGTTGCATAGGTTGTGAATGTATGATATTCAGCTGTGATTAGAGGCTTACGCTTGATCTAGATGATAAATTGTGTTGCGTAGAGTGGGGGCCAGTGGCAGGAGGTTGATTTTGCAGGGTGTTTTGTAATATTTGTGATACCCTCGGTACGGCATTGAACTGAGCCTCTTGCTTGCTATATCCGGAACCAGTACCACGATATGACCTGCGGCGACTACATTAACCGAGAAGAGACACGATCATGGTCTGGGCCTTCCTCTTTGATCACGTGATATTGAGGGTGGCGCCATCGGTCTTTTGAGCGAGTTCCTGCAAAATAACTCTTCGAGTCACGCCAAGATTCGATTGACGATAATTTCGTCCATTTTGAGTCAGAATATGCTGGTAAATGAACTGTTTAGCGCACAGATAGCCTGGTCAAGATAGATCGCTTCGGTCCGCCTCAAAACAGTCAGCAATAATCAGGCGCCAGGTACGATCACTGCCGAGTTTTTCGCACTCTCGAGAGACGAGATAGGATGGAGATAGCCGAATTTCAGTGGGAAACCCGGCAATTGATTCGAGTGCGCACGAGGCAGAACGCCAGGCCGTCATAATGCCCTCTGGTTCGGTGAAGTACGATAGAAAAATCAGAGATAGACAGAGCTCTAAATCGCATCACCGAACTCAAGGGCGTTCATTATACTCGATATGGGCTTTTATGATTGACATAACTGCGTATGGGTAAGGGCGGTAATAAAGACAAAATATCAGACTCAATGCCCCATTTTTCTTTGGCGAAGTTGGCATAAAAGGGTTTTTAGTATCGGCGGTAAAGCTCTTGGCATTTGAGGCATTTCTTGGTTTTATTGACTACTACCTCGTCAATATAGCTGCTTGATGTCGCGATATTGATAATCAGCAAGATTTATTTCTTGTTCCTACTACTTTCTTGGGAATCTTTCTCGGATGCTTGAATATTTCAAGTATCACAAAAAGCTCAAATTTATTTAATATCTCCCTTGACGGATGCGTTTTTGGCGGTGAGCATAAGTTTTCGATATCTTCATACTCGATCCGATTAATTGCATGTCTTGCGAGCTGAAACCATTTGATGCCGTTCATACCACTTTTCTTTGGTTGGGCGTTCCGTGGTATCCAGTGAGCGTACGGATGATTTGCGTAGATCATCAGCACTAATTTATCAATTCGACGATACTTGAAGTGGATCTTTTTCCGAGGCCAAGAGAGAACTTGGATGTGGGTTCCAGACAGCTTCTTCGCCAATTTCGCGAATAGCGGTCTGTTTTGCGGTTTCACCGGTTCGATGTCCCTTTGGAATCGTCAACGGTTTTCTGAATCTTGGATGGGTAAAACTTCAATATCTTTTGTTTGTACGGTGGGTCGGAGACGTACCGCAGAGGTCGGTTCGCGGACAATTTCTTTGTATGGTGGGTTTTTCTTGAGAATTTTGTTGAAGTAAGATTTGAGTCGCGAATTTCGAGTCTTGGGGGTAAATGCGCGAGCAGTTTAGCCTTTGGTTTTAGTCTTCTGCGGGGTTTTCTGCTTCGACTGAACTGGTCTTTTGATTGTTCATTTGTTCCTTCAGATTTCTCAGACAGAGCTGTTTTATAGCGGTACAAGGAACACCGTTGACGAACTTGGATGCGTTTCCAGGCCAAAAGCCTCAGCTAGCTCAACGGTTCATTGATAGCAACTTTTGGTGCTCCGTTTGAGCTTCTAGCTCCATGACCCGGGCGCAAAATATTACAGTCAATCGCGGCAATAGAGGCGAGTGGCCATTCTGGTGCTAATGGATGTAATTCTTGATCAAGTTTTTCTTGATGTTCCAAAATACCCTTGGTGGTATTGATAATAAAATCAGTATCACCAACGGCTTTAACGTATAGGTTCGATATTTTTGCGATAATAACATTAATGTCGGCTGTGGCGTCGCCCGCCAAACTTCTCACCTCACGTATTCATAGAGGCTTTGAAGGATAATTATTCTGCCAAGGTGCCGATTACTTGTCATTATTTTTCGCTTTTCTTTGTCTTTTTAGTAGCTTTAACTGCGGTTTTAACAGTTTTAACTTTAAGATTTGGGGTTTTCTTAGCAGTTTCGAAAGCCTTAACAGGTGATTTCTTATTAACTGCACGAGCTAAGACAAGACGAAGGTGGCTACGGCGTAGAACCAGATCTTTCTTGGGCTGCTTTGCTTTTAGGTTCAGGCATTAAATGCTCCTTGTTAATATATAAATTTTATTATTGTACTACTATAAAAACCCGTGGTTTGCGAGATCAGAGCAGTGTGAGATTTTCTCGTGGATTTTTGAGAAAAATTTTTAGATTTTAATTTTAGATGCTGACAGGGCGAGTATTTGGTGGAAAATAATTTTTCGTGGTTCGCCATTCGAGGGTATTTTGACATTTTTCGTCGGCGAGGGCAAGCTTTTGGTTTCCTTCTTTAGGAATATCCGTCGGAAGTTGCAACTAGCGCGGACCTTTCCGTTCACTTGAATGATATATTCTGCAGTCTCGCTAACCAAGGGCAGATTCATCGTAAGCTGGCGAAAGAAATATCAGAACCAAGTGTCTCGAGGCATTTCTGAGGCGAGATGATGGGGCAAATGGATAAAACAAACTAGCGAGGTGTCACTAGGTCAGCCTGGGCAGCGCCGTTTTATAGAGATGATTGACGTATTCCATGAGGGGCGGCCACTACAGTAGTAGAAGTTCGCACGATTCATTATCGTCAGTGGCTTTTTGATGGTTGCTATGGCGAGCCATAAGATTGTAGTCTCGTCGTCGACCTTAGCGGTGGTATTTTCAAGATATACTAGATTAAAAACAGCGATTCAAGGCGGTAAAACACCACCACAAATAGCTTTTAGTACTCCAAGCAGCATCTTGCATTGTATGGGCCGATAGGTTCATAGGTGCGCAAAGTGTCTGCACCGTAGCCAGGAATCAATCACATCAGGGTGGATCGTTACGTTACCCTTAGATTTGCTCATTTTCTTGCCATCTGGCGCATTGATGTAGCCGTTATAAAGCAAGGTCTTGACTGGCTCTTCGAAGGCAGGAGGCCTAAATCATGGAAGAACATGGCCGAAACGCACGCAAAAGATGAGCTACAGCGCGGTCACCACCGACATGAGTATCGGTCAGAGCCCAATATTTGACGGCCTCTTGATCCCAGGCGTGATTTTTATCAGGGGTAAGGGATAGCGCCAGAGATACCAGAGGAACAAGCATAACCATCCAGGTATCGGTTTCACGCGTCATTTCTTCACCGTGATAATAACTTTTTCCAGTCCTCAGCCTTAGCAGAGCTGGAACAGCCAGAGCTATCAGGTTTATAGTCAGTGATATCTGGAAACTACTGGCAATTGATCTTCAGGAATTGCGTGAGGATTACCGTCCTTATCATAAAAGCAATTGGAGTTGGGCAACCCAGTAGCGTTGGCGAGAAATCAGCCAGTCCGCATACGATAAGTAGTGCGAGGCGCGGCAATATGATCTTTTTCAAGATCAGCGGTGATTTAATGTAAAAGCGCTTCCTCAGAGGTGAGACCGTGTATCGCAAGTGATTAATTAAGATTTCATTTTTCATCAATTCTAGTTTTCACTTCGAGGTTATACTTTTCTGCAAAGGCTTGGTCGCGCTCATCATGAGCTGGCACCGCCATCACGGCGCCCTCACCGTAGCCGGTAGAGCCCTGGATCGGCGACGTAGATTGCTATGTTGGCACCGTTAACTGGATTAATAGCGTAGCTTCCAGGTGAGACACCGGTCTTTTCCTTATTTTCTTGACGTTCGATTTCGGATTTTTGATGGCGTTTTTGGCGTATTTGGGACCTCGACTTTTTGGTCTTCAGTGCAAGCTCAAGAGTAAGTGGATGCTCCGGTGCGAGCACTAAAAGTAGCGCTCAAAAATTGTATCGATGCAGTAGTAGAGACTTTAATCTGATGAGCAGATCAGCTACCTGGAAGATTACTTCGGAACCGATGGATTTGCCGATCCAGTTCTTCTGCATAGTTTTGATTTTTCTGGCCAGTCAAGGCTGTCCAGCATCAGCTGGTAGACGTTCAGCGTAATCAGTGATCTTGAAGAACCATTGCTTCATTTTCTTCTTTTCAACTTCCGCACCGCAGCGCCAACAATGACCATTTTCTACCTGCTCATTAGCGAGTACGGTTTTGGTCGATTTGGGCTGCCACCACTGATAGCTCTCTTTTTGTCAGCTAAACCATTCTTAAATAATTGCAGAAACACCACTGGGTCCATCAGTAATATTCAGGATCGAGGTATTAATTCGCGACGACCAGTCAATCGCAAAAACCGAGACAGCACGACCTGCCTACGGAAGTTTTCTAGGGTTGATTAGTCACGGTAGCTTCTTTTCAGGAGAAACGTCGGTCTTAATCGCATAATTTTCGGCTGGTAAGCCAAAGTATCGTAACCAAATGGACGTAGAACATTATATGCCGTTCTGAGAATAAAAACGCGCTAAGGCATCGACAATCGAAAAATTACGCACATGCCCGACATGAGGGCGCACACAGATGGGTGCGGAAACATTTTCGGCGAGATATTTTTCTGGCTTTGTCGAATTTTTCTCTCTACCTAGGTTTCCTGTTCGGCCCCAAATCTTTTGCCATTTTGTTCGATTTTAAGGGATTATAACGTTCCATTTAGCTCCTATTTTCCTATATTATAACTACTTTAATTCCTGAGAGTATCATCCCGAGTGGCCACTGAAACATTAAAGGACTCTTGCGACCCTGCTAGGAATCTCGACAAAACGGTCGCATAGCGCCTTGGAAGGCTCGTCGGGAAATTCCCTCAACTACTCGCGCCGAGCACCAAGGCGATTTTGGGCTCGATTTTTGTGTGAAAATCTGGTGAGTTAATCTGAATGAGTGCCAGATCGTCTAGGTTATTTTCTAAGCCAACTAGCTGAGAGCCGTCTTCGCGATAATCTTTCTAGGGTTTGAAGAATGTTATCTGTCGCCGCGAGAGTTGAGATAAGCCTCAGCGCCAAGCGCGGTTTTATGAATTTTAGCTGTTATGTTTTCGGCGATATGTGGAAGTTCCTTCGATACAGGGAGCGGGGTTGGAGTGTAACCGGAGAAAAATCACCTTTTCGACCCCCAACCCTTCGGCAGTGCGCAAAATCGCGCCTACATTCAATATGGAGCGAATATTATGCAAGATAAGATGAATTTCACGAGCCACAGTTTTACCTTTCTTTAAGTCTATTCAATATTGTTATTTTTTGCGTCAACGAATCGGCTTCAAGGTATTGATTCCAAATTTCAAATAACTCTGGGTCCTTTTCTTCTAGTAATTTACCCCAAATATTTTTGGTTGTGGCATATATGTGCCATTAAGAGCTAGGGACATTTTAGAGCGCATTTTGTAACACATAATTTGCATGAAGATAAAAAGCTAAGCTATTATTTTTTAGTAATATCTTTTTCAGCCTTAAGACAAATAGTCTTCAATAGAATATTTCCACATTCTTACATCTTGCTCGCCATAGACCGGGTGGAGGACAAGGTTTAAGCTTGGCGGAATCTATAAAAGCTCTGTAAGTTTTCGGAGAGTTTACTGTGAAATAACTCTTGATGTAGTAATCATGGTTGAGACATTGCGGTTCAGAAGTTGTCCATATTCTGACTGAATGTCTTTTTAAAGATATTTTCAAAATTATCCTTCTGAAACTCTGCAGTAATCCATCAATGACAGCCTCAGAACGTGAATCATTAAAAAGTGTGTCATCGATTAAGAAAATATCAATGTCTGACTGTTCGGTCCAATCAGGTTTAGCGCCGAGCCAAACAAAAAGTATAGTATCGATATTTTGATATTGGGTTTGACCTTTTTAATGATTTGTTCGACCTGAGTATTCATGTTTTCATATTATATAGTATCAGGGGTGAGTTTATAAAGATTTTGATTTTCAGCTTCCCGCTTATCATAAGATAGAAAAACTGTTATGTTTAATGTTATAATCAAGAAATGGATAAGATAACATTAAACTGGCTCAATAAAGCTTAAAAGGATAATAAGATTGCTGGACCAGACATCGACCGTTCAATGGCCTATGCTAAGGATCTCTTGAAGGGGCTTTCGACGATCGAGTCAATTTTTCACAGGGCGTGACGATCTTTACGGCTCAGCCAGGACTAACGAAAAAGACAAATATTATAAAAAGCCATGCGAACTTGGACGATTACTTGCCGAAATGGACATCCGGTGATTACTGGTGGTGGACCTGGCATCATGGGAGCTGCTAACCGTGGTGCTTTTAAGCTATGGCGGTCGCTCGGTTGGACTTAATATCATTTTGCCACACGAACAAAAATCAACCCTTACCTTACCGACACATGGGTTCCATTATTTCTTTGCCCGCAAGGTGATGCGCGATGATGTCGAGTAGAGGCCTATGCATTTTCCCTGGCGGATTCGCAGCACTCGATGAACTTTCTGAGGTATTGATGTTAATGCAAAGGTAAGAAGATGCCAAAATGCCATTTCTTCTTCATCGGAAAGGCTTTGATTGAGAGCCGCTGATTAAATTCTTCTCTAATACGATGATTAAGGAAGGTATGATCAAGAAGGAAGATTTGAAGATTTTCAAGGTGACGGATGATGTGCGCGATGTGGTGCTCGCGGCAAATAAAATTGGACATCTGAAGATTGACCAAAATATTCATAACAATTCAAGTCGGTCTAAGGTTCGTGGATTTCAGTTATATTTGAAGTGTTTTGTTAAATACAACTAAACAAAAACGAATTACATAGAGCCGTCGGAGCTCTATTTTCTTTCTAAATACTAGAGGTTTAGATTTTTATAGCTTTATTTTTATACCCATGCATTAAAAGTCTCTGGATTGGCATGGGATGGAGGTCTTCATCACCGTAGAGCGCGTACCAGCTTGAGCGCCAACATGGAAATTACCGAGGTGGCATTGGCGGCGGCAAAAATTAGTGCGTCCTTAAACTTTTACCATCCAGGGTGGCGAGACAAAAAATCCTGCACCAAAGGCGTCGCCTGCGCCGGTGGTGTCTTTCGGGTTTTCATTTCATACTCGGCGAGACGATAGGGTTTCTTTCTACCATTGGTGGCACTAGAGCCGCGAGCTCCGGCGGTAATAATCACCGTTTTGACATAACGAGCCAATTTAACAATAATTCTTCGAGAATTTCGCCGCCAATTAAAGTTTTAGCTTCTTTTTCGTTCAAAATTAAGACATCGACATCTTGAGAGCAGACCCAAAAAACTGCTTCTTCTCGGCAATCTCCTCCATGCCGGGATTCCATAATCTTAATACCCTTTTCTTTAGCTTTTCAAAAAGCGCAGACAAGTATTCATATCGCCATTCAAGCTAGTGACATAAAGCCAATCTGGGTTAGATAAATCAAGGTCGAAAGCCTCGAGCTTAGCAAAACTTTCGAGAGCGCCACGGCAAGTCAAAAAGTCGTGCGTTTACCGAGTTTCGGAATCGAGCAAAAATCACCGAGGGTACCAGTCTTTTACGGGTAAAAATTGAGATAGCTGGTGTCGACATTTTTCATTTTGGAGGAAATTCAAAAATCGCATTAGCTGCACTATCACGGCCAAAAGGTAGAAATTACGATAGTTTCGTGACCATGTCTAGCAAAATTCCCGTGGCTGCATTGACCGCACCGCCACCAACTTCAGGAAGCTATTTTTATCGATGAGTGAGCTTTTCGCCAGTCTTAATCTCACCGAGATCGTTATGGTCGATCATGTAGATATCTTGCAAAACACTACCGAGACAAACTACGCGACTCATAGGGAAGACTCCACGTTTTTGGCTTCTGCAGCTAAGAGCCTCATAGGCGGCCTTCTTTTATCTTCTGGCTGAGAAAGTGCAGAACCAACATTAATCACATTTACTTCGTAATTCTGAGCGCGCGCATTAGTCAGATTAGCACCGCCGTCCCAACCAATTTCAATATCAGGCTTGATACTACGAATAATTTTGACTTTTTCGGCCTGCAAAATATCGGCCTTGGCACCTTGTTGGCCAAGATTGCCGGCAGAATCAGGGCATGATCAGCCACTCAAGATATTTCTTGATCAAACCTGGGTAGGTGGTCGGAAGAATGGCTACTCCGGCTCTTATTCCGGCTTTTTCAACTGGTCGAAAATTGGTAATAAATCTTCAGAAGCTTCGGCTGAAAAATCGCAAGATGCGGACGTAAACGCAAAAACCTCCGACAAGTGGTCGCTTGGACGAATGGCCATATTATGGAAGTCGAACTGGATGCCGTTCGGAAGTTGCGAAATTGAACTTTCAGGGGACGCTACGATTTGGCGTAAAGTGCCATCCATCAGATCAATTTGAATCGCGCTTAACATATGAAAAGTGAGGCCTATCTGCTCAACAAAAACACTCGTGTCATCAGTTAAAATCGTTGGTACGATAATTGTGTCCTCACCCATATTTTTCCTTTTTAGTAAATATTTTCCTCATCTAGGCGCTGATTACGGCGAATATAACGCTCTTCTGGAATAAATGAAACTCTAAAAATCCCACCACAGCCGCATTGACTTCTTCCTCCGTCATATAATCCGAAGAAAGACAAAGCACATTGGCATCATTATGCTTGCGGCCGATACGGGCGAGAGATTCGGTGTAGCCACAGATAGCACGAATACCGCGAGAGCGAGTAGCCTGCATCGAGATGCCATGAGCGGAACCACAAATTAGAAGCCTCGAGCGGTAGGATTTTTCACGCACTGCACGAGAGACGGCAATTGCAGAATCATTAAAAATCGTCGCCTGGTTGGATCGTGAGCGGACCCAAGTCTTTCACCTCGATATTCATTTCTGGATGGTGATTTTTGGTATTCGGCCAAAAAGTCAGAAGACGTTGCTTAACAGTAAATCCACGGTGATCAGAGGCGACGTAAAGTTGCATTTTTATTCCTTTCCAAAATCAGCAGTTAATTCGACACGACGATTAGAATAGCCCCATTCGTTGTCATACCAAGCCACAATCTAATCAAATCGCCGTCCACCACATCAATAAGTGGAAGGTCGACAATACAAGAGTGGGAATCGCCACGATAATCGGATGAAAACTAATTCTTCATGGGAAACGCCGAGAATACCTTCGTAGAATGGCTCGCTGGCAACTTTTTTCGAAAAGCTGAGTAAGTTTCTTCCTTGGTAGTGGGACGAGAAAAGTACGGCAGTAATATCAGCAAGTGAAACTACAGGGTCGGAACACGGACAGAAAGACCCATTGAACTTGCCCTTGAGGCTTGGAATGGTCAAGGCTGCAGCTTTTGGAAGACACCCGTGGTAGTTGGCACAATATTTTTCGGCAGCCGAGACGTGCTTCACGAAGGTCCTTCGCTGGAGCATCGAGCAGACGTGAACCCGTGTAAGAATGCACGGTGGTCATCATGGCTTTTAACGCCAAAAGTTATCTTCAAGCACTTTCATAATAGGGGCAATACAGTTCGTCGTACAAGAAGCGTTGGGAAAGAATTTTATCTTCCTTGGTGACTTCACCTTCGTTCACGCCGAGCACGATAGTTTTAGCACCTTCACCCTTGGCTGGAGCGGAAATTACTACTTTACGAGCGCCGGCGGCGAGATGAGCCTTGGCTTTTTCTGGATCAGTGAAGAAACCAGTGGACTCAATCACTACATCGACACCAAGTTCACCCCAAGCGAGATTGGCTGGATCTTTTTCGGAAAAGACGCGGATTTTTACCATCCACGATAATATTTTGATCATCAAAAGTCACTTCACGACTGTGAGTACCATAACTGGAATCATGCTTGAGAAGAAAAAGCGAGCGTTTTAGTATCGGTCAAATCATTGATAGCTACAACTTCGAGATCACGTCGCATCAAAGCAATTTTTAGAGCATTTCGACCAATGCGGCCAAAACCATTGATTGCAATCTTAATCATTTTCCTCCTTTTTTCTTTTATTATAGCATAAGAGAGTTCCTGAAAACAAAAAAATACCACCCTGAAGAGGTGGTATTTTCGTACTCGTAACTTAAGCGCGAGCAAAGTGAGCAAAAGCACGGTTGGCTTCGGCCATGCGGTGAGTGTCTTCCTTTTTCTTGAAAGCAGCACCAGCATCGTTGAAAGCATCGACGATTTCAGCTTCGAGACGGCGTGAGTATGGCAGTACCCTTGCGTGAACGAGCTGATTGCACGAGCCATGAGAAGGCAAAGTGCATTTGACGGTGACCAGAAATTGGGAATGGGATTTGGTAGTTAGCACCACCGACACGGCGGGATTTAACTTCGAAATCTGGAGAAACGTAGCGACAGCCTTTTTCGAGAACTTCCACTGGATTCTCAGAATTCAATTCTTGGCAGCACCTTCGATAGCAGCGTAAACTGCACGTTCAGAAGCTTGCTTTTACCATCAAGCATTGACTGTTGATCAAGCGTTGAACGAGGACTGACTGATATTTGCGATCAGGCATCACCTTACGTTCGAGAGATTTGTAGTTTTACGTGGCATAATTACTTTACCCTCCTTCTTAGCACCGTACTTAGAGCGGCCTTGCTTACGACCATTAACACCTTGAAGGTCGAGAGTACCACGAACGATGTGATAGCGGACACCTGGAAGGTCAGGCACACGACCACCACGCACGAGCACTACAGCGTGTTCCTGAAGGTTGTGACCTTCACCACCGATGTAAGCCCAGACTTCTTGACCGTTAAATAAGACGCACACGAGCGACCTTACGAAGAGCAGAGTTAGGTTTCTTTGGGGTTTTGGTAGTAACCTTTGATACAAACACCACGCTTAAAAGGTGAAGCTTGGTCATAGTAACGAGTTTTAAGAGTGTTGACGATAGAACCAAGGGCTGGTGACTTAGACTTTCTAGCAGCAACCTTACGAGGTTTACGGATCAACTGATTAATTGTTGGCATTAGTTTCCTCTGTGTTATTGATAAAAATCTGATTCTTCATCAGTGGTGAGTCTCTAGATAAAACTTCACAGCTTGAATAGCTATAATACGATATTTTACAACCTCAAGCGGGCCTTTTTCTTTACAGCAGTAGAATTGGCTTGAAACTCGTTGGTTATTATACCTGGAATTAAGAATTTTGTCAAAATACAGCCATTTTCTGACTGTACTTTATATCTATTTGGAATTATTTCTGGGATTTGGCTTTCGTAGTGAGTTTTTATGGTATTTTTGTGGCGGTTTTTCTAGTGCGAGCCGCTGGTTTTTCGACTAAAATGCGCTGATTAGCGTCATCGGTCAATGTCTTACGATAAGTACGAGGTTGATTATCGGTAATTTCAAGAGAGCCGAGATCATCATTTTCGAGATTTTTGACTGATTTTTGGATTCGAGGAAAAGCTTTAGGAGAGCCCAGACTACCACGTTGGTAGCAAGCGCAATGGAAAGCTAATCAGTGGAATAATTAGGAGTGCAACACCAAGAGCGCGATCTAGTAACGAGACAACGGCGGCGAGCAAGAAGAAAACTAAGGCCACTAAGCCATAAGTCACCTCGACCAGCTTCCAGTTCTTCTTTATTTTGATAAAGATTTTTGAGATATTTGACAATTCCAAGTTGCATAATGTCTATATTATATCACATTTTAACATAATTACAATAGCAACTCTAAGTTAACATCTCAAGTGCAACACCTTAATAGATTAGAGTAGGAAGTTTTTATTGTAATAAGACTTAGCTCCGTATTTTACGAACTGTTGCAATATAATAAGGGTATGATAATCTATGACCCATCTTCAAAAACCGTTTTTCGGACCATGCGACCTTAAGCTCGATGCTAAACCAGATAAAATGTCTCTTAATTTTTCGACGATGAAATCTGGGATGATTATGTTTTGGCTAATAAAAATCTTGCAACTTTTTCTGCTAAGAACACTTATGGCAGAATTTTTGACACCTACCGCTACCTCAATGTGAATGGTGAAAAATTCTCTTAGTTTATCCCACGACTGGCGCAGCTGGAAGTGTTTGTGATATGGAACTTTGATTGCTAGTGGTATAAAAAGTTTGTTGCTTTCGGTACCTGTGGTCGGTTGGACAAAAATGTTGCAAAAATACTATTATTCTTCCCACCTCTGCATATCGCGAGGAAGGAACCAGTTATCATTATTTGCCAGATTCAGATGAAATTGAGGTTGACCAATCGCTTCTGCAGAAAGCGAAATCAGTTTTTGATAAAAACTACTTTAACTGTAGTAGAAGGTAAAATCTGGACCACGGACGCTGTTTTATCGTGAAACATATGGTAAAGTAAAATTAATGCAAGAGCGTGGCTGCATCGGTGTCGATATGGAACTCTCCGCTTTGCTAGTGCTGGCCAAATATCGAGGATGTAAAATTCTTTCAATTCTTAATCGGCGATGATGCCGTGGGCGGTGAAGCAAAACCTCCACTTGAGCGAAATAATCAAGAAATTTTTAATACCGCTATTTCTTTTATTGCTCAATATTTAAAAATGACCGGCAATGAATACTCTGAATTAACTCTTTAAGCGCAAAAACTACCAGATAAGCCTACAGTTTCTCCATATTTAGACCAATCTAATATGAAACTTAATCATTGATTTTATCGTAAATTATGTTAATATATGAATATATTTGGATCCCAAATATGGATACCGAATAAGCACATTAAAGCATTTAGTTTTTAGTACTCTTTAGATGTTTTTATTTTTGCTTTTTATGAAAAATAAAAGGAGGATTACTATGCGTAACCATAAAAAGAAGCAACGAACATTAAACCATTAAAGCAGCCACTAGTCTGTTTGCACTGGTGTCTTAAGTCACTCAACGATGATGAGGATTTAGACGAGAAGATTAAAGAACGATTTGATACTTTTTAAAAATGCGAAACACCAGAAATGGAATTCCCTGAAGGCACAGTAATAAGGTTCTTTAGTTTTTAGCCAGGAATTAACGAATTCAGTTTATAAAGATCTAACTAAACTAGAGAAGGTTGAGATGTCAAAAGCTAAGAAAAAGAAAAACTTCTAGTTGATTATCATAAACGGTTTTTAATAAAAATTAATGACATTATTATGGCTGAAAATTGATTATGTCGTGAAGGGTAAGATTTATTGCGCTACTTCTACATCTGGGGAAAAATATTACTTGTATGCTGATTATAATATTTTCAGCCAACCTTATACTGAAGAAGATTATTTTTATGATGATGAGGAATTCTACTAAATGTTTACCGAACCCCGCCATGATGATGGGGTTCTTTGTTTACAAAAATAGCCCCGATTGTGGTCAGGGGTTATTTTTGATTTCGAGGCTAATTTCGAGCTTTACTTTAGAATTTTCCTGGACGAGGGAAGTTCAAAAGTTTTCTCGATAGTAAGACGGTTTTTGATGTCTTGGCGGACATTAGGGGTTCTTCAAACTTTCGAGAGCTTCTTTTGGATTTCTTGTAAACTTCTTTAAGCTCATTAATCTTCGTTTCTGACAATCTCGTCTTCGACTTCGATTTTTGATCGCGAGCGAGAATTTGAAGTACAAGAGAGGCCTTGACACGCTTTTCCGCGAGTCTTAACTTCTTTCATCCAAGCTTCTTCGGTCTGACCGCTTTGCTTGAGATAATCTTTCAAGAGTGAAACCTTGAGCCTTGGCATTTTGCTCCATATCTTGGCGAATGAAGCGAATCTGTCTTCGATCAAAAATAGCAGGAGCTTCTGACCTTGCTGGATTTGACAAGAGCTTCGACGAGGTCATCCTTAAATTTTTCGTCAGCTTTGACGCGGTTCTGTTCGGTGAGATTTTCTCAATATCGGCCTTCAAAGCATCAAAAGTTTCGAATGGACCACATTTTTAGCAAATTCGTCATCGAGTTCTGGAAGCTTAAATTCATTGATTTGCTTAACGAGAACATTAAAGACAGTCTTCTTGCCGGCAAGATTTTTCGCGTGGTAATCTTTAGGGAAAGTAAGTTCGAGATCGAAACGATCGCCGGTTTCGTGACCAACGATTCCCTCTTCAAAACCTGGAATAAAGGCATGAGAACCGAGTTTTAACTTGAAATCTTTGGCGGCACCACCTTCGAATTTCACGCCATCAAGTGAACCCTCAAAATCAATCACTACTTCGTCGCCCATCTTAGCAGCACGTTTGACTGGAGCTTTTTCCGCATAAGCCTCACGCACGCGAGCGATTACATCCATCACGTCAGCCTCTTTAACTGCAATGTCTTCACGTTTGACTTTTAGTTTCTTGAAATCACTGAGTTTAATGTCTGGCAAGATATCAGCCTCAGCCCTTATATTCAAAGAGTCTCATCAGGGACAAATTTGGTAATTTCCACATTAGGGATCATCAATGGAGCTTTTTAGCCTCTGAAAAGGCCATCGGCACAGTACGACGAACAGCGATATCGGCAGTGGTCGAAGCAAGATCATTAGGATTGATGTGTTTTTCAGCGATTTTCGGCAGGAACTCTACCCTTGCGGGAAGCCCTGGACATTAACTTCCCTTAGCAAGACGAGCCACAGCCTGTTCTTTAGCAGTCTGCAAATCATTCTTATCTAGAGTAACGGTAATTTCCACCTTGGTCTCAGATATATTCTTTGTAGTAACTTTCATGCCATAATTATAACATATCGAGAGATAGTTATATTTACAACATTTGCTGTGGAAAACCACAAGCTTAATACTCGATAAAAACCGATCAATGGCGCTTCACGCAAATGGCGAACAAAATTAGTAAGCGTACGCCTTGTTTGACCCCTGGAGACATAATACCGTCCGGATCAAAGGCCTGGCGAATTTGATGATAAAATTCTTTAATTTCCTGATCAGTCCGCGTGCTAGTGATTACACTTAAGGTGCGACCTTCAGCAAAACCACACAGAAAGCGAGCCGCCTATTTCGTAAACGTTTTTTAGCGTACGACTGCAAGAAAAAAATATGAGATTTTTGACGATTCAAAAATATCTGTGAGGTCGAATTCTGGTCGAATGGAATAGAGGTCGGTGAGGAGCGAGCCAAATACTGGTAGGTTTTTGATGAAACTTTTGCTCGAGAGACTGCAAATTGCGCAGAAAAATCTGGCAAATTTTTTTCGGCTGGAATCGAGGTTTTATCTACAATAGCAAGTTTTTCAGCCACGTCGTGACTATTGAGATATAATTTGAGGCCAAAATTAAAATTATTAAAATCAGCTTTGTATTTTTCCTGATTGACATAGGACTTATCAGCTAAAGGTCTCAATTTTTTCGATTTCGCGGTCAATTTTCTTAATGCGGAAGAAATTTTCTGCAAAATCTAGATAAATATAAAACTTGGCAGCAGACTGGGCAGTGGCGGTATTTGATTCGAGGAGCTTTGCCTTGCGACCGAGGGCCCCTCGAGGGTCTTAAATATGCGACCGTCATAAAAGATTCATGGTGCGTGGTTCAAGCCCTTTGGCTTTTTTCTGTGAAGGCGAGGGCTTGATTAATTGAGTAAATTCAAAAACATACTGACGAGTATGATATTGAATCGGTTGAACCTTCAAAATTACCTCTGTAATTACGCCGAGCGTACCCTGAGCGCCAAAGAAAATTGGTAACACATCGAACGGCTTATTTTTCGCGATTTACTTCGGTGACCATGCGATAGCCGGAGCGATTATGGACGGATTCACGAATTTTGGCGATGACGGCCTGATTTTTCTCGGTCAAATCGTAGACCATAATATTGGTCTTGGCATTCTCATCGTCGATTTTTGCTTGAGCTAATTTAATACCGCGCTTAGTGAGGCTAGTAGATTGAAAAATTTCACCGTTTGGCAAGACTACCTCAATGCGATCAGTAAAATAATAGATGCTACCGTATTTTTTGGCCGCTTCATCAATCAGGGCGGTAGAAATGAGACTGCCAATGGTTTGTTTTCGGAAGCTACGATGGGTAATTCCAGACCAAACAGAGCTAGTGCGTCATTAAGTTCACCGAGAGTAATACCAGCTTTCACCCGGACTAGACTTTCACGCGTATCGATTTCTTCGATGGTGTTGAATTTTTCCATGGAAATCAGTAGTCCGTCGGTCAGATCGGCGCCAGTAGTGTCGAGACCTGCGCCACGTACACCAATCGGAAGTTTATAGCCCTTTTTGGCTAATTTAGCACTGAGCGCAAGATGAATTGGATATCTTCCGCAGTTTTTGGGATGCAAAAGAAACGTGGCATCATTTCCAGCACACTCATATCGCGTGAATAAGCTGCAAGAATCTCTGGCTTGTCCGTAACCAGACCAGAAATATGCGCATTCAAAAACTTCTGCAAGTTTTATTCATGACCACCCTTTTTCATTAGTATTATTTTTAGCACAGGCGTTTTATTTTTGTAGTTGAATTATTCAATAAATCTGGTTTTGATTTTTGGTGAATGAACTTCATTTTTCGTCGACCAACTACTATTTTAGAACCACAGAGTTTTTCACCGACTAATTCCTTCAAACCCGAAATCAATTCAGGGCTAGCTTCAATGCGGAATGGCATGCGGAGCGGTTTCTTGATTTCGCCATCTTTGAGTACGAGAATAATTTCTGAAAAACCTGGTGATTCATCACAAAGTTCTCAGAATCGAAGTGAGTGTGGCGGTATTTTTGAGGATTTTCCACCAGAACGAAAAGCTTAAGACTATGAGGATCAGCTTCTGGGAGCGATGATGCGCTTCGGAGCTTCGGATTCTTCCGATGCGGTGGTAGTTTTTAGTAGATTCCGCAGTAGCAGACTTAGCATCCTCAGATTTTGCGGAAGCAGATTTAGTGGCTGCAGGCTTAGTTGACTTAGAGGTAGTGGGGCTTGACTTAGCATCAGATGCGGATTTATCGGAATCACTTTTCTTGGCGGCTGGCTTTGGAATCGTGACGGTTGGCACATCGGTAGATTTTTGGCTTGGCAGTTTCTTCGCCAGCTGGTTTTACGACGGCGGAACCTTTTTCGGGGCTTCCGCGGGTCAGCCAGACGCGTACCGGTGGACTCATAGGAAGAAAGTTTGTCATCAGAAAGAACCGAGATGGATTCGGCAATAATTTTTACATCCGAGGTGATGTTGCCAGTCCTTATCTTTAGCATTAATTGGCCAGTAACCTTAATCACATTATCAATCGCGAGACGGTCATTGTATTCTCTCATAAGTTTTCGGGAAGACAAAGAATTCAAGCTCAGACGTCTTACTTTCGATTTTCACGAAGGTCATCTTGGTATTAGATTTCGTGAGAATGGTGCGAATATTGGTGATAATACCACCCACGATCACTTGCTTGCCGTCATTTTCCGGAGTAACCAGAGTGAAAGGGATGGGTTTTGCTCTTCGAAATAAGTATCGTATTTATCGAGCGGATGAGCAGAAAGATAAAGCCCCATCAAATCACGCTCCCAAAGTAGTTGATCCTTTTCGGAAACTTGAGTGGGTGATGGTTGAATAACTGGTTCTGAATCGAGCCGGCATCGCCCATCATGCGAAGAGGTCGGTTTGGCCAGAGGCCTTGTCTTTTTGGACTTTTGGCACCATAGGCTTGAATATCTTCGAGATTAAACAAAAAGGTCGGTACGATTATGGAAGCGGTCGAAGGCGCCGGTTTTTAATCGCGGACTCCCAAGATTTTTTTATTAAATTTGGAACTGTCGACACGTGCCGCGAAATCACAGACCGACTTGAAGGGTCCATTTTTATCGCGCTCAGGGAATGACAATATCTTCCACTAAGGCCTTACCCATACTTTTAATCGCAGCTAGACCGAAACGAATGGTATTTTTCGCCACCGACGATACCAAAGTCAGAATAAGACTGATTGATATCTGGACCTAGCACCTTAATCCCCCATGCGCTTACACTCAGCGATTTCGATAGCTGAGACGATCAGTCCAGCGCATATCAGAGGTCATTAGTGCGGCCATGAAGGCGTCTGGATAATGCGCCTTAAGATATGCGGTCCAATAAGCCACCAAAACCCATAACACGCGGCGTGAGACTTATTAAAACAGTAGTTCGCGAAGTCGAGCAACTGCGACCAGAAAAGTTTCGCCTGTTCCTCGGTGGCACCACCCACCTCTTGAGCACCCTTTAATAAACTCCGGTTTTACTTTTATTCATCAGGTCGACCTTCTTTTTACCTACGGCCTTACGCAGAGTATCTGCCTGACCACCAGTAAATCCACACCATTCCTTAGAGATCTGCATGAACTGCTCTTGATAAAATCAAAATACCGTAGGTAGACTTCAAAGCATTCTCGAGACCTGGATGAAGATAAGTGATCGGTTCTTCCCTCGTGCTTACGACGAATAAAAGAATCGATAAACTGCATCGGACCAGGTCGATAAAGGCCACCATAGCGATAATATCTTCAGCTACTGGCACGAAGATCTTTCAACAACGTTTCATGCCTGCCGATTCCAGCTGAAAGACACCGGTAGTTTCAGCGCGTTGTAAAAAGTTCATAGGATTTTTGATCATCGAGCGGAATACTGTAGAGGTCGACGTCATCGTGATACACCGCAGAATCATACGCAGGCATTATTAATCACGGATAGGTTAGATAGACCCAAGAAGTCCATCTTTGCGTAGACTCAATTCCTCGACCTGGGTCGATGGATACTGTGTCGCCAGTGGACCCTTGGCGGAAAACTTCAAGTGGCAAGAATTTGACCAATTCATCCGGGGCAATCACCACACCACAGGCATGTACGCCGTGAGAACGAATGGTACCTTCGAGTTTGGGAAGCGTAATCAATGACGCGCTTAGCGACCGGATTATGTTCATATTCATGCTTGAGATCGGGCGCGGTCTTAATGGCGTCAGTTAATTTGACATGGTGACCCATCACTGGATCTGGCTATGAGTTTGGCGATACGGTCAGCTTCTGCATACGGAACTTCGAGCATACGCGCAACATCACGCACGGCGTTTTTAGCCATCATTTTACCGAAGGTGACGATGTTGGCCACGCGATCCTTACCGTATTTTTCCGTACAATACTCAATTACTTCATCACGACGAGTATCCTGAATGTCGGTATCAATATCCGGCATCGAGATACGGTCCGGATTCCAAGAAAACGCTCGAAGAGAAGACCATACTTCATCGGATCAAGCTCGGTGATACGCAAAGCGTAAGCTAGAATAGAGTCGGCAGCCGAGCCACGACCTGGGCCGTAAATAATACGCTTAGTCTTACCCTCACATAATGAAATCTTGCACGATCAAGAAAAATAGCCATTATAGCCCATACGGTCGACGACGCTTAATTCATAATCGATACGTTCAAGAATTTCTGGAGATAATAATTTGCGACACTCTTCAACTGACCAATCTTGTACCTCTTTCCTGAGTTTTACCGCCATAGCGAAAAGCTAGGCCACGAAAAACTAACTTATCGAGATAAGTTTTATCTGTCTCACCTTCTGGCACGGGAAACTTCGGAATCAGGATACGCCCGAGTTTCATGTCGACGTCACAACGTTCGGCAATCTTGCGGGAGTTTTTAATGGCATCAGGGTATTCTTTGCCCCAACGATCAATAATTTCTTGTGGTGGAATGACATGAAGTTGAAAATCCTTCAAGGTCATACTGGTTCTGGTCGGAAAGATTGGCCGCCGTACCGATACAGAGGAGAATTTCATGAGCATCCTGGTCTTCGTGTTTCAAATAATGACCGTCACAATGACAACTGAGCGGTAAAACCAGTCTCTTTGGCAATTTGCTGTAAACCTTGATTAATACGGTCTTGCACTTCCCAGTGAGTAGGCGACTCTGGGTGGCCATGAGTCCTGCATCTCGAGATAAAAACGATCCTTATAAACTTCTTTTATACCAATCAACTAATTTCCTGGCACCATCCATGTCGCCATTTTTAGGCGCACGGAGATTTCCGAGCTGGCTCATGCCCGAGAGACAAAATAATTCCCTCGTTATATTTTTTTCCATAATTTCATGGTCGATACGAGGTTTGTAATATTTGCCGTTAATTTCTGCTTCGGGTAGCCAAACGACTGAGGTTTTTCAAACCCCTGGTCATTCATGGCGAGCAAGGTAATCGTGATAACGCACCTTATCATGTGCGGGATCCTTATCAGTGCGATTTCTAGCGGCCACATAGGCCTCGAGTCCGAGAATTGGCTTAATACCCGCAGATTGACCTTCCTTATAAAGCTCAATCAAGCTCGACGTATGGTACCGTGGTCGGTGACCGCCACGGCTTGCATGCCGGTTTCTTTGACATACTTAATGAGATCCGGTACTTTAGTCAGACCATCAAGAAGTGAGTAATGCGTATGGTTATGCAGGTGCACAAAATCCGCCGGAGCCAAGATGTGCTCCGGTGAATCAATTTCTTCGCAAAACTTCAAAAATCGTCGTTATTTGCCTCGGTAGATGGAGAGGCCTCTGCGGGCGCATAGACATTTACTCCTCAGTGATCGTCGGTTAATTCTTCAGAAACTGCATCTTCGATAGGTTCTACAACCTCGTCTTCGATTTCAGCAGCTTTTCTTTTGCAAATTTTTGCTTTAAATTTTCCAAAATTAGTTTTTCTGTTCGTGATAAATCTTGCCTAGATTCTCTTTTTGATCGCGGTAGATTTTGCCACCTTTGGCCTTAATTTCAGACACGAGTTTCTTTTGCCAGACTTTGGAGCAGAAAGAACCCCAGCAATCGCACCAAGAGCCATACCAAAAAAATAGCACCGAGAACAAAAATGACCAGTAGATTTTTTCATATTCCTCCTTTTTGTTAATATATTTATATTATATTACTTTGTAGATGCAGTAGTCTTTTTGGTGGAAGTACGAGGCTTAGATGGATTAATAAAACTCATCAGCTTCTTTCGTCAAAATATCTTTTACCAAGCTTTTCATGAGAGGTCCAACCGAGGTCATATCCTTGATATTATCCGCTACATCGTCGGCTTTTTCGGCGATAGATTGACCAGTTTGGACCATGATTTCAATCTCTGATAGCAAATGAATGAATTTAACCAAGAAAATAATACCAACAACCAAAAGACCAACAAAGTCATTGATAAAATCGCTACTAAAATCCATTCTGCTGTATTCATATAAACCTTTCTTCTAACTATTTTTAGCATAAGTTCGATGAAATAAAAATATAACTGGAGCTACCAGTTATATTTTTCTTAGCCAAAGCGGATTACTGGTTATGCTGTAATCTTCACGGATGGCATTTTACTTTGAGATGAAATTTAGATTTCGTGAATAAATTTCTTGATATCTTCACCAAAATCTTCGTACATGAAGTTTAGTAGGCCAGTGAGGCAAGAGCGTAATTCTTTGGATCACCAGTGGTCATCCAACGACCCTTAGTTTTTCTGACATAGACGTTGCCAGTTTCAGCCATCTTGGTAATCGCATCGACCGTCCAGAGTTCATTATCCAGACCAATATTCTTTTGGATCAAGGGTGCTCAAAAACTTCTGGAGTCAAGAGATAGCGTCCATAAGAAGTGAGATTAGATGGAGCCTGTTCGATGGCTGGTTTTCGATAATATTTTTCGAGAGTTTGAAGTTCAGTGTCACGAAGTTTAATAATGCCATACTTATTCAAAACTTCGCGTGGCATTTCTTGAGAAATAATGATAGCCTTAGCATCTTCATCGTTTCTTTGTATGAGTCAATCAAGGTTTTGATATCAGAATGACCGAAAACCCGTCGTCTGAATAGGCAACTCACAAAGGCTTCATCATCGCGAATGTAAGGACGGGCGGGAAGCAATTGGAGAACCGTTGCCGTATGGGTAACTTTGATCTTGCTCGATGACGGTGATTTTTGGAAAAATCCAGAACGCGCTGCACTGGAGCATAACGATCAAGCTTACCCTGAGAAGCAGAGTTGCTTACGAATACGGTTAACCGAGTTATTAAAAATAATCTTCGTAAATACCCTTACCTTCTGGAGTGGCGACGATGATAATTTCCTTAATCCCAGCATCCACACATTCCTCCACTACAAGTTGCATGATTGGACGATTGCCGAGTGGGAGCATGGCCTTAGGTACGGTTTTTAGTGATTGGTAAATAGCAGCTAGCAAAGCCAGCGTCAATAACTAACAGCCTGGTAGGTAACTTACATTTCATAATTTCTCCTTGAGTCTTAATTATACAAGATTGACACGTATTAGTCAAAGATTACAGGGGTGAATTAACTTGATAAATAAAAAAATAGGGCACATGGCCCTATTTCAAATTGGCTTATTTTTAGAAATTTTCTTGGCAGTTGGTTTTTGATTTTCTTGTTAGCAGATTTTTAACTGACTTATGCGCAGTTTTTCACCAAGATTTTTTTGACTTATAGACACGATCTGGCTTCACGGGAGAGTTCCTTGACGGCAGCAATCTTTTGGCATTTTTGATAGATTTAGCACGATTTTCTTCGCGTTTTCACGAAGCTCGGTTTCGTATTCGTGTTTTTGTTCCTTATTATGGATGGCATAAATCAGATTAGAGATACCAAAAATCATCATGTAGGAACCGAAGTACTTTAATAAATGGCAGATTACCGAGATGCCCCGCATTTACCACCACGATGCCGATAATACAACCGGAAATACCTGTTAGCACCCAAATAAAAGCGATCCGATCAAATCATCCACGGAGCCGAGACCGATGAAAATCTCCAAAATACCGCGCGTAATGGTGTAGAGACCGATGATGGCGAGGTGCCAGATGGCATTCTGATCCTTGGCAAAGAGCATGGTGAAAGCCGTGGCGATTTCTAGTACGGCCATGAGAAGTGAAAGACCCCAAGTTTCTTTCAAATGTGTGCGAGTGAGGAGATTTAGCATTTCGATAATACCGAGACCGAGCAAAAACCAGTACCTGCGATGATAATGATCGCTTCGAAACTATTCAGATTTGTAAAAAGAGCGTACCAGCCAAAAAGAGCGCCAACACACCCTGCAATGCGAAGATTAGCCAGTGGCTATCAATATATTTTTCCCGCTTGATTGACATATAATTTTCCTTGTTAATTCTTATGCTTATTTTAGCATAAAAAGAAAAATAATGCAGAGCTTACTGAAATAACATCACCTCGAATTCATTTATAAATTCGAGGGGCGCTGATTCGACTACAAATTCTAGACGTGACGTACTTTGCGGCGAAGAGTTTCAATAGGAAGAGTTTTTAGTGTAATAAGAAATTTTTATCCAAGACAAGATCTCTAGCTTCAAGGTATTTTAATTCTTCTACGCCAAATCCACGCTTAAAGACTGAGACACCATAGAAACGATGCTTGGTGTCGTTTTTCATCGACAATGCCCCAGAAATTATAGCGCTTAATGCCGCGCTTTCTGGCGTCACGCATAGCCTCCATATGAAGAAGCGGGCGCCGGAATACTTTAGTGCCAAGCTCTGAAGATACGCCATAATGATAAGATGCTTCATTGCCGTAGAAAATCATAAAGTTTTCGGCGAGAATCTCGCCACCTAGCTTTCGCGATATAGAGTACCGACCTCGTCATTTTTAGCAAAAAGCCGCAAATTGCTTGGTGAGAAAATCCTCAGAAAAAAGCATAAAAGTCGTGGCGCTTAGCGGTTTGTAATTCAATTTGATAAAAATCATGAATGGCCTTGGGGTCAGGAGGGTTTTTCGATGGTAATTTGATTTTTCTCAGCTTTTACGAAGAGCGCGGCGCAGGCGCTCGACGCATGTTTTTGAGGATTTCTTCTTCGAATTCTCTAAATTAAGGATACCAGCAACCCACCGACAGATACATCGGGGCCTTGCGGAAGCCGAGCTGCTGAAAAAGTCTTCGCATTCTCTGGGGTATTCTGGAGCTGAGGACGCACGCGCACAAAAAGCACATTTTAGTTTTTAGTTGCAGCTTCATGTCGTCGAAAAATCAGGTTTTTAATTTCCTGGTTAGTCAATCGTAAAATCGGTCCACCTGCCACGGCGAGATGACAGCCACGCTTGGCAGGCTCGACTTCACCGGCATAAACTCCGACGAGCTTAGCATTTTCGTCATAGACACCACGACGCACAATATCAAAAACCGCGGAGAAGTAGAATTCATAGAAATCCCAGGATTGCAAAAATTAGCATCAGGATGACTCGTAACGAATTCATCCCACTCAGTTTGATTTTTCGACGGTTTTGAGCGGTATATTTCATGGTTTCCTTTTTAATTTATAGATGACGTTTTTTGCGACGAGCACTTCGATTCGACGAGATCAGACCGTAGTGAAGTTTTTCACTGGAAGGTCATGAGCATGGAGATAATCAAATTTTTCACCACCAAAGCCAGTCTTGAAGGTAGTGAGCACCAGCGAATTTATGATGGCCGGCCGGAGCAATTTCCCAGAGGTTATAACGAAGTTTTCCCTGCTTTTTAGATCTCTCATTACATACCATTGAAGTGCGTAGGCGCCTGGGAATTTATAATTTAATTCAAGTGGAGGCGGCCTCAAAGTAGTCACCTTCTAAAGCATCAGTTGAAACTAAGCCGACAAGCTACTGGTTTACCATCAGAGTGCGCTCGGTAAATCTGAAAGATCAGAGCCGAAAGCCTTGGCATAGGCATTGAGATCCTTGCAGCGTGGCGGGATAAAGCCTTGACGCTTGGCGGTTTCAGTTGCAGATCTGATGAAATTCACAGGGAGAATTTCAGGGCTATTAGATTTTTCACCTTAAAAATTCAGCTTCTCTGAACGACGAACCTCGTGGCGAGTTTGGCGACGCATGTTTTTCAAAAAGGTCCTCTTCAGATTGAGTGAGATCGACGAAGACGGTATTTTTCGGCGTGAAGAAAATAGGAGGCAGAGAGCGACGGGATCGATTCGATGAGCGCACGATTTTCTGGGTTTTCTTCGAGTTTGGACGAAAACGCACAAAGACACAATTATTTTTGCTTTAGCATAGAGGTAAATTTCGGCCATGGCGAAACTCTAGTTCGTCACGATTGTGATAATCGAGAATCGGACCACATGGGATTTCAGAAAACGACCTCGTTTAGCATCTTTAATAATAGCCAGACAATAAGATTTTTCACTAAACATCAGAAAGATAGAAAAGCTATGACCGATAGATTTATTGACTTCATACCACTGTTTTGGACTGCAGGAAGTTGAGTGTGCGGTGCGGCGTGGCGAAGTGTATCGATTTGCTCTCACCTCAGTTTCGGAAAGAGAGTTTTTAGTGAGTGAAGGGAGCGATTTTTCACCTTCTAAATTAACTTCGTATTGATTTATGAGATGTCTAGCTTAGCAAGTTCAAAAATATTGAGCCAATTTGGCAGATTAATCAGATGTTCAGCAGCAAAAACTGCATTTCGGGCAAGCTTTTTCATCTAAAATTAGCTCTGGTATAGTACTCTCTCTGGAGAAACTGGTGAGCTGTACCAAATATCATCCATAATGAGAGCCTGCGGCCGTGAGTTTTTAAATAACTCTGCACGATTTTCGACAAAAATCAAAAACGACAGAGCAGGGGTACGATGTTTTAATTTTTCTTGAGGTCCTTCAAGGCCAGTTTAGCCTGCCAGTGCGTGAGACGAATAGAATTATCCAGTTTGGCATCAGCTGACTTTTTGAATTTGATGAGTTTTTAATAGAAATGCGGTATAGAGGCGACCAAAATTAAGGTGACCAATATGTAAACGGAAGAGACCACGGGTGATTGCACCAAACAGCGGATATAAGTGAGTACGATAACGGTCAACAAGACTTGGTAAGTTAGTTGGAATAGTGAAAGATTTTGCGCTTATCGGTCTTACGAAGGAATAATAATCCACCAGAAAATTAAATCGAGGGATTGCCTTTTACAGAAAACTCATAATCACGGCATCACCGACCATGCCAGCTTCACGAGCCATCGGCGTAATCCATACCGATACAGTGCGCAAGATCTTCGATTAGAGCAAGATTGTACTTTTCAGCGACAGATTCTAAACGCCGACAATATCGCAGGGGATAAAGCTAGAATTGTTCTGCACAATCACCGCTATAATTTTCTGGGTTTTTCGCGCAGGCTTTTCGAGGGATTTCGCGTCAAAGTGAAGATTTTTCGAGATTTGCATCAAGATAAACTGCTCACAGCCAGCACTTCGTACCGCTTCCACGACTGCGAAAGCAAGTCCAAAGCCGTAATCGCCACCTTATCGCCTGGTTTAGTGAGTATTTAATGTAGCCTCAGAAAGCGCAGTGCAGTCCTGAACTCATAAAAGCGCAACATTTTCCGCTTACCTTATAGCGTTCAGCAATATATAATTTCAATTTTTCAGAATCTTTTTGAAACCAAAGGTAAATAATTGTCTGAGGGTTTTCTTCAAACCAAATTGGCTAGCTGGGCAATAAATTTCATTAGGCAAGTACCTCACTGATAGCCTTGGCTGAGACCTTTTTGGATCATCGATGTATGGAGCGTGACGCCATTTTATCAGAGGAATAGAAAGTACTACCAGAAATCAGCTCAGGAAAGCTTCTTTACCTGGCACGGGCGTAATTTGATCATTTCGCCCCAAAGAATCGAAGTTTTACCTTAATGCGTGATGGTTCGAGGGTTTTTATCAGATTCATGCCATATTGGCTAAAGTTTTTCATATTTTCTGGCGCATGAAGGCATAATCAGAGGCCCCAACTAACTCATGAAAAACTTTGCGCAGATTCGACACTCGACTACACCAAAAAGCCTTACTAAGTCCGCGTAAGAGATCACGTTTCAAAGATTTTTCGTATATACCCGCACTATCGAGAAGAATTAAATGTTGAAGTTTTTCGGATGCTTGATAGTGAGATTCATCAAAATGCGTCCACCATTACTGTGTCCGAGTACTACAGCGTCGTCCGGAAGTTCACGCTTGGCGCACGTACATAATCGTTAATGGTCCAGACTTTTGTTTGGCTTTGCTCGGTCAAGCCTGGGACGTGCAACATTTTAACTTCAATTTTGTATTTATCACGTAGAATTTCGATGGTTTTTGGTCAAAGGCTCCACGGTGTGGGTCCAGCCATGAATAATGTACAAAGTTTTCATTAGTTAAGTCCCCTCGCGACGCTTTTCTGCAGCCTTTTCGCGGCGAGCGGACGTTCAGCATCTTTTCAGATTTAATAATAATTTTCGATAATCCATTCGAGATATTGGCTACCCTTAAAGAGCAGGGTTTCGCCATTCTTACGCATTTGTTGAATGAATTCGAGGGCTTTTTCAGGTCATCAAAGACGTTAGCTCTTTAATTCCTGCTTACGCAAAATCGGATAAAGTATACTCACGGGTACGCCGACCGATTAAAATTACTTGTTCGGGATTAGCGGCAATTGCATGGCCTCAGCCAGTTTTTCATGCTCGTGCTGCTCGATACTACCCTGCTCCACCATGTCACCGATTACAACCATTTGTGCGTGCGCATGGAACGGTGCATCTTAAGGATCGACTCCATGGAGATTAGATGAGCATTATAGCTACTGTCAATGATCTTTAAGTTGTTAACTCCCTTCAGGAGAAGTATTGCGCCCAGGCGCTTCACGCATATCGGAAAAGTCACTCAGGATTTGGATATGAAGATATTCACAAAGCTTGGACAACATAGATAATTGAATCGCTAAATCTCGTTGCATCGGATTTTTAAAGGTAATAGTAATTCATTTAGTTTTGGTTGGCTAGAGAAATTCATAACAAATTCAGTCTTATTCGGATAAAACATTATAGTTTAATAACTCGCCCTTGCTACACTTGATAACTTCGGCCTTAGTTTTGCCTTTGGCGACAATTTTTATCAATCGCACGATTCATTAGGGCGACATCTTTATCGATAAGAATTAATTTTTGAGGTATGCTCGGCAGGTGGCGAATTCATGCGTAATGGCTTTTTCTAAATTTGGGAAGATGCCAGCTTCGACCTGCTTTTCGAATTGCACAGCGTGTGAAAGGCCCAGAAACCCAGATCGTGACTTCCGGTTTTAGCCATTTAGCAGAGAAATTCTGCTTCGTGTGGGCGTTCTCCATCGATTTCGACAATATAAAACTTTTCACGATGGGTGTAAAAAGTGATTTGAATGGTACGCCAAGGATTAAGCTAAGCCAGCGCAACTTACTACCACGCACACCGTCCATATCAACAATATCAAAAGGCTGCACCAAAGGCAGAATTGGCATTAAAGGAATAGTGCGCCTTGGTTTTTCAGAGTGGATTCGACGAAATTCAGCATGGTAGTCTTTCCCACTGAACCGGTAATGGCAATCACCCGAGGGTTTCCAGCGTTTAAGCGAAATATTGGCGAAAAACGAAAAATAATTCGCAGCTAAAAATAAAATTTCTTTTTAAGTCTCATTACGAGCGTCATATATTTATTTTGCATATACTGTTAATTTTTAATATTTTGGAAGAGCGGGCGGCACGTTCTGGTGGTAGGATGATCCATCACTTGGTGCGGCTCACCATCTTCAATAATTTTTCCCTTATCAAGAAAAGATAAGGCGGGTGCCAACTTCTCTGGCAAAACTCATTTCATGGTGACAATCACCATAGAAATACGGCTGTGATCTTTGGCAAGATCCTTAATCACCTCGAGCACTTCACCCTACCATTTCTGGATCAAGTGCAGAAGTTGGTTCGTCAAACAAAATCACCTCTGGATGCATAGCTAAGGCACGAGCAGATGGCGACACGCTGTTTTTGACCACCAGAAAGATTTTTCGGATAATCATAGGGCTTTATTCGCGAGGCCAACCCGTTTCAATAATTCCATGGCTTCTTTTTCCGCCTGCTTATTCGATAGATGTAGGACTTTTCTCAGAGCGAGCTTGATGTTTTTCTATGATATTAAGATTTTTCAGAAAGATTAAAAGCTTTTGAAAAGACCATGCACCAACTTTGTACGAAGCTTATTGAGATTGGTTTTTTGGGTTTTGCAATTTTCCTGTCCATCGATAAAAATTTGACCCTTATCTGGAACATTTGTAAGTTTAAGCAACGCAAGAAAGTAGATTTCCCGGAACCGAGAGATCAATCAAGACTACAGTTTCCTAAAGTCTTGAGATTTCAAGGTCAATACCACGGAGAACTTTTGATTTTCGAAACTTTTTCCAGTTTCTTCACGATAATAGACATCTTAAGCCAACCTCTTTTCCACTTTTGACATAATTTTAGTAAAGATTAATGTGATAGCTAAATAAATAATGGCGGCAGCTACCAATGATTCGAAGGCAGTAGCGGTTAAAGACACGTATATCATCAGCTCCACATAATATCGCCAAGGTCAATCCAACCCACAATGAGTTTCCTTAAAAAGCGAAATCCCTCACCAATGAGGCTCAGTGAGAATTCTTGAGCGCCTGCGGCATCCGACGTAAAGTTGAGTATAAAATTCTGAAAGACCAAGAGACCTGGCGACTTCACTTTTGGCCACTAGAAACGCTTTTCAGTTCCGCCACGTATAATTTCTGAAATATAAGCGCCACTATTGAGTGAAAAAGCTACGGCAGCTACGATAATTTTTCGGCATGGCGCGATATTCGGCAAAGATCACGTAATACATAATTAAGAGCTGCACCAGAAGGGTGTGCCGCGAATCACCGTGATGTAGAAATTCGAGATTCTTTTGAGCAACTTCGAGCTGGAGGTGCGCATCATGAGCCAAAAAGTAATCCTAATAGAAAACCAAAAAGAGCGCCAAAATAGTTAAGACGATGGTAACTTCAAGTCATGCCAAAAATAAATCAACGACCATTACCGAAAATACTTCAAAGAAATTTCATCTGCTCTCTCCAAAATATTTCCTTAATAAAAGGCATCCATTCGGCCATCCTCTTTCGTATGATTAATCGTCTGATCAACTTTTTCTTTGAGAGAATGGTTGATTTTTTTCATGAGCAATGGCATAGATTCGTTGCCAATAGCGGAACCAAGGATTTTTAGGCCTGAAATGCTACGATATATTGATTAGCTGGCGCATCATCTAGGATTACCGCGTCAACCCGACCAGAAGCGAGCTCCTGTAAAACATTTGGCGCGGCTGGGAACTGAATCACTTTGGCGCCTTTAATTTTCAGAGCCAAGATATCCCCAGTAGTGCCGAGTTGAACGCCGATTTTTCTTACCGATTAGGCCAGATTTATTAAAAACTTTACTATCTTCTGGGACAATGATGCGCTGGAGTGGCCTGATAATATGGTTCTGAAAATACAGCATTCTTGGCTCGTTCTTCCGGTAACCGACATGCCAGCCACGGCGAGGTCAATGCGACCACCCTCAAAGCGCTGGGGTAATCCATCGAAGGACATGTCTTTCAATTTTAAGTTCGGCGCAAGTTCTTTCGCAATTTCACGAGCCAGATCGATATCAAATCAACCACCTGACCACTTTCCTTATATTCAAAAGGCTTAAAAAGGTGGCATTAGTTCCCATGACCAGTATCGAAGCGTCAGAAAACCACCGTTCGCGTTTCAAGATATCGAAAAACATCCAGAAAAAGCCGCAACACACCCGGTCAGAATAATCAGATTTTTAATAATTCGGAGGATTTGATTTCAGCTTATGCATAGTTTAAGTATAAGGTGTTTGAGCTAAGATTTCAAGAATGCAAGCAAAAATAAAAATCAAATGATAGATTTGGATTTTTAGTTAGTGATAGTTGGAAGAATTTCGATGCGGAACTATGGCTTAGCAGTCAAAATAGCCCGGAGTGCCCGGCGGCATCGATGCGAAACCAGGTCTTATCAGCGGTAGCTGGGTCGGTTTCGTGAGCGCCGTTACCACCACGTGAGGCTCAGTACGACCATTAAAGGATTTTCGGCCTGAGCAGAAGTAGTCGACTGACAAAGCCCGTCAGACATAAATGGTGAGTTAAGGCATCGCCGGTCGGACAAACACTAGTTGTGCCACCGCTATGAGTGAGGACTAAAGAGATTACTGAAATTTCTCACGTTGGAAGTATTAAGCATGGAAAGATCAGGACTGGCAACTTTACAGAGTATTAGCAAACATACCTGCGAGGTGGTGGCGTTTTTCAGGGTAAAGATTGTTACCCAGCTTGATTTCGGTAGCAGCTTGAAGATTATTGAAGAGATTAGATGCATCTGTCACCCTGCTTAGTATTAAAAATTCGAAAGGATCAGATGAGGCGAGCTCAGTCATACCAGAGAACATATTGCGCATATTAGTATATGAGCGGTGTCAAAATTTGCTAGGTTCAAGTTTTGGACTTTTCATGTGCCATCAAACATGCTCGCCATATTTACGACATTACTAGTGTCAAATTTCCGCTAAATCAAGATCCTGCACGTGAGTAAAATCCTTGAACATGTTAGAAGAGTCAGGTGCGAGGAAGATTTTTCGGTTTTCTGCGTAATAGTAAACGGTTTTATCTGCCTCTCTTATACCAGACCTTAATGGCATAATCAGAATTTAGATTATCTTGAATTTCGATAGCCTTATCGCCAGCAGTGGGAGCAGTAGTACTACGACGAAAAAGTTCGAGTCATTTCTTGGCCGTGACCAAAGAAATTCGAGGAACTACGTTTACCAAGATAAGTGATAGCTTTATTAAAACTTCACCTTTATCCATAATAGCCTCCCTTTTTGATAAGTGTTCGCCACTACGGAAACTACCAGCTGATTGACATAATCACCCGGACGCAAATCATCACCGATGTTAATACGAGATTGAGAATAGTTTTTGGTTAGTAACTTCTTTTTCAGCATTATTCGCCACGGTGGCTGGGTGACTAAAGGCTGGGATTGGACTATAGTCGGTGGCGGTGAGACCAATTTCTATAACCCCAGGTATTTGCAGTGAAATTATTCAGCGACTGAACACCTGTAATTGATTCAATTTTTATCTCGGCTTAGCTGGGTCAGAATTATTTAACGCGGTATTATCGGTTTTAGATTAACCACTACCTTATAACCAGATTTGTTTTTCATGGTAACACCAATATTTAGATTCATGTCCCTTTTGACCTGATGGATTGTCGAGCAAAAGATCATAAATCAACAGAGTTTTTACATTATCAACATAGGCCGAAGAGACTGGACTGGTAGAGGGCAGAAGTATTCTTAGTGTTTAGTAAGGCCGCGGCGACAAGAGTCAACGCAAAAGCCATAGCTAAGCTTAAAAATTTTATGATTCACAATATTTTCCCTAATTCGTTTTTATACTACATTTAGTTTAGCATAACTAGAATGGAAGAAAAAGTCTTGAAAAATTTGGAAAATGTTATTCATCGAAATATTTTTGAGCCTTATAATCAGCGTCAATCATCCAATGGCCACGGAGACGAAAAGCCGAGAATGGTACTACAGAATGGCTTTATTAGTAGCAGACTGAACACTCATTTGATTTTTGCTTTTGCCCAGTCAGGAGCGGAGACCATTTTTGGCGCAGTTAGACGGGTAATTCGGCGATAGAGGCCTCGATGAGAGTTTAGCAAAAATTCTGATAATTGATCGAGTTTGTTGAGTTTTTGAATATTCCTCGAGGGCTGGATAACTATTCTTCATTTTTCGACTTATTAGGAATCAAAATGGGCGGCAGATTAAGTGGGTCAATTGTTCATTAATTAGAAAGTCAGACCGATTCGACCGATTACCATCAATAAACGGATGGATATTTTTCCGAATTCAGCATGAAAAATATATGATTTTTGTCGAGAAAAATATTGCTCGTCTTTTTGATTGTAATTTTTCAACTAATTCTGTAATAAAATGATGCACAAATTGCGGATTCACTTCAAGATGGCTACCTACACGCACCCATTCCTTATTGGTGCGAAACCGACCCTACGCAGCATCATCACGAATATTTTTGCAATAAAATACCGTGGAGCTTAAGAATAAAGTGGCACAGAGACTTCGAGTTTTCAGGATTATCTAAGAGAAACCTCCATAGCCTTCGCTAAATTAGTAGCCTCAAAAATCTCACGGATCTGGTGATCTGTCCAGAATCTGGTGGCGGATTAAAAATATCTTCTGTATCTTCTAGGGTGAGCGTGGAATTTTCGATGGCATTAGAATTATAAACCATTTCCGGGAGCTCGACAAGACTTAGTTCCCTGATGCCAGAAGCGTAATTGGCACTAAATCATGATAACGTTCAATTAGAAATCTAATTTTTGCCGAAGAGAGTTATTAATCATACTCCTATTATAGCAAAAAAACATTTACGTATGTCTTTTCGGTGGTTTTTAACGGTTATGGTTTTCTGGTGAGTAACCTGGGCGGCCGTTAGTTGGGTCGTCGATGCGAAGCCATGATTGTATCCGCAGTGGATGGATTTGCAAGGAAGGAGCCATTCCCTCCCTCGTAGCTTCTTGCGGTTTTTCAAACATTCTGTAAAGTTTGTAAAGCTTAGTAGTATTAAAATCGTTATTTACATAAATTCTTTCTAACTTATCTACATCGCCATCATCAAGAGAAAAACATATAGCTAATATCCGTTACGTTAGAGGTATTGAGTTGGAGAGATCGATAGTAGTGAGATTAGATATGCCGCTAAACATACGGCTCATATCCGTTACCTTGGAGGTATCGAGTTGGAAAGATTAGAGTAGTTAGATTACGCATGTATGCAAACATAGAACCCATATTTGTCACCTGAGAGTATCGAAATTGGAGAGATTGAGAGTAGTGAGGGCTCAAACATGGCGAAAAACATATCAGCCTATTCGTCACCTGAGAGGTATCAGAAGCTGATAAGATTAAGAGTGAGACTAGACACACCAGCAAATATATAACCCATATTCGTCACCTTAGAGGTATCAAAACTGGAGAGATTAATAGTGGTGAGATTGGACATATTACTGAAACATATAGTTCATATCCGTTACCTTAGAGAGTGTCGAAGTTAGAGATTAAGAGTGTTGAGGAGTAGATGCGCTATAAAACATACCTACCTATCCGTCACTTTCGAGGGTATCGAAGTGGGAGATATTAAGAGTGGCGAGGTTATACATGGCAGAAAAACATAGGCGCATACTCCTCACCTGAGAAGTATCGAAGTTGGAGAGATCAAGGGTCATGAGGCTAGACATGCGAGCAAACATAAACTCCATATCCGTCACCTGGGAGGTATCAGAAATTGGAGATCAAGAGTAAAGAGACTAGTCATGTATGCAAACATAGCACCCATATCTGTCACTTTCGAGGTATCAAAGTTGGAGATATCAAGGGTAGATAGGATTAGATATATTGCTAAAACATATAGCCCATATTCGTCACCTTAGAGGTGTCGAGAGCTGGAAAAAGATCTAGCTTTTAAGATATTTCTTATGTTCTACTAGGTTCTGAGAAAAGAACATCTTACTGCTATCAGTATTTGAGATGAGACTTTCTCCGGTTCAGCATAATAATAAGCCGTCTTATCTGTCGGGTTTTAACCATAGCTTGATCTCTTAATCGGATTTTTCGTCTTCAATATCTGCATCCATGGGAAGCAGCTGATTGCAACTATGCTCTTTTTGAAGTATTTGATTTTATTGGTAGCGGTTTCCAAAGCTTTGAGTTTTTGCATTAAAATCAGCCCCTCTGTCATGAGGGGCGATATATTCGTAATTATTGGTTACAATTGAAAAGATTAACTTATTGGTATATCTGCCACTTTCGAGATTATCGGATAGCTTCATGCCAATACTGAGCTGATTCGATTCACTACCATTAGTTTTTCCAGCAGTTTGAAGAATTTGCGCTGGTGTAGATAGAGCCGGAATTGGCATAGTTCGAAGACGAGCCAAATTTATAACCCCAAGTATTGTTAGAAAAATCCCAAGTAACCCGGCATCAAGAAATCGAATTGATTTTCGCTCCATTTCGTAGAATCGCTATTTACTAGCGCCGTTTCATCGGTCTCTGAATTTAAGGTTGCTGTGTAGCCAGTCTGTATTTGTATTTGCACTGTAAGTTTAGAGGAACCTCAGTAGTTCTATTTGTACCTATTTATTTACCTGATTTCCATTGACTGAAGCGGCAGTTTGATCTATTGAGCTGATAGTGTTGGCGTAAATAAGGCAAGCGTTTTTTATTACTAAAAGCTAAATTAAAGAAAGGAGATGGATGCCAGAAATAAAGCCGAAAATCTTTAATTTTCTATTAGACCACCCCTATGGGGTTTTCAATTGCTATGTTTTTGCCTCCATATATATTTATATTACCATAAACGTGATGATTTTTATGGTTTTTGAGGTGAAAGTAACCTGGTGCGCCTGGGCGGTCGATGCGAAAGCCAGGTCTTATCAGCCAGTTGATGGATTCGCAAGGAAGGGCCATTCCCACCACGTAGATTTTTACGACTAGAGAAAATTCTAGCAAAAGCCATTATTTGGAACTTTCGATACATCGAAATCGAGAAACATAGATCTTTTCGAGATTATTTTGGTCAATAGTGGAGCCAAAATAGCCCAGACAACTGTAACATTAGAAGTATTAAAAGTGCTAAGATCAAGTTCAGTGATGCTATTAACATTAAAGAACATCATCTCCATATCAGGTGACATTGGAGGTATCGAAGTGTGGTCCAAAAGTTAGATTAGTAAGACTATTAGCACTACTAAAACATCATACTCATGCTATTCACTCTCGAGGTATTAAAGCTAGTTAGGTCCAAGATTTTGGATTTTGCCGACATATTGGAACATATCTTGCCATGAAGTGACATTGGAGGTGTCAGAGCTGGATAGATTCAGCTCTTCAAGCTCGAACATATAACCAAACATATTAGACATCTGGGTAACCTTAGAGTATCAAATTGAGAGAGATCTAACCTGAGATTAGCTTACGGTCATTGAAGAACATATTTTGCATAGTAATGACATTAGAAGTATTAAAATTATGACCCAAGTTAAAAATCAGACAAAAGCCAACATACCGCTAAACATGCTAAGCATATTAACCGCCGAGCGAGTATCGAACATTGAAACATCTAGTTTTTGAAAGGTAGCTTTAAGCATTAAACATATAGGAAAAACTCAGTAACTTTACGCGTATCAAAGGTTGAAAGATCGAGCTTCTCCAGTAGAGCACAGCCATTAAACATGCCCCGTCGTATTAGTGAGCAGTCTACTAGTGTTGAATTTGGGACCAAGATCGATTCTCTTGACCTTACTCATACCATTAAAACATGGCACTAGTAGTGAAAAGCCTTACCGGTGTCAAAATTAGAAGAATCAGACGGTGACTCGAGGGAGACACAGTTTGCAAACATGGTGGCAAAATTTGTCACATTATGGGTCTTAAATTTATCGCTAATTCTAAAATCTTTTCAGCTCTCGCATATTACCAAACATTGAAAGCATAGAAGTAACCGAGACTAGTATCAAAGTTTCGAGATATCAAGTGATTCAAGTTTAGTTACACCCCAAACACTACTCTCCATATTGGTGACTTTAGAAGTGTCAAAACTCGAAACATTAAGTGAAGTGAGACCGGAACAATTAAAGAACATATTCTGCATGTTAGTGACATTAGAAGTATCAAAAATGACTAAAGCACATCAAGTGAGGATACGCGACTTAATCCGTTAAACATATTGTCCATACTTACCGCACTGGAAGTGTCAAAATTAGAAATATTTAAGCTGAGTCAAGGCTGTGTTATTGATAAACATGCGTGAAAATTCTTCACTTTTTAGTTTTAGGTGAAATATATGAGATTTTTAAGAGATGACATATAGGCAAAACATATTCACCATGGAGGTGACACGAGAAGTTTTCGGAAAACTCGAAAGATCTAAATTTTTCTACACTTCTGGCATTATTAAACATAAAAGGTATCTTTAACATAGCGCGAATTAAGCCCAGAGAGGTCAATGTCGACAATATTGATCATGTTATTAAACATTTGACGAGAATCTTCATTCATATAGACGATCATTTTCACAATAATAATATGTACTGTTTGGTCGGCTGAGTCATACCAAGCCTTAATTTCATAACTTGACCAATTCTCATCTTCAATATTAACCGTCTTCATGGCAGCAGAAGGGCCACGCTACTACGGGCGAAAAGCCTTGATTGACTAAAATTTGTGCCAGCAAAGTAGCAGTACGAGAAATGGTTAAAATCTGGGCCCCTAGTCAAAGTAGCATTAGTTCCAGCAGTATTATTGGTAATGACAGAAATCATCAAAGTATTTTTATACTGACCACTAACGAGATTATTACCCAGATTCACGCCGACGATAATCTTTTTAATTTCATTCCCTTCGGTCATTTCTTCGAGGTAAAGAGGTTGGTTGGGCTCGAGGTAGGGGCGATCGGACGAAATGCAGCTTCATCTTCTAATTTGTATCCCCAAGTATGGTTTGAAAAACCTGAGCAGCGTTACTCCAGAGATGGGAGTTAATTTTATCCGTAACTAGAGTATCGGTATTCGTAAGTGCAGTGTCGGCGGAATCAGTGCTCATTAAAATACGGTAACCACTTTCATCATTGGTATTAACGGTCAAATTTGCAGAAGCTTCCCGAAGAGGCGAACCAGCGGCAGGATTATTTCCCTTTTGGATAACTAGTGCAGATTCATTGATAGAAGCAGAAAGTGAAGGTGCAAAAAGCGCCCGTGCCTTATGTAGCAAAATTAGATTAAGTGAGAGTAATCGACGCCGTCAGTGTAAAGACACCTAGACTTTTTAGCCATGGACGGTTGATTCGTGTTTTTGATTTTTATCACTCGTCATATTCAATATATTTTTAACATAAAGAATCGTAACTCAAAAACAAGAAACCCCTAATATATTATTGGATTTTTGAAATAATTTATGGTTTAGTATTATTTTTGAGTAAAAAGTAACTGGAGCAGCGGTGGATTATCAAAAGCGGAACCAATCTTTAGTGGCCATAGATGGATTTTTCTAGATGAGAACCTTGCCCACCTCGAAGCTTCACGCGATTTTGAAAAGACATCTTTAATGCCATTACCAGGAGTACCATCGTCCTGGGTATTGAAATGATATTGCCAATATATGTGACTAGTAAACCTAAATTCGTTAGCCAGATAAATCTTTTCCAATTGATCACGAGACGGATCATCGATGGCAAACATACCGGCAAAGCTAAAGGTCTTATCGACATCTACGTAGCCCCAGATCAATCGAGGGTTGGGCTGTGGTATTATGGAACATATAATCCAAATTATTGCTATCTCAAAGCTAAAATCTGGACCTCATGAGATCGAAAGCGCCTCCATACCATCAAACATGCACTGGTCAGTATCGGTGGCCTTTCGACTATAGTAAAGTTAGTGAGGTCGAGTTTGGTGACCTTCGCAACATCTTTTCAGATTCTTCATGTTATCGACCTGGCTGGTATTAAAATGCAAAATATCTAACTCCTCGAGCGCCGTCATACCCTGAAACATAGCCGACATTGCCTTGGTGTACGAGTCTCAAAGAGGAAAGGTCTAGATGCACGGCTGATTCATGCCACTGAACATTTCCTTCATATTGGTAACTTTTGCCGTATTTATCGCGGCGAGATTTAAGAATCGAGAAAGCTGGAGCCCAGCGAACATTCTCTCCATATTTTTCAACGTTTCGCGTATCAAACCTAGATACATCTAATCCAGTAAGACTGGTAGCAGTATCAAACATTGAACTCCATATCAGTGACATTCTGGGTATTAAAACGACTTGAGATCTATCTGTTCGAGGGCTAGTCGCATTTTAAAACATCTTACTCATGTTTTTGACTTTTCGGTATTAAAATTATTGCAGAAATTTATCTGAGGTGAGACCAGAGGCATCACTAAACATTGCGCCCATATTTTCGACACTACTCGTATTGAAATGGGAAATATCAATGCTAGTAAGTGCGGTAGTTGAAGAAGAATAAATCAGCCATATTAGTCACGTGACTGAGTGTCAAATCCTGTAGTATTAAGAGAGGATAAATTACTCATCCCCGAAAACATACCTGACATATCGGTCACAGAGGAGGTATCGAAATTCGAAAGATCGAGACTAACAACCTCGCCGACACCCGAAAACATAATCGACATATTCTCAACCTTACTAGTATTAAAATGAAACTAAAATCAAACTCCGCAATTTTATACATCCCGCCAAAACATACTGCTCATGTTTACCACATTACGGGTATCGAAATTTGAGAGATTGAGTTCGTTACTTCACCTAACCCATTAAACATGTTGCTCATATCAGTCACCTTACTAGTATCAAAGATGAGCAACGTCTAGCTCAGATAAGCCCGGATAAGTTATTGAACATGCTGTGACATATCGGTTACGGAAGAAGTATCTAACTGGCTAATATTCAACTCCGTCAACGCATTCATATCACTAAACATTCCGCTCATATTTTTCAACTCGTGAAGTATTAAGATTGGAGACATCTAGAGAGGTAATACCATAACAACCATTAAACATATTAGACATATCAGTTACCATACTTGCATCAAAGCTGGAAAGATTAAGTTCGGTAAGCATACCAGCATAGGAAAACTATACACTTGCATATTGGTCACATTTTTAGTATTAAAATTAGAAAGGTTTACATTCTCTAGAGAGGAAGCACTATTAAACATATCACTCATATTTGTAACTAAACTTGTATCAAATTTCTCCATCTCGAGATCAACCATATTTGAAGCGTCACTTAAAAAGCTGACTACTATCGGGATTAAGATAGATTTTATCGGCAGTAGTGTAAAAATAGAGCGTACCATTATCATTCTCATCATACCAGCTTTAATTTCAAAATCCGAATCCTCATCCTCAATATTAAAAGTCGAAAAATGAAGAGCCGGTAAAGCGCTCGCCCTCCTTCAAAAATGCTGATGCGATCTGCTCCTAATTCACTATGTTCATCGAACAAGTTAAAGAAATCTGGGCCGGAGCATCATAGCCGCACTTTTGTCGTAAGGTTTGCGATTACCGAGAAAACAATCTTATTCGTATAGTCGCCGGCCAATAACGCGCTATCTGCAAAAACACACCAAGATCGATCTGAGTGGCTTTGCTCTTCATGAATGCGACCAGTAGTGCTAACAATCGTTTCCGGCTGCGTAGAGGTAGGTATGGGTCAGGTATTGATTATCCGTGTAAGTTTATAACCCCAAGATTTAGCCGAAAAAGCTGCTGGGGAAGTGGCTGAGTAATAGAAGGTATTTGAAGACCAGAGGAGGCGTTCACTAAAGCATTATTATTAGTCTCGGTACCCATATTAACGAGGATAGCCAGCTTTTGAGGTTAGAATCGACTTTTAGGGTGCTAACATATTCATTAAAGTTGTCCGCTGGAATTTAACGAATTTCCGTCTATGGCAGAATTTTTGCTCAGCCGATACGGATAAGCTAGGGATTAAATAGGGCACTTGCTGGAGCGGAAAAACTAAACCACCCAAAAAGTGGCGATGATTACAGACAAAATCCCACCTGAAAAGCGGCAGATAAGTGAGGTAGCGTTTTCCTCTTCTCTTTCAGTATACATTTATTTAATTTTAGCACAAACGGTATTAAATAGACATCACCTAGCCGAAGCTAGGTATTTTTGAGTTTTATTACATTTTTGATTTCAGCGTCGACACCAGCTGGCAAAGACAAGTTTTGAAGTGCATCAATGGTCTTTGGGGTAGCGTTGGTGATGTCGATGAGACGCTCATGAATCTTCATTTCGAAAGCTTCACCACCGGTCTTGTAAACGTGAGGTGATTTCACCACAGTAAAAAGTACTGCGCTTAGTTGGTAGTGGGACTGGGCCAGAAACGGCGGCACCAGTACGGATAGCGGTATCGACGATTTGCTTGGCGCTTTGGTCGATTACACGATGGTCGTAGGCCTTGAGACGAGACATGGATCTTCAAGCCTTCGTTTTTGCGTCTGCCATTGTTTTCCTTCTAATTCTATAACTTCAGATGCTTGATGCGTCAATGAGTTTTTAGAATTCAATTAATAATAGTAAATTTATTTTACGATAAAAACCGAGGTTCGTCAAGACAATACCTCCCCGAAGGAGGAGGTATTTGAGGCTATTATAGATTGTTGATAATCTTGGTAACAACACCAGAACCGACAGTACGGCCACCTTCGCGGATAGCGAAACGGTCGTTATTGTTCATAGCGATAGCTGAAAAGACTTGACCTGGAAGGTGACAGTGTCACCTGGCATGACGATTTCTTTGTCAGCTGGAAGTTCGACTTCACCGGTAACATCGGTAGTACGGAAGTAAATTGTGGCTTGTAACCCTTTGAGAATGAGTTGTGGCGGCCGCCTTCTTCTTTCTTCAAGATGTAAACCTGAGCTTCAGATTCAGTGTGTGGGGTGATAGAACCTGGCTTTAGCAATAACCTGACCACGTTCGATTTGTTCACGTTCGATACCACGGGCAAAGAGACCAGCGTTGTCACCAGCTTCACCTTCGTTAAGAGTCTTGTGGAAGGCTTCGATACCGGTAACGACAGACTTTTGGGTTGGCTTCAAACCAACGATTTCAACTTCGTCGTTCAATTTGACAACACCTTGTTCGATACGACCAGTAGCGACAGTACCACGACCCTATAATGGAGAAGACATCTTCGATTGGCATCAAGAATGGTTTGTCAAGATCGTGTTCAGGAATATCAAAGTATTCATCCATAGCGTGGACGAGATCCATGATGCGGTCTTCCATTTCGAGCATCACCTTCAAGAGCCTTAAGAGCAGAACCCTTGATGATTGGGGCGTTGTCACCGTCGAAGCCGTACTTGTTCAAAAGTTCACGGACATCCATTTCAACAGAGCTCAACGAGTTCTGGATCAACAAGATCCATCTTGTTGAGGAAGACGATGATTTTTGGTACGTTCACCTGGTGAGCGAGAAGTACGTGCTCACGGGTTTGTGGAAGTGGACCATCATTAGCAGCAACTACGAGGATAGCACCATCGATTTGAGCAGCACCGGTAATCATGTTCTTGATGTAGTCGGCGTGGCCTGGCATATCTACGTGAGCGTAGTGACGCTTTTCTGATTCGTACTCTTGGTGAGAGGTAGCAATGGTAATACCACGAGCTTTTTCTTCTGGAGCGTTGTCAATCTGATCGTAAGCAACTGATTTGTTAACTTCAGATGGGAGGCGCTTCGCAAGTACGGTGGTAATAGCAGCAGTAAGAGTAGTCTTACCGTGGTCAACGTGACCCATAGTACCAACGTTAATGTATGTGGCTTGGAACGGTCGAAATTTGCCATTCTTTATTATTCTCCTTTAATATTATTCTCCTTGGCACTAATATTAACCAGCCAAGAAACTAGATATATCTATATATTAATAGATTTTTAAAAGAATAAGTAAAGAGAGATTCAGGAAAAAGGCGTCAAATTGACGCCTTGACTGATTAGTTTTTCGATGTTGTAGTAAAAATTAGCCCAGATGAGCTGGTGTAGTTTTTAATTTAAATTGCAGTCTTAATCTTTCGGTACGACTTTAACCAGATCATGGCGTTCACGATCCCATTCACAGCCACAGCCATAATCATCAAAATCAACTTCGTCGTCTGCGACTTTGGGGATTCTTTTCTTGGGGTAGTCATCAAACTGAAAATGATAGCAGCCCTGGTCCATCTCCTCATCGATTCTAGCAATTCTTTCCGCTAGAAGTTTCTTCTGTTGATAGTGGATTATGGATGCTAGTGCCGGAAGTAAAAGTTAGCACGATCCAACCACAGACAAAAATATCAATCTGTAGAATCAAAATAATGCGAAAATAGTTCAGCACCAGACAGAACAGACCAGCCAGAAAGCACGACAACGTTACAAGTATTGCAAACATACAATTTCCCCCTTTTCTAAAGAACTTACTGATTTTTCCATTTTTGAAAAACTAACTTGCATATTTTACCATATTTTGTCTTTTTACCAGTAATTAATCCAATTATGTTCAAAAATTGACATTTTGTGATTGTAAAATATGGGTAACTTTTGAGATATTTTAGTCTAACGTTCTTTCACATGGAGGTGCATTATGAAGAAACAACTACTGTTTTTGTCACTCACTCTCCGGCGAGTTGCCTGCAACATGAGGTAAAACTATAGTCCCGGAGACTTCCGAAGCAGAAACTACCGTGAAGGCGGGAAGCTAGTCACGTAGAAGAAACCGATAATCCATACGAGATGGACGCTCAACTGACGGCAGCGGTGGGTGCTCCCGAATTTGGTGGCGGCGAGTAGCCGGCCCGATTAAGGATGCCACACCTGACGTATTAGAAGCTAGGCGAGCAGCCAGAAATGATTATGGACTAGCACCGCTAAAAGATCCCGATCCAAGTAGGGTCACACCCAGGAACATTCCAATTGGTTTCTGAATTTAATATCAGAGAAGTGGAAGACCTGAGAGATCGGCTTGTGTCGCAATCTGGCAGTTACATCTCGGATTTTATGGTGCCAAGTAACGTAATTCTCTTCCCGACATTTAACTCCAGAGTATTAAGAAATTCGGTGCTCGAGGTGAATACCGATGCCGGAGAGAATAGCTATTACCACTATCGGAATATTCCGACCTATATTAAGGACAGGGTACCGATGCAGGATTCTTGAACCCATATCTGAACGGACGCACACCAAACTTTACCGGAGCTGACGGAATTAACTACACGCAGTTCCTGGTGCAGAACCTAGTAGATGAATTTCATACTACTAAGCTCGATCCCATGGAGCCGATTGAGCCGGATCAGCCTGAGACTATTTCTACTACCGCAGAGTATATGTTAAGACGCATTAAACAAGAGCCTCTGAGCCACTCCCAACCCACCAGAAGAATGACCCGAAGACTTACACGAGATTTGGTGAGTTTGACCTGGTTGGCTATATGAGAGATAACGGTTTTAATCTCAGATTAGCCGATAGCTTCTCAGCACTAGATGCTCTATACATTTATTTGAGAAGCCAATCCGAAATTAATGATTCGGTTCGATGCAAATTATGGAGCTGATGGTAAGCAGATAAACGATCTTGGCAACATGGCAGATTTCGAAAAACGTCTAGTACCCTACCGTATCGATTCTCGTCGACATATAAGCGGGTGTTTTATGGTATTGGCGTAAATGGAATTGAAGTCTACTATGTAAAAGATGACCGACTTTTTCCCGAATTCTGGCTACGGAAGAACCGATGCAAGACCGGAAGATTTCTATCATGTAATGCATAAGATGAAACTTACAGACGTCAATCATCAGGGCGGATCATATTTTTCTAATGATGGTAATGTTTTATTACTTTCACCAGAACTCTCAGCCTTCTACGCGGAAATGCAGTTAAAGCGTTTTATCGAGAATAACCTAATTATGACCCATCTAAGGATCAATATCGTGCGTTGTATTACGTGCGTGAGGATTCGGTGGACTTAATCAAGCGGGTAGTGGAGCGTACTAATGCCCTGGTTGGACACGAGTCTAACCTCAATCGCGATGATTTATTTAAGGATATCGATGCAAATGTCGTCGTCAGACGAAATTAATCTCCAAAAATAAAAGAGCCTCGCAGAAAATGCGGGGCTTTTAATGTAGAAATATTTTTATTAATTTCGCAAGAGCCAGGCAAATACTAAGGATAAAAATAACCTCCGAGAGGTTATTTTTGAAAGAGATACTACTTAGAGTGTTGCGCTTCTCAATGATTTCTTGAGCAACGTTAGGGTGGTACTTCCTCGTATTGTGCGAGGTTCCATAGAAGAAACGGCACGGCCCTGGCTCATCGAGCGGAGATCGGAAGTGTAACCGAAGAGGTTAGCAAAGTGGAGCGAAAGCAGTAATAAGCTTAGCGCCGCCTTGAATGTCTTCCATAGCGTCGATACGACCACGGCGAGAGTTAATATCACGATCACATCACCCATGAATTCTTCTGGAGTGGTAACTTCAAGTTTCATAAATGGTTCAAGAGCACTGGTTTGGCTTTCTTGATACCTTCACGAGTAGCCAAAGCTACCAGCGAGCTTGAAGGCAAGCTCGGAAGAGTCGACATCGTGATAAGAACCATCGTAAAGGGTAGCCTTATATCAACCACTGGGTAACCAGCAATCACGCCACCATTAAGGGTTTCTTCCACACCTTGTTGGACTGGCTTGCGGTATTCTTGAGGCACCACACCACTTAATCATATCGATGAATTCGAAGCCCTTACCTGGTTCATTTGGCTCAAACTTAATCCAAACGTCACCGTATTGACCACGACCACCGGATTGCTTGATGTGTTTACCTTGAGCTTCGGCAGTACCACGAATAGTTTCACGGTAGGCAACCTGAGGAGCACCAGTGTGAGCTTCCACGTTATGTTCACGCTTCAAGCGGTCGATAATGATTTCAAGGTGAAGCTCACCCATACCGGAAATAATGGTTTGACCAGTTTCTTCATCGGTGTGAACACGGAAAGTTGGATCTTCTTCAGCAAAGCTTAGCAAGACCGAGGACCCATTTTTCTTGGTCAGCCTTAGTCTTAGGCTCAACAGCGATAGAAACAGGTGGTTCTGGGGAATTCGATTGATTCAAGGTGAATTGGGTGGGCTGGATCACAAAGCGTGGTACCAGTGGTGGTTTCCTTAAGACCGACGATAGCAGCGATATCACCAGCGGCAACCTCAGAAATTTCTTCACGCTTATCAGCAAACATACGGACGAGACGACCGACGCGTTCCTTGTTGCCGGTAGTAGCGTTCAAGATGTAAGAACCAGACTTCAAAACACCAGAGTAGACGCGGACGAAGACAGAGCTTACCGACGAATGGATCGAAGCGATCTTGAAAGCTAAAGAGCAGTGAGCGGTTCAGTGACGAAAGCCTTACGGATAACCTTATCACCAGTCTTTGGATCGGTACCAACGGTTTTGACCAAGATCACGATCGAGAGGTGAAGGGAGGTAGTCGACACAGAGGTCGAGAACTTTTTCGACGATCGCACCACGACCATCACCACCGGTCACGAGGAAGAAGTCACCATCAAGTACACGCTTACGAAGCGCAGCCTTGAGTTCAGCTTCGGTGATAGCTTCTTCACCTTCGGCGAAGTACTTATTCATCAAATCTTCATCAGCAGCTACAGCTTCTTCCACGAGAAGAGCGCGAGCTTTCTTAGCTTTGTCAAAGCATGTCAGCAGGAATTTCACCAACGGTCAAAGAGTGGTCAGCATATTCCTTAGTAGGTGTAGAGCCTTCATATCAATAAGGTCGACGACACCACAGATATCTTTTTCGAAACCAATTGGGAGGTGAATAGCGAAAGCATTCTTCGAGAAGACGCTTGTGGATGAGAGTCGAGAGACTTGTAGAAGTCACCACCGATTTGGTTAATTTTGTTGATGAAACAGAGGCGTGGCACACCGTACTTGGTAGCTTGGCGCCAAACAGTTTCAGATTGAGCTTCGACACCCATCTTGCCGTCGAGAAACGGTGACGGCTCCCATCAAGCACACGAAGAGAGCGTTCTACTTCGGCGGTAAAGTCGATGTGGCCCAGGGGTATCGATAATGTTAATTTTGTGACCTTTCCAAGTAGCGGTAACAGCTGCGGAAGTAATGGTAATACCACGTTCCTTTTCCTGTTCCATCCAGTCAGTAGTAGCACCACCGGTGTCACCCTTAACGAGGTCGATTTTGTGCTTCAAACCAGTACGGTAGAGGATAGCCTCTGAAGTCGTGGTCTTGCCTGCATCAATATGTGCAATAATACCAATATTGCGCAATTTTTGATAAATCATGTAGCTTCTGCCATGAATTTCCTTATTAATTAATAGTTTTAGACTTTCAGGATATTTTACCATAATTTCAAGAAGAGAGAGAGCACAGGGCTCTCTTTTTGTTATTTTTATATATGCTGCATCCAACAAGCTCTCGGATCGCTACACATCATGAAAATACCCACCCCTATACCCAATACAGCTATTCTAGCATCTCACCATATATCTCTTTATATTCAAGTCTAGTACAATTTATCATACCATCAGAGTCTTTCCAGCTTTTATATCCCTCTAGCTTAATGTCACCTAGGAACATTTCATCACTTTCCGGCACATAAGCTTAAATCGGTATCTGGCTTAACAATAATTTTCCAGGTTTGGGTTATTTTTTAAACATCCTTTTTGAGTGTTTTTAGCTCCGGAGAAAATATATTACTACTAAAGTTAATTTCCTTTAAAGCCCTCATCGGTGCGTTCAAACATGGATTCCATATTTTTACAATTCGAGATATCGATTCCAGAAAGATCTAAATAATCAAAACGTGGGGCATTATCCGTAGAGAAGAAATTCAGAACAGTTTTCACCAAGTTTTAAGGTTCCTGATGGGTCCACCAGCGTAAACCCCTATCATCACCGCAATCCGCTGAGTCCCAGATTAATACTGGCTCCTCATCATCAGTACTATCGGCAGTGAGATTATACATGTCAAAAGTCTGGCTCGTGACGACAGAGTGGAGGATAAGCTATTCTTTTCATACTCGTAATCTGGCTTCACACTTGAAAGCAAAAAGATTCATCATTTTTACTTCAGTTAGAAATTCCCCATTATGTCTTTGGGTAGACGACCATATTCAAAAGCTCTTAAATGAATTAAAATAGTTACTTGGTATTCTACGGAAGGTTGAATAGCCATCTTTGAGCGTGGCTGGTTTTAGATTATTGGTATTAGCTACGGTGCTAAAAATCATTTTCCCAACATAAGTCGATGGCGCTAATTGCTTATTGATCGAAATATTACAGTAAACCCGTGTATTTTTATCGTCATTAGGCTTTATATATTTAACTTCATCGATTAATTTCTGCTGACCCCTAGCAGGAATCGACGAGATCATTATTAGTAGAGTTAGTTTTTACTACTTCACCAGCAATAAACATTGGAACCCGCAAAATACCACAATACCAGTAATTATCGGCGGTATTCTTCGGCTGGCCATTCTCAAAATCGGAAGGCGTGGCAGAGCGAATAGAGTCCGTCACGGTAGCATCAATACTGCGCATGCCCTTGTATCTTCATCGACATCCGAGAAATAAACCTTGTAACCAGCAGGGTTGTTAGTCTCTACTGTCGGCTAAAAGGTAACATTGTTTTGAGCTTCATGCTCAACTCCGTCCGAAGTGAGATGAGACGTCATTAAACTTATGGAATGTTTCATCCACACTCATAGAGAGCTTAATCTCACTTGGCTTTAGAGTCCGTATTTTCCTCCGCATGAGCAAAATTTATAAAATTTGGCGCGATGGCGAAGGTGCTAAGAATGAGCGCTGTGCCGCCAAGCGAAAATAATCGAGCAGAAACCAAAAATATGTCGCCATGCCTGCACTGGCTTCTTTAAAAATGTTTTTGATTTTTGGACATACTACCTTTCCTTTTAATTTTTGTGCTTATGCTTCTAGCCCTATTTTATAGTATTTATGGTTTTTATTCAAGATATATGTAATCTAAAAACACAGCAGAACAGTAAGCAAACTAGACGAGATACATTAATTCGATTTTTAATAGAACCCCTGAAGCGAGGTTCTTTTCTTGTTTTTAGAAGTGGCCGAATTTGGCAGTGTCTTCGTATATGTAGAGAGATCGAGATCTTTGATAATATTTTTTAGGCGTACAGGCAGCATATAATTCTGGCTCTGGCGTGATATTTTTGCCATCACCCTTGATATAGATTGCCAGTGGCTCAGCAATACCAATAGCATAGGAAAGTTGCACTTCCCGCAAGAATGCAAATTATAGCGCTTGAGATAATCTACGGCAATTTCGCGGGCCTTATGAGGCAGCTGAGCGGTCGACCTTGGATGGATCTTTACCGAGAAAGCGCCACCACCAACCGGAACAAAAGATTGATAACTATCCACCACGATTTTACGACCGGTGAGGCCAGCGTCACCATGAAACCACCGATGAGGATTTACCGGTAGGGTTAACGAGGAATTTTTCGACCTCTACGCCGTATTTTCCGGCAATTTCACGGGCCTTATCGATGAGAATTTGGTCGGTTTCGGCACGATTAGTTTCGGTATTTTGATAACTGATGGTCCAATCCTTAATCTTGATGAGTCGCATATCGTCGTCATACTCACCCAGTGAGCTGAGGTTTACCGTCAGCCAGGAGCGTGAATCTTTTTGACGCAATTCGTCGCAGATTTAGAAAATTCCTGCATAATCACCATGGCGGTTGGCTTTATATTCGGCGCTGTCATCACAAGCAAAGCCAAACATCATTCCCTGATCGCCGGCGCCACCCACTTCATCATTGGTACCAAGAGCGATGTCTTGACTCTGAACGCCGAGATTATTAACGATTTCAAAATCCGCGAGCGTGCCAGAAGGCGTGAGATTTTTCTGCATTATCGCCATTAATGTAGCCGACTTCTTTTAAGACGCGCATTACCACAGCTTCGACATCGACCTTGGCGGCGGAAGTGACTTCGCCGGTGATAAAAATCTACCCTTGCCACCCATCACTTCGATACCGCAACGGGAGCTGGGATCAACAGAGAGGAAGGCATCAAGTAGAGCGTCACTGATTTGATCACAAACTTTGTCAGGATGACCACGAAAAACAATCTCATTACTGTATAGTTTCATATTTTCTTTCTTGTGGTCTTAACTTTTCTATGTTATAGCATAAGCACAAAAACTATTGCAGTTTTTCGCGTAAAAGTTTCTGAGCGATGGCTGGATTAGCCTTACCCTCGAAGCTTTCATCACCTGACCGACGAGTAGCCGATTACCTTTTCACTGCCGGCCTTGAAGTCGGTGACAGCCTGAGCGCAGGCTGGATCGGCTAGAACCCTGATCGACAATCTCAGAGAGCGCACCGAGGTCGTTTTCCTGAAACAGATTGAGCTCCTTGGCGATTTCACGAGCTGACTTGTGATGCATATTTGGGTCGAAGAAACGCAAGAAAACCTCCTTGACACTAGTGGAAGAAAGTTCGTTCTTATTAATCATCTCAGCAAGTTCGCGAAGGCTGCATGGTGGTCGGAAGTTCATCATTCAAAAGACTACTATTTTCTTCCGCGAGAAAGCACCGATGTATAGAGATTAGAAATCTTCTGAATAGCATTCTTAGTGATTTCTTTTTCAATACCATCAGCATCGTAGGCGGACTTTAGTTCTGCTAGGCTTTCGACAAGATTTTTGGTGGTCGAGGAGAATTTCGAGTTGGTCTTCTGGAATCACCACACGGAGCATGGCGCGATAGTCAGCTGGTAAGCGTACTAATTTAGCGCGTCAGCTCAACATATTCCTCAGCCAAATGAATTGGTGGAATATCTGGCTCTGGCATGTAGCGATAATCATTAGCTTCTTCCTTACTGCGCTGTAGAAGTAGTTTTGCCGGTATTATCATTCCAACCACGAGGTTTCCTGAACGATCGCCATTATCGAGCAATTTTTCTGCCTGTGGTATTCGTATTCGACCGCCATTTCAACCGAACGGAAAGAGTTGAGGGTTCTTAATTTCAACACGCGTACCAAGCTCAGTGCTACCTTTTTGGCAGTGAAATATTCACATCGAAACGATATTGCCATTATAAAGATCACCGTAAGTCACGCCAGCAAAAAGTTAAAATGCGCCAAAGTTCCTTACAATAATCGCGATGCATCCTCCTTCGAATGAATGTCTGGCATGAGACAATTTCAATCAGTGGAGTGTCGGCACGGTTAAGGTCGACAAGACTGTAAGTATCGAAATGTGTGAGCTTGCCAGCATCCCCCTCGAGATGGGCGTGTTCAGTGCGAATCTTCGTGCCATTCGGAAGCTCAACAAAACCTGGACCAATAATTGGCTGGTACATCTGGGTAATCTGATAACCTTTCGGAGAATCTGGATAAAAATAATGCTTGCGATCGAAGCGTGAAATTAGATTGATATTGGAATTAAGCGCGAGGCCCTGCACGAGTAGCGAGACGCACGGCTTCTTGATTCAAGCGTGGCAACATACCCGGCAGAGCATATTCGACTGGCGAAACACAAGAGTTAGGGCTCCTTGCCGCGAGCGTCATTGTCGACTTCAGAAAAAGGTTTAGTCTTGGTCACTGAGCTGAACGTGACATTCAATACCGATGTAGTAATTTCGTAAGCTGAATTTCCTGACATTAGATAGCTCCTAAATCTTTTAATGCTTGTTTGTAAGTTTCTAAAGCGCGGCGACTTTGATTGTAATCAAGTTGGAAGTTTTGCTCGTGAGCAATTTGATTGCGCTTTTTATGGACATACCAGACGGAATTTAATTCAGAAAAACGTTGACCAGAAGCCTCAGGCGTTCACCCATAGTCTGCCCGGGGCGCCGAGTTCCATCATCGCGCTTATCGAGTACTATCGGCTTCTGATGAGGGCATAATTAAAGCTCAAGGGTTATCACGCGAGAGATTATTTTCAATTCGAAGGAAGTTGGCCTGGTAGTCTTCCTTGTCAAAAGTATGAGTGCGGTTACCGAGTTGGGAAATCGAGAGTGAAGACCAAAATCCCCACAATTAAAACCGCAATTAGGAGAAAGAAAACTAGGAGTTCATGAGAAATTCTCCTTGGCAAATTGCAAGAGATTTTTGTCACTACGACGTGGGGCCAATTAATTGCAGGCCGACTGGAAGTTCATCCTTGTCACGATTGATTGGAATGGCTAAACTTGGTAAACCGGCGAGATTGATCGATACACTCATGACATCTTCAAGATACATGGCGACCGGATCATTGACCTTTTCACCCAATTTGAAGGCTGGGGATGGAGAAACTGGCGTGAGAATGTAATCACATTTTTCAAAAAGCCTCTTCATAAGCCTTGATAATGAGAGTACGGACTTTTTGAGCCTTGAGATAGCTAGGCGTCATAGAAGCCACTACTTAGAACGAAGTTGCCGATCACGATACGGCGCTTGTTTTTCTGGCATAAATCCATCGTTGCGACTAAGACCAAAAACTTCTTCGATACTGTGGGCTTCGGAACTGCGATAGCCAGCGAATACCGTCATAACGCGAGAGATTGAAGCTACCTCAGCTGGTACTACGACATAATAGACGGCGAGAGCATACTTCAAAACCGGCATAGAAAAGCTCGACGATTTCGTGGCCCCTCGGATTTCAGTTTTTCGATCTGAGATTTGAGACCTTCGCGGATTTTCTGGGGCGACATTTTCGTTATCAAAATCTTTAATCACGCCGATGCGTTTCTTCGCACGGTTTCGACGATGGTTTCATTGATAATAATCTGGCAAAGAAGCGAGATCTTTCTCATCCTGACCACTAGTAATCGACATCAGGAGATCCAAATCTTCCGGATTTTGGGTAAAGAAACCGATAACGTCGGTGCTGGAGGCCATAGCTACCACACCATAACGCGAAATCGTGCCGTAAGTCGGTTTCAAACCATGAGACACCGTTAAAGGAAGCTGGCTGGCGAATCGAACCACCAGTGTCGGTACCTGTAGCAAAAGGCACAATATCAAGAGCAGCGGCAGCGGCGGAGCCACCGGAGGAGCCACCGGCAACACGTTCAAAATCCTTGGCGTTATGGGTGGGACCGAAGAAGAGTTTTTCTGTCGAGGAACCGTGAGCAAAAGCGTCACGAGATTGGTGCGGCTCGATCATAATCGGCGCCTTCAGCTTCGAGACTTGGCGACGGTAGTGGAATCGATTGGCGAACGTAGATTGGAAAGAATCTTGGAAGCAGCCGTAGTATTTCCCTGTCACTCAGGAAGTTATCCTTGAGAGCATATGGCACACCAGCGAGTCGCCCGACTGATTCACCATTCTGAATCTTTTTGGTCGATTTCGGCAGCTAGGCTTCCTCTTCATTAAGTGAAATAAAATGTTGTGGCTAGCGTATTTTTGGCTTTTTCTAAGGCTTCCTTTGACGAGCGAAACCGCGGAAGTATGTAAATCAGCAATTTTCATTAGAGAACCTTCTGTACTTTAATCATATTTTGAGCTTGATCAGGCGCAAAGAGCGAGCAGCTGCTCGCGGGTGAGAATCCTGAGGCTTAATTTCATCAGCAGCAAAACATTTTCCATCTCAAAAACCTGATAGGGTCGGCTCTACCCCAGTAGTGATCAGAGCTCGTCAAGCTGGAAAATGTAGCCCACGATATTAGTGACATCCTGCTGGAGGGCGGAAATTTCGGCATCCGTGTGAGCTGCAAAATTGACAGCTTGGCTAAGTGTAAAAATATCATCGCGCGTATTATTCATAAGATATATTATACCATGATTAGGATATTTATAAAAAATAATACTGAAGTTAGGCCAACTTATTCTTTTAGTTTTTATAAGATTCATACTAACATTCATATTAACACAGGAAAAATTCAAAAATTCCCCACTAAAGCATATCTGTGCCAATGAAAAATATATTCAAAATCGTCAAAATTTTTAGAGATAAAGAAAAAATCTTGATTATATTTGAATCTATCAAGAATTGTAACTACCTAATTCGTTAGCAAAAACTCTCTTCAGCGTCCGTATCATCGAATTGATAATCCCACAAATCAACATAAAATTATCACCATTATTATCTTTTTAATTTATAGATCTTACAATCAGGTTTCAAAAATCAATAAAGTCACTAAGAGTTAGTTTTTCAGCACAATCAAAAGAGTTAACAATTCTTCTACTTCTTTTTCTTTACTTAAGATTATCATACTCATATTATAAAGTAATTTATTGTCGACTGAATAACACTACAAGTCAAAATTAAAGAAAACTACCCATCACTGGTAGCTTTCTTAATCTCGTCATACTAAAGATTTTTACCTTAACTAATATTTTTCTAATCGCGACGGAGTTGCTTTTTCGGATGATACGCTTGCTACTGATATAAGTCAGGAGGAAGTACACCACAAAATTAGCACGATCATAGGAAACGGTTATCGGAATCGAGGCAAGGAGTCCACTAGATCCGAGATTTCGATAATACTCGAGGCGAACAGCATACCAAAAATGGAATGGATGATGCCGATAAGTAACGGTGCAATAAAGAAAATCGCAATTTGGACGAAAGAGTGCACGGTTTAACATCTTGTTACTAGCGCCGAGGGCGACGCGTAAGGCGGATATATTTTCGGTATTGTCGGAAGATTCAGAAAGTTGTTTAAGCGCTAGAATTTGCGGCAGAAGAAATAAGGAAGATGATACCAAGATAAAAGCCGACGAAAGTGGCGATAGCCTGCATACCAACCGAAGCGGCTCTCACCAATAATTTGGTGTAGAAATTAATAGCAACACCGCTTGGGCGATCAGCTTTTCTATCCGAGCTTACAGCTTTTGGGCTCCTCTTCGGAAGTGGTCACTTCAACAGATAAATCACCGAGATCGAAAGCCTTGCGTGAGGTCTTCATCAATCTGTTCGGCAGTACGAGAACTATTGAGATTATAATTCATTAACAAAGCTTGAGTGCCGATTGACTGATCGGTAATCACATTATCAGGTACGATGAGGGATGCCGATATTGATTTAAAACCAGATGAAGTAATGAAAGCCTTCTTTGATGTTTTTGGCGACTGGATTGAGGGTGAAATTATGATATTTAATTTTGAGTATTAGCCGTAAGGGCTTTTATCAAGAATTTCCGCCATAGTCTTGTAGTCATGAGAAATTGATATTGGTCATCTTTCAGGTGGATTTCATCACGGTGGTAAAAATTTAGCGAGTTTATTATAATCAGAGACACGAACCAATGGGACGGTAGCTTTTGATATGGAGCTTCAACTATCCCCGTCATAACTCCTGACGGTAAAAATTTGGCCATAAGTAAAACTACTGTTTGGCATAAAACATTCAGTTCAACGTGATCTTTAATATCCTTCGCAAGATTTGATTTCGATCAATCATATTCTGGTAGAGCGATTTCTTCATATAGGCCTGCGAAGTGGCAAGAGCGGCTTTTTCCTGATCATTAGACATCTGGGATAAACAGCCAACATTACTTTCGAGCCGTGACCGCGAGATAATCAGTCAGCTCAGCCATGGCATCGACTGGCGTATTGTAAGCTAGTTCTCTTTTTCATCGATTCATTGATTGAGAAACAGAGCGAAAGAATACTAATCGTGAGGAGCAACAAGAGACTTATCAAAGACATGGAAATTACGGCAGTATTTGCCTTGCTGGAAAATCTGGCGGAAGACGAAGGAATTTAGACCCTTGAAGTAAAACTTTTTGCTGCGAGTGACAATTTTCCATAATCAAACCAGAGAGTGACCAGAAGATTAGGAAGGTGGTAACCACACCAGCAATAACCGGCCAAAGGAGATTATAAACACGATCCATGAGGGAGACCTTGTCATTGTTTACCACGCAATAAGCGCAACCAAGCACCGAAGCAGAAACGACGAAGACGATGCGCGAAGTAACGGATTTTTCAGAAAAGCTTTTTCGGTTTCTTGCTACTACGCAGTAATTCAATTATCTTCAAACGGTAGACAATGACGGTATTGAAGAAAATCACGATGAGATAGATCAGACCGAAATAAAGAATGGTGTCGAAGAAGGCTTTTTCGGAAAAAACAAAAAGTGAATTTATCCATATTAGCCTCGAAGAGTTTGGCGATTAGGACACTAATTAACTGGGAAACGCCATACCAAGTAGAGTCCCACGCCAGGAAATTACGCCAATCATCAGGTTTCGAAGAGAGGACTGAGATTTTACGCTTACTCTACCGAGAGTGAGATAGATGGCAAATTCTTTAGTTACGACGTTTAATCAGGAAGCGGGAGGCGTAGATAATCAAAGCACCGAGAATAAAGACCACGAGAACACTCATACCAGAGAGAATTTTTCGCGAGTAAATCGACGATGAGTTTGCGAGAATTATTTAATTCACACAGCTGCCTGCCGAGGCCGACGGAATTAAAACATAGAAGAGCGCAACACCGAGCACTAACGTAAAGAAATAAATCGCATAATCCTTGATGCTGCGCGTGATATCGAAAACGAAAGCTTAAATAACATCAGCGTCGCCTCCACCTAGGGTAGACATCACGCGGATGATTTCGTCAAAGAATTCCTTGCGAGTCTTATTTTCACGGTGAATTTCATCGTAGATTTGACCATCTTAATGAAGATAATGCGGGATGCAAAGCTGGCTGAGAAAGCATCGTGAGTGACCATAAGGATGGTGGCCTGCAGTTCTTGATTCAGATAATCGAAACGTTCGAGGAGAAGTTTAGAAGACTTGGAGTCAAGTGCACACAGTAGGCTCATCGGCGAGGAATTACACTCGATTAGTGATAATAGCGCGAGCGGAAGCTACACGTTGTTTTTGACCGCCAGAAAGTTGATATGGGAACTTTTGTAAGATAGCTTCAATATCGAGATTTTAGCGATCTGGCTTTTGACTTTTTCGTCGATTTCGGAGGCTTTGACATTTCTGAATCGAAAGCGCCAACGCGATATTTTTCGTAAGCGGTGAGGATTATCGAGGAGATTAAAAATCCTGGAAGATAAAACCGAGTGATTCACGACGGAAACGATTGAGTTTTTCGCCTTTGAGTTTCGTGATATCGGTACCGTCGACGAGAATTTGACCAGAGGTTGGACGGTCGATCGTGGAGATCATGTTTAAGGTAGTACTCTTACCAGAGCCGGAGGCGCCCATAATCGCGAGAAATTCGCCTTTTTCACAGAAGAGAAAGATTATCGACGGCCTTCGTGAGGCTATTTCCTTGCCAAAAGTCTTCGTAACTTTTTCGACAGAGAGAATTTTTATTTGTGTTAGCCATTTACCTCCCTAACAAATAAATTAAATGTGACTGATTTTTATTTTAGCATAAAAGTGATATTATCAGATTATTATGAATGAATTTTGATGAAATTACCGAAAAATCAAGACAGGGATCCGAGAATGTCTTCATTTACTTCGCGCGGAGTGGGGCCAATTTATCAGCTGAGCGATAAGGCGGAAATATTAATCATCGGTCAGGCACCAGGTCGAAAGGTGGAAGAGCGGGTGCCTTTCGCGGATAAATCTGAGCGAAGCTGCGCGAATGGATGAGTGTAAGTGAAGAAGAGTTTTACTCTCGGAAAAAAATTGCGATTCTGCCAATGGATTTTTATTATCCTGGTAGGAGGGCAAGACCGGCGACCTACCACCACGAAAAATTTATCGCAGAAGAATACCATCCAGAAATCTTAAAATTGATGCCGAATATCAAGCTGACAATTTTTGATTGGACAATATGCGATGAAGTATTATCTCGGTTCCACAGCTAAAGAAAAATTTAACCTGAAACCGTACGCGCATTTCAGGATTATCTACCCGAATATTTCCCAATCGTTCACCCAAGCCCACTAAATTTCCGCTGGCAGGCGAAGAACCCCTTGGTTCGAGAAAGAGGTAGTGCCTGTATTACGGGCGAGTGAAGAAAATTTTTAGAATAATTTTAGCTATTCTCGGCGTCTTTGATTTTTGGATCATATCACGAAGCTTGGCAGCCTGCTCGAATTCGAGATTGGCGGCGGCGAGTTGCATTTGCTCAGAAAGCTCCTTCATTAGAGATGGGAGTTCAGTCTTCGGCACTTTCTTAAGATCCAGCTTATCTTCCTTGGCCTTTTTCCGGAATAATTGCACGAAGGCCCAACGAAATTTCTTTCTTAATAGAAGTAGGCGTAATACCATGCTCCTTATTATATTTTTTGCTGGATTTCACGGCGACGATTAGTTTCAGAAATTGCCCGTTCCATACTTTCAGTGATAATATCGGCATCACATAATGACGTGACCTTCGACATGGCGCGCGGCACGACCGATGGTCTGAATAAGTGCGGACTCGGAGCGCAAAAGCCTTCCTTATCAGCATCGAGAATCGCCACAAAGAAACTTCTGGTAGATCCAAACCTTCACGCAGCAAATTAATGCCGACCAGCATCGTAGACTCCGGAACGCAAATCGCGCAAAATATCACCACGCTCCAAGGTATCGATGTCGGAATGAATATAGGCGGTTTTTAATCTTATGGTCTTTCAGTGATCGGTCAAATCCTCCGCCATGCGCTTAGTCAAGGGTCGTGACGATGACGCGTTGATTTTTGGAGATACGGTCTTCGATTTCATGCATCAAATCATCAATCTGACCTTCACTTGGTCGAACTTCGATTTCCGGATCAAAGGAGTCCGGTCGGACGAATCACTTGCTCGGCTGGCTTTGGTGAGAAACTTCCAGTTCATATTTTCCGGGAGTAGCGGAAACATAAACTCGCGCGGCGAATATGTGTTTCAAATTCATCAAAAAGTTAGAGGACGATTATCTAGTGCGCTCGGTAAAGCGAAAACCATATTCGACTAGGGTGGATTTTCTGGCGTGGTCACCATTATACATACCGCGTACCTGCGGCAAAGTCATATGATTCGTCGACCAATAAGAGAAAAATCATCCGGGAAGAAATCAAGCAAAGTCGCGCTGGTGGCTCCTCGGCCTTGCGGCCATCTAGGTGGCGAGAATAGTTTTTCAATTCCTTCACGAGTCAGTTTCTTTCAACATTTCGAGATCATATTTGGTGCGCTGAGAAATACGTTGTGCTTCTAGATATTTATGATTAGCCTCGAAATATTTTTAGACGTTCGTCAACCCGGCTTGAATTAAGTCGATAGCGCGATCGAGTTGATCTTTCGGGGTGGCGTAGTGAGTATTCGGGAAGATGAAAACTTGATCGGGTTTTTCGCGGACTTCAGCGGTGAGTGGATCGATGATTTTGACTTCTCAAGCTCATCAAAAAGCGAAAACTCGAAGCGATAGAGCAATTTCACCGGAGGCTGGAAAAAGATCAATGGTGTCGCCTCATGCGAAATTTCCACGCTCAAAAAGCGAGATCATTACGATGATATTGCATAGCGATGAGATAAATCATCAGGTTAGTTTGGTTGAGCTTGGCAGACTGGTAGAGTATTTTTCGAAATTACTGCCGCAGTATGACCAGTCGAGATGCAGGGACATTTCGGTGTTACGATCGGGCGAACCGATACCATAAATACATCGAGACCGAAGTCACGATGATAGTGTCTGGACGCGTAGTAATGAAAACCGTAGCAGCATGACGCAGACGGTCAATTTCGTCATTGATGGCGGAATCTTTTCGATGATAAGTATCGGTACTAGCAGATGTAGGCTTCCTGGCTGGTAGTAATCGAAGTAAAGAAACAAAATCATGCACCTCGTTCTGCGAAAAATTCACGGAACTCGGAATAAAGCTGGGCAGCCAGGGTTTTGTTATGAGCAAGAATCAGAGTTGGCTTCTGAACATTAGCAATGAGGTTCGCCATAGTAAAAAGTCTTACCAGATCCCGTCACACCAAGTAGGGCTTGCTCACGACACTCCCACTTTTGAGGCCACGCGTAAGCTGAGCAATTGCCGCCGGCTGATCACCCGGTGGGTTGAAATTTACTATGAAGACGAAACTCTGGCATACCTATATATATACAATTTTTGAGCTGATTAGCATTGCCCTGAGTTAACATCAGAGTTTTTATTTTTGACATATTTTTAATTTTATGATATGATATATATTATCAGAGTAATCTGAATTTTTATTTTGTTTTTGTTATCTAAAACAAAAAGTTCCTTACCAAGAGAGTTTTATTCATTGTGATTATGAAGAGGTGTATGAATTGGATTTCGTCACATTATGATTTAGGGTTTTTCTTGAAAGAAGGCACAACGGTTTGCCGTTTTTCTTGACGCAGCTGCAAATGTGTCGTCCTGGATGTTGCCAATTTGTGTGGGGTATAAAAGCGGCTATTCGTTTAAATATCTAGGCGGATATGTCACTCATAGTCCAGTACTATGCTACTATCCGAAATATGGACATTGGCATGTCGCCATTGATTTGGGTGGATATGAAAGGGTATATCGGTTCGAGTATTAAGATTATACCACCAGAAAAACTGAAGTCGGACTTCACTTTTATGGGTTGTCCTGCTATATCCCAATAAAAAGAAGCCACAAACCATTTACCGACTACTTGTTTGGTGGAGCCAACGGTGTGCCAGATGGACCTGGACACAGTCATGCGATTATTCAAAAATTCAACTGGGAATATTGTTATGTTGAGAGAGACCAAATAGCAACCAGCCAATTATCTGGGATACAAGCATATGTCCATAATTCTTTGAGAAACTCGCCTTATTGAGGAGTATCTTGTCTCTCCTCTTTTTATGATTTTATTTCAAAAATAGAATAAAATCCAAAAAGATATTTGAAAATCTCATCATCAGCATCGCTTGCTTTTTCTAAAGGTTTCAATTCTTCTTTGGGATAGCTTCTAAATTGTCGAAACCACCCTCGCGATAACATTCAAGCTCAGCCTCAACACCATGATGTGAATAGGTGTTCATTAGTCAGTATTTTTATTAGTTGATTCATTTTTAATAACCCCACTCACCTCTTCCAAATGAGCCTTCTTGTTCTATTGAATATTGATCTTCTGGTAATTGATATTTCGATATAACTTTATTTTAATTCACTTTCACTCATTTGCATAATTATAATGCTCGATCTACTTACCAGTTATATTTTATATATAGTACGTCTATTATAAAAATTGCAAGTTGCTATCAAAGTTAATATCTCAATTTTATGATTTTATTTCAAAAATAGAATACATTCCAAATAGGTATTTAGAGATTTCATCATCCGTATCACTTGCGAGTTCTAGGTTTCAATTCTTCTTGGGATAACTTCTAAATTATCGAAACCTTCTTCACGATAATACTCAACTTCAGCCTCGACACCATGATGAGAATAAGTGTTCACTAATGAGGTATTTTTGATTAGTAGACTGATTTTTGATAATCCAGAAAAACTCACTCTCACCAAAAGACCTTCTTCTTCTACTGAATATCAATCTTCCTGGCATTTGATATTTTGAGATAATCTCACTTAATTCATTTTCAGTCATTCCCCACGTCTAGATCTCCTTTAAAAATATTTCAGATAATAATTTGGCTAAATATTGTGACTTTATAATGTTTTATATTTTTGACGATCAAAACCAGCTTTATCCGCGAACTCAATTTTTCTTATTATAATATTCTTTGCTCTTTTCTGGATTTGATATTAAAAATCGCGAAGAAGAATAAAAATCTTTATAAGAATCGCTAGTCGTTGGACAGATATGAATATGGGAAATCGCCATCCCCAGTTTCATTTTCACTGCTTGCGAGAAAAACCCTGTCATCGCGAGAATCATGGCCTTCAAAATATCCGTTTTCTTTTTAAAATATCCCGAACCCTAAGCATCTCATCTGCCACTAACACCGATTAGGATGTCTATAATATTCTTGCCGCCGATACCGACAGCACTACTTCCTACATGTTCAATAATGAGGAGTGTCTGGAAGAAAAGATAATAAATGTTGTTTTTCGATTTCAAATCTTTTTAAGCAATGCATCTTTATATTCGCTTATTACAACCGACATATAAATATTTTATCATGGACCACAGAGACTATTAAGCTTTAAGGCGCTTATAATAAAAACCGCCATGGCGGCAGTCTGTAAACAACTTGGTTGGTGCCCGAGACTGGACTTGAACCAGCACGCCGTGAGGCATATGCTCCTAAGGCATACGTGTATACCAATTTCACCACTCGGGCATGCTGATATTATATAAAATTATTGAAGATTTGTTCAAGTTGCTGGATTGAACCTGATTTTTCAGAAGTAGAAGGATTTTGCGATTCGATTGGGATTCCTGAGTAGATTGAACTGAGGCTTCTGGAGCTGATGGAGGTAAATTCTCGGCAACTGACTGAACGGGAGCTTCAGGAATGGATTGAGCTGAAGACTCAGGTGGACTGAGCTGGCGTTTCGACGACTGGCTGAGCTGGAACTTCAGCAGTAAGCTGGGTGACAACTTCAGTAGTAGCCTGAGGTGTAGTCTCCGTAGTAGTTCTGTGTATTATTCGGAGCAGAGGCTCCTTGGAATGGCACGTTTTTCCCGCGGACGATTGATATTCGTATTTTTTGATCGGTAGCTAGCATTAGCATGATGATTGGCGAGGAAGAAAATCGTTAAATACGGGAAAGACTGGCTGTTTTTGCCAAAAGCAGCAGGTAGTTTGTAACAGAAAATAAAAGTACGGAATCAAACCGAGCACTGGAATCAGAATCGAGACAGCGAACAACTTATTTAGTTCTCACCGCATCATAAAAGCTTCATGAGGCCAAATACCGGAATGGCGCCCCTGCCACTATCTTTTTCTCGCCATAAATTTTCTTCATCAGAAGAACCTTGCCAGCAATATAAAGGCCGAGAATAATTAATAATAGCAGTAGGGTAATAATATTCGAGCCAAAACCTCACTGAAGGTCGGCATCTTGGTCATATAATTATTGCTAAAGAAATAATCGTAAATCTTTTGAAAGTTCATAAGCTAATTTTAGCATAAACACAATAAAATTACACTTTGAAAAATCGTGATACGAGAACCGGCATAAGCTTTGGTGGAAAATAATTTCAGCATCTGAGTTGATGTGGATCAAAGGTGGCTGATTGAGACAGGACCAAAAATTCTTTTCGCAAGTTTCGGTAGAGTGGCAAGGGTAATCAGCCAATTTCGGTGTAATTTTATCATATGGTGGGTCGGCAAAAACGATGTCGAAACGGTTATCAAAAGTCAGAGCTTTCCGCTAGCAAAGAAAATTCGCACCTGACCCTGATACACCGAGGTTTTCCGCGTTTTGGCGAATCAATTTCGCGACTTCACGATGATTTTCGATAAACGAAACATGCTTGGCGCCGCGAGACAGAGCCTCAAACCCAGTGCACCAGTACCGGCAAACACATCGAGGTACCACTTTACCCTCGAGATGAGACGATAAAGAATTCATAATCGCCAGACGTTCGCGTGAGCCCATCGGATGTGTGACGGCGAGCTTTGAGGGTGAGAATTTTTGCCCGCGAAGTGTCCCAGAAGTAACTCTAAGGTCCGTAACTTTGTCAGATTTTGCCATAAACTTCATAGTTTTATTTTTAGCAGTTTTTATTAAAAATATGGAATCGAGGAAGCCCAACCAAGTGTAATAGCGCGGACGATTTCTGGAAGAAGCACATTCTTGGTTTGAAAAACTAACTCGGTATTCCAGCCTTGATTCAAGAAATTTTTCATACATTTTTCAGAGCATGAACCTAGCCAGAGATTCGTGGAAGGCTTTTTCGAGATTAATATCCACTAGGTCGGCTTTCTTGATTTTTCGGCATCACCGCTCGCTCCGGCAGAGCGGTAGCGAGTAATCGCCACGCCATATTCGAAAGCCACGTAGCCGTCATGAAACCGTAGCGCCCCAATAGGAGCCAGTTGTTGCGCAGAGTCTCAAGCGAGTTACGTCCGCGCATAATACCCTTAATCGGGATACCGAAGACTTTGACGAATTCGTCCTTAGTCATCAGCTGTTTTTGAGTATTTTCCAGAGGAAAATGGTGGGCGGAGTGAGTCCGTCGGTGATAGCGTGAGCCATCCAGCCAGCCTCAAAACTAGCGCGTACTTTATTTCCCTCTTCGAGAGCCTTTACGTAAAATTATATTGGTGATCCAAAATCATGGTCATGAGCTTGCCATTATCATGATCCGGGTCAATGAAGTGCATCGGTTCGTCGACGCCAGGGCTTTTACGCTTCAGGCCGTCTGGTCCGCCCATGCCTTCAAAATTTAAGATTTCTGAAATATTTGGGAAAAATAATTGTGTGGCAGGTTTTTATCAATAATTTTTGCGGGCAATTCGGTCGAGTTTCTGTGCGTGCCAACAATTTTCCCATTCGATTTATCGCTAATTGCTAGGGTTGAATACATATTTTCCTTAATTAAGAGTCGTCAGCTGCTGATATTTTTTAATATCTTGGCTTAACTCTGTATATTTTAGCATAGAATCAGGGCGAGCTTAAGAACTTTTCGACATGAGTGCGTGCCAATTCGATTAACTTGGTGTCAGTGAGGCTCGCGATTTTCAAATTCAATTCACCGTGTTGCATGGCACCATAAATTTCTCCCGGACCACGAAGCTTGAGATCGACCTCTGCGAGATAAAAACCGTCGGTAGATTTTTCCATTTCAAGAAGCCTGCGACTCGGTGGATTTTCGCCAGTGGTAACCAAAAACATTGGCTCGGCTTATCACCACGACCGACACGACCGCGCAACTGATGAAGCTGAGCTAGACCATAACGGTCGGCATTTAAAAATCACGATTTGTGTGGCATTTGGCACATCCACACCGACTTCCACCACGGTAGTAGAAACCAAAATTTGAGTTTTCTGTTCCTTAAAATCCTGCATCACCTGATCTTTTTCGACAGGTTTTAGCTTACCATGTAGGATACTCGATTTGATATTTACTAAACTGTTTCTGCATAATTTTCGCAGTTTCTAGCACAGTACGTGATTTATCATCATCGGAAATCGCCTCGTCGATTAGTCGACAAATCACGTAAACTTGCTCGCCGGCGGCGAGATGTTCAGCAAGTTCTGGATAGATTACGTCCTTGAGATTTAATTCATTGTAGAGACGTGTTTTTATCGGCGTGCGCCCCTTCGGCATTTGATTAATAATCGAAATATCGAGATCACCGAAGATGGTCAGCTGCAGAGAACGCGGGATCGGCGTGGCGGTCATGGCGAGAAAAATGTGGGGAAATTTGCTGAAAAATCCGGATTTTGATTCTGAAAGGATTTTTCCAAAAGATGTTGACGCTGCAAGACACCAAAACGATGCTGTTCATCGATGATACAAAGACCGAGACTGGAAAAAGTGGTGTCGTCGGTGAGGATGGCGTGAGTGCCAATCACAAGATCAATCTCACCGGACCTAATCGCGGCTTTTACGCTGTTTTTATCCTTGGTGGCGCTAATTAGCAGGGTAGTTTTTGATACCGAGTGGCTGCAAAAACTTTAGATAAACCTTCATAATGCTGGGTGGCAAGAATCGCTGTTGGCGCGAGGATAGCTACTTGAGCGCCGTTTTTATAGCTTGATAAGCAGCAATGGCCGAAACGATAGTTTCACCTGAACCGACATCGCCCCTGAAGCAGGCGATTCATCGGATGAGTCAAGGTCCTTCAGAATCTGCCAAGTCACACGTTTCTGCGCGTCGGTTAATTCAAAAGGCAGAGTCTTAAGGAGTTGATTTAATATCAGTGAGATTAAATTTGAGTGATTTGGTATTTAATTTCGAGACTTCGTTTTGATTGAGCTTGGAAGGCAAAAATCAATTCAAACAACTCCTCGTAACCTAAAAAGTTCTGGCCTTCTCGACATCCTGTTCAGATTCAGGAAAATGCATGTTGAAGAGCTTGGTTGCGAGTGAGCTTAGTGAGAGCTTTCGGAATAGCCTCAGCCGGTAAAAGTTCGGGGATTTGGTAAAAATGGGCGAAGTTTAACAAAAATTCGACGATACCAGGCGGAATTATAGCGACCACTACCAGAATAAATCGGCTGGAAGCCGCCATCCTGGCGCGACTCTTCGACTTCAGAAGCTAAAACCGCAGAAGGTGCTGTGAGTTGATAGCGATTATACTTAAAAAATCATATTCACCAGTAAAATAATACTCGAGTGTCTTCCTTTAAAATTCTTGATACGGTGAAGCTTGATTATACCAAACCACGCGAAGCGCGCCAGTTTCATCAAAAATCTCACCTTGGGTAATAGTGAAATTGCGGCGACGTGTATGAATATTACGTAGACCCCGTATTTTTCCTCTTACCACCACCTTGCCGGGACGAATTTCGGAGATTTTGGTATAGGCAGCATAATCTTCGTATTTACGCGGAAAATAATAGAGTAAATCCTTGAAAGTTTGAAAACCACGAGCGGCGAGCGCCTCGGCAGTTTTAGGGCCGACGCCTTTAACTTCACTTAGTTTTGAGTTTAGTTGCATTAAGATTGCCCTGGTCGACTGGGCGACTATGAGCTTTGCGCCATCCGGCAATTTTGGCGTGATGACCAGAGGTAAAACTTCTGGAACTTGCATACCGCGAAAATCGGCTGGCTTAGTGTATTGTGGATACTCAATAGTATTTTTCTTCCGAAAAACTCTCAATAATAGCAGAATTTTTCACCACCAAGCACCCTGGAAGGAGGCGCACGATGCTATCAATCACGATCAGAGCCGGCAACTCACCACCAGTCAAGACGAAATGACCAAGGAAATTTTGTAGTCAACGATCGTCAAAAATGCGCTCATCGTAACCTTCGTAATGTGGGCAAAGAATGATATAGTGATCTTCTTCTCGCCATTATTAATTCGTTCGACAAAGTTGCGCACAATCCCCTGATGCCAAGTTTGGCCGGCGGGAGTTGGCAAAATGACTTTTCGCATTCGGGCTAGTTTTTCTTCACACTCTCAATGGCATTGAAAAACTGGCTCACACATCAAAAGCATACCGTCACCACCACCGTAAGGCGTGTGTCGTCGACAGATTTATGTGCACCGAGGCCAAATTCACGCAAATCCACAAAATCAAATTCCGCGATTCCTTTTTCCTTAGCTTTCCACATCATGGAAGAGTTTAAAATACAGGTCAAGTGCATCGGAAAATAACGAAATAATGGTAAATTTAACCTTGGACGCATAAATCCATTATACCACATTTACAAATATCAGTTTTCATGGTATAATATATCTGTTGGAGACCGTGAATGCGGTTAGTTCTTTTTACAGAAAGGTTGGTGTATGTCAGAGACAAATCAGCGAATTAAAGGCGTTGCAAGAGAAATTAAAACTTCAATTTGAGGCGTTGGCGCCGCGGAAAGCAGAATTGGAAGCCTTATCAAAAGCTGCTTATCAGGAATTCCTGAATGCAGAAGAAGCGGAGCGAACTTGTTTTTCTGCCCTGCTGGAATTAAAGAGAAAAATCGAGATTTTCTGCAAGAAAAATTGATGGAACAGCTGGATTATTGAGCAACGTTCTGATCAAATCGAGGATGAAATCTTAAGATTAACTCGTAGATTGAAATTTATCGATTCGACGACGGATTATCGGAATAAGTATGATTCTAGTCTAAAGAATTCTTAAATTCCGAACAAGAATCCTTAGGAATGAAACTTGAGATATTAAAGGATGATAACCTTGATGCTGGGCACCAAAGAGATGATCAAAATCCCAAGTTTCACCTGAATGTGAGCTAGCGAATAAGCATCTAGATTTGATTAGCATTACAAATGAAGCTGCAATTCCAAGAATTACACAATGAAGCAAGAAGCGGTAAAGACGACGTATAGTGCGTTAAATACCGCGTATTGTGACCTGAGTAAATATTTGGACTAGTTTTTCTTTTGATTATTTTAGAAAGGTGGGTATTATGAATCAAAAACCGTATCGAGGAACTTGAGGCGAAGCAACACACTGCAAGAAGAAATGGAACCGAGGCGAAATGCCTGCATTGAAGCGTTAAATAAATTCATTGAATATGAAGGGGATGAGAATAACCTTTCATTTGCTGTGAGACTTCTATAAAAATTATCAATCCAGTCTCCAGAAAATCCATCAACGACCTGACCGATAAGTCGAACGAGAAAGGTTTCGCGACGCACATCATCTTGAGGAATTGCTCAAAGCGTATGGAGCGACGATGCTATACTCGGAAAAGTTCCGAGAAGAAACTGATTTTCTGATGGAGCTAATTAACTATCTCAGAGACACGCTCAGGTGGTCAGCACGGCTGGTCCGACTGGCGAGTGCGCCGTATTCGAAAATTCTGAATATAATCAGAAGCGAGATATAGCAAGGTTCTGTCCGAGCAATCTGAGATGGTGATTGACAGAATGAATGTCGAGACAGAGATTTATGAAGAAAAAGTCGAGAAGCCATCACGAGATGAATTAGAGCATCTTCAGGATAAGCTTTAATTATTGCGACCCTCAAGCTAGATTATTTCAGCGAAGAGCATAATAATCATACCGAAAAACGAGCTGCTGCAAATGAGGAACTTGATAAAACAAATCTAGCCCTCAATCAGTTAATTGATGAGGAAAAATCGGTAACCAGAGCGCTCGCTAAGCTGCAGAAAAATGAATCGACTTATGATTGCTACAATTTCGACACCAGACTAATCTCGAGATATTACGCAAAAAGGCCAGCAAAAAGCTGGTCTTTTTATGGTTTTTCTAGAATTTTAACCAGGTGGCTAAATTCTTATGTTTTTCTCTTGACATTAGATGGCGTAACCGATATGATAAACATAAGCTGATACGCTTCACAGGGGTTCCATTATGCAATTAGTGGAGTGTGGAGATTTCATTAAAAACAAAAATACGGATTAAAAACAAACCAATGTGCCCTAGGGTGCAGGCGCGCATCAGCAAAAATATCCTCGCGAGAGGATATTTTTTTCATAGGGATGTTATTTAGTAATCTTTTATTTAGTAATCTTCTACGAGGGTAAAATGCTTGCAGAAATTTCGATAATCGAATCCGCTTTAGCGCCACGAGTAGTAAGTTCAGCACGAATGCCAAGTTTTTTCATAATATCACGCAAACGGTTGACCGAGAGCATAATTCGAAAGATCAGTACGACGAGCAAATTTTTCAATTTTTCACCAGTGACGTGGTAGACACCTTTTTCATCTTGAGTAACTATGAGCTTTTTCAGTTCGTGATGGCTGAGAGATAGTTGGAAGATTTTTCCATGTCGTGAGAAATAATGGCAGTCTTAAATTCAATCGGGGCGGAGCCGATTTGCTCGGCGGTGATTTCTTGTTGCTTCTGGTTTCTTTGACCGCAGCAAGTAGAGCGCAGAAACAAGTCATCAAGATTTTTCTTGGCCACGGAAGAAATGGCAAAAATTTTTAGCATCTGGATTGATTTTCCAAGAATTGCCTGTTTTTGCATCTCCAATAATTTCATCGTCGAGACCTTCACATTTTTGTTGGCGCGACCACTTCAGAAGCGATTCTTAAGGTCTGAATATTTTTCCAATTCGTGACGAATCGTGCGATAAGCTTCACCGGCATCATCTTGATAAACATCAATCAAGTGCAATAAAACCGCGGTGCGATCCACGTGACGCAAGAAGTCGTGACCAAGACCACGGCCATCACTAGCACCTTCGATTAGACCTGGAATATCAGCAATTAAAAGGTCATGACGATCAATGGTAGCTACGCCAAGATTAGGTGTAAGTGTAGTAAAGGCATAATCCGCAATTTCCGGCTTCGCATTAGTCACGCTGGCAAGAAATGTGGACTTACCGGCGTTAGGTAAACCGACGAGACCCACATCAGCAAGAAGCTTGAGTTCAATTTCCGCCCTCAAAAGCCTCGCCCGGTTCACCAACTTCAGCAATTACAGGTGTTTGGCGCACACTGGATTTAAAGTGAGCATTACCAAAACCACCATCGCCACCCTTGGCAATCACGGCCTGCATGCCGTCTTCGGTGAGTCGGCGATGATTTGACCATCACGCTTCACGACGGTGCCAACTGGCACTTCGACGATCAGATTCTTCCCTGAACGGCCATTACTACGCGTACCGGAACCGTTACCACCATCTGGTGCGGTGAGAATTGGGTTAAAACGAAAAATCAATTAAAGTATTGGTATCCTTATCGGCGAAAGATAATCGAACCGCCTTTACCACCGCATTGCCGCCATCCGGGCCACCCTTATTAATGTAAATTTCATGACGAAAAGAGACGGCGCCATCGCCACCTTTTCCAGCCTTCAAACTCGCTTTTGCGGTATCACAGAACATATTAGAGATATTTTTAATATATTTTGACGGAAAAAGACAGCATAAGCAGGAAGAATGTCGCATACCTTTTTCGGACCGCTCAAGGAGAAGAATGTCGCATACTTTTTCGGACCGCTCAAGAGGAAGAATGTCGCATACCTTTTTCCGGACCGCTCAAGGGCGCTTGTCCAAGCCTATGTCCTCAAAAAGGTAAGACGACATTCTTTTCAATAGTGTAACGAATAAAATACAATATTCTTCGTTTAATATTGGGTTATGGTTTTCGTTGTGAAGTAACCCTGCACCCTGGGCGATCCACGCGAAGCCAGGATTTGTCGGCAGTTGAAGGATTAGATAGGTATGAGCCATTCCCTCCACGTAGCTTCTTGCGGTTTTCAAACATTCCTGAAAAGTTTGTAAGATTAGTGGTATCAAAATCATTATTTACATAAAATTTTTCTAACTTTATCTATAAGTTTATCTTCATCTGCAAAGAGAAAACATACGGCGCATATCCGTTACCTGGGAGGTATCAAAGCTGGAGAGATCTAGAGTGGTGAGATCACGCATGCCCTATAAAACATGCCGCTCATGTCTGTCACCTGGGAAGTATCGAAGCTGGAGAGATCAAGCAGAGCAAGATTAGACATGCTCAGAAAACATATAAAAACATACTACGTCACCTTAGAAGTGTCAAAAGTGAGAGATTAAGGAGTGGTGAGGTTAGGCATACCAGAAAACATACTATCACATATCCCGTCACCTGGGAGGTATCGAAACTGGAAAGATCTAGGGTGGTGAGGCTGAGACAGTACCAGAAAACATACTGCTCATATTCGTCACTTTTGAGGTATTGAAGTTGGAAAGATTAAGAGTAGTGAGATTAGTTATGCCATTAAACATAGCCGCACATATCCGTCACCTGGGAGGTATCGAGAGCTGGAGAGATCAAGCAGAGCAGATTAGACTATGCCAGAAAAACATATAAAACTCATACTCGTCACCTTAGAAGTGTCAAAATTAGAGATATCAAGGGCAGTGAGATTAAACATACCGGAAAACATAGAATCCCATATTTCGTCACCTTTAGAAGTGTCAAAATTGAGAGATTAAGGATGGTGAGGTTAGACATGCCACAAAAACATATCGTTCATATTCATTACCAGAGAGGTATCGAAGCTAGAAGATCTAATTTCTAAGATATTTTTATTTCTTGTTCATCATAATCTGAATAGAACATTCATACTGCTATCTGTATTTAAATAAACCTTTTTCCGGTTCAGCATAATAATAGGCTGTCTTATCTGTTGGATCTAACCAAAGCTTGATCTCATAATCAGAGTCCTCATCTTCAATATTTACTGCATTCATGGAAGCAGCTGGCTGCTACAGTACTCTTTTTGAAGTATTTGATTTTATTCGTACTGGCTTTCGAGAGCTTTTTAGTGTCATTAAAATCAGGGCCTTCGGTCATGATGGCGGTATAATCATAATTATTGGTTAAAATTGAAAAGATCAATTTATTTGTATATCTGCCACTTTCAAGATTATCAGTAATTTCATGCCAATACTGAGTTGGTTTGGTTCACTTCCATTGGTTTTCTCTGCGGTCTGAAGAATTTGTGCTGGCGAAGACAAAGCTGGGATCGGAGCGTAATTCGTGGATGAGCCAAATTTATAACCCCAAGTATTATTGGAAAAAGCTAGAAAGGATACTAGCTGATGAAATCGAATTAATTTTCGCATTTTCCACTCGTAGAATCGTTATTCACTAGTGCCGTCTCATCTAGTTTCTGAATTCAAAGGTCGCAGTATAGCCTGTCTTATTATTGGTATTGACTGTAAGAGTTAAAAGTTTTCTGTGGTCTTATTCGTGGAGTTTATCACCTGATTTCCATTGACCGAAGCAGCGGTTTGATCTATTAGAAGCGGAAAAGGGTTGGCACGAAGAGGGCCGAAGCTTCATTTGAATTAAAAACTTAATCCAAGAAAAAGAGCCAAAAACCAGCAGTTACTACAAAAATATTTTTCCACAAAATAATCTAGGAGAGATGTGATTTTTGGCATCGCATACTCTTTTATTTTATCATAAGAATTTTCAGAAAAACCAAAAGTGTTATTATTTTTCCTTTCATTTTTATTGAAAAGATCAAGAGTCCGCCCTATCTTTCTTGATTTAGAAAAATATGCAGTTTTACCCATAAGTAATTAAAAGGTTATGGACTTATCTATGGCTTTATAGTGAAGTAACCCTGAACTCCCCGGGCGATCCACATAGAAGCCAAGTTTTGTCAGCTGTGGATGGATCAGTAAGATAAGAACCATTTCCACCTCGCGGTTTCTATGCGGTTTCTAAACATTTGTGAAAAAGTTTGTAAGGTTAGTGGTGTTAAAAATCATTATTTACATAAATTTTTCATAGCTTATCGTTAGGCATTTTCTTCATTAGGAAGAAAACATATTATTCATATCCGTCACATGAGAGGTATCAGAGCTAGAAATATCAAGAGTGGGAGACTAGTTGTACCATAAAACATAGAACCCATATTCGTCACATGAGAGGTATCGAAGTTGGAGAGATTAAGAGCAGTGAGACTAACCATAAATACAAACATATATCTCATATCCAAATCACCTGGGAGGTATCGAAACTAGGAGATTGAGAGTGGTAAGATTATATATGTATGCAAACATATTATTCATATCTGTTACCTAGAGAAGTATCAGAGCTGGAAATATTAAGAGTGGTGAGGTTACGCATGTCATAAAACATAGTTCTCATATTCGTCACCTTCGAGGTATCGAAGTTAGAAAGATTAAGGGTAGTGAGATTACGCACGCCATAAAACATAGATTCCATATATATCACCTGGGAGGTATCAAAATTGGAGAGATTGAGAGTAGTGAGACTAGACATACCATAAAAACATAGCACTCATATCCGTCACCTTAGCGGTATCGAAATTGAGAGATTAATGGTGGTGAGATTAGACACTACCAGAAAACATATGGTTCATATGCGTCACCTGGGAGAGTATCAAAACCAGAGAGATCTATCTCTAAGATATTTTTATTTTTGTTCACTATAGCCTGAATGGAACATCCTACTGCTATCCATATTTAGATAAACTTTCTCAGTTTCAGCATAATAATAAGCTGTCTTATCCGTCGGAGTCTAACCAGAGCTTTATTCCATAATCAGAGTCCTCATCTTCGAGTATTCATTATCACATTCATGGAGGATGTTGGTGTAGCCGCACTCTTTTTAAAATGCTCGATTTTATTTGCGGCAGTTTCCAAAGGCTTTTTAGTTTTATATTAAAATCAGGACCTTCCGTCATCATAGCGCGCATTTTGATAAGGGTTTTGAAACAAAAAGAAAAGGACTAATTTGTTCTGATAATTCCCTGATTCTAGATTATCGGTTAATTTCATACCAATGCTAAGTTGATTCGATTCATTACCATTAGTCTTCCTGTGGTTTGAATGATTTGTGCTGGTGTAGATAAAGCTGGAATCGAGTGCATAGCTTTATGGATGAGCCAAATTTATAGCCCCAAGAATTATTAGAAAAACTAGAGAGTGCGCTGGTTGAAGAAATCGAATTAATTTTCGCACCGTTCATCGAATCGTTGTTCACTAGCGCCGTCTCATCGGTCTCCGAGTTTAGGGTTGCTGTATAGTCAGTCCTATTATGTTGTATTGACTGTCAGATTTAAAAGGAATTTCTGTAGTTTTATTCGTAGAATTAATCACCTGATTGCCATTCACTGAAGCTGTGGTATTATCTATCGAGAGCAGAAAGTGTTGGCGTAAATAAAGGCAAATGTTTTTATTACTAAAAATTAAATTAAAACATATGATCGATGTCAAAAACAAACCGAAAAATTTTTAATTCTCTACTAAAACCACCCCCGTGAGGTGTAGTGATTTGTGATTTTTGGTTTTTGCATATACTTTTTATTTTTGCATAAACGTAATATTTTATAGTTTCTTAGCATTTAGACTTTACGGCTTCGTAAAGGCTCCTCTTCGCTGCTGCTCTCTCCAATACGCAGCCAGGTTTTTGTCTTCGACTTATTAAGTTCTGTGGTCCAACAGAATCTCTGATTTTGCGGCGTCCAGCAAAAATCCTTGCCCCTCCTTGCGAGGTGATTTTAGAAACATCAAAATCCTCATTACAATAGATTCTTTCAAGTAGATCTCCAGCCGTCGATCCGCTTGATACCCCTGGGTCAAATTTGAAAATAGTTCCAGTAACATTAGTGAGTTTTGGGGTCTTAAAAGGTTAGTGATGCGAATGCTTGAATAGCCGGCATTAGTGCGAACATTCTCCATAGTTTCCACATTTTCAGTACGGAAACTACTTAAGTCTAATTCAGTTAAACGAGAGACACCTTCAAAGAGGGAGGACATATTCGTTACATTACTAGTATCAAACGTGAAAGATTGATGTTCATAAGACCACTCATACCATAGAACATTGATCTCATAATCTTGAGTTTCGAGGTCCTAAAAACTAGACAAATCTAAGGTTCCTAATGCACACAGTTCCAAAACATGCAAATCCATGTTTTCAACTTTTTTCCGTATTGAATTTATTCAGTCCTACTATGTGATGGAGTGCGGTCATATTACTAAACATTCCGTACATACTACTACCACGTTCGAGGTGTCAAATTTTTCTAAAATAAGAGTTGCAAGTTTAGTTGCACGCCTAAACATATAGCGCATAGTCGTGACATTTTTGTATTGATGTTTGAGAAATCAACACTGGTTAAAATCAGTACAACCTTCAAAACATACGTGACATATCAGTAACATTTTCAGTATTAAAACCATTAAATGAGATATGAGAAGTACGTGCATTATAGCCAAATATCCCAGCCATATTCGTCACGCTTTTTGCATTGAGACCAGAAGTATCAATATTATAGACTTTTTCTAAGCCAGAAAACATTTCAGTCATATTTTTAGTGTAACTGGCGTCAAAATCATTTGCAATTAGGACTTGAAGTCCACTGAGATAAAAGCACGTGAACTATCTTCGTGAAAATAGATTTTCGTCAGCTTCGGTATAATAATACAGAGTAAAAGTGTCTGCTTGATACCAGATTTTTATATCACAGTCACTTTTGTCAGGATTACTAACTTCGCGGACATCTACGCCAGCCGCTGGAGGAGTGGAACTTCGAGCAAATTGGCAATGTTTCCGTACCACCTGAAGATACGGATTTTTACCATAGTATTAAAATCTAGACCATTAACCAAATGCGCGGCTAATTCATAAGGATTTTGCAATCAGAGAATAGCTAAGCTATTCTTATAGGTTCCTGGCATGAGGTTTTCGCCCACTTTATGCAACAATACGTAAGGAATGTATGGTTGGGCTTTCAGATTTTTGATTAGTCTGAATAATGGTTTTTGGTTCCAGATAATTTTGGTATGGCATTATGATTTGTCCCCGTGCCAGTTTGGTAGCCCCAAGTATTTGCGGATAAATTAGTATCGGTAGGGGCGATAGAAGAAATTTTAGTCAATAGTTCAGTATTCGTGTTCTTCAGATCCGTCTCACTCAGATGAGGCACTTAGAGTGACAGTCATAGCCGGCCCGGGCATTGGTTTTCACAGAAAGATTAGATAGCTACTGAGGAAGCCTCATTAATCAAATCTGATCAGAAAAATCAAAAATCAAGGTTTTCCTTGTCGAGAGAGAGCAGTCAAAGTTGGATCAACTGCAAAAGCTAGAATGCGTAAAACACTGTTAAATAAAAGCTAGTAAAAGACACAAAAATCCGAGCAGAAACAACTCGTTTTTCAGCAAAAATAATAAATGGTTCCGCAGTTTTTGCCAAGTACTCTCCATACTCTGATTTTAGCATAAATACTATACTATTACAGCTGACTTTAAGGAGATAATATTCTCTGATTGGGGGAAGGAATTATTTTAGCGTCCGTGGATAAAAGAGATACTTGGAATATTCGCTTGGTCCAATAGTGTAAGTACCAACTACGCCCCAACCAGCACGACCATTCATATCAGAAATTGTAATCGTACCGCATCAGCATTGACGGAATCGACGATACCGACGTGGCCGTAATAACCACTATTGGTCTGGAAAATATCTCCAGCTTGTGGATTAGTACCGCGACTAGTTGGGAAGAGGCCGAAAGTGCATAGCCCCAAGTATTAGCATTACCGAGACCGCCTGGCAGAATGTGACTGAGAGCCCATAGCAGCATGACGTTCCCAGGTATACCAAGTACCAACCCCATGGCATTGGGTTTCTGGAAGTAGAATAGGTGCGATAAGAAAGAAACTGAATAGGGTGAGCTACCATGAGTAGGAAGAGGTGTTACGCACAACCGGCGCCACATAGTCAGGGCGTTCTTTATCTGGTAATTCTCCGTTTGGCAGCAAAATAGCCTGGCCTTCGGTGAGAGTCTGATCTAATTCAGGTTGTTAGAGTAATAATTTCATCAGCAGAAGACTTATATTTTTCACGCAATCGAGGCGACAATTTCGCCTGACTTCACCGTATGAGACAATACCGGCACGTGATGGAATATTAATCGATTCACCCACTTTTGGCACATAAGAGGCCTTAAATTTATTCGACCAACGAATCATATTAATATCCACGCTACGGAAGCATATTTGGCCGCCAAAGTATCGAGGGGTTTCACCTTCAGCCATGACATGTGCATCACGCCAACCTTGGCACAAGCTGCAAGATTCAAGGTAGTCGGCTTTTTCCATTTTCTCAACAGAAGCCTGGCCGGATTGCTGAAGCTACGGTGAAAAGAGTTGTAATTTACATTTAAGACGTCAGAAGAAAGCCAAACTCATAGTATTGGCGAGTTCAGAAACCATATAGAATTCGGAAGAGTTGGTCAACAGAGACAGCATAATCTAGAAATGGTTTCCAGGTTGGGCTGGAATTATCGTCGGACTGCTGTTTATCCTAGAACCAGCAAAAAGCTACACCAAAAATCAGGACAGATAGGGCGAAATAGGGAAATATCTTGGTTATAAAGTAATTTAAGCTAGAGTGCTGATCGTTTTTCTTTGTCATAATTAGCCGGTCGCTGCCCCTAGATTTGCACCTTACAGAGCTTCGACAGTGGTCGCTGAATCTTCTGATTGTGCTCAGCGTCGGTGCTACTATAATACATGAGGGCCGTCGTCACCTGTCAGGAAATAAAGCATAGGGGCTTTCGAGCTATCTGGTTCAGCTACCGCGAGCAGTGCGGCCTTGGAAGGAACCGCGATGGGCCTGGGAGAGACCAGTAGACTCTACGGGTATTGTAACGGCTTTCCACTGCTAAGATGTCCGCGTTAGTAGCGGTGGCACGATCGATACCGACAATATCAGCAGCATGCAGTCACGATCACATCGGAGCCAGGGCGATTCCCGCTTCAAACGGTTCTGAAAAACCATGGAGACACCCGGCATATCTTCAGTGTTAGCTTCTTTTTGGATAATAGAGCAAGAATAATCCTGACGCAATGTGAAACCCCGAGCCCTTAAATTTTTCTTCAAGTTGATTGAAAACTACTACATCATTGAATTGATTAAGAATGGTCGTGATGACATTCTCGACTTTTCGTGATTATAGAACTGATAAGTTTCACCGTAGAGATAACCTTCAAGCGCTAATTTTACTGGAATATCTGGTTCGAAAGTTTAGTTTCGTCGCATAGAGACTCTTGAGGATAGGATTATGCGTAATGTGGTAAGACCTGATTAATTTCCTCTTCCGAATAGCCGAGGGTGCAGAAATTGATGGATGATACCAGTTTGTGATTTACCTTTATCACCGAGGAGACTGGTACCTAGCAAAATAGTTAGGTTAAAAGACATCGGATGAGACGACACCGTTAACTAATTGCTTGGCGATGGCACGGGCTGACATCGTCTTGCGAAACTATATCTGCCGGTTTTTAGCTTGGCGTGAGGGTGTTAATCCGAGCATAAAGCTCAAAAAGCTAAGGGTTTCGAATCAGGTCAGCCTGTTTTGAGATTGTTTGCGATTTGCTTAACGGATTCACCGGCACTAATTTCGATAATCTGATACTCACAGACGGAATTAGCTTCTTTTTCATTAGATTCAGCGGCAGCCTTTGCAGAAGTCAAAAACGACAATTAGCGGAAGGAGACTGGTTGCAAGGAATACCAATCATACCCACCACCAAATAGCCCGCGAGAAATAGTGAAAATAAAGGTGAAAGTAAAATACGTTTAACTTTTTCATAGGTTTTTCTGAAGATTTGGCTGGCCTGGGAGACTCCGTAGACTCAGACTCCGATTTGATGGGCTCATTAATAATAGATTGAACTTCAGAGACCGAGTGTGGTAGCAGGACTAAAGGACAGAGCTTATCGCGGTGGCAGGACTAGCAGATGAGTTCATACTGGCGGCAGGACTCACTAGTCGATTAGAGTTTACTTGCAGAATTTTGGGCGAGCTTAGCGGCATAATTTTCCGATAAAATCCCCAAGATAATACTGGCGTCTTCGGCATCGATTTCGCCTTTTCAAAGTTTTCTCTGCGTTTTTAGACGCTCTTCCAGCCACCACGAGTCAGTGATTCATCTTGGAAATAAATGCGCGCACCGGCATAGGGCGGCAAAGAGTATCGGCAAACTTGCGCGCACGCAGACTGGGCAGTTTCATTGCCGTCGTTACTACGAGGTAAGCCCACGACAAAGAAAATTCGTATCATTCAGTCAAGGATACGGAGGGATTTCCGGAATTTCTGACCATTCACTCAGAGACATAGCCATTCGGGATAGCGATACGAACAGAAGTGTCTGCTTTCGCGATACCGATACGCTTGGTGCCCACGTCAAAACCGATAATACGCATTGGTTCTCTACCGTGATCTTAATTGATACCCTTGTTCGCGTCGTTTGGAATTTGACGAACCCATGGGAAGGAGTATTTACCTCACACATCAGAAGACACCATTGATGGATTTAATTAAAGTTGTCACTTCGCCAACTGCCGAGAGATTTTTCAGTACGGATTGTTCGGTGACTGGACCAGTTTTCAAGCGTGGTCTTTGATTTTGGCAGTTTCACAGAATTATTATTGTTTTGGAATTTTTCACTGAAGATATTGCCAGTTTCATAAATCTGATCGCCGCCCAGACGAGTAGAGACCACGGATTTAACATATTCTTCGACGGCAGCCTTATCGACATAATTTACACTGTAAGGTAGTTTTGGCGAGTGGCTTGGCTTTGCCATTCTCGGTCGGCTGATCGACGGCAGGACTGGAAGTCGGGTCGGCGGTAACTTTTGTAGCTATCTTCAATTTTGATATCGTCAGAAAGGGACTTTTTCAAATAATTCCTCTTTTTCACACCATCAGTTTCGGTTAATTTTTCCTTAGCTTTGGTAATATCGAGCGGTGACAATGAATCTTATCGGTACCACCCTTGAATTCTGAATTTGCGTAACAACTTCAACTCCAGCGACGGAAGACGCCAACCAGAACTAACAGCTTCAATATTATATTTCGCACCACCTTCGATCGCAGATAGCTTTCACGGTTTTAGCCACCTGGCATTTACCACTGGCGACCAGCATCACAATTCAGATTGAGCCATCCCCAGAAATTTTTACCTCTGGTTGGTTAAGAAATTGAGATTACGTACAGCAAAAGCGGAACCTTGAGGAACAGTTGCAACATCTGGCCTAGAGGCGGTAGCAGTGTAGTCGACATATCGAAGGTAGCGATGAGACGCACTGTCACCGCAGCCTTATCTCCAACATCTCGCCAGTGGCCTCAAATTCAACTTCAGAATTCTTCTCGAGACTGGCGGTTTCGAGGAAGAATTTACCATCTTTCAGACAGCTGCTTGGCATCGGTGACGAAAGAAACATTTTCGGAGAAATTCTCTGGCGATGGTCTTAATTTTGACGGAAATCTTGGCGGCAGGGTCAAGATAAAAAGCGAACAAAGCTTTCAATCAGAGAGGACCGCAGCCCTACACCGATAATGATACGGTTTTTCAACGAATCGAGGTAAGCAAATCTTCGGCTGATTATCCGCCTCTTCATCTTCAGGATTCTTCGCGACTTCTTCGGAATCAGATTCATAGTCGAATCGTCAGATTCGAGGTGTTATTCGCACGATTAACGGCGTCTTCATAGTAGTGCGGACACGAGGAAACACCTCACTAGCTGGCGCAGCTTTTCGTTAATTTCGATTTTCATCGCTCGGACTTGCGCTTAGCCTTGGCTGGATATTCCAGATCCGCTTCGTTAAATTCAGAAGTGCAGTCAGACGGAATTCAAATCTCGGCAAATGGCAGACTTGAAAGCGCCGCCATCTTCTGCGAGGGTCGGATCGGTAGTGACCACCACGATGGCCTTGTCATGTATTTTGCAGTGCGAGCAATTAATTTGAGATTAATAGAACTACGCAAAACGTTCAACTTTTCGGTGGAACAAGTGCAATAATTTTCTGTTTGGAAGCTTGATATGGTTGATAATATCAGATAATATCATCCTCAGGCTCGATATAAAAAGTGTCCTTATTCACATCGATTTTAACATATATTTGCACTGAACCAATAAGTTTATGCTAAAATAAGCTTAATGAGTATCTTTGATTTTATTAAAAAGGACCGGACGCACAGGCAGGCGTAAATAATACTGTGTGGTCGCGGTGTCAGGTGCGGAGGTGCAAGGGGTTTGGCTAATCTAGTGCTAAATACGACTGATAGTGGCGTAGTTATTGTGTTGTTGCCGACTGGGTAATTGGTACATCAATCCAGCAGCAGTGAGTTTACTGGGCGGGCAAATGGCGCAAAACTTTCTTGGGGTGCTAAAATTAGAAGATATTTTGAAACTTGAAAATGGCCAAGGTGTAGCGATTCCAGCGCAAAAATAATCCTAGTATGCGGTAAACTAACGGCCAAAATTACACCACGCGGATATTTCTTGGTTAATCTACAGGGCAGAAAAAGCCCGTGGCGTTTCAAGTATGTTACAGCGCACTACACCAAAGAATGAACGCATCGTGACTTTTTATGATATTACTTCCGAACTGGAGGCTGAGAGTGAGCAAGCTGATTTATTCGACGGCTTCCCTGAGATGCACCAGTAGCTTCCATCGAAGGGTATCTGGGGTTGGCTCTGAATCCAAAAACCGCCACGATTGACGAACGTGCATACCTGGAAGAAGCGACGATCATCTCAACATCTTGTTAAATTATTCCGAGATCTTCTAGATGTGACAAAACTTGATGATAAAAAGTCAAAGCGCACCTCACACTATCAGAGGTGACTTCGACAGTCCGCTCTCGATTGCCGAAGGTCAAATTCCCTAAGATGAGCGATATTCATTTTACTTTTGGTTCCTCCTCTTCCGCCAATATGAACGGTGGACGCGTGATTAATCAAGAGGTTTTTGCGGCGGTCGATGTAGATTTTCTGCGTGAATTATTAATAATTTAATCGAAAACTGCGATTAAATACACTAATAACGGGGTGGAATTTGGGTGATATTGCGTGGTGATGGCGACCGTGTTTTGATTAACGTGGACAGATGCTGGGATTGGGATTTCCCCAGAAGATAGTAAACACGTGTTCCAAAAATTCTATCGCGCGGATAATTCAGAAACTCGTACGATTGGCGGAACGGGACTGGGTCTCTATATTGTGAAGGAGACGTGTAGAAGCCATGAGCGGTTCGACTTGGGTGGAAAGTACTTCGGTGAAGGGTCGACTTTTTATGTAGCCTTCCCCTCGTCTCACCTGACGAAGAATATCTGCGCGCAAACAAATCGAAGCCAACACTCAAGCGATGACACCACAAAAATTCTGTTGCTTCGCTCTAATATCTCTCTGCTCTAGCGTCTCCGCGCCTAGTGAGAACAAGCTCCGGCGCCAATGCAATTCCCCGACTGAGACGACCACATCAATCAACAGCAGCTGCGGTATCGACAACAATGAATATGCGCCGTGATTCAAGCTGAAGCACCTATGCAAGCACCAACAGTGTCGGCTACGCCAACTCGAGGCGCCAGCGCCAGCTCAACTGAATCAGCCATATCAGCTCCAACTGAGCCAGCCGCATCATCCGCATCTATAACTCCGATAGCTCTGCGGCGCCAGCTGTGCCAACTGTCAACTACACAATCCAGTCCATTTCTACAGAACAGTACTACCCTAGCTCAAAACACACCAGATTCGCCAACCGCACCAAATGCGCAAAAGTATACCGACCGAGCCAATTAATCCCAGCTCAACCCATGCTGCAACGGTCAGCCCAGTCTCGACTCAGATTACACCAGTCAATCCTCCAGACTCCAGCCTGCCCAATCCTGCCCCGGCCCAGCTGCCAATTAACTCTACTGTGCCTACCCCACCAATTACGCCAACTATCTCAAACATCTTAAATAAGTAAGGAGGAAGATGACAAAAATATTATTAGTTGAAGACGACCAAAAGCTTACGCGAGTGCGGAATTAGATTAACGGCGGAGGATACGAGATTGCCTCGCGGGTGATGGTGAAGCGGCTCTTGCCCCTAGCGATAAAGGAGCGCCCGGGACTTAATCATTTCCGACGTGATGATGCCAAAGATTTCGGGCTTTGATGATACTGATATTTGCGTTCCACCCCTGAAACTATCAAAACATTAAGGTCATTATGATGACCGCGCTTTCAGCGGATGATCAAAAAGCCGTGGTGAATCGCTTGGTGCGGATCGCTTCCTCGTAAAATCGCAAGTCGGGATCGAAGATGTGGTGAATGCCGTACATGAAAGTCTTAAATGACATAAACGGTGCGCCAGCTCTGCAGCGACTAACGCTCTTCGACGAGATAATATGATGACGCAATTCGATGACTGCGCCAGCGCAAACCTGTCATCAGACTCTGCACGAAACTCCAGTTCAGCCAGCCACACAGATGCAAACTACGCTACAGATGCGAGCCAGTGATAGCCAGCAATCTATCGCCAGAGTTCAACCGCCAATTAATAACCCTAACCCATTTTTGGTAATGTATAGATTAAATAAATTTTAGCCGAACAAACTGGCGTTTTCGCGTCGCGAAGCGGATAACCTCATCGCGGATGGCCGCGTGAGGATTAATCGAGAAGATCGCCGCACTGGGCCGTCGATTCGATGAAAGCTCGCGATGAGATTTTTATGGACGGTCATTGAAGAGCGTAAAGGTTTTACTTATCTAATCCTAAATAAGCCCGTAGGATATGTATGTTCGACGTCAGGGTGACACGCCAACTCTTTTGAAATCTTACCAGAAAATATCAAAAATCTAAAACACAGTGGGAGGCTCGATAAAGATAGTTCGGGATTAATTTTGATTAACCAACGACGGTGATTTCGCTTTCTCGATGACCCATCCAAAATTTTTCAAAAATTAAGAGCTACATCGTAAGATTAAATCGCCCCTCGCACCATTACATCAGCAAATGATTTCTGATATGGGCATCGATTTACCAGATGGTAAAGCAAATTGTTTCTTAAAAAGATGAGTCTGACCGAGTGGTTGCACATTCTTAGTAGAAATGAGCGAGGGTAGGAACCGTCAAATTCGCCGCACTTTCTAGCGTTGGGATACAAGGTCGTAAAATTACATCGCATTGAATTTGGGCGATACACACTAGAACTTAAAAGAATGGTGAATTTAGGAAGTGGAGAAAAGATGAAAGTATTAATTATTGGCAAAATGAAATAAAGATTAACTAACAATTGACAAGGAGTTTATCATGAAAAAGAAATCTAAATTAAAAAGTTTATCATTATATCAATATTATTATTTTCTTTAATTGGGGAACAGTAGTTTTAGCAACAACAAATTATCATGTAGAGCATTCCTTACTAACAGTATTGTGTCATTAAAAGATATGTATACATCTATAACAAATCCTCAAAAAGCAGAAGAAATTTCTAAAGAAAGAGAATTTTAAAGTTTTGAATGATGGTAAAGACGTTAATCGAGATAAAATTTCTTATGAAACCGGAATGGTTGGTAGATGAAGAAAGAAAAGCGAATCGAGATAGGATGATTAAAGAAGAACTTTGAAAAATTAGTAGATGAATGTTTAGTTCTTCGACGAAAACAAAATGTAACTACAGACAGGTGGTATATAGAATGAACATGTATGACTGAAAGATATCAAAATGGAACGATACTAAATCTGAATATGCTATGGGCAAAGCAATTACAAATGATATGCCTGAATTGTAACCAATATAAAGAGAAAAAGTAGATAAGAAAAATTAAATCCATGATTGATGGAGAAGTATTAAATAATAATATTTATCAGCATGCTACAGTAATGGTAAAAATGGTCCAAATTATAAATTTACACAGCTGATGGAAAGTTAAACAAAAACAATCAAAATAAAAACTTTTTAATATAAACAATAACGGAAATAGCTTATTATTAAAATAATAAAAATTAAAAGACGGTGAATTGAAGAGGTGGAGAAAAAGATGAAAGTATTAATTATTGGTAAAAATATTAAAAACGTTTATCTTTCTCTAGATGCCAAAAATTTTGAACTAGACAAAACCAGAATGCACCTGGATTTGGTTTATGATGAGGAAAAATATTACAATGATCGCTTCAGTATCATGACCGGGCAGAAGCTGGCAAACGAAGTAATTTCGAACTTTTCGTATCGAGTCAGAGACGCTTATAGCCCGGAAAATCCAGAAACTTGTGATGATTTTCAATATATTTTGCTTTCGAAAAATAATTATATTAATTTGGCACCAGAATTTGTCAAACAATGTGATTTTTAATAGCAAAATTTTGAAAAACGACGGCCAAATTCGACTACCTTTATATCGATTGGTCGGCGGAATTAAATAATGTACAGATTAAAGACGATTTTGGACTACTTAGAATCACATCCAAAAACTAAATTAGCGATGGTGTTTTGATCGCTCGGAGCTGCCAAAATTATTAAATGCGCCAGATTTAAGCAAAGACCAATTTGACGACTTTTTATCGTCTCTACAGCGAGCAGATATGTATTCGTGATGGGTAAAAATCCCAAATGATGCGAGTGAAACAAATTCTCAGATACCTTTCGACCTTAAAATTAATTTATATAACCGAAAACCAAATCTGGCTGGGGTTTTCAAAGAAGATTTTTCGAAATAAAGACCTGAAGGTGACGCGGACGTCGCGGCGACGATTATTGCGGGCACAATTTTCTCGGCTCTAGCTACCGATTGGAATTTACAGCGCGCCCTGATGCTCGAAAATTAATGTAGAAAATTCAAAGGCTAATAAAACCCTGAAAAATCCAACAGTTATCCGACTAAGCTGCGACGAGCCTTAGCGATTAGATAAGATAGCCTACTGAATAAGTAGAAGAAGATGAGACCTACCGAATAAGCTAATCGATTAGAAAAATCCCTAGTCTGACTAGGGTTTTCTTACTTACAGCTAAAGGGCGGGTTTTACGTGAGAAACTCGCGGAGGAGTAAACTCCGGTGGAGTTTGATCATTTTTGGCGATTTCTTCTGGTGTACCTTCGGCGATAATTTGACCACCATGTTGACCACCTTCTGGACCCATATCGATAATCCAGTCGGCACTTTTTGATGACGTGAAGGTTATGCTCGAGTAATAATCATGGTATTACCACCGGCAACCAGACGATCGAGGATTTTTAAAGTAAACGGTTTCACATCATCAGTATGTAAGCCAGTGGTTGGTTCATCCAAAATATAGAGGGTCTTATCAGGTGGAGCGACGAGAAAGTTCGGTAGCAATTTTTAATACGTTGAGCTTCTCCACCCGAGAAAGTAGTGGCAGATTGGCCAAGACGAATATAGCCGAGCCAACTTCTTGAATCGTTTTCAACTTATTAGCAATAGCAGGAATATTCTCGAAGAACTCCACCGCCTCGTCGATAGTCATATCTAGGACATCAGAAATATCTTTACCCTTGTATTTTACCTCGAGCGCTTCACGGTTATAGCGTTTACCATGACAGGTCGGACAAGTCACATAAACATCTGGCAAGAAGTGCATTTCAATCTTATTCACACCGTCACCTTGGCAAGTTTCACAACGACCACCCTTGACATTAAAGGAGAAAGCGACCGGCCTTATAACCACGAATTTCTGCTCTCTGGTTGAGCGGCAAAAAGTTCGCGGATGGCGGTAAAGACACCCGTATAGGTGGCTGGGTTCGAGCGAGAGTACGGCCAATTGGACTCTGGTCAATCACAATACATTTATCAAGATTATCAATACCATCGATACGATCATGTTCACCAGCCACGGTTTGGGCACGATGAAGACGGCAAGTAATTCGTTAGCTAAGATTTCATTAACTAGAGTAGATTTACCAGAACCCGAGACGCCAGAAACCACGGTCATCACCCCGAGGGGAATTCTGACCGTGAGATTTTTCAGTTATTTTTCCTGCGCCTACTACCGTAAGATATTGATTGAATTTTGGCTTACGACGGGTTTTAGGGCACGGAAATTTTCTTGGCACCGGATAAATATTTTACCAGTGAGCGAAAGTCTGAGTCGTTCGTCAATTTCTCTGGCGTGCCAGCGGAAATCACCTGACCTGGCCGCGCGCACCGGCCCCAGGACCAATATCAATCAAATAATCTGCACTCATCATGGTATCTTCTTCATCATGCTCGACGACTAGCACGGTATTCCTAAGGTCACGCAGATGTCTCAAGGTCGAAATAAAGCTTATCATTATCGCGTTGATGATGCAGACCGATTGACGGTCTCATCGAGTACATATAACACCCCTGGAGACCAGAGCCGATTTGAGTGGCGAAGGCAGATGCGTTGAGCTTCTCCACCAGAGAGAGTATTGGCCGCACGACTAAGTTCGAGATAACTCAGACCGACGTCTTGCATGAATTTTGACACGCTCACAAATTACTTTGAGATTGGACGAGCAATGAGGCCTCTGCTCGGTAAATTCAAGATCTTGCGACAGTACATCGAGATGTAGCATCGACATCGAGATTACAAAAATCATTAATATCAGGCCATGAATAGTGACTAGCGAGCGCGACTGGTTTTAATCTAGCGCCATGACAAGTTTGACACTCGTGCACGCGCATAAAGCGTTCGATATCTTACGCATGAAATCAGAGTCGGTTTTTCCTTGCTGGCGACGTTCAAGAGTCGGAATGACACCTCATGGATTGATTCATAGGTCGCACCATCTTTGAATTTACCAGAGCCAGAAATTTTGACTTCATATTTTTCATTGCCGGTACCATAGAGGATTAAATGTTTTTGCTCTTCGGTGAGCTCTCGGGTGGGACGTGAATCGAAAAACCATGGCGTGGCGGCGGCGACGGCGAGAGACCTTTCCAGCCACAAGAATCACTTTTGTACGCGATTAAATGGGCGAATACCACCTTCGGCGATGGTGGATTTTGATTAAACACGAGATTCGGGTCGATTTCCATGCGCGTACCAAGACCAGTACAAGTCGGACAGGCGCCTTGAGGGGCATTGAAGGAAAAAGACGTGGTTCGAGTTCTGGAATCAATTCATCTGGGTGAACTGGGCAGGCGTAGCGCTTGAGAATGAGTAAGAACTTTCGGTATTAGATTTACCGAGATTCTTCCCCTTCAATGGTGGAAGAATTATCATTAATCTTAAGGAGCATGATCAATCCCTGGCCAAGTTCGAGAGCCTGCTCAATGGAGCTAAAATACGGGAATAAAGTTCTGGATTCAAAATAAAAGCGATCGACCACCAATTCAATATCGATGACGCTCCTGTTTTTCAAGAACTGGAAATTCATCCAAAGCATAAACCACACCGTCCACGCGCACGCGAGAGAAACCTTTTGGAGATATTGCTCGGAGATGTGAAGAAATTCACCTTTTTCTGTTGGACGATTGGCGCAAGTAACATCAATTTCGAACCAATCGGAAGCTTCATGACTTCATTGACGATATCTTCACGGAACGCTTAGAGACTTCACGATGACAAATCGGACAATGCGGTACAACCGACCTAGCAAAAATGTAGACGCAGATAATCATGAGACTTCGGTAACGGTAGCGACGGTAGAACGAGGATTTCTGGAGGTAGATTTTCTGATCAATAGAAATGGCTGGCGAAAGTCCGGTAATCGTATCAAAGTCCGGCTTATCCATCACGCTGAGAAACATACGCGCATAAGAGGAGTGACTCGACATAGCGACGCTGACCTTCAGCGTAAATCGTATCGAAGGCGAGGCTAGATTTACCAGAACCAGAGAGCCATGTAATCACCACGAGTTTATCGCGTGGGATGTCGAGGTCGATGTTCTTGAGATTATTCTGCCTAGCACCACGAATCTTGATGTAATTGTCTGGATTATCCTTCAGGAGCGCCTTACCGCCCGGAGAGAGTAGTCCCTTATTTTTATTAGTTCTTCCCACGTTTTTAGTCCCATTTTCCATACTTAAATCAATCAGGGTATTATAACAAAAATTGGCGTTTTTGTCGAGATGACACCCGAGTTAATATCTCAAGTGTAAAAATGCAACAGTCAAAATACCCCTCCTTTCGGAGAAGGCAGGTGAAAAATAATTAGTCGTTACAAAAAGCTACATCGCGCAACCAATGAAGATTGCAAGCACACCGGCCACGAAAAAGCGATAAATGCTGGATAATCTCTTGCGTGGATAGATGCAGTAATTAGGCAGTATAATGATGAATATATAACCATGACTGCTGAAAGTAATATTGAAAAACGAGATTACAGTTTTTCTTGATTTTGCTTCTGAGTTCATTTTCCATAATTAATTCCCTCCTATTCTTATGGCAAAAAGTAAACGTGTAGCAAAATTGGAAAATAATTTTTCACCAATTTTGCAAGTTACATCAAAAAAGAGTTAACTAGTGACTTTTCTATAATATCATTTTTAGTATATTTTGTCAATACTTCCGTTAAGGTCCTGAATCTTAACAAAAGACTAGATTTTTACGAAAATATGGTAACTAATATTGACAAAATAAAAGTGCTTGTGATATTATATGTGTCGAAAAGCTTGAGAAAGGAAAAACAGTCAATCGAAAAAGCTTAAGAACATTAAGACCAATATGAAGATGTAGGATCTCAACCACAAGGTGGAATGAGTGAATATAATACAATGGACAAAAGCTATTGAGCCTATTATATTCAGCCACCCCACCTTGCGAAAAAGAGCTTGGTGTCAGGGCGAGTATTCGACCGATTCGGAAAAATTTCCAGAGCGGCCGAAGCCGCTAGAAAAGACTATTATGGCAACAATCAAGAATTTGACGCCACATACCGTATCTATCATTAACGAGGACGGCACCGTCAAAGCCGCGTTCCCTTCCGAGGGTATCTCACGCGCTTCTCGAGACGGCGGAACACGTTGGCGAACTGGACGGAATCAGAACTCGTTTCGATGAAGTTCAGTGCTACCGAAGATCTACCGGCACCGGAGACGGAATCTACTACATCGTGAGGCGTGATCACGGCCAATGCCGCTAAGGCGGGAAGGTCGCACGACGAGCGATTTGTGATCTCGCCGACCCCGTGCGCGACGACTCCGGTCGCATTATCGGCTGCAAGAGGTTCGCCCTCGTCTAAAGCAGCTCAATGACGAGCATCTCTAAAGGGAAAGCGTAAAATAAAAAGTTTTTGAGGTTCTCCTTTGGCTGCAAGCGGACAATCCGCAACAAACGCCGACCAGGCTCTGCTCCTTACAACTAAATATTGAAACTATCACAGCCCGGATAAATATCCGGGCTTTCCTGTCTGAAAAATACCTTTTTATATGGTATGATTTTGTTAGGTAATACTTAACAAAAGGATATTTGAAATGAATGAGTCATTCCCCAGTTCGATGAGACAGAATGGTCTCGATTTGAGGGCGACGACAGAAGATCGACGAAAACATCGAACAACCAGATATGGCTCCAATGCAAGGGATGGGTCAGAGGGCGTTAGAATCAATAAATTCCGCAGAAGATACGGAAGAAGATACATCTTCTGAAACGATAGCCGAAGAAATTCCAACCATGGACACGGCGGAGAGTTTGGCGTGAGCGCCAGAAAAGCTAAAAAGGCATTAAGATTGTTATTGGCGGTCCACCACACTCTGGCAAATCAGTATGTTATTGAAGCATTAACTCAGAACCTCGATAAGGACAATATCTTCTCATTCAGCGCCGCACCAGATGGCGGAAGCCCATGGCTTCAGCGTCACTATGACGATCCGAAAGTAGTAAAATTTCGCCAGAAGGTAAAGTTACTCCTGAATTTGTGCGGATCGTAAAAGATCGACTGGGAAGGTCCACTAGCTGATTATGATGTTGGTGGCCGGACGAGTGAAAAAATGCAGCGAGATGATTGAGGCAGCTCACGCTTATAATTCTTGCGGCGACTTGTCAAAAGTAGCAGAATGGCGTGATTTTCGAAGGAACAATATGAAGTTAGCTAAACTCCATAGACTATCAGGGCAATCGATGTTCAGCGCCCAAATGGAGCAGAAAAAGGAGCCATATTGCAAGCTCAGTACATCTGGAGCGTAGACGAACCGGCGGCTGATAGAAACCATTAAACAATCGCAGGTTTAATATCTGGCCTAGTAGAGGGTAATGTTGCCTACAAAAGAGCCCATGAGGGTGAAAACGCTAATCCTTTTGAAGTATTTATCCCAGAAGTATTTAAAAGATTTGCCAAACGAAACTATCGAACGAACTACCTACTACAGGATGGTTCAGCAGAAACAGGGTGCAAAATAAACAAAATTTTGCGCTCGGCCGATCCGCAAATTTGAAAAATCTCTCGATTTCGATGGACAACCTGCGCTGGCTAAATGGCCCCGTTAACTCCTGGGAGCCATAGCGCTAGCGTAGCTCTGAAGATGCTGGAAGTGACGATGTGCGCTTGCGTGGTCAGATGGCTACATTCCGTAAAGAGCTCCCAGGCTGAGGAGTTCGCTACTAAATGGTGGACCGAACCACAGCAGCAGGCGAAATGGGAGCAAACCAATTTATGTTGTATAATACGGCTCACGCTTCAAATAATCCAATTTCTCCTGCGGATCTGAAACGATGACCAATCCCTCAGCTCCCAGAGAATGCCGTAGCGTCAATCTCTACACAGCAAGGCCCGAGACTGAAAAGCAAGGCTTCTATTGCTTCTGGCTATAAAGGCAAGTTGCGGGTATTGCCGCATTTCCAACCTGGCGAAGGTTCTACTGTGGCTGGGCAGCAAACAAAAGAAAGATCTGAGGTAAAGGTTATCAGTGATAAGTGATTAAGGTTAATCTGGCTCTAAAGTAGCGTCCAGCACGTCCGCAATCAGACAAGAAAAGTGCGGATATCCTTACATTTTCGCATCCAGTTACGTAGCGATGATCGTTTCAGGGCCTACGGCTGACGACGACACTATAGTGGCAGGTATTCACACGATGTTTTGGGGATGTAGGCCTACGGTATGTTCGAAAACGATATGAGGAGATGATTTTAGCAGCAGAAATCGTTGAATGGCAAAAGATCGTTTCTGAGGACAAGATTGCTGGCAGCGCAGAGAAAAACCCTGGATTAGAGCGTAAAATGGCTATTTAAGCGCACCCTAGTGTATGGCATAGGACATAGCGTAATCGTTTCTACCGCTGACAAATTCACAACTTAACGAGACATGCTACAGAGGAATATATGAGATCAGCGACGATATGTGGCGTGAGAAGTTCATATGCCAGTAAGATGATGGTTGTGGTTTTATGTTGAGTGCTTAAAAGAACCATGAGAAAGAAAACGGAGTTCCTGAACAAACTGATGACTGGTTAGCCTTACTGGTTAATATGAATTAGAAACCTACTACCAACAGAGGGTAGAAAGCATATGGCGGTTCTAATTGACCACAAAAGTGATAATGTAATGCTTATCCATAATAAAATCGAACTATCGTGTTTCGTACACATTGTATCAGTGAGGAGGTGTAAACTATGGTACGAGGTTCTGAGCACTTGTCTGAAGTTGTCGGCCTGATTACTCACACCGCTGCTCGCATCATGCGGACAGAGAAGTATTTGCAACTGCGATGCTCTCCGTTCTGTCCCGTGGAGCTTTACGCAGGACTAAGAGATCAGAACATCATCAACAATGCGGGCCACTACTGCGTGTGACACGATGTTGGTGAGTTGATCCTGTCCGGAAACGCTGATCATCATCAAAAGAGCTGCGAGAAGTTCGCCCTGACGGAATCATCTATGTCTATGCTGCCGGCTTAATCTGGCGTGAGTATGGAATAAATCGTCAAGCCCATTGGGCGAAGACTAAGAGTACGAACAACGGAGATGGCGCTCGAGGTCGTATCTTATGTCGACACCCTCATGAGAGGTGTCGACGCAAGGGATAACCCGAGCCAAAGGGCGAAAAGGCGACTCAATGTCCAGTTTCCTCGGTCATTTCGCCCTGACACTGCTCTCTGGGGATGAGGATGGTAGTGCAATTCGTGCTTCGCGGGTGCTTGCGTGCCGACAGGCATAATGTTGGAACAGTAAAATTACCGATGCGCCTTATTTCTTCGAATTCGGTGGACAGAACATTGATCGAGAACAGATCGAGGTCACGAGGTGCCGTTACATCGTCATGGATAAGACGTTATCGACGGGTGGCTAGAAAGCGATCGCCACTTCCGATAACCGAAAAGCCGCTAATCTTCTGTGCACTGCAGTTTTCCGGCGGTCGATGCGATTGGAAATGTACAGAGGCAATTCCGCGTGCAAACGGTTGACGATATGATACAGCTCAGAGGAAAGCCTTTTCGAGGATGGCATATGGACTTAGGGATGAGAAACTCCAGTCTCTGGCGTAAAACGGCTGTTTTCTGTCATGCTGACTGGATTCTTCGTCGTAAAGCGCTTAAAACTCAGAGAGACTCCTCGCACCCTTGCGGAGCGGTGGTCGGCTAACAATCAGTAAGCCACACTAATTCCATATCTAGAGCGGTCGGAAAATCCGACCTGCGTTTACCATATCTATTCTGGTTATTACGCTTATCTTTACAGGGTGGCATACTCTAACCTCTTGATGTAACACCTTGGGATTGGAGTAAGGCGTAATGTGGGAAGATTTAGATAAAATACAATAAACTTAGGTAAGGCGTATGATGTATGCAGAGGTTCTTACGCGGATTACCTATGGCTTTCTGTGTGATTGAGTAACCTGGGCGGCGGCCATGAGAGGTCATCGATGCGGAGCCAGGATTTGTCGGCAGTAGATGGATCAGAAAAGGAAGGAACCCAGCGTACCTGCACGGAGCTTTTGCGGTTTGTGAACATGTTACGAATTAGTCTTGGAGTTTTGTGCGTATCAAAATCATTTTTCATGTAGATGGTTCTGAGTGGTCTCTAGAAAGCATTTTCATTTTCTAAATAGAACATAGCCTCCTTAGTCTTTACATTGGGGTATGTCAATTAGAAAGATCAAGGTGAGGCTGAGTCATGATTAGCGAACATAGCATACCTATCCTCTACATTGGAGGTATCGAGAGCTGGAAAAGATCAAGAGAGGTGAGACTGCGCACATTGGAGACATCATTTCTCATATCCTTTACGCTGTATTGAAGTGGGAAGTTTAAGGTGAGGCTGGACACCACCGCGGATCATACCTACCATGTCCTCTCTAACTTTGGAGGTGTCGAGATTAGAAAGATCTAGAAGAGGTGAGCTAGACACATTATAGAACATTCCTTCCGCCATCCGTTACAGTGGATATGTGAAACTAAGAGAAAGATCAAGGGAGGTGAGGAGGCTGGACATGCCAGAACATCCATCGCATACACCTGCCCTAGAGGTGTCGAAAGTAGAAAGATCGAGGGAGGTGAGGCTGGAGCATACCAGAGAACATGTCCATCTCTACGCATAGAAGTGACCGAGTGAGAAAACTTGCTGCCAAAGAGGTGAGGCTGGACACTGCAGAGAGCATCCATCTCATATACGCTACCTAGAGGTGTCAGAGTAGAAGAGGAATCCAAGGGAAGTGAGGGCTGGACTACTTGAGAACATGCTATCCTTAGCCACTTTACAGTATTGAAATTGAGAAGATCAAAGTGAGGCTGGACATACTGAACGTGGCACGCTCATTTGTGTAACTTTGGAAGTATCAAAGATCAGAAATATCTAAATCCTTTAATATTTCCGATTTTGGCCTCATTTAATTTCGCGAAAACCTTATCACTACTTTGCTCATTCAAATATGCACTCTTTCTGGTTCTAGTGTAGTAATAGGCGGTTTTGTCGTTTGGATCCAGCGAGAGTTTAATTTCGTAATCTGATTCTGGATCTTTCGATATTTATTGCATTTATAGCTGCAACTGGAGCAGTAAGTGCTTTTCTTAGTGCTCGATTTTATTGGTGAGTAGTTTCAAGTGATTTTAATTTTGCATTAAATTTGGAGGCCAGTGTCATTTTGGCGTTGGGTTACACTTATCGATTGGTTAAAGATAGAAAAGATGAGTTTTGTTTTATAACTACCACTGCCTGGGTTGTTTCCTAGTTTCATCTAGCTTTGCATCTAGTTTCATTGCCGTTAGTTTTTGTGGTGGTTTGTGCGATGTTGAAGCTGGAGAGGTGAGGTTTTGGGATGCGTTGAGAGTTTGAGATTAGCTCCAGACTCTACACCCCAGTGTTGGTAGAGAAATTATTCAGTCACTAGTGGAGGATCGATTAATTTTAGCATTGGTGGCTGAATTATAGCATTAACTAAACTTGTACTGTCGGTTTCGAGGGTGCGGTGATAGTGTAGCTAGTCTTATTAATGGTATTCACGGTTAGAGATAATGGGATTTCTTTGTTTGACTTGCGCGATTGATTACTTGGTTGCCATTTATTTGGAGGTTCATATTTATTCTGAGATGCTGTGAGCGTGCTATCTGCAGCTGAAACTTGGGTTCGAATTAAATTCAACCCCAGAAGCACTACGCACTGAAACCAGCTGCTGTATGAGGAAAATATTTTCCACAGCATAATTGATATGATTTTGGCGATTCATGATTCTGTTGGTTTAGCATAAACGCCTTAAATAACGCAAGTTAAAGCCCTGTTGAAAACTCAAATTCAAACCACACGTGAGATCTTCAAAGAGGTAAGTCGAGCATTTTACGACCGTCTGCACGCGGTTTCATGCCGGTACGTGATAGTGTTCAATGGATCGTTCATTGCCTGAATAAAACCAGGGTCTGACGGGCGATTCTAGCGGCACGGTATCAAATTCGTAATCGTCATTTGGACTGAGCGCGTTTGGTGATTTCGCCCTTATAATTCAGCAGTGAATCGAGGCGTTCGTCCTGGAAAGGTGGGTGAAAATCAGCCAACTCATTAGCGCGAAGATTCGGCACAACTAGAAGCTTGCTTACGGTCTTCGTTATTTGAGAAGCCATCATAAAGCCTCGCTTCGGCCTCTTCGAGCTTATCAAAAATTACGCTCACGAGTGAATAATTCACGCATCCGCTCGATGAATTCTGAGTGATTTTGGGGTCTCAGTTCTTTTTCAATTTTGGGATTTTCGAGCTTACATTTTTCTGCCAGACCAGTGGTACCGACTGAAATTCCTCGTATGCCATTCGAACTAGATTCGGTAGTTTCGACATCCAAGACCGAGAGCAGGTGACGACAGCTGGACATTTACTGGGCGTTAGTTCATAACATATTTCGAAAAATCGAACCAAGTTTGATATTTTACCAGTGCGACTGATTTTCTTCGGGTTTGAATTCCTTTTCCGCTTGCAAAATTTCACTCGACATTGTAGCGTAAGTCGAAGACTAAAATATTTTTGATTTTTCCCTAGGCGCGATTGGAATGGCGACGGTGGTGTGATTAGTTTTGCTAGAATAATGACCACTGGTATAGACAAAATGGTGTGGCAGAATCAGCGGAAAGGTTTTGTGGCGTTCAGAAAACGCAGAAGCTGTTTTATCTCACGCAATTTTAAGAGAAAAATCGAGTTTTCGGCTGCTTTTCATGAATAATTTTCGCTACGGCGATCGTGGCATAAATATCTGAAAGCGCATCATGGGCATGTTCGTGATGATTCCGTTTAAAGACAGTGAGGAGCTCGAGGCGGTTGGTCGGTTTTTCTCGCCAGTCTTGGGTCTTCTACGCAACTGGCCAATTGATCCCCTCTGGACGCAGTGCACGCACCATGCACTGACATCCAAAAATATCGAACTTACTGCGACCGTCGAGGTATTGCCAAGTGTATGGATCATAAAAGTTACGTCAAACAGATAGCGGATAAATTCATCATCAAAGCGCACAGAATTAAAACCGCAAATAATATGTATTCGAGGTGAAGATTTCCTCTTGCAGAAAATCTTTACCGAGCTCCGGCTCGAAAGACCATCCATACGCGTATCATTCGGAGTAATATTGGTGGTGATGAGATAGCGTAGGGACTCGGCAGCTATCTTCATCGAGACGCACGAAAGATTAACCGGATCGCCGATGGGATTGAATTCTAAATCAGTACGCTGACCCGCAAACTCGCATAATGCGATCCTCCACGCGGATTAATGCCCGAAGTCTCAAATCGTAAAAGAAAAAGGTAGGTGGGTGATTAGCAGCGAGATGGTCCGGATCAAAATTGTGGTTCATACTACTAGTATGCCTAAACTAAGATTTTAGCTGCTGATTAATGGCTATCGCATGAGCTTTTTCCTTAAATTCTTTTTCCTTGGCGGAAGGGCTCAGAGACTTTCGCCATAATATAGATGGTTGGGGTTTCGTTAACACCAAGACGCTTGGAAATTGCCATATCGGCTCTTTGATTTTTGCTTCACCGCATCGGAATTCATATCTTGAGAATTTTTCTGTATCTGCCCTACCTTCAGTAACTTCGACAAAATATTCACGGAAGTGATTATCGCGATCAGAGGCAGAAAGAGGACTGCAGTTCGATTGCTCCTTAAAAGAGTTTTTAGCATATGGTTCCCAGTAGCCCTGGAGAGCAGCGGCGTAGCAGCCGAAGCCGCGGCAGTACCGTTTTGGTGGTAGCTCAAGAGATGTAACTTACAAAACTAGACCCACTTGACCATCATATTCTTTCACGATATCGGAGAGATATGGACCGTGGAACAGAATGGACACTGATAGTCGGCATATTCAGAGATAATCACCTTGGCGTCCTATTGCCTTTCATAATTATCGCCCATATCACGTTACGAGAGTCGGCAGCGATATATTTGTTCGTGTCGAGGCTCTTAATCCAATTGTCATAAAGCAGATTTGAAGAAATCGCGTTGCCCACAAAAGCCTAAAGAATCCACAGCTAGCACCTAAAGTCCGTAAATCAGTTTTGCATTTTCCTCCTAATTTCTACTTTTGGTGATATTTTTGTATAATATAAATATTAGCATATTTTGTCTAGAGTTGTAATATTTTAGACTAAAGGAGGAGCCGTGTCAGAGGCGAATATGACAGATATCAACAGAAGATGGGACCGATTTTAACGGCGAACAAGAAAACGCGACTGGGTGTTCAGTGTGAAGAATCTTCCCATGGATTAAGTTTGGTTTGAAAACATTGGTGTGAAATTGACCGCCTCGGTGCGATTAAACAATTTTGAGCCACAAAGACGGGAGATGAGAGCGGACTCTTCGAGGGGCCAATGAAAGCGTGGATCGATCGTAATTTAATAGCAGAAAAATGAATCTACAGAGGTCACACATGAGACTGGTACGCTTAGTAAATTTGGTGGAGCTAATTTAGTCAACAACCATTTTTCGGAATTCTGAACTCGAAGTAACATCGCGCTACCGACACCGATGATGACGGCATGGTTAATCATGAGAAAACTGAAGAAGATCTTAACTGGTGCGCGCAGAGGCAGCGACGGATTATCTGAAAAATACCATCGGCGATCACACTGGTGCCGCCGAAACAAAAGTGGTTGCTATGCGGAAGTATTCCGTTCCAGAGACTGCGGAAGCTTGTTGTTTGGCTAATTAACATGCCAAGCTTCAGTTCTTTCTGAATAGCCAGAAGGTGACCCTAGGCAAGGTCGCGAGCTTCCGATAGTAAGAGAGGTCTCCTGATATTATGACACCAAGGGCGGAATGAAAGTTCGTGGGCGAAAGAAAGATTATGGGGCCATTAACGCTTGTCTGGACCTCTCTACGTCAGGTCGAAGTCAGTTTCCTGTGGTTGATCGTCGTGTGGCGAATTAAGTGGAATTTTGCATGCCACACACACTTTTCCAATTAGATATCAAGGACACCGATCAAGCTTCGGCTTTTATGGATCGTGTTCATCTTTCGGAAATTACCGCAATTTTATGGGGCGCTCTTCTCACCTTACTGCATTCACGCGGAGGCTTTTTATTGATATTAGATGATGGGAGCAGGGAAAATCTCTGGTTACTCGTGCGCATTAACTATAAATTCCTCACCCACGATTGATGATTCGGCTGGTTGATTTACTAAGGACGAAGATTTGATATTCAGTGGTGGTAACCAAGCGCTTTTAAGCAAGATTAATTTTATTAGGTTTAACTCGGGTAAAGTGAACGCTTACTCAAAAGACGTGTAGTAACTGGCCACGCAAACTTACCGGGTCTATATATAACACATGACGGTGGCGCTAAATCAAAATCTTATAATTACACCAGTTCATTCATGACAGAGCGGAAGCGCTAAAACTGAAAACAAACACGGGTAAGTGCGGAAGAACGATGTAACGCGCAATAAAAGCTCAAAACCTCGGATAAATCTAATGCTACAAACCCACGGATGGTGCCGACACCTCTAATTCTGCCAAACCACTAGCAAGCAAATCTTGTCTGGCCTCAGCAGTTGATGGGGTCGCGCGCCAAAGACCGGTACAAACGAACAGAGGGTACATAAAATTGTGTGGCCAATCAGGGCTGTAACTGAGACAACATGTATCATGAAGCGGGATTTTTGTTGAAAGCGGCGAACGGACCAAAAGTGTATAATTTCAGGAAGTTTTATGAGCCTGCACTGGAACGATGGTTTTCAAGTCGTGAAAGAGATTGGCAAAGATTAGGTGTTTTGTCGTGGCACTGAATGCCTGGCAAAAAGGTGCGTATCTCAGTAGTGATATTAGATTCGGGTGGGCAAACCCATAAATCTTGCCACCGATAGACAATTGCCGGCGGCAGGAATCGATGCCTTACGGTGGCGGTTGACTCCGAAGAATGGTTTCGCTGCCAATAACAGCGCATAAATTTCGGTGAAAAACTGCAATCTCTGGGTCACAGGCTGAAAAACTGCGATGAAGGTAATGTCTTAGGCGGATGCCCAGGCAGAGAAGTTACTGAAGCGTCAGACAATGAAGAAAAAATGATGGAGAGATGAATACAAACGACCGGGCGTTATCGACAAAATGCAATTTGACGAAATATTTTCGGAAATTGAGGTCGAACTCGTGGTCTCAACCATATAAAATATTGGTGACGCCCATTGTATACAGAAGATGATAGACGATATAGGAATATGGACCTTCCCGAATCTTTTGTACTGAAATAGTCCAAATTACTGGTTTTTTATTCATTTAATAATAATTGTTGAACACGAGGGTAACGATACCTTTTACGACCTAACACGCCATGTCCTCAAGAAAGTTGGTTGGTTTAGCTATTTAAAAGCCAAGATATAGAGGACGCAACATCGGACAAAGTCTATAACGAGATAAAATTATTTCAAATCAAAAATTGCACGAGCATAAAGGATTACTCGTTTTGTCGATAACAAACAAACAATATAGCTGTCTATGAAAACGGTTTTATGCGTCGATTTAAGTGACATTAAGATCTGAAAGGGCTCCATGAGGTTATTTTAATAGTGTGTAATCCTAGCCTATCTTCTAATAACGACGTCATAGCCGATACATATAGAGTATATCTTGATCCTGCCGTAAGGCAATTGTGAGTTTAAAGAAAATAATGACAATCAAAAAACATGAGTTCGCCTTGATGTTCTCCGTTCGGTGCATCCCGTCGTGATATATATTATATCAAATCAATTTAAAGGGTAATGTCTGATCGTTCTGTTTGTACAACAAAAATTTCCATGGAGTTGTTTAATGGTGCACCTATTTGCCTTGGGACATCGGTGCAACAAGGCTCACAAGATTTTAATGCACTATTAGCGAATAGAACTAACACAGGCACTACCTCAAGGTAGCGTGTATACCAATTCCACACTTTGGGTGCATGCAGTTATTATAACATATTTTTTCGCTATGGGGAGAAAAATCTTGAAATTGACTTCCCACATTGCAGGCGCGATTTTTGAATTCTTTTTTTTTCCTAATATAGGGGCACGATTTTAGATTTTTATCCAAAATCAGATCTATACACCCACTACGTTTATGAGTACGATTCTTAAAGTCTTCTTCACCGACCAATTAATAATATCGTTAAAGCGGGTCTTCACCTGAACTAGATGCTGATCCGCCGAAAGGCATGCATTTTGTTATTCATAAAAGTATGGCAAGCTGGGTGATAAGCACTGTTGAAGGCACTTCGTCGAGCCAATTTCAAGAAATTTGCAATATTTGGCGTCACGCAATTATCAGTATTCTGCTTTTGAGAATCAAGTTCCGAAACCGTAGCGTTCTTGTAATTACTGAGTTATAACCATTTTCATTGCTTCAGCAGAAGTGATAATAAGGTACCACGTCTGGATCGTGCCGCTTAGTTTCATAAATCAGGAGAATATCTATGTGGTTACGTGGACGGAGAACATTGAGTGTAAAGTCGCGAAGGCTTCGCCGGCCGCAACTTGGTTTGCAGGTTTCGAGATTTAACTGTTCACCGAGGCGTTAACGTTCTTCCATATTTATCACCTTTGACCGTAATGATGAAAGATCGGTACCTGCCAAAATATTCGGTTCGTCAAACTTCCAGAATTATCGAAGACTTAGACTTAGCTTCGGTGACATTGATAACCACCTCTGGAAAGAAAGTGTCTTGGCATGCTGTTCAGTGATCAATTTGGTGCCTGTTCGCCATTCAGAACGTAAAAAGATTCCCTTATGGTTCAAACCTTGACAGGTGCCTGGCGGAAAGCATATCTTGAAAACGAGTGACAAAGGGCGGATGTAACTAAGGAAGCAAAGACACCGCAGGTAACCGTGGTTGTTGCTCTTTTGAGACTTTTTTTCATTGGAGCAACTCTGTAGTGTGCGGATGGAGAATTTCAGTAGGCAATTGATGAACCGGATTGGAGAAGCTTTGTGAGTAACGTCAGCGGTCCAGAAAAGCATGAATGAAAAACCTATCAAGTAGGTCTTTCCCTTGTAATAATTTGATTACGGTTCGAATAGACCTCTTTTTCTTATTCGTTGCCGATGGTTTGGTGTTGGCAACCTTAAGACAGATATAGGCAGAAGGAATTGGCCCAGTAAATAATTTATGTTGTTCATTCAATTGATGGTATTCCACGTCCTTCCAAAATATGGGCTGGGAGGGTGAAATTCAAGTTACCTGAAAAGGCATTAGTATTTTCAAGCTTAAAACTAGAGAGCCGTCTTGGATTGACATTACGAAATGACTTTGTTCAGTGCACTGAAGTTCGAGACACTCTTAATCGTATTAACCGTATAAACACTTACGTCTCCGTGGTGAGATCGTCATGTCTGACCATTTCAAATTCTGGCGCAGGCGCACCGTCCATTCACTTCCGCCGGTGGTATTACTGAAGTGATGGTTTCAGCCAATCCGCACCGGTGTGATGACCGAATAATCCACCTCGCGAGACAAAAACATCAGACGAAGGGCCTCCTCTGAAAAGTAGTGGCAAAAGCAGTTCATAGATTTAATCTTACGCCCAGAGTATTACCTTCGGTGGCGTACCTGATGGTGTGTGCTCGGCGTGGATTCAGAGTATAGCTGATTGCACCGGTGTGCAAAAAGCAGAATAACTAAGATCAAAAGTACCTGTTCCAACAAAGGCGGACGCATTTTCACATGCGAAGCCTTAGCCCGATCAAGTTCTCCTTGACGTTAGCACTTTACTGTTTTCCTTCAGTTTGCGACAAAGCTTGAATTTTGGAAGTTATACGGTTTTGGTCTTATTCATAATTTGCTTGTAAACAGGCAGCAAAAACTACCTAAGATTGGCGACGAACATCGCAACCATGCACAGTGTGTGGCATTAAAAGAGAGTTTCGAGACCTCGACGGGTGAACAATTCCACCACTTGCGCAAAAGCCTGCCTGCCGAGGCCGCCGCGTTGTTTTGCCTGGCAAACAAAGACATAGCGAGAACATGACCGAATAAGTTACACTTTCGAGATACTTCCTCATTTATGTGGTCTGGAATGACGAGTGTAAGACTGTCGGGACGCTCATGAAGCCACGACCAGGCCTAGCTGAATACCGAAGAGATAAATATGGCCGGAACCAAAGTCAGCGACCAACACAACATTACCTGGCCTTCGGGCACCAGGTGCAAAATTCATAGTGAGTAAATCAGAGTAGAGCGAAAATAGTTAGATAAACCACGACGATGGTTTGAACCACAGAAAAGCACAGATCCGGCAGTGATGACAAAAACCCCAATATCAACGGCACCTTGATCATTGCTGACCAGTTTGACTTCAGCACATCAGAATGAGAAACAATCCAACAGGATGAAAAGCAATTTTGCTTTTTATCATAAACTATTGTATGCTTTGTTGACGCGATTTTAACCGGCTTGTGCAGCGCTTTGTGCCGGGCGACGATGAAAAGTAATATATGAGCAATTGCACCACCTTCGTATTTTACTGATGCGATAGGATTTTGGCGATGCGATTCGCATTAGAAGCACGACTGGAAGCTCAGAATCCCCTGATTGATGTGCCCGGAATGTTCTGAAGTGCTTGTCAGCATTTCTGAATTGTAGCCAGTCCTGCGGTTGTGCGGCCGATGGCGGGTGGCAACTCTCGGTCTAACGAAGTGGTACGGCGCGCTGGCTTTGAAGTCAGGCCGTGCAAGATAATCAAATCAGGGATATTCCCGATTCCTGATGTTTGAGGGCAGCGCGTCGCACCTCACGCATGCGGGGTGTCGTCATTTACCTGCAATCTTAAATTTACGATAATCCGCACATTGTGCGCCATTTTGAAAACTTCATGCCTTTACTACGGTGTCGGAGCAAAGTAATAATATCATGCCCCTCAATGAGCGCGAAAGCGGTGCTGAATTCCGTTAAGGCTTCTGGGCAAAAGTGCCTGATCGAAGACAAAATCGAAATTCATATCGGAAAAAATAATTTTGCGCTGAACCTTCAAGCAAATATTCATCTGAGTCTCTTCCATTTCAAACTCACCGAAACGAAGTAACCGATTTATGTCACACTCAATTTCTGTGAAACAGGTTGTCGCAGTCGCCGTTCAGATAACGGATGAGGCGACGGGCTCCATTTAAAACTTTCCGGTAGTTTTACCAATTTCGATATGGCGTAAGGCCGAGATCGAAGGTAATCGAGAGTTTCACCTTGCCGTTATAAGGTTTATCATAAGGAAAATCGCTCTTAACACTCTTAGCGCACTTAATAATAATGGTTTTTGGCGTAGAACGGACCGATATGGGTGGCGTCTAAGGGGTTTCGCGTAATCGAGACATCCGGGACCAACTGGTCATATTAAATACTTTTATTCGCTTCGCGGTTTTATCGTCACACGCGGTAAAATATTCTTCGGCATGCCAGCAATCATTTCAAACTCGGAAAAGCGCATCCATCTCGGTAGCGACGATTAGCCAATCGGTGTCGTGGTTTACCACCAAACTTCGGTTTCGGATCTTTTTCGGTATTTTGAAAATGTGACAGGCAATTTCTTAAAGACCGCCGCCTTGCCCGCCGTCACTTCCCGCCATGGTTTTTATGAAAATACGCCCCAGGACTGCGGGGAATGTTTTTCAGTTAGCTTTGAGTTCACAAAATCGTATTTAATTATAAAATATTTTGATTTTTACAAAGTCGCCTGGATTATGTCTCAAGGTCAAGCACTTACGGGAGCAATGCATGTG
>BNJT01001054.1_pt1 | contig 211707 bp, 284 predicted proteins | sample 8540491 | NCBI WGS metagenome assembly BNJT01 (sample SAMD00202455, study PRJDB9452) | human saliva metagenome | host: Homo sapiens
TATTTATATTTAGACTTTCTAATATTATTAAAGAATTAAAAATACTATTCAGAAGAAGAGATAATCCATTTGGACTCAAGTTTTTTTACGCTTTCACAATATTTCAAGTTTAAAAAGTAAATATAGATACGTTGATAATAAAGCCTATACAAAGCTAATAAATCAAAACTCAAAAAAATTCCAAGTCCTAACTACATTGTTAGAACTTGGAATCTAAAAATTATACTGCTATTAAAAAGAAATTCGGCTACCTTGTGATTTAAATCTTCCAGGTGCTTCTGACAATTTCTTATACATATCAAATGTTTCAGATGGACCTAAACTTTCAATAGGTTGTAAGATCATCTTATCACCGTAATACTGTTGTTGTAATCTAGTAAAAATTACTTATAGTTTCAACATCTTCTAGATTTAAATAATATACGATAATTGTATTGCTCTCTTGATTGATAATAACATAGACATCATCATCCATCGCATAAATTTTATCATTAATAATGTCCATCGAAATACCTTTTTTAATAAGATAAACACTATAGGCCTTATCAAAAATTGTATTGTATCTGCTATCGACTACATACCGATACTGTAAATCATGAAATAACCAACACCCACCTATAAAGAGAAATAGACCAAAAGTAATTACCAATACCTTTGATAGCTGTAGTAGACTCTTTAAAAAAATCTATTATTTTTATTCATATTTATATAATGCTTAATTGTAGAATGAAATTGAACACATAAAAAATCCATATTAGTACAAGTGATAAGATTAGAGTATCAAATTCGCAATCAATCACGAGGTACTAATATGGACTGCTCTAATCTTATCACATCATTGCGCACAAACAAACACTTAAATTTAGAGGAGCGCTTTTATCTTGAAAAACGCCTTCTTGCTGGTGATCCTATCAATACTATTGCCAAGGCATTAGGACGCTCTAGAACTACGATTTATACTGAGAAAAAGCGTGGAACAGTGGTTCAAATTAAACAAAACAAGGCTGTTCTTATGTATATAGCAGATTGCGGTCAGCTTGCCTATGAAAGAACCCGCCAAGGTTCTTTCAACACTTTGAAAGCAGGTTCTATTGAGCCCTTTTTATCTTGGGTTGAAAACAAGGTAAGAGTCGATAAATGGTCCTTAGATGCTGCTGTTGGCTACGCCTTACGTAAGGGTTTGTTTGTACGCAATGAAATGGTGTGTACTAAAACTTTATATAACTACCTTTACCAAGGCATTTTAGGTCTTAAACCAATGGATTTGCCTTTGTGTTATTCGCCATTCTCATAAGAAGCGACATAACAGGCAACACAAACGCAAGTTAGGTAAATCCATTGATCGCGTGATGAATCTGTTGCTACCCGCGAAGAATTTGGTCATTGGGAGCTAGATACGGTCCGAGGAATAAAGAATAAAAGCGATGAAGTAATTGTTTCATTGTTAGAACGCAAGTCTCGCCTATATGTAGCCTTACGTTGTCTATCCGCTAAAGCTGTGGATGTAAAAATGACATTAGAAAATTGGTTGGAGTCTCTTAAGGCCGTTTCCGATGTATCCATGTTATGTAAAACTATTACGGCTGATAATGGCCGTGAATTTGCAGACATAAGTACATTAGAAACAGAGGATTTATCTATTTTCTTTGCTCACCCGTACTCGCCTGGAGAACGCGGTTCAAATGAACGACATAACGGACTATTACGCCGCTTTATCCCAAAAGGAACGCCCATAAAGGCTGTGTCAGAAGAAACGATTCAGCGGGCGTTACATTGGTGCAACAATTTACCCCGAAAGCTGTTGAATTACAAAACGCCTCAAGAAGTCTTCATTGAAGAAGTTAATAAAGTTATGGATTTACAGAGTGTTCAATTTCATATTGCAATTTAAGATATTTATATAATTATAATATTTCTCCATAAACTCACTATAATATAACAACCTACAAAAGCTTTTTATCCCTAATAATGAATTATAAATGCAATATTTCTAACCAATTATTACGAGCTAACAGTACACGATACCCATCATTCTCTGGATTCTTTGTTACATATACTCTATATGATTCATTTTTCATATACATAAAGAGACTTAGTTTGTTCAACTAAAATCCACTCCCCACTTAAGGGCTTTTATTGATTCTATATCTTTATGTAGTGAATCTTTCTTTATACTTATTGATACACCTAAAGATAATAGATTTCTTCTGTTCGGATCATATACATCTCCATCAATTATATAGTGTTCTCGAGGAAAAGCTGCATTTAAAGCTTGTGTCAGTTCTATTCTAGACTGCTCAACAGTATCATTAAACAAAAATCTATAGCCTAATCCACAAATTAGCCATACGAAAAAACAGCCTATAAATGTGTACCAAACAACAGAATAAATTGTTTTAAATTTCATCGCTAACCCCTCTATATTGCCTATATACTAGATCTATCGAGCAGAGCAGCTAGAGAATTAAAGATATTCCCAGTTGCCACTTTCAATTAAACGCCGATATCTTATAGGAACATTCTCGTAATTATCTATTATCTTTATTCTTCCAATAAAATCATCATATTGTTTTTCATCCATATCAAATTTAAGATTTACAAACATATAGTGATCTAAATATCCATCATAAATAATATTTTTTTGTTGAATATGATCAACTTGACCAATAAAAAAATTTGATGTTTATAAATTGATTTGTATATATGATAATTATCTGATTCTAAGGAGTTTATTAATTTATATGACTTGATACCAGATCCAATTCTAATCATTTGTCTGTAATCATACAATACGCCTTCATTATTTAACTGAATTAAATAATCTGGCTTTTATACCAACCACACTTCCTAATTCGGCATGAAAAAAACCAGGAATTCACTAGAAAAATAGATACCAATTAAAAAAACAGTGAAAAAAATATTTCCTAATATGCTAATTATTAGCAATCACTTTTTTTCCACATCAGCTAATCAACCTCTACTTTCATTCACTCCAAATAATTTTTCTAGCCCTATTTTTATGCTCAGCTTTTTAAGCTCATACTCTTTCTTGCAGTAACTAACTTAACAAATAATTCTTCTATAATTTCCTTATCATCTTTACTAAATTGACTGTAAATGATCTAAGACTATAATATTATCTTTTAACTATTTGTCCTGATTTCGTTCATTTATTAGTTCATTAACCTCATACTCTTTAGATTTACTAGAAATCGTCTCATTAAGAAAAATTATAACTTAATAAATTATTAGAATGGTACTTCCATACTTTTACCTGTTTCTAAATCTATCTTTTGTAATACTACCAAAAATCAACATTATAAAAATATATTGTTAGAAATTTTATACGTATCAATTTTTCGATAATTTTAGATCCTGTAGCTAAATTATAAATCCCACGGGTTTCACTAGAGAAAAAAAATGGAAATCTAATTATATTGCCTTCCTCTATAGGAATTCTTTCCCTAAAGTCTTCATAAAATTTGCCTTTCCAAACTTCTTGCTCCGAATCAGAGAAACGACTAAATTCTGGATATACATTAGTAATATCATTTATTCTGATTTCATTAGATGGCTCTTTATGTAACACAAATACATGATTGTTATTCAATTCATTATATACACCAATACCATTTGTAGTTATATAATATATTTTCCCTCGTACTTCATCAAAACCAAGAACATCCGAGGCAATTATATTAGTCGGTTCTTTGTAATATATCATGCCATTCATACCAACTATCGGTCCCGAATACTTAATGAATGGGTGTATAAAATCTGTAGTAAAAAAAAGCAAACTAAAAAAAACTATGCCTTCTATTATCAGAAAAATAAGTACACCTTGTTCAAGCCGTTTCTTTAATTTTTTTCCTATCTTCATAAAGGTCTATTTCCTTATTTCATCTATCTTTTTCTAATTTAACGATGATAGCCTTTGTGTTTATATCATGAGTAATATCAACCCAAATATTATCATCTAAATCATATCCTATAATGTGACTCTTATTTACTTCACGCCAGTTTATCTTTTCTTCTGAAAGTATATTCTTTACCGATTCCAAAGTAACACGTTTATATGTATTTTTAAAAACATAAATTTGCCCGTTTCTACCTGTAGCAAAATGCTCTTCACTTACTTTATACGTCGATATAGCTGCTAACTTTTTGCTCATATACTGTTAGTTTTTTTGTATTTGTCCCGGTCTATTAATATACGCAAGCAAAGTAACAAGCGCCATTATGAAGAATCCTAACAAGATAAAACCAATATAAAATTTAACCCTAAAAGGTATGTGATTTAATATAGATTTAACCCTCTCCATATGTTAATAAGTTCTCCTATAAAACTAGTAAATCTTTTATCCTCTTCTATACTCCAATTATATATTAAACCTACTTATATCACCAATGAATATTTTTAATATTTTTTTATCTTTTTATTTATTTTTTTGTTTCAATAAAAACGTCTTAGGCTATAACTTAAGCATTTAAACAAATATAACAAAAAGCACCATCTACCCAGATTCGACGTATGTGTCGTTTCCCTTAAGATAGATGGTGCTTTTATGATTGTTCTAATTAAGTTGTTCAAATAAACATGTTCCACTCATATACAATGTAGTATAGCGCTACTTTATATTCCGTCGTGCCGCCAAGCTACCAGCACTACTAGCTAGACCAGCGCGATTGATATGTGGGTTTCCATGTTTATACGTTTTTGGCTTGCTACTTTTATCTTCTACCTTTGATTTCTCAAATTTAGTAAATAGATTATCTAGCTCGCGCAAGAGGGCACGTTTTTGTGAGTCTTTCAACTCGAATACATCACCTTTATAGGCGATGTATTTATTTTTGAGTACAGGACTGAGATCATAGATGGGCTCGTGTTGTTCTCCATTTACATCTAGCAGCTCATCCAAGGTCAATCCATAATAGCGAGACAGGGCACAGAGTGTATCTAAATCTGGTTCGCGATACCCTGTTTCGTAATTTGAAAGCGCCGCATTACTGATACCTACGGCCTTTGCTACTTCGATTTGGCTTTTGCCCATGCGCACGCGAGCACGCTTTAAGTTCTTGTAAAACTGCATGTTCATCACCTACATCGATACATAAACAACTACAAACTATATATTTTATAATAATGTATCACTGATTTTTATAATAGTGTATCACTATTCTTTATAGTAGTGTATCACTGATTTTTTTGAAAGCTTCATCAGCTACGGCTAATGTGCGTTCGATTTCACTGCTCTTGTGGCAGATAGATACGAAGTTACTTTCATAAGGGCTTGGCGCATAGTAAATACCATGGCTCAAGTTATGGTGGAAGAATATTTTAAATTGTTCTTCGTTGCAAGATGCTGCATCATCAAAATTCTTAACTGGTTTATCAGTGAAGAAGATAGTGAACATGGAGCCTACCCGTTGTACTACAACTGGCACATTGTATTGTGCAGCCAAACGTTCAAATCCTTCGCAAAGGGCAATGGTTGCGTCTTCTACTTGTTTAAAAATTGTGGGGTCTCGTTGCAAAATGGAAAGCGTTGCAAGACCAGAGGTAACGGCAATTGGGTTACCACTCAATGTACCAGCTTGATAAATAGGACCAGCTGGTGCAATTTGGTTCATAATCTCACGAGCACCGCCAAATACAGCTAGAGGCATGCCACCGCCAACGATTTTACCAAGACATGTAAGGTCAGGTTTAATATTGTAACGTTTTTGAGCACCGCCGCTGCTAGCGCGGAATCCACACATAACTTCGTCAAAGATCAACAATGCACCATGAGCCTTAGTTACCTCGCGCAAGGTTTCAAGGAATCCTGGTTCTGGAGGCACACAGCCCATATTGCCTGCTACAGGTTCTACGATGATAGCCGCAATAGTATCCCCAATCTCGTCGAATAATTTGCGAACCGCATCAGAGTCATTGTACGGCAAAGTAATTGTATTTTCTGCTACACCTTGAGGAACGCCAGGGCTATCTGGCACGCCAAAGGTAGCAAGGCCAGAGCCAGCTTTTACCAAAAGTGCATCGCTATGACCATGGTAACAGCCAACGAATTTCACGATACGATCGCGACCAGTATAGCCACGAGCCACGCGCAAGGCACTCATAGTGGCCTCTGTACCAGAGTTAACAAGGCGGATAACCTCCATAGATGGCATGAAGGCTTGCACCTTTTTAGCCAATTCTGTTTCTAGTAGTGTAGGTGCACCATAACTAGTGCCGCGAGGAATCGCCTCTTGTAAGCTAGCGATAACTTCAGGGTTCGCATGGCCCAAAATCATAGGGCCCCAGCTCAACACATAGTCAATGTATTCGTTATTATCGATATCATAAATACGGCTGCCACTAGCACTGCTGATAAACGGAGGATTAGAACCTACACTGCGGTAGGAACGAACAGGACTGTTTACGCCGCCTGGCATGTAACGTTTAGCCTCTTCAAAGGCTTTCAGATTTACCGAGTTGGAACATGGTTTCTCCTTACTTTTGTAACCATTTAGCAATATCTATAGCATGGTACGTAATGATGATTTTAGCACCGGCGCGCTTCATAGAAAGCATTGTTTCCATAACGAGGCGTTCTTCGTCGATAAGACCAGCTGCAGCAGCGGATTTAACCATTGCATATTCGCCAGACACATTGTATACCGCTACAGGTAATTCATAGCGGTCACGTGTTTCACGAACGATATCCAAGTAGGACAAAGCTGGTTTAATCATGATAATATCTGCACCTTCAGCGATGTCAAGTTCGATTTCTCTGAAAGCTTCCAAGCGATTAGCTGGGTCCATTTGATAGGACTTGCGGTCCCCAAATTTTGGAGAAGAGTTTACAGCACCACGGAACGGACCATAATACGCAGATGCATATTTTGCGGCATAGCTCATAATAGATACATTTGTGTACCCTGCCGCATCAAGAGCTTCACGGATAGCACCTACACGGCCATCCATCATATCGGATGGAGCCACCATATGAGCACCAGCTTCTGCTTGGCTTACCGCTACTTTGCAAAGTAATGGTAATGTTTCATCGTTCAAGATTTCATGGTCATCAATCATGCCACAGTGACCTGTAGAGGTATATTGACACAAGCATACGTCAGAAATAACCAATAGGTTTGGCACTGCTGCGCGGATAGCTTTAATAGCTTGTTGTACAGGTTGGGACATATCCCACGCTGAGGAGCCTTGCTCATCTTTATATGTAGGAATACCAAAGATTTCTACACCGCGCACACCAAGATCATAGGCCTCTTGCGCTACTTTCACAGCCTCATCAACAGACAAGTGGTATTGACCTGGCAATGTGTCGATTTCATTTTTGATACCTTCGCCAGGAACAATAAATAATGGATAAATTAAATCAGTTACGTCGAGTGTCGTTTCCCGTACCAAATCACGCATTTCTGGATTGATACGCAAGCGGCGAGGACGGTATGTTAAATCGTACATGTAATCCTCCTAAATATCCTTTACAATAGCATTTACCAAGCCATCAGTTGTATATACATCGCTGATGACAGCTGGTTTAAGACCTGCACTCATAGCTGTAGCAGCTGTGATAGGTCCGATGCAAGCAATCTTAGTATTGCCTAATAGTTTCAATGCATCATCGCCCAATAATTGAATTGTATTGGTTACTGTAGAGGAACTTGTAAACGTAATATAATCTACAGTACCTTCTGTTAAGGCATTTACTAATGCTTCTTGTTGAGATGTATCTTGTGTCGTTTCATATAAACGCAAAATATCTACATCTATATCGTGATGACGCAAAGAGCGTGGAATTACATCACGCGCTACTTTTGGTTGAATCAATAGTACGGAATCCCCTGCTTTGAGCTCTTCTTCAAGAGCCTCAACAGCAGATTCAGCTTTGTAGTCTACAGGAATGATATCCGGTACGATGCCGTATTTTTGAAGTTCCCGAGCCGTAGCACAGCCGATAGCTGCCACTTTAGAATTACCTAATGCACGTGTATCCTTGCCCTCTTTGTAAAGAGCATCAAAGAAGTAACGAACTCCTTCACCAGATGTGAATACGATGCATTGGTATTGTTTTGTATTATTGATGATACGACGATCTTCATCAAACAACTCCAATGGAGATGTTTTAATCGCTGCCGCTTCTACTACATTAGCACCTTGATCTGCTAATTTTTCGCGGAATGCACTAGCTTGGGAGCGAGCGCGTGTAACTACAATAGTTTTACCGAATAACGGTTTATTATCGAACCATTGTAATTTTTCACGAAGGTTAACTACATCGCCTACTACGATGATAGCTGGCGCTTTTAGTTGTGCCTTTTCTACGTCTTCTACTACATGTTCAAGGGTAGATACGAGAACTTCTTGAACCGTTTTTGTACCCCAACGAACAAGCGCTACTGGTGTAGAAGCTGGGCGTCCATGAGCCATCAATTTTTCTGCAATGGTAGGTAAATTGCCAACACCCATTACAAAGCAAAGTGTATCAACCGCTGTAGCAAGGCCTTCCCAATGAATGCCAGATACAGCTTTAGTTGGATCCTCATGACCGGTTACAACCGCAAAGGATGTAGCCATAGCGCGTTGTGTTACAGGAATACCTGCATAAGCAGGGGCTGCAATTGGAGATGTTACGCCTGGTACGAATTCAAATGGTACACCAGCTTCGCCAAGAGCCATCGCCTCTTCACCACCGCGACCGAATACGAGCGGGTCGCCACCCTTTAAGCGTGCAACGATTTTACCTTCTTTACCTTTTTGAACTAACAGCTCATTGATTTCCCATTGGTGCATTGTGTGATCTTTACATTGTTTACCAGCGTAGATCAACTCTGCATCTGGGCGAGCCCATTCTAGCAAATGAGCATCTGCTAAATAGTCATATACAATTACATCTGCTTTTTCAATGCATTCGCGACCTTTTACAGTAATGAGTTTAACATCACCAGGGCCTGCACCGATTAGATATACCATACCTGTCATTTTATGATTCCTTCCTCTATGAGAGCATCCACAATATGTTTGCCACCTTCTTCATATAAGGCTTTTGCAAGATTTTTACCAAGAATTTCAGCTTTTTTTGCTGGGCCAGAAATTTCTCCTTCGTACACAGTTTTACCGTCGAGGGACGCAATCATGGCCTTTAAGGTCAATTGACCTTTATTGATAGTACCATGTACACCCATAGGCACTTGGCAACCACCATTTAACTGACGCAAGAAGCTGCGTTCCCCTTCAACAGCATAGCGTGTAGCTTCGTCGTTAATAGGAGCTAGCATTTCAAGCATTTCCGTATCGTCAGAACGACACTCGATAGCAAGTGCCCCTTGACCAACAGCAGGAATCACTTCATCGGCTTTAAACACTTGGGTAATTTGATCATCTAAGCCCAACCGTTTAAGACCGGCTTGTGCCAAGATAACGCCATCTAGTTTTTCTGCTTCAATCTTGCTCAACCGAGTTTGTACATTACCGCGGATAACCTCGACCTTAAGGTCAGGACGGACATGTAATAATTGCGCTTGGCGACGCAAGCTACTTGTACCGACGCGAGCACCTTCAGGCAATTTATCTAATGTTTTATACACGGGGCTCACAAGCGCATCGTAAGGCACTTCACGGGCTGAAATAGCGCCTAAAGTAAGACCTTCTGGCAACTCTGTAGGCATATCTTTCAAGCTATGTACGGCGATATCAATGTCGCCTTTATGCATGGCCTCTTCTAGCTCAGCAGTAAATAAACCTTTACCACCAACTTGAGCCAGTGGTTTTTCCAAGATACGATCCCCTTTTGTATTAAAGTGAACTAGCTCGACCGTAATGTTTGGGTACAGACGTTGTAACTCTGCACTAATATGTTCAGCCTGCCATAGGGCAAGGGCACTTTTTCGCGTGCCGATTCGAATATGGTCTCTCATAGCCTTACCCTTCTTTCTCAAGATTAAACATATCTTTGAATAAATCCCAGTACAAACCTTCTTCCTCTGTACCAGCGATTTCGTTAAAGTGAATCATCGGTTCACGCAACATTTTGCGAATGATCATGCGACTCATAGAGTCCATAATGCGGCGCTCCTTATCAGAAATATCAGGCAATTTCGCTAATGCCCGATGTAACTCACGACGGCGAATGCGCTCTGCTTTTTCCGTGAGCAATGCCATCATAGGGCGCACCGTTAAATAGCTCAATTTGTCTAATAGTTCTTCAATAGCATCGTGAATGATAGGCTCTGCACGACGAGCTTCCTCTTCGCGCTGCGCCTTATTCTCTTCTACTACACTTTCAAGGGAGTCGATATTGAATAAATAAATACCATCCATATCTGCTACGGCAGGATCGATATCGCGTGGTACCGCAATATCAATCATAACGATTGGCTCACCCTTGCGAAGGGAGGTAATTTTCTTTGCTTCACGTTCAGTAATAATATAATGTGGCGCCCCTGTAGATGTAATGAGGATATCCGCATCTTTAGCATAATCTACAAAGTTATCTAGCTTAACAGCTTTACCATTAAATCGCTCTGCTAGAGCTTCTGCCTTGGTAAAGGTTCTATTGGATACAAAAATCGTTTTTACGCCCTTTGCTTGTAGGTGCGTTGCGGTCAACTCACTCATGGTACCAGCACCTAAGATGAGCACCGTCGCTTCAGATAATGGTTTATCTAGGCTGTCCTCCGCAAGGTTAACAGCAGTGTAGCTAACGGATACAGGCGTATTAGCAATACCTGTGTTCGTCCGTACCTTTTTACCAACACTAATAGCGCGTTGGAATAAGATATTAAAAATTGTGCCTGTGCAACCTGCGCTATAAGCCTGAATATAAGCCCCTTTTAATTGGCTCAAAATTTGACCTTCCCCCAATACAAGGGAATCAAGACTTGCAGATACACGGAATAAATGCTCGACGCAATCGCGCTCTTCATAGAAGAAAAAGGCATCTTCATCGATGTGGTCGGCACCTTTTAAATCCTTTAACACGGCCAGCATATATTCTTTAGGGAACTCTACACCTTCTAAGGCCGCATAGATTTCGGTTCTATTGCAAGTAGACAATATAACGCATTCTGCTACACAGTCGAATTCATAGAGGCGGTTTAGTGCTGAAGCAACCTCGTCCTTATCAAACGAGAAACGTTCACGTACCTCAACAGCGGCACTTCTATGATTTAGACCTAATACCACTAATTTCATGGTCAAGTTTCTCCTCTATAGTCAGCCACTCTCCCTTGAGAATGGTTTCAAAAGTTTCTACAGTCAGATGGTCTCGCCAAAATTTCTGTCGAGCCTCTGGCGTAGAAGTAGTAACTTTACTTCTTCTCTAAATATTTTAAGTCTAGGCATAGCCTTTTGCAACTGGCCATAACGATTCATCATATCTTGCTTTACGAGGCGATTGATACGAGGTCCTACGTTATTAGCGCTAATAGCGATGTGAAGATCGCCTAGTTCAAGGGATGAAGGCACAGTAAATCTGCACGCCCTAGGGTCATCACTGCGATTAGTCCACACGCGGTGTTTTTTCCCCATCTCGTATAACCTATCGTTTAATTCGCCATTATCTGTGCAGATAAAGAACAAACTGCTCGTTATAATGTGGTGTTCATCGTCCATTGTGAAAGCACGGTCGTACCAGGTGATACGATTATCCTTTACCCATTGGCTAATCCTATCTGTTACAGTGGGAGCGATTACCACAATGTTGCACGGCTCATCTATAAAGAGCTGCATTCGTCGCTCTGCAACCTCCCCGCCGCCAACGAATAGGATTGTATCTTCTGTTGTAGGTTGAAATGTTATGGATACCATGGCTGTCCTACTATATATAAAAAAATCGGCTTGATGGTCAAGCCGATTTTCAATTGCCTACATGAATCGTTTCAGATATACGCCGATACGCCCCTTACGAGATGTACCTGTAATGGCTTCTACCTTCATTCGGCCACGACCACGCATAGAGATCACATCCCCTTCTTTAACCTCTTGGGATGCACCCTTAGCTGGTTGCCAGTTTACTTGCAATAATCCTGCATTAATAGCGCTCACCAATTTAGTACGAGACACGCTAAAACCAGAACTTGCAACCGCATCTAAGCGCAAAGAAGCAACTGTAGTGCGGACTTCTTTAATTTTTCTTCTTTTGGCGCAATATCTGATAGGTCAATAGCCTCTACAGATACAGAAACCATAGCGATTTTTGTAAAGTTTTGGATTACAAAGTCTGCTACGCTTTCATCCACCATAATTTGAGCGCCCCCTTGTTGAACGATAACGTCCCCAAATTTGGAGCGATCAATGCCGAGGCCCATCAAGGAGCCCAGCACATCGCGATGGGTAAGCAATCGGAACCGTGGGTCCCAATTCACCTTAAGGGCGCGAATGCCCATGTCCACAGTACCGTTAAAGTCGCTATCTACAAAGGCGATGCGGATACGTTCCGCCCCTTCATAGCCTCCGTCTGTCTTAACGATAAGCTGTGGGTAGTTAGCCTTGATTGCGTCTGCAATGACAAGACCTGCAGGGCTTGTAAAGTCCGCCACGCGATAGGGGCGACCTTTTACAACCTGCTCAGCCAAGTCTAGCATGCGGCGAGCTTCCTCACCGCTGCCACTGGCTTCAAAATATCGAATTAATTTACTAGTATCTGCCAAAATTATTTCCCCAATTCATTCGACCGAGCAAGACATGCTACTACGCCGTCTTGGAGAGCACTGCGAAGTCCACCTTTTTCCATGGCACCAATACCGGCAATGGTCGTGCCACCTGGACTTGTTACTTGATCTCGTAGTACTGCTGGATGATTGCCGCTTTCAAGAGCCATCTTGCCAGCACCATACATCGTTTGAGCCGCTGCCTTGATTGCCAAGTGACGAGGCAATCCGATGCGAACGCCCGCATCAGCTAACGCATCAAGGATGACGAACATATAGCCAGGACCTGCACCAGATAGTGCACCTAAGCGATCTAAATCAGCTTCGCTTACCACGGCCACTTCGCCGACAGCCTCAAACAAGGCTTGAACATCACGACCAAGGTCTGTATGTACATCATCCCCTGCAAGAGCCGTCATGCCTGCACCGATAGAAGCCGGTGTATTTGGCATAGCTCTAAACCAGTTAGCTTGCGGAATCGCTGCATCCAATGTATCTAAGGTAATACCTGCTGCAACGGAAATCATAACAGTCCCATAAGGTACTTCTTTTAACGTCTCTAATACAGATGGTAACACTTGTGGTTTTACGGCCAACAAAATGGTATTGTACTCGTTTACATTAGGCAATGTAGTAAAACCTACTACACCAAGCTCCTCAGTAAGAGCCTTACATTGTTCTTCGCGACGCACGAGAATGTGTGTATCACTTGCTTTCAACACGCCATGCTGTAATGCACCGCGCAATAGAGCGCCACCCATTGAGCCAACGCCTATACATAGGGTTTACCTAACATCGTTGTCACCACCATTTATAGAGAAATTATTTATTGTCCCAAGCGTATTCGTTTTGCTCAGTTTTGTTGCTGTCATTATCAGAATAATCAATGGAAATGTTTACAGGTACACACATGAAAATGTCTTTACCTACTTTTTCCAATTTGCCATCCAATGCAAAAGTCGCACCAGATACGAAGTCCACAATACGAGCTGCTTCATGAGGATCTGTATTTTCAAAGTTGATCAATACAGGACGCATGTCGCGCAATTGATGTGTAATATTTTCAGAATCTTCAAATACTTTTGGTTCAATTACAACTACTTTCATAGCTGTTGGACGTTGTGTCATCGTAGATTGGCCTCCTACCTTGCGTGGATGAAATTCAGATGCACCGGATACTGGAGCTGCTGGAGCTACTGGTGTAGGTTCCGCCTCGTATTCCTCTTCATCTTCATAGTCATAATCATCATATTCATAGTCATCATCATTTTTGCCTAAGAATAAGTTTTTTGCTTTGTCTAAATAATCTCCCAATGCCATTTGGATTTCCTCCTAATACTTAACGCTATCGATTATCAGGCAACCCGAGCCTTAATCATACACACGTTCCCCAAAAATTGCTGTGCCTACACGAACGATGTTAGCCCCTTCTTCTAAAGCGACTTCAAAGTCGTGAGTCATCCCCATAGATAAATATTGAATCTGCCCCTCTTCAAAGTAGCCTTTCATATCCTCATACAAGGCGTTTGCTACGCGGAAGATTGGACGTGCTTCCTCTGGATCGTCGAAAAATGGCGCCATACACATCAAGCCCCGTACGCGTACATGAGGCAATGTCTTTGCATAGTCTCGTATTTCTGGAAACTCCTCTACGGACATACCCGTTTTGGACGCTTCTCGAGCTACATTGACTTGCAATAATACATCTTGCACCTTGTCGTGCTTTGTAGCGACCTTTTCGATTTCATCTAATAATTTACGGCTGTCTACAGAATGAATTAAATCAAACATAGGCACCGCTTGACGCACCTTGTTGACCTGTAAATGACCAATCAGGTGCCATGTTAATTGTGGCCCTTTATAGGTGAGCTGTTTTTCCTTGGCCTCTTGTACTCGGTTTTCCCCTACATGAGTCACACCGAGACTAGCCGCCTCCTCTACAGCTGACACAGGGTGGTTCTTTGTAACTGCCACTAACAATGCTGTATCTACGCGACCAACGCGCGCCATAGCATCTGCCATGCGCTGCTGTATAGCGTGTAGGGATTCTTCAATCACGTGAATGCCCCCTTCAATCTATATATAGTAATCATCAAATATATTTGTATAGACTATTCTATTATATAGTATTTAGCCTTGAATGTACATGATTTAGAGCTTATAAGCACCATAAATCATTGCATGGATATGCTAACAATCATCTGCTTGATTCTAATTATTGTGAAAGCTAATTATTAGCGCTCTTGTAACATCCCAAAGAGTGCCATACGGCCTGTTGTTCCTGCTTCGCGGCGATAGGAATAGCAATCGCCTCCAGTTACACTATCGGTACCACCGATAGCAATATATTCTCTAGGTACCCCATTAACTATGAGTCCTTCGGCGATAAAGTTCCATAAGTTAATATAGGCCTTGTCTAATTTATCACCAGGATAGTTAACCACATCAGCTGCGTTTCGCTCTGTCATGCCTCGCCAAGCTAATTCAAAGCGTTTTCCTAGCTCTACGTCGACTTCAAAGGACTCAGGCCCAATACTAGGCCCAAGATATACATAACAATCTTTGAACTCAGTGCCGTAAGTTTCTTTCATAGCCTCAATAGTGAGCACCGGCAAATGACCAATGGCTCCACGCCAGCCTGCATGTACTGTAGCGATAGCATGATGTTTAGCGTCGTAAATACCAACGCCTACGCAGTCTGCCGTAAACAAGAATAATGGCACATTAGGTAATCTTGTAAATACCGCATCACAGTCAGCAATAGCCGTATCCTCCCCGAGGGCGCCAGCACCAACGAGATCTTCTGTGATTTCTACAGCTTTTAAACCATGTACTTGATTACCGCAGGAAATACGCGTCGGGTCAACACCCAAATAATCCGCCACAATAGCACGATTGGCTCGTACATTCTGAGCCTCATCCCCTACGTGAAAGGCTAAGTTTAACGATTCATAAGGGGCCTTCGATACGCCACCATGACGATAGGTATCCCCCATAACGATAGGAAATTGTTCAGCCCATTTGGGTGCTTCATAGGACCAAGTACCGTGAGGTCCTTTTTACATCTATACGTTTTACAGATTCATTCATGAGTATCTCCTATTTACAAACACCACAACGTTTACAGCCTTGTACACATGGCGGTGTATACGCTTCATCAACGGAGCGCTTCCATTCCATTTTAAGATAACCCTCGTCCATACCCATATCTAAGTGGCTCCATGGCAGGAATTCATCAAAGCTGCGTTCACGATAGTTCATTTCGTCCATATCTAGGGCCTGCGGCCTTCAATTCAGCCTTGAAGGACTTGCTACCACGATCTGCGGCGCATGCGGCAATGACAGCGCCTAAACGGCGGTCACCACGAGCGAGAACGCCTTTGAATATACGCCTCTTTTGGAGACTCTACGAGCACCCTCGATGCGACGATTCTTTTGCAATGCCTTCTTAATATATTGCAGTTTTTTTCTCTACCGTTTTTTTGATTGTCCATGGCCATCCATTGGAACGGTGTAAAAAGGCTTCGGAATAAATGGATTAATGCTGAGCGTTAACCGCCCTTTACAGCCCACCTCTGCCATATGAGCTTGTGTTCGTTCTGCAAGGCCTACGATAGCTTCGATGTCCTCATCAGTTTCCGTAGGCAACCCAATCATAATATAGAGTCGCATATGTTGAATGCCAGACTTGGCAGATAAGGTAGCTGCATTTTGTAAATGTTCTTCGCTAATGCCCTTATTGATGACGCGGCGCAACCGTTCACTGCCCGTTTCGGGAGCAATGGTAATCGTCTTTTGACCACTATCTGCCAAACCATCAACTACGGCTTGCGTTAAGGAATCCGCCCGCAAGGACGCACAAGAGTAGCGCATATCTTTAGATCGAATGTAATTAACTAACTCATCTACCTCTGGATAATCAGAAATAGCGGCGCCCATAAGGCCTACCTTTTTACCTAATTTCTCTGCTCTATCTACGCCTTCTTTTAGTATTTCTAAAGGTCGTACACGCGGTACACGGAAACAATAGCCGGCCATACAGAATCGACAATGACGGCCACAACCACGTGCTACCTCGATGATATACATAGCGCCAAACTCGGTATAGTTCGTAGCCACTACGGTTTCACCGCCGCTAGTGAGCATTTCAAAATGACGTGTAATCACCTTTGGCACACCTTCTGCAATATGGTAACCTTTAAATTCGCCTTCTTCACTATAAATTGGCACGTACAAGGACGGAACATATACGCCTGATACGTCTGCTAATTGGCGTAAAATAGCGTGGCGATCTAAACCTTCCATTTTGCCATCGCGAATGATATCTAGAACGCGACTAACGATGCCTTCCCCTTCGCCGATGATGAAAGCATCGATAAAGTCTGCAAAGGGCTCTGGATTAAAGGTAGCACATGGGCCACCGGCAATGACAATAGGATCAAATTCTGTGCGGTCTTTCCCCATAATAGGTACACGGCCATGGCGCAACATAAGAGGAATATGGAAATAGTCCATTTCAAAGGTTACGTCAAAGGCCACCACATCAAATTGATGCATAGGCCGCTGTGTTTCAATGCTCATTAATGGTGTCTTAGTCTTATCATATGCTTCTAATTCCTTTTTCTCAGGTAAGAAGATACGTTCACATACGCTATCATGGCGTAAGTTGATTTCCTCATAAATGATGTGAAGACCAAGATTACTCATGCCTACAAAATATGTATTAGGATAGACGATAGCTACCTTTTGCCCTGCATGAGGATTTACAGTAACTCGACTATCCTCGTCTTTATATAAAGCTTGTAATCGATCAATTAAATCTTTACGATTCACTAGTTTCCTTTCTCTGTTTAAAATTTAGAACGTTTTTTACGTTCATATGGGTAAATAACAACCTTGCCCCCATTGTATTCCGCAATATATACGTCCTTAATAGAATACCCTTGAGCTTGTACCTCTTGTTCAAGCCACTCTCTATCTTTTTCAATTACATCAAGAGTAAATTGATTAATTTGACCATCATCAATGAGGTCAAAACGAATATTATCTTCCCCAAATTGAACTATATTGAGTTGACCGTTTTGTTCTAACACAGCACGTTTAACATCTGTTACATATTGAACACCTGCTACTCGAAGCTTTAACTTAAGCTCCGCCGCTTGAATGCCATAACGCATACATTCATCTGTTAGAATATGCCCTTTTTCAATTACGATAACTGGATGTCCATCGAGAATTGTTTTAAAGAAACGAAGATTGCCTTTTAAGAATTTAAGAGTCATTACGAGTATAGTCCACAAAATGAGGACTAACATAAACTGTAAAATACCAATTTGGTCATTATAAATGATGGCACCGATAATACCACCAAGTACATAGTTTTGTAATTGGTCTAAAGCAGAGGTCGGCGCTAAGTTGCCCTTCCCCATTAAGTTGATTTGTAAAATAATCGCCAAGAGACCGATGGCGAGTTTTGTAAAGACCATCCCATAGACGGCCATAGCTTCTGTCATATGTGGTCCTCCTTATGGTAATACATCCGCTTTATCATGGATTCGATCAGTTGAACTAACCTTATATACCCGTGTAATCGTGTACGTTGAAAATTCTGGGTTAAATTGAACTTCATAATAAATATCATTTACTTTCAAAATCATGCCATTGCGAATTTTCAAGGAGTTAACTGCTAATTGCGCACTTGGTACAGATTGCTCTGTACTAAAAGAATGTAAAAATTGAGCCATCCGAGAAGAGTCTTCAGAGTATGTTTTCATACGGTTATATTCTTGATATTCAAGGCCCAAGAAAAACACCACAATCAACGACAAGATAACCATTAAATCCCGATAACGACTCGTCAAGCCATTTCGTAGAACTTGTACGCCCAAAACGAGCAATGCTAATAAAACGGTTACTAAGATAATAAAGCCCCATGTTTGGCCCGCTACAGCTTGACTTTCAACATAGGCTAATGTGTAGAAATCCATATCGTTCTCCTTTCATAGATTATCCTTTATTATACCATATCTTGTGCCAATATTTTCGATATAACAATATATGTCAACATAAAACGATAAAAAAGCGACCCCCTAAGGAGTCGCTTTTTTATGCTTTATCTTACAAGAGATTATAAATTAATACTCTTATTTCAACCAGCTCATCAAGTTGCGAAGTTCTGCACCAACTGGTTCGATTGGATGAACAGCTGCTGCTTCGCGATGTTCTTTAGGAATTTTTGACCATTTTTGGAATCAGCCAAGAATTCATCAGCGAATTTACCGGATTGGATATCAGCCAAGATTTGTTCCATCGCTTTTTTAGTATCTGCAGTGATTACGCGAGGACCTGCATGGTAGTCGCCGTATTCAGCAGTGTTGGAGATGGAGTGGCGCATTTTTTGGAAGCCACCTTCGTAGATAAGGTCTACGATCAATTTCATTTCATGTAAGCACTCGAAGTAAGCGTTTACAGGTTCATAACCAGCTTCAGTTAATACTTCGAAACCAGTTTTGATCAATTCAGTAACGCCACCGCACAATACAGCTTGTTCACCGAAGAGGTCAGTTTCAGTTTCGGATTTGAAGTTAGTTTCCAAGATACCGGAACGGCCACCGCCTACACCGGAAGCCCATGCTAATGCAACTTCTTCAGTATCGCCAGATGGATCTTTTTCTACAGCGTACAAGCAAGGAACGCCGGAACCTTCTTGGTATGTACGACGAACTAAATGACCAGGGCCTTTAGGAGCTACCATGAATACGTTTACATCTTCACGAGGAACGATTTTGCCGAAGTGAATGTTGAAGCCATGAGCGAATGCCAAGTATGCGCCTTGTTTCAAGTTTGGCTCAATATCGTTTGCGTAAACGTCAGCTTGTAATTCGTCTGGAATCAATACCATAACGATGTCAGCACCTTTAACTGCTTCTGCAGTTTCTTTTACTGTAAGGCCTGCTTCTTCTGCAGCTTTCCAGCTAGAAGAACCACCACGAAGACCAATTGTTACGTCCATACCATTTTCTTTTAAGTTCAATGCATGCGCATGACCTTGAGAACCGTAACCTAAAACTGTAATTTTTTTGCCTTCTAATTTGCCCAAATTACAATCTGCATCATAATAAACTGTAGTACCTAAAATTTTACCTGCCATATTAGACAACCTCCAAACATATTCAATAGAATATAGACTAATATATACTGTACACAATCCAACAAATTTTTGCAAGATGTGGCGTACATTAATTTATTATCAGTAAGCTAAATTCAAAGTTACTGATAAAGAAATGTGATTACTACCGAACAATCACCCATGGGCGATCATCTTTCCACACAACTTGTACGGAAATGCCAAACACATCAGACAGATTTTCATCTGTTAATACAGCGTGTTTAGGCCCCGCATGTATCATCTTGCCCTCTTGCAAGATAGCTACATGTGTAATCGCTGGTAGTATCTCTTCAATTTGATGTGACACATAGATAATCGGTGTCTGTTGCTCCGCCACCAAGTTAGCTACTGTACGCAAGAATTGTTCTCGCGCCGGTAAGTCTAAGCCAGAGCAAGGCTCATCCAAAAATCAGTAAATCTGGATTTGCCATGATGGACCGTGCCAATAATACACGTCGCTGTTCTCCAGCGGACAAAGTATGAAAAGCGATGTCCTTCTAAGTGGCTTACCCCAAACTCAGCTAATAATTGCATACCCCGCTCACGCACGTCTGGTGCAACCTCTTGGTATATACCGATGCTACTGAAAGCACCAGAAATGATGACATCCTCTACCACTTGCTTATCCAAGGTAGACTGAAACTGTCCCAGAGCAGAGCTGACAAAGCCTAATCTCGATTTGATCTTAGGGCCATGCATATTTCCCAAATTCATGACCAAAGACACGCAATGTACCTGTCGTTGGAATTTGGTAGGCTGGTATCATGCTAAGAAGCGTCGATTTACCAGCCCCATTGAGCCCTAATAATGCCCAATGTTCACCTTCCTCTATATGCCAATTTACATTATCTAGGATATGTCTGCCATCACGACGAAAAACAGACATTTTTCATAATGGAGTAATTCATTCCCCACTCTATCATCTCCTACATTTTTTTCTCCACGGCTCATCGCAGTAATACCTGTTTTTAGCAATTTCAAGAATACCATAGGTTTCCATAATTTGGATGAAACCGCGCAACTTTTTCAACACTACCGATGACTTCAATAATCATGGACGTAGGAGAAATATCTAGCACATTGCCACGATATACATCGGCAATTTGTACAATTTGAGAGCGTGTTGTAGCCGTTGCTTTTTACCTTGATAAGCATTAATTCACGACATACTACATCACGATCTTTCAAATACTTTTAACCTTTACAACGTCAATAAAGCTTGTAAATTTGCTTTTTTGAACTTGATCTAAGATGCGATCATCCGCCTCAACAGTGAGGGTAATACGCGCATAACCTGGCTTATTAGTAATGCCAGAGGTCATTTTTTGTAACGTTAAAACCACGACGATTAAAGAGTGCTAAAATACGTGTACCAATACCTGGTGTATTTTTTTGCAATTACTAAGACTTGATGTTCTTTAGCCATTATAGCACCCCTTTCTTACCCATCATGCCGCTTACAGTGCCGCCTGCTGGAATCATTGGCAATACATTGTCTTCACGCTCAACGCGACAATCTAGGACAATGCTTTCATCAGACGTAATGTAAGATTTGAAATCTTTATTGAAAGTTTCCACATTATCGAGACGAGCCGCCTTTAAATCAAAGGCATCAGCCAATTTCAAGAAGTCTGGGCTCATTTCCAAATCTACATAGGAGTAGCGACGATCGTTAAAGATTTGTTGCCATTGACGAACCATGCCAAGGTAACCATTGTTGATGATTACAATTTTGATTGGCAAGTTATATTGACGAACCATCATGAGCTCTTCGCAAGTCATTTGGAAGCCACCATCACCTACAACAAGAACGACTTGTTTCTTTGGAGCACCTACTTTTGCACCAATAGCTGCCGGTAAACCATAACCCATTGTACCAGCACCACCAGATGTAACGATGGTATGAGGTTTTTTATGTGTTAAGAATTGAGCTGCCCACATTTGATGCTGACCTACATCAGAAACGATGATGGCATCATCTTTCACAATTTTATTAAGTTCAGATAATACATATTGTGGATGTAATTCACCATCAGTAGATTCTGGAACAACAATAGGATACTCCTCTTGCCACTGACGAATTTGCTCAAGCCAGGCTTCATGTTTTGCGGGCTCCACAAGTGCGTTAAGCTCTGTTAATACCCGTTTCAAGTCGCCTACGATAGGCACATCGATTGTGACGTTCTTGTCGATTTCAGCTGGGTCTATATCGATGTGAATGATCTTAGCTTTTTTACAGAAGAAATCAGGATGACCTGTAATGCGGTCGTGGAAGCGAATACCTGCTGCGATAACAAGGTCTGCCTCGTCTGTACTATTATTAGCCGCCACAGAACCGTGCATACCTACCATGCCTAGGGCTAATTCGTGGTCTCCAGGGAAGCCGCCAAGGCCTACTAAAGTATTCGTTACAGGAATATGAGCTGTTTCAGCCAATGCTTTAAGCTCATCCACAGCACCGGATTTCAATACGCCTGCACCAGCTATGATAAGAGGGCGCTTAGCATTTTTAATGAGCGTAGCAGCCTTCTTAATTTGACCTTGATGACCTTTATAAGTTGGATCATAGCCTTCAAGTTGAATCGGTACTTCATATAATTTATTGTATTCTGTCATGGATATTTTTTCTGTTTGAATATCCTTTGGAATATCGATAAGTACTGGACCTGGACGGCCTGTACCAGCAATAAAGTACGCTTCTTTAATGATGCGAGGTAAATCATGAATATCTTGTACAAGATAGTTATGCTTTGTAATCGGCATTGTAATACCTTGAATATCCGCCTCTTGGAAGGAATCCTTACCGATGAAAGGACGACCTACCTGACCAGTAATGGCTACCATTGGTACGGAATCCATGTACGCAGTCATAATGCCTGTTACAAGATTTGTTGCACCAGGACCAGACGTAGCAAGGCATACGCCTACGCGACCAGATACGCGAGCATAACCGTCTGCTGCATGTGCTGCACCTTGTTCATGACGAACGAAATAATGTTTAATTTCAGGGAAGCTATAAATTTCATCGTAAATTGGAATTACCGCGCCACCTGGGTAGCCGAACATATCAGTTACGCCTAGGCGATGCAATGTTTCAAGGACAATGCGTGCCCCATTGATTGTTTCTGCGCTCATAGGAACCCTTTCAACCAGCTATTCAGACAAGGTCTCGCTGGAATTTAAACGTTTAATAATGTAACCATTATTTTTGAAAGTATCAATAATCTGTTGGATGTGTTCTTCACCATTGGTTTCAACTGTTACTTGTAATTCCACTTCGTGGAAGCGGTCAAGGTTTTTAAACTGATTGTGATCGAGTTTAATTACGTTAGCATCTGCCTCTGCTAGCATTTGAGATACAGCTACCAACTGACCTGGTTTATCAGGCAAGTTAACAGAGAAGGTAAAGATACGACCACGTACGACAAGACCTTTATTGATCATAGAGGAAATGGTAAGTACGTCGATATTGCCACCGCTGACGATGGCTACAACCTTTTTACCAGTGCAGTTTAATTTTCTAAGGCCTGCTAATGGTAAAATACCAGAGTTTTCTGCTACTAATTTATGTTTTTCTACGAGTAACAAGAATGCTTCCATCAACTCATAGTCAGAAACAGTAATAATTTCATCTACATATTGTTTAATATATTCTAATGTAGTTTCACCAATTTGGCGTACTGCTGTACCATCTGCGATGGTTGCTACTTCATTAAGTGGCACAGGGTGGTCAGCCTTTAGTGCAGCAATTGCACTAGCGGCACCTTCTGGTTCTACACCAATAATCTTAATGCTAGGATTTTTTAATTTAGCAGCCGCTGCGATACCAGAAACAATACCGCCACCACCAACTGGGACTAGCAATACATCAGCATCAGGCAATTCCTCTAAAACCTCTAATGCAATTGTACCTTGCCCTTCAATTACATCTTCATCATCAAAAGGATGAACAAACACATAGCCGTGTTCTTGTTGGAGCTCCATCGCCTTTTGGTAAGCTTCATCATAAATCTCGCCGTGTAGTACGACCTCTGCGCCGTATTGTTTCGTTGCATTGACCTTAATGAGAGGTGTATGTTTTGGCATTACGATTGTCGCTTTAATGCCGAGGCGTTTTGCGGCAAGTGCCACACCTTGTGCGTGGTTGCCGGCAGACGCGGCGATAACACCGCGCGCCTTTTCCTCTTCCGTCAATTTTGCAATTTTATTATAAGCTCCACGGACCTTGAAGGAACCTGTTATTTGTAAGTTTTCTGGCTTGATATATACATCATTGCCACACTCGTCAGAGAACACATCACTATGAAGCAATTTTGTTTTCACCGTGATTGTGCTTAATCGCTCACGAGCCTCCATAAAATCATACAACTTATGCATGTACTCTATCTCCTCTAGTTAGTATTAATGAAAGTCTACTATTAGTCTTCAAATACTTCGATAGCACCTTGTGCTGCAGAGGATACATGAAGAGCATATTTTTAAGGTAACCAGTTACATTGGATTTGAATGGTTTCAATGCAGCTTTACGACGAGCGATTTCCTCATCGGATACAGCTAATTCCAATTTACCGTTTGGAATGTCGATGTTGATGATATCCCCATCTTCAACAACGGCGATTGTACCACCTGCCGCAGCTTCTGGAGATACGTGACCAATGGATGCACCACGAGTAGCACCAGAGAAACGACCGTCAGTCAACAAGGCTACGTCTTTATCAAGACCCATACCTGCGATCATGGATGTTGGTGTCAACATTTCACGCATGCCAGGACCACCTTTAGGGCCTTCGTAGCGGATAACTACCACATCGCCTTTTACGATTTTACCACCTGTAATAGCTTCAACAGCTTCTTCTTCGCTGTTGAATACTTTTGCTGGACCAGAATGAACGAGCATATCCGCATCTACAGCACCCGCTTTTACAACGGAACCGTCTTCAGCAAGGTTGCCTTTAAGTACAGCAATACCACCAGTTTCGTGAACTGGATTATCCCAAGGATGAATTACGTCTTCATCAGCTACATAAGCAGCCTCAGCAATTTCACCTTGTGTTTTAAGTGCTACTGTTTGGCACTCTGTATGGAGACGACCATTTTCTGCTAATCGTTTTAATACTGCAGATACGCCACCTGCTGCATACAAGTCTTCGATGAAGTATACGCCAGATGGGGACAATTTAGATAATTGAGGTGTAATTTGAGCAATGCGATCGAAATCGTCTAAGGATAATGGTACACCTGCTTCGTGAGCAATGGCTGGCAAGTGAAGTGCTGTATTAGAGGAACCACCTAATGCCATATCGAGTGCTACCGCATTTTCAAAGGCTTCACGAGTCATAACATCTTTGGACGAAGGTTCGCTTTTAATACTTCTACTGCTTGCATACCTGCTAATTTAGCCAAACGTAAACGTTCAGAGTATACAGCAGGGATTGTACCATTACCAGGAAGACCCATACCAAGAGCCTCTGTTAAGCAGTTCATTGTGTTTGCTGTGTACATACCAGAGCAAGAACCACAAGTAGGACATGCATTATCTTCAATGCTTGCCAATTCTTCGTCGCCCATTTCGCCAGTTTGGTGTTTACCTACTGCTTCAAACACGTCGGACAAACCAATTTTTTTACCTTTGTGTACACCAGCAAGCATTGCGCCACCAGATACGAATACAGATGGAATGTTAAGGCGAGCCGCCGCAATCAACATACCTGGTACTACTTTGTCGCAGTTTGGAATGAATACCATCGCATCGAATGGTGTTGCCATTGCAGTTGCCTCGATGGAGTCAGCAATGATATTGCGTGTAACCAAGGAGTATTTCATGCCGATATGGTTCATTGCGAGGCCATCGCAAATACCGATTGTATTGAACTCGATTGGCACACCACCTGCGTTGCGGATGCCGTCTTTTACGGCTTGTACAATATTTTTCAGGCCTACGTGACCAGGGATAATCTCGTTGAAAGAGTTCGCAATACCAATGACTGGTCTGCCCATTTCTTCGTCAACGAAACCTAGAGCTTTTAGCAAAGATCTGTGTGGTGCACGTGCTACGCCTGTTTTTAAATTGTCACTTCTACAACTCATGTTAATCTCCTCACTTTTGAAAGCATCCACTTGGACGGCTTTCACAACGCATAAAAAAAGACGATTCCTATGAATCGTCTTAAAAGTTTACAAATGATATTCCTTTTGTTTACAGAATTCCTATATACATAAATAGACCTATGTACCCCTTGGAAAATATACACATAAGAAACAAACTATATAGCCAAAATCTTACTGATTGTATATTAACCCATTCGCGGAACTTCTAAGACAAAAACGTGTTAAGTTGTTGTTCATAATTCGAATGTCATTAATAATCACGACTAGCGCAATAATCAATAAGCTAATGACTAAACCTAACATGTTTCCTCCTAAAATAATCTGTAATATTAATCACGGAATAATAATAACACGTTACATTATCCTGTGCAAGATAATTCGCTATAAATTCTATAGATTTACTATAGTTTTTTTATGAAGTTCACCATACAAAAAAACTATAGCAAGCCTAGTTAGGTATAAAAAATGTACATATAACACGAAAAATCCCCCACCGTAGTGAGGGATTTTTATACTATAGGATACCAAAAATCCACATACCAAGGGCACCGCCCCAGAAGTGGATGAGGAAACTCACCACGGAAATGGCAAGCCCAACGCGCCACCACGTACCTTGCGGTACATAACCAGCGCCAAAGAAGATTGGCGTTACACCAGAGCTATAGTGAGTTAATGTACATCCAGGACTGTTCATCAAACCAAAGAGCAAGATGGTAAACGGAATTGGTGCGCCCATAGCCACGAGAATGGCCGCAAAGGCGGAGAACAATGCTGTAATACGCGCCGTACCACTAGCGAAGAAATATTGGGAGTATACAAAGGTTGCAGAGATAATAAAGGATGCCCAGAACCAGTCAATACCAGCAAGATGTTGGCTAACAAAGTTTGCAAAGACAGCAACTACACCGAGTTTACCTAGTAAGCCTGCCATGCCAACCAGAGTGCCCATCCAAATGAGGATATCCCAACCAGTGCGCTCACCTAAGATATCATCCCACGTAAGAGAGCCCGTTACTACACATGCAAGAACACCCATCATAGCCACTACGGTTGGATGAAGCTTCGTCCAAATCGCAGTAGCCCAAAGTAAGATACAAAGCACAAAGATTATAGCTACAGAAATTTCGGCTTTTGTAATAGGCCCAAGAGCATCTAACTCTTTTTGAGCCATAGCCGCCGCTTGTGGGGTTTCTTTAATTTCTGGAGGATAGATTTTATAGATGAACCAAGGCATCAAAATCATACAAATCACACCAGGAATCACGCCCGCTTGGAACCATTCCCACCAAGAAATATCATAACCGAATAATTTCGCACCTAAGGACGTAATAAGCAAGTTACCACTACATGCGGTCAAGAAGATCGTTACAGTAATAGTGTTGATGGTATGAGCCGTCGTCATCAAGTACGCCCCAATGCGACGAGCTGTCTTCCCATATGGTTCAGAATCAAAAGCTAAAGAGATATTTTGCACGATTGGGAATACGATACCACCCCCACGCGCCGTATTAGATGGCGTCGCTGGAGAGATAATCAAATCCGTACAAGCTAATGCATAGGCTAGTTTTAAAGAACTTGTGCCGAAAGAACGAATCAAAGTATAGGCAATGCGCTTACCAAGACCAGAATTAATAATACCTCTAGAAAAGAATACGGCCGCTACGATAAGCCACACATTCGCCTCTGCATAACCACCTAAAGCTTGCACCATTGTAATAGACTTTGTGGCTACTGCTGCAACGATACCAAAGAGCGCCATAATGCCAGTTGGCCAAGGGCGCAAAATAAAGCCTACAATGGTAGCCGTAAAGATAGCTAATAAATGCCACCCTTCAGGCTTAATTGCCTCCGTGTGAGGCAAGAACCAGATTACGAGGCCCACCAGAACGGTAAGGGCCGCTCGTGTAAAAGTATTCATAGAACCTCCCTATCAAACTACACAAATCAACTATTACAGTTACAGTTACAGTTACAGTTACAGTTACAGTTACAGTTACAGTTACAGTTACAGTTACAGTTACAGTTACAGTTACAGTTGATTATAAAACGATATGGCGGTCATCACACATAACCGCCATATATTAGCAACTTTCTAAGAATTCTTTAATCTTAGGATTTGCTTGTAATGTCTCCATTTCCTCTGGGGATAATAATTTAACCTTATCCCGTTCTTGATTTACCAAACATAGGAACCCAATATAGTCCCCTTTATTAGCGCGGAACTGATGAATTGTCTTGCCTGGAATTTCAATAAAATCACCAGACTCTACATCATGAATTTCGTCACCTAATAAAAGCTGACCTTTGCCGCGGAATATCATAACCATATGCGTATGCTCGTGATATTCTAATGTGGAATAGCCACCTGGCAAACATTCAAAATAACGGAATTGGCATGGAATATCATAAGCACCATCGTATAGTACTTGACGTGTTACATCTTTAAAAGGACTACCATCTTGTTTATATACCAAGGTGTCGACGCCATCCCACTTGAAATTTTTAGCATCAAACTTGCGTATCATATATGACCTCTTCATACAAAAAAGTGCTGCATCGAAACAATGTTTCAATACAGCACCAAAGGTTCGATTATTTGAAGAAACGTTTCAAGGTTCCCATTAAACCATGACTATGTTGTTGTACACCATCTGCAACGCCTGTTACTTCAAAGCCAGTTTTTTTCAATGGCCTTAGAAATAACCTCTACTGCAGATTTAGTAGGATCGAAAAGAAATCGTTACCGTCTTATCATCTAAATTTACTTCTGAGCTCAATACGCCTGGTAGCGCAAGAGATGCCCCTTCTACTGCTTCCTTACAGTTGTTACACATCATACCAGGTACATTAAATACCTTTGTTACAACGCCATTTTTCTTCACCACAACCACAATCTTTGCACATAGTAATACCTCCTATTAATCGTTAGCTTCTTTATGTTTATCGTCGTTTTTAGCCCCTGCTGTTACGTCGATAGTAGTCGCCTTTTTAACGGCTTCTTTCGTTTCATCAACAGCCTTTTTAGGACCAGAAATAGCATCCTTAAACTCATTGATGCCCTTACCAATAGCTTTGCCGACTTCAGGCAATTTACCAGGACCGAAGATAACTAGAGCAATCACTAATATAACTATTAATTCAGGTGTTCCTATAGACCCCATATGTATCTCCTTTATCATTACTAATACTTATATTCTTTAGTGTACATCATCATAGGCAGACTTGTCCACATACCAAGTGGCTTCTTGTGAAAGCACTGCCCCAGGTAGTACGCGACCAATGCGTTTTTCCCAAGGTAAATCCTCATAATCCTCGCGTTGGTACAACACCTTAGTAAGTGCGGTTTTCTTGCTTTCACCCGTTACAGTAAACCAAACAGCATCGGATTTAGCAAGGAAAGAAAAGGTCATAGAAATACGTTCCCATACCTTGCCATCCTCTACGGCCACTACCTCTTGATCTGCTACGCGAAGTGCATGAGAGCCTGCAAACAGCCCTGCTGTATGCCCATCTTCGCCTAGATCGAGCAATGCTAAATCGAGGCCAGATTTCTTGCAAGCCTTGAGCACATTCTTAATCTCTTTCTGATATTCCTCAGCCGCCTCTACAACGGTTCTAGAATCCGTATTAATTGGCAAGAAATGAGTCGCCCCTTTTGCCTTACAGAGCAAATGGGGTTTAACGCGATTAAAATAATTATCCTCGTGAGTTTGCGGCAAGAAACGCTCGTCAGTCCACACAAAGAATATGCGCTCCCAATTGAGGCGCTCAATATATTCAGGGGAATTAAGTAATTCTAACAAACCATTAACAACAGTGCCCCCTGTGATACCAACAATGCACGATTCCGTGCGGCTAATCTCTTCATTGGTAAAAGCAATGAAATCCTCCGCTAATGCTTGGACTACATCACTAGGACTGTCATAACATTTAATTGTATTTTGAGCCATGTAATAATGACCTCCTAAACTATTATAATAGTACTATTATATACACTTTTGCATCGTAATGAAAGCAAAAACCGATGTAACTCAATATAGGGAGCCACATCGGTTCGAATTATATTAGTAACTGCTTATAAATTACATGATATTTAGTACAATTACAAGAGGATAATTATTATTTTTGACCAAATTTAGGACGACGACGCTCTGTGAAAGCCAGAACCCCCTCTTTGAAGTCCTCTGAAAGACCTAATTCACATTGTTTTTCTACTTCAAATTTCTTGTATTCTTCCCAGCCAGCTAAGAAACTATTCCACATCATTTCCTTCATAACGCGGTAAGATTGTGCAGGACCTTTAGCTAACTTCTCTACAAGACGTCTTGTGGCCGTTTCTAGATCTTCTAATTCACAAACTTTATATACAAAGCCAAGTTCTTTACCTTTTTCAGCAGATACGGCTTCACCAGTCATAACGATATGCATAGCACGGTTCATACCAATAGCTCGAGTCAACAAGAATAAACCACCTGCATCAGGAGCAAGACCGACGTTTACGAAAGCTTGGATAAAGCGTACATTGTTAGCAGCTACAACAAAGTCTGCAGCTAACGCCATGTTAAAGGCCGCACCTGCTGCAGCACCTTGAAGGCTCATGATAACAGGTTTAGGCAAACGTTTTAGAGCCATAGAAATCTGAGCTACAAGCTCAACGATTTCAAATAAAGACTCTGTATCCCCTTCGTTTACAGCGCGTTCCATTTCTGTTAAATCGCCACCAGCAGAGAATACCTTGCCTTCAGCATTAATAAGCAATGCACGAACACTATCATCGTTGTGTGCTTGATCTAAAACCTCAAGGATCTCCTTGCACATCTCGATATTAAAACCATTCGCCACTGTAGGGCGATTAAATGTCAACGTACCAATCCCGTTGTCCACTACGTATTGAATTGTATTATAAATCATATGATTTCTCCTATATAAAAATCTATTTTCGAAAAAATTCGATTATTATATATCTATTATAGGAGAATTAAATGTCCCTGTAAATGATAGAAATGCAAAAAAACACCTGCAGACATTGTCTGCAGGTGTAATAACTCTATATTCCAAATATTAACGTTTGGAGAATTGGCTTGCTTTGCGGGCTTTTTTAAGACCGTATTTTTTACGTTCTTTCATACGTGGGTCACGAGTCAAGAAGCCAGCTTTTTTCAAAGATTGACGAAGTTCGCCATCTACGTCCAATAACGCACGGGAGATACCGTGACGAATTGCACCAGCTTGACCAGAAGGACCGCCACCAGCTACAGTTGCGATAACATCATATTGTTCAACTGTGTTAGTCAAATTCAAAGGTTGTTTTACGATCAATTCCAAAGTTTGGCGACCGAAATAATCATTAAGTTCACGTTTGTTAACAGTGATTTTACCTGTGCCCGGTACCAGACGAACTCTAGCAACGGAAGATTTTCTACGACCAGTGCCGTAATATTGTGCTACTGCCATTATATGTTCCTCCCTCTAGATTATCGTACGGAAATTTCTAATACTTCTGGTTTTTGAGCTGCATGTGGATGCTCAGGACCAGCGTATACGTTTAATTTACGGTATTGTTGTGCACCCAATTTATTTTTTGGAAGCATACCACGAACTGCCATCTCAACAACACGTTCAGGTTGTTTTTCAAGCATCATAGCCAATTTAGTGAAACGAGCACCACCTGGATAACCAGAATGACGGAAGTATTCCTTTTGCTCTAATTTTTTACCAGTTACGCGAATTTTTTCTGCGTTTACAACGATCGCATGGTCACCAGTATCTACGTGTGGTGTGAAAGTTGGTTTATTTTTTTGCCCCGAAGAACTTTTTGCAACTTCGGCAGCAAGGCGTCCTAAAGTTTTTACCTTCAGCGTCAACAACATACCATTTCCGTTCGATTGTGTTCGGATTGGCCATAAATGTAGTTTTCATGCTGCATATCCTCCTAATAACGTCATAATTCTACCAAAAATCAGCTTGTCCTTTGCTTCCGGGGCTAATGGAAACACGACTAAAGCTTACTCAAAAATAGTATACAGATTTTTTGGCGTTCTATGTCAATTGTTTTTTTACACTGCTATAGCCCTTTAACAGTGACATGTCATAAAGAAAAAAACCACCCAATTCTGAGTGGTTTTTCCCATAAGCGCCAAATTATTTGGAGTACAATTTTAATAGTGCTATAAAACCTCTTATTTACTATATTTATAAGGTTTTTTTATTTTTCATAAAGTTGAGTAACAGTTGAGTAACGCTTGAAATTTTTAGAGCAATTTTTAAGCATTTATATAATATATACTATTATATAACTTTACTCATTTTCTTCTATTATTTCATAAGATAATAGAAGATCATCAATTAAATTTATTTTTTTCTTTTTCCATATAGCCTTTTCCATTCCTTGGCGAGTTACAAGCCACATTTTTCCCAGACTTTCTAAACTCACCTTCTAAAAATCCATTCTTTACACGGCCTCTACAATTTTTGTTTAAGTGAATCGGCGGTAACATTCCATCTTTCACCGGCCTCTTGTGTAGTCATTACATCATCTAGTTTCATTACAGTACTCCTGTTATTACTAATAAATTATAGACAGATAATACAAAGGCAATAATACTAATTATTAAAGTTAATCTTGAAATCATATGCCTGCCATTGGTATAATAGTTAGGAAGATTGGGGCTCTTTCGAGCCCCTGTGGTTACTGATTTAATAACTGTATTATCGCGATTGCAAGTTGGATAAGTGCTGTTATTATCGGTAGCCACTTTTTTTATTATCTTCCTTAACTTCTTCAACGGCTTCACCTCCTTCCTTATGTTTATATTATACCCTATACCGTGTATAAAGTCAAGTATTTATTATGATTTTTTTACAAGAAAAAAAGAGCCTACTAACTTAGAAAGTATCTAGGTTAGTAGGCTCTTTCAATCTTCAGCTATAAACAATTGCTTTTACTACTCAACTGACAACTAATAGTTGATAGTTGCGTGTATCCACCATTACACGCTATGGAGATAATTGGATCGCCTCTCTATCGTCGAATCGATATTCCGATTACTGCTCCCGCTCCCACCATCTGGGATAGGTTGCGCTGCATCCGTAGGCGTTTGATAGTTTTCTTGTCGTTCTCTATTTGCCCTTTCAATTCGGTCAATGAGTTCGACATTTCTGATAAGGTAACTTCTTGCTTCATGTAAGTCCACCTTTGGCTGTTTGTAATTCGTTCTCCAATTTCGATGATTGTATTGTGTGCTTCGTTCAATTCTTCCCTTTGCTTCATGACTAAGCTCTGTGCTTCGGTCAATGGAAGACTGGATGTCTCGATTAAGCTTAAGGCTTTCTCGTTGTTGCTTTTCAATTCGTTCCACTGCGTTAATGGTACGATTATAGTCTGCTCCGCTTGGGCCGTGGAAGATGTACCAGAGGCAAAAGATGGAGAGGAGCACAATAGCACCGATAATATAATAAGACCTAGGATAGCTAGTAAGTGTATTCTTGATTTTCTCATACATTACATACCTCCTATGTAGTCTGTTATCCCCCTAGCGATGGCACGTACAATAGTGTCTAGGCCATTGTTAAGCATTTCTAAATCATCGTCATTATCGATAAATGCCATTTCAACAAGTACGGCCACTGCGTTAGTTCCGTTAAGTACCCAAAGGTCATCACGTTTCTTGACCCCACGGTCTACCGTATTAATGCTGCGGATGATTTGGCTTTGAATATCGTTCGCTAATCGCTGACCATTAAAGGACTTATACAGTGTTTCAGTACCACGTGCCTGTGTATTGAATGCATTACAGTGTAGTGACACAAAGATATCCGCATCAAAATCGTCAGATACATGGCAGACGTAACCAAGGTCATCGTCTTGTACAAGCACTGTTTGACATCCGGCTTGATTAAGGTATGTTTGGAGAAGTTGACCGGCTTCTAGTGCGACGTCACATTCACGACGTCCAGTACGCGGGTTAACTGCACCACTATCAAGGTTCACGTCGTGACCCGGATTGATACATACTTTCATTGTTACTCCCTTCTAGCTTGTCAGGTATACCATTATTATCCCTATCTATCCAAAGTGCTAAGAACCCTACAAGGGCAGTTAGTACACTTGGTATAAAGATATGGTCAATAATATTAATACCTGTGCTAATTAATTTCCCTGTTTCATCGGATACATACCCGGCAGTAAATGCCATTACGTATTCGATGACTACTAACATTATAGGTACTAGCATGACGAGGACTAAGGCCCTCGTCGCTAATACACCTGTAGGGTGGATGTTGGCCACCCTAACAGATTTAAATACTTTCTTAGCGCTGTCCATGAGCTGAGGTGGTATGATCATGTAGTTCCTCCCTTAACTCATTAATTCGCTTTTCCATGGATTCTAGCTTCGTGGTTAACATCATGAAGGTAGCCTCCGATTTTACACGTTCAGCACGTGAGAGTTTCATATCCTCTTTTAACTCATTAAGAGTATCAAAGAGTGTATCCCACTTACTCGTGAAGGATATATTATCCTGTATTCGTTGTGCTTCCAGACGGTCTAATAGAGGAACTATCAGAAGCCGATATCCTGCACCTGCTACGATGCCTACGATAGTTAATGTCGTAAGCAAGTCGTTTAACTCAAACTGCCAAGTCCAGATGAGATATGCACCCCCCTTACTCTGTGCTAACTAATTTTCTCAATTCTAAGTTTTCTCAATTCTATTTGTAGCGAATGAATATCTAGCTCTTCCCATATTTCCAATAGTTACTACGTTAGAGTCATTAATTTGTAATTTAACGTCAGTTGTTTTGACATTGGTGCCGCTGTTAAGATATTCAGCAGTTCCATAAGATGATGGGGAACCAGGCCATATACTAGGGGTAACAGTTTGTTCTTTTTTGACTTTCAATATAACGTAGTCTTGATTATTGAATACACGGAATATATCGCCAGATGAATTCCAATATCCCTTATTGCTATTGACAGGCAATTTTGTTAAATCGAGTTCGATTGTTTTTTTATATTACGCAAGCCATTATTATTTATCATCTTTGAATATACATTATTAATTTCAAGTTCAAACACGCTAGTATCAAATTTTGTAACAGCGATTTTTGCACCATTTTCGTATTTTTGTAGCGTTGCTTTTGTTCCACCCTCGGAAATTTCTTTAGTTTCGACTAATGAACCCCAATCGTATTCCCCATTTTCGACTACTAAATTAATAACATAAGTGCCTATGATATTATCGGTTAGGCCGTAGTAATCAACTTTTTATATCACCTTGCATAGTGCTATCAATAGGAACACGCATATTATCAGATTGGAACTCTCGTTTATCGCCATTATTGATAGCTATCTTGTAATGAGGTTCACCTGTGAAATCAATGTATGTAGCCCCAGCTTTTGGCTGAACGAATTCAAGAGGTTTAGGCACGAAATTATTACAGCATTGAGATAGTTCAATAACTTTCATAATTACCGCATCAACACTAGTATTTTTCGAGCCAAATTCCATTTTCTTTTTAAAAATTGAGCTGATTTTTCTGCGCTACCAGGGCCCCCTGGATCGCCTTTCTTACCTTTAATTGCGTTAAGTTGTTCTGGTGTAAAATCGCTAAATTTAAATGGGTCCCCTTTATCACCTGGGTCGCCTTTAGGACCACGTAAGCTATTTAGCCATTCTTGCTCAGAACCTTTGAAGCCGTGAGCCACTGCAATTGCATAGGCGCTCTTACCGGCACCTTCAACGATTGGTAGTACAATTTCTTTTCCTACCTTCTCAGCAAGGGCCACTGCTGAGGCCTCATCAAATTTCAAAGTTAATGTGTTATCTGCCATGTTTTACCCTCCTTACTCATGCATTGAAATGTCCGGCACGATCGTAATCGTACCTTGGCCAATCTTTAGCCAGTGTTCATCGTTATAAAGGAATGCGTCATAGATATAATCGCCACCCTTTATTTTCTTCTCCGCTGACTCTTGGCCAGAAATAAAAAACCTTACCTGTTTTGACTCTACCACAGAATGTAACTCTAATATCATATTGTCATATGGGCGCTTGCGAATTTTACAAGCGCCTTGATATTGACCTAACGTCATATCACTTTCAGGTGGTACAACATAACTGATACTAAAGTCTTGTCCAGCATGGAGTGTTAAATCTTGTTCGACCATATGTCCTCCTTTTTATCGTCTAATCTATGGTTTGTAACACTACTTTTTACCAATGACGAGAACGTATAGTTCCCCAAAGGAGATATGTTTATGATAGCCATCATCGTCTCGATTGCTGAAATAACTATACCATAGTGATTGGCAAACAGCCCTGCGACCATTTAGTCCAATGGTTGGCTTAGTATCGTAATATTCGCTCGATATATTAGACTGGAAATATATTGTGCAATCATCAATCCTTCGCCCATTAGCGATATCCCATTTTTCTCGACCCCCTCTAGTACCTCCTGTTACATTACTATAATCTTCTGTCATTTTATAACCAACTGGGATAAATGTACATTGAGACTCTGCTAAAAGCCCTTCCGGTAGTGGGACACTAGTCACCATGCCGTACCTTTATAGATTTGTACATCAATGTTTCGATCTTTAAAGCCAGCTTGCATGATTGATTGGGCGTCAATACGTGAGCCTGTAATATTGGCGCCTACGATGTTACCATTAGCGTCAACCCTGAATGCCCCTGTCTTGTTTTGGATCATACCACCGATAATCTTACCGCCTGTTACAGTCCCAAGGTTACCACTGATCGCGCTTAACTCTCCGACGTCCATCTTATCTGCAGACACGGCTTTAGCAGCGAGCATCTGTCTAGTAATGATGTTATTGTCAAACAAAGCTTCACCAGTTACATGGAGTAGCTTGCCATCAATTCGTGTCCCTGTAGAACTTAGATTGATACGACTAACTATCTCATCGCCATTCAATGCTTTTAATTTTAGGTCAATGCCATTTGCTAATTGGCTAAACTGAGTAGCCATATTAGCGGTTAGGTTATTAACTTGGGTAGAATAAGCATTAGCAGTCTTTGTAAGCTCCTTAATCTTATCGTCCATAGCCTTAATTCCAAGGGCTTCCTTATCAATTAAAGCCGGGTCGATACTAGCCGGTACAGAGCTACCGATAATATCGGAGTATGCGCCTTCGCCGAACACATCAACGTAAGCGACTTTAACATCAAATACGCCTGGGTCGTGAGGTATCATATTTACGTTTGTAATAACGAAATACTTCTCTGTACCGATGTAGATATTAGCGCCTATACAAGTATCCGGTATGCTATCAAAAGACTACGCTTACGCCTGTGATATTACCTTTTACTTTGACATTCGTCGGAGCTTTAGGAACTGCTGCGTTATAGTCAAGTCTTAGCGCCGGACCATAACCTTTAACAGGATTGTGGGCATAAACGAACACCGCACCTCTACGCGCCGATAACTTAATTTCAGAGCGAATATCTGTAGTCTTGGCTAGCAGATTATTTGACTGCCCTACATTACTATCTAGTCGCACTTCGTAGTAGTCAATGTAGGTATTCTCTACTGGGTCCCATGCAGCAGTGATTGTCTTACCGATTTTTATTTCACCTCGAGCCGGTGCTTTAGGTGTAGCCACACTCTCAGCGGATACACTCGCAGTAATACGAGCCTCAGCCTTGCCACTTTCATTACCGGATGTATCAACAGCAGATAGCTTGAATGAGTAATTACCAGTATTAGGGATAAAGTACGAGTAGGATGTACCGCCTATATGCTTAATCAACACTACATTGTTACCGTCATATAGTGTATATCCATGTAGGTCAGCCTCTGTATTAGGTTCCCATGATAAATGAAGTACACTACTATTTACTGCGTCCTGAGTTACCTTAAAGCCTTTAGGTGTAGCCGGTGGTATTTCCTTACCACTCACATACACTGCACGCTCTACGCCCTCATATGCAGCACCTGTGTTATTTGTACATACAATCTTGACATCGTAGTTGACGTCAGTTGCTACACTTGGAATAGTCACGCTAGTAGCACTACCGTCTAATACTTTGAACTGTTGCCACTCCTTAGCAGTTACAGGCTTGTAATAGACGATGATATTTTTGGCCACTTTCTCTCTTGGCAGTTGCCAAGTGCCCATTGATATCACAGAGCACAGTGCCATCCTTTTAATGTCTTGATGTCAGCAAGTAAAACTAAGTTAATAACCTTAATTACATCAGACTTGGTTGTGTAGTCGATGATTGGTACTGATCCATCATCACCGGCGTACAACTCAGGGATAGTATTCGATACAGGATATCTTTACGTGTCATTTCAGAGTTGGACTTACTAATGGATAATACCCTAAATGGCTTAGCTTCCTTAGTTGCCTCACCATAGGTGTATAAAGTCGTCTGTCTGAATGACCGCATTATTAGCAAGCGTTACGGTTTCTACCAGTCACACCAGTTACGTCGTAAGACTCTAATGCATCCGTTTTAGCGTTACGGACCATGAGTCGATAGGTCTTACCTTGCTCAAAAGTAACCTCTCTATCAAGGACTACTTTATTACCTACAGCAGACTCTACACGACCGCCTTGTCCCCAGTCCGTCACATCGTGTTGCAGTAGGATTACATCCCCTATTGTGCACGCTATGGCGTCCGTGAAAGCCTCAAAGGTACAAGTTCGCATCTCGTATTTATTAGCTCTTAGGTAGTGTTTAGCGTAATTGTAAGCTTGGTCTACATCCACACATCCCATGAGCTCGACTTGCGCTGGGCTAGCAAGAGATGTAGTTACGTCATATTCTTCACTAAAATACAGGAAGTACGTCACGCTCATAGTCCTTAGCTTTATTGAGGAAGGATACCTCGATAGCATTTGCCCTGGATGATGTAGCTTGAACTCTTCCATAAATGAGTCCATCTTGATATTACCTACAGTAAATAACTGAGTAGGTGTAGCAGCATAATCATAAATACAACTAAACCGAGTACCTAAAGGTATTACCTTACCTCTACCTACATTCTCAGCGTATTTAAGTGCATCCCATACTTGGCTAGCATTGTCATAAATGTAGTTAAATGTTATATGCTTTTCGTCGCACTTATCAGCCCATGCCTTAAATGCGTCATATACGAAGCGTTCACGAGGGGCACCTTTAACTACATACTCATCACCAATCTTACGGCAATGATGAAGGATATCATAACAAGCCCATGCTGGATTATCAGCCGGTTTTGACTCATACGCCCCAGTGTAAGTGTTAAATACCCATACTGTTTTACGCTCTTGTATCCATGTTACGTTTGGATCATTACCATTTAATTGGTCAGTAGCCAATGCTTTGATACCGATAAGCACCTTACCAGGATGAATGAAATCATCATAGACAATCTGAGTTAACTGTGACCAGTACACTTTGTTCACATGGCGGTTAGAATTACCGTCCTTATGTGCGCATCGCATACGGACTTCATATTGTCCTGGTTCTTTACGTCAACCGGAACACACGATAGATAGCTTTATTTGAACTATCCTTGATAACGCCAGTATATTGACTATTGTCGATAGACGTTCTTGAGTGACTGTTCCGTTTAAACCAACGATTATCTGTCTTTTCAAGCATGGCACTTTGGCCACCATTATTACTAATCGGTAATGGTATCCACTCCGCGGAACCAACTTTACGATAGCCGCCCCAATAGTGACTGAAGTTTCACTTAATCCGCCCTGGTCGTTTGAATAATACAAACCGTTAGGGAGTGATATAGTAACCTCTAGTGCGGTAGATAAGTTACCTTGCGTTTGATGAATTGACCAGTCATTCGTAAGCTCATACGTCAATGGTTGGTCAGCGTAGTTATCATTGAAGTTAGGGATAATCTCTTGGTTATTTGTGCCGAGTCTTACGTCGAGCTGAACTTCCTTATAGTTACCGATGGGGTTACCATTTAATTTAACGTCCGTTATAGCGGAAATAGGTCCTTCTCCGGCACAGTATAATAGGTTAAGATATTGCTTTTCACCGTCGCTCGTCACATGGCGAGATATAAGCATACCCGCACTTTTACACTTACCGTAGGTAATAGCTAAAGGATGACCTTGGCCAATAACAGTTTGTGCCCCTTGCCACCCATAAGTAGCAGATTGCTCGGTATTAGAGCTATCTGTCTTAGGTGCAGCTATTTTAGATATGATCGCGTTACCAATCATACCGATAGCCATTGCTGCGAGCGTACGACCTAATACGCTTGTAATACCGAATATCGCACCGGAGGCAATACCGGCAGTCGCAATAGATAAACCAATAGATAACAAAATAGCGAATGCTTGCTTTTCAAGTTTAGGTAATACCACTACATAGGCTTCGTCTGTAGGTGATGCGGTATCATCTACTAACTCACCATTTATGGAGTACACCCATTCACCTGGTTCAGTGAAAATATTGGTTTAGTGTCTTACCCTTCAACAAAAGGCACAAGAGTCTCTTGTCTAGTGGTAAGGTCGAATGGGTTTCGAGCAATTACTAATCTAATCATTTTGAGCCTCCTTGTGCCTGTACACTCCTAATATACGTTTTCTTAATCTGTCTACTGGTACAATACAAACGCCCCGCATATTCGGTAGAATGTATCATCTTTACCTTCGCCGACATATACTGCGATATGATCAGCGTTATTACTGTAGAGGTTCATGACAATTATGTCCCCTACCTCCGGTTCCTTGACTTTGTGCCAAGGTGAGTTCATATCTGGCCAATACGTTGCATATGGCTCAAGATGAATACCGGCTCTCTTGTACACCTCTACCACAAGCTCCCAACAAGGCAACTCCTTCCACGGAGTACCTATTAGGTTATTTAGAGTTAGATGCATATAAGCCCCCTTGTGGTATTGTTGGCTCACCGCCAAATCTAACGCTGTTATTTAACTCACGACAGCGTTTTAGAGTTTTGTTACATGATTGTGCGTACCCTTTGTATCCGCACTCTACAGACTTAAATTTGAAAGGACAGTAGTCTTTCATTACTCGAACAGGTGGGAACCTGCGAGAGAATGAAAAGTCTGTGCCTAATGTGAACACTACCCAATCTGCTTTAGATTGAGATGCATTAATGATGAACGTTTCTTCTAGTTCAATGATGTCCGGTAAGTTAGTATTAAATATTCGAATATTGACCTCACAATCTGTGAGGCCTTTATTCTTTTCTACCAACCGTTGGATAGTACCGGTTACATTCGCTACAGAGAGTTTAACGTTAGGCATCTGCTTAGTGTCCTCGTTGATATCCTCCAGTTTGAAATGGGAAGGCGGTGTACTTCCTACCGGCTAAGGTTAAGTCCTCCGTGTTATTCACGAGGAGGATATTCCCGTCCGGATGATGAAGCTCAATAGCCATTACCCATGCTCCAGTGGAGGATATCTTATTTTTTCTCGATAATAGATGCAGTTGATAACGTTAACATTTAAGCCTCCTGTAATTGGATAGATCCATTCCAAATACCGTAATCACTAGCGGAGAAGTGGAGCTGGTCAGCAAACCTTACTCGTACTTTCGCTCGTGTCTCCGGATGTGTCCAAAGGAATATCTCTGCAGTATTAACCTGGTCAAAGAAATTCCTTAGCTTAATATATTCCGAAGTCGGTATCTTATAATTCACTGAATACGATCGTAACGCTTTTTCGTAGTCTTTGCGATGAGTTAACATCGTCATGTTTTCTACCTGAGCCTTACGACTTACATCAGGCGTTGTTTCATCGATAGGGTATATCGGATATCTTATGTTTGGGAAATTCTAACATACGCTATACTGCGGCTGCCTTAATGGCATCACGCATACCTCCTTTGTTTGTCATAAGACTAGATACTACTACATCAACTATCATTTGTTCGCCATCGAACTTAGTTTCTTGTTGTTGGCTATCTAGTTGTTGGCCAGATTGATTGATGATATTAACCGTTACTTTACTAGCTCCTTCACCGCTAATCATCTTACGTGTTTGGCTAGCATTGTAAATGCGATGAGATGAGTTGAACTGTAAGAGCTCTGGACCGTTCTCACCAACTAATGTCATACCTGCAGGAGCAATACCACCGCTTGCAAACTTACCAAAGCTATTACCCGTAAATGCAGAACTGAAAGAACCGCCACTTGCAAACGAAGATACACCACCACGACCGGCGCTATAGCACCGATACCGCTTACCACTCCACCGAATAGGCTTTGTAGCTTAGGTTGTACATACTGTTGGAAGGATAGGTTGACGAGCATCTTAAGGATGCTATTTGTAATATCCTTGAAGATATTTTTAAGCCCCTTACCGAATGACTCAGCACCAGTTGCAATGTTTTCTAGATGACTAGTAAATGAGGAGTTAATACTGCTCATCGTACTATCAAAAGTAGACTTCGCTAGGTCGCCATAGTTCACTACCTCTAAACTATACTGTCTAGCACCTTCTGCTAGGCTGGTACGCAAGTTACGTCCGGCTATTTCCCATAGCTTTTGCTGCGCTTCAACGAGGTTCTTCTACTTGTAAGCGTTGAGTAGCGCTTAGCTGAGCTTCATTGAGTTCTCGTTGAGCGAATTCGATGTATGCTCGTAACTGTTCATTAAGTACTTGGTCTGCATCCGATTGGGATATCCGCCCTAGTCGTACCAAGTTAGATTGACGTTCAGAGTCCTCGTTGAGTTGCGTATATGCTAACTCTCTGATTTTCTGTTCCGTATCAGCAGTAATCTTTAGCTTCTCGGCATTAGCTCTCTTTTCAGCTAATGTCTTATCGCCTACTGCCTTTGTGTACTCACGAACGTTATCGTCAATTTGAGCATTTTGAGCTTCGGCTTCCGTCTTGAGTAATTGCAGGCGATCGCCTGTGCGTTCAAGGTCAAGTTTTGAGATTTCCTCGTTCATCTTACGTACACGTATCTTTTGATTACGGTCAGCTTCTTCGAGTTTCTTTTGATATACCTCCTCGTTCTTAGCCTTTGCTTCTGCTACTAAGTTGGAGTTAGCCAACGCTTTAGCATTAGCATTTTTTAAGGCATCGATTGAGCTACCCCATCCGCCGCCAACATTACCGCCATATGCTTTTGCATATAGTGCTGTATCTACATAGCCTGTTGCAGTTCCAAAGTCACCTGCAATAGAACTAGATTGAAGTACTTGTCCAGGTCCCACGCCACCAGGTCCATGAGAGTTTGCGCCAGTATAGCCACCATTACCATCAGCAATAACTACATGGTTATCGCCAAGTACAACTACACCATCACCTGCTTTAGGCACGTATCCATCGCCTACATCATGCCATGCACCTACAGCTCTAGCATCACGCATAATATCAGGCACATATCTAGGAGTGCTAATACCAAACGATTCTCTAATGCTATCGGCAAATAGTTTGCCACAATCTGTAGCCCAATCACCTTCTGCACCTAATACGTACTTCTTGCCTAATTGAGCATTAGCTGCATCTAGTACACTTGACGCTTGGCCAGTACCACCGCCTCCGTTTAAGCCGGCTGCAGAACGAATAATCTCACGGATATTCTTATTATTTGTTTCGTATTGGTTCTTAGCGTTGAGCTTGTCGATTTCATATTGGCTACCATCAATCTCTAAAGATTGAAGAGTAAGACTACGGATAAGTTCGTTAAGACGTTCTACAGAACTTGCTAGTTTTTCAGCTGCTTGCTCTGCTTTCTTGGCCGCTGCCTCTTGTGCTTTGGCCGCCTTACTAGCTTCTTCATTAGCCTTGTTAATAGCCTCATTATTGGTAAGACCATTCTTAGCATCGTCGATTTCTTTTTGAAGTCGCTCTTGCTCCTCTTCGGCTTTCTTCTTCGCAGCATCCGCCGCTTCCTTAGCCTTAATAGCAGCGTCGATTTGAGCACCTTCTTCTTTCGTTGCCAAACGATCGTTCTTGATGAGCCCAAAGAGTGAACTATCCTCGACCCAGTAACGTCCATCATGGTTAGCCATGTAAGCGGAGTTAGTACCAGGTGCGTTTAAGTTCTTATGGGCTCTAAGACCATTAACATCAACGCCTAGGTCTGTACCTTTGGTCTGTTCCTTATAGCGATAATCTAATAGTGCCTTACCGGCTAGGCCGATAGCGGTTGCCAATGCAAGCCAAGGTCCGGCGGCTGCTATAGTAGCCAATCGCATGAACTTCAATGCGCTTGTAATGGACTGAATACCTGTGATTGCTATACTAGCTTCTAAACCGAATTTGATAAGACCTGAAATAGCTTCTTTTTGTTCTGTAGCTAGATTACTATAAGACTTTGTTAGATTGATTGCACCTTGTGCATATTCCATAACCACAGGTAAAGAGTTCTTGGCCAATCATAATAGCCAATCGCTTGCCGGTCTGTTCCATATCTTTCAATTGACGATTAAAGGCGGCAGACTTTTCTAGCAGCTTCATCATCAATGATGAGCCCCATTGCTCTTGCACGGTCCTCGACTTGCTTCATAGCATCTGCTGACATATTTAGCATTCCATGAAGTTGATATCCGGTTTTACCGAATAGCTCCATCTCAATCCGTGTCTTTTCAGCACCGTCCTTCATGTTCCGTAATCGGTCTTGAATGACTTTTGAACACTTCAAGGGTATTCTTACCCTCAATCTGATCAATGCTAATACCTAGCCGACTGAACATATCAGTAGCTAGTTTACCTTCTGCGGATGCAACTTGCATTTTATCTTGTGCGTTAGATACAGCCTTCGCAAATTTAGCGAACGCTACAGTACTAACGTCAGTAGCTACACCCATATAGTTTGCAACGGAGAGGAATGTACTAGCTTGTTCCGCAGTCGCACCTGTTAAGGACTGCATCTTCTTTACTGATAAGTTCCAAGCTAGTGCCTCTTTTGCGAGTTTAGAAGCCTAGACCGGCAAGACCGGCACTCGCACCTATGGCAAACATTTCATTCTTTAACTTTTGAAAGCTCTGCAACTGTTCCCTTAGAGGTAGCGGCGATTTTCTCTAAACCGGCTTTTGAGCATTCTTATCGGTCAGTTGCACTACGATATCTACTACGTTATTCGACATCCTTATTCATCGCCTCCATTTCTAATCCCTCCAATATCCACATTAGACTAAATAACATCGGATTTAGATTAATGTTATTTAATCTCAGCCACTGTACGTATCGCCGGATAGTCAAACCCGGCTAATCCGCCTGAGTGGTAATTTCCTTTGACTGCGTGATAGGTTATACAGTTTCATAGCCAGTTTTGAACCGAATAATAGGCGTGGTGGGTTAAAGTCACACTCGGAGCAGTCGAAGGACTGCTTTGTAGCGGTCTGTAATTCCTTACATCCCTTGCAGTACTTCGGCCTATCCGAGGACATCCACCTCCACGCCTCTTCTAGTTTTTTTCTGTTTCTTCTTGTAGTTGATAAGTTAATGTAATGACTTTCACCGGCGAAGTTCATTGCATCCTTATCACTTACTGTATTGAGTTGTTCGTCTGTGAGCTCGTACACCTCAGTTAAGATGAATCGCATAATATCACGACTACGGACAATAGATGCGACTTGATCATCAACATCTACTGGACAATACACGAAGTCTAGACCGGCTTTGATTAATGCATCACGTTCAGTCCATGTAAGGGCTCTTGGTTTTAATTCTTTACCTTGAATATTCATAGTTACCTCCTAATGAGTTAAATTAGTAAGATGTTTGGCTATTAACCAATTCAAATACTACTGCAGATTGACTAGCATCATCGCCATAATATGCTTTGAATGGAAGTTCAATATTTACGCCTTTAGGACCATCGATACCAGGAGAGTTACGTTCGTAAATCAATTCAGGTAATTTGATAGTCAAAGAGTTAGTACCTTTAGTAAGCGTTAATTCTAAGCTAGATTCTGTACCGTTTACTGCTTTATTTAATAGGTCCATGTTTTGGAAGAAGGCTTTAATAGTACCGGATACGCCGACAATACCTGTATCGATGTATGTACGGAAGCCTTTACCACCGATAGCATAAGAGTCACCGTCCAAGCCGAAGTCGATATCAAGGCTCATGGACAATACGTTCGCTACCGTAACGCCACCTTCTTTTATGGTGGCTTCGAGGTTTTCGAATGGAGTAAATGTAATAGACTTAGGTGCAGTATCGAAGGGTACCGCCGCCATAGTTTCTTTACATCCCATTACATCGATAGATGCAGTTAATTCAGAGTCACCACCGAAGTTTAAGGACATTTTATTCATGCGTACGCCACTGAATTGTTGGTAAGTACTAATGTCTTTATAGCCTTGTTCAAAGGTAGCAGATGGCATATCTGGACCAATTTTAAATACGTGTTTTTTACCAGAACCTTGCGCTGTTGTAGTTGGAGCACCAAAGCCTAGTTTTAACCAATAGCCAAAGCCCAATACATCAACTGGTGGCACGATGCTACCGGATGTATCGATGTTACCACGACTAGGTGCCGCAGGATTACGTGTGCCTCGAATAACAGAGGAGTCATTCAAGTTTTGGCTTGCCTTTAAGGAAGAACTGATAATAGGCATTACCACGCCACCGGTAGATGGTGTAGTACCGAAGTCAGTTTCAAAGGCCATTGTAAGAGAAGATTGTGCACCTTGTGCACGTTTAGCTACTGCCATGTTTATCCTCCTAATATTCAACATTACCGCCAATTACGTGCGGTATTTCTATAGTGAGTGTGGCTTTACCTGGATATACAGGACGCCACGAGATATTATCTGTTTCATAGTCAATGTTAATGACAGGATAGTTAGGGTTAACCGCCATGATACATTCGATGAGTAATTGGCCAAGTTCATCACACTCGAACGCTCCGGTGTATTTCACCACGCGTCCCTTCGCGTTCTGCCTCAGCTCTCACTATTCCCCATACAAGTTGTAGAGTGTAAGAGTAAGAACTAGCCAATCCCTCAGACTTGTTATCCATCATTATGATCACGCATGGACAATCCTCCTCAAGAGGTGCGCCGGCGTCATCATATCCGATATAAATACCAAGGTCCTTTCCGAAGTGCTCCATGCAGTAGTCGGTAATCTTCTGATTATCCTTAACCGCTTCCGCCCATCTGTTAGCAATGACCGCTAGTGGAATAGTTTGCATTGCTACCTCACTTTATATGCTCGTCTACTAGATGCGAATTGAGTGCTTTTGCCTAGTGCATATTCACCGATTTTAGACTCTAGGTAAGGTACCAACTTAGGCTGTAAGGCTGTTTCTCATCGGACCAAACGTTTTTACGAGGTTTAATCCTAAATGATGTTTTACCCTTTAGCAAGTTGAAAGCCACCGGCAAATAATGTCCTACGCATTGGCTCTGTAATTTGTTTTCGTGTAACCACGTTCAATCTGTTCACCTAATCGTTTAGCAGACGATGATAACCACCCTACTTTGACGGATTGCGACTTGGCGTCATATTGGTAACCAACAGCTCGATACATCTTCCCGAGAGGTGTATAACCGACTGTGGTCTCCTTTACGCCACCGGCTATAAGTTGAGCTCTGGACTTAGTCCCCCAACCTTCCCTTATGCGCCTTACCGCCATCTTTGATAGGCACGCCTTACTTTGGCGCCAAATGCTGCCTCAAATTGAGCCCTCATCGTAGGTGGCATGAAGTTAGCATATTTATGGCCACCTGGTGAGCCGGATTTAATTCCGGCCTTGATTTCCTTCTGCATCATCCATCCGACTGATTTCATAGCTTTCCTTGTCCAATCCGGTTTAGTATGAGCTATAAATTCAAGATACGGAGTAGCGGTGTCAGTGATGGTAATTGGTGAATTACTCATGGTCTTACCGTCCTAACGTTAGCCACAATTTCAAGACAGTGCATTTTAGCGTCGCTATCGGAGATATGATCCACGTACCACTTCTTACCGTTGATGTAGATTACATCTTTAGTCTTAGGTAGTGGCACGTCCTTTGGTTCTAACCCATACCTTAGCTTTATCAGCAAGACCGGTTACGAAGCCAGAACCTTTACCGTCATACTCACCGATTTCTACGCTAGCCTTAATCTGCTTACCTTCATATGTTATTTTTTCGCCAAATACATCGAGTAAGGCGCTTTCATCATAGGTCAGCATATGTTATACCTCGTAGAGTGAACGCGGCCCATGTGGACCCGCATTTCATTAAAAATACAATAATTAGTTTTTCAACATTACTGTAACAGTATCTTGAGTTGCAGTCTTAGGCTCTACTGCGATACCCAATGGTTTACCACCAGTTTTAGCAGCTTTACCAGAAGCGAAGTTTACTGCGTCACCTACAGCGTATGTATCAGATTTATTAGCGTCTACTTTGAAATACGCCAGTTACTTTTAACGCACCCTATTTCATCTTTCTTAATATCTGTTACTGCTACACCGTGAAGTACGCCTGCTTCTACGATATCGCCGGCTTTAATATCTGCTGTTGCCACATAATTGATGCGGTCTGTTTCATATACGAATTTTGCCATATGTGTTTATCCCCCTAATTATTTACCAGCGTTTTTTTGATATACACCACGGAAGTCAAGAGCACTTACGCCACAGTCAAATGCTACTTTGTATTCGATGCCATCTACATCGAAGCCTTGGCGAGTTTCAAGACGTGGAGTTTCAACGCCGTTCAAGTAAGTTACTTCAATAGTGTCATGTTGAGTTGCATCAGCAACTAAGTACCAAGCATCTGGGTCAGTCAATTCTGCATCAGCTACAACAATGAAGCGACCTTTGTAAGGGTTAGCTACGCCGGAGTTTACACCGTCTACTGCTGCAGTAGAGTTAACGATTTGATATGCAACCATTTCAAGTTCTGGAGGAACTACCAAGTATTTAGGTGTAATGTTAAGAGTAGCATCACCTGTGATACCTTTTTGACGACGCATAGCTGTAATTGCTTTTGCAATTGCTTTAACGGATAATGCTTCACCAGTTGTTGCAACGTTGCCATGTTTAGCGTCAAACAATGCTACGTTATCTTGCATTTTAACGTTACCAGTTAATTGAGCGTATACCATTTTATTTACCAAACGTTTAGCTGCAGAACCATATTTAGTAGCGATTTTGGAGAACAAGCCCAAGTCGTCGTTGATGATTGCTTGACGAGTTAAGCTGAACAATTTACCATATGTAGCCACTTTAGTACGAGCGGATGCTTCACCTAAGAAGTCTTGTTGGAATTGGCCACCTTCTGGAACTAATTCAAGGTTACCTGCTTCAGACAATGCTACGCGTGCAGCTTCTTTGAAATCACGGTTGGAGCCTTTACCTGCCCAGATTTGGTAAGTAGTTTCTGCTTCGTTGAAGCCCACCATTACAGATTTGTTAGCCAAGTTAGCCATAATAGCTGGGAATGTAGATGTAGAGTTAATAGCTTGACGTGCCAATTCCATGTTATCGCCGAAAGTTAGCTTTTCAAGTCTTCACGTTGTAAGGACTCACGCGCTAACTCAACCATGGAGTGACCACGTACTCTTTGTAGCACCCTGGTGCAGCATCTGCTACAGGGATACCCGCTGCCATTAATACCGCATCTTGTGCAGCGGCACGGAATTTATCGCTTTCAGCTTCGCCCATTGTTACGGACACGCCTTTATTGCGTGCACGTAATTGATCCATTACCATTGCACGAGCTTCGTCAACGGATACGCCCATTACGATTGCTTCGTCAGCACCTTCTACATCGAAGTCACGGAACAATGCAGTAATTTCGGAAGTGCGTTTACGCTCTTGCTCCATAGCTTTTTGAAGGTCCTGCTTGTGTCAAACCTGTTTCTACTGGTGTAGATTTTACTTCTTGAACTTCTAAAGTTTTTTCTTGATCCATACGTGTGTTATCCTCCTGTGTGTCAATACTTGTATGAATTTCTTCAGCACTACGGCCCACGCCAACAGTGGCGTCAGCCGGAACAGATACAATACTGATTTCTAAAGGTTCCCAATCCGTTACTACATAAGCCGGCCCATTAAATCGACCGTTAGTAGATTTGGTATCTTCATCTTCCAATACCTCATATCGGTAGATTGCATAGCCTACGCTTACACCTTGTAGCGTACCGGACTGCACCTTTTGGAATATTGTTTCGGATTGTTCATCTGTGTCAAAGCGTGCTAACGCTTTACCGCGGTTATCTTCTAGCCATACCTTCTCGATATGACCTACGACCGCATCACGATCATGGTTAAACAATACCGTACCCAAGCCATTGTAAAAGCGCTCAAGGTTGATGCACTCTTCATCGTGGCAAAGGATTTCATCGCCGAACCAACGGCCATATGGCGTTTCGGATGAGAAATGATAATTCTACTGTCCGACTATCGGTATCGACGTGATCAATAGTAGTTTCTCGACAGTAGTTGCCAAGAACACTACGCTTTTTGATGTTCACTCATTACTAGCCATCAGCTCCTTCCTGTGTAGTGTCATCATCGCCCATCGTTAGCGGTTGCAACTCACTGGAATAATCTAGTAATACCCCGAGCTCCTTAGCTCTATCCTGTTCTAGTTTCCGTTGTTCAAGAACTTCTTCCCAGTCTCGTCCAGATGATGCGCACACATCCTCTAAACGTTGTAAGACCGGATTTAATAGCCTCTTTATTAGCGTTAACTTCCTTGACAGGGTCAATCCATGACCACCCTGGAGCAAGCCAAGCTACCTCTTGGTATTTGTCCTTGTTCGCTAAGTAGTCAGAAGGTAATTCACCTGCTAAGTAAAGGGCGTCAATAAAGGCTTTCCAAATCGGCATACAGAAGTGTGTGATTACAAATTTCTGCACTTGACGGAATGTCTTTTGGTCCTCTAACAAGTTTTGCCTTGCAGCTGAGAAATTCCCAGATATATTACGCGCTACGATGTCAGCGCTCATACCAAGACCGGAGGCAATGCGTCTAGTCTGAGTTGCTGAATATTCGCTTGCAGTACCGGCGTTACGCTTAGGGTCTGCAAACTCGATGGACTCACCTGGGCTTAGGTGTCTAACCATGCCTGGTGCCATTGTGATATTAGGTCTGCCTTTGCTATCTCTCGGTAGCATAGAGGTTTGTCTTGCGGAGTTTTGAGAGGTTACAAAAACACTAAAGCACGCTGCAACTCGTGCGGCGATTAAATCAGCATCCATGTACTCGTCGATATCGTGAATCCTACGCAATACTAACGCCAATAAGCTTATGCCCCTAATTTGAGATGGACGCTTAGGCTTGAATAACAAAAATGCTTGATCTGTTGTTAACCGAACCGTATCAAAAGAACGTAGCCCCATTGGGTCTGTTTGGCTTATGTGGTACGCTACTGGTCTACCATGTTCGGTAACCTCTACACCGTTGATGATATTATTCTTGCCATTTGTGATACTTACTGCACCAATGTTTTCAGCCTCTATCAACTGAATGGATAATGGTAAGTACGAGCCTTGTGAAGTTTTATTGACTAAAATCTCGCCATCGTACACCATGCGTCTTAGCGCCATTTCTTGTAGTTCATAGAAATTAGATATGCCCCTAATGTCAGCATTTTCAGGTTCCGCCCATTTGGCCCATGCTTTTTCAATTTTCTTATTAAGATCGTTATTTAATTTACCATTGCGGTTTCGCACTTTAGCTTGTGGGACAATCCCGGCGCCGATTACATTTCGTAACAGGGCAATCACTGCAGCTTCTGCTAAGTCACTGTTCATCTCGGCAGCTCTTGCTCGACCACGTATGATATCACGTGAACCCGTTGCAAGTTGTTCCGCGGTCCCATACGCTGGTTGCCAATCACTGTTTAGTCTATCCATAGATGCCGCATCATATTGACGTAACGCATCACGGTAAGCTTGGCGTTCATACGCACGTTGTGGACTGATCCCAACCGATTACTTTATCAATAATGTTCATCGTCCACCCCATGTCACGAATGCATCAGCTTGATATCCGTTGGACTCCTCATGCACTCGTTGCATTAGCGTTTGTTCACGTGCGTAAAGTACTGGTAAGTCAATCGTCTTGAATCGTTTCCCACCAATTTGTAACTCGGAATATCCTTTAGTTTCGATATCCTCGATGACTTGGCGCACACGTTCAAGTTGTTCATTTACATCGCTCATGGTTCACCTCCTATCTAAACCAATGGCCAGTATTCCCTATGCCTCCGTTATAGTCCTCGTATGTTTGGACCTCTTCAGATTCCTCATAAGGTTCTGGCTCCATTAAATATTTAACGCCGGCAATATCAGCTACTGCTGCGTTGTAAGTACATGTATCAAGTAAATGGTTAACAGGATGGCTAGTGAGTGGTTTCCACTGTACTGTTACTGCCCCTGTTTTTACATTTCGATGTTCCTGCTTTTCCTCCGACCTTAGATGGTCTGAGTACTCTTGCGGACAATCTTTGTATAAATGGATCGTGCCCTCTTCGTTTATCGGTCTTACCATTCTTGCGAATATGAAGTCTTTCCAATAATCCGTATTTAATACGTATAGCTTTAATCCACCAACAACACCCTTCTCCAATGATGTCATTGTGTATGGTGCTGTCATCGTAGTATGGTTTGACGAGCCTTTAAGAGGGATACATACTTCCGGGAATCTTGAACAGAACTGATATACTTCGTCTGTTCTAAAGCCGGAGTCAATGCCAGCTTTCATTATTTGACGAGGTTCGCCATACTCTGATGGATACTCTCGATGAATAATGATTTCCTCTAAATCGTCCCAAGTGCTTGCCTGTCCATAATCAATCAGGTAAGACTTAACACCGGGAGCATAGGCCCTTACTTCCCACCAGAAGTGGTCGAGCTGTACGTCTACGGAAGCAATAAGCAATACTGCTTTATCTGGCACGATACCGCACGGATACGTGGATTCCGTAAATTGCATATTTTGTGTACTCTTAGTTTTAGCACTTCGCCAAGGTTCAGCTAGCCATGAATTTATGAAGTTCATTAACGAGGCAGGTGTACCTTTTGGAAGTCTTAAACTCGTACGCAACGTCTCCGAACGTGACCCACGGCGAATATATCGACGATAAGTGATACGAAATTGAGCGGACTTTGCTTTTGCGATGCATTTACCGCTTCCCATGTTCCATGTCTTAACATTTCCATTTTGTGCTTATCGTGGATGTGTCCGCCGCAATGTTCACATTCGTAATACGCTGTATCACGTATCATGTCCGCATTATCATTGTGTTCGTCTGGCCATTTTATCTGCTTGAAACTTGAGGGTCTGCGACACTCCACAATGTGGACATGGCACGTAATACTGCCTGCGCTCATTTGCATTCATGAGCGCCTGCCAAATATTACCCGACTCAACGGTAGGCGTGGATACCATTACTATTTTCTTATCCACGAACGTTTTAGTACGTTCCTTCGCAAGTTTTATTGGATCCGCTTCCTTACCTGAAAAGGCGGGGTATTTGTCTATTTCGTCAAAGAATAGATACTTGATTGACCGGCTTGATAAACTACTTGGTGAGTTCGCCCCGACCAGTACCATATAATTACCGTTGTTAAAATCCAATTCAAGCAGTTTACTATTCTCGTCAAAATTATCACTAATAGATTTAACCGATTTAAGCATCGGTTGCACTCTCTTATCGCTAGCAAATTTAGCGATAGTATCTGTCGGGTATACCATCATAACTGGTGATTGTGTTTGGTCTAACGCATACCCTATCATATTGAGCTCTGCTTCAGTCTTACCGATTTGCGCTCCAAAGCACAATACAATCTGTTCAATCAGAGGGTCTGTGAATTTGTCCATAGGCTCTTTTAGATATGGAGTTCGATTCGTTCTCCACCTCCCTGGTTCTGCGGATATATTTGTTAACACCCTGAAATTGTCAGCCCATTCTGATACAGTGTATCGTTCCGGTGGTTTAAACGCGTCGAGCTCTTCCTGGAACCAATTAACTCTTGGCTCTGCTTTTACCGGTTTTGACTTCCGGCGTGTACTCGCCCTTGCGCGAGTAACTTTCGAGGTAGTCTTCGGCAACTTCGCTCACCACCCTTTCCACCGTCGCTCGTTCTTCTGGATCAGTGAACTCACTCCCTACTCGTTTACCGAGTTTGATGAGTGAGGACTTTAATTCTAAGATACGAGCGGACCATTCTTTCGCTACGTCTGCACGAGATACGTACTCACCGTTTAACACGTCGAGTAATTTCTTTTCACGAGCAGCTCGAGACTCTTTGTAGTCAGCTTCAGCAATTAACTTTCGTGTGGCCGCTGATTGGTCTTTAGTTTTATCTGCCTTAGCTTGGCCAAGATATACGAGAACTTCACGGAGGTTCCACCAACCCAGTTGCAGCTTTAGGCATGCCTGATTTGTGGTGTCTCGAAATAATCTCAGGAGTTACTCGAAGAAGGTCGCATAATTGCGCACTAGACACTAGCAAATCGCCTGCGTTATTAAATTTCACACGTGGTTTTTCACTCGTCGCCATGTCTTCTCCTTTCTGTCCTTTGGAAATAAACTTTCAACTGTAAAAATTCTCCTACACAGAGACAAACATCGCGCGGAGCCGACCACCGCTGGATTTATCGCTCGGAAGTACCTTTTATCATTCATTCTCAAAATAAAAAGACAAAAGGTCAATGGTCGAACTTTTGGAGAAGTAAGCAAAAGGGACTACGTGGTTGTGCGTAGTCCCTAATGATACTTCTTGTGCTGTAAAGCCCTGTGGAGGTGTTGTACAAGAAAGGTATTCACTATGAACGTACCCTACAGTGTGTGGTAGTAGAGGACTTTCCCCGGCATCCTCTGCTCCACACTTGTAGACTATCATAATCATCACCTCTAATTGCATATTGTCTTTATTTATTTTTAGAAAATACTTGACAAAAGCTTTTCACTGCGTTCCGTTGGATATTATAAATCTGTGCTTCACTATAATTCATATCCTCAATGACCTCTTTCATGCTCATTCCAAAGTAGTATCTGTTCTCTAAGAATGTACGCTCAATGTCATTAGGTATCTTACATATCAATGTCCATAGTTCATATCGTTCCTTAGATAGATTACGGAATTCATTATTAAGGTCATGTTGCGCAGTGTTTAGAGTTTAGCTGTTGTTCTGGAGTATTAGACTTCTCATCTTGTGCTTCGACCTCCAGGCGTTGCAGATGGGACTCAATATCCTTCATTCGTCTACGGCTATTAAGTAATCGTTGTAGCTTTCTAACTCCAGGATGTGTACTCCCTGTACATGACGATCTACTCATAGGCATCACCTACGATAACATGTTTTGGGGCTATCAAGCGTTGCTCATCCTGACTCAAGCTTAAATCGTAGCGCTCTTAGATTGTCGTGAGCTGCTAACATCATGGCATGTAATCCATGTATAACGGGCAATAATATTATCTGAGTTTTAGCAAAATTGTTTTAGCTACAGCAGTTACTAACTTAGTAGCCATATAGACTGCCGATGTAGGGCTTGCATTTTCAATCATGATGTTACAGGTTTCGCCTTTATCACTAGACTCAACGATAAGTCGCATTGTTTTATCTTCCATAATAGGCCTCCTATACTTCTTGCCATTCTTTTAGAATTTCACTATATCGATACATCGTGATATTAGTCAGCTGATACGCAGCATCGTTTAAGTTATATCGATTAATCCACGCACGGTAGACATCAGTTAAGTAGTCTTGTAATTCAGCCTTTTGGCTAGGTGTAACCACATTATCATGAAGGTAGTACACCTCTTCACCTTGGTCTACCTCATCTTGGCATCGCTTAATGTCATTCTGAATAACTTCGTCTACGTTGATATGACCTAGGTATGGTACAGCACGACCTACTACAATAGTCATACCTTCACATGGTTTACATTGTGCAGCTATCCAATGTAGCTCCTTTAATGCTTCGTCCCAGGTATCACACACCATAATATATTCATGACGATCTAATGTGACGTATCCGCCAAATAGTGGTTTCATTTCATCACCTCATTAATATACCTATCCAAATACCATCGTGCTTTCTTAAGGTCCTCTAGCTTATCGCCTTTAGAACCGGCACGTGTAATATACTTAATAACATTCCCTAGATGGAACGATAGACCTTGGTCCTCAATGAAATCGATAACTTCAATCTTGCCACGGTTATAATGTGACGGATGGTCAATCGCATTAGAGATACGGTTAGGCTTTTTATCAGTAGTAACATCATATAAGTCTTTAACACTATCAGCCGTAATATAAGACTCAGTAGTTTCCGTTTTGGAAATAACTGGAGCAACTTCATTAACCTTTTCAGGTTGATTGTCGTTATGCGATACCTTCTTCTTAGTCTCATTTAATTCCGCTCGGCATGTTGGACAGTTAACTGCTGGTCTACCTTTGCCCTAGTTTGCTCAAACATCGTTCCACACCGCTTACATTTTGTAAGGGCCTTTGGCTCTTCTTTAGGGTTTTCCTTTGACTGCTCTTTAGGTTTATCTTTATTAAGGATAGCCATCAACTCCTCCTTAGCACATTGCTTTACAGTACTGCTCATTTTTTTTAGCTAAGAATTTACGATTACACTTAAGACATGTTCTTGCAACTGGCATTGTATAACCACCTTTCTATATATGGTTCATGGCTTTCCATTCTTCTAATGTGAAGATAGCTTTACCATATTTTTGAGCATATTCAAATTCACCTTTACATCCACGACTTGATTGCCAATCTTTACATAGTACTAAAATGTCACAATGACTAAGCAACCCTAAGCAGATATCTAATCCTTTCTGGTACTTATCACCAGTTAGATATACATAGCCATAATTATGGATAGGTGATACGTAGTCATGCTTTACATCATTCAGTACTAAATCCCACATGATCTCATCAATCTTTTTACGGTTGCTTTCCTTACCACCAAATGGGTGAGCAACATATACAAGTTTTTTATTCATAGCTTCAACCTTTCACTGTAATTCTTCTAACGTTTCGATATGAACCCATATTCCTGTAACTGGGTTCCAGTACTTTTCAGTAACTTCACTACACACCTGGGCATCATCATTCCAATAGTTGAGTGAAGTCATGCAATCTTTAAACAATTTAATAAGGTTATCTGTATCAGGCTTAGTGGTTTTCCATTGAGCTTTCTTACAGTTAGCCTTACCAAAACACCACTTGGTAACCAATCTAATTGGTCCTTGTATTGGATCCATAGGAGCATGTGGTGCAAGCTCTTCTGTGAATAGCTTCCTAATAGCTTTCACATCTGCCGACTCATAGAACCTTGGTGTACCATTCTTAACAGTCACCCGTTTTTGTTGGTGTGTACCTGTTGGTACTTTGCGAAGAGGGATAAAAAATTCAATCACCATTCTTATCACCTCTCATAGCTTGGTACCGTTCATACCTAGCTTTATCTTCGGCTTCCCATACCTCAACAGGAACGCCGAATATACGGTCAGTAATTGCAAACTGTTTAATTTGCTTAGTATTTAGCTCACATATTGGCACTTCTTCAAAGTATCTATCATATAGCTGTATCAATTCATTGTGAGCTATATGATAATTAGCCAATGACTGTATACATTTTAAAACGGCTTTCTTTCTCACCACGTTCATACGCCCAGTCATTATCACCAGGGAACATAACACCATCCCTGTGTACTTTGATTCCCATCTTTCATGGTTATCCGTAAGCGTACCCATAATTCATTGGGAATCTTATTCACTGTAATTGGATCCCGAGGACATATTTACACTTCCCTCATTCTATTTCTAATGCGCTTAATGTTATTACCAATATAAGCAACTACATCACATTGCGATTTACGTTCTTTAGCCTGCTTATCCATTTTGACTTTGTACATTATGTAGCTCACACATTTACCATGACAGCCGACTGTACGTAGCTCACAATTCTTACATGGAGTTTTCATACTAATCACTCCTTTATGTAATCGTTAATAAGATAGGTTTTAGTTTCTTGTACAACCCACGATTTATTTTCGTACCCATGACGCTTCTCCCATGCTTGGAATATTTTTGTTAATTCTTCACTTAATTCGTCGATGTGTTCATTTTTAACGTCTTTCATGTAATCATCTGACCATTCAGCGATTCCATCATCTAAGTTATAATCACATACATTCCAAATAACACGCTCGCCGTCTACCTCTGGTACATATCGGTATGGATGACCTATTTCTATTGTTGATTGCAATAATTCTTCTCGACTTAAGGCATCAAAATCACCATAGTCACATTCATTATCTACATAATCTGCGATAGCCATTTCAATACTATCTTGCGGTTCACCAGCAATTTCATCATCAACCCAACAATACTTTTGTTTCATCTTTAACTAACATAAATTCACCCTCTAGCATTACATTCAAAAAACTACTACCCAAACCTTTTCAATTGATTAGTTATAGGAGGCATATGGGTGGGGGAGTCTACGACCCCCACCATATGTACTCCAACTATCAATCACGTTCAAATTGTCAGTCATACCTATATATATATATAGGTGTGACTGAACCTATTGTTAACCTATTTGATTAATTTATCAAGGTTAACATTTTCATTTGAAACAATCTCACCCATTTCAACTTTGAAGATTGGCATTTCTCTCAAATATCTCCTAAGAGTGCTTTCAGAAATTTGCATAATGTCCATTACTTCGTTGATGTCAGCTCGACCACTAAAAACCATTCTTAGCAGCTGCAATATTAAAGGCATCGACTAACTGCTGTTTCTTTTTCTCTTTAGCAGATTGCTTAGCCTTATTCATCTTATTAAGGCCTTTTTCTTGAGAGTCTTTAAACATAGCCATCGATAAGAATCCACTATCATCGACTTTATGAATTGGATATTCGAACCATAGATCAACAGGCTTAAACCGAGGGAACTCACGTAGCGTACCTTCCATTCTCCATGCAGTACATTGGCTAGTATCAACTGGAGCACCTTCAAGTTTGTTTTCGTCCAGGTTTTCAGCTTCAATTTCTAGTAAATCAATCAATGCATCTGGGTCACGAGCAAATACACCGGAACCGGATGCACGGTCCATAGACCGCTTACCAGTTTGGTTACCCTTAGAATGGTGGTGACAATAGATAACTGCACATTTAAGTTCAGTACATACCTTGTCAAATTGGTTACAGAAGTTAGCCATTTGGTCAGCGCTGTTTTCATCACCAGTAATTACCTTGTAGATAGGGTCAATTATGATAGCCTTATACCCTTTCTTTTCAGCCCTACGGATTAGCTTAGGTGCTAATTGGTCCATAGGTAGTGACTTACCACGTAGGTTCCAAATGGATATGTTATCTAAGTTATTTGGCGCCTGGTGTAGTGCATTGTACACATCCTTAAATCGATGTAAGCATGACGCACGATCAAGCTCCAAATTTACGTAGAGTACTTTACCCTGTGCACAGTCAAATCCGAACCACGGTCTGCCTTCTGCGATAGAGATACATAATTGGATAAGTGCAAAAGACTTACCGGCTTTAGATGGCCCAGCAATTAACATCTTATGACCTTCACGAAGTATGCCATCAATTAAGCTAGGCGCAAGATCTGGCATATTATCCCAAAGTGCTTCTAAATCTTCCGGTTCAGGTAGGTCATCATTGACAGTGGCTATCCATTCTTCCCATTCCTTGAAGGACTCTTTACCAATATTCGTAGCGATTAAAAATTGAGGTTTACCAGCACGCATAACACCAGGCATACGTGATAACCGGCTAGGATTTTTATTTTGCTTATCAACTTTAAATCCATTCTTCTGCACAATTTGGTATAGGAAGTCTACTCGGTTACGATATTCGTTGTAATCACTAGCATCGATATGTACGATAGCGTGGATACTTTTACCACCGCTATATACCATAGCTGCAATCGGTAACTCTAACTGCTCAATGATAGCTTTTTGTTTACCGAGGTCCATATTGTCAGACTCGATAAGCGCGAATTTGAAAGATGCTACGTTATCATTCTTTACACCTTTACCATCTAATGCATTAAATCGTATCCATGCACCAGCTTCTTCATCAAGTGTGCCTATTGCATCATCAACCTTTTTATTAGCTCTCAGAGCGTCTAAAATTTGATTTTGCGTGCGACCATAACTACCTTTAGTTGGAGATTTAAGCTCTGTACCGTCCTTATCTTGATGGACATACACAGTATTTACGTAGCCAACATAATCATCTGGCTCAAACAATGCTTGGAGGTACTTTGTTAAATCTTCCACTCGTTGTTCTTGAGGATAGTGCTTTGGAATATCAATGTCAGAAGCTTCTATCCATGTCTTATCAATAATCTTGTATGGATCTGGATTAGCCATAACCATAGTTCCGAAAGGGATTGCTGTTGCATCCCATTGAGTACTACGGTTTGGTGTCCATCCATTCTCTTTAGCCATTTGTGTGATAGTGGCCCCTGTAATTTGTTTGCCAGTGTAAGCACCAAACGAATTCCATTTAGCTTCACATTCACCAGGATGGAACCGTTCACCGTCATTAGATGACCACTCTTCCCATACAGACATTGGATACCCTTCATGGTGAAGTGCAAGGCCTACGTTCAGCCATTCTTCGTAGGAGCAATCAACTGTGTCGATAAACTCCAATACTTCTCTTAAATCCAACTTTTTCTGTTCCATTTGCACTCCTTTATGATGGTTGGTACGTTGCAGGTTTAACTCCTTTCGGTATTCTCCAACCACTAGCACTAATTCGGCTTATCATGTTAGAGGCTTGGGTATTTGTCCAAGTACCAACATTTTTAAAGCCTTTATTTTCTAAAAATCTAATTTGCTTCGGAGTAGATAACCCCTCTGCCTTACGTTTGTGTAATCTATCAATGAGCATGGATGCTTTACCAGCATCTTCGATAGTATCCGGATTAAGTCCAAACTCTTCGATAGTTTTCTTTTGTTTGTCAGTAATGCTTGATACTTGCCACCCGAACGTTGGTACATAATGGGTTAGATCCTCAGCTTGAATAGAGAATTCAAACTGTAATGGGTCTACTAACTTAGCTTTTTTCTTACGCATTGCTGCAAGCTCTTTAGCCAATGCAGCTTCACGTTCAGCTAGTACATCACGTTCGGCTTCTGCTTCTGCTGCCTCTAAGTCCATACTTGAAGTTTCAAGTATTTCCGTCATCTTAATAGCCACATCATTAGACTTTGCTATTAAGTGAGCCGGCCTACATAGTGAGTGCTTCTCATAGTGCCATAGGAAGTCGAGCACTAATAAGTGGTCTTTTCCTTCGCATAACCTAGTACCACGGCCAATCATTTGCGTATATAAGGCTCTTGATTTAGTCGGTCTAAGTACGATTACGCAGTCAACACTAGGGCAGTCCCACCCTTCAGTTAGTAGCATTGAATTACAGAGTACGTTGTATTTACCATTGGCAAAGTCCTCTGTAATTTCGTTACGGTCTTTACTATTACCATTAACTTCGGCAGCATTAAATCCACGTTCAATGAGCATCTTGCAGAACTTTTGACTCGTCTCAATGAGTGGTAAGAATACCACTATTTTTCTATCTTTGTAGTCAAGTAATGTATCTGCAATTTGTTCTAAATATGGATCTAATACTCTACCAATATCACCGGCTTGGAAGTCCCCTGCCGTTATCTTTACGTTAGTAAAATCGATGTGTAATGGTAATGTTTGTACTTGTATCTTCACCAGGTAGCCACTATTGATAGCATCACGTAAGGTATATTCATAAGCTAGGCTATCGAACACCTTGCCTAAGTTCTGCATATCTGACCTATCTGGTGTAGCAGTAACGCCGAGTATATCGGCCGTGTCAAAGTAATTTAATATAGCTTGATAGCTACTCGATAAAGCATGATGTGCTTCATCGATAATGATTGTGTCAAAGTAGGATTTGCTAAAAAGAGCTAGCCGGCTGTCACGGCATAGGGTTTGTACAGAGCCGACTATGATGCGGTCCCATTTCCCTATACATGACTGCTCAGCTTTCTCCATTGCTGTGGTCAGTCCAGAGGCTTGCATGATTTTATCTGACGCCTGTTGAAGTAGTTCTTCACGGTGTGCCAGGATTAATACACGCTTACCTCTTCGGACTGCTTCCTCAGCAATTTTGGCAAAACATATAGTCTTGCGTTAACCGCACCCCGTTGGTAACACCAACAGGGTACGTCTATTACCTTTCTCCCACTCTGACCATACGGCATTGACTGCCTCTGTCTGATAGGGTCTTAATTCCATTAGAACCCTCCGAAGCTATCGGCTTTAGGTTGAATAAACTTTCTTGATTTCATTGGCAGTACCTTGTGTACCGTCATTCTTTTCATATAGTCTGTGGCTGAGTTCAATTGACCTGTTTTGCCAATTAATAAGTCAGGATTTGCCATAAACTTTTCACCTGGTTTAGCTAAACCAGTAGCGATGAATACGTTGGCCACTTTCCACATCATGGAGGGAATCCAGTATAATCTTTCAGTGACTTTATTTTTACCTTGTGCACCACCATCGGCTTCTAATGTAATAACTGCTTTAGGTGTGTTAGCCGGAATTTTAGCAGTGGCTACATCTGTGTAGCCTTTTTCTACGTTAGTGATAACGAATGGATATACACCTGCAGGAAGTAATGTAAATTCCTTTACCTCTGCTACTACTTCGGAGTTAAAACCTAATGCTTCTGTTCCTAATTGTTCAAATGCGCTGCTCATAATCTGTTACCTCGTTTCTTATTTATTAATAAATTCAACAATTTTGTCCCACATAGGGATAATCCAACCTGTTACGAATGCTGGATCATAATTTTCAAATGGAGTACCTTGTGGATATTTACCACGAGCCACAACTACGGACTGTACTTGGTCTAATGTCACACCATCTTTAGCCATTAAGTCTTTTAATGGTTTAGGGATAGATGTTTCAACTAATGGTGTTTCATCTGCTACAGGTTCCGGCTTTGGTTCTGGCTCTACTTTTTGGTTCTTCCTTAGTGATGACTTGGCCAGTTTGTTGTTTGGCCGCTTCAACTACTTCTGGTGCGTAGTCCTCAGTGCTAGCATTAGCTAATTCATCAGCCGCAGCAGTTGGTAGTACATCATCAGGAATTACGTGAGCGATTTGGCTATATTCAAATGGCATCACATCAGGCAACCATGACGGTTCTTAGCGTCCCACGCAGGGGAGTGTGTAGCGTACATTAAACGCTTACCATTAACTGCTTTTTTCTTATTGGTAGTCGATGTAATGATTTCATTTTTGTAGTTAGCGAAGAGTACCATATCAGCCCATTCTTTAATAAGAGGAGAGGTTTGGCTACCTGTTTTCTTCCCTAGCTTTAATTCAAAGCGATCATATGCACCTAATTCGTCCGGCTGTTCAAACTTACGGATTTGTGTATGTGCAGTAAGTACTACATTCATTCCGGCATCAATGACTTCATCAAGCAGGTTAAGGAAGCGCCCCATTTCTTCACGTACAAATACATAGCCTGTACCGTAAGGGAACTCTTCAATACCTTTCTTTTGATGTTGAGCACAGATATGTTCCACACATAACTGTTCAGCCCAATCGACGGTATCAATAACTAATGTTTGATAGCCACCTGGCATCATGGCAAATTCCTTTATGAAGGAGATTAGCATTGTCCATGATGTAGGCTTTTCAGTACGAGCCACATCTAAGTGGTCGGTACTGCTTTCTGTATCAATGAATACTGGAGAAGGGAAGTGACTTGCGAAGGTAGTTTTACCAATACCTTCGGTGCCATACAAAACAACTTTTTGAGCACGTTTACGTTTACCTGTTACAATCTTCATTAAAATTCACCCCAATCGCTTTCTACTTTAGGTTCTTCGATTACATCTTCTTTAGGCTTTGCCTTAGCTTTTGGCTTAGTCTTTGTAGTTTTGCCTGTAGTACTAAACTCTTCACCTTTAATGTGACCATCTTCAATGATGATGGAGCATTCATCCAGGTTATTTGTTACACGAGTAGCAATAACTTGTAAGCCCCTCTTCTTCTAACCAACCTCCAAACTCTTTTCATTGTTTCGAGGTCCATTTGCTCCATTTTTGTCCATCAATACGAACCCACATTTAGGGTTGAGCGCTCTAACGATGGCTGTGGCCACTTTTCAGTTGCTCAGCACCACTCATGCAGTCCCATTGTCTGCCATTGTAAATAAGCACACCTTCTTGAATGGATAGACCAGGTAGAGGCATATCCACAGACTCAAGTAATTTATTTTTTTACGATCACGGATATCTTGAATGTCTATCCGTTAACTCATCGTATTCTTGTTTGAAAGTCTGCAGCTTCTTGTAAAAGCACGTTGCCGTTCTTGATTAGCATCGGACCTTAGAGTTGATTTCATCTACATTCTCAATTTGTTCCTCAAGTTCTGCGGTAGACTCATCCTCTAAATCTTTCGCTGCAGTAGTTGCAATTTCATAATCTTCAGCTAGTTGTGTTTGCTTGGCTTGTAGTTCTTCTAGCTTTTTCTTGAGCTTCATCAACCAAGTTATTTACAGTGACCATTTGAGCCTTGATAGCAGATACGTTATTTCGTTTCTTTTTGGTTTTCAGCATTACGAAGGAGAATATCTTGTTGTTGTTTGATAAGCTCAGATGCACTTACAGGTTCATTAGGTGCATCATCATACGCTGGTAACTCTTTAGCGTATTTATCTTTTTTTGAGTGGCAATTTGCCCTATAGAGTGACGTTTAGCATATACCTCTTGGTATTCACCTTCAAGCTTTCTTCAACTCATCTTCTACGCCCAATAATTGAAGCAATTCTTGAGCCTTTTCCTTTGTCACTCATTTCCATAAACTTAGGAAGGTCTAGGGCAAGTTGACCAATGAATGTGTCTAAAATCTTTTGGCCAGATTTCTTGCCTTCTGGATCAAGCACTTTAAGCGTGCTATTAGCACCAGTGCGAGTTACCACTAAGCCATTGGATAGCTTGACTTCAAGTTTAGGTGGATTATAGCTACCTTCACGTGCTGCACTGGAAGGCTCAAATTTAGCACCACCAAGCGCCCATGCGATAGCATCTAAAATAGATGTTTTACCTTGGCCATTCTTACCACCTATAACAGTCAGGCCGTTTTCTGTAGGTTCATACGAAACGGCTTTGACGCGTTTCACGTTCTCTAACTCAAATGAGTTAATTTTTATTTTGTCCATTATGTTTACCTTTCTTGTAGTATTAGTAATCTTGTACTTGGAATATTGTTTCTATAGGGACCTTAAGTCCATCTGCAATTAGAACAGCGGTTTTAAATCTAGCCACTTTCTCATTTCTTAAATAGCTATATAGTGTGACGAAATGTACTCCACATATTTCAGCAGCGCCTTGTACATTTAACTTTCTCTTAGCTAGTAAGGCTTTAAATTCATCATGCTTTAACTTATATCCGAATCTGTTTCCCCATGAGTTTTGCTTTATAGTCGTATGCTTAAATATGGAGTTAAAGGACATTCGTAGGTTTTTAGCTATGAGTTCTGCGGTAGATATGCGGCAACAGTCACCGCGATTTAACTTTGATAATTCTAGGACTAATACCGACTTTCATGACACCATGTAACAAATCCCGTATGGCGTGCGTTCATAGACTAACTCTTTTAGGTCTAGCCCTTTTCTTAATACAGCCATGTGCATAACGGGATGTGGACCGCTATAGTCTTTCATAACTAATCACCTCACCAAAGAGAACCGGAATTTGTACATTAAATGTAGATGCTATGGATTGAGCTGTATGGAAGTCTACCCTATTGCCAAGTAGTAATCTTCGCATAGTAGATTTAGATATCTTAGCAGCATCTTGTATTGACTTCTGAGTTTTAAACTCGTTTGCCTTAGCGTTCCATAATTCATAGAACACATCCTGGCGTAGCCTAAAATTTCTTTCAGTGCGTGCCATACAAACGTTCCTTTAGATACTTAATGCGTTCATGTTGGGTAGCAGATATGATCAACAAGCCACCTAACATAATTTGCATTAAGAACCCTCCGAATGATACTCGGTCAAGCTCTAAAGAACCCATAGCTCCAATAATTAATATGAAGCCAATTACTTTTATCACTGTAAGCATTTCTGTACACCTCGTAGAATTAATGAATATGAGCTTCTTTGAACTCTTTATCAATTTTGCTAGCAGTCCATCCTAGTGTGTTAGCTAGATAGAACCGGAAGCCTTCTTTATCAATGGAGAAGGTTCTGCCTTTCTTCCCCTGGCATTGCCAACATTGAGCGAATGGGAACTTATCCCTGGCGATACATTCACGTACCGCCGTTAGTGACCATCCGAGAACTGTGGCCATTTGACATACAGCAATTGTCTTTTTTTAATCATAGTCATATGCTCCTTCATGATGTATAATCATCTTAAATCGAATTATTTTTGATTGAGCCTCTTCGGTATTTGCGGTACCGAGGGGGCTATTTTCTTACGTATAGTGGCTGACCATTCTTTCTAACAGGTAAGGCCCGCTCTTTGGTTGGCAGTTCTTTACTTGTCATTTCTTGGTGTGTTGACACTAATGCGATCCTTACACTAATCAGGTCTGCTACGGTTTGGACTTCTTCCAAGTACCCATTGTCCAGGGTGCTTATAATGTACCTATCCAATGCAGCGACTACTGGAGTAATGTCCAGTACTTGTTGGTTCATTGTGAATACCTCCTTTTATAACCTAATTCGATATTTCGTATCGCTCGGTAAAAAAAAGAACTTCAAGAGGAATGTCAGCCCCCATAAGATTTTTAATCCGCACGCATTCATCATAAGTAAATGGATATTTACCGTTTAACTTATCCAGAATGGTTGCGTATCGAACTTCTAGCTTGTCCGCTAGTACTTTTCGACTCCAACCTAGTCTTGCGAGTTCGGCGTTTAGATTTGGATACATATATTCACCTCCTTTTACCATTTCATGAATACGATATTTCAATAACTTTAATTCGAAATATCGTATTTCTTATGTCATTATCATAATACGATATTTCGAATTTGTCCAGTTTAAGCTTGTTAATGGTTTATTAATAAGTATTTTAATTACGAAATATCGTATTTAAATATTGATGTTTCGTAATTGATATATTATTATATATATGAGAGGACTTTATGAATAGAGGTGATCACTATGACAAGAGAACAATTTTTAAAAGAAAAAATATTAGAAATAGATACAATTAAAGGGATTTGCCGCTAGAATTGACATGCCTTATACAACTTTTATATTCTATTTTTTGAATAACGTAGGTGGCGCATCTATAGATAACGTATTAAAAATTTGTAAGGGGTTAAATATTCCTGCAGATATATTAGAACAATTTGATAGCCAAAATACTTTTAGTTATGACGAAGAATTAATATCTTTACAAAGGAACTATAAAGGTTTAGGTAAGGCTGAAAGACAACAGTTAAATGACTTTATTAATTTCCTAAAGTCAAAACATGATTCGAATATGCCAGAGGATGATGATCTTGACTAATAATCTTGTAAGTACGATAAAAGAGGCGCACAATACACGTAAGTTAATAGGTGATGAAATTAAGCTAACACCTAGAATGGTAATTGAATATTTAATAAAACAAAAAAATGTTTGTGTTAAAACTTATAAACAAGGTGCGCAAGCTCTCGGAGTATCTCCCTTTAATAATAGGAATGTATACACAATCATCCGATGCAGCGACCTTATATTTACCTAAAACAGATGATTTGTATATCTTATATGATTCAGAAATAAAAACAAAAGAACGTAAACTGTGGAGTCTATGTCATGAAGCTGGACACATAATTAGGGGGCATCATTTACAGAAAATGAGTGATCCAGAGTTAGTCAAATCCCCTATTTTAGAGTTGGAAGCAAACACATTTGCTAGGGAGCTATTAGCGCCTGCCACTTTAGTATATGGTTTTATTTCTAGGTATAAAACAGAGGGTCCTAATATTGAAGACTTTTACTTTGCTTACAGGTATGTTTTTGGGTTAAGCAAATCAGCTTCTGCATTATCTGCTAATATACTTTCACACGAGGGCTATCAGATTGAAAACGATTTATCTCTAATTCAACAGTATGGCGTCAAGCTAAATAATCTATTTCCTTATATTAGTACGCAAAGAGATTACCATTATTTGGTATCAGCTATGTGTAAAACGGAATACGACCACGTTAAGAAAGCTTACGATTTAAATAAGTCTTTTAGGGAGGGCCTATTTAGTCGTTCTGTGTTTTAAATTTAAGAGGAGATAAGTATGAACAAAAGAGTGTTAGTAACAGCTGTTTTAGGGGGAATTATGGCTGTATTTGTAGGGTACGTAATAACTGATTACCATCAAAATACATCCAATCAAGCAGCTTATGCCGCATCAGAAGAAGCTCGCAAAGCGCAGGAAGAAAAGGACAAAGAAGCCGAGCTGACGAAAAAGGCTGATGCAGAAAAGGAAATATATACTATTCTAAACAACACAAACTTTGAATATGATCAAGTAGACAGGGAATATAAATTCTACAGTTCTAGTCAAAGAGCAATACAACCGAATAACTCTGTATCATGGGTTGCTTTCGTAGACTCCTCTGGCCATTTAGTAGGACCTTTTATCAAATTTGTTACTTTCGCCCCATTAGATATATCTACAAATTGGATATTTTGGGATAAATTAACGTTCTCCAGTTCTGCAGGTAAATATGATTACACAATGCGTGGCGTCATTGCGGGGCAAAGCGGTGGAGGCAAAAATATCAGACTAGATGATTCCGGAACCTATGAGTATGCCTTGCTAACAATCCCAGAAATAGATAAAGGATTGCGCATCTTAACGCAAGGTGATAATCCAATCATCAGATATCGAGGGTCGCAATATTATAAGGACTATGCCCTATCCTCTGAAGAAGTTGAACAGTTAAAGACTGCGCTAACACTTTATAAACTCGGAGATATTGTTGATAATAACTTAGATGTAAATAAGCTATCTAAATAAAATAATCCCCCTATCCAATGTATAGATAGGGGGATAAAAAAATAAAGCGACACCGAGTTAACGATGCCGCCACTTAAAACCAAATAGCACGGGGTGGTGTATTTAGTTTTTCCTATACACATATTATACTACTTCCGTAAAAGAATTACCATAGGAGGTTGTATATCTATGGCTATGAAAAGAGCAAACGGTTCTGGATCCGTTTACAAAATGAAGCATAAGCCATTACGCAAGCCTTACCGCGCGGTCGTAACGATTGGATACGATGAAAATGGTAAGTGTAAGCGTAAGACGATTGGCTATTATGCGAAGTCAAAAGAAGCATGGGACGCCTTATCAGAGTATGGTGTCTACCCAGAGAAATTTGAAACGAAAGAAGGTATTGTTTAGTGAATGTTGGCGATGGATGATAGCTGACAAAGAACGAAAAGGAATAGCTGTCAAAAAGGCGGATATTCGACCGCACAAGCGAAGTTAACCTCGATTTGGAATAAACCTATACAAGAAATTAAACTCGTGCACCTACAAGCTATAATTGATGAAAATAGCCATTTAAGTCGTTCATCTATAGCTATTATATTAAAGGGCTTGAATGGTGCTTTTGAGTCTGCTATTAAGAACGATATCATCGTTAAGAACTATGCAGCACTCCTAGAATTAAAACCGGCTGAGAAGTCAGACATACATAAGCCATTTACAGAGGCTGAAATTCAAACCATATGGGAACATGCTCACATGGATATAGCCAAGCTCCTATTAATGTATATCTACTCCGGTATGCGCCCGATAGAGCTGCTATCCATTAAGCTTGAAAACGTGCACTTGGAGGAACACTATATCATTGGTGGTGTAAAAACAAAAGCCGGCAAGGATAGATTAATACCTATTGCCGACTGCGTTATGCCTTTTTATTGCGAAATTTACGCCAAGGCGAGCGTTTCTAAATCTGATACACTTATCCCTCAAGGGTACACGTCAAAGTACCTAGGAAAGCCAATAAACGATTTTGTAAAGAAGTCGGTATATCTGACCACTTACCACACGATACTAGACATACGTTTGTAACCTTGGCCAGTAATTATGGAATGGATCGTTACGTACTAAAAGCTATCGTTGGCCACACACAAAGTAAAGACATTACTGCTGATGTGTATACCCATAAAACGATTGAGCAGTACATCGAAGAAGTAAATAAAATACCGTCATCATTTAGTTAAAGGTTGTGCAACGGTTGAGCAACGCACACAAATTTTAGATGATTTTAAAAGAAAAAGCACAGTACCTATACGCATAAGTACTGTGCTTTGTGCATTCGTAGAACTGTATGTCTTATTTGGAGTACAATTCGACGATAAGTGTTTCGTTAACTTCGATAGGAAGTTCTTCACGTTGAGGAAGACGAGTGAATGTAGCTTTGAAGCCTTCTAAGTCTTTCAATGTAAGGAAGTTCGAAAGAACGAAGTTCTTGGAAGTTAGTTTTGAACATTTCGTTGTCGCGGGAAGCTTCACGAAGTTCAATAACGTCACCTGGTTTGCAGGAGTAGGATGGAATGTCTACACGACGACCATTTACCAAAATATGGCCATGGTTTACCATTTGACGAGCTTGACGAATGGAGTTACCAAAGCCGATGCGATATACAAGGTTATCAAGACGTTGTTCCAAAAGGATCAACATGTTTTCACCTGTAACACCTTGCATTTTTTTCGCTTTATCATAATAGCGTACGAACTGGCGTTCTAGCAAGTTGTAGTAAGCTTTAACTTTTTGTTTTTCTAATAATTGTGTGCCATACTCAGACATTTTTTTCTGACGTTGGTCTTTTTTGACGCGATTCAAGGCTTTTGCGTGACCGAATACGTTCACACCAAAGCGACGACAAAGTTTGAATCGAGCCTCTCTTCTCGTTGCCATGTGATTATCACCTCATAGTTGAATAAAAAACTTGTACCGACACATAATGGTACCCATGTATAATATCATTTTCATTTACTTATGTCAATTAATGATAATTGTGAAAGTTATTGAAATAAGTGCATAATCACAATTTTTAATTAATCTTTTTTATGATAATAGTACACGCTATATCGATTGTGCATGCTTCATCATATTTTTATAGATTTAGATGAAAAACAATTATAGTATGCTACAATATGAATAAGTAAGGTAATAGTTATCATTGGATTCTTATTACAAAATTGGGGAACAACATGAAAGAGTTACCTACAATGCAAGAGCTACAAAGTTTTATTACTTATAATAAAACAGGAAGCTTTTACATTAGCAGCACAATCTATGAATATTACACAATCAGCTTTCAGCGCTCAAATGAAAAAATTAGAGCGTTTAGTTGGTGTGAAATTAATCTCCCGTTCTACAAGAGGTAGCCGTTTAACGCCAGAAGGCGAATTATTCTTACCAGAAGCAGAACAAGTTCTCGATACATTAGAACGTGCTATTCAATCCATCCGCCTAGCAAGCAAGGTGGAACGTCCGATTTTGAACATCGGTGTACTGCGTAGTTTAGGTGATATTCGTCTAAATGGTTACGTATCACACTTCTTCCAAAATCATCCTGAGTTCTCTGTCAGCATCTATGACATGGAAGAAGAAGAGTTAATGCTCGACTTACGCGAAAATCGTATCGACATTGCTCTACTCTATTTACCAAATAACAAAGATATGTCCGCATACGAATCTACAGCTCTTAGAGAGGACGAATTCGTATACTATGCACCAAATTTAATAGAAGGCATGGAAACCGCTAGCTTGAAAGCGATTCAGTCACAACCTTTGCTCATGTATCCACCTAAATACTTCATGTATCGCACATTGAAAAACTACGTAGGCAATGGTCAACAAAATCTACACATCCGTGGTAGCCGCTTATCCAACCCTTACACAATGATCGACTATTGCCAAAAAAATAATTCTGGTTGCATCGTAGCAAAACAAATTTAAATTCCTTAGGCATCACTGATGGTTTTGTACCTTTAGAAAAACCATTCAAACTACAAGTGTGCTTCGCATTCAAGAAAAATAACTCCAAAACAGAAACTATGCATACCTTTATGGACTATGTACATAGCGAATCACCACCACGCTTATAAAAGCTAACTAAATCCCGTATACCTTTTAGGTGTACGGGTTTTTTTATACACAACACAACTCGATTCCATCACTAGATGCCATTACTACTAGAATCTATTTATGAGTACATTTTCGCCTTCATTCTAAACAATTATTAGTCTAAGGATATAAAATAATTGCTCTCTCCTAATCTAGGTTGTAAAATAGAGAATAGATTTCAATTAACACAGTAAGAATACAGTGAGGTTATTATGCTATTATCTATTCTCTTCTTTATACTAGCAGGGCTTGCTGAGATTGGTGGCGGTTATCTTGTATGGCTTTACATGCGCGATGATAAAGGCCCTCTCTATTTAATCGCAGGTGCTATTATTCTATTTTTATATGGTATCATTCCTACCTTTCAACCAGAAGCAAGCTTTGGCAAAGTATACGCCGCATACGGCGGTGTATTCATCGCCCTCTCTATTCTATGGGGCTGGCTTGTTGACGGCTTACGACCAGACACATATGATATCATCGGCGGTCTCGTTTGCATCGTAGGTGTATATATCATCATGTACGCACCACGGTAAACAGAATTACAGAACTTCTATGAGCATTACAACAGAAGGAGTACAACTATGACAGTTGTACTCCTTCTTTATTTACATAACCATATGTACTTTTAGATACTAAAAAACGGTCATCCGAAGATAACCGTTTACTTTGGTGGACGATGACAGGATCGAACTGCCGACATCCTGCTTGTAAGGCAGGCGCTCTCCCAGCTGAGCTAATCGTCCATGTGGTGACCCGTCCGGGAATCGAACCCGGGATACCGCCGTGAAAGGGCGGTGTCTTAACTCGCTTGACCAACGGGCCAGAAATATGGCTCCTCGAGTAGGACTCGAACCTACGACCGATCGGTTAACAGCCGATTGCTCTACCGACTGAGCTATCGAGGAATGTTTATGGAGCGGGAAACGAGATTCGAACTCGCGACCCCCGCCTTGGCAAGGCGGTGCTCTACCGCTGAGCTATTCCCGCAAGTGGTGGACGATGACAGGATCGAACTGCCGACATCCTGCTTGTAAGGCAGGCGCTCTCCCAGCTGAGCTAATCGTCCATATGTGGTGACCCGTCCGGGAATCGAACCCGGGATACCGCCGTGAAAGGGCGGTGTCTTAACCGCTTGACCAACGGGCCAGAAATGGTGACTCACCCGCGACTCGAACGCGGGACACCCTGATTAAAAAGTCAGGTGCTCTGCCAACTGAGCTAGTGAGTCAAAAATGGCTCCTCGAGTAGGACTCGAACCTACGACCGATCGGTTAACAGCCGATTGCTCTACCGACTGAGCTATCGAGGAATGTATGGAGCGGGAAAGCGAGATTCGAACTCGCGACCCCCCGCCTTGGCAAGGCGGTGCTCTACCGCTGAGCTATTCCCGCATACAGAACCGATAATTAATATAACATAATTATCAATCTGTCGTCAAGAACAAATTGAGAATGTCCTGACTGCCTTATAATAATATCAATTTACACATATAGTGTCAATGGTTTTTCCATGAAATTCCTGCAAAATTTTGATTTTACAAAGGCCCTAATTAAAAATGAGGGATTATGTAATCCCTCATCTATTTAATCCATATTTTCTGGGATTTTCGGTAACTTTGACTGATATCTCAACTAGTCTTATCCCCTATATAGCTTGCGTTAACCCATATTTAGCTTGCATTACTCCATATTTGGCTAGTGTTAACTTATCTTTAATTAATTTACCGGCTTGTCTTCCTTTACCGGCTCCATCTTCAGCAACGCTAACTTCAGCTTCGATAAATGTTTTCATGTCATTTAGCATATGCATCGACGCATCGATAATAGATAGGCCCATAGTGGAGCCTAGTGCTTCATCGATTTGTAAGTGATAGTGCAAACATGGTTTCACACCTAGGAATCGACATTGTTCCTTATGAATTGGTTCCTCATAGGCAGCCGATGGGAATACATAGTCTTTTACTAATGGCTCAATGGTAACAGCCGCCAATACAGCAGCACCTGTTACGGCATTATCAAAAACGATAGCCATACGATGACTAGCAGCACCTAAAATAAAGCCAGTTAAAAATGCAATATCAAGACCGCCTGCAATATTTAGCAAATGTAATACCGCATCACGGCGCTCGCTTTCACTCAATGCAGACCAATCATCAACAGCAATATTAAAGCGATCTACAAAGGAATGAATATGAGCAGCCCGTTGTTCTACCGTAGGTCCACATTCGGTATGAACGAGAATATCGTCATAGGCGCAGCCCGTAATTGTAGCCGTCGTTACGAGGGAGTCAAGGAACGCCCTTTCCCCTACGTTACCAATCGCCACCACTTGTAATCCATCAGCGTGTAGTTTATCAGCATAGGTAAAGCCAAGCTCTAGAGCTCGCTCAAGTTCATCTTGAGAAATGACAGGTTCTACACCAAAGAAATGAGAGCCTTTACGAATGACTTGTTGGTTAATATATTCTAGATCACTAGTATCTTGCTCAAGACCTACATTTACAACATGTACGTCTGCATTTAACTTAAATGCCGCCCCCTGCGTAGCCGTTCTACCTTCATTGAAACGTTTGATAGCGGCGTAGCTTTCACTACCATGCTGATTATTTTGAGGACCATCTACCAAGTGATCCCGCTGCTACAATGAGTACACCATGGCGCAAATGATTGGGCTTAGGATTTGCCAAAATACCTGCAAAGCGTTCTGCTATAAGCTCTAAGGTTGCTAGGCTATAAATAGGTTTTGTTAAATTATCAATACGTAACCGGCACTCCTCCATGGAGGGTGCGTGCAATGGTTCTATGTTGAAAGTTCTCATGCCTTACCTCCTGTTATGGCCAAATACATATGAACTGCAAGGTCCAGCATCCCCATTTGAACCGAACTACCAGAGGCCTCGCCTAGACAAAGCCCCAAATCTACATACGCTTCTAAGCCTAGATTTCTAAAGAGGACTTCGCTGCCTTTTCGGCCGACAAATGAGATGCCATCACATAATCCATGACTTCTGGCACTAAGGTTTTAGCCACCAATGCACAAGCAGATGTATTGAAGCCATCGATGATAACTAATCCATTATTAGCGGCCGCACCTAAGATGACGCCAACGATACAAGCAAACTCAAAACCACCTACAGAGGATAAAATACCAATAGCATCGTCTTTTGGAATATCCTTATATTTTTCCAGCACATCATGAACGATACGCTGTTTTAGTTTGAGCCGTTCATCGGAAATATTCGTCCCTCGACCTGTAGCTTCTTCCGCAGTAAGACCGGCAAACTTAGCGGTCATAAGAGCGCTAGCAGTTGTATTGGAAATACCCATTTCACCGACTAAAAATACGTTAAAGCCTTCATCAATTTTCTCTTTTACAAGACGAATCCCTGCTTCAATGCCTTCAATCGCTTGTTCCCGCGTCATGGCGGGTTCTTCTACAAAGTTTTTTGTACCCATCCCCAGTTTATGACTTCGAAGGCCTGGAACCCAGCTCATATCCGCATCAATGCCCATGTCGATGACTTCCATTTGAGCACCACAATAATTAGCTAAGGAATTGGCACCAGCCCCTTTTGGAATTAGGTAGTTCTGTGTCATACCAACGGTCGTTTCCTTTGGATACGCACTAACCCCCATATCCGCCACACCATGATCCGCACTAGCGATAATCATACATGGTTTTGGTACAGTCAAAGTGTCTTGATTTGTGGCAGAACCATATTGGGCCACTACATTTACAAGACGACCATATTGCTCTACAGGTGACGCTGTATTCCAGCTATCAATTATATGTTGTTCAATCTCTTGGTTGCGACCTACAATAGCGCCACAAGTTTCTTGTAACAAACTCATACGATCTCCCTTAACTAATTAATAGATCAGTTTACTTTTAGAATAATAGTATATCTTTATAATACTATTATATTTTTATAATATTAGTATATTTTTAGAATTTCAGTATACACATGTTAGGGCATACACAATGTCACTTCAGCTACATAACCTTTATTATATTAGCTATCCTTAATTTGTCCCGTTAAATACGGCAACTTAGTGCGTATGTCACGACTGCATTCCAAATAGGATTCCAATTCTTGACCTTCATCATCTTGTGAAAGCACCTCTTTTACACGTTGTATTTCAGCTTCTATCCGAGTAAGCCCTTCAATGACATTGCGCCGATTACCGTAGATAATTTCGCGCCACATAGACGGCAAGCCACCGGCTACACGGGTGCAATCTCGGAAACCACCTGCAGATAATCTCATACGTAATTCGCCCAATTCGTCGCCACCAGAAACTTGCGTCAAAATAGCAGCTAGCAAATGAGGCATATGACTAACCATAGCTAGATATTCATCATGAGCGTAAATATCGACGAATTCAATGCGTGAACCTACGGCACGGCCCATCTCAGCAAGCTCTTCGGCGACCTCTTCACTATATACTTCAGAGGCCTTATCCTCTAGGACGATCCATCCCATACCTTTAAATAAATTTTTATGAGATACTTCGTAGCCACCTTTTTCTGAGCCCGCCATAGGATGGACGGAGACAAAAATCGTTCCCTTAGGAATTGATTCATAAACAGCACCGATGAAGTTTCCTTCGCACTCGATACATCTGTTACGACTTGTTTTGGTCTAAATAGATGTGCCGTTTCAGTAAAAAGTCGTGCGTTTGTATCTGGTGGTAAGGAGAACACAACGATATCTGAGCTTTCAATCAACGGTTCTACCTCAGTCCAAGCAGCTTTCACCACCCCATCTTGGATGGCCGCATCACAAACCTCTTGGCGACGAGCATACCCTACCACCTCATAATCGGTATAAGCCTTCAAAGCCTTTGCCAATGAACCGCCTAATAAGCCTAAGCCAATAATACCTACTGTCTTACTCATATAAACCTACTTTCACAATATCTAGTAAATTACACTCTCCCATGTAATGCTACATATATCTACAAACTATAAAAGGAATTAATTAAAATAATAAAAACGCAAAGCTAAGCTTCAATAAGTCTCTTATTTTTCCATTTACCGCTATACCAGCGATACACAAATAATAAACCCCGTAAAATTTCATCAACAGCCATAGCAGCCCAAATGCCTACAAGGCCCCAGCCCCAATATATGCCAAAAAGGTATGATAGTGGCACTGCACATAACCACATGCCAAAGATGCCTACGAGCATTGGAGTTCGAATATCCCCTGCGGCTTGCAAACAAGATACCATAACGATATTTACGGCACGACCTAATTCAAGGAAGATTTCTACCAATAAGACATTATGGGCTAATGATAAAATTTCAGGATCTGTAGTAAAGACGGAAAGAACAACATCGCTAACAAGATAGAAGAATGTAGCAAGACCTACGTTAATAGCAATGGCTAAAAACGTAGAATGCCATACGCGATTACTTACCTCCTCTTGGCGTTTGGCCCCCATCAAGAATCCAACGATTACTTGTGAAGCATTGGCGAGTGCTATTGTATATACATAGCAAAGCATAGCGATAACGGATACATATACCTTTGTATTGATTACTGCGAGTCCCAAAATATTGACCATTTTCATAATCATCGTTTGAGACAATTGATAACTCAATGTTTCGCCACCAGAAGGAACACTGATATGCAATAAAGACTTAATCGTATGCCACGGAAATGGTTTTAAGAATGTAAAGCTTACCTTTAAGGTCAATAATTTCTTAAAAGTATATCCAATAATCATTAGGCCTACCAGTTTAGATAGCCATGTTGAAATAGAAACACCTAATACACCAAGACTTGGTATTGGCCCATGTCCAAAGATTAATACATAATTCGTTATAATATGAATTACATTCATAACGAGTGCTATATACATGGTAATACGCGTTAGTGAATGACCTCTAAACACAGCCACTAATGCATAGTACATAGCTTGTATCGGTAGGCCCGCCGCTACGATGGTCATATAGAGCGACGTATCACTCATCGTTTCAGGTGGAATTCCCAGCCATGTAAAGATCCATTCATGGCAGGTGATAAAGAATACTGCCGCTATGGATGAAAACAGAAAATTCATCACTAAGCTGACCGTACATACCTCTGATAGTTTGGACTGATTCCGAGCCCCTAAATACTGGGCAATCAAAATCGTCGTAGCTGTACTCATAACAATAATGAGCATAATAAAAATATTTAAAATTTGATTGGCATTAGCTACCGCTGCTACCGCTTGAGGCGAGTAGTGACTCATCATCACTTGGTCTATATTACCTACTAACAGCTGTAGGAACACTTCGATAAATATAGGCCAACTCAAAGTCCAGATAGATAAACTAATCCCCTTTTCGTCTGCTTTCATAAAAACCTCTGCAACGAACACGATACAATTGCAATGAATATCATACAATGTCCTTATTATATCACGTTATATAACCACATGGGACAAATCGCAGGAATCAATATATCAAAATCGGTCTCCATTAAAGAGCGACAATTACAATTAAACTACAGATGAAAGTTACATACACATGAGAGATACAAAATATAGGATAAACAAAAAACGTGCCACCCGAAGGTGACACGTTTGTTATGTAGATAAGCAAGTATCTATTGTGTTCTGCTAATGCTTATTTGAAGCCGTTACAAAGGCTGTCGAATAATGCTTGGTCAGGTTTTACAACGTCTTCAGTCAATGGACGTGGGTGTGCGCCGCCATTAGCTGCTGCCAAGGATTTTTCGAAGGAAGGTTTAGATGTATTTTGGTAAATAAGACCAGTAACCAAACCATCTGTATCGCCCAAAGTTTTAAGTGCTGCTGCACGATCTGTTGGATCATAGCCTTCAGGCAATGCTACTAAGTGTTCTTTGAACCAGTCATAGCTGTTGCGTTTGTTGTATGTAACACATGGGCTAAATACATTGATGAAGGAGAAGCCATCATGGTCCATAGCTTGTTGAATCAAATCAACAAGTTCTTCACGGTTGATCATGTAGCTTTGAGCTACGAATGTAGCACCTGCTGCAATCGCAGTTTCACAGATGGACAATGGGGACTCGAACGCACCATGAGGAGTTGTTTTGTAACAAAACCGATGTCGGAACGAGGAGATGCTTGACCTTTAGTCAAACCATATACATGGTTATCCATTACAACGTATGTCATGTTTACATTACGTTTGAAAGCATGGATAGTGTGACCCATACCGATAGCGAACGCATCACCGTCACCGGAGAATGCGATAACTTCTAAGTCTTGGTTAGCAAGTTTTACGCCTTGAGCGTAAGGAAGTGCACGACCATGAGTTGTATGAGCACCGTAAGCGTAGAAATAACCACCGATACGGCTGGAGCAACCGATACCGGAAATTACTGCTAATTTTTCTGGTGGAATATTTTTCGCTACTACAGCGTCAGTAATCGCTGCTTGAACCCCATAATGGCCACAGCCTGGGCACCAGTTAGGACGAATATCGTTTCTGTAATCTTTAGCTGTTGCCATATTATAGGACCTCCTTAATCGCATTTTTCACATAACTTTTTGTGAATGGATTACCATCGTATTTTAAGCAGCTAGAAATTTTATTTTTCTTATGCATGTTGATTTTAAACAAGTTAGTCAATTGACCAGTTTTATTGTGCTCTACGATAACCACTTTTTTTGCAGCATCAAAGAATGGTTGTAATTGTTTTGCTGGGAATGGTTTAATCAAGCGCAATTGTAAGTGGTTAACTTTAACGCCTTCTTGATCGAATTCAGCAACTGCTTCTTCGATAGCGCCACGACTAGAAGCCATACCTACAACAAGTACATCTGCTTCGTCGTATTTAGCGTTGTTCAAGAATGGTTCGTAGTTATCAGCTACAGTTTCCAATTTGCGGAAACGTTTATCAGTTTGCGCTACGTGCATTGTAGGCGCTTCTGCTGGTTTACCTTCTTCGTTATGCTCTAAGCCTGTGGAAAGGAATAGACCATTTCATGCCAGGAATTGTACGAGGAGAAATACCATCTTCAGTCAATTCAAAGCGTTTGAAGTATTTAGGTTGTTCCAATGCAGGAAGTTCTGCTTCTTTCATCATTTTACCGCGGTTAATAGGTACACGGTTCAAGTCGAAAGTAGGAACGGATTGTTTATTCAAGCCTTGTTGTAAGTCAGGCATAAAGATTACTGGACATTGGTACATTTCTGCCAAGTTGAAAGCTTTTTGAATTTCATAGAAGCATTCTTCGATAGATGTTGGAGAAATTACGATACCGGAGTAGTCGCCATGTGCATTGTAGCAAGCCGCATCAATATCGGATTGCTCAACTTTTGTAGCCATACCAGTAGATGGGCCAGAACGTTGAACGTCGATAACAACCATTGGCAATTCAGCCATGGAAGCCATGGACAAGGATTCTGCCATCAAGGAAAGACCAGGGCCAGAAGTACATGTGAAGCCACGAACACCAGCGTATACGCCGCCCATAGCTGTCATGCATGCTGCGATTTCGTCTTCTGTTTGAACAACAGTAGCACCCAATTTATCCATGTTTTTAATCATGAATTCCATTACTTCGGATGCCGGTGTAATAGGGTAAGATGCCATAAAACGGGAACCCGCTGCAATAGCACCAAGAGCACATGCTTCGTTACCTAATAAGAACATTTGATCTTTCTTACCAGGAGCTGGCAATGTATCGATTTCAACATCGCCCAATTTTTCCATTACAAGGCCATGACCATCGTCGAAAGCAGCCAAGTTTTTATCGATAATTTCTTGGGATTTTTTTGCAAATTGTTCAGCAATAGCATCTTTGAACAACTTAGTTTCAAAACCAAGAAGTGCTACGGACATGCCAAGTGCTACGATGTTACGCATCAACATAGAGCCTTGTTTCATCGCTGTTTCAGAGATTGGCAAGGATAAGCAATTGATTTTTGTACCTTCGTATTTAGAGAAGTCCGGTTTTACTTTGCTATCACAGATGATATAACCGCCATCACGAACTTCAGAACCGTGCATATCAACAGTTTCTTGGTCAAGAGCTAGCAAGAAGTCTACGCCTTCACCGATAGACATAATTTGTTCTAATGCTACGCGCAATGCGAATGTAGTATGACCACCTTTGATACGAGATGCAAATAAACGTTGGCTATACAAGGAATAGCCTTCTTTAGCGAGGATTGTCGCCATAATTTCGCCGCAACTCTCGATACCTTCACCTTGTTGGCCGCCCATTTTCCAGATAAAATCTTTACGTTTTTGCAAGAGATTCACCCTCCTTAGGATAAAAATTACACTGCTGACAAGAGTCTAACTTACTATTTTTATATATGTATAGTACGAATCTGTCTTATATCGTCATTGTATCATGTATACTTTAGGTTTACAATGTATCATTTCTCATAATAATAGGTATAAATTAGAGCATTATAACTAAAACTTATAAGAGAAAAAGGATACTACTTTTTTCGTAGTATCCTTTTAGTATTTATGCTCATCGTTTCATAATTACTCGTTTAAAAAATATTCTATATGAAATTATATAGAATATTTATTCTTAAATTATATAGAATATTTATTCCGTAATACCTCTTGTTGTCGTTCCTCAGTAAAGAAGATTTCTTCTAAACATAAACCTTGAGCAGGCGCCGTTTTACCGATAACGCGACGGTCTTTAGCAGCTAAGTAGCCTTTGATATCCTCCACCTTACGGCGACCAAGGCCTACATCTACGAGTAAACCTGCAATATTACGTACCATATGGTATAAGAACCCATCGCCTACCACAGAAATAGTCACATGAGGTCCCTTACCCTCTACATGAATGCCCATAATCGTCTTAACGGGATCAGCCGGTGTAGAATTCGTCCCCTTTAAGGTCGTAAAATCATGTGTACCTAGTATTTCATTACCAGCAGCTTGCATGAGCTCAATATTGAGAGGCTTCTTTACATGCCAGTGATATCGTTTCGTCAACGGATTAGCAATGAGCTGATTATGAATAGTATATACATACTCTTTACCGTATATATTCCAACGTGGTTTCCAATCGAGTGGAATTTCCACAGCATCAAGGACCACAATATCTTTAGGAATATGAGCTATCATGGCACGGGGAATATTTTCTGCAGGTATAGCACCAGAGGTTTGAAAGGTACATACTTGAAACTTTGCATGTACCCCTGCATCCGTACGAGAAGCACCGTAGATTTGAATGGGCTCATTACAGATTTTTGATAAACCATATTCTAAACAACCTTGTACGGTTAAGCCTTTATCATCAGGTTGCTTTTGATAGCCCGCTAAATCAGTGCCATCATAAGCAACTATGATCCGTATATTTCTCATAGGCCAAGCCACCACAACGCAATGAGTACAATAGTAACCAAAATAACAGCACCGACACCGATATAGTCGACATAGGTCACTTGTAATTCTTTCATACGCGTACGATTTACACCGCCGCGATAACAGCGAGCCTCCATGGCGATAGCCAGTTCATCAGCACGTCTGAAAGCACTGATAAATAATGGTACCAATAAGGGCACCATATTCTTTGCTCGTTGAATGATAGAACCGGTCACAAAGTCTGCACCACGAGCGGATTGGGCTTTCATAATACGATCCGTCTCATCCAATAAAGTGGGAATAAAACGAAGTGCAATAGTCATCATCATAGCCAGCTCATGAGCCGGTACGCCAATGCGACGGAATGGATTGAGCAAATGCTCGATACCATCAGTTAAACGAATAGGAGATGTGGTATACGTCAACAACGAGGAGAACAAGATTAAGAAAATTAATCGTGCCGCCATTTGAAGGCCCATCGCCACACCATGATCGGTGATATTAATAATGCCCCATTGGAAAATGGTATTACCAGGTGTCGTAAAAATGTGAATCCCCATAGTAAATACAATGATAATCCAAAGTGGTTTAATAGCGGTCCACATAAGACGTAGTGGTAAACGAGATAATAGCATGGCAAAGATTGTAAAACCACCTACAATGCCATAAGCTAGCGGCGAATCTGCCAAAAAGATGGCAACTACGAAAATAGTAGTAGCAATAATCTTTGCTCGTGGATCCATGCGGTGCAAGAAAGAATTTCCAGGGAAGTATTGACCAATAGTAATGTTATTTAACATGGCTACCTCCTTCTAGAATTGCTTGTACTGCATCATCTACAGATAGAACTCTGTTAGACACATCAAGACCTTGTTCACGTAAGTACTCCCATTGTTACAGATACAGGCGGTACATCTACGCCAACAGCTTGCAATGCATCTCGATGATTATTAAAGATATCCATCGGTTCCCCATCGAGTACTATACGACCTTTATCGAGTACTACTAGGCGAGAGGCCATGCGGGAAATATCCTCCATATTATGGGATACAAGAATAACCGTAATTCCTTTCTCCTTATGGAGGCGAATGATTTCCTCAAAGATTTCTTCACGACCAAATGGGTCTAGGCCTGCAGATGGTTCATCAAGAACTAAAAAGTCTGGGTTCATAGCCACTACGCCAGCAATAGCAACACGGCGCATTTGACCACCAGACAAAGTGAAACGGAGATCGCTCTGCATAGGTATTGTAATCAAGACCTACAAACTTCATAGCATCACGAACGCGTTCATCTACTTCATCAGCACTAAGGCCTAAATTTTTAGGACCAAAGGCAATGTCTTCAGCGATGGTTTCTTCAAATAGTTGATGCTCTGGGTATTGGAATACCATTCCTACTTTATGGCGCATCTTTTTAGCTTCCTCTGTGGAGGCACTAATATCTACACCATTTACGGTTACTGTACCTGTTGTAGGGTGTAATAAACCATTTAAATGTTGTACAAAGGTGGATTTACCAGAACCAGTATGACCGATAACACCTAGAAATTCACCATTTTCAATAGTAAGAGATATACCATGAAGGGCTGTTTTTTCAAAAGGCGTTCCCATGCCATAGGTGTATGTAATATTATCTAATACAATCGCCATTAGTGAGATCCCTTCCCTCTTGCATCAGTGGTCAGCTCACTAGCAGGAACTTCTTCAACCTTAGCAACCACATGATTAGAGTTTACTAATTGATTCGCCAGTTTTGAGCCTTTAAGACCTTCTGCTAGTTCTTCATTGTTTATAATGCTGTTACCCACTTCATAACCTTTTGCATTTAATTTGAAAGCAATTTCAGAGGCTACAGGCACATCGAGGCCAAGTTCTTTCAAGGTATCTACATGACTAAAGATTTCACGAGGTGTGCCATCATGTAATTTCACACCATTTTTCATAACCACCACACGATCAGCCGTAACGGCTTCCTCCATAAAGTGTGTAATAAAGACGATAGTAATGCCCTCTTCTTTATTGAGCTTATGGACTGTCTCTAAGACCTCACGACGACCTTTTGGATCGAGCATGGCCGTTGGTTCATCGAGGACAATACAATCTGGTTTCATAGCAAGCACGCCAGCAATGGCAATGCGCTGCTTTTGACCACCAGATAACAAGTGAGGACCATGTTCTCTATATTCAGTCATATTAACAGCTTCTAACGCTGCATCGACACGTTTTCTAATTTCATCACTAGGAATGCCTAGATTTTCAGGACCAAAGGCAACGTCCTCTTCTACGACAGCCGCTACGATTTGGTTATCAGGATTTTGGAATACCATGCCTACATGTTGGCGAATATCCCAAATATGCGCTTCATCGCGCGTATCAAAGCCACATACATTGACATGACCTTCGCTAGGTTGTAATAGCACATTAAAATGCTTGGCTAATGTACTTTTACCACTGCCATTAGTACCGATAATACATACAAACTCGCCACGCTTGATGGATAAATTCACATCATCTAATGCGCGTACATCATTGCCGTTTTCATCAGTATATATATGACTCATATGATTGACATCAATCATAATGTCTTTTTCGTTCATGAATAGCCTCTATCTTTCTAGTCAATTTCGTTTCTATGAAAGTATAACCTTTATATTGTATATCACATTATTGACCTATTAACTACAACAAATTAATGTAATCCACTTTTATAAATTAAGCATTAATTATTGCCATAAATATATATCATAAGGTTAACAATACTTATTCATCCTTTACGATAACTGCTAATATATTACGATATTGTACTAATCGATTGTACCATAAAATTGACAATAAAAACGGTGCTGCAACGTAAGTTACAACACCGTATGAGTTTGATTAAACTAACTCGATAATAGCCAAAGGTGCAGCGTCACCTTTGCGAAGACCAGTTTTGATTACACGAGTGTAACCACCTTGACGGTCTGCATATTTTGGAGCAATTGTATCAAACAATTTTTTTACTACACTTTCATCCATGAGGTATGCAAGAACTTGGCGACGTGCATGAAGATCACCACGTTTAGCCAAAGTTACCATTTGATCAGCTAAAGAGCGAAGTTCTTTCGCTTTAGCTTCAGTAGTTTCAATACGCTCATATTGGAAGAAAGATGTTAACATGCTACGGAACAACGCTTTACGAGCGGAGCTGTCGCGGCCTAATTTTCTGTACATTCGTCTTCCTCCTTATTCGCCTTTTTGTTTAAGTTGAAAACCACCTGGATGATTGTTGAGTTTTTCCTCAATTTCATCGATGGATTTTTTGCCTAAATTGCGAACTTTTCCTAAGTCATCAATGGTTTTGTCTAGCAAGTCTGCAATTGTATTAATACCAGCACGTTTCAAGCAGTTATACGCACGAACAGAGAGTTCCAACTCATCGATGGAAATCTTTGCTGGGCCGTCATCTACAGCTGGTTCTTCATTATCGGAACCTACTGGATCAACAACGATACCGCCTTCACCTGTGTTAACATCTACAACGTCTGCAGAGTGCGCTAATTTAGTGAAGTTCCCTAAATAACCAATCATAATGGCAGCAGATTTTGCTACTGCATCAGCAGCAGTAATGGAACCATCAGTCCAAACTTCTAATGTAAGTTTGTCAAAGTCCATTTCATTGCCTACACGAACATCACTCACTTCGTATTTAGCACTGAAGAATTGGAGAGAAGATGGAATCGATTGGAATACAACCGATAACATCTGTATCTTTTTTATTCTTCGTAGAAGGAACGTAACCTTTGCCACGTTCGATCACTACATCCATTACGAGATGAGCTGTCTCATCCATTGTCGCAATCACGAGTTCAGGATTCAATACTTCTACTTCTGGTGGGAATTGTTCAGCCAAATCAGCAGCTGTCAATACACCGTCCTTTTGGAAGTCAAAGTGTACTTCCAAAGGTAATTGAGCATCTTCTTCAACTTTGATGCACAATTGCTTTAAGTTAAGGATGATATCCGTAACGTCTTCGCGAATACCAGGAATAGTAGAGAATTCATGAAGAACTCCATCAATTTTGATAGAGGTGATAGCTGCCCCATCCAAGGATGAAAAGCAAAAATTCTGCGTAAGCTATTACCAAGAGTGATACCATAACCACGGTCCAATGGTTCACATACGAACTTACCATAGCGACCGCCGTCGGCGATGTCCACTTTCTCGATTTTAAGTTTCTTTTCTTCGCTCATCAGGAACATCCTCCTATACAACACACGTTCATAGTTTAATTATAGCACCGTATCAAATCGGCCGCTATCAATTATACACGACGGCGTTTTGGAGGGCGACAACCATTGTGAGGAATTGGAGTTACGTCTTTAATGGAAGTAACTTCAAGACCTGCAGCTTGTAAAGCACGGATTGCAGCTTCACGGCCGGATCCAGGACCTTTTACGAATACTTCAACAGTGCGAAGACCATGCTCCATTGCAGCTTTAGCAGCTTGTTCAGCAGCCATTTGAGCAGCGAATGGAGTGGATTTACGGGAACCACGGAAGCCCAAGCCACCAGCGGAAGCCCAAGACAACGCGTTACCGTTTGTATCTGTCAAAGTTACGATAGTGTTATTGAATGTAGAACGAATATGAGCCGCACCGGATTCAATATGTTTCTTTTCTTTTCTTTTTGTTCTAACAACTTTTTTAGCCACGCTTTATCCCTCCTTTATCTTATTTCTTTTTACCAGCAATTGCTTTTCTAGGACCTTTGCGAGTACGTGCATTCGTTTTAGTACGTTGACCACGAAGTGGTAAACCCATACGATGACGTTTGCCTCGATAGGAGTTGATTTCAATTAAGCGTTTAATGTTAAGTGCTTCTTCACGACGAAGGTCACCTTCTACTTTGTATTCAGCATCTAACAATTCACGGATTTTCACGACTTCATCTTCGGAAAGATCGCGAACGCGTGTGTCTGGATTGATGCCAGTTTTAGCAATGATTTCAGCTGCCAAAGTTGGACCAATACCATAAATATAAGTTAAACCAATTTCCACTCGTTTATCACGAGGTAAGTCTACACCGGCGATACGTGCCATCTAATCATCCACCTCCTATCAGATTATCCTTGTTTTTGTTTATGTTTTGGATTTTCGCAAATAACCATTACACGGCCTTTGCGTTTAATGATTTTACATTTTTCGCATATCTTTTTAACTGATGGTTGAACCTTCATTAGTACCTCCTTTGTGGACCCTATGCTTATTTAAAGCGATAGGTGATGCGACCACGATTTAAGTCATACGGTGTCAGTTCCATAGTAACTTTATCACCAGGAAGAATACGGATAAAATTCATACGCATTTTACCTGACACATGAGCCAATACGATATGACCATTTTCCAATTCTACTTGGAACATGGCATTCGGTAATGCCTCAACTACCGTACCTTCCACCTCAATAACGTCTTCTTTTGACATATCTTTTCCTCCGGTTACCTGTTTTATTTAATTAACCGCGGTTCTTCCCGCATAGTTAATATTTCAGGGCCGTTTTCTGTAACAACCACTGTATGTTCGAAATGAGCAGCAGGTTTACCATCTGTGGTAACTGCTGTCCAGTCATCCCCTAATACACGAACGCGATGCGTCCCTAGAGTAATCATCGGTTCGATACACAATACCATACCTGGTTTCATAATAGGTCCTTGTTCAGGACTACCATAGTTTGGTATTTGCGGATCTTCATGCATTTCGCGGCCTAAACCATGACCTACGAAGTCGCGAACGACACCGTAACCATGTTTCTCACAATACGTTTGAACAGCGTGGCCGATGGCACCAATTCGGTTACCAACTTTCACTTGTTCAATTCCCTTGAACAGACTTTCCTCTGTAACTTTTAACAATTTCATCACATCAGGTTTGACGTGACCGATAGGAACCGTCACAGCCGAATCGCCGTGATATCCATCAATAGATGATACAAAGATCGATACTGAGGATATCGCCGTTTTTTAAAGCTTGCGCTTAGCGCTCGGAATACCATGAACGACTTCTTCATTGACAGAAGCACAGATTGTTGCAGGGAATCCATAGTACCCTTTACAACTTGGTATACCACCGTGGCTGCGAATATATTCTTCGGCAATTGTATCTAACTCAAGCGTCGTGATGCCAGGTTTAGCCTTTTTCTACTAACAAGGACAACGTGTCTGCTGTAAAAGCTTTACTTGCCTTGCGGATACATTCAATCTCATGGGGCGATTTCAAAATAATCATAGATTATTTCTCCAACGCCTTAATGATGTCAGCAAATACTGCGTCTACATCTTGTAAACCATTGATTTCTTCATACAATCCGCTGTTGCGATAGTAGTCGATTAATGGTTTAGTTGATTCGTCGTACACAGCTAGACGTTTCTGTACTGTTTCAGGGTTATCATCAGCACGATTTTCTAGAACAGCTCGTTCGCTAATACGTTTAACCAATTCCTCAGTAGGAACGTTTAAGTTAAGTACAGCGTCCAAAGAAATTCCTAATTCTTTAAGGATTGCATCCAAGGATACAGCTTGTGCTGTAGTTCTTGGGAAACCGTCAAGAATAAATCCAGATTTGCAGTCATCTTTCACCAAGCGATCACGTACGATACCAACAGTTACACTGTCTGGTACCAATTGACCAGCATCGATGTATTTCTTAGCCTCAACTCCAAGAGGTGTTTCGTTCTTAATCGCAGCGCGGAACATATCACCTGTTGAAATTTGGGGAATACCGTATTTTTCAATAAGTCGAGCTGCCTGAGTGCCTTTACCAGCACCAGGAGGTCCCATTAATAGAATATACATATTGTTTCCCTCCTATTTCACAAAGCCTTTATAGTGGCGTGTTACCATGAGCGACTCGATTTGTTGCATTGTATCAAGTGCTACACCTACAACGATGAGAAGAGCCGTACCACCAAAGTATACGCCTTGGACGCCGGTAATGCTACCGAGGAAATTCGGTATAATAGCAACGACAGCTAAGAATACAGCGCCAGCCAAAGTGATTCTGGTCATCACGTTATCCACATAATCAGCAGTTGGTTTACCCGCACGAATGCCTGGGATAAAACCACCGTATTTTTTCATATTATCTGCCATATCTGTAATGTTGATAGAGATTGCAGTATAGAAATACGTAAAGATAAAGATCAATAATGCATACAATGCCGTTTGTAACGGCGTACCCCATGTAAATAGATCCGCAACTTTATGAACAAATTCATTGTCAATAAATTGCGCAATCGTCACAGGGAACATCAACACAGATGACGCAAAGATAATTGGGATTACACCTGCCTGATTGACTTTCAACGGCAAGAATGTAGAGTGACCACCGTACATTTTACGCCCTACTACGCGTTTTGCGTATTGGATAGGAATGCGACGTTGGCCTTGTGTAACTGCTACTACGACAGCAATCATCGCAAGTGCAATTACAGCAAATAAGAATGCTTGGAACATGTTAATTGTTCCGTTTTGGATATATTGATAAATTGTTTCTAGACCATCTGGTAATCGAGCTACGATACCAGCAAAGATGATCAAGGAAATACCATTACCTATACCATATGCTGTGATTTGCTCACCAATCCACATCAACAAGCATGTGCCTGCTGTAAGAATGATGGCCACAACAAATACACTAAGGAAATCATTATTTACCAAAGCGTTGTTTGCTCTAAGAGCAAATGCCATGCCTGCGGCTTGTACAAAGCCAAGGACTACGGTGCCATAACGAGTTACCTTCGCTATTTTCTTACGCCCATCCTCACCATCTTTACTCCATGCTTCAAACTGTGGAACTACAGACTGAAGCAGTTGCATGATGATGGAAGCATTGATGTAAGGGGTAATACTCATTGCAAAGATAGAGAACTTACTAAGCGCACCACCAGCAAACAAGTCTAATAGACCGAATAGGTTACCGGATGTAAACAAAGATTCAATGACAGATGCATCTACACCTGGTACTGGAATGTGAATGCCCGCTCTAAACACGGCAAACATCATCAACGTGTACAAAATCTTGTTACGTAACTCGGTAATCTTAAAGATGTTCGAGAGGCTATCTAGCACCCTAGATCACCTCTACTTTTCCGCCTGCTGCTGTGATTTTTTCTTCAGCAGATTTAGTGAAGCCATTAGCGATAACAGTCAAGTTTAGTTTCCAATGTACCGTTACCTAAAATACGAATACCATCGCGTACATTTTTCAAAATGCCAGCTTCAATAAGAGCTACTGGATCAACTGTTGCACCGTCTTCAAAACGGTTCAATTGTTCTACGTTAACTTCAGCATATTGTCTAGCAAAAACGCTGTTGTTGAAACCGCGTTTTGGTAAACGACGATAAAGAGGCATTTGGCCGCCTTCAAAACCGGAGCGAACGCCACCGCCAGAACGGGAGTTTTGACCTTTTTGACCACGACCAGATGTTTTACCCAAGCCAGAACCTAAACCACGGCCTACACGAGTACGAGCTTTTTTGGAACCAGCTGCTGGTTGTAATTCATGAAGTTTCATTCAGTGCACCTCCTTATCAGTATTAAACTTCTTCAACTTTAACTAAATGTCTAACTTTGTGAAGCATACCTTCGATTTGAGGTGTTACTTCTTTTACAACTTGAGAATTAGTTTTTTTCAAGCCCAAAGCTTTAACTGTCGCGCGTTGATCTTCAGGACGACCGATTAAAGCTTCTTGTTAATGTTACTTTAACTTGTGCCATTTCTTGTCTCCTTATTACGCGTTATAGATTTCTTCAACGGTTTTACCACGAAGTTCAGCAACTTCGCTAGCGCGTTTCAAATCTTTCAAACCTTCGATTGTAGCACGAACCATATTGTTAGGGTTAGAAGAACCCAAGGATTTAGTCAAGATGTTACGAACACCTACTAATTCCAATACGGCACGAACAGGGCCACCAGCGATAACGCCAGTACCTTCAGCAGCTGGTTTCAAGAATACGCGGCCTGCACCGAATACGCCTGTTACGCTGTGAGGGATTGTACCATTTTTAATAGCTACGTTTACAATATTTTTCTTAGCATCATCGATACCTTTGCGAATTGCTTCTGGTACTTCCGCTGCTTTACCTAAGCCAACGCCTACATAACCGTTGCCATCACCAACAACTACAAGAGCGCTGAAGGAAAAACGACGACCGCCTTTAACTACTTTGGCTACGCGGTTGATGAATACTACTCTTTCTTTAAGATCAAGACTGGTGTAGTCAATTCTCGCCATGTCTATAGTTCCTCCTTCTTAGAATTTTAAGCCTGCTTCACGAGCACCTTCTGCAAGGGCTGCTACGCGGCCGTGGTAAATGTAACCACCACGGTCAAACACTACTGTGTCAATACCTTTAGCGATAGCTTTTTTAGCAACTGCTTCACCAACAGCTTTTGCAGCAGCTACGTTACCACCATAGGATAAGTTTAAATCTTTATCTAAAAAGAGCTAGCAGCAACCAAAGTTGTACCTGCTACGTCATCGATAACTTGAGCATAGATGTTGCCTAAAGAACGGAATACGTTCAAACGTGGGCAAGTTGCCGTACCAGAGATGTGACGGCGAATACGAAGATGACGTTTTGCTCGAGCGATATTTCTACTAGATTTACGAGGCAAGATATTCACTCCTTTCATTCATATAGATGATATTACTATTTACCTTTTTGCACCAGCTTTACCAGCTTTACGACGAACAACTTCGCCTTCATAGCGGATACCTTTACCTTTGTAAGGTTCTGGTTTTCTCCATTTACGGATATCAGCTGCTACTGCGCCTACAACTTCTTTGTCTGCACCAGACACAATAATTTTGTTAGGAGCTGGAACGTCAATTGTAATACCAGCTGGAGCTTCCATTTCTACTGGATGAGAGAAGCCAAGTGTAAGAGCTAATTTATTGCCTTGTTTAGCCGCTCTGTAACCAACACCGTTGATTTCAAGAGTTTTTGTGAATCCTTCAGATACGCCTGTTACCATATTAGCAACAAGAGCGCGAGTCAAACCGTGAAGGGAACGATGAGCTTTATCCTCGGAAGGACGAGCTACTGTAATTGTGTTACCTTCTACAGTGATAATCATATCTGGATGCAAATCGCGAGATAATTCGCCTTTAGGACCTTTTACGTTCATATGATGGTTATCATATGTAACAGTAACGCCTGCAGGGATCTCGATAGGCATTCTACCGATACGTGACATTATTTCTACCTCCTATTGCTACTATTACCAAACGTATGCGATTACTTCGCCACCAAGACCTTCTTTACGAGCTTGTTTGTCGCTCATAACGCCTTTGGATGTAGAAATAACTGCGATACCCAAACCACCAAGTACACGAGGAAGTTCTTCCTTTTTCGCGTAAACACGTAAACCAGGTTTGGAAATACGTTTAATTCCTGTAATAACTTTTTCGTTATTGGAACCATATTTCAATGTTACTTTTAAAGTGTTTTCTTCTTTTTCTACGTTCTTTACGAAACCTTCTTGTAAAAGGATGTCAAGAACTGCTGCTTTCATTCTAGATGCAGGAATGTTTACCGTTTCATGAAGTGCAGCGTTTGCATTACGGATGCGCGTAAGCATATCCGCGATAGGATCGGTCATTACCATAATCTAAAAACCTCCTCTCGTCTAATATTACCAGCTGGCTTTTTTAACACCAGGAATTTGTCCTTTGTACGCCAATTCACGGAACGCAATACGGCTGATACCGAATTTACGCATATAGCCGTGAGGACGACCAGTTAAGTTGCAACGGTTGTGCAAGCGTGTTGGGGATGCGTTTGCTGGTAATTTGGATAAGCCTTCATAATCACCTGCTGCTTTTAACGCTTCACGTTTAGCTGCATATTTTTCAACGATTTTAGCGCGTTTCTTTTCGCGTTCAATCATAGATTTTTTAGCCATCTATATGTTCCTCCTATTATTTTTCAAAAGGCATACCGAATTGAGTCAACAATTCACGAGCTTCTTCATCTGTATTAGCACTTGTTACGATAATGATATCCATACCTGTAACACGTTCTACCTGATCATATTCGATTTCAGGGAAGATGAGCTGTTCTTTAAGACCCAAAGCGTAGTTACCACGGCCATCGAATGCAGTAGCGCTGATACCGCGGAAGTCACGTACACGAGGTAATGCCGCATTGATCAATCTATCAAGGAATTCATACATGCGTTCGCCACGAAGAGTAACTTTTGTACCCAACGCCATGCCTTCACGAACTTTAAAGTTCGCAATGGATTTTTTAGCTTTTGTGATTACAGGTTTTTGACCAGCGATGATAGTCAAATCATTAACTGCTGCTTCCAATGCTTTTGCATTGCCTACTGCATCACCAACGCCGATGTTGATAACGATTTTTTCCAATTTAGGGATTTCCATAACGTTGCCGTATTGGAATTTTTCTTGCAAACTCTTTTTAATTTCAGAGTTGTATTGTTCAAATAAACGAGACATTTATTTAGCTCCTCCTTTCCTGATTATTTAAGTACTGTACCAGATTTAACTGTAGCGCGAACGAATTTACCGTCTTTGCCTTCAACTTTTTTGATACGAGTAGCTGTTTTAGTTTCTGGGTCAACAACCATTACGTTAGAAACATGGATACCAGCTTCTTTAGTAACGATGCCGCCTTGTGGGTTAGCTTGGGAAGGTTTTGTATGACGTTTTACAGTGTTAACGCCTTCAACAAATACGCGTTCTTTTTTAGGTTCAGTTGCGATAACTGTACCTTGCTTACCTTTATCTTTACCGGAGATAACAACAACTGTATCGCCTTTTTTGATTTGTAGTTTAGCCATATGCTGCGTTCCTCCTTCTTATAATACTTCTGGAGCCAAAGAAACAATTTTCATGAAGTCTTTTTCACGAAGTTCTCTAGCTACAGGTCCAAAGATACGAGTACCACGAGGGGTCTTGTCATCTTTAATAACTACTGCTGCGTTTTCATCGAAACGGATATAGGAACCGTCTTGACGGCGGATACCTTTTTTAGAACGAACAATAACAGCTTTGACTACGTCGCCTTTCTTGACAACGCCACCGGGTGATGCATCTTTTACAGAAGCAACGATTACGTCACCGATATTGCCGAATTTGCGATAAGAACCGCCCATGACTTGGATGCACATAATACGTTTTGCACCAGTGTTGTCGGCAACATTCAAAATTGTTTGTTGCTGGATCATCGTCTATTCCTCCTTACATCACTCTTATTTTAGTCTTTCAAGAATTTCAACAACTCTCCAACATTTATCTTTAGAAAGTGGACGAGTTTCTACAATTTTAACTGTATCGCCAACTTGGCACTCATTGTTTTCATCATGAGCTTTGAAGCGTTTTGTGCTAACCATTGGCTTTGTTATATAATGCGTGAGGTACTTTTACGTTCTACAGCAACAACAACAGTTTTATTCATTTTGTCGCTTACAACTTTACCTACGCGGACTTTTACGTACGTTTCTTTTCTTCTGCCACGATTTTAAGCCTCCTTTTCAACCTTTAACAAATCTGTTATTATGCGTTTTTCAGATTTAAGTTCAACTTCACGTTGTACAGTTTTAATACGAGCGATTGTCTTCTTAACTTCACGAATGCGCATAGGATTTTCTAATTGACCTGTTGCAAAGCTGAAAAACGAGGTTAAATAACTCTTCCTTAAGACCGGAAACTTTTTGTTCCATTTCGGCAGCGCTCATATTGCGAATGTCATTAACCTTCATTTACGTCACCACCCAATTCTTTACCCTTAACAACAAATTTGCATTTGATTGGAAGTTTATGGCTTGCAAGACGCATAGCTTCACGAGCTGTAGCTTCTGGCACACCGTCCATTTCAAACATTACACGACCTGGTTTAACTACTGCTACCCAGTATTCTGGAGAACCTTTACCGGAACCCATACGAGTACCAGCTGGTTTAGCTGTAATTGGTTTGTCAGGGAAAATTTTAATCCATACTTTACCACCACGTTTGATATAACGAGTCATAGCAATACGGGCAGCTTCGATTTGACGGTTAGTGATCCAAGATGGTTCGCATGCTACCAAGCCGAACTCACCATGAGACACTGTATTACCGCGCATAGCACGACCTTTCATACGGCCGCGGAATTGCTTACGATGTTTTACGCGCTTTGGAATAAGCATTACTTGCCACCTTCTTCCTTCTTAGCAGGTTGTTTTGCTTCTGGCAAAACTTCACGCTTTGTAAATCCATACTTTAATGCCGATACAACCATATGTTGTATGAGCTTCAGCAGTACCGTAGTCGATGTCTGCACGAAGTGTATGCAAAGGAATAGAACCTTCACGGTAGGATTCACTACGTGCGATTTCAGCGCCGCCAAGACGACCGCTTACCATGATTTTGATACCTTTTGCACCCTAAGCGCATTGTACGACCTACAGCTTGTTTTCATTGCACGACGGAAGCCGATACGGCGTTCCAATTGGCCAGCAATGTTTTTCAGCAACTAAAGTTGCATCCATGTCTGCTTGTTTAATTTCTGCGATGTTAACGTCCACTTGTTTGTCAGTGAAACGAGTCATTGCTTTTTTTGATATCTTCGATACCAGCACCACCACGACCGATAACCATACCTGGTTTTGCAGTGTGGATAGTCAATTTTAATACGTTTGTTTGTACGCTCGATTTCCAATGCGGGAAATACCAGCAATGAAAAGGGTTTCTTTCAAGAAGTTACGAATTTTTACGTCTTCATGAAGATTAGCAGCGAAATCTTTATCTGCATACCATTTTTGCGTCCCAATCTTTTACGATACCGACACGCAAACCGTGTGGATTAACTTTTGACCCACTCTGTTTCCCTCCTTCTTAAGCTCTTTCTTTAACTACTACTGTTACGTGGCTAGTGCGTTTCAAAAATTTTGAACGCTTGACCACGGGAACGAGGATGAATGCGTTTTAATGTAGGGCCTTGATCAACGAAGATCTCGGATACGTAAAGATTGTCAACATTCATATCGAAATTATGTTCAGCGTTTGCGATTGCAGAACGCATAACTTTTTCTACTACATCAGCGCCAACTTTCGGAGTGAACTTCAAGATGGCAAATGCTTCGCCGATGTTTTTACCGCGCACTAAATCAGCTACGATACGGATTTTACGAGGCGCGATTCGGATATGTCTAGCGATTGCTTTTGCTTCCATGTATTAATTCCTCCTATTTTCTGCCTGTAGATTTTTCGTCCTTACCATGACCTTTATAAGTACGTGTAGGAGCGAACTCACCTAATTTATGACCTACCATATCTTCTGTAATGAATACAGGTACGTGTTTGCGACCATCATGCACAGCAATTGTGTGGCCTACAAAACTTGGGATAATAGTAGAGGCACGGGACCAGGTTTTTACAACTTTCTTTTCGTTAGTTTCGTTTAAAGCTTCAACTTTCTTAAGCAAATGATCTGCTACGAAAGGGCCTTTTTTAATAGATCTGGACACTATTTTATCTCCTTTCCTTTATCCTATTTTGTACGACGTTTAATGATTAAGCTGTTAGAAGCTTTTTTCTTGTCGCGAGTTTTAACACCATGTGCTGGTTTGCCCCAAGGTGTAACAGGATGTTTACGACCAACAGGAGATTTACCTTCACCACCACCATGTGGATGGTCACAAGGGTTCATTACAACACCACGAGTGCCAGGACGAACGCCCATCCAACGATGACGACCAGCTTTACCAATTACTTGGTTGCTGTGGTCAGTGTTACCAACAACACCAACTGTTGCACGGCATTCTTGACGTACGCGACGCATTTCGCCAGATGGTAAACGAAGAATAGCATAGCCATTATCTTTACCCATCAATTGAGCGGATGTACCAGCGGAACGAACGATTTGGCCACCTTTACCGATTTTTAATTCGATATTGTGGATTTGTGTACCGTCAGGGATATTAATCAATGGTAAGCAGTTACCAGGTTTAATATCGGATTCAGGACCGGAGAAAACAACGTCACCAACTTTTAAGCCGTTAGGAGCTAAAATGTAGCGTTTTTCACCATCAGCATAGTTAAGCAAAGCGATACGAGAAGAACGGTTAGGATCATACTCGATTGTTGCTACTTTAGCTGGAATATTATCTTTAGTACGTTTGAAGTCAATAATACGGTATTGACGTTTATGACCGCCACCTTGGTGACGAACTGTCATTTTACCAGTATTGTTACGACCACCTTTTTGAGAAACCTTAGCGAGCAAGGATTTTTCCGGTTTGCTTGCTGTGATTTCGTCGAAGGCGGATACTGTCATAAACCGGCGACCAGCGGAGTACGGTTTAAATGATTTAATTGCCATTAGTGGGCCTCCTTACAACTAGACTCTTAGACACCTTCAAAGAATTCAATGGATTCGCCAGCTTTTAAAGTAACGATAGCTTTTTTGTAATCGCTACGTTTACCTTGTGTACGACCCATGCGTTTAGTTTTGCCTAAAACGCGAATAGTAGCTACTTTTTCTACTTTTACATTGAAGATTTTTTCAACTGCTTGACGGATTTGCACTTTATTTGCAGTTAAAGGCACACGGAAAGTGTATTTGCCTTCTTCCATAAGCATAGTGGATTTTTCGGTAATAACCGGGCGGATTAGTACATCATGTAATTGCATTATCCAAGTACCTCCTCGATTTTTGCGACAGCGCCTTTAGTAATGAAGAGCTTATCGTAATGAAGAAGATCGAAAATGTTCATACCTTCGCAAGCCAAAGCTTTAACACCTTGAATGTTGCGAGCGGAACGTTCAACATTTACATCACCTTCAGTGATGAACAATACTTTTGCATCACCAACGTTGAAGCTATTGATAATGTTCAACACTTCTTTAGTTTTAGGAGCTGCTAATGTGATTTCTTCCAAAACGTATAATTCGCTATTATTCACTTTATCGCTAAGAGCAGATTTAACTGCTAAACGTCTAGCCTTACGAGGCATAGCTTTGTAATAGCTGCGAGGTTGTGGACCAAATGTAGTACCGCCACCGATCCAGATTGGGGAACGGCTGGAGCCTGCACGTGCACGGCCAGTACCTTTTTGTTTCCAAGGTTTGCGGCCACCGCCACGAACCATACCTCTAGTTTTTGTTGCATGTGTGCCGAGACGTTCGTTAGATAATTGACGAACTACGGCTTGATGCATTACGGCTTCGTTTACTTCAACGCCGAATACTGCATCGTTTAACTGTATTTCACCGACTTTAACGCCGGATTGATTATATGTTGCTACTGTAGGCATTACATAATCCTCCTTTCGACAAATGATTATTTAACAGGTTTAACCGTGTTGCGAACCATAACCAAGCTGCCTTTAGCGCCTGGGATACCGCCTTTAACCAATAAAAGGTTACGTTCAGCATCAACTTTCACAACAGATAAGCGTTGTACGGTAACTCTGTAACCACCCATTTGTCCAGGGAGTTTTTTACCTTTGTATACCTTACCGCCACCACCGGAGATCATAGGACCGATGGAACCAGGTTCACGGTGAGATTTAGAACCATGAGTTTCAGGACCACGGGAGAAGTTATGGCGTTTAATTGTGCCAGCAAAACCCTTACCTTTACCTGTACCCACTACGTCCACTAATTCACCTTCTGCGAAGATATCAGCTGCCAGAGTTTGGCCTACTGTGTAGTCAGCTGCATTTGCAACGCGAACTTCGCGAAGATATTTCACTGGAGCTACGCCAGCTTTGTCGAACTGACCTTTTACAGGTTTTGTTAAATGTTTTTCTTTAATGGAACCGTAACCAATTTGTACTGCTTCGTAGCCGTCTGTTTCAACAGTCTTAACGCGCACTACAACGCTTGGGGTAGTTTCCACTACTGTTACAGGAACTAATTGGCCTTCAGATGTGAAGACTTGTGTCATTCCCAATTTTTTACCCAAAATAGCTTTAGACATTATCGCACCTCCTTATAGTTTTATTTCAATAGATACACCAGCTGGTAAATCTAAACGAGTGATAGCATCTACTGTTTTCGAATTTGGTTCAAGAATATCGATTAAGCGTTTATGTGTACGCATTTCGAATTGTTCACGAGAATCTTTGTTTACGTGTACAGAACGAAGAATTGTGAAGATATTCTTTTCTGTTGGCAATGGAATCGGACCAGAAACCATAGCGCCATTTCTTTTTGCAGTGTCTACGATCTTAGCAGCGCTTTGATCGAGAGCTTTGTGGTCGTATGCCTTAAGGCGAATACGGATTTTTTGCTGTTTAGCCATTATTAATAATTCCTCCTGTCGTCCATTTCGTGAATGGGCTGCTCCATAGAAATTCTCCTCCGCAGAGGCAACCTTCTACTTCATAGTTTAAAAACACAACACGAGAGCGGCATTAGCTGCCGCTCTGAGTGCTGCATGTATTGTGCTCAACGCATCACTACGATGAGCATAAAAGGTTAAATTAACCTTCGATTGCTGTTACTACGCCAGCGCCTACTGTATGGCCACCTTCGCGAATCGCGAAACGAAGACCTTCTTCAATAGCGATTGGTGTAATCAATTCGATGTTCATTGTTACGTTATCGCCAGGCATACACATTTCTACACCTTCAGGAAGGTTTACAACACCTGTTACGTCTGTTGTACGGAAGTAGAATTGTGGACGGTAGTTGGAGAAGAATGGAGTATGACGGCCACCTTCTTCTTTAGTCAATACGTAAACTTCTGCTTTGAATTTGTGTGTGGTTTGATAGAACCTGGTTTAGCCAATACTTGACCACGTTCGATGTCTTTACGGTCAACACCACGAAGCAATGCACCTACGTTGTCACCTGCTACTGCAGAATCCAACACTTTACGGAACATTTCAAGACCAGTTACTACGTATTGTTCAGCTTTTTCTTTCAAGCCTACTACTTCGATAGTATCGCCAACGTTTACTTGACCACGTTCAACACGGCCAGTTGCTACTGTACCACGACCAGTGATTGTGAAAACGTCCTCTACAGGCATCAAGAAAGGTTTGTCAGTATCACGAACTGGTGTTGGGATGTAGGAGTCTACAGCGTCCATCAAGTCGTCGATTTTTGCTACATATTGAGCGTCGCCTTCCAAAGCTTTCAAAGCGGAACCTACAACGATAGGTACTTCGTCGCCAGGGAATTCATAGGAGGAAAGAAGTTCACGAACTTCCATTTCTACTAATTCGATTAATTCTTCGTCGTCAACCATATCGCTTTGTTCCAAGAATACTACGATTGCAGGAACACCAACTTGGCGAGCCAACAAGATGTGTTCGCGAGTTTTGAGACATAAGACCGTCAGCTGCGGAACATACAGATAACGTCCATTGAGCCGCACCAGTGATGTGTTTTTAACGCAAGTCGGCATGGCCTGGGCAGTCAACGTGTGCATAGTGACGGTTAGCAGTTTCGTACTCAACGTGTGCAGTGTTGATTGTGATACCGTTCACGTTCTTCTGGAGCTTTATCGATCGTGCTGTAATCTTGGAAGTCAGCTTGGCCTTTTTCAGCAATACTTTGATTGCAGCAGTCCGTGGTTACCATAGTCAACGTGATGATTGTACCGGTATTGATAACAATACGGTTTCGTACGTTCGATTTTTCTTTAGCCATTTTAAATTATCCTCGAGGAAAATAGTAATTCTATTAATCTAATGTGGATTAACCGTTTTCTTTGCTTGAATTTCTTCGAATTTTTCTTAGGAACTTCTTCGTATTGATCAGATGTCATGGAGTAGTTGCATGACAGAGTTTTAAGACGAACCTGTTGCATGTGAACATTTCGCTCAATGGGACATATGCTTTGTGATATGTTGGTTGCCATTACGAGCTTCCATGCCATCCATGCGACCGACGGGGTTCAAGTCATAATAACATCGCCATGTATTCTTCAGGAACGTCTACTTCTACGGACATGTATGGTTCAAGCAATGCAGGGTCTGCTTTGCGAGCACCTTCTTTAAAGCCCATGGAACCAGCGATTTTGAAGGCCATTTCGTTGGAGTCAACGTCATGGTAGGAGCCGTCAAATACGATAACTTTGATATCAACCATTGGATAACCAGCGATAACACCGGATTCCATAGCTTCTTTAACACCGTTTTCTACAGGTCCGATGTATTCACGAGGAATTGCACCACCTACGACCTTATTTTCAAATTCGAAGCCAGCGCCTGGCTCTTGTGGAATCAATTCCAACCAGCAGTGACCATATTGACCACGACCACCAGACTGACGTACGAATTTACCTTCAGCTTTGACAGCTTTACGGATAGTTTCGCGATATGCTACTTGAGGTTTACCTACGTTACAATCTACTTTGAACTCACGGTTCATACGGTCAACGATGATATCCAAGTGAAGTTCGCCCATACCGGAGATAATAGTTTGACCTGTTTCTTCATCAGTACGAACTTTGAAAGTAGGATCTTCTTCTGCCAAACGAGCAAGAGCTGTACCCATTTTTTCTTGGTCAGCTTTTGTTTTAGGTTCAACAGCAACGGAGATAACTGGTTCAGGGAATTCCATGGATTCAAGGATTACAGGATTCTTTTCATCACACAATGTGTCGCCTGTAGTAGTATCCTTCAAGCCAACCGCCGCAGCGATGTCACCAGAGTATACGCGTTCAATTTCTTTACGGGAGTTAGCGTGCATTTGAAGAATACGGCCGATACGTTCTTTTTTACCTTTAGTGGAGTTGAAAACGTAAGAACCGGATTCCAATGTACCGGAGTACACACGGAAGAACGCTAATTTACCAACATAAGGGTCAGCCATGATTTTGAATGCCAATGCGGAGAATGGCTCTTCATCGGAAGAAGGACGAGTTGTTTCTTCTTCAGTACCAGGAACAACACCTTTAATAGGTGGGATGTCGATTGGAGCTGGCATGTAATCGATTACAGCGTCCAATAACATTTGTACACCTTTGTTTTTGTAGGAAGAACCACAAAGAACTGGGAACAATTGGTTTGCAATAACTGCTTTACGCAATGCTGCTTTCAATTCTTCAACAGAAATTTCTTCGCCTTCCAAGTATTTCATCATGATATCGTCATCTGTTTCAGCAATAGCATCGATCATCATTTCGCGACGAGCTTCTGCTACTTCTTGATATTCAGCAGGGATATCAGTGACTTCAAATTCTTTACCGTCATCGGATAAGTAAATTTCCGCTTTCATAGTCATCAAGTCGATGATACCTTTGAAAGTATCTTCAGAACCGATTGGAACTTGAATAGCTACGGAATTTGCACCTAGACGAGTTTTCATCATGTCAACTACGTTGAAGAAGTCAGCACCTACAGTATCCATCTTATTTACATAAGCGATACGAGGTACGCCGTAGTTAGAAGCTTGACGCCATACTGTTTCGGATTGTGGTTCAACGCCGCCTTTAGCACTGAATACCGCAACAGAACCGTCAAGTACACGTAAAGAACGTTCTACTTCTACAGTAAAGTCAACGTGACCAGGAGTATCGATGATGTTGATACGATGTTCTTTCCATTGACAAGTTGTCGCAGCAGAAGTGATAGTAATACCACGTTCTTGTTCTTGCTCCATCCAGTCCATCGTAGCAGCGCCTTCATGTACTTCGCCGATCTTGTGAACGATACCTGTATAGTAGAGGATACGTTCTGTAGTTGTTGTCTTACCAGCATCGATGTGGGCCATGATACCGATATTACGAGTTTTTTTGCTAAGGAAAACTCTCTTGCCACAGTTGTCACCTCTTATTACCAACGATAATGAGCAAATGCTTTATTAGCTTCTGCCATTTTATGAGTATCTTCTTTTTTTCTTGATTGCAGCGCCTGCATTGTTGAAAGCGTCCATCAATTCGCCTGCTAAGCGTTCTTTCATAGTGCGTTCACCACGAAGACGAGCGTAATTTACAACCCAGCGAATGCCGAGTGTTTGACGGCGATCGGCACGAACTTCAACTGGAACTTGGTAGTTCGCACCACCGATACGGCGAGCACGTACTTCAAGTACAGGCATAACATTTTTTTCAATGCTTGATCGAAAAACTTCCATTGGGTCTTGACCCATTTTGGAACGAATAATTTCGAATGCATCATATACGATAGTTTCAGCAATGCCTTTTTTTGCCATCGTACATAACTTTGTTAATGAAACGTGTTACTAATTTGCTGTTGTACACCGGATGCGGAAGTACATCACGTTTCGGAACAGGGCCTTTTCTTGGCATGTTCAATTCCTCCTTTATACTGATGTGTGTTAGTTTCGTTTAATGGCTAAAAATTATTTTTTTAGCTTTTTTTCGCGCCGTATTTGGAACGACTTTTGCATACGATTTTTGTACGCCAGCTGTATCCAATGCACCACGAACGATGTGATAACGCACACCTGGAAGGTCTTTTACACGACCGCCTCTGATAAGTACAACACTGTGTTCTTGTAAATTGTGACCAATGCCTGGGATGTAAGCAGTTACTTCAATAGCGTTTGTCAAACGTACACGGGCAACTTTACGAAGCGCGGAGTTTGGTTTCTTTGGAGTAGCTGTGTACACACGAGTACATACACCACGTTTTTGTGGAGATTCTTGAAGCGCTGGAGCTGTAGATTTTTTAGTCAAGCTCATGCGACCTTTGCGTACTAGCTGATTAATTGTTGGCATTTGGGCACCTCCTTTCCAAATTTGAGATTTATAATTGATCCGTCATAACAAAGTGTTACATCGGATATTACCGAAATTAACGAAGGATACCTACCGCTGTGGCCCGCACCTTAATGCGACACGCACGACCGAGGTCATCCATAGTGTGCTTATCATTCACAGGTATGCCCTGTGCTTCACAAGCATTTCGTATAGGTCAACTACACTTTCATCACTATCATGTCCAACGAACACATAGTTTACAGTTCCTTTAGCAATGTTTTTCAACGTTTGCTTGGCACCGATTGTTTTGTTCATCGACTTCAGATGGGCAATGTCCATAGTAAAATTCTCCTTACGAAACTATGCTACTTAGGCATACTAGCCCCTGAGCACTATGTAAGTATATCAATTACACTAGCCATTGTCAAACGTTTTTCAAGGGTTAACACCGCTATACAACTGCATTTTATGTGTACACGTTTCCGTGCGTTTCATAATGTCGAATCATATAAATCTATTTCTAATTTTTATACAATATTCCGTGATTTTAACTCATTTTTATACATAATATTAATATTATGTCTATTAATCACATTTCATGTATGCATAATTGATATAACACAAGTATAAGTAACCGAATTTTATATGTATTTTATTTAAAGTGCAACTATTATAAGTGAATAGTAATTATATATAAAAAGAGCGCACCCTAAGGCACGCTCTTTTTTATACCCCTATAGATTATTCTTCTACAGTTGGTTCTTCAGTAATATCAATAATTTCAGGTGTGTTTTTCACAACCTCAATTTTGCGATAACGGCTCATGCCAGTACCTGCAGGAATCAATTTACCGATAATTACATTTTTCTTTTTAAGCCCAATAATGGATCGATTTTACCTTTGATTGCAGCGTCGGTAAGAACACGTGTTGTTTCTTGGAAGGACGCAGCAGACAAGAAGGAATCCGTTGCCAAAGCGGCTTTTGTAATACCCAATAACGTGCGTTTGCCTGTAGCAGTCTCACGACCATTAAGAGTAAGACGACGGTTTTCTTCGTCAAAGGTATTAACGTCGACCATATCCCCTGGAAGCATATCTGCATCGCCAGCTGTTTCAATTTTAACTTTATGAAGCATTTGACGAACGATAACTTCGATATGTTTATCGTTAATTTCTACACCTTGAGATTTATATACTTTGTACTTCGTATACGAGATAACGTTGAGTAGCTTCAGTACCCATTACGCGCATAATATCGTGAGGGTTGATAGAACCTTCAGTCAAACGAGCGCCCAAGGATACAACATCACCGTCTTTAACGATAATGCGGGAACCATAAGGGATGAGGTAATCAAGTTCAATACCGTCTTCACCAGTAATAAAGATTGTATTTGTACCTTTTTTACCTTCGTTAGGTACAACGCGAACTGTACCTTCGTTTTCTGCGATGATCGCATTACGTTTTGGTTTACGCGCTTCGAACAATTCTTCGACACGTGGCAAACCTTGTGTAATATCGTCACCTGCGACACCACCAGTATGGAATGTACGCATTGTTAACTGTGTACCAGGTTCACCGATGGATTGGGCTGCAATAATACCTACCGCTTCACCAACTTGAACTTGGTTACCAGTACCTAAATCGCGACCATAACACTTGCGACATACACCATATGGGCTGCGGCAAGTCAATACGGAACGGATTTTAACTGTTTCATAGTGTTTTACAACTTCATCAGCCAATGGTTCTGTGATTTCACCGTTAAGAGGAACGATTACTTCACCAGTTTCCTTATTAACTAATTCTTCAGCTGCAATACGACCTACAATACGATCTTTTAACGGCTCAATAACACCAGTACCTTCAACGATTGCTTCCACTTCGATACCGTGGATTTCATTGTTGCGTACTTGTACTTCTTTTACATCGGAGTTAAGAATCGCTTCGATGCCTTCTTCAGTGAGGCGTGTATCAGCAGGGAAGATTTCTACGCCTTCGCTATCAACAATTGCATGTACAGTATCCTTGTTCAACATATTTCGAACCATAGTTTCTTTTAATGTTGCACGGATACGTTCATCGCTTTCACCAAGAATAATTTTTTGAACCAAATTAGTATGGTTGATATCGCTATCAGAGCCTAGGTGCGCACCACGCAATGCAACAGATGTTACACCGGATTCTGCGATATCTGCCAAGCATTGTTCGTCTAAGATAGTTTCAGCAGGAACAACAAGTTCGCCTGTTTCTACGTTCACTACATCTTTATCTAGAACACGACCAATGAGTTTGTCTTTCAACAATTCCAAAGCTTGACGCGGAGATGTAGCTAAACGAGCACGTTCACGAACGAGATCGATACCTACAACATCACAATCGTCCTCGCGAACGATAACGTCTTGAGATACGTCAACAAGACGACGAGTCAAGTAACCGGAGTCAGCTGTACGAAGAGCTGTATCGGCCAAACCTTTACGAGCACCGTGAGAGGAAGTAAAGTAATCCAATACAGTCAAGCCTTCTTTAAAGTTTGCTTTGATTGGTAAGTCGATGATACGACCAGATGGATCGGCCATCAAACCACGCATACCAGCAAGCTGACGGATCTGTTGTTGTTACCACGGGCACCAGAGATAGCCATCATGTAAACAGGGTTGAAGCCATCTTTGTCGCGCGCCATATTATCCATCATGGCATCAGTAACATCATCTGTTGCTTTTGTCCATAATTGGATTGTTTTGCGGTAACGTTCTTCTTCTGTAATAAGACCACGACGGTACATACGAGATACTTTTTCTACCTCTTGTTCCGCTGTGTCTAATAAGCCAGTTTTAACTTCTGGCACTTTAATATCAGCAATAGCTACAGTCATACCTGCGCGACGAGCGAAGGAGTAACCTAAGGATTTAATACGGTCCAAAAGCTCTGCAGTTTTTTCATTGCCAAACAATTGGAAGCATTGGTCAACCAATTTACCAACTGTTTTCTTATCCATAACCTTACCTAATGTGTAAGTGCCATCTTCGTTTTGTGCATATTGCCATAATTCAGGGAACAATGCATGATTGAAGATCAAGCGACCTGCAGTCGTTTCAACGCGACCGTAGCCAGGCATACGGATATAGAGAACATCTTGCAAACCGATGACACCAGCTTCATAAGCAAGCATTACTTCATCATAAGTAGCAAATGTTTTAGCGTTATCTTTAGTATTTTCACGTACGACTGTTAAGTAGTATGTACCCAAGATCATATCCTGAGATGGTACCGCTACTGGTTTACCATCTTTAGTGGACAAGATATTGTGGCTAGAAAGCATCAATGTACGAGCTTCTGCTTGTGCTTCTACGGACAATGGTAAGTGACACGCCATTTGGTCACCGTCAAAGTCGGCGTTGAAGGCTGTACATACTAATGGATGCAATTTGATAGCACGGCCTTCCCAAAGAATTGGTTCGAAGGCTTGGATACCAAGTCTATGCAATGTAGGGGCACGGTTCAAGAGAACTGGATGTTCTTTGATTACCTCTTCCAAGGATTCCCATACGCCAGGGCCAATTCTTTCAACTTGGCGTTTAGCTGCCTTGATGTTAGATGCTTGACCGCGTTCTACCAAACGTTTCATAACGAACGGTTTGAACAATTCCAATGCCATTTCTTTTGGTAAACCACATTGGTGCATTTTAAGTTCAGGACCTACTACGATAACGGAACGACCGGAGTAGTCAACACGTTTACCGAGCAAGTTTTGACGGAAACGACCTTGTTTACCTTTAAGCATATCGGACAAGGATTTTAACGGACGGTTACCAGGACCTGTTACAGGACGACCGCGACGACCATTATCGATCAATGCGTCAACAGCTTCTTGAAGCATACGTTTTTCGTTGCGCACGATAATATCAGGAGCACCTAAGTCTAACAAACGCTTCAAACGATTGTTACGGTTGATAACACGACGGTATAAATCATTGAGGTCAGATGTAGCAAAACGACCACCATCTAATTGAACCATCGGGCGCAATTCAGGCGGGATTACAGGAACGATGTCCATAATCATCCACTCAGGGCGGTTACCAGATTGACGGAATGCTTCTACTACTTCTAAGCGACGAACTGCACGAATTTTACGTTGACCACTAGCTGTGTTCAATTCTTCACGCAATTCAGCATTCAATGCTTCAAGATCAAGTTCTGCTAAGAGAGCTTTTACAGCCTCAGCACCCATGTCGATACATACGAAGAGAACCTCTTCTGCAGCACCTAATTCATAGCGCTCTTCACGAGTTAATTCTTCATATTCTTTATCTGCTTCTGGAATTGTTGCATCATCGCGAAGAGCTGCATTGTAGCGCTCTTTGCGTTGTGCTTCACGAACTATAGCTAAACGTTCATTTCGTTGAGCTACTGTTTCGATTACAACGGATTTACCACCGATAGTGTAACCGTCTTCGTTAAATTGAGCTTCATATTCGCGGTATTCTTGCTCGGACAATAATTGACGTTTTGTCAACGGAGTACCAGCTGGATCTACTACGATGTAGGAAGCAAAGTATAATACGCGTTCCAAGGAACGTGGGGATACGTCAAGGATAAGGCCCATACGGGATGGGATACCTTTGAAGTACCAAATGTGAGATACAGGAGTGGCCAATTCAATATGACCCATACGTTCACGACGTACTTTCGCACGTGTAACCTCTACACCACATTTGTCGCAGACTACGCCTTTATGGCGAATGCGTTTATATTTGCCGCAGTGACATTCCCAGTCTTTTGTTGGTCCAAAAATGCGCTCGCAGAATAGACCATCACGTTCTGGCTTCAACGTACGGTAGTTAATAGTTTCAGGTTTCTTAACTTCCCCATGAGACCAAGCTAAGATCTGCTCTGGAGAGGCTAAACCGATTCGCATGGAATCGAATTCATTTACGTCTAGCACTACTATCGCTCCCTTCCTTATAGATAGTTTTAGTCTTCATCGTTAGAGGAGTCGCCCATTGGGAACGCCAATTGGCTAAGGATATCGTCTTCACCACCGTTGTCAGCTGGTGCTTCTTCCTCTACTTCTGGTTCTACTACAGTTACTTCGTCAGTTTCTACTGCACTGCCTTCCATAACTTCTTCAATACCAGTTTCTACCACTTCATCTTCGTCATCAAGTTCTTTCATAACAACTTCTTCTTGATCTTCATTCAAGATTTTTACATCAAGACCAATACTTTGAAGTTCTTTGAGCAATACCTTGAAGGACTCAGGTACACCTGGTTCAGGGATGATTTTCGCCTTTAACGATTTTTTCGTATGCTTTCACACGACCAACAACGTCGTCAGACTTAACAGTTAATAGCTCTTGAAGTGTATAAGCTGCGCCATATGCTTCGAGAGCCCAAACTTCCATTTCCCCGAAACGTTGACCACCGAACTGAGCTTTACCGCCCAATGGTTGTTGTGTAACAAGGGAGTACGGACCTGTGGAACGAGCATGGATTTTGTCGTCAACCAAGTGATGGAGTTTAAGCATGTAAACGTAACCAACAGTTACGTGGTTATCCATAGGTTCACCAGTACGACCATCGTACAATACTGTTTTACCATTTTCAGGACGACCAGCGATTTCTAATGTTTCGAATACGTCTTTTTTTCGTGTGCACCGTCAAATACAGGTGTAGCGATATGAATACCTGCTACATCTGGTGTTGGCATGCCATATTTTTTTGAAGTCATAGCCAAGACCTTCCAACTCTTTGCGGATTTCAATACGTTTTTTTCTTCAGCAGAGTGAATATTGTTAAGAGTATTCTTAACTTTATTGATTGCTTCTAATTCCTCTACAAGTACAGGATCCATTTCTGGAGCATCCTCTTCAGAGTCAAAGAATTCTACATGAAGTGCATTGTATTTTGCTTCAATAGCTTTAAGTTCTTGGTAACGAGCTTCGCCACCCATAGCATCCAATTTCTTTTTGTGCTGCTTTTTTTCTACATGTTTAAGAATTTTTAGTTTTTCAAAGTAATGATTTGTTCATTCTCTTTGAAATGGCTTACTGTTACATCTTCTGCAATTTTTTTGCTTCCAATGCTTCGATTTGAGCATAAAGATCGCGGATTGCATCAATTTGTTCCCAGTAAGATGCATCAGTACGAGCTTCTTTCAACACATTTTTAATGTGAAGGTCTGTAGCTTTGATTTTCATACCTAAGCCTTGAACAGCCCAACCCAAGTGAGTTTCAAGAACCTGACCGATGTTCATACGAGAAGGTACGCCCAATGGGTTCAATACGATTTGTACTGGAGTACCATCCGGAAGGAATGGCATATCTTCTTTTCTCATAACGCGAGAAACGACACCTTTGTTACCATGACGGCCCGCCATTTTATCGCCTTCGTGAATCTTACGTTTTTGAGCGATGTATACGCGAACAAGTTTATTTACACCTGGTTGTAATTCGTCGCCGTTTTCACGAGTGAAGACTTTAACGTCTACTACTTTACCAGATTCGCCATGAGGTACGCGCAAGGATGTGTCGCGAACTTCACGTTCTTTGTCCCCAAAGATAGCGCGCAATAAACGTTCCTCTGGAGTAAGCTCAGTTTCGCCTTTTTGGTGTAGCTTTACCTACTAGGATATCGCCAGGGTGTACTTCTGCACCAATGCAGATAATACCTTCTTCATCTAAGTTTTTAAGTGTGTCGTCACCAGTATTAGGCAATTCACGAGTAATCTCTTCAGCCCCTAATTTAGTGTCGCGCGCATCACATTCGTATTCTTCAATATGAATGGATGTGTAGATATCTTCTTTGCAAAGTTCTTCACTAAGCAAGATAGCATCCTCGTAGTTATAACCTTCCCAAGGCATGAACGCTACAAGAACGTTATAACCTAACGCCAATTCACCGCCATCAGTAGCAGGACCATCAGCCAATACTTGGCCTTTTTACAACATGGTCGCCACGATTAACGATTGGTTTTTTTGGTTAAAGCATGTGGATTGGTTAGAACGAAGGAATTTGTTCAAACGGTATGTATCAACACGACCATCGCTATCGCGAAGTACGTGGATTTCATTACCCCAGCAACGTACAACTTTACCAGCTTCACGTGCAAGTACGCAAACGCCGGAGTCAGTCGCTGCTGTATATTCCATACCTGTACCAACAAGTGGAGCTTGTGCACGCAAGAGTGGTACCGCCTGACGTTGCATGTTCGCACCCATCAAGGCACGGTTAGCATCGTCATTTTCAAGGAATGGAATCATAGCTGTACCGATGGATACAACTTCTTTTGGACTTACGTCCATATAGTCAACCTTATCAGGTGTAACTTCTAATACGTCATGACCACGACGACAAGCTACATGTTCAGTTGTGAAGTAACCTTCCTCATCAAGTGGAGAGTTCGCTTGGGCAATTGTCATGCCTTCTTCTTCATCTGCTGTCATGTATACTACGCTGTCAGATACGCGTACTTTAACTACTTTATCAGCATCAGCACCTTTGCCATATACTTTTTTTCTACTTTACGGTAAGGAGCTTCGATGAAACCGAACTCGTTTACTTTCGCGTAGTTGGACAAGGAGTTGATCAAACCGATGTTTGGACCCTCTGGAGTCTCGATTGGACACATACGGCCATAATGAGAATGATGCACGTCACGAACTTCGAAGCCTGCACGCTCACGAGATAAACCGCCAGGACCAAGGGCAGATAAACGACGTTTGTGAGTTAATTCTGCTAATGGGTTTGTTTGGTCCATGAACTGGGACAACTGGGAGGAACCAAAGAATTCTTTGATTGCAGCCACTACAGGACGAATGTTAATCAACGCTTGAGGCGTGATAGATTCGATTTCTTGAATTGTCATACGTTCACGAACAACACGTTCCATACGAGTCAAACCAATACGGAATTGGTTTTGCAACAATTCACCTACGCAACGAAGACGACGGTTACCCAAGTGGTCAATATCATCTGTGTGACCTGCACCATCCATAAGATTGAGCAAGTAAGAGATGTTAGCAATCATGTCTTCGCGAGTTACTGTGCGGTGATCGAATGGCAAGTTGCAGTTGTTACAGATTACTTTAGACTCTACACCATCGTTATTTACGATGTAGAATTCAGCAAAACCTTCGCCATCGAATACATGGCTATTTGCTACGATATCAAGTTGTTCTTCCCCAACTTGTACGCCTGCATCAAGGATTACTTCGCCAGTTTCAGGATCTACGATAGGTTGAGCCAATGTGTGACCTAACATACGTTGACGCCAACCAAGTTTTTTGTTCAATTTATAACGACCAACGCGCGCCAAGTCATAACGGCGTGCATCGAAGAACAAGTTATCGAACAAGTTACGAGCAGACTCTACTGTTGGAGGCTCGCCTGGACGCAATTTTTTATAGATTTCAACTAATGCTTCATCAGCGGATTGAGTTGTATCTTTTTCTAATGTGCGAACGATGCGCTCATCATAAATTGGCAAACCATCTTCATCAGTTTTACCGTTCCAGAAGAGGTCAAGGATGCTTTCATTAGTATCCCAACCTAATGCACGTACCAATACTGTAGCTGGTAACTTACGGTTACGGTCAATACGAACCGCTACGATTTCACTCGCATCTGTTTCAAGCTCGATCCATGCGCCACGGTTAGGAATCACTGTGGAATCGTATAAACGGTTACCCATTGTATCGATTTCTTTATTATAGTAAACGCCTGGAGAACGTACCAATTGGGATACGATAACACGTTCTGCACCATTGATGATGAAAGTACCTGTATCAGTCATCAATGGGAAGTCGCCCATGAATACTTCTTGTTCTTTAATGTCCATGTTTTTCTGGATCATTATTTACCAAGCGAATGTTTACACGAAGTGGTGCTGCGTATGTAGCATCACGGTTTTTACATTCATTAATATCATACTTAGGCTCACCTAAGCTGAAACCTTCAAAAGAAAGTACTAAATTACCTGAATTGTCTTTAATCGGAGAAATATCGTTGAAAAATATTTTTGTAAACCACTCTCCAAGAACCATTCATACGATTTACGTTGAATGTCCAATAAATGCGGCATTTTAATAACTTCGTTAATTTTTGCATATGTATAACGAGTTCGTTTGCCTACCTGTTCAGGTTTGAACATATTTGCTTTCACCCCTATCAAACACACTGGTCTACCATTTTTCTATAACGGCATGGAAAAGACATCTTTCAGGTCTCAGTTTTCCTGCTCGGGCAACGTCAAATAAAGCAAGGTCCATTTCATTTTTTAAAATAACCTTGCTTCCCATTAACCAAGCACAACCTTGGAAGAAAACCTCATCACTATTAAAGTTATAGTTTTTACATCCAAAAAGCAGAAAAACGCTACTTTTGCAATATATAATTTTTATCAGTAATAAAAAGGCTGTCAACCAAAAGGGTTGACAGCCTTTCATTTTCATGCTTTGTTCATCTATTAACAAAGGGTAATGTATTAGTTACCTTTTTGTTTTAACAATTTCGCACCAGCAATACCAGGGCGAGTCATTTCTTTAGGAGAAAGAATATGATTGATTTCATCTTCAGTCAATAAACCTTGATCTAAGATGATATCGCGGATAGCACGACCTGTTTCATATGCTTCTTTAGCCAATGCAGATGCAGTTTCGTAACCAAGGTGTGGTAATAATGCTGTTACGATACCTACGGAACGGTTCAACCAGTATTCGCATTGTTCGCGGTCTACTTCAAGATCTACGAGCAATTTATCAACGAATGTATTTACACCGTTTTTGAGATAGCAAAGGTTATTGAACAAGTTGTACGCCAATACAGGTTCCATTACGTTCAATTCAAATTGACCATTTTCTACAGCCAATGTAATAGTAGTATCATTACCGATAACTTGGTAACATACTTGGTTCAATACTTCGGCGATAACAGGGTTAACTTTACCAGGCATGATGGAAGAACCAGGTTGGCGTGCAGGTAATTTTAATTCCCCAATACCACAACGAGGGCCAGATGCCATCAAGCGGAAGTCATTCGCCATTTTTAATCAATACAAGTGCAGTTACTTTCAAACCACTGGAGATATCTGCAAATACATCTGTATTGTTTTGTAGCGTCGATCAAGTTTTTCCGCAGTGTAGAATGGTTCACCTACTACTTCGCTAAGTTCATAAGCTACATCATGAATGTAGTTAGGTTCAGCATTAAGACCTGTACCAACTGCAGTGGCACCCATGTTGATTACATGTGCACCTTCAACGGCAGATTTAATACGTTTAATACCACGGCGAATACCAGATGCATAAGCACCCATTTCTTGGCCCAATGTAATTGGCACCGCATCTTGTAAATGAGTACGACCCATTTTCAAGATTTCGCTGTATTCTTCAGCCTTTTTTTCTCGAGCTCATCAACGAGGCGTTGCAATGCGTCAAGTAAAGGTTTGGATTTAATAATAGCACATACTTTAATTGCTGTAGGGAACGCATCGTTTGTGGATTGCGCCATGTTACAGTGGTTGTTAGGGCTTACGATATCGTAGCTACCTTTTTGGATGACCTAAAAATTTCACAAGCGCGGTTAGCCAATACTTCGTTCATGTTCATGTTTACAGAAGTACCTGCACCACCTTGAATTGGGTCAACTGGGAATTGATCGGCAAATTGACCTTCAATTACTTCGTCCGCAGCTTGAACAATTGCTTTTACCAATAGATACATTGAGACGACCAGTTTTCATATTAGCCAAAGCAGATGCTTTTTTTAACCATCGCCAAAGCTTTAATAAAGTCTTGGTCCAAATGTTTTTCCTGTAATATGGAAGTTTTTCTAAGGCACGAATAGTTTGTACGCCATAATATAGCTCATCAGCTACTTCTAACTCACCTAGGAAATCATGTTCTTTTTCTCATATTAGATCCTCTTTCCACTATTTTCATATATTTAATGACATTTTTGATGAAATAATTTTTATCTTATGCGCTCATTATAGCATGTATCTTGTATACATAAAAGTCATTTCATGTATCCTGAACAAAACAATATTCTATACAATATTTATTTCGGTAATTAAATATACTATATCAAGACAGGTTTTTGAATATAACTATCCCTATAGTACAATAGTATAAACTATGTAAGTAAGGAGTATTGACTATGAATTATCACGCTCTGCGTATAGGCGCTTTATTTTTATTGACCATCCTGAGTTATGGTTTCTACAACGCCTATTTGCCTATCACCGATCCAGTCGAATCAAACTATGTACTCTCTGCCATTACCATGCTAAAACACAACTCCTGGATATCGCCTATGATATATGACCAAGTGTGGTATGACAAACCACCTCTCACCTATTGGGCCCTTATGATAACATACAAACTATTCGGCATATCTGACTTTACATCGCGGATACCGAATACACTCGTAGCAGGAGCTAGTGTGGCCTTTATGTATCACATTGTCTACCGCATGTCTAAGAATGTCTCTATCAGTGTACTTTGTGCAATTCTATTAATGAGTACACTACAGTTTTGGTATATATCACATGCCGTTATAACCGATGGCTTCCTATTCCTTTTCACCTTAGCCATATTTGGATATAGCTATTTAGCTTTTCACAATAATGACAAGGCATCAATAATAAAAGCCTACATTGCTGCTGCCTTAGCCGTAATCACAAAAGGGCCTGTAGGAATTCTCTTACCAGGACTCATATTAGTCATTTACGTATGCGCACGCTATGTAGTACATAGGAACGATGAAAACTACGAGCTTTCAAAAGATGTTAAGCTACTATTTAATCCTTTAGGTCTATTGGCCTTTATATGTATAGCTAGTCCTTGGTATATTGCTATGTATTCAATACATGGTGAACAGTTTATTTCTGGATTCTTGGGCCTACACAATGTAGATCGAGCCCTCGTGTCTGAACATCCTAAATTTAATGTCTGGTATTATTATCTCTTGATTGTACCGCTTTCACTATTACCTTGGACACCGGTAATATGTTATCAATTAAAAAGCATCAACTGGAAAGACGATTTTGATTTATTCGGTATTATATGGTTTGTAGTTATAGTTCTATTCTACTCATTAGTAGCTACGAAATATATAACCTATACGCTACCTGCTATTATTCCTTGTATACTATGGGCAGCAATTAAAATAGGTGAGTTACTTACGGATAAAGAGACTGGTGAATTCACCACATCACTGAAAAGATTTAATTATTGGGTTACTTTGCCATTAGGTATTTATTATATAATTTTCACATTTGCTACAGCCTTTGATAAAACCCTTGATAGCATACCATTAGTGGTAGGTTCCTTTATCATAGTATGTACAATTTATATTGGCGGTCAATACATAACATCGTCTTTTAGACTTGCCATATATGCTATTGTTCCATTACTTACGTTATACTCTGCTATTACTATTACAGTACCACCAATATTATTTAATCAATCTGGATTACAGTTCAAAACTTACATTGAGGATACATCAAAACCAATATATGTATATGGTAGTTACTATACTTCTATCGTATATTATATGGACACAACACCTACTCAAGTTTTTGTAGATACAACTGATGATCCTAGATGGACTGAAGGTAAAGCGTTAATGCCTACCATAACAAAAGAAACTTTTTTACAACAAAGCAATCAGAACCATGGCGCTTATGTAATAGTACCAAACAAATATGATAAAGACTTTACGAATATCTTCCCATATCCAAAAGCAAAATTAGTGAACAAAACAAAAATTGCATCAATTTATAAGCTTCAATAACAAACAAAAAAGGCGTACCCAAGGGTACGCCTTTTAATATGGCTAGAATTATTTCAATTCTACAGTTGCGCCAGCTTCTTCCAATTGAGCTTTCAAAGCTTCAGCTGCTTCAGTAGCTACGCCTTCTTTTACAGGTGCAGGAGCGCCGTCAACGATAGCTTTAGCTTCTTTCAAGCCAAGACCAGTTGCTTCACGAACAACTTTGATTACGTTGATTTTGGATGCGCCAGCATCTTTCAAGATTACGTCGAAGGAATCTTTAGCTGCGCCAGCACCAGCGTCGCCAGCTGCTGCTACAGCTACAGGAGCTGCTGCAGTTACGCCAAATTCTTCTTCAATTGCTTTTACAAGATCATTAAGTTCAAGAATAGTTGCTTCTTTTAATTCAGCAACGATGTTTTCAATGTTCAATGCCATTTTAAGTATCCTCCATAAATTAGTTTATAGTGCTAGCCTCATGCGGCCAACGAATAATTCTTTGTAATTATTATTCTGCAGGTTTTGCTTCTGCAACAGCTTTGACAGCGTATGCAACGTTGCGAACAGGAGCTTGCAATACGGAAAGCAACATGGAAAGCATACCTTCGCGGTTTGGAAGATTTGCAATTGCTTTGATGCCAGCAGCGTCCATAACTTCGCCTTCAACGATACCAGCTTTAACTGTAACAACTTCTTTATCAGTTGTTTTGATGAATTGTTCGATTACACGAGCAGGTGCAACAGCATCCTCTTTAGAAGTAGCCAATGCAGTTGGACCTTCTAAGTGCTCAGAGAAACCTTCAAGATTCAATTCGTTTGCAGCGATACGAGTCAAAGTATTTTTGATTACTTTGTATTCAACACCTTCAGCCAACATTTTGCGACGAAGTTCAGTTGCTTGAGCAACAGTCAAACCAGAGTAACCAATCAATACAGCACCTTTTGCTTCAGAAAGAGTTTCTTTCATTTGAGCAACGATTGCTTTTTTTGATTCAGTGACAGCCATTAGATTACCTCCTTATAGATTTTTTGGTGCTCTATGTACTATCTTAGCGTAAAAAACGACCCCATCGCACGCGATGAGGTCGAACTAGTACTAGGTTGTTCTAGTGTCAGCCTCAGCGGGCGGATTTTCATCCATTATACATACCAGCCGTCTACAGCTAAGAGACATATTTGATTATTGCTCTTTTGTAACGTTGCTCAATTTGAACACGTTCAAAGGCACACCAGGGCCCATTGTAGCGGACAAGGTTACAGATTTAATGTATTGACCTTTAGCTGCTACAGGTTTAGCCTTGATAATAGTATCAACGATTGTACGGTAGTTGTCAAGTAATTTTTCATCATCGAAAGACGCTTTACCGATGGAGCAAGAGATAATACCTGCTTTATCAGTACGGTATTCGATTTTACCAGCTTTGATTTCGTTTACTGCACGAGCAACGTCTGGAGTTACTGTACCAACTTTAGGGTTTGGCATCAAGCCTTTAGGACCCAAGATTTTACCAAGACGGCCAACTTGACCCATCATGTCTGGTGTAGCAACTACTACGTCGAAGTCGCTCCAACCACCTTGGATTTTAGCTACTAACTCTTCAGAACCTACGAAATCTGCACCAGCTTCTTCAGCTGCTTTAATATTGTCGCCTTTTGCGAATACAAGAACGCGTTTAGTTTTGCCAGTACCATGAGGCAATACTACTGCACCACGAACTTGTTGATCAGCGTATTTAGGGTCGACATTCAAGTTGAAAGCGATTTCAACTGTTTCATCGAAATTTGCAGTTGCAGTTTTCTTAACCAACTCAATTGCTTCTACTGGTTCGTAGAATTTACCAGCTTCAATAAGTTTTACTGCTTCAGCGTATTTCTTACCTACTTTTGCCATTATAATATCCTCCTTATGTGGTCAAACGGGAATTCCCTCCCACCGATTTGCGCCTTATGCGCAAGTCGTACGCTTATTAGTCAACGATTTCAATGCCCATGCTGCGAGCAGTACCTTCTACCATGCGCATACCTTGTTCTACGGTATTAGCATTCAAGTCAGGCATTTTCAATTCAGCAATTTCACGAACTTTATCGCGACCTACTTTTGCTACTTTATCACGGTTAGGTACACCAGAACCTTTTGGAATACCTGCAGCTTTTTTCAACAATACTGCAGCTGGTGGAGTCTTAGTGATGAAGTCGAAGCTACGATCTTCATATACGTTAATAACTACTGGGATAATTAAGCCAGCTTGTTTAGCAGTACGTTCGTTGAATTCTTTTGTGAAAGCAACGATGTTAACACCTGCTTGACCTAGTGCAGGACCAACTGGTGGTGCTGGAGTAGCTTTAGCGGCTTCAATTTGTAGTTTTACTTGTTTAACTAATTTCTTAGCCATGGGTAATTAAACCTCCTATGCTTATACTGTGGTGGTAACGGATATACATCCTCCCACTGGCAACCAAAATCGATTGCTCTTTTTAGAGTTATATTTATATATTAAAGAGCTTTCTCAATTTGAGAGAACTCTACCTCTACCTCGGTATCTCGGTTGAACATTTCTACGTTAAGTTTCAATATTCCTTTTTCAGGGTTAAGTTCGGTAATAACACCTAGTTTATCTTCAAAGGCCCCGGACGTAATGCGTACCGTTTCACCAACTTCGACATCGACGTTGATGGTTGGTTTCTTATCCAAGCCCTGAGACTTAAGTATATGTTCTACTTCGGAATCAGAAAGTGGAACTGGTTTAGTGGCAGATCCAACGAAACCTGTTACACCTGGCGTGTTGCGCACAACATACCAAGAGCGGTCGTTAACTTCCATTTCAACCAATACGTACCCAGGAAATATCTTACGTTTTACTACTTTTTTAACCCCATCTTTTTCATCTATTTCGTCCTCAAGAGGTACCAAAATACGGCTAATCACATCTTGTAGGCCCATAGATTGAACTTTAAGTTCAAGAGTGGTTTTAACTTTATTTTCGTAGCCTGAATAGGTATGAATTACATACCACTTCTTATCTGCTTCCATGTAATGGCCCCCTTATCCAACAAAGTGCAACAACGTATTAAAAAGTTGGGCGAAGAGTCCATCAAGCACAGCAATAACCAAAGCGATGAAAATAGTCACTAAGAATACTACTATTGTGTAATTGATAAGCTCTTTTTTTGTTGGCCAGACTACTTTTTTTAGTTCAGCTTTCACACCGCGGAAGAATTTTCCAAATCCACCACGCTGCTGCACTGCTGAGTTAGACTTTGCCATTTTTTCACATCCTCAAATCAACAGGTAATGAATGATAAGAATTATTTTGTTTCACGGTGTAATGTATGTTTACCGCAGAATTTGCAATATTTCATCATTTCAATACGATCAGGATTGTTCTTTTTGTTCTTGTTCGTTTGATAGTTACGTTGTTTGCAATCTGTGCAAGCTAAAGTAATGGCATTACGCATCCGGATACACCTCGCTTTATATTTACTAAATCTGTCTCTTGTACTCGAAAACGCTCGACTACATACTAAAAAACTATATCATACGTAGCAAGCTATGTCAAGAATTTTGAGCAACTCAAAAAAGCCAGGCACATGTACCTGACAGGGATAGTATAACAAAAATGGCGTTCCTTGTCTATAAAGGAACGCCATTAATATGGTACTAAATCATCGCATATTTTTCATACATTTTATGCCCTTAACTCATATAGTTAAATAGAGTTAAGAATATGATGTAATACCCATTAAATCATCTATTTACAGATTAAGAAGTAATCCATTTATAGATTAAGATTTCTTCGGAAATAGAACTTTACAATTTGCCAGAAGAATGCTACAGCACCAACAATTAGTATCGTATCGCCGATGAGACGAGCCCACCGCAAATTTTGTAACAATGGTTGTTGCATAAATTCTTCACTGCGCGCAAACCATAAGCCATTTGTGATACTAGCCCAGGATTGGATAAGACCGATTGGCAATAAGCTAATAAGCACCATTAATGCAAGCCCTATATTGAGAGCCCAGAAACCGAACTTCATTAGCTTATCGTTAAATTCTACTTCAGGTCGGATATAGCGAGCAATAAGGAATACAAATCCTAGACTTAAGAAACCATACACACCAAACAATGCTGTGTGGGCATGTACTGCAGTTGTATTAAGACCTTGGATGTAGAACAAGGATACAGGCATGTTGATCAAGAACCCGAATACCCCTGCCCCCACTAGATTCCAGAAGGACACGGCAATAAAACAATACACAGGCCATTTTAGACGATGCATCCAAGGAGCACTATGAAGACGTGTATAGTTTTCAAAAGCTTCATAACCTAAGAGTACAAGTGGTACTACTTCTAACGCAGAGAAGGATGCGCCTGTTGCCACGATAGTGGATGTAACACCTGTGAAGTATAGATGATGGAATGTACCAGGGATACCACCGATGAGATAAATAGCCCCAGAAGAGATGGCCGCAACTGTACCAGCACGATACGATACAAGCCCTAATGTAACAAAGATAAATGCCATTAATGTAGTGGAGAATACTTCGAAGAAGCCTTCAACCCAAAGATGGATTACCCACCAACGCCAATACTCCATAATCGCCAAATGGCTATGTTCACCATAGAATAACCCTGGACCATAGAAGATACCTACCATGATAACGGAGAATATGAAGGCTGCAATGAGGTTTTTATCCCCTTTTTGCTTGAAGGCACCAATAATGCTACGTATCATGAGTACAAGCCAGAATAAAATACCAATGTATTCAATCCACTGCCAAATACGACCCAACTCGATATATTCGTAACCTTGGTGTCCGAGAAGGAAATTCCACGCTGCTGGAATTTGATGTGCTACGCCTAAATATGTACCAGCGAAGGAACCTACTACAAGAACTACAAGAGCCCAGAATAAGATGTCCACCCCAAGCTTTTGATATTTAGGATCTTTACCACCATTAATGATTGGTGCCAAGAATAGACCAGCACTCAAGAATGCCATAGCAATCCAGAACAAAGATGCCTGAATATGCCATGTACGCGCAATAGAATAAGGGAAATATTGCGCTAATGGAATACCATAGAACGCTTGACCTTCTACAGTATAGTGGGCAATAATCCCACCCATCCCCAATTGGAATAAGAACAATGCTAGAATTGTAAACAAATATTTACCTAATGCACGTTGAGATGGTGTTAATGTGATCTTGCTAATTGGATCTTCTGTTGGCGGAACCAATGCATGCTCATCATCCTTTACCAAAGGCCCATAACCATACAACTACACCAATGCCACATAATAAGATAATAACACTCACAACAGACCATACGACACTTTCAGGTGTAGGGTTATGATCCAACAAAGGTTCATGTGGCCAGTTGTTTGTATACGTTGCATCTGTACCAGGACGTTGCGTAGATGCCATCCAAGTAGTCCAGAAGAAGAAGCGTGCCATATCAATGCGATCTTGTAACTCAGGTAGTGTGTTATCCTTCATCGCAAAATGATCACGAGTCAATGTTAAATCAGGATTATCACCGTACAACTCAACAAAATAACGACCAGTTAAATTCATTGCCGTAATTCGTTCTGGAGATAAGACAACAGTTCCATCTTCACGGACTGCACTACCTAAATACTCTTTTTTCACAACTTCTTTAATAGCTGCTTGTTGTGCAGGTACCAATTGGTCATAAAGAACCCCAAAAGCCTCTTGAGATTTAATATCCAACATCACGGATACTTCTTTATGTAACCAATCTGCTGTCCAGTCAGGCGCTTGATATGCGCCATGACCTAAAACGGTCCCTACCGATTGACCACCTGTAGATTGCCATGCCGATTGACCATGTAAAATATCTTCCTTAGTGAACAAGACCTGTCCATCTTGAGATACATACGCAGTCGGCACTGGCGGTGCTTGATGATACACATCAGTACCTAGATAACCAAGAATAGAAAAACCAATAATAAGAACGGCTACTACGGCTATCCAATACTTTTTTTGTATTCACCCATCACATTACCTCCTTTTCTATAAAAAAACACAAAAGGAGAGCCTTTGCTCTCCTTGAGATTATAGTAGCACTATTAGTAGAATGATTCTGTATCTTTGGTTACATATACAATAAACAATATATAAATTAATACAAAAATAGGACCCCAATTGGGGTCCTATTTACTACAAAGATTATAAATTAACCTTCGATTGCTGTTACTACGCCAGCGCCTACTGTATGGCCACCTTCGCGAATCGCGAAACGAAGACCTTCTTCAATAGCGATTGGTGTAATCAATTCGATGTTCATTGTTACGTTATCGCCAGGCATACACATTTCTACACCTTCAGGAAGGTTTACAACACCTGTTACGTCTGTTGTACGGAAGTAGAATTGTGGACGGTAGTTGGAGAAGAATGGAGTATGACGGCCACCTTCTTCTTTAGTCAATACGTAAACTTCTGCTTTGAATTTGTGTGTGGTTTGATGGAACCTGGTTTAGCCAATACTTGACCACGTTCGATGTCTTTACGGTCAACACCACGAAGCAATGCACCTACGTTGTCACCTGCTACTGCAGAATCCAACACTTTACGGAACATTTCAAGACCAGTTACTACGTATTGTTCAGCTTTTTCTTTCAAGCCTACTACTTCGATAGTATCGCCAACGTTTACTTGACCACGTTCAACACGGCCAGTTGCTACTGTACCACGACCAGTGATTGTGAAAACGTCCTCTACAGGCATCAAGAAAGGTTTGTCAGTATCACGAACTGGTGTTGGGATGTAGGAGTCTACAGCGTCCATCAAGTCGTCGATTTTAGCTACATATTGAGCGTCGCCTTCCAAAGCTTTCAAAGCGGAACCTACAACGATAGGTACTTCGTCGCCAGGGAATTCGTAGGAGGAAAGAAGTTCACGAACTTCCATTTCTACTAATTCGATCAATTCTTCGTCGTCAACCATGTCAGCTTTGTTCAAGAATACTACGATTGCAGGAACACCAACTTGGCGAGCCAACAAGATGTGTTCGCGAGTTTGTGGCATAGGGCCGTCAGCTGCGGAACATACCAAGATAGCACCGTCCATTTGAGCCGCACCAGTGATCATGTTTTTAACATAGTCAGCATGGCCTGGGCAGTCAACGTGTGCATAGTGACGGTTAGCAGTTTCGTACTCAACGTGTGCAGTGTTGATTGTGATACCGCGTTCACGTTCTTCTGGAGCTTTATCGATCATGCTGTAATCTTGGAAGTCAGCTTGGCCTTTTTCAGCCAATACTTTTGTGATTGCAGCAGTCAAAGTAGTTTTACCATGGTCAACGTGACCGATTGTACCGATGTTAACATGCGGTTTCGTACGTTCAAATTTTTCTTTTGCCATTAGGATTGTATCCTCCTTCACAAAAACAAATTACATTCTAGTATTAATATAATATATTAACCCTAATTTATCAATGGAATATAACATTCTCCTACAAATTATTATACCATATATACAAATGCATAAAAAAGTCGACAGATACGAATCACTCCTATCTATCGACTTTATTTTATAACGTCACATCTCTTACTTTATAATCTTAATCTTTCTTAGTATTAAAGATTAAATATTATAGTGTTGCTATTATGGTTTATGGGTAGAAATAAAAAAATCCTCACCAACGTGAGGTTTAATGGTGGCGGCACACGGACTTGAACCGCGGACACACCGGGTATGAACCGATTGCTCTAGCCAACTGAGCTATGCCGCCATGTATGGAGCTAGTGACCGGGATTGAACCGGTGACCTTATCCTTACCAAGGATACGCTCTGCCGACTGAGCTACACCAGCACAATGAACGATCATTTCACTGTGAATATTTGTGGTTGCGGGGACAGGACTTGAACCTGCGACCTTCGGGTTATGAGCCCGACGAGCTACCAACTGCTCCACCCCGCTATAGATGGTGGAGGGAGAAGGATTCGAACCTTCGAAGTCGAAGACGGCAGATTTACAGTCTGCTCCCTTTGGCCGCTCGGGAATCCCTCCATAAATAAAATGGAGCTGGCGATAGGAATTGAACCCACAACCTGCTGATTACAAGTCAGCTGCTCTACCTATTGAGCTACGCCAGCATCATTACGACAAGATGAATTGTATCATCTGCCACACTAAGTGTCAAGAACTTTTTAAAAACTTTTTTGAAGCATTTCTTCGTTCACTGCAGTATCTCTTAGTGCTTAATCATAATAACATGAAACGATACCCTATGCAAGTATTTTGTCAAAAAAAAATTACATTTCATAAAACCCACATAAAATACCTTAGTTTCAAGCTTTTATGGAGTAGTTATTAAAAAAGCAACCAAAAAAGGAGATAGTAATCTATCTCCTCTTTATACATTTATAGTTTTCCCTATATTTTACCAATATGTTCAATTTTGTAGTTAGTCGATTACAACAACATGATCTGGATGTGCAATAGTAACTACAGCATGTTTTGGATCATTGTTATGTTCTAAGTACAACTGATCTCCTTCAAGGTGACCACGCCAGCCAACGACAATAGGATACTTCTTACTAATAGTTTTTAGTAATTCAAATGGTTCTAAATTTAAGATTGGCGCAAAGAATACATTAATGCCATCGAGCAATACTACTTCAGTATCACTACGGCTAAGAGCACGACAAATAACTTCTTCTGCTAATTGAGGACGTTCATCACGAGGTACAAGTAGGAATTCTTCTTCGATAAGCTGTTTAGCTTCCAAGTATTTCCAACCTTTTTGCTCGGACAATTCACGAATTAGCAAACTTTTACCAGAACCTGGACCACCAACGATAAACAATATACGTTCATCATCGTTTTGAATTTTTTCCCAACGTTCTTTTACATCTTGTACAGTAACCATATCCTTTGCCTCCTCGCTGCGACCTGTCCTACTTAACCGGACGGTCAGATAACATAACGGATTTGATATATTGGTTTTTTTCATCTAGGGCAAACTGTAAATAAGAATTGCTTGCCGCTGGATTTTTATATTCATATACAGTAGACGTGCCCGAATTCGTTGTAGATTCAACGATACGAGTTGGCATACCGTACACAAAGAGCAATAAATACTTAGTATCGCCCATCGCAATACCACGACGTGTTGGCGTGTAAATATTTAATAGTACACGGTTGATGAGATTCTTTTTATCTACACTTACGCCGTATTCATTATAGCCAATGAACGCAGAGCCGAAGAGCATGCCCTGATGTTTCCAGTCATTATTAGAATCGTTGATGAAGTGATCATTTAGCTGTAAGCCACGCAACACGAAGTCATCAGCAGTCAATTTGCCCGCTTCGAAATCATATACTGGTGCTTTTGGTAAACCAAATCTAGGCCATACTTGACCACTAATCATATCAACAGCCTCTATATTGCTTTGTTTAATAGTAAAAGCAATATATTCCTTCTGTTGACCAAGCATAGATTGTTGTTGACTATTACTATTTGTATTCTCTACAGGACTCTTAAATCCTTTTTTTGTGGCCATGAATTTTCAGAATGACCTTCATAAAGGAAAATATATGTCTCATTTTTTTGATCACGCCACATCGCATTAGGACTGCCATAAGCAAATACCAATTCCATACGCGTGCTACCAGGGCCAATATCACGTACAGTATTGACGCCTTTTTTCGTACTATGAATATTGGTAATAGTATTTGGTTCAAAGAAATACGTCGCCCCTTGACCACGCAATGGATCATTTACCAAGCGCTCTACAGAAGGACCTGTATATACAGTTACGGCAAGATCTTTCATATGATAGGTAGTAAAGTTATCTCGCACTTCTGTCTTGTCTACATCTTTAGGCACGACAAATTTGTCGCCCAAGCGGTAGGTAGCAATAGCATAATCATCTTCAGAACCTAAGGATGGCAAATCATTAGCGGTATAGGACTTACCAATATCTGCTAAATTATTTTGAGTAATGCTCGGCAACGGCCCTTCATTTTCGCTAGCCGCTTGCCAGAACTGTATAGAGTCACCAAATTCAGTAACTGCCATTTGTTCCGCCAACCACCCTGTTTTAGTGCGCTCATTTTTAGTCGTTACTTCAGGTTTAACGACTTTTATGGGCGCATTATCAAGATAGGCTAAGCTATCAGCTTCGCCAGATGCCTCTCCGCCGCCTTGACCAATTGTAGCATCTTGGGCCGCCTCGTTCGTTTCATCAGTAGTTTCTATTGCAAAAGGATTAACTGTAGAAATTGCAGGCTCCTCTGCATATCCGATAGTAGTAGCAGATAAACCTACAAGGAGGGCCGCTACAATACGACTCTTCATAGAATAGTTCATCGATTAGTCTCCAATTGTGCACGCAACCATGTCAGCCAAGGTTCAAGACCATTATGGGCCGTGCAACTTACTTCAAATATCTCTCCATTAGGATTTAAATTACGAATATCTTGTATAGCCTGTTCCTTTTTGAAAGGCACATACGGCAACAAATCAATCTTATTAATGAGGATGGCCTTAGACTCTTTAAAGATTAATGGATATTTAAGGGGTTTATCTTCCCCTTCAGTAACAGATAAAACTGTTACCTTCATACTTTCACCAATCTCAAATTCTGCAGGACACACTAAATTGCCTACATTTTCGATAATGATCATATCAAGATCATCAAGATTTAAATCACCTAAGGCATCTTGTATCATCTGTGCATCGAGATGACAACCACCAACTGTATTAATTTGGATAACAGGCACGCCTAAGGCATGAATTCGTTCTGCATCCTTAGCGGTAAACAAATCACCTTCAATAACAGCCAAACGATAATCCTTTTTTAAATCTTGTAAGGTAGCCTCTAAAAGAGATGTCTTGCCAGCCCCTGGAGAACCTAACAAGTTAAATACAAATATATTTTTTTCCTTAAACAACTGTTGCAAGGACGTTGCAATGGCATCATTTTTTGCCAGTACATTGGTTTTAACTTGAACTTGCATGTCCTAACCTTTCTATCAATCGATATCCATGGAGGTCACTTGTAACTCGCGGCCCCCGATGGTTTGTACGAAATGACTGTCACAATGAGGACAGATAAACTTATAGTTTTCTACAGGAAAAGTCTTATCACAATCTAAGCACTTTCCTTCTATGGGAATTGTGTTGATTTCAATACGTGACCCTTCAGCAGGAGTTCCTTTAGTAACGGCTTCCCAACAAAAAAGCAACGAATCTGGCTCTACCCCACTCATAAGACCTAAATCGAGCTGCACAGAGTGGATGACTGTTGCATCATGTTGACGCAATGTATCAAGAGCCACATCAAGAATTCCCTCAGCTATAGACATCTCATGCATGGTACGCCTCATATACAGCCTCTAGCATCATCGTAGTCGTTACAGAGCCAACGCCACCTGGTACAGGTGTGATGGCAGATGCAATATCCTTTACTGCATCATAATCAACATCGCCTACAGTTTTACCATCAAGCTCATTGATACCTACATCGATAACTACAGCACCTGGTTTAATCATATCCGCTGTAATCATATGAGCACGGCCTGCTGCAGCAATAACGATATCACCACGTTTTACTTGCTCTGCTAAATCAGGAGTTCTGGAGTGACAAATGGTAACCGTCCCGTGTGCACCAAGAGCCATAAGCGCTACCGGTTTACCGATAACTTGACTACGACCAACTACAACAACGTGTTTACCTTCTACAGGAATATCATAGTGGTTCAAAATAGCCATACAAGCCTTAGCTGTACAAGGAGCAAAGCCGCCTTTTCCAGCCGTAACAAGACCGATATTATACGTCGTAAGACCATCAATATCTTTTTTAGGATCTAACATATCGATAAGAGCCTCTGTATCAATGTGTTTAGGCATAGGCATTAATGGCAAAATACCATGAACTGCATCATCATTATTTAACTCTTGTAGTGCCGCTACAACTTCATCATGTGTGGCCGTTTCAGGCAATTGTTTTAACACAAAACCATAGCCAAAGTTTTTTGCTGTTTTTTCCATAAATGTAGCATACATATGAGCGCCGTGGTCATCACCAACGAGTAATACTGCCATAGTAATTACAGAGTTGCCTACTGCTGCAACTTTTTCTTGTAAAATCGCCTTATGAGCGTCTGCTACTGCTTTACCGCGTAATTCGATCATGTGTATCTCCATTCATTCAAACTATTTATAAAAAAGGTGCCTCCTGAGAGGCACCTAAGTCTCTTATTCTATTATATAACGAACTGTCTATAATTTCTAATTATGACCGAATTCGTTTTATCTACGGAAATGAACAGTAATTGCTGTACCAGCCTGAACAGTTGTACCGCTACTTTCATCTTGAGATGTAGCCGTACCAGTTCCATCCGGTTTAAAGGCAAGTCCCGCCTTATGTAACCAATCACGCACTTCACCATAGGTAAAACCAGTAAAGTTAGGCAATGTAACAGAACCATCACTTCCCGGTTTTGGTTCAGGTAATGTATTAGCAGCTTTAACAGCTACTGGTGTACTTTCTTTAACATACGGACTCATTTGGTAATACCGTACAAGTTGAGATACGATGTCCTTAAATACAGGGGCTGCAATTTGACTACCATAAAAAGAACCCTTTTGTGGGTCATCAATAACGACAAGAACTACAAATTTTGGATCCTCTACAGGGCCAAAGCCAATAAAGGACGCAATGTATTGTCCGTCGAGATAACCGCCATGTTTGGTATCTAGTTTTTGCGCCGTACCAGTTTTACCGCCGAAGTGATAACCTTCTACCATCGCTTTTGTACCGCCACCTTCGGATACTTCTTTTTCTAGAATATCTACAATGGTTTTAGCGGTTTCCGCCGGAACTGGTTGTCCCACAACAGATGTTTCAGTCGTACTTGTAACATCGCCTTGAGAGTTACTATAAGACTTGATGATATGTGGTTTCATCATAGCCCCACCATTAGAAAGTGCACCAAAGACGCGAACCATTTGTAATGGTGTAACCGCAATACCTTGACCGATAGACATGGTTGCCACGTCTAGCTTACTCATATCCTCTGGATTATACAAAATACCTGCTCCTTCACCAGGCAATTCAATACCTGTTTCAGAACCAAAGCCATAATCACGTACATATTTCGAGAGAATATCTGCACCTGTTAATGTACCAATTTCAGCCATACCAGTATTAATAGAGTACTTCAAAATATCTAGCAAACGAACAGGACCATATCCCTCACCATTCCAGTTTCTAATGATATGTCCATTGGCAGCGAAGGCCCCTTTATCGTTATACACAGTGTCTAACTTCCATTTGCCTGCTGCAAGAGCTGCAGATGCAATGATAGGTTTGAATGTAGAACCTGGTTCATATAAATTGGTAACCGCAATATTTTTGAAAGCCTCTTCACCACTTTGGTTGTAGTTATTAGGATCATAACTTGGACGATTGGCCATCGCTAATATTTCACCGTTCTTTGGATCCATAACGATAACGCTGGCATGCTTAGCTCCTGTATCAACCATCGCCTTATCAAGAGCGCGTTCCGCAATAAATTGAATGGTCGCATCAATCGTTAAGGTTACACTTTTACCCTTATCTGGCAAGAATTTAGACAATACAGACCCAAAAATCGCATTACCTTTGTTATCTGTAGCGACGATTTCTTGTTGCACACCGCCCTTTAATTCATCATCAAGAACCATTTCAAGGCCATCAAGACCCTTATCATCGGTGCCAACAAAGCCTAACACTTGAGCCGCTAGTACGCCATTTGGATAGTAGCGCTTAGACTCCTCCACAAAGTTAAGACCTACAATGTGATTATCCTTAATAACTTGTTGAACCGCTTTCGATTTCGGCGTCCATCATACGATTAAGCCATACGAAAGCCGTATCCTCTTGTAAGGCTTTTACAATATTCTCTTTTGACATCGTTACATACGGTGAGATAAGTTCTGCAATTTCTTGAGGAGATTGTTTAATCATCTTAGGGTCCGCATATAAAGATTTTGTAACTACGCTCATCGCCAAGGGCTTACCATTGCGGTCGTAAATTGTGCCGCGCGGTGATTGTAGCTTTCTATCCACCTGTACTTGTAATAAATTTTTCTTTTCTAGGTCAAAGGTATCAAAGACCTGCAACTGTGCTAAGCGCCCGATGAGGACGAAAGCAACGGTCATGAGAATGGCGAGACACCAGGTGGTGCGACTCCATCCACTCATGCGTAGCAAAGCTTTATTTAGTAAATTCATCATTTCTCCACTGGACGGCGCAACTTGTGGTCTAATGCGTCATATAGCGCATCTGGTTCATTAGGAATTACTCCATTTTGTACCTGACCCAATAAATATTGCAATCCTTCCCCTACTTGATTCCCTGCGAGTTCAATAACCCTTTTATCATACCTCAAATCCTTTGTGTGTACAGGCATTTCCAAACTAAGATCCGCCATACACTCTCCAAAGGCTAACGTTCCATCAGTTGATGCATAAGGCTTCCCACAACTAATACATCGGCAGCACAAACCTTGGCTAATTGCTCCCATGCAGTTCGCATGATTTGGCTATCACGGAATTCACCACTACGAGCCTCTTTACGAAGCCATTTTTTCTCATTCGCATCGCCATTTTGTACAAAATAATGGAAACGCATATGATTTTTTACAATCCACGCTACTCGCTGTACAAAAGCTTTAGGGTAACCTAAACGAGTAAGCAAGGTTTCTGTCATTTCAGCCCCTAAGGTATCATGACCACGATCTGTGAGGCGACCATTCACCACAGCACGCACCGTAGGCATCCCCTTCGCTACATCGTGTAGTAATGCACCCCATCGCAAGGTCAAATCAGGCTCTGTATTAGATACAACGGCTAATGTATGGTACCAACCATCGAACTGGTGAAAGTCTTTTTCTTGCGGTAAATTCACAAGGTGATATAGCTCAGGCAGAATAGGAACCTCTCGAGCCACGCCGTTTTCAACTACTCGACATGAACATTCTGCCAAGCGTGATTGCACCAATACATCTAATCCTTTAGCCACCGCTGGCTCAAGCATGAGACGATTTATTTCATCCCGAACGCGCTCTAAGGATAATCCAGAGACGCGATGAAAAGCCTTAGGCATAGCTTCTAATAAATCTTTGCTAGGCAAGAAGTCTAACTTCGCCACAAAACGACACGCTCTAAATAGACGCAATGCATCTTCTTCAAAACGTTTCTGCGCATCGCCAATGGTACGCAAGGTCTTATGCTTGATATCACGGCGTCCACCTACAAGGTCAATGACCTCACCAAAGCGATTCATAGCCATGCCATTTACAGTAAAGTCACGACGCAATACATCTTCTTCTAATGTATCGGCATAGGTGATTTCTTCTGGACGATGACTATCCGCTCCATATCGTTCAGTTCGATACGTTGCAATTTCATATTGCTTACCTTCTAATGTAGCTACTACTACACCAAAGGATTTTCCTACTAAGTCTGTCGTTTGAATACCTTGACCGCGTAGGACTTCAATTACCGTATCAGGACGTGCAGACGTCACAATATCAAAATCATGAGGTTTTTGATGCATCAAAATATCGCGCACGGCTCCACCAATGATATAAGCTTCATAGCCTGCTTCTTCTAATACAGTCAATATTCTATTTGCTTGTTCCATCATGCACACTCCTTCCCTTATAAAACACGTTCTAACTGATAAATTTAGATATTATGTTGTAGCTTACAAGTTTCAATGCAGTAATCAACATACTCATTTAAATTTGTTTTTTTACTACCTTTTAATTTTTTTCAGAAAAATTTTTTTCTATCAACTCTATATCTATACTTTTAGAGCTACTAATTGGAAAAAAATTTGAATATATTCTTTTTTTCTTAATTATTTTTATGCCCTAAATCAATCATTGTCGACTCTAAATTGGGATCATTAAAGATAGGATGAATATATTTATATAGCCAATGCCCTTTAAAAAGATCTTTTATTTTTGAAACTTTTTTTCTTTGTAGAATAATCACAATCATCTACATCCATTATGATGAATAGTTTAAAGCGATTCCAATCAATATCACCATAATGAGATTCAAATATAGCTTTACTTTTATACGGTACCCTTTTAAGACGATTAAGTAAACCATTAACTTGTATACTACAGCGTCCTTTTTTCTCTCCATCTATTTCATGCTTTATTTTTAAGTTTGACTTAATATTTTCACAAACAATAAATTCAGACTTTCCATGAACTATGGTCATTATAGAGCACAGCACAGGTCTTTTAAGCATATCCATCCCCTCCTAGTTGTGATTTAAAGTTTCAATTTCATCTAAAAAATCAGAGAAGTCAATCACCCCAGGATATGGGACACCTTCATAATCACCTCTTAAATATTTATTTCTAATATTATTATTTTGTTGTGTTCTCAAGTTGTAATCAGATATACAATTAATAGACTTTTGTCCATTAACATCAGAACTAATAATATAGATATATTTTTGAGGTAATGATTCTAATAATAAGGTATTATGAGTTGTTACTATACATTGACCATTTATACTCTCTTCAAGCGCCTCAACAACCTTCTTCATTAGCAAATCATGAATTCCACTATCTATTTCATCAATAAAAACGGTTTTTCCTGCCACACAGGATAATAGCGAAGGAAAAATTTCCAGCAACTTTTTCGTGCCTGTAGATTCTAAACTAAATGGAATCTTTAATACTCTACCATCAATAATTTTCTCAAAATAAAGTTGATATCTGAAGCCATCGTCTTGAGCTGTAAATTCATAATAAACATCTTTTACATCAGAATATAAACCTGTATAAAAATCTCTAAGCATGCGCTCACAAAGTAACAACTCTTCATCCTCACGATTATTTATACTACCACTTTCTAAATCCTTCATAAATGGAATAGGTATTTCAATTCGTGCAAGATTAGCAGAGTTTGTTCGAACAGATAAACTTTGACTCCACTCTAACCATTTTAATAAATTAGAATTATAATTCTTCTCTATGAACTCCCCATTATATGATGCTAACTCACGGTTCAAAAATACTTAAAAATGTATGTTTACCCCAATATTGACCTATTAAATCTTTGATTTTTTTGTTTTTGTAAGTACTACTAAATATATCTTTATTTATCTTTATATTTTTTTCAGATATATCAAATACGGTCCCTCTTTTTTTATTTATACGATAAGAAAGAGACTCTTTTTACCAATTTAGTTTCATCAAAAGCACTATAATAGGTCCCACACGCACCATCTATTTTTAAAACCTATTTCTAATTCTAATAATCCCTTAGAATTTATCTGTCTATATTGCTTTTAAAAAGTTTAGGCAAAAGTAAAAAAATCGGTTATTTATAATAAAATTTAAGAAAGATTGCTTTTAAAAGCATTATCAGGCTCATCATTAACTTCTGATTTCATCTTATCTAAATCATTTTGAGCTTTAGCAAATTGTTCCGACTGAACAAAAGTATCCAATGTTTGTGCAAAAAAATAAAATTGCTAACAATAAATTAGACTTGCCAGCACCATTCTCACCATAAATTAATACCAGCGGTTTTGGACTTCCATTTCTATCTGTAAAATCAACTACTATATCAGAAAAAAAGACTTAAAATTTGTAATCCTTAGTTTAGTTATCATTTTTCCCTCCTTTTTGATACATTTTGTATCAATAAGCACTATATTAATATAATACCATGCAAAATAAAGAAACAAAAGTATAACTTATACAGAAAAACTTAAGATTACTCACTAAACATTATCTTTATCAATATAAAAATAATATAAATATTTACGACAAATCATAACCACCCGTAGAACGGGTGGTTTGCTCTCACCCTATAAGGGTATTTCTCTAGTGGTGGCCCTCTAAAGAGGGCATTGAATAATCTGACAACCACTCTATTACCACTGGCTGCCCCCTACTCGGGGGCTTTATTTTGCCTATTTTACTGGCTCACCCGTAAACGGGTCGGTGTATTCTTTAAAGTTTAATGTATCTTGCGCTATATCCTCTTGTAGTTGATTGCGAATATACTCTTTTATTGCTCCTTCATATCGTCCTAGTGTATCCACATAATATCCTCTACACCAGAAATGTCTATTTCCATACTTATATTTTAAATTTGCGTGTTTATCGAATATCATGAGGCTACTTTTACTTTTTAAATATCCCATAAAACTCGATACGCTTAAATGTGGTGATATCGTTACTAGCATATGAATATGATCCGGACAGCATTCCGCTTCTATTATCTCTACATTTTTTCTCTTACATAAATCTCGTAAGATTTTATCAACATCAGCTTTTATCCGACCGTAAATTATTTGTCTTCTATACTTTGGAGCAAAAACAATATGATATTTACATCTCCATTTACTATGTGATAAGCTTTTTACGTCATTCATTGACATTGAACCTCCTATGTTGAAATGTTATGGTTGCCAGACCAACTTCATTCTATCACTAGGAGGTTCTTTCCTTTTCTCTAAGAATTTTTTACCGACCCCCAGTTTAACTGGGGGTTTAGTCAGGCCTATTCGGCGTACAAAAATAAGTGATGGAGAAAATACAATTTCTCCATCACTTATTTACAAGGATTGCACTCTTTCAGCAATAGCTGTACCTGTCGGTGTTACCGCAAGACCTCCATCACTTGTTTCACGCAATGCAGCAGGCATAGCGCGACCAATATTATTCATTGCTTCAATAACCTCATCTGGTGGAATTTGGCTTTCAATATTCATCAACGCCATCTCAGATGCAGTAATAGCGTGGACTGCATAGAAACCATTACGCTTAACGCATGGCACCTCTACGAGACCCGCCACAGGATCACAAGCAAGACCTAATAAGTTTCATGCACAATGCAATGGCATGGCCCACCTGGCGTGGCGTACCGCCCATCATTTCTACGATAGCCCCTGCAGCCATACATGCAGCTGTACCAATTTCAGCTTGGCAACCGCCTACTGCACCAGCAACGCAAGCGCGATTAGCCACTACATTACCAATGCCGGAAGCAGCTAAGAAACCTTTCACTACAGTAGATTTATCTAGTTGATAGTGATCAGCCACGGCTTTCACAGCACCAGGCATAACACCACAAGACCCCGCTGTTGGACAGGCAACGATGCGAAACATTTTGGCATTTGCCTCGTTTACAGCAATAGCATAGGTCATCGCCTTGTACGCAATTTCACTCATAAAACGTGGAGATTGACCGTCAAGCTGTGCCGCCTGACCACCGGACATACCAGATGCCGTTTTATCAGTATATGCAATACCATCTTGGATAGACATTTCAAAAATATCTAAGCGATGCTCAATTTCTCGAATAACCGCCTCTTCATTACGGTCATAATTTTCTAATTCATAACGCAGCACTACATCGCCAAAGGAAATGTTATTTTCCTCAGCTAGGCGAATAATATCTGCAATTGTATCATATGCATAGCTCATTATTCACCCTCCTATAACGCTTCAAAGGTCATGACGTCTTGAATGCCTGGACACTCGCGCATAAACTGAACTGTAATTGGATTTACCACCGTATCGGTAGTAATGACCATAACTGCATCCTTGTGCTTACCCTTACGGAATACACGCATCGTTGCAATATTAATATCGGACTCACTCAAGGCTTGGCTGATAAGAGAAATCGCACCAGGGCGATCCTCGTGGAATACGACGAGCGTGAACTCATCACCTGTGATAGACATATCATTACCATCTACTTCGGTAATCATAATTTGACCACCACCGAGAGATCGACCGATAACAGTCATATGACGATTATGGTCATCATACATATCAAAACGAACCACATTAGGATGACCAACATCTAATGGAGACTCGATGAAAGTATACTCCATCCCCTCTTTTTGTGCTAAATCATGAGCGATGCGAATATTCGTATCATCCTCTTTATAACCTAACAAACCGCCTACCAAAGCACGATCTGTACCATGACCTTTATAGGTCTTCGCAAAAGAACCATATAAAGTTAAATCTACCTTTTTAGGAGTGGATCGGAAAATACACCGCGCCATCTTACCTAGCCGCGCAGCACCCGCTGTATGCGAACTAGACGGACCAATCATAACAGGCCCTATAATATCAAAAATACTATTCATACACGCCTCTATATACACATAAATAATGTGAGAAAATTCTTACTTTACCTATAGTATAACAATCAACATTGACCAATGTCTATATGCACATTAGGGGCATCTTTGTGCGCCTACGAGGGACTACTATTTATGTGAAAACTATCAAAGGGGCAGTATATTGATGGGACTTATATTCCACAAACGTTTTACTAATGGGCACCACCTATTGAGGGCCGACTTACGCGTCGTATGGAGGCATGAGATAGGTGGTGCCCATTAGTAACTAGTTGTCGTAATAATATCGGGCCCCATCAATATACAAATGCTCGAAAGATAGCTTTTACAAAATAGTAAAAAACGCACCTTAGAAACCTAAGGTGCGTTATTTATAACAACAGTCCTAAATCATAAAAGAGAGGGGAAGTAGGACTGTGGTTAACAGATGAATGATCCGATTAGCCCAAGATAGCTTTCAAGTCAGCTTCTGGAGTTGTAATTGGATGTAATTGGAATTTCTCTACCAAAATGTTCAATACATTGTTGGAGAAGAATTTAGGCAAGGATGGGCCGATGTAGATGTTGCGGATACCCAATGCCAACAATGTTAACAAGATACATACCGCTTTTTGTTCGTACCAGGACAATACCAATGTTAATGGCAAGTCGTTTACGTCACATTCAAAGGCACCAGCCAAAGCTACTGCTACTTGAATAGCGGAGTAAGCATCGTTACATTGACCCATATCAAGGATACGAGGGATACCACCGATTTCGCCGATGTTAAGGTCGTTGAAACGGAATTTACCACAAGCCAATGTCAATACTACTGTATCTTCTGGAGTTTGTTTTACGAAGTCTGTGTAGTAGTTACGGCCTACTTTAGCACCGTCACAACCACCTACTAAGAAGAAGTGTTTGATTGCGCCAGCTTTTACAGCGTCGATTACTGTATCAGCAATGCCCAATACTGTGCCATGACCGAAACCAGTAGTTACTTCATGACCACCGTTAATACCAGTGAATTCTTGAGCTTCTTTGTAGCCGCCCAATTCGATAGCACGGTTGATAACTGCGGAGAAGTCTTTTGTACCATCTGCATTTTCTTCGATGTGTGCACAACCGTCGAAACCTACCATATCTGTAGTGAAGATATTTTCTCTGTAGTTTTCTTTTGGTGGCATAATGCAGTTTGTAGTGAACAAGAATGCGCCAGGAACGTCAACGAATTCTTTTTGTTGGTTTTGCCATGCAGTACCGAAGTTACCTTTTAATTGAGGATGTTTTTTCAATTCAGGGTAAGAGTGGCAAGGCAACATTTCACCATGAGTATAGATATTTACACCTTTACCATCAGTTTGGATCAACAATTGTTTCAAGTCGTGAAGGTCATGACCAGTTACAACGATGAAAGGACCTGGTTCTACAGTCAAAGGTACTGTAGTTGGTACTGGTGTACCGTAAGATTCTGTATTAGCTTTGTCAAGAACAGCCATACATTTCAAGTTAACTTCGCCGAATTCCATCAAAAGACCAAGCCATTCTTCAGCGCTGTGATCTTTCGCCATTTCTACTAAACCTTTAACGAACCAAGCGTCAACGTCAGCATCGTGGAAACCCAGGCGAGCAGCATGCCATGCGTATGCAGCCATACCACGCATACCTAACAATAATGTGGAACGAAGGGATACGATATCTTCTTCACCTTTCCACAATTGTTCCCAATCAAAGTTTTGTTGAGTGCTATCCACTTGTGCATGGTAAGCGTTTACTTCGTCGATGAATGCTTGAACGCGGTCTTCAGAGAAGTTAACGTTTGTTACACACATGAATAAACCACGCATTAAATAATCGATACCTTCTTTAGTGTGGCCTTTTACGTCTAAAGCGCGAGCCAAGCCAACCAAAGCAGCAGTTAATTCGTCTTGTAAGTTTGCAACTGGTGCAGTTTTACCACATACACCTTGTACTGTACAACCAGCTGGTGCTGCAGATTGTTCGCATTGATAACAGAACATGCTCATTTAAAATCCTCCTTTGCGAGACTTCCTCGCATTCAAGCTAGATAATATAAAACCTATACATTACACTGATGTTTTATCAGTTCTCTGTTCGATTACATTTGAAAGTATAACGTAAAGGTGATACAATTTCTGTAGCTTGAGCAACAAATAAAAACTTTTTCAAAAATTTTTCCTGGCTCCCCTTGTGGAACAGGTAGACCATTTGGTCTATACTTCTATTATACAATAATCATTTTTAATTGCTATAGACTTTTTCACACCGGAGGTGCTTATGAAGCAAATACTTTCAGAAGATATAATCAATCAATATATGCCTACCCTCGTGAATTGCCCGCTATTCAACAAACTTGGAGAAAATGAATTGCGTGGCTATTTACACAATGCTAAAGTAATTGTTCATAGTTACAAGAAAAATGACTTTATCGCCCTCTCTGGTGATCCGATGGATGGCATTGGCGTTATCTTAGAGGGCAGTGCTCTTTTAACTCGGGAAAATATAATGGGCCAACGTGTTATCATGGCCAATCTTGAGGAATCCGATATATTCGGCGAAGCATTACTATTCAGTAAGCAACCTTTATGGCCTGCTACGATTAAAGCAACAAAGGCTACAAAAATTATGTTCATTCCACTTGAAACGTTTATCGAAACATTGCCAGAATGCCATCAATGCCAAACGACAATCTTATCTAATCTATTAGAAGACTTATCGGAAAAAGCAATTCTCTTAACGAGAAAAGTACATTATCTTACATTAAAAGGAATGCGCGAAAAGATTTTTGCATACTTAACAGATATTTATAAACGCCAACACTCTAAAACAATCCAGTTGCCGCACAACCGTGAGCAAATGGCCGAGGTGCTCAACGTATCTCGCACAGCGCTTAGCCGTGAACTAGGCCGTTTACGTGATGAAGGCATTATCGACATTACAGGTCGTACCGTAAAACTACTAAATATTGAAGAAATTGAAGAATTTGGTTTTAATAACTTTTAGTACCATCTAATCAGTTCTACAAAACACAAAAGGTCTCCCTACATCTTAGGGAGACCTTTTTATTACATATTACCTATTGTAAAGCTATGCCTCTTAGAACCAATGAGATAAATCAAACTCTTCACCAATCGTTGCTTTCACATGAGCTCGGCCTAAGTAAAGACCTAGCAAGGTCAAGCTAATTTTAGACATCGGCGTTTTATCAAACACATCTGCCAAGTCCAAAAGAACTGGAGAAATATCATCCATAATATCACGCGCCTCTTGTCCTCTGAAAGCAGTTGGTTTGCTCTTCATGAGTGCCAATAGATCTCGTTGAACCATGGAGTCAGAAATACGAGTTTGTCTAAAGAAGCGTGGTGCCAAGGATTCATCAACTAAAGCCAATTTATATAAATTGGAGTTTAAGCTACGCACCACATAGCGTGGATCTACACCGCGACCATCGGTAGCACGGAATAGCTCTTCCTTAGAGAAGCCACGGTAGTTAAATACAAGCGGATAAGAATTAGATAATACTTGTGCCAATGTAATTGGCTCACGTTCCTCTTGCGTACAGCGCAAGTAATCAAGCTGACGATAGAAGGAATGATTTTGAGGCAAATCAGAAATAAATGGCTCGATATATTTTTCTACGTAATGTTGGAAATGAATCAATCCATAGTTATTGGAATTTCTAGAATATTGCAATAATAAAGTTAACGCCATAACTTGGAAGTGGCCTAGTGTTAAATGTGGTAATATGCGCAATGCATCAAAGGCTACTAGATACGGCGTACTAGATTTAGGAGATTGCACAACATCGAGGAAAGCCCCTAACGCAGCGGACTTCATCCACTCCGTATTTGTTGCAGCATACGCCTTTGCATACTCATCAAAGCTTCTTGAATAACAATATTATCTAACAACGCATTTACTTCAGCTAGCTTTGTAATGTTAAGTGCTGCTAAAGCATCTCTTGTAATATCTTCTACATAATATTGTGTATCCCCATGTAGCACACCAAAAGAATGTACAAATGGAGCAATAGCTAGTTCAATGCATTTATCTTCATGTGCTGCTTTAGCCCATTGACCTGTAGGAACCTCTTCATCAACTAAACTTGCTGCAGCTAACTGTGCCTCAATTTCAGATGCATCAAATAGGCGAGTTTCATCTAATACAGATGGACCTTCCGCAGTTTGTACCTCATCAGCGCCGCCAATCATTTGAGTGACTTCCATATTTTCAACTTCATCAGCAGCTAAGACCTCTACAGATTCGCCCATAGCAATGGTGTCCTCTACAGAACTCGATCGATTACGAAGCTCATCAGTTACCTTGTCTAAGACAATAGTCTTATCCATTAATGGAGTAGCTTGATTGCCATTAGAATGCTTGATATCGGAAACAGCAGTCATCACAATAGTTTTATCTGAAACAGAAGGAGTTACCACGTTCTCATTTTCAACGACCGTAGATTCATCATGTAAAAGTTCACCTTTTGTATCATCAGATGCAGGCTCAGTCTTTGTAGATTGAGAGTTACTACTTTCATCATCACTAGACTTAGTACTAGTCACAGCATCATTGTGATCACCTAAGGCTAAGGAGTAGCCGGTAGATGTATTTTCTACATGTGTATTCTTACCATCTCTTCGATTGAAAGATGTATCTGTAGAATCAACTAAAACCTCTGCAGGTTCATCATGTAAAACCTCTGCAGATTTATCCTGTAAAACTTCGCCAGATTGACCTTCAGAGGAATCAACAATCGCTGCAGTATATACATTAGTACCACCCGCATGCGTTATCGTGACATCACCATGCTTAGATTCCGTTGCAGTTGGACTATCATTCTTCGCGTCAACATTATTATCTACATGTGAATTTCCATGCGTCTTAGGCTTTGATTGACTTTCACCATCACCGCGACTAAAAACGGCGTAGCAAATAGCAAAGAAGCCCAATGCTACGACAGCCAATACAAAATATGGTATTACGTTTGACATACTATCCCCCTACATCAACGCTTCATTATATGCAGCACGTTCCCCGCCGATGCTCTTTGGGCGAACACGGCAAGCAGTTACATGGGCTTCCCCAATTTCCTTTAAACTAAGACGTACTGGTACTGTAACATGTTTCATGTGCATACCTATGAAAGTATCCCCAATATCGATGCCTGCATCAGCTTGAATAAACTCAACCATTACAGGATCATCAAAACGTTCATACGCAGTTACTGCCATAGCGCCACCTGCATGACGTTGAGGTACTACATTTACCTCTTCCTCCCAAGTCATTGCACTACGCTCCATAACAAGAGCACGATTAATATGTTCACAGCATTGAACGGCCAAATTAAGACCTCTCGCTTTAACAGCTGTATATATTTCATCAAATACGACCTGCGCCACATCTAGATGGGAATCAGTGCCGATTTTTTTACCTACAATTTCGCTAGTGGAGCAGCCCACAACGAATAGTTGACCTTCTCGAACCTTTGCCAAATCAAGTAATTCAGCCATCGCTGTGCGGACTGACTGACGAATAGTTTCTACAGAAGTCATGTTATCGCCTCACTCACTTTGAATGTATAAAATCTATATGTATATTATCATAAAATAGACAAAATCGGTAGACTTTACTCTACACATAGGTAGTGAACATCTCATGATATTAACTTATAAACTGTAAAAGTATACCCTTATATTATTATCATACTATTAAAGAATGAAGACAACAAAAAGAGGCTTGCATATGCAAGCCTCTTTTAATCACTCAACGGTGATATTAGATTTTTCTGTAAGGTTTTTGGCCTTCTTCGTAGAAGTTGTTACCTTCAGTATCGCCAACTACGATGCAAGGGAAGTCTTCAACTGTCAATTCAGCCAAAGCTTCTGGACCAAGTTCACCATAAGCAAGTACTTCGTATTTTTGATGGATTTTGCAATCAATGCTGCAGCGCCACCAACTGCTGCGAAGTATGTGCAACCATTTTTCTTCATGGATTCAACTACTGCTGGTTTACGGGAACCTTTACCGATCATGCCTTTGATACCTTGATCAAGCATTGTTGGTGTGTAAGCATCCATACGACCAGAAGTTGTAGGACCAGCGGAACCAATTGGATCACCAGGTTTTGCAGGTGTTGGGCCAAGGTAGTAAACGAATTTGTTAGTCCAATCGATTGGTAATTTTTCGCCACGTGCTAAAGCTTCAGTCATAACTTTATGAGCAGCGTCACGAGCGGAGTAAATTTTGCCAGTGATAAGAACGCTATCACCAACTTTTAATTTACGGGAAAACTCTTCATTATATTCTTCAGTGTTAATGCGAATTGTTTCAGCCATTGTAATGTTACCTCCTATCGATTAAAGTTCTGCGTGAGCATGACGAGCTGCATGGCACATGATAGTAACTGCAACAGGAAGACCAGCGATATGAGTTGCACCCCACTCGATGTTTACACCAAGACAAGTTGTAGTGCCGCCCAATTGTGGACCGATACCAGTTTTGTTAACCATTTCCATGATTTCTTCTTCTAATTTTGCATAGTCAGCATCTTTATGAGGTGTGCTAATATCGCGAAGCAAAGCTTTTTTGGATAAAACAGCTGCTTGGTCCATAGTGCCACCGATACCTACGCCAAGTACGATTGGAGGGCATGGGTTAGGGCCAGCTTTTTTAACGATTTCAAGAACTGCATTTTTAACGCCTTCAACGCCATCAGCAGGAACAAGCATAGCTACGCCGGATTTGTTTTCGGAACCGAAACCTTTAAGTTCTACTTGGATATCTACTTTATCGCCAGGAACGATATCAGTGTAGATAATAGCTGGAGTGTTGTTTTGAGTGTTCTTACGGTTGAACAATGGCTCACCTACAACGGATTTACGAAGGTAACCTTCGATGTAACCAGCTGCAACGCCTTCATTGATAGCTTCAGTAAGGTCGCCACCAACGAAATGAACGTCTTGACCTACTTTTAAGAATACCATTGTCATACCAGTATCTTGGCAGTATGGACGATCTTCAGCATCAGCGATTTCAGCGTTTTCGATGAGTTGATCAAGAACGATACGACCTACTGGAGACTCTTCTGTTTCACGACCTTTTTTCAAGCCTTCATAGATGTCTTTTGGCAAGTGGTAAGCTGCATCCATACATAATTGACGGATAGTTTTTGTAATTTCAGATACTTGGATCTCGCGCAAGATAATCCCTCCTCAGGAAAAATTGAATATTAATTCTAATACCGTGAGATAACTTTTAATTCTCAAGCGTATAAGATATGTAAAACTCATACACATTGAGATTTACTCTATGCATCAATCGTAACACACAATATACAGCCTTTCAACGCCTCAACTATACAGTTTTCTCAATGCTTTTTAGCTTTCTGAGAATAGTTTTCATGAATATTTTTTTGTATATATTTCGGTATTTCAATAGACTATATATACCATGTTTTATAATGATGAAAACTCTTTCATAATGTGACAAAAAGTCATAGTTTATCATACATTAATCCTATTTTTCACACCCCTTTTCTATAGAGGCTTTCTAATATATAGATTTAGTTTATAATTAACCACAAACCTAGACTATATCTAATAAGATAAATACACTTTTTTTATTAACTGATATTTCTTTTTCAAATAAACCTTTTAAACTTTTTCTACAATGCATATGTATACCGATTATCTTCAATATACTTATATTGCTAACTCTCATTAATATTTTCGTCATTTAATACCTTATAAACACAGTAACTAACTGTGTTTTTCAAACTCTATAGATTTTATTAATTTTAGTGACTTTCTTATCAATATTTTTAATAACTAATTTTACGTATAAAGTTATGTGTTTTAGTCATACTTAACGAGGTCTATTTTTATAGTAATTTTTAAAAAAAGGCTTGCTTTTTATAATTAATCTAACATATAATAACAATCGTACCATTCCTCGATAGCTCAGTCGGTAGAGCAATCGGCTGTTAACCGATCGGTCGTAGGTTCGAGTCCTACTCGAGGAGCCATTCTGGCCCGTTGGTCAAGCGGTTAAGACACCGCCCTTTCACGGCGGTATCCCGGGTTCGATTCCCGGACGGGTCACCACATGGACGATTAGCTCAGCTGGGAGAGCGCCTGCCTTACAAGCAGGATGTCGGCAGTTCGATCCTGTCATCGTCCACCAGACCAAAGGAGCAAGCATACTGCTTGCTTCTTTTTTTTGTATATGTGATATAATAGTACCAGTTGTTTTGTTTGTAATTTTTAATTGTGATTTTAAAAGAGTTTTATTAAGAGGAGGAATTATGTTTCGTAACTTCGGACTCTGTAAACGTCCCCTACTTGCAGTACTAGGTGTACTACTTGCATCTACCTTAGCAACAGCTAATGCTGCTACAATTGATATGAGTCAGTTGACTTCTAACGGAGCTAAACCTGTCGTAATTAGTTCTACGGCAGCCAACCAAAATAGTGCTGCCCCTATCGTAAATATCGAAACCAATACTCAGCCTACTACAAAGGTGGCAAATACACCTGTATCTACACCAATTTATGTCACTCCAGAAAAGGCAACTATTAATCCGTCTAACGCTAATTATGATGGCCATTTAGAGAACTTCCCGAGCCGTAAGGTAACGATCGTTGTACCAGCTAAATTACGCAATGAAAATACAGCGCAATTTGGTCATTATATGACAGATCGCTTGTCTAATACGCTTAAATATCCGTATTATGATACGGCTATTGTAAGTACTAATACACCAACTGCACAAATCAGAGCTGTTGACCTGGCCCAAATTGCAGCGGCACAAAATTCTGAAATTGTTATTATGCCAGTACCATTACAAGACATCTATGTACAAGTTAATGGTATTAATAGTCCATATGCATATAACGATGAAGATCGTGAAATCTACATTACTGCAAAAGTGAATGCATTATTGTACTACTACGATGTAAACGACAAGGTTGTTCACACTGTTCGTACAGGCTTCAACCAAACTGATGATTCTTTGACTATGCCAACACATAAGGCTGTTTGGAACAAAGTTATGACAGTATTACTTGATAAACTGCCATACAAACGCATTCCGACAGACCGCGACCGCTACCAAGCGCCTGGTATTAACTCTGAAACACCAGTTGTACTTGATTTCCAAGTAGAACAACCAAGAAATACAGCGTACTCCTTAAAAGGCGTTAGCGTATTATAATGAACAAATAATTTAATAACACCTAAATACGTACTAACACGTAAAATACGTACAAGAAAAGGCTAGCCCCTCGGCTAGCCTTTTGTCTTATAGTTGTTTAGTTACATGCAAACGCAACAAGGCACGTTGCAATGCCGCTTCTGCTCGCTCTACATCAATATCAGGTGTAGGATTAGCCAAACGGCCTTCAGCACGCTCTTTGGCACGCTGAGCACGATCCACATCAATAGATTCTGGATCTTGGCAATCTGGTGTTACAATACTCACCTTATTATGTTCGATTTCACAGAAACCACCAAATACAGCAAGTTCACGAGATGTTCCATCTGGTTGATCAATGCGTAAAGGCGCTAAGTCTAATGCAATAATCATAGGTGCATGATTTGGCAAGATACCAAAGCACCGTCGATAGCCTTACCTACGAAAAAAGTAGACTGACCTTCGAATACGACTGCATCAGGTGTAATTATTTGTAGGGTCATAGGTTCCGCCATGGATTATTCCCCCTTCTCTTGCATTTCCTTTGCTTTTTGAACGGCTTCATCGATAGTACCAACCATGTAGAATGCGCCTTCAGGCAATTCATCATGTTTACCATCTAAGATTTCTCTAAAGCCTCTCAATGTTTCGGACAATGGTACGTATTTACCAGGAGAACCTGTAAATACTTCAGCTACGAAGAACGGTTGACTCAAGAAACGTTGAATCTTACGCGCACGAGATACAGTCAATTTATCTTCGTCAGACAATTCTTCCATACCAAGGATTGCGATGATATCTTGAAGATCTTTATATTTTTGCAATACTTCTTGCACGCCACGCGCTACAGCGTAGTGTTCTTCACCAAGTACATGTGGGTCCAAAATACGGCTTGTAGAATCTAACGGATCCACCGCTGGATAGATACCAAGTTCCGCAATGGAACGAGACAATACTGTTGTCGCATCCAAGTGAGCGAATGTCGCCGCTGGAGCAGGGTCAGTTAAGTCATCGGCAGGTACGTATACAGCTTGTACAGAAGTAATAGAACCTTCTTTTGTAGATGTAATACGTTCTTGTAATGCCCCTACGTCATTAGCCAATGTAGGTTGGTAACCTACGGCGGATGGCATACGACCTAAGAGGGCAGATACTTCAGAGCCCGCTTGGATAAAAGCGGAAAAATGTTATCGATGAACAAGAGCACGTCTTGTTTCTTCACATCACGGAAGTATTCAGCCATTGTAAGGCCTGTAAGACCTACGCGCATACGAGCCCCTGGTGGCTCATTCATTTGGCCATATACGAGGGCTGTTTTGTTGATAACGCCGGACTCTTTCATTTCATTCCACAAGTCATTACCTTCACGTGTCCGTTCGCCTACGCCGGAGAATACGGAGTAACCACCGTGCTCTGTAGCAACATTGTGAATCAATTCCATGATCAATACGGTTTTACCTACACCGGCACCACCGAAAAGACCAATTTTACCACCTTTTACGTATGGAGCGATAAGGTCAACGACCTTAATACCTGTTTCCAAGATTTGAGTATCTGGAGAAAGGTCATCAAATTTAGGTGCTGGACGGTGAATCGGCCATTTTTCATCAGCTGCAACTGGAGCTGGATCATGGTCTACAGTTTCACCAAGTACGTTAAAGATACGGCCCAACACGCCTTCCCCTACAGGGACGGAAATAGGATTGCCAGTATCTTCCGCTTCCATATTACGTGTCATACCGTCAGTGGAGCTCATCGCAACGCAACGAACTGTGTCGTCACCTAAATGTTGCATAACCTCTACTACGATTTTTTGTCTATCGTGTGCTTTATGGTCATGGTAGATGTGGATGGCGTTGTAGATGGCTGGCAAATGACCAGCATCGAAGCGCACGTCTACAACTGGGCCGATGACCTGCACAACTTTACCAATATTATTACTCATCGACAGATGTCTCCTTATTTATTGCAAGGCATTAGCGCCACCAACGATTTCAGAAATTTCGTTTGTAATACTAGATTGACGCAACTTGTTATATTCAAGGCCTAAGGACTCAATGAGTTCCCCTGCATTATCTGTAGCAGATGTCATGGCAGTCATACGAGCACCTAATTCACTAGCTGCAGATTGCAACAATCCATTATAAACAGTAATTTCTAAATATTTTGGTAGCAACGCCTCCAAGACGGATATAGCAGATGGCATGAAATCATACTCCTGCCCTTTTACCTCATCTTGTGGTTGCTCTATCGGCAACAAGCGCTCAGCCTGTGCAATTTGCGTCATAGAATTTACAAAACGTGTATAGATCATGATGACTTCGTCAACTTCATGACGTTCGTATAATGAAAGTGCTTCATGCATGATGGCACGAGCATGTTCATAGGAAGGTTTATCGGAGAAGCCCGCATAAGACTTATCGATATGAATACCTCTGGATTTCATACTGTCTCTAGGTTTTCTACCTGCCGTAATTACACGGTATGTACTAGGATCTTTGCCTTTTAATTCTTCCATAGCAAACTTAAGTACATTAGACGAGAATGCCCCAGCAAGACCTTTATCCGCACCGACTACAATATAGCAAGTACGTTCAACAGGTCGAACATCTAAAAGAGGACTTTCAAAGCCTTCTAAATCACTATTAGACATATGACGCAAGATTTGCCCAATCTTTCTGCGTAAGGACGGGTAGCTTCCGCTTTTGTTTGTGCCCTACGAAGACGAGCAGAGGCTACCATCTTCATCGCTTTAGTAATTTGTTGCGTATTGGTAACACTTTTTATGCGTTTTCGCAAATCTTGTGCACTAGCCATACATTACGCCTCCTTACGAGACACTAATGTATGAGTAGAACCAAATGCTTCTACACATTCTGGGATTGCTTGTTTCAATAGATTTTCAGTTTCGTCCTCGATTTTCTTGGACGTTTCAATATTTGTGATAATTTCAGGATAGTTAGCTTTCACATAACGCAACAATTCCGCTTCGAATGCCAATACATCCTCAACTTGAATGTCTGCTAAATAGCCTTTTGTACCAGCATAGAGGTTAATAACCATTTCAGCTACGCTCATTGGCTCATATTGGCCTTGTTTCAACATTTCAGTTAAACGTTGACCACGATCAAGTTGAGCACGTGTAGCCGCATCAAGGTCGGAACCGAACTGAGCAAAGGCAGCCAACTCACGATATTGAGCAAGGTCCAATCGCAATTGGCCCGCTACTTGTTTCATCGCTTTAGTTTGCGCACTACCACCTACACGGGATACGGACAAGCCTACGTCAACAGCTGGACGAATACCAGAGTAGAACATATCTGTACCCAAGAAAATTTGACCATCCGTGATGGAAATTACGTTTGTTGGGATGTATGCAGATACGTCACCCGCTTGCGTTTCGATAATAGGCAACGCTGTAATGGAACCGCCACCAAGTTCAGGTGAAAGTTTCGCAGCGCGCTCTAATAGACGGCTGTGTAAGTAGAATACGTCGCCTGGATACGCTTCACGCCCTGGTGGACGGCGTAACAATAGGGACATAGCACGGTATGCAGCCGCTTGTTTTGTTAAGTCATCATATACGCATAATACGTGTTTGCCTTGGTACATGAAGTATTCACCCATGGCAACACCAGCGTAAGGAGCGATGTATTGAAGAGGTGCACCAGTAGATGCACTAGCAGATACTACGATTGTATACTCCATAGCGCCTGCTTCTTCAAGCTTTTGCACTACGCGAGCTACAGTAGATTCTTTTTGACCAATAGCTACATAAATACAAATAACATCTTTGCCTTTTTGGTTCAAAATAGTATCTAATGCAATCGCAGTTTTACCAGTACCACGGTCACCGATGATAAGCTCACGTTGACCACGACCGATTGGTACCATCGCATCAATCGCTTTAAGACCTGTTTGTAAAGGTTCATTTACAGATTGACGATCCGCAATACCAGGTGCTGGATGTTCCACAGGACGACGTTCTGTAGTTTGGATAGCACCCTTACCATCAAGAGGTTGACCAAGAGGGTTCACTACGCGGCCAATCAAGGCATCCCCTGCAGGAACGTCCATAATTTTGCCAGTACGGCGTACTTGGTCGCCTTCTTTAATCAAGAAGTCGTCACCTAATAGTACGGCACCAACATTATCTAATTCTAAGTTCAAAACCAAGCCATATACGCCGTGAGGCAATTCTAACAACTCACCGGCCATAGCTCTTTCAAGACCATAAATATGGGCGATGCCATCCCCTACGTCGAGAACAGTACCCACGTCATCGACATTGAGGTCAACATCATAGTCCTGAATCTGCTGTTTGATTATAGCAGTGATTTCTTCAGGCTTCATTTTCATATATACCCATTCACCCCTATCTAATAGAGTTCGTTCTTAATAAAGATTTTTCTAATTCTTCTAAACGGCGAGCTACAGAGCCATCAATGCGTTTATCCCCCACTTGGATAACGATACCACCCATAATGGATGGATCTTGACGCACGGATAAGATGACATCTTTTCCTGTAACCTCTCTTAGTTTAGCTTGTACAGATGCTTCTACATCAGCTGTGATCGGTTCTGCCACAGTTACAGTAGCTTCCAAAATACCACGAGCTTCACGTGATTTTTGAATAAACGCTGCAATAGCTTCCGCTATATAACGATGACGTCCACGTTTAATCATCACATAGATAAAGTGTAGAGCCACTTTGTCGATACTAGATTCAAAGATTCTACCAACAAGTTTAATCTTCGCATCTTCAGTAACGATTGGATTTTCAAGGAATGAACGAAGTTCAGGCTGTTCTGCCATAACGGAAGCTACATAGCCTAATTGCTCCTCCATGAGTTCCAAATTATTTTGTTCTTGAGCTAATTCAAACATAGCCGAACCATATTTATCTGCTACAATTTCTATGCTCATCGTATCACAACCCTATCGTTTTACTATCAAGTTGACGAATAGCGTCTTCGATCAATTTTGTATTAGTTTCGCTGTTCATATCTTTAGCAACAACTTTACCAGCCATAGCTACAGATAAGGAAACAACTTCATTGCGCAAGCTGTTCATAGCGCGATCGCGTTCAATAACGATATCTTGACGAGCTCGTTCTTTTTCATTTTCAATTTGAGAACGTGCTGCCGCTACTTCTTCAGCTGTACTTAGTTTAGCTTGATGATGTGCTTTCAACGATTTCTTGTGCTTCTTGGCGAGCTTTTGCAATTTGTGCCGCATAATCAGCTTTAATTTGCTCTGCTTCAAGACGAGATTGCTCTGCACTAGCTAAGTCATTGGCAATTTGCTCTTTACGAGCATTCATCATGCCTACTAATGGTTTATACGCAAAACGATGTAAAATCCAAACTAATATAAAAAAGTTTAGCATTTGAGCAAGAATTGTTCCTGGGCTTAAATCAACCAAGGTCGTGCCTCCTTGCTATTAACGGAATAACAAAATGAAAGCTACTACTACGCCAATGATAGGCATCGCTTCGATCAAACCAATCGCTACGAACATAGTAGACATCAATTGACCACGTAATTCTGGTTGACGTGTAATACCTTCGATTACTTTACTAGCTACCATACCGTCACCGATACCAGCAGCGATTGCACCACAACCTACTGCGATTGCCGCAGCTAAAGCGAATAAACCTTGAACTTCCATGATTAATCCTCCATTAAATAAAATTAGTGTTCTTCACTTAAAGCCATACCTAAGTAGTTAGCTGTAAGAACTGTGAAAATAAAGGCCTGAATAATGCCGATAAACAAACTAAAAGCAATCCAAATCCATGGTACTGGTACAAACCAAGGCAAGTTGTAGAGAATTTCTAATAAAATTTCACCTGCCACAATGTTACCAAATAGACGGAAAGCTAATGTGATTGGTTTTGCAATTTCTTCAAAAATATTCAAAACCAGCATGGCTTTATAAGGCTGTAAGAAATGGTTAAAGTAAGATAAACCTTTTACCTTGATCCCCATTCCCCATACTACAAGGCTACTACTAAGAGCCAATGCGGCAGTCGTATTAATGTCCGCAGTTGGTGAAGCAACAGCATGTAGAGTAGGCAGTAGGCCTAGTTCATTTCCGACAAAAATGAACAAGAAGAATGTGAATAATAATGAGCTCACCATCGGCCAATGTTTGCCAAGTGTTGGAGATAATTGACTTTCTAGACCTTCTAATAGTGCTTCCACTCCATTTTGAATGCCTGAAGGAACCAATTTTCGTCCACGAGTAGCTAACATGGTAATGATGATGACGATCGCCATCGTAATCCACGTAGCGATTAGGGTATCGATATTAAAGGATAGCCCTAGCCAGTGAACCACCTGATGGTGACCAGCATGCAATTCCACAAACTCATCCCCTTCCATAGCTTATAATGAAAACCTAATATATTTATAATAATATAAATATAATATATATATGTATCATCATACATCGTTATAGATATATAATCAACAGTTGAAAGGTAAACAATTCTAATTACTCATAAATGTATTGTGTATAATGCATTATTGGAATATATCTATAATTTAACACACATAAGATTAGAAATGTCGACTAAGCCACCAATAAACAACATATAATGCGGGCTGAATAAGTGCCACACCAACAAACATGCTAATAGCCTCTACACCGAGAATCTTTAATCCTAAGACTACTAATGAACCTACTAACATAAGACGCCATATCATCTGTCTACGAGCTTTACGAACGGCTTTATAAGGATCCCCTGATACAATGGATTGACCATGCAAAGCTAAACTTAGCAAGTAAAGTATCATTATAAAAATCCCCCAAAACCATCCCCATAGATACTGTTCTAGGCCACATAAAACTTGTATTATACCGCCTAAAAAGGCAATAAAAAAACAAGTCAGCAGCACACGCACTATGAATTTACATATTGATTCATATATACCTCACTACTTAACTTGTTTGTATAACATATAAAAACCTGCTATAGCTCCAATAAGACCAAATATAACCATACAGAGTGGCTCCGTTTGAAGCCATCCATCTAGTTTATATCCTAGCCAAATAAAGCCGCCTATACAGGAGACCAGTGTGACCCCCGCCGATGTTGCCATAGCGAGGGCTTTCACAAGATCCTTATCCATATTATTTACCAAATCGTTCAGGACGATTAGGATCGCCTAAGAACTCATGGCGCAACGCTTGGATGATGCGTTCAGATGCTTTGCCGTCACCGTAAGGGTTAACGGAGTTAGACATCAATTTATAAGCTGCTGTATCGCTCAACAATTCATGAGCCGCTGCATGTACTGCATCTTTATCAGTACCGACAAGGCGAACCGTACCAGCTTCAACAGCTTCAGGGCGTTCTGTTGTATCGCGCAATACGAGAACCGGTTTACCAAGGGCTGGTGCTTCCTCTTGAATCCCACCAGAATCAGTAAGAATCAAATAAGATTTAGCCATCAAATTCGCAAATGGTTCATAATCAAGTGGATCGATTAAGGTAACACGTTCTACAGAACCGAGTTCCTCTTGCACCACTTGGCGAACCTTAGGATTCTTATGTACAGGGAACACAACTTGAATATCTTCAAATTCATTAATTAAATCGCGAATAGCTTGATATACGTGGCGCATAGGCTCACCCAAGTTTTCACGGCGATGTGTAGTAACAAGAACTGTACGTTTTTCAGGATCCAGGCCATTAATAGCCGCATCGTCGAATACATAATTGTCTTGTACCGTTGTATCAAGGGCATCTATAACAGTATTGCCTGTTACATATAGATGATCTGTATTGATATTTTCTTTTTTAAGATTGCTTTCAGAGCTAGAAGTCGGTGCAAAATGATAGGTCGCGATAGAACCAGTCAATTTACGATTCATTTCTTCTGGGAACGGAGAGTAAATATCACCGGTACGAAGGCCCGCTTCTACATGGCCTACAGGAATCTCTTGATAGAAAGACGCCAAAGCACCTGCAAAGGTAGTTGTAGTATCACCATGAACGAGTACTACATCAGGTTTTGCTTCTTCTAGTACATCCTTAAGGCCTAGCAAGGCACGATTTGTCACATCGTACAAAGTTTGGCCTTGACTCATAATATTTAAGTCGTAATCTGGGGTAATATTAAACAAGTTTAGTACTTGGTCGAGCATATCGCGATGTTGCGCCGTAACGGTTACAATCGGTTCCATATCTGGTGCTGCTTCTAATGCTTTCACAAGAGGAGCCATCTTGATAGCCTCAGGTCTTGTACCAAAGATTGTCATAACTTTTAACATAGTTGCCTCCAACATAGTAGGATAGAAAAAATGGGGCGCCAAGCGCCCCACATATGGTTATTCCTTATGGGAACCCTCTGATTCCTCTAAAGCTTTTGCCAATTCTTCACGATCAAAGGAAATAGTTTCATCTGAATCGCTGCGTTCAATTGTAGGACGCGGTAGTGGATGTCCAGCCGCATCACTATGAGTAATAACCCCAAGACGACGAGCCACAAATACTACCTAAGAAAATAACGAGTACCAATGCGATGCCAATCCATGCATTGACCTCAGCTACGATGACGGATACGCCACCGAAAAGAGCTGTTACAGCATACATCATCAGTACAGCTTGCTTTTGAGTTAAACCTTGCGCTAATAAACGATGATGCACGTGACCTTTATCAGGTTTGAAAATTGGACGACCGCTAATTTTACGGCGTACGATAGCAAATAATGTATCCAGAATTGGTAGACCTAATACGATAGCTGGCACTACTAATGCAATGGTAGCGGCCGTTTTAACGGCACCCATAACAGAAATAGCCGCCAAGGTATAACCGAGGAGCATAGAACCCGTATCACCCATAAAAATTTTCGCTGGGTTAAAGTTATACCGCAAGAACCCTACTGTTGCACCTGCAAGTGCAAGAGATATACATGCTAAGTCAGTTTGGCCAAGTTGTAACGTCATAGCGCAAACAGCAATACAAGCAATGAAGGAGATTCCTGCTGCCAACCCATCAAGGCCATCGATGAGGTTTACGATATTCGTAAACCCTACGATCCAGAAAATAGTCAATGGAGCAGCCCAATATTTAAGGTATACTACACCACCCCAAGGAAGGTTGATGAAATCTACACGAATATCATAAGCTACCAAAATAGCGGCTGCTATGATTTGGCCCATTAACTTAGTTTTTGGCTCAATCTGTTTAATATCATCCCAAATGCCTACAAGCACAAGAATAACAGTACCAAGTACAAAGCCAAATAGTTTATGATCATGTGGAATAGATCCATTAAAGAGGACCGATCCTACATAACCGAGAAAGATTGCTAACCCACCAAGTCGTGGAATAGCACCATGATGCACCTTTCGGGCATCAGGTTTATCTATTGCCCCTACAGCAACGGCAAAGCGTTTTACCAAAGGGGTTAGTGCAAAGGTTATGATGAGCGCTAGAGCAAAGGCCCATACATAATCGAGCACATAATCACTCATAAGATACCTCCAACAACTAGGTTGAAAAACGAGATTAGTTCGTTAAGCTACGAATAGGTGCAGGAATACGACCACCGCGAGCGATGAACTCAGCTGCACTATACGGACTCACTTCAATAATTGGGGCATAACCTAATAGCCCACCAAACTCAACAACCTCTCCAACAGTTTTTCCTGGTACAGGAATTACCCGAACTGCAGTTGTCTTATTATTAATCATACCGATAGCTGATTCATCTGCAATAATGGCAGAAATTGTATCAGCCGTTGTATCGCCAGGAATCGCGATCATATCAAGGCCTACAGAACATACACATGTCATAGCCTCTAATTTATCAAGTGTTAAACTACCACAAGATACGGCATCAATCATGCCCGCATCTTCAGATACAGGAATAAATGCACCACTGAGGCCACCAACGTGAGAGGATGCCATAAGGCCACCCTTTTTCACTGCATCATTCAATAATGCAAGTGCTGCCGTAGTACCATGACAACCACAAGAGGACAAGCCCATTTCTTCAAGAACATGAGCTACCGAGTCACCTACAGCTGGCGTCGGAGCCAAAGATAAATCGATAATACCAAACGGTTTACCAAGACGGCGAGATGCCTCTTGTGCTACCAATTGGCCTACACGAGTAATTTGAAAGCAGTCCGTTTAATAGTTTCTGCTACAACGTCAAAGGATTGACCACGAACAGATTCAAGGGCATGTTTAACAACCCCTGGGCCAGATACGCCTACAGAAATGGCGCTATCCCCTTCAGTGACACCAAAGAAGGCACCCGCCATAAATGGATTATCCTCAACAGGATTACAGAAAATAACTAGCTTAGCACAGCCAAGAGCATCATTAGCCTTTGTTAGCTCAGCAGTTTTCTTAACGATGATACCCATGTCGCGCACTGCGTCCATATTGATACCAGTTTTAGTGGAACCTACCGCAACGGAGCTACATACGATATCCGTAGTTGCCAATGCTTCAGGAATAGAGTCAATTAAAATGCGGTCAGCTCGTGTAGCTCCCTTTGTTACAAGGGCAGAGAAACCGCCGATAAAGTTAACCCCTACAGCCTTCGCAGCACGATCCATAGCTTCTGCTACAGGTACATAAGATGTTAAATCACTACCACCAGCCACTAGAGAAATTGGCGTTACAGAAATACGCTTGTTGATGATAGGAATACCGAACTCGCGCTCAATATCTTCACCTGTAGATACAAGGTGTTCTGCTTCTTTTGTAATGCGATCATAAATGCGATCACATAGCTCTTTACCAGAGCTAGATGCGCATTCTAACAAGCTAATCCCCATCGTAATGGTACGAACATCAAGCTTGTTATCGTGAATCATCTGATTCGTTTCCAAAATATTGTCGATAGATAACATAGTGCCTCTATCCTACACGGTGCATGCTCAAGAAAATATCTGCATGCTGTGCACGGATTTCAACACCAAGTTCTTTACCTTGTGCATTCAAAGCCTCTTGGATAGATGTAAGGTTTTTCATATCTTCAGACTTTGTTTCACACATCATAATCATATTGAAAACGCCATCAAGAATGGTTTGATTAATAGACATAATATTTACACCGTGGTCAGCAAGTACTGTACTAACCCCAGCTATGATACCAACGCGGTCAACGCCGACAACGGTAACAACTAATTTCATAACATCACCTTTTCTAAGCACTACAAACTATATAGCCAATATAGGGTATTCAATAAACTATATTAATATATTATATCACATTTATTACTTTTAGACGGTGAAATCTTTATGAGATTACACTTCGTCAGATAATGCGGCTGTAACAATTTCTTCACCCGCCGTTAAGAGTGCGATAAGACCTTTATCCCCTTTATAGCTTTCACCATAAATTTTATATAAGTCTTCAGTGCCAGAAGGACGAGCCACAAACCAACCTGTTTCGGTTTCTACACGAACACCATCAATAGGCATATCCTTGTACAAGGACGTAGTGCGTACATTCGTAATAGCATCTCCATCGACCTCTGTAGCCGTAATAGAGCTTGCATTTAACTGTTTCAACTTAGCCTTAGCTGCCTTCGTACAAGCCGCATCAATACGACCAAAACGAGGGTCTCCACAACCTTCGACAATATTGTTATACAGTCTATCTACAGTAGCGCCCATGACAGCGTACATTTCCATGGCCAAAAGAGCCATTACCATACCATCTTTATCGGTAGTCCATACGGTACCGTCTTTTTTGAGGAATGATGCACCAGCGGATTCTTCGCCACCGATTCCAATTTCGCCATCAAATAATAAAGAGCTGAAATATTTAAAACCTACAGGTACTTCATAAACAGGAATATCTTTTACGGCCGCCCATTTATCAATCATTGTAGTACAAACAACGGTTTTACCTACCCCTTTATCCTTCCAACCACGCGTTGTAAATAGATAATCCGCAGCAGTTACAAGGAATGCATTTGGAGAGGTAAGACCATCCGCACTAACGATACCATAGCGGTCATAGTCAGGATCATTACCTACGGCTAAATCATAGTTACCGATTTGCTTGATAACGTCGGCCATGGCATATTCAGAAGAGCAATCCATGCGAACCTTGCCATCATGGTCATACGTCATAAAGCTAAAGGTTGGATCATACTCATCATTGATAATATCCATATTGAGGTTATAACGCTCTTTAATAGCGCGCCAGTAACCAAGACCACTACCGCCAAGAGCGTTTACAAGAACCTTCGGTTTAGCACATTGAATAGCTTCCATATTAATGATAGAAGATAATTCTTCAACATATAAACCTTTATAATCATATGGAACTTGTCGGTCTGGTTCAATATTATCGATACTAATTCGTTTGAACCCTTCTAATTCGCAGTATGCACGCACATACTCATTAGCGCGAGTTTCAATCCACTTTGTAACAAGGGTATCCGCAGGACCACCATTCGTCGCATTATACTTGATGCCACCATTATCTGGAGGATTATGGGATGGTGTAATCACAATGCCATCCGCCTTATGATCGTGGCTTTCATTATAGCGAATAATCGCGCGAGACACAGATGGTGTGGGTACGAAATCCATATCCGCATCAACCATAGCCATCACGCCATTACCAGCGAGCACCTCTAACACAGTTATTAGGGCAGGCTGAGACAATGCATGTGTATCTTGCCCAACAAAGAGCGGACCAGTAGCGCCAAATTGCCCACGGCCATCACAGATGGCCTGCGTAATAGCCGCTACATGTAAATCTGTGAAAGTACCATTTAAGGATGTACCACGATGGCCAGATGTACCAAAGGATACTAGTTGTGTCGGATCTGTAATATCCGGTGCATTATCAAAATAAGCATCCACAAGGGTTTGCACATCAATAATATCTTGTTCTTGTACAGGCGTACCTGCTAATTTGTGAGCCATAGGAACCTCCTAACCTCATCATGAGAGAATCTCTCTCGAATTATTAATTTTATATTTTTACAATCAGATACAAGTAATCTACAAAATGTATATAACATTCACCAAAACATTATATTTACACATAATTAATATAAGATGACAAAGAACAACAATTTCAATAAAATATTATTTATATTTGTTATTTTTTACTTCTTATAGCTGTTTTATTTATTATCAGTTACAGCAGCAGTAGCATCTTGAGCTATTGTGCCTTGTGCTTTCAACTGATTGGTTACCTCAGTTGGCAAAATAGGACGAGTAAAACCTTGACCGATAACCTCTTGAGCATCGGTAATCAAGATAAATACATTTGGATCTGCTTCTTCAATAACCTCTTTCAATTTGTTAACTTGTAACAGGTTAACCGCTACCATAACAATATTTTTGGGCGTTCGAGTATAGGCTCCAACACCTTCGATGATCGTTGCGCCACGACCTACCTTGTTGATGATACATTCGCAAACATCATCAGTACGATAGGTGATGATGAAAGCAACCTTTCGTTGATTGAAACCGATAACAACCTTATTGGTAATAATAGTGTATACATACACACTAATAAGTGTTACCGCTACTGCTTCAAGACCGACAACGCCTACAGCAGCTAATAGAATGGCACAGTTGATGGCACTATTAATAGAGCCCATTTGAAGGCCATAATATTTTCGAACAATAAGAGCAATTGGATCAAGACCACCTGTATTACCGCCTACACGGTAGACAATACCAAGACCTACACCAGTCGTAATACCGGCCATCATGGAACTCAGCAATGGATCCTTAATAATCATGTCATACTGCAGGAAATCAAAGAGATCAATCATCCAAGATAACATGAGTGTCCCGTATAGCGTCTTTACTACGACACGTGTTCCAAGCCATTTCCAAGCAGCCCAGAATATAGGAATATTTAAAATCATATTCCAAGAACCAACGGATAAACCCGTTACATAATATAAAATCAAACCGACCCCACTAATACCAGTACTAACTAGTTTATGGGGCAATACAAAAGTATCAATACCGGCACCAAATATAGCACATCCAACGGCGACCATAAGGCATTGATACACAACATCTTATACTTGGCGAACATAGCTCCCTCCAAATTGCCATTTCACTATAAATATTCTATAATGAACTAACTAAACTATACGCTATTTACAATACTATTAAGAATTGAACAACATGTGTATACAAAATCATCATAAACCACTTAATGGTTATTTTCAATCACTTTATAACAGTATAAAATAAACATATAAACTGCATATATTATGTACATTAAGAACGAGGCTATTATGAGTAAAAGTTTTGAGCAACTCGGTTGCAGTAAAATCAACATCGGTCTGGCTATTACCGGTAAGCGTGACGACGGCTACCACGATATCGATTCCATTTTCCAATCCATTCGTCTTAGCGACTCTATTTATTTTGCTAAACACCATTCCGTAGTTTTTTCTGGAGGTGCTCCAGAGTTGCCTGACTACATGCAAAAACTGGTAACCTACGACGAAGACAATTTAGCGCTCAAAGCGTTACGCGCAGTACAAGCCTATACAGGCTGTAAGGCAGGTGCTGCTATTCATTTATTAAAACGCATTCCTATTCAAGCAGGTCTCGGCGGTGGCAGTGCAGATGCAGCAGCCATGCTATTAGGCCTCAATCGCTTCTGGGACTTACGCCTCACTCAAGAGGAGCTGTTAAAAATCGGTGCCACCCTCGGCTCTGACGTACCATTTCTATTGCAAGGTGGTACAGCACGCGGCACAGGTCGCGGCGAAATACTAACCTATAAACAATCGCCAGAACCGCACTGGTTATTACTCGTTAAACCAAAGGTATCTGTTTCTACAGCAGCTGCTTATGGTCGCTTTAACGGTAAATCAGAAGCTACTAAGAAAACAATTGATACTGTATTAAGCCACGTTGAAAACAACGACTTGACATCTGCTTTCACTAGTAGCGCCAATACCTTTGAAGAACTATTATTCCCAGATCACGAAGAGCTTGTAATCTGTAAAGAGTTCTTTACAAGCCGTGGATACCCAACCATCATGACTGGCAGCGGTCCAACGATGGTAGTATTACTTAATAAACCAATGGAGGCATTGCAGCTCCAAGAGGAAATTAAAGCAGCTGGCCACGATTGGCTTTCCCTCATTACTAAAACATGTACACAGGAGGACTTACCATGACAAAACGGTTACAACCTATACGACTCGATGCGTATAAACCACTGAGAGAAGTTGTAAGTGAAACATTGCGTCAAGCCATCCAAGATGGTGTGTTAAAGCCTGGTGAACGTCTCATGGAAATCCCTCTCGCTGAAGAGTTGGGGGTGAGCCGCACACCGATTCGCGAAGCCATTCGTAAATTAGAACTAGAAGGCTTTGTCGTTATGGTTCCTCGTCGTGGTACTTACGTTGCTAATATTTCTTTAAAAGATATTACCCAAGTATTTGAAATTCGATCGGCCCTCGAAGAATTAGCCGCAGGTCTTGCAGCAGAACGCATCACCGAAGAAGAAATTGAAACTTTAGAACGAATGCTTGTAGAAATCGGCGACCATATGGAAAACAAAGATATGGACTCTGTTGTAGCAGCAGACGTAGAGTTTCACGAAGTGCTGTACCGCGCCTCTCGAAATGAACGATTAGCGGACATCGTCCATAACTTGCGTGAACAAACCTACCGCTTCCGTAGTTTCTCTATGAACCAACCTGGTCGACTTAGAAAAACATGGGAAGAACATCGTCAACTTGTAGAAGCAATTGCTACTCATAATGCCCCACAAGCTCGTAAACTCGCAAGAATTCATATGGAACATTCTGAACAAACCCTATTACAAGGTATGGAAGAGTCCCAAGAATTCGGCCATCCACAGAAGTAATACAGAACTACATACGAAAAACATAAAATCACAGCTCTTTTGGGCTGTGATTTTGTATTTTGTATCCAGTATTATGCATTTCTCTCATATCCTTTTAACCCCCATATTAATTGAACTTTTAAAGTTTTCCTGCCTAAGTTATAAATTTTTTTACGAAACCTAGTACTGAATTAGCATAGCTTTTAGTCATAATACCATGTCTTTTTTACATACATTCGTTGTATAATTTATTCTAAAGGCGTGCGATTTATATGGCTTTATTTAGAGAAAGGACTGATACTCAATGCAAGCCCAGTTAAACGCTGCAATATCTATGATCAATGGATATTTGTGGGATTATCTTATTATCTTCATCCTCATCGGTGCAGGTCTTTATTTCACATTTACAACTAAATTCGTACAAATTCGATACTTAGGTGAAATGATTCGACTCATTGCAAGTAGTGCAGGTGAAAAACCGAAAAAAATCATATTTCTTCATTCCAAGCATTCTGCGTAACGACTGCATCTCGTGTAGGTGTTGGTAACATCGCAGGTATCGCGATTGCCGTAGTAATAGGTGGCCCTGGTGCTATCTTCTGGATGTGGGTTATCGCTCTTCTTGGCGCCTCCACAGGCTTCGTAGAATGTACATTGGCTCAAATTTACAAAAAACCTCTAGCTAATGGTGGTTTCTATGGCGGCCCTGCATACTACATCAAACAAGGTCTTAACAGCCCTGGTTTCTCCGTTTTATTTGCCGTACTTATTACAATTACTTTTGGTTGGATTTACAACTCCGTACAAGCTAATACATTAGCAGCATCCTTGGTAACTCTTGATGTACCTGCTCATATTACTGGTGGTGTAGTAGCTGCTTTAATCTTAGTTATCGTATTCGGTGGCTTAAGCGCAGTTGCAAAAGTTGCAGAAATTCTCGTTCCAGTAATGGCATTTGCTTACATCGGCACAGCATTATACGTTATGATTACTAACATTACACAATTGCCGCATGTATTCTATTCTATCTTCTCTAACGCTTTCACACTTGATGCAGCTGGTGGCGGTCTCTTTGGCACCGTTATGATGACTGGTATCAAACGTGGTCTATTCTCCAACGAAGCTGGTCAAGGTTCCGTTCCTAACGCGGCGGCTACAGCTACTGCAAACCACCCAGTTGAACAAGGTTTAATCCAAGCGTTCGGCGTATACTTAACAACATTCATCATCTGTACAGCATCCGCGTTCATCGTTCTTATCATTGGCGATTACACAACTACAGGTCTTACAGGCGTTGCATTGGTACAATATAACTTAGCTCAAGAGCTTGGTCCATGGGCTCCATATGCAATGGCATTGTTCATCGTTATGTTCTCCTTCAGTTCCCTAGTTGGTAACTACTACTATGGCGAGATCAACATTACTCACCTTACAGATAAAAAGATTTATCTTAACCTCTTCCGTATTGGTGTAGTAGCAATGGCTTACATTGGTTCCGTTGCATCCCTTGAACTTGTATGGAATGCTGCCGATTTATTCATGGCTTTCCTTATTCTTACTAACATAACAGCTATCGTATTGCTTAACAAACAAGCAGTTGCTGCACTTGCTGACTACGTAGATCAAAAACGCCGTGGCATCAAAGTCCCTGTATTCAACAAAAAAGTACTACCTACTCAAGAAGGTTTAGTATGGTGGGGCGATGGCCAAACTACAGACAGCACTGCTGCTGAAAAACATTAATCAATCGATTAATTAAATCATTACACACATAAGGGTCCTTATTCCTCCGAATAAGGGCTCTTATTTTTTTTGAAAGCTTTTAATTTACATACTAATCTCGGTTAACTAAAAGAAATTTATACACTACGCCAAAAACTACTAAAAGCAAATTTATACATTAAATCGAAACAACTGAGCAATTTTTATACACTAGCCGCAGAAGGCTAAAGCAATTTTTTCTCCTTTAATAGCAGTGAGTAAAATCACAGCATTTATCTATATTTTTACTTACTTTCAACGATTTAAAACTATAGAATATATTTATAAAAACGAAAAGGGTATTATGTATACAACGTCGAATACATAAGTATGTGAAAATTTAGCACAATTAATAAATTTACTCTGATATTCAGGAGGCAATTATGAGCGGTTACAACCCATATGAAAACATGCTAAACACTTTAGACGTAGCAGCTGAGAAACTCGGCTACTCTCGTAGCGATTACGAAGTATTACGTCATCCAGAACGCGAATTAAAGGTAGCAGTACCTCTTCAACTAGACAATGGTGAAGTTCGCGTATACGAAGGCTATCGTTGCCAGCACTCCACATTACGCGGCAGTGCTAAAGGTGGTCTTCGCTTCCATCCAGATTCTGATGAAAACGAAGTTCGTGCATTGGCAGCTTGGATGACTATTAAAAACGCGATTGCTAACATCCCTTACGGTGGTGGTAAAGGCGGTATCAAAGTTGATCCTAAAACTTTAAATCCTCGCGAATTAGAACGCTTAACTCGTAACTTTGTACGTCGTATTGCTCCAATCATCGGCGTTAATACTGACGTTCCAGCTCCAGACGTAAATACAAACTCTCAAATCATGAGCTGGATCGCTGACGAATACAGCACATTAAAAGGCGAATGGAGCCCTGGTATCGTTACTGGTAAACCTATCGAAGTAGGCGGTTCCTTAGGGTCGTAATGAAGCGACTGGTCGCGGCTGTCTCATCGCATTACAAAGTTACTTAGCTAAGAAAAACTTAGACATCAAAAACCTTACTGTAGCAGTTCAAGGCTTCGGTAACGTAGGTTCCGTAGGTGCTCGTCTTATCGCTCAAGCAGGCGCTAAAGTTGTTGCTATCGGCGACGTAAGCGTTAACATCTACAACCCTAACGGTATTGATGTGGAGAAAAAGCATACGAATATGCTAACTCCCATGGTCGTTCCCTTGAAGGTTACAGCGAACCAGGTATGACTACAATTGGCGCTCAAGAATTATTGGCTCAACCAGTTGATGTATTGTACATGGCAGCTCTTGAAAACCAATTGAACAAAGACAACATGGAAAACATCCAAGCTAAAATCATCTTGGAAGGTGCTAATGGCCCTACTACTAATGATGCAGATAAATACTTCTATGAAAAAGGTATCGACATCATCCCTGACGTTCTTGCTAACGGCGGCGGCGTAGTTGTATCCTACTATGAATGGGTACAAAACAAAGCAAGCTTCTACTGGACTGAAGAAGAAGTTAACGAAAGATTAACTAAAAATATGCAAAATAGCTTCGAAGCTGTTTGGGAAATGCAACATAAATACAATGTACCACCTCGTCAAGCAGCGTACATGGTTGCTCTTGAACGCCTCGTAGTTGAAACTAGATGGCGCGGTTATAACTGCTAATCCTTTCTACCTCCATAACATTTAGCCATAAAAAAGGCGTAAGCTCATTTGAGCTTACGCCTTTTTGTTTGCCTATAAACCTTTTTATTTATCTATTTTACTTGAAAGCACCTACCAAAGCAGCAACACTAGGACGACTGATCAATGCTTTCACTAAAACAGAGCCAAGAACAGCTGGGATTGTTTGACCTACGATAAGGTTCAATACTAATGGCCAGTATGGAAGGCCAAGCAACGGGCTAAGCCATAACGGCACACACAATGCAGGTACAAAGATGATTGGCAATATCGCCCACCAAGCGCTAAGGCCAAGCTTACGCATACCTACAATAATACCTGTTGTTAAAATACCGACACCAAAGCCGCCCATCATATCAAGGATACCAAGACCACCGAATAGGAAGTTAGAAATGAGGTTGCCAATCCCCATGGGAATTACCAAAAACGGAAAGGCATAAGCAAGTGCATATAATGATGTTGCTATACGAATTTGATACGCTCCGAAAGAAACGCTTTGCGTTACATACAATACAACGATGTACAATGCCACAACCATGGCAGAAATAGTTAATTTACGTGTAGTAATCATAACACTCACCTCCTCAAATAAAAAAAGCATGGCAAAACTACCATGCTAAAATGCTTATGAATTTCCGTAGTTTTGTTTAGAGACAGGATGGTTTCAAACTGTCTTATTTAGTTGTGCACTTATAATATCATATATTTTCGATATTTACAAGTCATGAGGAGATATAGAGTACTAAAGCGGCCTTTACTAACTCCTGATATCGGTCTAATGTAGGCATAGACAGGGGCGGTGGCAGATACCTTTTCCGCATCGCTCCACTGGCTATACGGTCATCAGCCTAGGGCCTCGACCTGCCAAAGTCGCTCTTTGAAAAGGTATCTACCACCACTGCGAATTTAGAAAATCAATGTTACGGATATTAGTAATTCTAAAGGCCGCTTTAACTCAGCATCCTCCAAATGATAAATAATATGAAGTATATTACTCATCAAAGCGCCTCAACTAGTCTAAGCCAGTTGAGGCGAGCTAGTGACATATAAATCCACCTAATCCCCAATATACTATCTTATCTATTAGAATATATAGCAAAGTAGCCGCCTAAAAGGCGACTACTAATAGAATCCAGTTTTTAGTGAATGTAGAGGTACTGTATTATAGTGCTGGATCTTCGACGCCGTTGGCGTGGAAGGCAGCTTGTCTATCGATGCAGGTACCGCAGTGGCCACATGGTTTGTCACCGCCTTCGTAGCAGGACCAGGTTAAATGGTATGGTACGCCTAGGCGTAGGCCTTCTTTTACGATGTCTGCTTTATTGGAGTTGATAAATGGTGCTTCTAGAGAGCATTCTTTACCAGATCCTTCAAAGATCGCGTCGCCCATGGATTTGTAGAAGTGTTCTGTACAGTCTGGATATGCATTACCAGCCGCATCATCGCTATGGGCACCGTAGTAGATATATCCGCAGTCTAGAGATAAGGCTAAGGAAGCCGCCGCAGATAGGAATAGACCATTTCTAAATGGCACATAGGTACTAACCGTACCTTCCCCTTCTGCCTCTTGTTGTTCTTTATAGGATCCTTGAGGAATTTCTTCACTAGATTGTGTTAATAGTGAACAGTTACTGAAAGCAAATAGTTTGGTAACGTCCATCGTTTTACCTTCAATACCATAGTGTTCTAAAATAGCTACGGCCGCTGCTAGTTCTTTACTATGTTTTTGACCATATTGAATGGATAAAGGCACAACATTGTCCTTACCAAATCTTTCAATGGCAAGGGCTAAACATGTAGTACTATCTACACCGCCGCTAAATAGTACGACGGCCTTTTGTTTTTGAGCCATATTATCTCCTTTTAACTATTACAACAGCCTCATCCGTAGATGAGGCTGTGCTTTTACATTCACTAAAATTTTATAGATCAATTACCAATTCTACTGGGCAGTGATCAGAGCCAAAGATTTGTTGGTGAATCTTTGCTTCTTGAATTTTGTCGTCAAGACGTTTAGAGGTGATGAAGTAGTCAATTCTCCATCCTGTATTCCGCTCACGAGCTTTGCCCATGTAGGACCACCAACTATATTGCTCAATTGCATCTGGATAGAGGTGACGGAATGTGTCTGTGAAACCAGCACCTAACAGTTCTGTCATTTTTGCACGCTCTTCATCGGAGAAGCCCGCATTTTTACGGTTTGTCTTAGGATTTTTAAGGTCGATTTCTTGATGCGCTACATTGAGGTCACCACAGAGAATGACTGGTTTTTTCTTATCTAATTCAAGCAAATAGTTGCGGAATGCGTCTTCCCAAGCCATTCGGTACTCAAGACGAGCCAATTCACGCTGGCTATTCGGCGTATAGCAACATACTAAATAGAAATTGTCATATTCAGCAGTAATAACACGACCCTCTTGATCGTGTTCTTCAATGCCGATACCATTAGTTACGGACAACGGTTTAATACGCGTGAATACAGCAGTACCACTGTAGCCTTTTTTCACAGCGCTATTCCAATATTGCTCATAACCTGGCAATTCCAAAGAAATTTGTTCTGGTTGCAATTTCGTTTCTTGCAAACAGAAAATATCTGCATCTAATTCATTAAAGGATTCCATAAAACCCTTTGTGACAGCGGCGCGTAGACCGTTTACATTCCAAGAAATTAATTTCAATTCTTACTCCTTTGCGATACTTCGCATCAATCTAATGTTATTCACCGTATTTAACTTGGTGAAAGTCTCTTTCACATAAAATATAAGCAAAGTTTTTGCTTAATATAAGCTAATCTAAAAATTATATTTTAGCGATATTACTGCTTTTTATGTTTTTTTGCATGTCTAGCTTCAGCGCGAGCCTTGCGTGCATTTTCGTTGGCCTTAAGGTCGCTTTCACGTTTCTCACGGAAATAATTAGCCACTGTAGACAAAATAAGAACTACTAACACAGTAACATTAAACATACCTGGGCCAAAATTATAAATGTGATAACACATATAGGCAAAGGCAACAACCGTTAACAATTGCTTTAAAAGATTCATTTGACCTCCTGTGTTAGTTTAATGTTTCTACACCTGTATTAAGTGGGAACCCATCATAAGTTATCCAATCACTAGAGCTGCCAACATATAATGCAGATTCCAAGCCAACTTCGCTCATAGTTAACAATGCATTACAAGCTGTAACACCAGAACCGCAATAGGTTACAACAGGTCGATTTTGATAAATTTCATTATAATACTCAGCCTCTAAGTCTTTCACAGGCTTCGGACCATCGACTGTATAGCCACTTTCATAGAAATGATTAACAGCACCAGGAATATGTCCTGTCATGCCATCCATCGTATCTACTTGAGATCCATCGTAACGGAAAGGCGCACGAGCATCAATGATAACATGGTCACCACTTTCACTAGCCTTGAGTACCTCATCACGACTCATCACCATATGCGTTGCAATTCATAGTTAAAAACAGACGGTTCTGCAGGTAACGGAGTTGGTTCTTTAGTTAGACTATGACCTTCCTTAACCCAACGTTCAACACCACCGGACAATACGCGCACATCAGTTAAGCCCATGTAACGCAACATCCACCAAAGGCGTCCCGCCAAGAAGAGCCAAGAGTCATACACAACAACCTTGGAATCACGAGTGATCCCGTAAGACTCAAATGTATGAGCCAAACGCTCCATATCTGGCAATGGATGACGACCACCATGCTCGCCCAAAGGACCTGTTAAATCCTTGTTTAAATCCACCGCGTAAGAACCTTTAATATGGCCTTTTTTATAATCTTGATAGCCTCGAGCATCTAAAATAATGACCTCATCGAGACAAGCTAACAATTCATTAGGAGTGATAAAATTTGACATAGGTACTCCTTTCATATAATTATATCGAAAAATACAAATCTGATAATATTATTATATACGAGTACAGGAGGATATACAATTTATTTTGGTATAGTGAAAGTTACAATTGCTAAAAGATATACATATAAAAAGAACTATATGGCATATATCAGCCATATAGCTCTTTTTCCCATATACTCTTTTTTATTTTATCTAGGTTACATTTCACAACAACGTCTGTATTGCACTTGTCGTTTGTTATTTTAACTTAATAATCTAATCGGAATTTATTACCACAACGCAAGCAAATATAAGTACGTTCCCAATCTCTTCGCAATTGTGGATAAACCGTTCTATTCCAAACAGTACGACGATGTATAGCATATATTAAAATAGCATACGCCCCAATATAAAGAAGTAGAGACCAATTACTCTTACTTAAACCTGAGACCAAAAGCACAAGTCCAAGACCAAAATAAATTCCCAAGGTCCCCATTATAAAAAGACTTGTTGTAGATTTTTTCTTTGGAGGGGTCGCCATCATAGAAAGTACTGTTTGTTGGGTGCCTACGGTATTCCCAACACCAACACCTACTCGGCCACTCATACCAACACCTACACCAGTAGTAACCCCACTTACATTAGAAAATCCACTTGCGTAAGCAATATTATAGATTTGAATATTTTCCGATTGACAATATGGACATTCAAACACATTCTCACTCATAAGGCTCTCCTATTTAATCTCAAATTATTGTAATCGGACTTATCCTACTAATCCTTAATGAGATATTAATGAGAGTCACAATAATTTTTAATTCTATTATAGTTATATGGCAATATATAAAATAATCTCAATACCTATTCCCAATTAACACTAATCGTAGTACAATATTCTAATTGGTTTTTATATTAGGAGGCGATTAGCATGGTCAAATTTAATACTAGCAAAAAAGAAATAACATTAGAAGAAATTCAAAATATTACTACGCCACTATTCAAAAAAAATATGGTTTTAAATCAGCTTATTTATTTGGTTATTATGCCTCTAACACAACAATTATCGATATTGATATAGAATTTATGGTAGAAGACTCTGATAAAACTGAAGAGTTAGATATGTTAGACTGGTATGATATGATTGATGATTTTGAACATAAGCTTCAACTACCTTGTCAAATCACAGATATGGATATTCTAAAATCTGATAATCATAACTACCTAAAGAAAAAATATTACGATAAATCTATTTTAATTTATAAGGAAAATTGAAGTAGCTCAACAAAGGGCCAGTAACAAAAGCTATATCTGATCCAACTAATTTTTGCAATTTCGCAAAATTAGGATGATACCTTCTAAATTGATCACCATCAATGACTAATAAATTATTATTCAATCTTTCTTTTGCTAACTCTACCAAAAACGGATTTACCAGCACCAGGTGTTCCACCAGTAACAATACCTTCTGGTTTATCTACTGGTGATAATGCATTATATTTTTTTGTAATTATATCTTTCCAGATTTTTTTCAGTAGCTTCTAAGGCCTCTTTCTCTATAAATGATTGTAAATCTTTTACTTTATCTATATTATCCATTATTAAGGCCTTCTAATATTGCTTGCTTATCTTTTATAAATTTTTATCTCTTTTTGATACTCTATGTCTTCTGGTTTTTAATCCATATAATTCGTCTCTTTTTATAAATTAAAGATAATCTATCTGGGTTCTCAAATTCAACAGTTTTAGAAGTTAAGCCTAAAATATGTGAAATAAGTTCGATTAATACATCCTTTTTCCATAAATGTAGCCATAATAATACCTCTTTTTCACTAACAAAAAAACAAATATTATCCACAAAAGTTATATTAGTTACTAATACTTTCTAATATAGCTTTTTTTCTTTAATAAAATCTACTTCTTTTTCATAATCTATTTCTTCTGGGCTCAATCCATACAACTTACCTTGTAAACGAAGTAGTGAAATAACATCTTTGTTATCAACATCAACATCACGAGCTGTTACAGCAACTACATGACTAATAAACTCAATTAATACATCTTTTTTTCCATCCAAGTAGCCATAATAATACCTCTTTTCACTAACGAAACAAATATTATCCACAAAAGTTATATTAGTTACTAATACTTTCTAATATAGCTTTTTTTATCTTTAATAAATGCTAATTCTTTTTTCATAATTTATAGCTTCTGGCTTCATACCGTATAGTGTATCTTGTAAATGAAGTAATTCAAGAAGATCTTGATTATCAGTTTTTAACTTTGTAGGCAACTGATCCTACAACATTTGAAATAACTTCAATCAATACATCTTTTTGCATAAATGTAGCCATAATAATACCTCTTTTCACTAACAAAACAAATATTATCCACAAAAAGTTATATTAGTTACTAATACTTTCTAATATAGCTTTTTTTATCTTTAATAAATGACAATTCTTCTTTATAGTTTATTTCTTCTGGATCCATACCATATAATTTATTTCTTAATTCTAGTAACTCTATTCTTGCAGGATGATTTAAATTATTATTATATGCAGTTAATCCTAATGCAGTTGAAATACACTCAATTAAAAATATCTTTTTTTCCATAAATGTAGCCATAATCAATTACTCCTATTTATTCATTTTATCCATGTAATCACGTAACAACATACGAATTGTTTTTAATTGTTTCTCAACATTACCATCAATCATTATTTTAGCCTTTATATGTTTCAATAACTTGTTTAATATATTGACTCATCTCATTAAAGTCCAATTCTTCTGGAGCAGAGCAATATTTTTTTCTTTCAAATCTAATAAAAGTTCTCTGTCTTTACTATTAGGATTTTTTTATTAATGACATATCCTAATGCTTGAAATACACCTTCTAATAAAAGCATCTTTTTGCATTAAAGTAGCCATATTCTTCCTCCTATATACATTATTTCTATAACTATATTATATAGTATAGTTTTATATAAAAATATTATTTTACATAAAATAGAAGGGGCTGTAACAAAACAGCCCCTTTCATATATACTTATAAGTTTTTTACTTATCAATTTTTTTGTAGTTCATCACCAATACGTTTTACGATACCGGTTACCAATGCATTCCCCATAAAGAACATACGCATACGATCAGAAACCTCTACTACTTCACCTTTCGCATTACGTTTATAGCGTGTCCAATCATCAGGAAAGTCTTGCAAGCGCTCAGCTTCAATTGGAGTAATGAGACGATATTTACCATTAATTTTCAAAAGATGTGTAGAGCGATTTACACTACCTTCAGAAGTAAGCATTGTACGCCCCGGCAGATCAAGAGAGTCATATTCACTCATACCACCTTCAGAGAAAGTATAAGTATGTCCATTAGCTGCAGTCCGTGTAATTTTCTTAGGCCCCCGAAGATATTTAAACTTCTCTAATTTTTCACCATCAATATAATACTCTTCTGGCACTTGATCAGGTGAAACCACAATCTCTTTCATTGGTATTGGTTCTTCATCACCTTTAGGTTCAGTTTCAATCGTATAATAGTACCCGTTTGTCATGAGTCCAGAGTTCCACATTTTACCATCTGAAAAGTTTGCAGAAACTTCAGCTATATCATCATCAAGCTTATTTGCATTAATACGTTTCTTAACTGCTTCACCTTTAACAGGGAATTGACGAGCAAAAAGCCCATCTTGAAAGATATAAGGTGTATAACAAGCTAAACGAGTATCTAAATCGACATCAGTAGGTAATGTGGCTTCATATTTAGTATGTAGTCGTTTCCCCACTTTGTATCATTTCTAAATACAAAGAAGAACACACGACGTCTCCGTTGAGCACGACCATAGTCAGCAGCATTGATAACACGCCACTCCACAGCATAACCTAATTGATTGAAAGCAGCCAACATAATCGCAAAGTCACGACCACGTTGGTTGGAAGGAGCCTTCAATAAACGGTCAACATTTTCTAAAACCAAATACTTAGGTCTAATTACCTCAGTAGCACGGATAATTTCCCAGAAAAGAACGCCTTTTTTCCCTTCAATACCAAGCTCATTCTTTTTACTACGTGCTACAGAATAGTCTTGGCAAGGAAAGCCTCCAACAATCATATCTACGCCATTAGATTTCATTTCCCCAAACTTTTCATTTGGAATTAAAGCTACATCGATTGGAATATGTTCCATATCAGGAAATCTATACAAACCTACTTCATAGGCATCCTGAGTCTTACGAGATGGCTCATACTGGTTAGAATATAGCGTTTGGAAAACTTCATTAGACGAATTCTCTAACCCTACTATAAACCCACCTACACCATCAAACATGGAGAATATTTTCATTACTTTACCCCTTAATTTATCAACTTCATAGATCCTTATTATAGCAGAAATACTAAAAAAGATCAAGATCAAATTTAGGCATTATTTTTTAGATACAGATTTTTTTACCTCTACACCTTCAGGAGTAACAATCCAATAACTATTAGCCAAGTTGATTAAATCTTCACGTTTAATAACTATATTTAAAGGCTGTTCATAGAGCTTCTCAGGTAAGGTTAAAACCCACTGAGGATATTTTCTTGCAACCAATAAATCAGTATCAAATTGTAAATGTGCCTTATTATAGTCAGGTCTATCGTCTAAAGCATTAATTAAAGAATCCAATTGATGTTCCAATTCTAAACGATATACTCCACGCGCTTTCATTTTTTTACGTAATATATCCGCTTTAGACTCAAATGTTTTAACCTCTTTACTGCCCATAGCACGCATTATAAGTTTATCTCTTGTCTTTACTTTAGGAATTGACAATACTTCGATTTTTAGAATATCCTCACAGACTAAATTATATTTATTAGCATCAGGTTTAATCCAAAGCCAGCAAAGAAAATAAGCATGTGTCTCCTTATACTTTTCATTTGTAAGCCAGCCTCGCTTTAGTTCTCCATCTTTTAAATAAGAAACTTCAAAAGCAAACGTTGATAAAGGCTCAGCCCCCAAATTATTTCTAGCATAGTGTATAGCTGCCTTTTCATCAATATTAATACATCTTGCTTCTTCTTCAGTCTCATCATTAATTATATACATAATTGTATCAATACCTTTGTGTTGTTGATCCATAGTAGTATTAGAATTAAAAGAATCAATTATCCCATCATCAACTAAATAACTATATAAATACTTTTGTAAAAATTCATTTACTGCTCTTTCACTTTTTAAATCGCCTTTAAAGGTAGATTTTTTCTCTGCCATAACACCCTCATTTTAAATCTTTTACTATTTCCGCTATATACTCTCTATTTAACCAATAACATTGTTTTGTTATCTCTTGACCGTCTGGCAATATAACCTTATCATTTCCATCTCTCCCTTTAGGACGTATATGGCAAACACCATTAAATTTAGCGCCTGGCAAATTATTAGATACACCATTACGTACAGTCTTAAGTTCAACGCCTGTTTCTAAAATTACTTTTGTAGTTTTCCAAAGGTCTTTTAATTCATGTTCAATGACAACTTCTGGCATATTCCAAAGCATAATACCTTTTAAGTAAGGCTCTCTATCTTTATTTTGTGTCTCTGTTTCATCGTATTGAAATACCACAAATAGATATTTTGTGTACTCAAAATTCTCATAAATTTGAGATTCTTCCCAGTCATCTCTAATCCAACGATTAAAATCAATTTGTTCAAAGGACATATGTTCACGAGGAATTCCATTGGGCTCAAGTCTTATAGTTTTAAATTTAATATTTGCTTAAATTGCAATATGAAATTGAACACTCTGTAAATCCATAACTTTATTAACTTCTTCAATGAAGACTTCTTGAGGCGTTTTGTAATTCAACAGCTTTCGGGGTAAATTGTTGCACCAATGTAACGCCCGCTGAATCGTTTCTTCTGACACAGCCTTTATGGGCGTTCCTTTTGGGATAAAGCGGCGTAATAGTCCGTTATGTCGTTCATTTGAACCGCGTTCTCCAGGCGAGTACGGGTGAGCAAAGAAAATAGATAAATCCTCTGTTTCTAATGTACTTATGTCTGCAAATTCACGGCCATTATCAGCCGTAATAGTTTTACATAACATGGATACATCGGAAACGGCCTTAAGAGACTCCAACCAATTTTCTAATGTCATTTTTACATCCACAGCTTTAGCGGATAGACAACGTAAGGCTACATATAGGCGAGACTTGCGTTCTAACAATGAAACAATTACTTCATCGCTTTTATTCTTTATTCCTCGGACCGTATCTAGCTCCCAATGACCAAATTCTTCGCGGGTAGCAACAGATTCATCACGCAGATCAATGGATTTACCTAACTTGCGTTTGTGTTGCCTGTTATGTCGCTTCTTATGAGAATGGCGAATAACACAAGGCAAATCCATTGGTTTAAGACCCTAAAAATGCCTTGGTAAAGGTAGTTATATAAAGTTTTAGTACACACCATTTCATTGCGTACAAACAAACCCTTACGTAAGGCGTAGCCAACAGCAGCATCTAAGGACCATTTATCGACTCTTACCTTGTTTTTCAACCCAAGATAAAAAAAGGGCTCAATAGAACCTGCTTTCAAAGTGTTGAAAAGAACCTTGGCGGGTTCTTTCATAGGCAAGCTGACCGCAATCTGCTATATACATAAGAACAGCCTTGTTTTGTTTAATTTGAACCACTGTTCCACGCTTTTTCTCAGTATAAATCGTAGTTCTAGAGCGTCCTAATGCCTTGGCAATAGTATTGATAGGATCACCAGCAAGAAGGCGTTTTTCAAGATAAAAAGCGCTCCTCTAAATTTAAGTGTTTGTTTGTGCGCAATGATGTGATAAGATTAGAGCAGTCCATATTAGTACCTCGTGATTGATTGCGAATTTGATACTCTAATCTTATCACTTGTACTAATATGGATTTTTTATGTGTTCAATTTCATTCTACAATTAAGCAATTTAATATTTGCTTTATTAAACTCTCTAAGGGATTCTAACTTAGTTCCTTTTACGCCTAATATAGCACTTATAAGATTCGCATTAAAGGCTTTATTTTTGGTAATGGAAATATCCATAAGTCTAGCAAGCTCAGACACTCTCTTACCAATATATGGTGCAAATTTCTCTTGTAATAGCTGTAAGGTAGTCTTACTTTTAAGCTCATCAACATTAAAGAGTGAAGGAATTGACTGCCTATCAATAACTCGTCTAGCAAAGGCAGTCATATAAGAACTTTTAAGAGAAAAGGCACGTTGTTTAGCAGGTATAGCTGAGAACGGTTGTTTTCTCACTGAATTAGCATTAACACCCTTAGTACATGCAGCTAGATACATCGTGTCACTTTCAGAAATATTATGGGCTTCACCTTGCTTAATTTTATTTATAATAGTTTGCCAGTCTTGTTTTATGATTTCCAAATCTGCAGGATCAAATTCGTGTAAAACTGATTTAACTATTGGAAACTCCTTTTTATCTAAGTCATCCTTATATAAGTAGAATACAATTAATAGATTCTTATTTTTCTGCCAAAAAGCAGAATTATCAAAAGAAGCCTTATAATCTTCTTCGTAATTGATTATGTTAAGAACTAACCGTTCTTTGGCTGAGAACTCTTTCTTTTTATTCTCCTTAATAGCCGTCACCTTTAGTTCTAATCCCAAATTCACGAAGTCGGCCTCGGCACGACTATTCACCGCAATTTTAAAAAGACCTTCTTCTAAAATCTGACCTATACCACCCTTATTCCCTTTACTTTCTAATCGATTATTTATATCGAATTCGCCTACCGTTTTCCCTTCCGCAGATTGTGCTACATCTAATACATCTTCAATAGAGTTATACACCTTATCTAAATTCATTAGAACCGCCTCCCATCGTATATATATAAATTATATCAAAGGTCTAAAAAGAATATACTAATTCAACTTTCACCAGTATTTTTTTATCTGTAAATCCCAATAATATATAACATAATATATGTTCACATCGAAATAATTTCATCAATCCCTTATGATTATTACTGGCATACGTCTTTTGTGGTCGCTTAGAGTTGTGATATATAATGTAACTAATTACCTAGCGTAGTGTACCAAAATGGATCCAAAAGAGTTAGTGTTTGCAAGAGCGTACGTAGCTGAAAGGGTACACATCAGTTAATAGCGGCCATTGTAATTTGGTGCGGCTATTATCGGTGGTGGAGGGCGGAGTGTATAAGAATTTCGTCATCCAATACAACGACAATTTTATATCATCAGCTGATGATCAACGCAATTGTCCCATATTGTTGCATTAGACATACATAACCCCACAGCGTAGAAGCAGTTAACCACTGCACCAACTCTGGAAGAGTTGCACAGTTCCCATAACACGACGTGACACTTTGTCAAGGGACCTCAAACCGCTTTTAGAAGTAGCAAAACAAGATAGTTCTACCCAGTGAAGACGTAAACCAGCAACAAATGACGTACTTCCGCTGCATTTCATCAAATTATTCCGATTGCATCACGTGTTTACTATGTAGAACGTCGATTTGAAAGATAATTTTAAAGGCAGCGATGAACTAGCTGCACAATATGTACCATTAGCCGAACACCACATGCATAATGCATTAGATTTAGCTTTAGATAATCGTAACAATGAACCTACACTGAGTGTATGAACGAGTATCAAGGCGAAAATCTGAAAATGCAATAATTTTATTGAATTAAACCTCATGACAGCACAAACTATCGACCTTATCGATCCAGATGGAAATACGGATACGCAAAAGGTTGAAGCTAACTTACAGCAAATTTCACAACGCATTAACAAATTACAACCCTGGTACGACTCCAGAAACACAAAATGCTGTACGAGAGTATCAAGATGCTGTAAAAGAGTTTGTTGCAGAAGCCCGCAACTATATTATTATTAACTCATCTTATGGCGAAGCCTATACGCAATTATTTATTAAGTATAATAAGATGATTAATAAAGCTAATTCTGTAAATATGGCAGACTTAGATGTAACAGAGAAAAATAAAAAATAAAGATATACAAAAAGAGGACCAAATGGTCCTCTTCTATTTTGTCTATTTAAGTTTAAGGTCTTTTGTAATGATGTAGTATTCAGACGGTGTCATCTTAATACCATCAATCTTCTTATTACCTACGATATTGGTTTTAGGATAGCCTAAGAATAATGCTACAGCGTTATCTAGCATGAGTTGTTGTGCGTTGATAACAGCATTACGGCGTGCCACAGGATCGTTAGCGCTTTCACCAAGGGCTAACAATTCATCAAAACGTGGATCGGAGAAGCCTGAGCCATTAGTTTCAACACCTGTACCCCAATATTGTTTCAAGAACCATACTGGTTCACCTGTATTAGCAGTTACTACACTAGAGATAATCATGTCATAATCGCCAGATTGAGATAAGGTGTCAATCACAGCATAGTCTACGATTTTAATTTGTAAATCTACACCGATTTTTTTGTAGTCTGCTTGTAATGCTTCTGCATATATTGGCAATTCAGGACGAGATGTATAAGCATAGAAATCGAGTACTAGGTTTTCACCATCTTTATCTACAATGCCGTCGCCATTCGTATCTTGATAGCCTGCACGTTTAAGTAATTCTTTAGCACGTTCTACATTGTATTTATTAGGATCGCGCAATTGGTCAAAGCCATAATCAATGGATGGTGGCAATGGAGCCTTACCCGCTACAAATGTATCCTTCATGAGATTCTTCGCATAAGACTCGCGGTCTGCTGCGGCAATAAGGGCCGCACGCAAATCAGGATTTTGAAGCTTACCTTTTTGCCCCATACGAACAAATACGTCACGCAAGGAAGCTACTTCATAGATAGTAAAGTTCTTATCATTTTGAAATATACCGTATTCGCCAGGGCCAATGCTAACAGCCATATCTACATCGCCTGCTTGTAATGCCATGGCACGTGTGTTGGCATCGTTAATAGATGGAATTTCAACCTTAGCAAAGCCTACCTTTGCCATCCCAGTAATTATCGTTACGTTTGAGTTCTGCACGCTCTTTTGTGAAAGATGATACTACATATGGACCCGTACCGATAGGACCTTCCTTAGCAATATCACGACCATCAGCCTCTGCTGTAACATCCATAATTAGGAACAATGGATCCCCAAGCAAGTTTGGCAAGTTATAGTATTCCTTATCAGTCTTTAATCGTAAGCTCCTGTCCCCTTAGCAGAGATTTCTGTATAGTTAAAGAACGTTTTTGCTCGTTTACTCTTCGCAAAGGTTCTTTCTAGAGATGCTTTTACAGCCTCTGCTGTCAAACTTTTACCATTTGAGAATTTTACTTTATCGTTGATGGTGAAAGTCCAAGTCAGCTTATCATCACTTTGTTTCCAAGAGGATGCTAACCAGGGTTTAGCGTTCATGTGATCATCAAATTTTATTAGTGTTTCCCCTACACCATATCGTACAACAGCCCAGCTAAAATAGTTTTCTGTTGGTTCTAATGTACCTGCAAAGCTAATCGCCCCTACCTTTAATACATCATTAGATGAATCGGATGATTGATTCAGGCAGCCTACAGTACCAAGGACCGTAACACCAAGCATCATACCAATCAGTAACGCCTTACGTAATCCTTTCATTCACACACCTAACCTTTCTCTATATGTATATGTATATGTATATCATTTCATATGAGCATATTTTAATTATACCCATAGGGGTATATTTCATATAGTCAACTATACTATATATTCGGTGTTAATACAATAAATATTTACGAAAGATTTCGATATATCTATTTTTAGAACGCTTATATCTATATTTTCATAAAAAAATAGCAGTTAGCTTACAAGCTAACTGCTATTGTAATGTACCTACAGGATTTAAAAATTCTATATTTTAAATCTATACACTCAAATTTTTAATTTTTTAAAAATCTATATACGCTTAAATGTATTTCTTATACTATGCTTCTAATGCAGCCTCTTCCAGTGTAAGTGGCTTATGATCTTGGCCAATTTCAAAGATGGAGCTCAATAGAACCTTGTATAAGGATGCTTCGCATCAGCTAAGTGGAGTGCATCTAGCTCTTCAACGATAGCACCTTTGTACATTACGACCACCTTGTGGCACATGGTACGAATAAACGCAATATCATGAGCAATAAATAGGTATGTTAAATTTTTCTTTTTTTGTAAACGCGCCAATAAATAGGCAATGGAGTCTTGTACAGATACGTCTAGAGCACTAGTAGCCTCGTCTAATACGAGAATTTCAGGCTCTAACACGATAGCACGGGCAATGGCCACACGTTGACGTTGACCACCAGACATTTCATGAGGGTAGCGATGCATAAACTCGCGAGGTAAATCTACCATTTCAAGATAATCACCAGCAATTTGCTCTTCTTTTCCTTTTTCTAGAAGGCCAAAGTTGTATAGTGGCTCAAGGATGATATCCTTTACCTTCATACGCGGATTAAACGCTGCCGATGGATCTTGGAATACCATTTGAATTTTCTTGCGGTATTCTTTTGTTTGCTCAGAGTTCATATGCTGAATCTCTACGCCATCTACGTAAATCTCGCCTTCCGTAATAGGCAGCATCTTCATGATCATACGAACCAATGTTGTTTTACCAGAGCCAGATTCCCCTACAATCCCAAGGGACTGACCTTTTTCTAAGGTAATATTGATATCCTTACATGCTTCGAGCTCACCACCAGTAGGAAGCGGGAATCGTTTATATACATTTTTTAATTCTACAGCGTAGTTAGTCAATGTAACGACCTCCTCCCAATGTTGGTACCGCATTTTTTAATTGTTTCGTATATTCATTAGATGGATTTTCCAAAATATCTTGTGGTGTACCCGCATCGACTACACGGCCTTTTTTCATAACGACGATATAGTCAGACATATAGGCTGCTACACCAAGGTTATGAGTTACCATAACAATAGCAGAATTATGCTGTTTAGATAATTCAAGCATTTGCATTACCACTTGCGATTGTGTCGTAACGTCTAACGCAGAAGTTGGTTCATCACCAATTAGTAAAACTGGATCTAATGCCAAAGCCATAGCAATACCTACGCGTTGGCGTTGACCACCAGATAACTCATGAGGGTAACGACGAAGCATGTCAGCCCCATTTGGTAGAGATACAGATTCTAGCAATTCAATAGCACGACGATCACATTCTTCATTAGAGATTTCAATATGAGACTTAAATAATTCTCTGAACTGCTTACCGATACGTACGATTGGATCTAATGCACTACCACTATCTTGGAAAATCATGGCCATATCTTTGCCGCGCAAAAGATCTCCATTCAGATTTAGACAAGTTGCGAAGGTCATGACCATTAAAAAAATCATGGAACCCTCTGTAACTTCACCACCTACAGGTAGTAAACCCATGAGGGCCCGAATCACGGTAGTTTTACCGGATCCAGACTCTCCTACGATGGTTAACACCTTGCCGCGTTCCAAGGTAAAATTCACATCCATAACAGCAGGCACACCTTGGTACGCGATGTTAAGGGTTTTCTACAGTTAGTATGTTTTTCTGCCATTATAGCTCCTTACTATTTTTGTAATTTTTGTTAGTAATCCAGTAGTAGTCACTTGGGTACATTACTGCACCTTTCAAGTAAGAACCAGTAACGATATTAGTTTTAGGGTAACCTAAGAACAATGCAGCACCATCATTCATCAATATTTGTTGAATTTGAATTGCATATTCACGACGTTTTGCAGGATCGAATTCAGTTTCAGCTGCGTCGAGTAATTGGTCAACTTGTGGGTTGGAGTAACCAGAACCGTTTTGAGGGTTGGAACCATCCACATTAGTATGCCAGTAGTTAGCTAAGAACCAGATTGGATCGCCTGTATTAGCAGTTACGATGTTGGAGATAAGCATATCATAGTCGCCATCTTGACCCATTTTATCAATCAAGTTATAGTCAACTGTTTTGATTTTCATGTCGATGCCCACTTTTTTGAGGTCAGCTTGTACTGCTTCTGCATAAAGTGGCAATTCTGCACGAGAGTTATATACTACGAAGTCAAATGTTAATGGTTTACCATCTTTATCTAGGATGCCGTCACCATCAGTATCTTTCCAACCATCTTCAGCTAACAATTGTTTAGAGCGTTCAGGATTATACGCATTAGGATCTTTCAAGTCCTTGAAACCGTAGTCCATGGATGGCGGAATTGGAGCAGAACCAGGAATAAATGTACCTTTTAACAATACATCGGCATAGCTCTTACGGTCTGCTGCAGAAATAACAGCAGCGCGAACCTTGTCGTCACCAAGAATACCTTTTTGGTTAATACGAGCCAACACTACACGAAGAGATGCAATTTCATCTACTTTAAATTTATTGTTGCCTTGGAATAAACCAATTTCACCAGGACCGATGTTAACGGCCATATCTACGTCGCCAGATTGCAAGCTCAATGCACGCGTATTAGGATCATCGATGGAAGGAATCTCAACAGTTTTGAATGGTACTGCACCATCCCAGTATTTTTCGTTCGCTGCCATTTCAGCACGTTCTTTAGTGAAGGATTTAACTACATATGGGCCTGTACCGATAGGGCCTTCTTTAGCGAAGTTACGACCATCTTTTTCAGATTGTACGTCAACGATGAGGAACAGTGGATCCGCCAAAAGACCTGGCATATTAGGATATTCTTTTGTTGTATGAATAACTAATTGTTGACCATTAGCTTCAATGGAGTCATATTCGAAGAATGTTTTCGCACGGTTAGACTTTTCAAATGCACGTTCAATAGATGCTTTTACAGCAGCTGCATCAACTTTTTTACCATTAGAGAATGTTACTTTATCGTTAATTGTGAAAGTCCACGTTTTATGGTCTGGGGATACTTCCCATTTGGATGCGATCCAAGGTTGCGGTTTCATTTGCTCGTCGAATTTAGCCAATGTTTCGCCTACACCATAGCGCATTACAACCCAAGCGAAGAAGTTTTCCGTAGGTTCTAAAGTAGAAGCGAAGTTAGTTACGCCTACTTTCAATACGTCTTTATTTGCAGAGCCGTTGTTATCGGAGCCACAACCTGCGATGAAGGAACCCATCATTACAATGCTAAGACCTGCTAAGAGGGCTTTTTTCCAAGATTTTTTCATGTAAAATCTCCTTGTACCACTACATACAAAAACATAAAAAAACATTTAACATCATGACTATGACAATCCTACATAATCAGTGATGGAAAAACATACATTATAATCTATCCACCTAGACACTTTCATAAAAGACAGTTCTAGAAAATGAATACATCTCATAGATTACCCTTGGTTCTTCGGATCCACTACGTCACGTAAAGAGTCAGACCAAAGGTTAAAGATTGCTACTACGATAAGGATAGATATACCAGGGAATGCCATGAGCCAAGGACTCGTCTGCAAGTACTGACGACCTTCATTGAGCATAAGGCCCCATTCTGGTGTTGGCGGCTGAGCACCAAAAACCCTAGGAAGGATAGACCTGCTACTTCAATCATGATGGCTCTAATATCTAAAAGCCCCTGTGGTAATAACGAGAGGCATGATATTAGGAATAATATGACGTCTAAGAATTGTAGATGTATTAGCACCCATCATGACAGCTGCCGTTACATACTCCTCACCACGCACCTTAAGTGTCATAGAACGTACAATACGAGCATATTTTTGCCCAACCAACAACAGATAAGGCTAAAATCGTATTCACGATACTACCACCCAAAATACCCGCTATGGCAATTGCCAATACGATACCAGGGAAGGATAGCATAATGTCAGTGATACGCATGAGTACCATTTCAACTTTACCGCCAAAATAGCCTGCTGCTGCACCAATGATAGTGCCTACGCTAACCATAATGACAACAATGGTAACACCCATGAACAAGGATAATTGTGTACCATAAATGATGCGAGACAATACATCACGGCCCTAGTTTATCTGTACCAAAACCAATGTTGACTACTTGGCGCTTGTAATGCTTGACTCAGATTTGAGGAAAAAAGCATCGCCAGGTGCAAGCCAAGGCGCAAAGATAGCAATGAGTACCACAAGAATCATTAAGATACTATAGAAAGAGAACAATTTATGTTTTTGAATAAATTCTGCCATTATGCTCTCTCCCTTTTCAATCTAGGATCTAGAAGAATATATGATGCATCGATTAATGCATTGATGCACATATATGCTAATGCAACCCACAATACAAAGCCTTCGATCAATGGATAGTCGCGCATGGTAATAGCGTAAACTGCCATGTTCCCTAGTCCAGGCCAAGAGAATACCATTTCTACAACTGCTACACCGCCTAATAGCCAGCCCATAACAACACCAAGAATAGTAATGAGCGGCAAGACGGCATTTGGCAAAATATGACCGAATAAAATCTTCATCTCACTGACACCACGAGCACGAGCACCGATAACGTAATCCTTTTCCATTTCTTCAAGGATAACGAGACGAACTTGGCGCATATACTTAGAACCAATTACGACAGCTAATGTAGCAGCTGGCAAAATTACACCTATTGGCGTTATACGAGATGTAGCAATTGGTACAAGACCTAGTTTAAGACCGAAGATATAAATAAGTACAAGACCTAACCAAAATGATGGCATAGATACGCCTACAAAGGATAAAGATCTCAACACATAGTCTACCCATTTATTACGATTTAAGGCGCTTATAATCCCTGCTGGCAATGCATAAAGCAGAGTAAATACTAAAGCAGTACCTGCTAACATTACTGTCCCTGGTAAAGCCTCCAACATACGATCTACTACTGGCTTTTTAGCAGAGTAACTCATCCCTAAATCACCTTGTGCAGCATTCACAACCCAGTTTGCATATTGCACTATAAACGGTTTATCTAACCCAAGCTGAGCCCGAGTCTCATCGATGAGCTCCTGAGACACGATAGTGTCTGCCGTTTCTAGTAGCATCGTTACTGGATCGCCTGGTGCTAAATAGGTGAGACAAAATGTTAAAAATGTGATGCCAAACAAGGTTACAATAAATTGCCCCAACTGTTTGACAAAGCGTTTGCCCATAGGCGCCTCCTAAACTCTCTAAACACTAACAACAAATCAAACGAACAACTAATGTTACCCTCTGCTTAACGCAGCAGTAATACGCCAAAACAAAGGAAAATAAGTCACCTGAGAAACTCAAAAGGTTAGTCGCCTGACTAACCCTAAATTAAGCACAGTATATGCTACCATGCATTTAGAGCAGGCTTTCTGACTCATGATTCATCGCAACATTTCGGCCTTCCCAGTTTCCCAGTGACCCTATAATGAAACCTTGCTCCTCATTACAGCTATTTGCATAGTATGAGATTTACACCCATTTTCCTCTTTTACGCTCGGTGAATACCGACACTCATTAGTTCATTCATTTTTATCGATTATAAATATACTATATTAATATCCTATTTACAATACGCATACCCCTTATGGGTATACGTACATCGTAGATTTTCAATATAATTTTTATACTAATAAAAATTATCAATTACTGATTAAGTCTCTATTTATGTATAAACCTATACAAATCACTTTATATATTTGACTTTTTACCGTATTAACTGTATGCAACTGTATATATATTAATTATTATTATAATGGTAATTTTTCTCATGAATTTTTTTATACATACCGAAAAAAACTTTTTAATCACTTTAGCAACTATCAATTATTTATAATTAATAAAACCATAATTAATAAGTTTGATTAATATACCAAAAAGAGGCTGTTACTTAGTAACAGCCTCTTATAAGACGAGAGATATTCAGTTAATCGATACTTTGTTGTAAGCGGTGCGCTCTGCGTGTATCCCACGCTTTACGCAAAACATAGATCACGAAACCGATGCTTACCGCTACTGCACTACCTACCATAGCGTCAAAGCCACATGCGTAGATTGCATATAAACAGTAGATAACGCCTGCGCCGAACACGTAGTTGGAACGTTTAATGCGGCTTTCAGCTACACCAGCCATACGCATCATTGTAGGTACTGCCAAGATGCACAATACATACGGTACTACGTTAGTTACAACAGCTAAGTTTACTAAGATTTCAAATTGTTCACGCAAGGAGTCGCTTGCAGTGAACAAAGTAAGTAATGTTTCAACAGCGAGTAAAATGAATACGCCACGAACAGGAGCGTCTTTGCTATTTACACGAGCGAATACTTTAGGGAAGTAACCGTGTTCCGCTGCGCTTTTTGAATACGCGAGACAATGTGAATTGCCAGCAAAGTAAAGCGCCAAAGCAAGAAATAACCATAGCAGCCATAACGATGTTTGCAATTGTATCATTGAACATGTATACGAATGTCAAACCGAATGGTGCGTTAGAATTTAATAAGTCAACGTTAGGAACGATACCGGCCATAACGTTTGTGGACAAGATGTAAACCACCGCCACTGCTAATGTACCTGCTACAGTTGCAATAGGTACGTTTCTTTGGATTCTCAACAGCATCAGCATTAGCCGCTGCGGACTCAAACCCTAGGAAGCCCCATAATGTTAGGGAAATAGATTGTTTTACCGCATCATAAAGCGGAAGATCATTTGGGTTCCATGCCGCCCAATAGATAGACGGATCAAACCAATACCAGCCGATTGTACCGATTAAAAGAACCGGAACAATAGAGCCCCAAATAGTCATGTTGCTGAGTCGACCTGTGAAGCGATTGCCTCGGAAGTTCAAAATCGCTGCAAACCACAAGAGCACAATTGTTACTTGGCTTGTTTGTGTTGCATTAAGGTCAACACCAAAGAAAGCTGCGCCATAACCTACGGCAGAAACCGCGATGGCGATATTAGCAATGATGAGAGATATGCTGTAAGCATAGCTCGCCATAAAATGTCCAGTTTTACCGAAGCGGTGTTCTGCATAACCGCCCATGCCCCCTTTATTTTGGGAGAACATACCCGCTTGAGCAAAAATATACGCTAGTAAAAGCGCACCCACAGCTGTCACGAGCCAAGATAAAACTGAAATAGTACCAACTTGAGCCAAATTAGTTGGTAACATAATGATCCCAGCTCCTAGCATATTGGCTGCTACCATTGTGGTTAGCTGGAATACAGACATTTTTTTAGCGGTCGTTTTCATGTATCAATCCCCTTTCATAAGGTGAATTTTTTCTCGTCCATAATTCACTTAAATATAATATACCGCTAAGTAAATCCAGTTCGTGCTGTGATGGGCTTGAATGTGGATTTACCGTTGTTATTCTTATTACGAATTACATAATAACACCTATGAAACCAAAATGAAAGTACTTTATTGGCGGACAAGCCATATTACACGAATTGAATAAATTATAGGTAATTTATTATCTAAAACGAACAGAACCCATTTTAACAATGACAGTGTATATTTTTACCCTATTTTATTCTGTGTATATATGTAATTTTTCCTATCTATCACGGTTATAGTGTCCTAGTACAAGACTATTATTTTCTCGTAGTCTACTGTATACGTACACAAGTTTATACTTTTTTAATAGTACATTATCAATTAGAAACGCCTTTTTATAGGTATTATCTGACTTTTAAACGAAAAAAATCGATATACACATGAGCTTTGAGCTCTATATAGAGCTTCTAAAACAGACTTATATGTATATCGATCTTAAATTTTCAATGTCACAAAAGTAACTATTACTTTGAATGTTACTCTTGTACAGGATGTAGCCCTAAATCAAAACATTAATCTTACTAAAGCAATTATGCTTGCACAGATTCAACAATTGCTTTCCACTGAGCAATTTGTTTTTCTTCTTCGGAGATAAGGGCTTTACCATTGTTACGTTGTCTTTCAACACATTCTGGAGCGGTACCAGAGTAGTTGTTACGACCTGCTACGCAAGCTTCGATGGAGATAGCATCAAGGATATCTGCATCAAAATGATGTGAGATAGCTTTGAAATCCTCAACGGATAAATCAAGCAATACGCAACCTTTTTCAATACAATGATGTACAGCATTACCTACGATTTCGTGAGCTTCACGGAATGGAACGCCTTTTTTCGCAAGGTAATCTGCCATGTCCGTAGCATTAGAGAAGTCATCATCGAGGACAGCTTTCATATGCGCCCCATTAACCTTCATACCGCGAATCATTGCCGCATTGATGGACAATGCAAAGTGTACTGTATCGATAGCATCAAAAATGCCCTCTTTATCCTCTTGCATATCTTTGTTATATGTAAGTGGCAAGCCTTTTAATGTAGTTAATAAACCTAACAAGTGGCCATAGGTGCGACCTGTTTTACCACGAACGAGTTCACATACGTCAGGATTTTTCTTTTGTGGCATAATACTAGAGCCTGTGCAATGAGCATCATCAAGTTCAATAAAATTAAACTCATTGGTAGACCACAAAATCAATTCTTCGCTAAGACGGCTCAAGTGCATCATCACGAGAGATGCAAAGGACAGGAATTCAACCACGTAGTCACGGTCGGATACAGCATCCATACTATTTTCGTAAATACGAGAGAAACCGAGTAGCTTTTGCGTATAGGTTTGATCAATACCGTATGTAGAACCTGCTAAGGCCCCTGCACCAAGAGGCATGATGTCTGCGTGTTTGAAGACCATCAACAAACGATCAAAGTCGCGTTCCAACATAGAGAAGTATGCCATCATATGATGACCAAACAATACAGGTTGTGCCCGTTGTAAATGCGTATAACCAGGCATGATAACATCGCTGTATTTTTCAGCCGTTTCGATGAGCGCTTTTTGCATATCTACGATAAGCTCGCCCATTTCTACAACAGCTTTACGCACGTACATGTGCAAATCTACTGCACATTGGTCATTACGGCTACGGCCGGTATGTAATCGGCCACCTGCTTCACCAATATCATCTGTTAGGCGCTTTTCAATATTCATATGAATATCTTCAAGAGCTACGGAGAATGGGAAGTCCCCTTTATCGATTTGGCCTTTAATCTTTGTTAAGCCCTCAACAATAGCATCCCGATCTGCGTCGGAGATAATATTTTGTTTTGCCAGCATTGTAGCATGTGCTTTACTGCCTGCAATATCTTCGGCGTACATCCGCGCATCAAAAGCGATAGAGGATGTAAAATCCTCTACCGCTTTATCAGTGCCTTTTGTGAAACGCCCGCCCCACAATTTAGCCATTATTTACCTGCCTTTTCTTTCATCAATGCATTAATTTTGAGAGGTAAACCGAACAAGTTGATGAAACCAGCCGCATCAGCTTGGTTGTATACATCATCTTCTTCGAATGTTACAAAATCTTCGCTGTACAAGGAGTATGGAGATGTAGCGCCAGCAGAAATGATGTTGCCTTTGTACAATTTAAGTTTTACATCACCAGTTACAGTTTTTTGAGTTTCATCAACGAACGCTTGCAAAGCATACATCAACGGTGCAAACCACATGCCATCATATACGAGTTCAGCATATTTGTTAGCAATGAGTTCTTTATAGTGGTATGTAGCTCTGTCGAGGCAAAGGTATTCAAGTTCTCTGTGAGCATACATGATAATGGAACCACCTGGGTTTTCGTAAACGCCACGAGATTTCATACCTACCAATCTATTTTCAACGATGTCTACAACGCCTACGCCATAGTGTGCGCCAATTTCGTTGAGTTTTTCTAACAATTGTAATGGAGTACCTTCTTGGCCATCTACCGCTACAGGTACGCCATCTTTGAAGGATACAGTTACATAACCAGCTTCATCTGGAGCTTGCTCAGGAGTATGTGTTACCAAGTACACATCATCTTTAGGAGCATTTGCTGGGTTTTCAAGATCGCCGCCTTCATGGGACAAATGCCATACGTTTTGGTCCATGGAGTACGGATGTTTTTTAGTCGCTACTACTGGAATGTCGTGCTTAGCAGCATACTCCATGCAGTCAGTTCTAGATTTCAAATCCCACTCTCTCCAAGGAGCGATGATTTTCATATTAGGAGCCAATGCTTTGATGGCGAGTTCAAAACGAACTTGGTCATTACCTTTACCAGTCGCACCGTGAGCAATAGCATCAGCGCCTTCTTTTTCGGCAATATCTACGAGAATTTTACCAATCAAAGGTCTAGCGAAGGATGTACCTAATAAATATTTACCTTCGTAAACGGCACCCGCTTTTACTGTAGGCCACACATAGTCTTTTACGAACTCTTCTTTAGCATCCACGATGTACGCTTTAGACGCACCAGATTTGATCGCTTTTTTTCTCAACTGCATCATAATCCTCAGGTTGGCCCAAGTCTACGCATACGGCGATAACTTCAGAACCATAATTTTCTTTTTAACCAAGGAATGATAACGGATGTGTCCAAACCGCCAGAATATGCGAGTACTACTTTATTTGCTTTTACCCATGATAACACCTCATAAAAACTACTACTCTATTTATACTCATATAATCAATATTATATCAGATCATTGTGAAAGCACCGTGGTTGTATCTGCTACCAACGGTCACCTTCTCCTTCTGACAAAAAAAATAGTATACACCTGTATAATTATAAAATGCAAGTATTATTTTTTTATCCATTTTAATAATATATTTCGGAACGTAACTTTCTGAATATAAAATAAGCTATATTATGTATTCGCCTACACAATATAGCTTATTTAGGTATGTTATTTAGGTATGTATTAGTTATATATTATTAAATACTTTAATTATATACCAAGTTTATATTACATTACTCTTCCACAAGCCCCTAATTCTTGTTGGTATGCATAGTCCGCTTCCGCTTGTGTAATCATGCCTTGGTCTACCATTTGTTCTAAGACGAGTTTTTTTGTCGCGCCTTTGCCCCTTTATAGTTCGTATACGGATCCAAATAGGATGGTGCATTAGGTAATGCTGCGAGGAGTGCACTTTGGGCCAAGGTTAATCGACTCGGACTTGTTCCAAAATAGCCATGGGATGCCTCATAGATCCCGTAGTAGCCATGACCATAATATACAGTATTCAAATACATCGTTAGGATTTCTTCTTTTGAGTAATAATGTTCCATTTCACTAGCGAGAATGGCCTCTTCCACTTTACGACTCATAATTCGTTTGGATGAAAGGAAGAGATTTTTCACGAGTTGTTGTGTAATGGTACTGCCACCTTCGACGGTTTCCCCAGCGATAGTATTCGTATAAAAGGCACGTATAATGCCGAGCACATCAATGGCGCCATGGTTATAATATCGCTTGTCCTCAATGGCAACAAGGGCATTTTTAGTATACTCAGGAATCACGTCACCCTTAACCCAGTGATCTTTTTTAATACGTTGATTCAGTGCTATTTCTACCTTTTCCTTAAAGGTAAATAGGCGGATAATCCGGTCCGTACGACTGAGAGTATCTTCACTTTCCTCTATTCGTTTTTCAACAGTTGTATGAGCGTTACTTTCACGATCTGAACCTTGATAACTATGGTATCCGTCGTATATAAACATAGCCAATATAATGACTACCACAAACACCAGTAAGTTTCGAAGGTAATGAAATACTTTCATTGCTTTCACCTATTTCATAAAGGCCTGTAGCTAAACGCATATAATATAGAGATAATTATGCAACAATAGATCTACAGCGCCTAATACATATACAAACACAATGTGTATTAAAAGTATTGTATCACATCAATCAAGAAGAAGATATGAGTCATACTAGGTTTTTATGGATGCCCATCGTGCAAAATATATTTGATAATTTAGATACTGTATGTAAAAGCCTACCTAAAAAAATATACGTTCCATACAATCATAAATCTATATATGTAGATTTAATGCATATTAGGTTTACTTATTAAGTTGTATTACAGTCTTTAGATAGAGTATAATTAATGAGATGATAAAAAAACATGCCCATTGGAGGAGTAATATGAAACAGTGTATGGATTCAGAAAATCTGCATCGCCGATTGCGTAAAATCTTAGGTCAAGTGCAAGCTATTGATCGAATGATTGAAGAAGACATTCCTTGCGAAGATGTGTTGAGCCAAATTAATGCAGCTAAGTCTGCACTACACAAGGTAGGACAAGTAGTTCTTGAAGGTCACATCAACCACTGCGTACGTGATGGTATCGAGCATGGCGACGTAGACAAAACTATTAGCGACTTTACAAAAGCTGTAGAACGTTTTGCTAATATGGGAAAATAAAGAAGAGGCTAAATCGCCTCTTCTTTTTTTGCATAAAAAAGACTCTACCGTAGTAGAGTCATTTTTATTTCCCTCACAAATTAGTCGTGATTAGTTGTTAAGAATTCGCTCAATGCAGCGAGTGCGTCGTCTTCGTCAGCACCGTCAGCAGTTAAAGTAACGGATGTACCTTTTGTAGCGCCCAAAGTCAATACAGTTAAGATGGATTTAGCATCAGCTGTTTGCCGTTAGCAGCGATTGTCACTTTGGAAGCATATTTAGCAGCCAATTGCGTGAAAGCTGTAGCAGGACGAGCGTGTAAACCAGATTCGTTTGTAATTTCTACTGTTAATTCTTTCATGGTAACCTCTTTCTATCTCGATAGGCCGTGCCTATCCCTTACGTTCTAATAGATATATTGTATCAATTATAAGCGTATCAATTCAAGTATATTACATATGATTATGATGAAGCTTTACCAATTATAGTAAGCCTTTTTCTATTAATACGGATTTAGCATACCCTGTAATTTCTTCAGCCGTGTCCATAGTAAGAGCTTTATTGGCCACCTCTTCACATTCTGCTTTAGAAACAGAACGCAAGATATTTTTGATAAGTGGAATAGAAGATGCTGTCATGGAGAACTCGTCTAGGCCTAGACCTAACAGAATCATTGTAGCCACAGGATCACTAGCAAGCTCACCACACATGCCTGTGAATTTGCCTTGTTCATGGCTAGCATCGATAACATGCTTGATAAGACGTATCACACCTGGATGCAATGGTTGATAGAGACTACCGATAGCTTCATTCATACGGTCTACAGCCAAAGTATATTGGCATAAATCGTTTGTACCGATACTGAAGAAGTCCACATATTTTGCTAAGATTGGAGAAATAACAGCTGCCGCTGGTACTTCGATCATGATACCAACCTTAATATCCTTATTGAACTCTTTGCCTTCTGCTGTAAGTTCTGCCTTACATTCATCAAGCATAGCATTCGCTTGTTTTACTTCTTCTACAGAAGCAATCATAGGATACATGATGTGAATATCACCAAAGGCACTAGCGCGCAACAAGGCACGCAATTGCACTTTGAAAATATCTGGACGATTTAAGGAAATACGGATAGCACGATAGCCGAGGAATGGATTCATTTCGCTAGGCAAATCAAGGCATTTTAATTCCTTGTCGCCACCGATATCCATAGTACGGATGATAACAGGTTTGCCCTTCATATCTTGGGCAACCTTTTTATATTCTTCAAATTGTACATCTTCTGCTGGCAATTCATCATTTTTCCATATAAAGGAACTCTGTACGGTACAAGCCGATACCTTGAGCGCCCATAGTAAGAGCATTTTTTTAGCATCTTTTGCTTTACCGATATTGCCGAATAGTTCTACATAATGACCATCAGTCGTTGTAGCTTCTAAATTCGCAGACTCGCGCAAGCGTTTTAATTCCTCTTGGAACGCCGCAGCTTGGTTTGTGTATTCATCCCAATCCGCATCAGATGGATTCATTTCTACGATACCATCTGTGCCAAGAACCACTGCTTTATCGCCATCTACGAAGCTTTCAATATCACCCACACCCATAACAGCAGGGATTTCCAAGGTACGAGCCATGATAGCCGCATGAGAAGTAGGACCACCAGCCGCTGTTACAATGCCTTTTACAACATTTTTATCGAGGGAAGCCGTATCGGATGGTGCCAAATCTTGAGCCACCAAAATAACTTGGCCAGAAATGTGAGATAAACCACGTGGGTTCATACCTAACATATTGCGCATCAAACGATCACCGATATCTTTAATATCTGCACCGCGTTCGCGCATATATGCATCTTCCATACCGAGGAAGATATTCGCAAAGGTTTCAATAGTTTGAGCTGTAGCCGCTACGACATTAGTATGGCTAGACTCAACGAGGGATTTAATACCATCAGACAAGGATGGGATCTTGTGCGATTTGCATATGCGCCTCAAAAAAATGGCTGCCTCTTCTGGACCCATTTCGTCTAACGCTTTTTTGACGAATAGTATCTAATTGTTTTAGAGTGGCCGCCATAGCAGCTGCAAACTTGCCAATATCCTCTTCTACCTTGTCCTCAGCCACGGTGTAATCAGGAATGACAATTTCCTCTTGAATATATCTATATACATTGCCTACTGCAACGCCACGAGATCCAGAAATCCCTTTGAATTCGCATATGTGTTCCTCTTTCTATTACGATAAACTACATTACTCTTTTATTTTTATCATTTCTCCGTCAAACAATAAAGTAATTAGACAACATCTATCAGCCTTAAAGGGCATCCCACATGGGTTGTTTTTTTGACGCATCAATCAATTTAGCGCGGCACTAAAGAGAAGGTTAAATTTTTCGTCTATTTCGCCATAATTTTATAAGATTTCTTCTCATAATCAAGTATCATTTATGATATAATATAGAATATATAAACATATACATCTGGGACTTTCACGGGCTTCATGGTGAAAGTCTTACTTGTTGATAGGAGACTTTATGAAATTAACTAAAATGCATGGTCTCGGCAATGATTTATCCTCTTTGCTGACCCAAAAGGAACTGAGAAAGATTACACAGATCTCGCTATTCGTCTTTGCGATCGCCGCACAGGCATTGGCGCCGACGGTCTTGCCATTCTAGTTCCTTCTGAAACATGCGATGTACGCATGCGCATCATCAACTCCGATGGTAGTGAAGCAGAAATGTGCGGCAATGCCATTCGTTGCTTTGCCAAATACGCTTACGAACACGGTGAAACTACGAAAGAGACTTTCACCATCGAAACATTAGCAGGTGTAATGAAACCTACCTTGACCATCGAAAATGGCATCGTAACACAAGTTACAGTAGACATGGGCAAACCATTCTTTAAATCTCAAGACATTCCTATGAATGTAGATATGGATAAGGTTATCGACGTAGACCTCGACGTAAACGGCGAAACCGTAACGGTCAGCTCCGTATTGCTCGGTGTGCCGCACACAGAGGTGTTCATCGACGATATTACAAAAGCACCTGTAACAACACAAGGGCCTATCCTTGAAACACGATGCGTTCCCATCCAATACAAATGTTAACTACATCGAAGTAATAAACGACAAGCATATCAAAGTGCGTACTTGGGAACGCGGCGCAGGTGCTACATTAGCATGTGGTACAGGCTCTTGTGCCTCTGCCGTTATGTCCTTCGAAAAAGGCTTAACAGGCCGCGAAGTAGATGTAGAGCTCTATTTAGGAACATTACATATTTCATACTTGGAGGATGGCACGGTGCTCATGACTGGCCCTGCTGAGGAAGTCTTCGAAACAGAACTTCCTATCGATTAAGATGAAGTGGTTACAACTCATATTAAATGCATTCCTAAAATACCAACAAGGTCGTTCTCTAATGCCGAAAAATACGGAGTCGCTCATAGGTTTACTCATATCTATCCTCGTCATTATCATCGCCGTAGCTAACGGTATTGCTATTGGTTACGCCTTGATAGTGGTATGGTGCATCATGGCCTATGTATTCTATCGCAAAGGATACCAACCAAAAGAACTGCTAACCCTATCATGGACAGGTGCTAAAACCTCGATTGTGGTAATGCAAATATTCTTGCTTATCGGTTGGCTCATCGCTATGTGGCAAGCAGCAGGCATCATCCCAATGATTATCGCCACCGGCATCGACTTGATTAATCCGTCCCTCTTTATTGCTTGTGCCTTCTTATTAACAGCGATTGTTAGCATGGTATTAGGTACAGCTTTCGGTACTGTAGGCACCATGGGTATCGTGCTCATCACGATGGCAAGGGCTGGTAATATTCCAGAGGATATCGTAGCAGGCGCCATTATAGCAGGTGCGTACTTTGGCGATCGCAATGGTCCTTTATCATCTAGCGCCTCTCTCGTAGCGGCTTTAACACATACAAAGGTACCAACCAATATCCCTATTATGTTTAAGGATGGTCTGCTAGCACTTGTGATTTCCACAGTGCTTTATCTATTACTATCTCAGTGGTTCCCACTCAACTATACTAATAGCTTGCTGCCCGATACAATCCACTTTGTATTCAACATCGATTGGATCTTATGGATTCCAGTGATTATCGTCATCGGTCTATTGCCTTTGAAAGTATCGATTCGATGGCCTATCGGCCTCAGCGCATTAGCCGCAGCCATTCTTGCTTATACTAATCAAGGGGCTACCCTTTCCGAATTGGGATGGTATACCTTAACAGGCTTTGAACTACCACATTATAATCCGCTAGCAGATATCATTCACGGCGGTGGATTGCAAACGATGTTCATCCCTACATTATCCATCTTTATGGCTACTGCCATTTCTGGCATGCTCGAAGGGGTTGGCTTCTGGAATGATGTTAGACAACTATTAGAGCGAGCTAAAACGCGGAGCGATGTATTTGCTGCCAATGTAGGTCTCGCACTCTTAACCGGCGCTGTAGGTTGTAGCCAAGCTATTGCGGTTGTGATGACACATTCTATTATGCGTATAACCTACGCTCAACGGGGTATTCAAGATGAAGATGTGATGCTCGACTTTGAAAACAGCGGCATCGTCATTTCCGCCTTACTACCATGGAACATCGCCGCTTACGTACCTGTAGTTATGATGGGTACTAGCACAGCCGGCTATGTACCATTCGCCTTCTTCCTATATCTCGTGCCAATCATGTATTGGTTACGATTACGGAAGCAAGATCAATCAATCATACGCTAATTACAAATCAATCATACGCTAATTATAAAATCAACAAATCATAGGCTAATTAATTAATCTTAAAGGGGAATTAGTATGATTTACACCATTACCTTTAACCCAGCCCTCGATTATATCGTGCGCCTAGATCACCTCAAGACGGGCACCATTAATCGTACAACTCAAGAATACGTTCTTGGTGGCGGCAAGGGTATCAACGTATCTATCGTTCTTAACAACTTGGGCATGGATACAACGGCACTCGGTTTCATCGCCGGCTTTACAGGTGAAGAAATCGTTACGCAGCTCAATAGCTTCGGCGTAAAAGAAGATTTCATTCGACTCCGCGAAGGATTAACCCGCATCAATGTTAAGGTGAAAGCCTCTGATGAGGAAACAGAGATCAACGGCCGTGGACCAATTATCTCGGACGACGAATTAGAAGCCCTCTACAAACAGCTCGACGCATTGACAGATAAGGATACACTAATCCTTGCAGGCAGTATTCCTTCTAGCTTACCAAGCGATATGTACGAGCTCATTATGGAGCGCTTGCAACATAAAAACATTCGCATCGTCGTAGATGCTACAAAGGATTTACTTACACGAGTATTACCATATAAACCGTTCTTGATTAAGCCGAACAATCATGAACTTAGCGAAATCTTTGGACGCCCCCTTTCTACAAAGGAGGACCTCGTAGAAGCTGCCAAAGCATTGCAAGAGAAAGGCGCACAGCATGTGCTTATCTCTATGGCTGGTGATGGAGCTATCTTGGTCGCAGCTGATGGCACTGTATATACGAGCCCTGCACCAAAGGGGACGCTCGTAAATTCTGTAGGCGCTGGCGATTCCATGGTAGCAGGCTTTATTACAGGCTTTGAAAAGACAGGGGATCTACAAGAGGCACTTTATTGGGGTATCTCCAGTGGCTCGGCCTCCGCTTACTCTGAAAACCTCGCTACACTGGCAGAAGTAGAAGCATTACTTTCACAAGTACGAGTTAACTAGTTTTACATTTTATTTGCATCAAGGAGTACACATATGCAAATCACTGATTTATTAAAACCTCAATCCGTCCTGCTAAATGCAGACCCTGTTACAAAGGCTGACGCTATTTATACCTTAGGCGAGTTAATGGAAAAAGGTGGCAACCTCATCGACAAAGGTGAGTACTTAGCAGCCGTTTTTGCTCGTGAAGAATCTGGCTCTACCGGCCTTGGTGACGGCATCGCTACACCACATGCTAAATCTGCAGGCGTAAAAGAAGCAGGCCTAGCAGCTATGGTTGTGCCTCACGGCGTAGACTTTGAGGCACTCGACGGTCAACCATCTCGTTTATTCTTCATGATCGCTGCACCAGAAGGCGCTGCAGACACTCATGTGGAGGTATTGAGCCAATTAGCTATGATGGTTATCGACCCTGATTTCAAAGAAGCCCTCATCGCTGCTCCTACTGTAGAACGTTTCTTGGAACTCGTAACAGCTAAAGAGCAAGGTAACTTTGACCCATCCGTTGAAGGATATATCAAACAGCCAGAATCTCAAGAGACTCCAAGTATTACCGATGCTATCGAAGCTAAAGCTACGGAAGCTATCGAAAAAGTGGCCCCTAAGATTTCTGTAGATAACCCGCACTACGATGTATTGGCTGTAACTGGTTGCCCTACTGGTATTGCTCATACCTACATGGCTGCAGAATCTTTAGAACGAAAAGCCAAAGAAATGGGCATTTCCTTAAAGGTTGAGAAAAATGGTGCTTCTGGTGTTAAAGATGCTCTTACAGCAGAAGAAATCGCTCATGCTAAATGCATCATCGTCGCTTCTGACCGTCAAGTAGAAATGGCACGCTTCAACGGCAAGCCTATGATTCAAACTAAGGTTGCGAACGGTATCAATAAAGCAGAAGAGCTTTTAACAGAAGCCATGGCTGGCACAGCAGCTGTATACCAAGCATCTGCAGCAGACCGTGAAGCTGCTGAAATCGCTGCTAGCGCATCTGACAGCGTAGGTCGTCAAATCTACAAACACTTGATGAACGGTGTATCTCATATGTTGCCATTCGTTATTGGTGGCGGTATCTTGATTGCCCTTGCATTCCTATTCGATATATTCGATCCTGCGAATCCTAAAAACTTCGGTTCTGGTACACCTTTATCTGCGTTCTTAATGCAAATCGGTGGTGCATCCTTTGGCTTCATGTTGCCAGTATTAGCTGGTTACATTGCTATGAGTATTGCTGACCGCCCAGGTCTTGTAGCTGGTTTCGTTGGTGGCTTATTGGCTAACCAAGGTGGCTCTGGTTTCCTTGGCGCATTAATCGCCGGCTTTGCAGCAGGTTATTTAGTATTATTAGTTAAAAATTAGTATCTGGTTTACCTCAAGCGTTAGAAGGTACAAAACCAGTTCTCTTCTATCCTGTACTCGGTGTATTGTTCATAGGTCTTGCCATTACCTTCGTAATCAACCCTCCTGTATCTGCACTTAATCACTGGTTAATGGACTCCTTGCAATCCATGGGCACTACTAGCCACGTATTGTTAGGTCTCATCTTTGGTGCTATGATGTCCGTTGATATGGGTGGTCCTGTAAACAAAGCAGCTTACGTTATCGGCACTGGCGCACTTGCTACTGGTGAATATGGTATCATGGCTGCTGTAATGGCAGGTGGTATGGTTCCTCCGTTGGCAATCGCTCTTTGTACTACATTCTTCCCTAGCCGCTTCACAGAAGCAGAACGCAAATCTGGTATTACAAACTATATTATGGGTCTTTCCTTCATCACAGAAGGTGCTATCCCATTTGCAGCGGCTGATCCAGTTCGCGTATTGCCAGCTTGCATCATCGGTGCTGGTACAGCTGGTGCGTTGTCCATGTTCTTCGAATGTACACTACGCGCTCCACACGGCGGTATCTTCGTAGTACCAACAATCGGTAACCCACTTCTATACCTTGCATCCATCGCAATCGGTTCCGTTGTGGCTTGCTTCATCTTGGCACTTGTAAAACCAAGCTTAAAAAAATAATTGTAAAAGCTAGTTTAATACTAGTACATATGACAAAAACGTACATATACTAAATAAGTACATATAGCAAAAGGACTAGAACAAAATGTTCTAGTCCTTTTCTTATGAAAAACACCCTATGCCAATAGTGGCATAGGGTGTTTTTAATCATAGCTTATATCTTTTACGTACCTATAAAATTTACATATTTATAGATTTTTAACTGATAAAACTATGTATATTATTTAGATTTTTTTGCTCTAAAAGCTGTTGTACAAGAGCTTCTAATTTATCTACACGATTTTGAAGTTCTTGGTTTTCCTCTTTAAGTTCTTCCATTGCTTGGTTATTTTTCTTAACGAGGCTTTCACCAGCACCTACACGCCATGTAGCGCCCATACCATACATTTGCTCTTCCTTCGCAATACCTACGGAAGCATTTAAGAACAATTTATCGTTTGGTGCATAACCATAGCCAAGAGCCAATGCTTTTTCACCGTGATACAAGCCAACACCTGCCATGATTTGACCTTTTTCAGTACCATCTACATAGTAAGGTTTCAAGGAAGCCATAGCTGCGCCCATAGCACCTACACGATCTACACGTGTTTTAGTAGATGCTAATTCGTTCATAGTGCCTTGTGTTGCACTGTAAAGTTGGCTTCCGTTTACAGCGTCAGTAGATGTAGCAGAAACTTCACCAGGAGCAACGTTAGTAATTACACGTTCGTTACCTTTAGAACCAACGCTCACAGTATTCGCACGATCAGCCACGGAACCTTGACCAAGAGCTACTGCATTATTAGCAGTGACAGATGTATTAGCACCAAGAGCTGTACCATTATCTGCAGTAACTTTAGCGTTTGTACCAAGTGCAGTTGCATTCGTACCATTAGCTACAGAATCCTTACCAATTGCCATCGCACCTGTACCATTTGTAGTACCTGGTGTGATACCGGAATTAGCCATGTTTTGTTGGATTGCTGCTGCAGTGGAAGCTGCAGTATTCGCTGCAGTCGCAGAAGACTCAGCTTTAGTAGCAGAACTGTCGGCAGCTGTTGCACTGGACTCAGCTTTTGTAGCTGAGGAATCTGCTTTAGTTGCAGAACTGTCTGCAGCTGTTGCACTAGATGCTGCATTGTCTTCACTTACTTTTGCATTAGACGCAGATGTACTTGCTGCCGTTGCAGAGGATTCTGCTTTTGTAGCGGAAGAATCTGCTTTAGTTGCTGCTTGATCTGCTTTTGTCGCAGAGCTGTCTGATGCCGTTGCACTGGATGCTGCATTATCTTCACTTACTTTTGCATTGGATGCAGATGTGCTTGCTGCAGCTGCACTGGACTCTGCTTTCGTAGCGGAAGAGTCGGCTTTTAGATGCAGAGCTGTCTGCCGCTGTTGCAGAAGATTCAGCTTTTGTAGCGGAAGAATCTGCTTTAGTTGCAGAGGATTCAGCTTTCGTAGCTGAGGAATCTGCCTTAGTTGCGGAGCTATCTGCTGCTGTTGCACTAGACTCTGCTTTTTGTAGCAGAAGAGTCAGCCTTAGTTGCAGAGCTGTCAGCTGCCGTTGCAGAGGATTCTGCTTTTGTAGCGGAAGAATCTGCTTTAGTTGCAGAACTGTCAGCTGCTGTTGCGCTAGATTCTGCTTTCGTAGCAGAAGAGTCTGCTTTTGTTGCAGAGCTATCAGCTGCTGTCGCACTGGATGCTGCGTTATCTTCGCTTACTTTTGCATTGGATGCAGATGTGCTTGCTGCTGTTGCACTGGACTCAGCTTTTGTAGCAGAGGAATCTGCCTTTGTTGCGGAGCTATCAGCTTTGGTAGCAGAGCTATCTGCTGCTGTTGCACTAGATGCTGCGTTATCTTCGCTTACTTTTGCATTGGATGCAGATGTGCTTGCTACTGTTGCACTGGACTCTGCTTTTGTAGCGGAAGATTCTGCTTTTGTAGCAGAAGAGTCGGCCTTAGTTGCAGAGCTGTCTGCAGCTGTTGCACTAGATGCTGCATTATCTTCACTTACTTTAGCGTTAGAAGCAGATGTACTTGCTGCTGTTGCGCTAGACTCTGCTTTTGTAGCGGAAGAATCTGCTTTAGTAGCAGAGCTATCCGCTGCTGTTGCGCTAGATTCAGCTTTCGTAGCGGAAGAGTCTGCCTTAGTTGCGGAACTATCAGCTGCTGTTGCACTGGACTCAGCTTTTGTAGCAGAGGAATCTGCCTTTGTTGCGGAGCTATCAGCTTTAGTAGCAGAGCTATCAGCTGCTGTCGCACTAGATGCTGCGTTGTCTTCGCTTACTTTTGCATTAGATGCAGATGTGCTTGCTGCTGTAGCAGAACTATCTGCCGCCGTTGCGCTAGACTCAGCTTTTTGTAGCAGAGGAATCCGCTTTAGTAGCAGAACTGTCAGCCGCCGTTGCACTAGACTCAGATTTTTGCTGCAGAAGAATCTGCTTTAGTTGCTGCTTGATCTGCTTTTTGTTGCAGAGCTGTCAGCTGCTGTTGCAGAAGATTCAGCTTTTGTAGCAGAGGAATCTGCCTTTGTTGCGGAGCTATCAGCTTTTGTAGCTGCTTGATCAGCTTTTGTAGCACTAGATGCTGCGTTATCTTCGCTTACTTTTGCATTGGATGCAGATGTGCTTGCTGCTGTTGCACTGGACTCAGCTTTTGTAGCAGAAGAATCTGCTTTAGTTGCTGCTTGATCTGCTTTTGTAGCAGAGGAATCCGCTTTAGTAGCAGAACTGTCAGCCGCCGTTGCACTAGACTCAGATTTTGCTGCAGAAGAATCAGCTTTAGTTGCGGAGCTATCAGCTGCTGTTGCACTGGATGCTGCATTGTCTTCACTTACTTTTGCATTAGACGCAGATGTACTTGCTGCCGTTGCAGAGGATTCTGCTTTCGTAGCGGAACTATCAGCTGCTGTTGCACTAGATTCTGCTTTCGTAGCAGAGGAATCTGCTTTTGTTGCGGAGCTATCAGCTTTGGTAGCAGAGCTATCTGCAGCTGTTGCGCTGGACTCAGCTTTTATAGCAGAGGAATCTGCTTTTGTTGCAGAACTGTCTGCAGCTGTTGCGCTAGATTCTGCTTTTGTAGCAGAAGATTCAGCTTTTGTAGCGGAAGATTCTGCTTTAGTTGCAGAACTATCTGCTGCTGTTGCAGAGGATTCAGCTTTTGTAGCAGAGGAATCTGCCTTTGTTGCGGAGCTATCAGCTTTGGTAGCAGAGCTATCTGCAGCTGTCGCACTAGATGCTGCATTGTCTTCACTTACTTTTGCATTAGATGCAGATGTGCTTGCTGCTGTTGCAGAGGATTCAGCTTTTGTTGCAGAAGAATCAGCCTTAGTAGCGGAGGAGTCTGCTTTTGTTGCAGAGCTATCAGCTGCTGTTGCACTGGATGCTGCGTTATCTTCGCTTACTTTTGCATTAGATGCAGATGTACTTGCAGCTGTTGCAGAGGATTCTGATTTTGTTGCGGAAGAATCAGCCTTAGTAGCGGAGGAGTCTGCTTTTGTTGCAGAACTATCTGCTGCTGTAGCGCTAGATGCAGCATTATCTTCGCTTACTTTTGCATTAGACGCAGATGTGCTTGCCGCAGTTGCAGAGGATTCAGCTTTTATAGCAGAGGAATCTGCCTTTGTTGCAGAGCTTTCAGCTTTAGTTGCACTGGAGTCCGCTTTTTGTAGCAGATGCAGCAGCATTATCTTCGCTTACTTTTGCATTAGACGCAGATGTGCTTGCCGCTGTAGCAGAGGATTCTGCTTTTGTCGCGGAAGAATCTGCTTTTGTAGCTGCTTGATCAGCTTTTTTAGCACTAGATGCTGCGTTGTCTTCGCTTACTTTTGCATTGGATGCAGATGTGCTTGCTACTGTCGCAGAGGACTCGGCTTTCGTAGCAGAGCTATCTGCTGCTGTTGCACTGGATGCTGCTTTATCTTCACTTACTTTTGCAGTAGACGCAGACGTGCTTGCTGCCGTTGCAGAGGATTCTGCCTTAGTCGCAGAAGAGTCGGCTTTTTGTGGCACTAGAATCAGCTTTTGCTGCAGAGCTTTCAGATTTAGTAGCAGAGGAAGCTGCTTTTTGTTGCATTTGCAGCTGCATTGTCCTCGCTTACTTTTGCATTAGATGCAGATGTACTTGCTACTGTTGCAGAGGATTCTGCCTTAGTCGCAGAAGAATTGGCTTTAGTCGCTGCTTGATCAGCTTTCGTAGCGGAGGATTCTGCCTTAGTTGCGGAAGAATCTGCTTTTGTTGCAGAAGATGCTGCCTTTGTAGCGGAGCTATCTGCTGCTGTTGCACTGGATGCTGCTTTAGTTGCAGAGGAATCAGCTACAGTCGCAGAGGATGCCGCTTTTGTAGCGGAGCTATCTGCTGCTTTAGCACTTGTAGATGCTGCTGTTGCAGAATTTGCTGCTTTTGTGGCAGAAGAATCTGCTGCCTTAGCACTATTAGATGCAGCTGTAGCACTTGTGGATGCTACTGTAGCAGAAGATAAAGCTTTCGTAGCGCTAGAGTCAGCCTTTGTAGCAGAACTAGCCGCGGAAGAAGCTGCCGCTTTTGCAGAAGATAAAGAAGAAGAGATTTCAGCTTTTGCTGCATTATATCCAGCAGCAGTAGAGTTAGCTGTAGAAACAGCTGCAGTCGCTTTAGTTTCTGCATCAGTAGCCTTTGTTAACGCACTAGACGCTACAGTAGCCGTACTTTCAACAGCTTGAACTACTGCATGTAGTTGAGATCCGTTAACTGCGTCTGTAGATGTAGCAGACACAGTACCTGCTGCTACATTTGTAATTGTACGTTTTTTACTAGTGGAGCCAATGGAAACAGTACCATTTGCAGTACCACCTGCTAAGGTATAGCTTTTACCGGCAACAGTCATTGTACTTGTACTATTAGCTGCAGCAGTTTCAGATTGTGCACCTAAAGCAACGCTATTTTCATGATTTGCTTTTGCACCCCTACCTAATGCAGTACCTAAACCTACAGTAGAGGAGGCACCATCACCAATAACAACACTAGTACCACCTGTTGCTGTAGCAGAGTTACCAATTGCTACAGATGTATAACCTGTAACATTAGCACCATAACCAATTGCTACAGTCCCTGTGTTACCAGCTTTAGAATCATAGCCAATGGCTATAGCAGCAGAATCAGAAGCAGCTGCATTTGTACCAAGAGCAATAGAATTATCATTACTTGCTGCAGCTTTTTTACCAATTGCTGTAGCAGCTTCACCAGAAGCAACGGTAGCTGTGCCCACAGCAACCGCATCAGTTGCCCTAGCTGCTGTATGTGTTCCTAAATCACCACTAGAGCCGATAGCTACAGCATTTTTACCTGTTACATCAACTTGGTAGCCAATACCTGTACCATATTGTGCAGCAGATTCAATATTAATTGTAGAACCAAGGCCTGTACCTTGGTTTGCGTGTACTTGGGAATTATAGCCTACTAAAGTTACCGCAGCTTGATCTACTGTTAAGTCCCACCCAAGAGCTGTAGAACGTTCTTTAGTAACTTGTACATTTTTACCAATTGCGGAAGACCCCCAACCAGAAGCGGTATTACCAGCACCAATGGCTATACTTGCGGTACCATTAGATGTTGTATTAGTACCAAGAGCAATTGCATTTTCATTACTAGCTTTTTGATTGTCCTAAGGCAATAGAGCCTTTTTCCTGTTGCCTTGGCATCCCACCCTGCTGCAAAAGCATTCCAAGTTGCGGATGTATCATTACCAAGAGCAACACCACCTCGGCCATTCGCAGTTGAGGATTGACCAATGGCAATAGCATTTTCTTCAGAAGCATTTGCACCGCCAGCACTAACACCATTGATAGCAATACTACCTTTCTTAGAAGAGGAAGCAAATGATCCTGATGCTGCCTCAACATCTATAACTGCTACAGATTGCATCATCAAAGATGCCAAAATACTAGCCACCACAATTTTCTTTTTCCCTGTAGTATTTTTAGCCATTTCAGATACAACTACGTAACATTGTTTAGATTTGCTCCAAATAACTTTAAAAATCTTATTCATACTAACCTCTTACTCCTAACTTTTCTATTAACATTTGATATGTTCTAATGTTGTCATTATTTATCGGTGATAAAGAATCAATTAATTCTTTATTCCGTTTTGCATGTGTTTCAAAATCAGCATCATAACTCTTAATAGCATTGATCAGCTGACGTGCCCCATCATACGCATCGAATTCTTCGTAGTAATAACCGATGTGTTTAGCTTTCAGCATCGGCGAATTATGCACTAATGGATAGTTACCATATAGCGCCTCATAGTACACGTAATTCAATGCATTTTCCCACTGAAAGGACAGTACTACATCTGTATATTCTGCTAAAAAGTTTGGTGTAATATGACGTGTCTCAACGGTCATAACCGTATCTTTTACAGCACTCGTATAGCCAATATAGTTAAAGATAGCATCTTCATCCTTTTTGTCATATGTATTGCATAGATAGATATGTTTCACTAGATCAGGATGATGACGATACGCTTCTTCACCGATTAGGATAGGAATCATGCAATTTTTAAGAACTGATATATTAGGCTCTAACACCGATACACGGGCACCATCCTTTGTAATACGCTCTCGTTCATATCCAAAGGTGTGCTTATCTTTCATAGACTCAATCTTATTGTCTAAGAAAATAGGATGCCATAAGTGAGGCGCCTCATAAACAGGGGCTTTTGTCATAATTTCCAAATAACAACGATTCGTTTTGATATGCTGTGGAATCATCCATATAGCATCATATTTTGTGCCGTTGAAAGCACGGGCCCCCGGTTTATCGTGGACCATTTTTTCCATATCTGAGATAAAGTCATTACCCATTCGGTAAGAAACGATCTTAGCGCCTCGTTTCCGATACTCTTTTTCTATATGCGGCTCTAAGGTCAATGTACCTTCGATTAGAATATCTGTCTTATCTACGACTTCATCTGTGTGAAAGACATCTACGCCCATCAAATCTAATTGCAAGTTATCTGATATATTCGCTTTGTCATTACCCCAGAAAACAAAATAAACAGATTTGACGCCGTCAATCTGTTCTAAACATTGTTTCAAGAAGTACATATTCTGACCGGCACCGTTAGACCAAATATGGTTATATGATTTTTCCCCAGAAAAAAGTAATTCCTATATTGATGATAATCCCCCTCTCGTATGTTATTTCTCAAACTATTAAATTATTCATTGTAAGCAATTATATCACCTTACTTTCATTAATAATAATATCATTTCGATATCTTCCAATGCGTTATAGATATGCATAAACAAAGGTTTTCTAGCACTTTTCGATTATTTAAATTCAATTTTCAATATTACACTCAAGGTAATTTATTTTTATAATTTTTGTAACTTTTTTTCATTACTAGCTCATTTAATATCTAGCTAAACTTTCATAAATTGTACAAATATATCGATTTATGTTAAACTATATAAATATAAATAAATTTTTAAAATTATAAATTATTTTTTTCAATTCTAGTTCGGAGAGTAATTCATGAAATCATCTAGGAAACGTAAGGTCACTGCCGCGTTTTTTTGCAGCAGCAGCGTTGGGTGGTGTTGCCCACGCAGCCCCTACCCTCAACATGAATGATTTAGTAGGTTCGAATACTACCACTGAATCAACGACTCAAGCCACTACAAATGTAGGGGGCCCCAGTCGTACGACCTGTAGTAACCCAACCTACCCCACCAATTACACAAACAACGGTTGTTACTCAACAACAAGTACCCGTAAGACCTACACAGGTACAACAAACGGTGCCAATGCAAACACAACCGTTGATGCAAGCGCAAACAGTTAGACAACAAACTGTAACAACGCAAGCGCCGCCAAAGGTAACACCTTTGATTCCTCGTGTACGTCCAGTACCAGTAACAGATACTGCAAAAGCTTTGTCTCAGCAGCATATGGCAGTTTCTCAACCACAATATGTTGTTAATAAACAAACTAACACTGTTATGGAACCAACATTGGCTATGCACAGTTTGATGAATGTACAACGGAAAACAGAACCTGTAACTGTACAAAAACAAGTAGATGGCAAGCAACAAATTCAAACTACACAAGTACAACGTACGCCTGTAGTTGTGCAAGAGCAATCTACTATGCCCTTAACAGTTGCTAATACAACAACTACTAAACCCGTGGTAGCTAAACAAAAATTGACTATCCGCGATATTCAACGTGCTGAACGTGAAAGAATCGCTCAATTAGAAGCAGAAGAAGCAGCTAAACAAAGTGGCGTGGTCCAAGTTGATCAACAAATGGCTGCCCAAAAACAAGCCGAGGCTCAACGTCAAGCAGCAATTCTCGGTGAACAACAACGTCAAATGGCGTTGCAAGCTGAGCACCAACGTATTGCCCAACAGCAAGCCGAAGCTCAACGTCAAGCGGCAATGCAAGCGGAACAACAACGTATTGCTCAACAACAAGCCGAGGCTCAACGCCAAGCGGCAATGCAAGCCGAGCAACAACGTGCGGCGCAACAAGCTGCGTTAAGAGCTGAACAAGAGCGTATCGCGGCTCAACAAGCGGAGCAAGAGCGTATTGCAGCTCAACAAGCAGAGCAACAACGTCTTGCGGCTGAGCAAGCTGAAGCGCAGCGCCAAGCGGCTTTTAAAAAGCGGAGCAAGAGCGTATTGCAGCTCAACAAGTAGAGCAACAACGTCTTGCGGCTGAGCAAGCTGAAGCTCAACGCCAAGCTAGCTTTAAAAGCGGAGCAAGAACGTATCGCAGCTCAACAAGCAGAACAACAACGTATTGCTGCTGAACAAGCTGAAGCGCAACGCCAAGCGGCTCTAAAAAGCGGAGCAAGAGCGTATTGCAGCTCAACAAGCTGAACAACAACGTCTTGCTGCTGAGCAAGCTGAGGCACAACGCCAAGCTGCTTTAAAAAGCGGAGCAAGAACGTATCGCAGCTCTACAAGCAGAGCAACAACGTATCGCTGCTGAACAAGCTGAGGAGCAACGCCAAGCGGCTTTAAAAAGCGGAGCAAGAGCGTATTGCAGCTCAACAAGCAGAGCAACAACGTATTGCTGCTGAGCAAGCTGAAGCTCAACGCCAAGCAGCTCTAAAAAGCGGAACAAGAACGTATTGCAGCTCAACAAGCAGAACAACAACGTATTGCTGCTGAACAAGCTGAAGCTCAACGCCAAGCAGCTTTAAAAGCGGAACGTGAACGTATCCTTGCTCAACAAGCTGAGGAAGAACGTTTAGCTGCTGAAGAAGCTGCGCGTCAACGTGCAGAAGCTGCCGCTAAAGCTGAGCAGAACGCCAAGCAGCTCTAAAAAGTAGAACAAGAGCGTATCGCGGCTGAGCAAGCTGAGCTCAACGCCGCGCTAAAAAGCAGAACAAGAACGTATCGCGGCTGAGCAAGCTGAAGCTCAACGCCAAGCGGCCCTAAAAAGCAGAACAAGAGCGTATCGCAGCTGAGCAAGCCAAAGCTGAACGTGAAGCTGCTATCAAAGCAGAACAAGAACGTATCGCAGCCCAACAAGCAGAAATTGCAAGACAAAGCTGCGATCAAAGAAGAACAAGAACGTTTAGCTGCTGAGCAATTAGCAAAAGAAGAAGCGGAAGCTGCTGCTAAGGCTCAAGCTGAAGCTGAAGCAAAAAGCTAAAAGCCGAGGCAGAAGCTAAGGCTAAAGCGCAAGCTGAGGCTGAAGCAAAAGCTAAAGCCGAGGCAGAAGCTAAGGCTAAAGCACAAGCTGAGGCTGAAGCAAAAGCTAAAGCTGAAGCTGAGGCCGCTGCTAAAGCTCAAGCTGAGGCTGAAGCAAAAGCTAAAGCTGAAGCTAATGTTCAGGAAAGCAAATTGCCTCAATCCCTATGTAGATGCTCGTAATGAGGCATCCACTAAAGGATCTGTTGTAATAGAAGAGAAAGATATTCTTTCCCAACCAATGGAACCGCCATTGCAAGCCGATGCATCTTCAAAGATTAGTCTTGCCTTCGACGTGAAAAATTATGAATCCATGTCTACAACAGTAGATAACAAGGAAATCAAATATCGCGCCTTCGAATATATCCCTTACGTGGCTAATCCTATCGACATCGATCAACAGTACATGAACATTTATGTACCGGAAAAATACTTTAACAACGGCACTGTAAATGGTTACAATACACAAACAGCGCCCTATCTTCATGCCAAATGCAGTAGGTGGTTACATGCCCTAGCCAAGCTATGACACCAAAAGGTAGAAAATGGCAAACCCAACAGTGTTCTTTACGCATTATCTCGTGGTTACGTTGTAGCCTCCCCATCTACTCGTGGCCGCACAAACAAAGCATCCGATGGTAACTTCATCGGTAAAGCACCTGCAGTAATCGTTGACTTACAGGCTGCTACAGCATACTTGCATGCAAATGATTCCACTATGCCTGGTAATGCAAACCGCATTATTACAAATGGTACAAGTGCTGGTGGTGCTGTATCCTTGTTACAAGGTGCTGCTGGTAACAGCTCTGACTTCCAACCATATTTACAAGCATTAGGTGCAGCTACAGCGGCAACGAATGTATACGCAGTCTCTGCATACGCCCCTATCACTAACCTTGATGCGGCAGATATGGCTTACGAATGGAGCTATAACGGTATTACATCCTTTAACAAAGTGACTATGACCCCAGGAGAATTGCCACAAGCAAACGTAGGCGGTACGCCTGCACCTCCACAACGCACAATGCAACGTGTAAACTTAAATGCTGATGATGTGGCTTATTCCAATTTGTTAAGCGAACATTTCCCTGATTACGTAAATAACTTACAATTACGTGACTCTTTAGGTCGTGTGTTGAAATTGGATAAAAATGGTAATGGTACTTTCAAAAACTATGTGAAAGAATTTATCGTTGCAGCAGCTAACAAGGCACAAGCTAAAGGTACTGATTTATCTAAACATACATATCTTGTACGTGATAACAAAACTGGTACAATCAAAGATATTAACTGGGAAGCTTATAACCGCTTTGTAAGTCGTTCTAAAGCACCAGGTGCATTCGATTCCCGTTCTAATGACTCTGGCGAGAACAACTTATTCGGTACAAGTACAACAGATAACAATCACTTTACAATTACTGCAGCTTTACACGATACAACCTCTAATCCAGAGGCATATGTACAAAATGCTAAGGTTGTTACTATGATGAACCCAATGAACTATCTCGGTTCTCCAGCAGCGACAAATGCACAGTTCTATCGCATCCGCTACGGTACAGCTGATAGCAATACATCTGTAGCAATTCCATTGATCGTTGGTACCCGTGCTCAAAACCTTGGGTATAAAGTAGATATGGCTACACCATTTGATGTAAACCATTCTGGTGACTACGATCTAGATGAATTGTTCAACTGGATGGACAATATCGTTAAGAACGGTAGATAATTACAATTAAATACATACCATAACATGAAAGGAGCTACCTAGTAGCTCCTTTTTTTCCTTATCTATTTCTTATGTCTAATTAAATATCCCTAAACATCAAACCCTTTCACTATGTTAAGCACTAGAAAAAGCCCCTCAAAACGAGGGGCCTTACTATATTAGGAAAGCATATT